>Ga0265780_10000055_pt1 | contig 213654 bp, 186 predicted proteins | sample P1T30metagenome_FD_192432 | JGI IMG/M metagenome (GOLD analysis project Ga0265780, IMG submission 192432) | Plant litter microbial communities from East Loma Ridge, Irvine, California - P1 T30 | ecosystem: Environmental > Terrestrial > Plant litter > Unclassified | place: USA: California...
AAGACATCCTGATCAATATCACCCCGCAGGAAACGCGCGTCGCGCTGATCCTGCAGGGCGCAGTGCAGGAGTTGCACATCGAGCGCACGCTGACGCGCGGCCTGGCCGGCAACGTCTATTCCGGCAAGGTCGTGCGTGTTTTGCCCGGCATGCAGTCGGCCTTTATCGACATCGGCCTGGAACGCGCCGCGTTCCTGCACGTGGCCGACATCTGGGAAGCCCGCACCCACGACGGCACTGCCAGCACGCCGGCGCCGATTGAAAAAATCCTGTTCGACGGCCAGGTGCTCACGGTACAGGTCATCAAGGACCCCATCGGCACCAAGGGCGCGCGCCTGTCGACGCAGATCTCGATTGCCGGGCGCATGCTGGTCTACCTGCCGCAGGACCGCCATATCGGCATCTCCCAGAAAATCGAAAAGGAAGCCGAGCGCGAACGCCTGCGCACGCGCCTGCAAACCCTGCTGCCGGCCGAAGAAAAAGGCGGCTACATTGTGCGCACGATGGCCGAGGAAGCCAGCGACGCCGATATCGCGGCCGACGTCGATTACCTGCGCAAGACGTGGGCTGCCATTGTCCACGGCGCCCGCACCCGCCCCGCCACCAGCCTGCTGTACCAGGATCTGAACCTGGCCCAGCGCGTGCTGCGCGACTTCGTGCACGATGAAACAGCCAGCATCCAGGTCGACTCGCGCGAGAACCACGCCATGCTGGTGGAGTTTGCCAAGACCTACACGCCGAGCGTGCTCGCGCGCCTGCAGCACTACACCGGTGAGCGCCCGCTGTTCGACCTGTACGGCGTGGAAGAAGAAATCCTGCGTGCGCTGGGCCGGCGCGTCGACCTCAAATCCGGCGGCTACCTGATCGTCGACCAGACCGAAGCGATGACCACCATCGATGTCAATACGGGCGGTTTTGTCGGCGGGCGCAATTTTGCCGACACCATCTTCAAGACCAACCTGGAAGCGGCGCACGCCATCGCGCGCCAGCTACGGCTACGGAACCTGGGCGGCATCATCATCCTCGACTTCATCGACATGGATAACAACGAGCACAAGAACACTGTGCTGGCCGAGTTGAAAAAGACGCTGTCGCGCGACCGCACCAAGGTCTCGGTGAGTAACTTCTCGGCGCTGGGCCTGGTCGAGATGACCAGGAAGCGCACGCGCGAGTCGCTGGCCCACATCCTGTGCGAACCCTGCCCTGCCTGCAGCGGCAAGGGGCAAGTCAAAACGTCGCGCACGATCTGCTACGAAATCCTGCGTGAACTGATGCGCGAAGCGAAGCAGTTCAACCCGCGCGAATTCCGCATCCTGGCCTCGCAGGAAGTGGTCGACCTGTTTTTAGAGGAAGAATCGCAGCACCTGGCCATGCTGGGCGATTTCGTCGGCAAACGCATTTCGCTGCAGGTGGAGACGGGGTATCACCAGGAGCAGTACGACATCATTTTGATGTAAGAGTTTCCCGGTATCGGCGGGGCGTCAACCGTGTTCCCGGTCACGGCCATGATGGTTTATATTTCGGAAATGTTTTAGGCACTTGCCGTAAAACGACTCCCATTCAACCATCGGCGGCCATGCCGCCGGCCATCCAGGAACCATGATGTCGTCCTTGTTCATTGCGCCACGCCGCGCGTCTTTCTCCCTCTTTTCCTTCACTGCAAAAAGCTGCGCCCTGACCGCGCTGGCCCTGGCCGGCGCCTGCGCCCATGCCGAGCCGTCGATTGCCCTCGACCGCGCCAGCATTGCTGCGGGCGCCTTCAACGCCGAGCCGAAGATTTCCGCTGGCGTGCAGCGCGACGACGGTTACCTTTCCACCGGCGAGCAGGAAGGCAGCCGCGTGACGCTGCCGCGCGTGAAAGCCGACGTGCTGATCGGCGATTCACACGGTATTTCGTTCGACTACTACCGCTTCGACAAATCCTACGATACGTCCGTTGCGGGCAGCACCGTGCGCAACGGCCAGACGATCACGGGCAGCGGCGCGGCCAGCGCCAAGCTGGAACTGGACCTGGCGCAGCTGGCCTATAAATGGTGGATCGGTTCGGGCAGCGACGTCTTCGGCATTGGTTTGGGCGCCGGATACTACCGCGCCAAAATCGGCGGCGAGGCCACCGGCACGGTGAGCACGACCACCGGCCCGGTTACCACGACACGCTCGTTCAGCGGCAGCGATTCGGCCAGTGAAAGCGCGTTTGCGCCATTGCTGGAGCTGGGCTACCGCCACGCGTTTTCGCCCGACCTGCGCTTTGTGGCAGACGTTTCCGGCGTGAAAAAAAATGGCGGCCGCCTGAACGGCCATATTTACAGCGGCACGGCCGGCGTCGAATGGTTCTTCGCGAAGAACGTGGGCCTGGTTGCCGACTACGGCATCCAGAAAATCCAGCTCGGCCGCGACGGCGACCGCCGCGCCGACCTGAACGTCAAACTGACCGGGCCGTCGGCCTACATCAAAGTACGCTTCTAAAGCACATCAGCACGCGGTCGGGCGGAGGCGCTCCACTTCCAGGCCGAACATTGGCCGCAACCGCGTGCCGAACACGTTGCCGGCAAAGGCAAACACCAGCCACAGCCAGCCGTGCAGGCTGCCCGACACGATACCGCTGAAGTACGCGCCGATATTGCAGCCATACGCCAGGCGCGCACCGAAGCCGAGCATCAGGCCACCCGCCACCGCTGCGACGAACGAGCGCAGCGGAAGGCGCCACACCGGGGAATACCGTCCCGCCAGTGCAGCGGCCAGCATGGCGCCCAGCACGATCCCGATATCCATCACCGACGTCACGTCCTGCGTAATTGGCGCAGCCAGTGCCTTGGCATTGGCCGTGGTCGACCAGTACGCCCAGCTGGCCGTATCGAACCCGAAGATTGGCGCGACCTTGGCGCCCCACAACGCGAACGCCGACGTCACGCCCCACGGCCGGCCCGACAGCGCCATGGTGGCAAAATTGAGCACCACCAGCGCAATGGCGCCGGCCATGATCGGCCACGGGCCGTGCAGCCACGGCGAGCGGTGGGCCGGCTGCACGTGCGCGTCGACCAGCTTGCCGTGGCGGCGCTTTTCAACCACCACCGTGATGGCGGCAATGGCGGCAAACACCAGCAGGTTCAGCGCGAGGGCCGGCGCCAGGCCCAGTTCCTTGACCAGCGAAATGGGTTTGAGCTGCGGCAGCGACGTCCAGAACGGCATGTACGCCGTGCCGATGACCGAGCCCGCAATAAAGGCAAGCAGCGTGACGATCATGCGCGTGCTGCCGCCACCGACCGTGTACAAGGTGCCGGAAGCGCAACCGCCGCCCAGCTGCATGCCGATACCGAAGATAAAGGCGCCGACGACAACCGAGGTACCGGCCGGCTGCACCAGGCCCGTGACGGGCGTGCCGAACAGCGTGCCGGCCGACAGCGCCGGGAAAAACAGCGCCACGCCGATGGCAAGCATGACCATCTGGGCCCGCAGGCCCTGGCCGCGGCCATCGGCGATGAACACGCGCCACGCGGACGTGAACCCGAACGCCGCGTGGTACAGCGCCACGCCCAGCAGCGCGCCGACGATGTACAGCGCACCCTGGCGCCCGCTGACTGCCTGGGACAGGTACCAGGCGCCAAGCACGATGAGGAAAATGGACACGCCAAAGGGCCGCAGATTGATATCCGGGGGAGGTTGGCGGGATAACGATGCTGAAGTGGACATGATGACAGGCGAGCCGAAAAAAAGATGACCGTCATTTTCGCGCGTTTTACCTATTCCTGCCGAAGCCGCATGCAAAACGCAATGGTCGCCCGGCAGGACGGTCATCATGGCTGCGCATTGATTCTTGAGTGACACAGATCGCTTGGTGAACCAATACCCGGTCGTGTACTGGAACTAATCAGCAAGACAAGTGTCGAACCTTTCAGGATCGGGGGTCCCGTGAAGCGCTTCTGGAAATTTATCGCCAACCCGCAGAATCTTGCGGCACTGACTGCCATTGGTGGTTTGCTTGCATTTCTATATAGCCATTTCCTGGTTCCCGATCCACCTTCTCCCGAGAACGCACGCGTCCAGGTGACGGCTCCCCCACCGGCCGGGCCGGCGACAGCCACAACCGGCGACAACGGTATCGTGATCCAGAATTCCACGGCAGGCCGCGACATGCGCGCTGGGGAAAAGGAGTGAAGCGGCGGGCAATATTGTTGGCCGCATGGTTGGCAGCGGCATGCAACAAGCCGGCTGGCGTCGCGCAGCCGTTGCCGCCGGCAGCACATGCCCAGGCGCTGGTGTCGCCGCCAGTGCCTTCTGCAACATCGGCCACCGCAGGCGAATGCGCAGCGATCTTGCAGAATGTGCACGCGGGACACGACATTGTCGTCAATGTGCAATGCGATGTGCCCACCGAGGCCAAACTCATCGCAGCGCTGGCGAACGGGCAATGGGAAGTTTTGTGCCCCCATGTCATGCCCGAACACGGTTGGCTTGTCAAAAACAACGACATCGAGATCAATGCGGACATCGTGCCCGTGCCCGGCAGCTACTGGAGCCAGTACGGATTCAGGGTATCGGTCCTGCCGTTCAGCCTGAGCCAGGTCGACTTCGTGTATGTGCATGCCTTGAGCTGGGAAGACACGGAAACGCAGATGCCCGCCGTCAGCCGCAGCATCTACGACAACATTCAACAGATCGCGAAGCTGTATCCGCCGGCGCCGGCAGCGATGTCGCGGCCAGCCGCCGAGCTGCTCATCGGCGACGACACGCAGCCGCTTGCCGCGCTCGACGCCGCACTGCGCCAACGGACCGTCGGCCAGGTCACGTTGCGCAGGGAGCTGGTCCATGAGGACGGCAGCGCCATCGATACGCTCGCGCTGCCTGTCTTTCGGGAAGCGGACGCCATCGTCACCGAAGTCACCTTGCTGCCTTATGTCGAGGCATATCCCGCGTGGGACCAGGACAATCCGCACAGTGCGCTGCGCCTGACCTGCAGTGCCAACAAGGACGTGCCCCTGCGCACCTTCACATCCTTGTGCACGCTGTTCCTGGAGCGGCAATCGATGTCTGCCAGAACCATGACAGGCGAGGCCTGCGCCACCCGCCGCGATCAGGCCTCGACCACGCAGTCATGAGGGGCGCTGCATGCGCCAGAACCCGGCAAAACCAGCCCTCCATCCCGACACGCCGGCACAGGCCGGATACTGCTGGCTTTCGATTACAATCGTGCCTTCGCCAAACCGCCTGCCCGCCGCCCCGGCACGGGCCAGCCACCCCCGATGGTCGCCTACACTTCATTTGCCGTTTTCATTTTTTGCGCCCTCTCACTGGTCATCAGCAGCGGCTTTTCGTATGGCGCCGCGCTGCTGTTCCTGGGCGCGGCAGTCCTGTTGTGGAAGCGGCCCGCCCTGGGCCTGGCGCGGGACGACCGCCTGCTGTGCTGGGTCTTTGCCGGCTACTTCCTGCTGCACGCGCTGGAAAACGGGCTGCACCACGCGGTCCTGCGCGAATACGACGCACCGGCGCGCTTCCTGTTTGCCGTGCCCGTGATCCTGGTGCTGTGCGCCTGGCCGGCGCGCGCTGCGGCATTGTGGGGCGGCGTGGCCGTGGGGGCGCTCGGCGCCGGCATCTTCGCTTTTTTTCACCAGACCGCGGTGCGCCAGCTGACACTGGGCGGCGTCACCAATCCCATCCAGTTCGGTAACATCAGCATCGTGCTGGGCATGCTGGCGCTGGCCGGCATCGGCTGGGCGCTGCACCAGCGCCAGCGCTTCCTGTGGGTGGCGCTGATGTTGCTGGGTGCGGCCGGCGGCATTGCCGGCGCCATCCTCAGCAGCAGCCGCGGCAGCTGGCTGGCGTTGCCGGTGGGCCTGTGCATCGTCGCCGCCCACTACGCTTTCACGTACGGGCGCAGGATGGCGTTTGCCGGCCTGGGCGCCATCCTGGTGCTGCTGGGCGGCCTGTACGCGCAGCCCGATTCCGATTTCCGCCAGCGCAGCGACCTGGCCGAACAGGAAGTGCAGGCCTATCTCAGCGACCGTACCCCGGACAGCTCCGGCACCTCGGTCGGGCAACGCCTGGAGATGTGGCGCGCCGGCGTCACCATGATTCCCGGGCACCTGCTCCTGGGCGTGGGCAAGCAGGGCTACATGGACGGCAAGCAGGCCCTGATTGCTGCCGGCCAGGCCAATCCGGCCATCGCCCAGCACACGCACCTGCACAACGACTACCTCGATGCACTCGTCAAGCGCGGCATGCCCGGTTTGCTGGCGACGCTGGCAGTGCTGCTGGTCCCGTTATGGCTGTTTGCCCGCCACCTGCATGGGGTCCCTGCCGCCAGGCCGTATGCGCTGGCCGGCGTGCTGCTGTGCACCAGCTACCTGGTGTTCGGCCTTACCCAGGCATTTTTTACCCACAACAATGGCGTCATCATGTTCACATTCTGGACCGCGATCCTGTGGACCTTGCTGCGCCATCACCTTCCACCCTTGAGCCGCGCGCCATGACCCACGCTTCATCCCTTCCCCTGATTGCGCCCGACCTGCTGCGCACGTCGCACAAGATTTTGTTCATCGCCCACCTGGCGCTGGGCGATTTCACGTACCTGCAGAACTGCTTTGCCGCCTTCAAGCGCGCATATCCGCACCTGGAAGTGCATATCTGGGTCGACGAAGTGCGCCGCACCGCCGACGAAAAGCAATGGCCGCAGCTGGAAAAATACGCGCTGTACGACTGGCTGGCGGCCTGCCCGTTTTTTGCCAGGGTCTACAGCCAGACCTACAGCCCGCAACTGTTCGACGCCTCCTTGCAGGAAGCGCGCGCGGAAAACTATCCGGTCGTGGTGTCGCTGGCCACGCTGCGCCCGCACATGTACGCGGGCATCGCCCGGTCGATTGCACCGCACGGATTCGTGATCGGCATGCGCGGCAAGTTCAGCATGCTGGCGCCGCACCACCTGCTGGCCTGGCGCAAGCTCGACGCCACGCTGTCGCCCGATCCGCTGCACCACGTGCCCGGCCACCACATCAGCGATGTGTATGCCGAGTGGTTCCGCGCCCTCGCCGGCCTGCAGCTTGCGCCTGCAGAGCGGCTGCCGTTTGTCCTGATTCCCGACGCATGGCAGGCGGACGCGCGCGCGCGCCTGGCCGGCTGGGGTTTTGCCGGCCGGCCAGGCCAGCTGGTCTTCGTCAATCCGTTCGCAAAAACCAGAAAACGCTGCTGGCCGCTTGCGCGCGTGGCCGAACTGATCGCGGCGATGCAGCAGCAGGATGATTGGCAAGACGCCTGTTTCATCGTCAACGCCATGCCGCATGAACTGGCCGGCGCCCGTGCCGTCATCGGTAGCTACGGCCTGGCGCGCACCGAGTTTTTCAGCGCCACCGACAACTTTTTCCAGCTGCCCGCGATGCTGGCCGAATGCGACCTGATCGTGTCGGTGGAAACTGCCGTGATGCACCTGGCGAACGCCGTGCACGTGCCGGTGGTGGCGCTGATGCGCCAGAAGAACCCGGAATGGGTGCCGGTCGACCGCGAAAACAGTATCGTGATCACTGCCGCCAGACGCAGCGACTGGGTGAAGGAAATTCCAGTGCAGGCCGTGATGGAGGCGCTGGCATGACGCTCGCGGCCAGGCAAATCGTACAGGTTCCGCCGAACGGGCGCGCGACATTCCACATCGCATTCTGCGCCGACGACAATTACTGCCGCCCGATGGGCGCCACGATCGCGTCGATCCTGGCCAACAACCCGGGCCAGCATTTTACATTTCACCTGCTGGCCATCAGCCTGACCGAAGACAACCAGGCCCGCTTCCGGCGCGTTGCGGAGATGGGCAACGCCGCCACCCACATCCACCTCCTCGATGCCGCCCAGTTCGCGCCGTTTGCCGGCTTCCTCGGCCACTCGCACTACTCCCTGTCGATTTTCACGCGGCTGGTGATACCGGACGTACTCAAGGACATGGCCGAGCGGGTGCTGTACCTGGACGCCGACATCCTGTGCCTGGGCGCGCTCGACGCGCTGATCGGCATCGAATTCGACGGCAAGCTGGCCGTCGTCGTGCCGGATGCCCCGGTTACCACCCGCCGGCGCGTGGCCGCGCTCTACCTCGAGCACAACGAATATTTCAACGCCGGCGTCATGCTGATCAATGTGGCGCCGTGGATCGCCGCCGGCGCCACCGCGCAGGCAGTCGACACGCTGGCCAATTCCACGCTGGATTTGCGCTTCAACGACCAGGACGCCCTGAACATCGTGCTCAACGGCCGCGCCCGCTACGTGGGCCAGCGCTACAACACCTTGTACGACCTGATCCACGACCTGCAGGCGAACCGCCCTGCGCTGCGCGAGCTGCACGACGCAGTGCTGGTGCACTTTGCCGGCTCGGTCAAACCATGGGCTGCATGGAGCGGCCATGCGGCAACTGCCCTGTTCGCCGGCTACCTGGCGCAGTCGCCGTGGGGCGACCTGGCGCTGGACGCCGCGCCCAAAAATACCAAGGAAATGCGCATGCATTCGCGTTTCCTCCTGCGCCAGGGAAAACCCCTGCAAAGCTTGACCTGGTACATCCGCTACCTGCGCAAGCGCCGCCGCAAATAAGCGCATGCGTGTCGTGCGCACCCGGATCGGACTTATACTGGAAATGCACGTCCCTTGCCAACTGACCGGAGACGCACATGAGCACACCCATCCGCACCATCGGTAACGGGAGCAGCGCATTCGATGACGAAGTGGCCAGTGCGGCAGCGCAGTTGCGGCGCGATCAAACGGCTGTCAACGAGGCCCTGGTGCAAAAAATCTTCCAGTGCGAACAAGCCGAGACTGCCTTGCGCCATTCGGAAGGCCAGCTGCATGCGCTGCTGTCCCACCAGTTTGGCAACCGCGAAGAAGAACGCCGCCGCGTCGCGCTGCAAATCCATGACACGCTGGGGCAAAACCTGCTGGCCTTGCGCCTGGATGTGGCCGCCCTGCACCAGCAAACAGCGGCGCACCAGAGCCGCCTGCACCACCGCGCCAGTGCGGCGCTTGCGAACCTCGACGAAACCATCGGCGCCATCCGGCAACTGATTGCCGACCTGCGCCCGTTCCAGCTGGAACTTGGCTTGCAGGCAGCACTGGAATGGGAATGCAATAAATTCCGGCGCAGCAGCGGCATCGTCTGCACGGTTGCCGGGGTCGACGCGCTGCACGACCTGGCCATCGACGACGCACAAGTGCTGACGGTGTATCGGGTATTGCAGGAATGCCTGAACAATATTGTGCGCCATGCGCAGGCCAGCGCGGTCGATATCGCGCTGGGTGTGGCCCGTAAAAAACTGACCATGCGCGTGGCCGATAACGGCGCCGGCATCGACCCGGCGCACCTGCCCGCGCCAGCATTCGGGCTGATGAGCATGCGCAAGCGCCTGGGCGACGCCGGCGGAACGTTCGCACTGGCACGGGTAATCCCGCATGGTACCGCTGTCACCGTCACCATACCGTTGTACGCACAGAAATAAGCTCCGCCAAAAAGATGCGTCGGATAAAATGCGGACTTGCCACCATGACTAGCGAGCAACGTGACGTGCGAAAAACCGGGACCAGGCTGAAAGTGCCTTCATGACAGTCGACGACGAGTTGGTGCTCGCATTGACGCGTCACGTTGCAGCACGCAGCGGGGCGGTCCTGGCGGACGACATTGCCGTGTCCTGGCTGAAGATCATGCGCAAATTCGCCCCCTTGATCGGCCCCGGCAGCGTGCTGCTGATGTTCGGACGCAGCATCGAGAACAATGTCGCCGCATTCGGCTGGCTGCCTGTACTGGCACTGCCCATGCACGCCGATAACGCCGTCGAGCGCCTGCGCGCCAGCCTGACAAAGCGCAAGAGCGCGGAAATCCTGGCGGCGCACCGTGCCATCCTGGCATCGTTCATCGATCTGATGACGACGCTGATCGGTGCGCGCCTGACCGTTCAATTCCTGCACGCGGCCTTGCCTGCCGCCAGCGCTGGCAGCACTACTGAGGAGAAACACGCATGACCGACAAACTGGACCTGACATTGCTCACGACTGGCGTGCCAGGACTTGACACGATTTTGGGCAACGGTTTACCCGAGCTGTCGTTCAATATCATTGGCGGCGCGCCCGGTAGCGGCAAGACTACCTTTGCCCAGCAAATCATGTTTTCGCTGGCGTCACCAACGTGCAAGGCGCTGTTTTTCACGGCCATGGGCGAACCGCCCGTCAAAATGCTGCGCTACCAGCAGCAATTCAATTTTTTTGATTTCGATAAGGTCGGCAACGCCGTCAATTTCATCAGCCTGGCGCCCGCTGTTGAAACCGGCAACTACGACGTGGTGCTGACGCAGATCCGCGAAGAAGTACGCGCGCACTCGCCGTCACTGGTCTTCATCGACTCATTCCGCTCTTTCGTGCAGGGCGCCAGGGGCGACCAGACCCAGATCGCTGCATTGCAGCTGTTTGTGCAGCAACTGGTCACCCATATGACCGGCTGGAACGCCACCACCTTCCTGATCGGCGAATACCTGGCCAACGAAGCAGACCAGAACCCGATTTTCACCGTGGCCGACGGCATTATCTGGCTGCACCAGGACATCCAGCGCAATGCCATGGCGCGCAAGATCCAGGTCGTCAAAATGCGCGGCCAGCGCCAGCGCCCCGGCATGCATGCGTTCCGCATGACCGAGGCCGGCATCGAAATTTTCCCGCGCATCCTGGCAGCAAGCGAACCGACCGGCAGCGCACGCGCGCGCGCCCCGGCCGGGCGGCTTTCCATGGGCCTGCCGGTGCTCGACGAGATGCTCGGCGGCGGCCTGCCGACCGGTTATTCTGTACTGGTGGTGGGTCCGAGCGGCTCCGGCAAATCGCAACTGGCCATCGAGTTCGTGGCCGAAGGCGTGCGCCAGAATGAAACGGCGGTCGTTGCGCTGTTTGAAAAAACCCCGAGCCAGATGCTCAACAACAAGCTCGACCTGCTGGTGCAGTCGGGCCAGGTGTCGCTGCTGAACATGCGCACGCTCGACCTGTCGGTCGATGAAACGCTGCACGAACTTGAAACCATCATCGACCGGACCGGCGCCACGCGCGTCGTGCTCGATTCGCTGTCCGGCTTCGAGCTGGCCCTGGCGCCCGAGTTCCGCGAAGACTTCCGCGAATCGCTGTACCGCATGACGACCGTGCTGAGCGAAAAAGGCGTGACCCTGTTCATGACGAGCGAACTGGAAGACCGCAGCAACGAGCTGCGCTTCAGCCCCCAGGGCGGCGCCTTCCTGGTCGACGCCATCATCATGCAGCGCTATGTGGAGGCCGACGCCGAGCTGCACACGGTCATTTCCGTCGTCAAGGTCCGCGGCAGCCGCCACAGTCGCCAGCTGCGCGAATTCCACATCACCGACGACGGCATCGAGATCGACACCGGACCGGCGCGCTTTCGGAACATGCTGCGCCTGGGCGAGGCCGGCAACCAGTAAAGTGGACCTCGAAAAACCGTCGCGAGCGGCAGCAATGGTGGTTGAGAAGCGAAGCTGTACAGGCGTACAGCGAGCATCGCAGAGCGCCAGTGCAACGCGCAGCAGGTTTTTCGAGCGTCCTAAAGTTCTACGGCGCCGGCCTGGCCTGGTTCGGCTGCTCGGCAAACTGCAGGCGGTACAGGTTGGCGTACATGCCGCCGGCAGCCAGCAGTGCCGCGTGCGTGCCCTGCTCGACGATGCGCCCATGTTCCAGCACGACGATGCGGTCGGCGCGTTCAATGGTCGACAGGCGGTGCGCAATGACCAGCGTGGTGCGGCCAGCCATCAGGCCGTCCAGCGCGGCCTGCACCGCGCGTTCGGATTCATTGTCCAGGGCCGACGTGGCTTCGTCGAGGATCAGGATCGGCGCGTCCTTGTAGATGGCGCGGGCAATCGCCACGCGCTGGCGCTGCCCGCCCGACAGGCGCATGCCGTTTTCGCCGATGTGCGACTGGACCCCTTCCGGGAGGTTGGCCACGACATCGGTCAGGTGCGCCGCTTTCACCGCATTCTCCAGGCGGGCCGCATCGATTTTTTCGACACCGTAAGCGATGTTCGCAGCCAGCGTGTCGTCGAACAGGATCACGTTCTGGCTGACCATGGCCAGCTGCGCGCGCAGGCTGGCCAGCGCGATGTCGTGGTACGGCACGCCGTCCAGCACCACGCTGCCCGCCTGCGGATCGTAAAAGCGCGTGACCAGGTTCACGAACGTCGACTTGCCGCCGCCGGACATGCCGACCAGCGCCACTGTCTGGCCGGGCTGGATGTCGAGCGTCACGCCGGTCAACGCCGGCGCCTGCGTGCCCGGATAACTGAACGTGACGTCGTTGAACTGCAGGTGCCCGCGGCTGCGCCCCAGCTGGTGCGTGCCGGTGTCATTCTCAACAGGCGAATCGATCATCGTAAACACGGTTTCAGCGGCAGCCATCCCGCGCTGCATGGGGCCGTTCACTTCCGACAGCGATTTCAATGGCGTGAGCAGCATCAGCATCATCGTCACGAACGCAGTGAATTCACCGGCCGTCATGCCGGACTGGATGGCCAGCACGATCACCACCGACAGCGCAATGGCTGTCGCCACCTGCGTGATGGGCGTGGTGGCGGCAAAGGCCACCGTCATGCGCTGCGAAAAACCGCGCAGCGCTTCACTGCGCGCGCCAAAGCGGCGCCGTTCATAGGCTTCGCCGGAAAACACGCGGATCACCTGGTGCCCGCGCGCAGCTTCATCGACCACCTGCGTCATCTCCTGCGTCACGCGCTGGTTTTCGCGGTTCAGGTTGCGCAGGCGCTTGGTGGTGGTGCGCACGATCACGGCAGTGAGCGGCACCACGACCAGGGCGACCAGCGTGAGCTTCCAGTTCATCCGCAGCAGGCTGATCAACAGGCCCAGCACCACCAGCACGTCGCGCACGTACGCCACGAACACGGAATTGATCATGTCGACCACTTGCCGCACGTCGTTGATGACAGTGTTGATGATCTTGCCGGTCGACTCCTGGTGAAAGCGCGCTGCGGGCAGGCGCAGCAGGCGTTCGAACGCCAGGCCGCGCAGGTCGTTCAGCACGCGGCTGATGACCCAGTTATTGAAATAGGCCGTGGCAAAGGTGAACACGCCGCGCGCGACGAAGATCGTCACCAGCACGCCGGGGATCAGCCACAGGCTGAAATCGACGCGGTTCGGGCCCACGCCCTTGTCGAGCAGCTGCTCGAGCGCGTACGCCAGCGCCGGCTGCGTGGCGGCAGTGCCGGCCATGGCCAGCAGCGACAAAAACCCGCGCGTGCGGTAGGGCTTGACCAGGGCCAGGATGCGTTTGACGATGGTGCTGTTTTCCAAAATTTGCTCCCCGCGAAGGCGGGGACCCATAGCATCTACGAGTCGCCAACTGCGCGTCTAAAATTGACGTGATATGGGTCCCGGCCTGCGCCGGGATGACGTTGGTGCTAAATGGTTTAACTAATATTCAACCGCCACATCCCGCGCCCCCAGCTGCTGCTCCAGCGCCAGCTGCAGCGCTTCCGAGGGCGCCACGCGCCAGGCGTCGCCAAGCTGGATCTTGCACTCGACGCCCTGCGGCTTGACCCGCAGCGACACCGGCAAGCCATCAGGATTGACATGCGGCTGCAGCACGGCAGCCAGTTTCGCGTCGCTGACGTCGCAGGACATCGCCATTTCCAGCTTGTGGCCGTACTGGATGCGCGACGCTGCCAGGTCGAACACTTTCTCGGCCGTGATGCGCAGGCCGCCATTGAAGCGGTCTTCCGACACTTTACCCACCACCAGCAGGAACTCGTCTTCCTTGAAGATGTTTTTATGGGCGTCGAAGACTTCGTTATAGACCGTCACTTCCACCACTGCTGTTTTATCGTCCAGCGACACGATGACGATCTTGCCGCGCTGGGTCATCTGCGTGCGCACGCCCATGATCACGCCGCACAGCATGCGCGGCTCGCGCGACGGATCCAGGTCGGCCAGCTTGGTACGCGCAAAGCGCCGCACCTCGGTGGAATACGAGTCGAACATGTGGCCGGACAAATAAAAGCCCAGCGCGATTTTTTCTTCCGACAGTTTTTGCTTGTCGGTCCATGGCGTGGCTTTCACATACTCGGGCGGCGCGACCATGTCGCTGTCGTCGCCACCAAAGAGGCTGACCTGGTCGGCGGACTTGAGGGCCTGGTCGGCCACTTCGACGGCGAACGGCACCGACGCCAGCAAAATGGCGCGGTCGACCTTGAAGCAATCCATGGCGCCGGCGCGGATCAGGGACTCGATGGTGCGGCGGTTGATCTGCTTCTTGTCGACGCGCTTGCAGAAGTCGAACAAATCCGTGAACGGGCCGCCGGCGTTCCTCGCCGCGACAATCGCTTCGATCGCGCCCTGTCCCGAGCCTTTCACGGCGCCGAGGCCGTAGCGGATGTTGGTGACGCGCTTGCCCGTCACGGATGGTGGCGGGCCTTCCGGCGTGAAGCGGTACTGCGACTCGTTGATATTCGGCGGCAGCAGCGTCAGGTGGCACACGTCGATGGTGTCTTCAACCAGGATCTTGATCTTGTCCGTGTCTTCCATCGCCAGCGACATGTTGGCGGCCATGAAGGCAGCCGTGTGGTGCACCTTCAGGTACGCCGTGTGGTACGACAGCAGCGCGTACGCCGCCGCGTGCGACTTGTTGAAACCGTAGCCGGCAAACTTTTCCATCAGGTCGAAAATCTCGTCGGCCTTTTGCACCGTCAGGCCGCCTTCGGCTGCCCCCTTGCGGAAAATCTCGCGGTGCTCGGCCATCTCCTCTGCCTTCTTTTTACCCATCGCGCGGCGCAGCATGTCGGCGCCGCCCAGCGAATAGCCGCCGATGATCTGGGCCATTTGCATCACCTGCTCCTGGTAGACCATGATGCCGTAGGTCTCGGACAGGATGCCCTCGGTGCGCGGGTCGGGATAATCGAACTTTTCGCCGTGCTTGCGTTTGCAAAAATCGGGAATCAGGTCCATCGGGCCCGGACGGTACAGCGCCACGAGCGCAATGATGTCCTCGAAGCGGTCGGGCCGCGCGTCTTTCAGCATGCCCTGCATGCCGCGCGACTCGAGCTGGAAAATGGCGACGGTTTTCGCCTTGGTCAGCAGGTCGTACGACGCTTTATCGTTCAGCGGCAGCGAGGCCAAATCAAAATTGGCGTGCTCGGGATCGAGCGCGCGGATGTAGTTCACGGCGCGGTCGAGAATGGTCAGCGTGGTCAGGCCCAGGAAGTCGAACTTCACCAGGCCGACCGCTTCCACGTCGTCCTTGTCGTACTGCGACACCACCCCGGCGTCGCCGCCCTGCGTGTACAGCGGGCAGAAATCGGTCAGCTGGCCCGGCGCGATCAGGACGCCGCCGGCGTGCATGCCGATGTTGCGGGTGATGCCTTCGACCTGCTGCGCCAGGTCGAGCAGCTGCTTGACCTCTTCCTCGTTCTCGAGACGCTCTTTCAACATCGGCTCTTCTTCGATCGCTTCGGCAATCGACACGGGTTTGCCCGGCTTGAACGGAATCAGTTTCGAGATGCCGTCACAGAAGTTGTAGCCAAAATCAAGCACGCGGCCCACGTCGCGGATCGCGCCCTTGGCCGCCATGGTGCCGAACGTGGCAATCTGCGACACCGCATCGCGCCCGTACAGGTCTTTCACGTGCTGGATCACGCGGTCGCGGTTTTCCTGGCAAAAGTCGATATCGAAGTCGGGCATCGAGACGCGCTCGGGATTCAAAAAGCGCTCGAACAGCAGGTTGTAGCGCAAAGGATCGAGGTCGGTAATCAGGAGACAATAAGCGACAAGTGAACCCGCACCGGAACCGCGGCCCGGACCGACCGGCACGCCGTTGTCCTTGGCCCACTGGATGAATTCGGCCACGATCAGGAAGTAGCCGGGGAACTTCATGTTGTTGATGGTATCGGTCTCGAATTTCAGGCGCTCGGCGTAGCGGGGACGCGCCTGCTCCCGTTTCACCGGATCCGGAAACAGGTGCTCGAGGCGGATCTCCAGGCCCTTTTCCGACTCGGCGACGAGGAATTCTTCAATGCTCATGCCCGGCGGCGTCGGGAAGTCCGGCAACTGCGGTTTGCCAAGCGTGAGCACGACGTTGCAGCGCTTGGCGATTTCCACCGAATTGGCCAGCGCGCCCGGCAGGTCGGCAAACAGCGCGCCCATCTCGGCCTGCGATTTGAAACACATCTCTTCGTTGAACTTGCGCACGCGCTTGGCGTTGGCCAGCATTTCGCCCTCGGCGATGCAGGTGCGCGCTTCGTGGGCAATGAATTCGCCTTTGGTCAGGAACTGCACCGGATGCGTGGCCACGACGGGCAGGCCAAGGCGGCCGGCCAGCGCCACCGAATGGCGTACCTGTGCTTCCTGGTTCGGCTGGCCGGCGCGCTGCACTTCGATATAAAAATGGTTCGGAAAAATGCGCGCCCAGCGCTGCGCGGCTTTTGCCGCGCGCACCACGTCGCCCTGGTCAATGGCTGCGCCAATGTCGCCGAACTGGGCGCCGGACAGCACGATCAGGCCATTGGCCTGGTCATGGCCGGGATGCAGTTTGGAGCTGCTCGTGGCCAGCGCTTCGAGCCACTCCACACGCATCTCGGCGCGCCCCTTGTACTGGTTGGTCAGCCAGGCTTGCGACAGCAGGTCGCACAACTGCAGGTAGCCGGTGTGGTTCTTGGCCAGCAGCAGCAGGCGGTAAGGTTTTTCGCGGTTGTCGTCGTTGGTGATCCACGCGTCCACGCCGATGATGGGTTTCACGCCCTTGCCGCGCGCTGCTTTATAGAAGCGCACCATGCAGAACAGGTTGGCCAGGTCGGTGACGGCCAGCGCCCCCTGCTTGTCCCTGGCGGCCGCAGCCACCACGTCGTCGATGCGCACCAGGCCATCGACAATCGAGTATTCGGAGTGCACGCGCAGGTGCGTAAAAGTAGGGGCAAGTGTCGAAGCGGTCATGGCGCCATTTTAACCCGCCCACGATCCAGGGACGACTGCGCCTCCAAGTCACCGTCGCGGGCACGCCAACTTATAATAGTGTCATGCTGCACTCCTCTACCCCTCTCCTCGACCTCCTCACCACCGATCCCGCTGCCGGCGCATGCGCCCTGGCACCCTTGCCTGCAGCTGCTGCCGAGGCCCCCTTGCCGGCCGTGCAGGATGGCGCAGGGCGACTCCGCTGGCGCCAGCAATTGCGCGCCCCGTTGCTGGCGGCTGCGCGCGCCGTGCTGCGCCGGCCCCAGGTGCGCCAGCTGGCGCTGCGCATCCTGAAGCGTTTTCCTGGACTGTACGCCCGCGCCTACCGCATGATGATGGCTCCTGGCGCCAGTGCAGCGGGACCTGCCGGACCGGATGCGCCGGACGTCTCGCCGCGCGCCGCCGCCATCCTGCGCTCCTTGCGCAAGTTGCAGGACCAGCCTGTGCGCGCACCGGGACGCCGCCTGCGCCTGGCGCTGGTGTCGCCCCTCCCGCCGGAGCGCACCGGCGTCGCCACCTATGCCGTCGAACTGCTGGGTGAACTGTGCGCCTGGTTTGACGTGGAGCTGGTGCTGGCCCAGGCCGAGGTCACGCTGCCAGCTGCGCTGGCCGGTTTGCCACGGCACACGGTAGCGTGGTTTGCAGAACACGGCGGCCAGTTCGACCAGGTGCTGTACCAGGTCGGCAACAGCCCGTTTCACAGCCATATGTTCGCACTGCTGGCGCGCCATCCCGGCGTGGTCGTGCTGCACGATTTCTTTTTTGGCGGCGCGCTGGCGCACGCGCAGATGAGCGGCGCGCTGCCGGGAGCATGGGCCGAGGCGCTGTTCCATGCGCATGGCTACGGCGCCGTGCGCGCCAGCGAGGATCCGCACAACAACGCGCAGGCACACCGGGACTGGCCGTGCAGCCTGGGTGTGCTGGAAACCGCAACCCGCGTGATCGTCCATTCGCAGCATGCGCGCCAGCTGGCAATCGACTGGTACGGCCCGGCCGCCGCACGCAATATCGACGTCATCCCGCTGCCGCGCAGCACCCCGGCGCGCATCGACCGCGCGGCGGCACGCGCGGCGCTCGGCATTGGCGCCGACAGCTTCCTGGTCTGCAGTTTCGGGTTTGTCGCACCGAACAAACTGACCCATGAACTGCTGCGCGCCTGGCGTGGTTCGGCATTGCACCGGGACCCGCGCTGCATGCTGGTACTGGTCGGAGCCAATCACGACAGTCCGTACGGGGTCCAGGTCGAAGAACTGATCCGCGCCGCCGGCCCCGGCGCGAATATCCGCATCGCCGGCTGGACCGACGAGGCGGTGTATCGCAACTACCTGCAGGCAGCCGACGTCGGCGTGCAGTTGCGCACCAACGCGCGTGGTGAAAGTTCCGCTGCCGTACTCGACTGCCTGAACCATGGCGTGCCGACCATCGTCAACGCCAATGGATCCCTGGGCGAATTTCCACCCGACGCCGTGTGGCGCCTGCCGGATGCCTTCGACCCCGCCGAGCTCTCGGCCGCGCTGGAAGCGTTGTGGCGCGACCCCGCCCGGCGCCACGCATTCGGGCAACGTGCGCTGGCGTTGATCGCGGCCGATTTCCGCCTGGAGCATTGCACGCGCCGATACCTTGCCACGCTGGCGCAGGCCCGGTCCGACCTGGATGCGCAGACGGACACGTGGCGCAACGCACTGGCGCACGCGGCGCCGCCGGACGACGCCGCCCTCCTCAGCCTGGCGCACACCCTGGCCGGGCAGGCCATCCCCTTGCCGACCCAGCGCCAGCTCCTGGTCGACGTCACCAGCCTGGACGCGCTGGCAGCCGCGCAGTTGCGCGACCTGCTGGCAGCGCAGCATCCCGGCTTGCGTATCGCGCCGGTCTTCCTCGATACGCGTGGCGCCGCGCCGCGCTACCGCCAGGCGCGCAACGCCACCGGACGGCTGCTCGGGTTAAGCTGGCCGCTGCAGCCCGAGCCACTGGTCGATGCGCATGCCGGCGATATCTTCTACGCGCCCAACGCCGATGCGCCATCGGTCACCGCGGCGCTGGCGTGCGGCCTGCTGCAGGACTGGCGCGCGCGCGGCGTCACGGTCAACCTGCTGGTGCGTGACGGCGAACCCGCCACACATCCACGCGCCGCCGATGCCGACCGCCTGCTGTACCTGCCGCCGCCCTTGCGCAGCCCCCACTTATAATACGGCCCGCATGAACAACGAACCGGTATCCGTATGACGACCATGGCAGCGCACACATGAAAAGCTCGATCCAGCGCCTGGCTGTACAGGTCAAGCGCAGTGAAGCGTTGCGCCGCATCCTGGTGCCCCTCATGATGCGCTTTCCGCCGCTGCGCCGGCGCCTGGTGGCCCTGGCCAACGGCACCTACGGCCCGTCCGGCGAGATTACGCATCCGGACTGGCCGGCGCCGCTGCCGGCCGCCTACCTGCAGATGCCGCTGGCCACCCGCAAGATCCTGCTCGACCTGGCGACGCCACACGAAACGCAGGCAGCGTCACCGCCGGCGCGCCTGCGCCTGGCGTGGGTCGCGGCCAGTCTCGCCGAACCGGACGCCACGCTGCTGGCGGGCCTCGGACAACGGTACGAGATCGACTGCATCGCACCGGGCGCACGCAGTGCCGCCTGGTTCGAGGAGCACCATGCCACGTTTGACCGGATCCTGTACCACGTTGCCAATACGGCTGCGCACGGCCCCATCCTGCAACTGCTGGCACGCCATCCCGGCATCGTGGTGCTGCACGATTTCCCGCTGGCCCAGGCCGTCGACGCCATTGCCCCGGGTGACGCATTGCAGCAGGCGCTGTTCGACGCGCATGGCTACAGCGCGCTGCTGGCATACCAGCGCACTGGCCGGGCCGCCACGCTTGCCACGTTTCCCATCAACCGCGTTGTATTCGACCAGGCCGCCGGCGTGATTGCACTCGGCGCGCACACGCCGGCCCTGGCGCGGCAATGGTACGGCCCCCGCATTGCGGACCAGTGGCAGACAGCCGATCCTGCGGCGCCACAGCGCCTGGCGGACGCGATCGAAGAACTTGCCCTGCGTGGACCGGCCGCGCAGTATCGCCAGGCGCTGCAGGCCATGGCCGCTACGGGCCTGGCCCGCGACCCGCGCGACCGCGCACTCATCGCAGCGGCAACGCAGATCGCCGCACAGCAGCCAGCCAGTGCGCCGCGCCAGCTGCTCGTCGATATTTCGGCGCTGGTCCAGGCCGACCTGAAAACCGGCGTCCAGCGCGTGGTGCGCAGTATCCTGCTGGCGCTGATCAAGGACCCGCCTGCCGGCGTGCGCGTCGAGCCCGTGTACAGCACCAATCTCCACCAGTGCTATCGCTACGCGCGCCGCTATGGCCTCGACCTGGCCGGTGCGCCCGGCGTGTCTGCCGAAGACGACCCGGTTGCATACCAGGACGGCGACATTTTCCTGGGCCTGGACATGGCCTTGAGCATCACTGTCAATAACACCGATCTTCTCGACACCATGCGCAGGCTGGGTGTGGCGGTGTACTTCGTGGTGTATGACTTGCTGCCCGTGCTGCAGCCGCACGCCTTTCCATATGGCGCGCCGCAGTATTTCAAGGCATACCTGGAAACCCTGACCGGCCACGCCGACGGGGTGCTCTGCATTTCCCGCGCCGTCGCCGACGAACTGATCGCATGGGTCGGCGAACACGGCGCGCCCCGTACCACATCCCTGAAGATCGGCCACTTCCACCTGGGCGCCGACCTTGACGCCAGCGCGCCTTCGACCGGCCTGTCCGCCGACGCCGCGCAGGTGCTCGGCGCGATGGCCGCACGCCCGTCGTTCCTGATGGTCGGCACCCTCGAACCGCGCAAGGCCCACGCCCAGGCGCTGGCCGCGTTCGACCTGCTGTGGCGACGCGGCGTGGACGCCAACCTGGTCATTGTCGGCAAGCTGGGTTGGCAGGTCGATGCCGTGGCAGCAGCCATGCGCGCGCATCCAGAACTTGGCAAGCGGCTGTTCTGGCTGCCTGGCGCCTCCGATGAGATGCTGGGCAAGGCCTACCGCCTGGCGTCCGCCCTGCTGGCCCCGTCCCTGGGCGAAGGCTTCGGCCTGCCGCTGATCGAAGCGGCCCAGCACAGCCTGCCCATCATTGCCCGGGGCCTGCCGGTGTTTCGCGAAGTGGCCGGCGAGCACGCGTTTTATTTCGATGGCGCCGAACCGGCGCAGCTGGCCGACGCAGTCGAGGCGTGGCTGGCCCTGTTCGGCCAGGGCCAGGCGCCTGCCTCGACCGCCCTGCCATGGCTGACGTGGGCGCAGAGCGCAGGCCAGGTGCAGGAGGCGATCGTGCACGACCGCTGGTACCGCAGATTATAATGGCCGCCATCCCGTATTTTCTGACCGCCACCATGCAAGCCAGTCCCGTCTCCGCTCCCTCTGCTGCCGCACCTGCCGCGCCGTTTGTCAACATCGCTGCGTACAAATTCATCACCTTTGACGACACCGAAGCGATGCGCCCGCGCTTCCAGGCACTGTGCCAGGAACTGGCGCTGCGCGGCACCATCCTGCTGACGCCCGAAGGCATCAACCTGTTCCTGTCCGGCACCCGGGCCAATATCGACAGCTTCCTGGCCTGGCTGCGCAGCGACGCCCGCTTTGCCGACATCGAAGTAAAGGAAAGCTTGTCGGATGAACAGTCGCACAAGCGCATGCTGGTGAAGATCAAGCAGGAGATCATCACCATGCGCATGCCGCTGATCAAACCGGAACTGGGGCGCGCTCCAGCGGTGGCGCCGGCCACGTTGAAGCGCTGGCTCGACCAGGGCCACGACGACGCCGGCAAACCGGTGGTGATGGTCGACACGCGCAACGCGTTCGAAGTCGATGTCGGCACATTCGACAACACCATCGACTACCGCATTGGCAAATTCACCGAGTTCCCCGAGGTGATCGCCGCCAACAAGGAGGCGCTGGCCGACAAAACCGTCGTCACCTTCTGCACCGGCGGCATCCGCTGCGAAAAAGCGGCAATCCACATGCAGAACATCGGCTACGACAGCGTGTACCAGCTCGAAGGCGGCATCCTCAAGTATTTCGAAGAGGTAGGCGGCGACCACTACACGGGCGACTGCTTCGTGTTCGATTACCGCACGGCCCTCACCCCCGCCTTGCAGCCCAGCGTGACGGTGCAATGCTTCGCCTGCCGCGCCGTGGTAACGCCGCGCCAGCAGCTCGATCCACGCTACGTGTACGAAGTGTCGTGCCCGCAGTGCGCCAAACCAGAGGACGCGACGGGCGCAGCGCATGCGTGATTCGCACCGGGAAATCCTGCGCTTCGGCGTGGCCGGCATTGCCGGACTGGCGGTCGACGTGGCTGTCCTGTATGCGGCCCTCGCCATGGGCCTGGGCCCGTTTGCCGGACGCGCCGTCTCGTTCCTGTGCGCGGTCTGGGCAACCTTTACATTGAATCGCCGCTTCACCTTCCGGCCCGACGCGACCGCGGATATCTGGGCCGAGTGGTGGCGCTACCTGGGCGCGATGCTGCTCGGTGGCGCCGTCAACTATGGCGTCTACACCGCCGTGATGCTGCTGTTGCCACGCACGGCCATCCTGCCATTCCTGGCCGTCGCGGCCGGATCGATTGGCGGCATGGGCGTCAACTTCGTCAGTGCGAAGTTTTTTGTTTTCCGCCGGTGAGCACGGCGGCATACCGGTGCTAAAGACTATTGCTTGACCTTGTTCGGGTAGCCATCCCCAACCGGGTCAAGCGGCTTGTCGACATAGATGTTGACATACGGCGCCTTCACAACGACATCGGTGACAATACGGTCGCCGCTCTTTGCAAAGTTCAGGTGTGCGCCTGCCGACACTGGAACTTTTGTGGCGTCACCGGTGACAAAAAATCCGTTCAATCCATTTTTCTCGATCAGTACACCGTTCTGCCATGTCGCATCGGTGAGGTTTTCCGGCGTCAATTCAGCACGCGCGGGCGCCACCGCTGCAGCGGGCGCCGCAGGATCCGCTGCTTTTTGACAAGCAGTCAGCAAAAATAATATAGTCAAGACTGGAATAAGGGAATGTTTCATGTTATGCGAGTGTGTGAGGTATGAGGATCGATGAACGACGCGATTAAGGCGCATGGCCCTGTAAGCATCGACCTGAAAAAGCAACTTCATCGTAGCATGTCAACAACCAAACTACCGGAACCATTTAACAGGTCGACCAGAACGATGACTTTACAGAGTCGGTCCGTCAATGCCTGATATGTGGACCTCGTGGAATATCAGCCAAGCCTACGCGCTGCAGCCAATGGATCGCAAAAAATCACCAGCACATAGAATAAATATTTTGCGCAATAGTCCATTCTGAAGCATTAAAAAGAAATTGCGAGTCAATCAGGCATACTCCAGCTGCGACAGTCTTGCGCATACAAGTGGCTTAGATCTATTCCAAATATAAAGGTTCGCAAATACGACAGACGCCTGTTGCCGACCGCTCGGACCGCCCAGCAGAATATACATCACTGAGCGTTTTTAAAGATATAGCACCCCAAACGCAAGTAGTCCAGCCAGCCAATTGGTAGGATAAATTCTCGTTGAACCGCCTGACGAAGCCAGCGTTTAATAAGTCCCATTCAGTGCGCAAGAGCCCTGACGCCAAACTCCGTCAATCGCAGGCATGCACAGTAAAGCAGAGCAAACAATACAGAATGAACCAATGCGCGATGCGGCAGTTTCAGCAACATGCCGACAGCGACAATCAACTCCTAGATTTCCGGAAGTGCGTGTCCGCTACACCACGAGGTGGTGCAGCGTATTTGCCAATTAAAATTTGCTGTGTTACGGACGGACGACAACGCTGCAGCTGATGCTGTTAAACCAGGCATGGCCGTCTTGCACGAGTTCGAAATGTGCACTCAACGGTCCACGATCCGGCCCTGCATTTTTCAGGCTGATGGATGCAATGGGCATGCGCATCACAACACTGTCGCTTGGTGCAACGACTGCGCCGCTTGCGGGGACACGCAAGCCCTCGTCCCAATATACATACTCGCCTTTACCGTCTTTTAAATGGACACCCACGTCAATCGGCAACCGGCCAGCGTTCATGGTCCACTCAAAATTGGTTTTATTCGTCAGCGTCAGAACAGCATCGGGTCCCTTCCCTGCAATCCCTGGTTCAATCACGCAACTCAGCGCACCTTTCATGTCGCTCAAAGGCGTGATCGGCAATGCGCCGCTGCCGCGTGTCTGCTCAGGCTCGGCGGCCCCAGTCAGTGCAGCCGTAGCTCGCATGTCGTGAGCCAGGAACAGGGGCGCAGTGGCCGCCTCGCTTGACGGGCAGAGAGCAAACCCGCGGATGGTACGAGCTTTCGACGTTGGGTTCAAGCGCAACAGCGCCCCGTAACCGACCACCACCCCATCCGCAGTCGCCAGCGGCAAAATCCGACCCGTCTTACCGAATTCCGCGTTGGCAGGAATGGTGCCGGCGATAGCGCAACGCCCGGTGGCCGCGTCCGAAGCCACGGGCGTACGCACCAGATTAGCTATGGAATAACCTGCGTAGAAAGCGCCGCCTCGCGCACCCATACCTGGCGTCCGGTACCACAGACCCTTGCGTTCGGCGCGCATGAATTTAACGGTAGCAGGCAACTCTTTCGCCCAATATGGATCGGCCCCGGCCCCGATCCACACTGAATCGGCTTCTGGCTTGATTGGGCTGATGCCGGTTAGAACGGCAGCCGCGGCAAGATGCAGCCTGTCATCCTCGTCATAGATCCACAGTTCGACCAGGGAAGCATAACCGGCCAGGCCAAGCAGGCCTGCAGTCGCCAGCATGCCGGCTGCTTTGTACAGGGTGACCGGCGCGGCGCGCCGCAGGTACGGCGTACGCAGCAAGGCCATGACAATGATGACGAAACCGAGGCAGGCAAAAGCGCCGTAACGGCCTGAGCCAAGTACGAAATAAGAAGGCGGCAACTGGCGGGGGTCCCCAGCGGTACGGATTACCCAGAACAAAGTTGCGGCAACGCCCGACGCCAGCAGAAATGCTCCAATTACGGCAAGAAATACCTGGACCGGTTCGGCCTGGGTGCCGCTGCGGGCGGCCCGTAACTGTTGCCAGAAATTCGGTCCCGTCCAGGTCTTCAGGCCGAGGATGGCCAGAATGGCGCGAACGGTCAGGAAGGTGACAGCGCAAAAGATCACGAAGCCGATGCATAGCAGTGCCGTGGTACCGGTGCGCACTTCCAAAGACGCCAGAGGCGCTGCGAAATAAGCTCCCATCGCGGGAAGAATGCCTACCAGGCTGCGCATATTAAGAGCCTCGCCCAAGTGCGACATTTCCCCGCTATTATGAATAAACAGGTTTTGGACGATTAACGTACTCAACAGAGGCGTGATGCTCACGGCTGCCATCCATGGACGCCGGCATACAAGCACGTGTGAACCGATCACGCACAAGGCAAATACGTACCCAGTACCGTGAAACGTTACCGCCAGCAGGGACAGCAACATGGCGGCAGCATACAGTCCGAACCGCTCTTCGATCATGCCGACGATGATGGCGTACAACAGAAGGATGTAGGTAAGCCGTGAGACGCTCAGTACTGCCTGAAACGGATGCATCATGATTTCCAGGTCAGCCAGGCTGCAGACTGCCGCCATGGCCGCGGCGCAGCCCATCACCAACAGCGGACGTGAGGCATCATGACGCTCGCCTTCGCGCAAGATCAGGCGGACGAAGAAAACGCCGAACAAGGCGGTTGCCGACAGCGAAATCCACTGCGTCAGCGTCTGGGCGCCACCCATGTACTTGAAGTCGAGCCAGGAAATAGCATAGATGATGGAATGAAGGTGCGCCCCATGCGGGTGGAACAAATACTCCACCAGAGAAAGCTCACCACGCTGGAAATGCATTATCCGGTTCAATACCGCCCAGCCATCCACCAAAGCCACGGCAGGCGTAATGCGATACGCCCACGTTACAGTAACGGCAAGGACAGCGAGCGCAACCAGCCACGCCAGGCGAAACGCGGCAGGCCGCGCTTCCGAGAATTGATGTTTCATCATGTCAGACTACCGGGTTGTAGTGGCCGAAGCAGGTGCGAAACAGGACGGCGAGCACGGAAAAATTACCTCGGAAGGCGCTTATTTTGGTGGGCACTTCGCCCTTCGGATAACGCCGCACAGTCGGCAGTTCGATGCAGCGGTAGCCAAGCTTGGGTACCCGGTACGACAAATAAGCCAGCAACTCATAAGTGGCGAACACATCACGGAACGGCGCCACGCGCGCGTCGAGCAGGATGCGGCGGCTGTAGGCGCGGAACCCTTGCGTGGTATCGGTCCAGTGAAACCCCGAAAACAGGCTCAGCATTGGTGCATGCACCAGCCTGATAGCGGCGTCGCGCAGCTTCGGCGTGTTTTCTGCAACGCCCCCTGCCAGATAGCGCGAGGCCTGGACGAAATCGATGCCCGCCTCCAGCGCCTCGACAAAGCGTCCGATGGCTTCCGGATCGTCCTTGTCGTTGCCATCGATACTGACGACGCCGTCATAACCCTGGTCCAGGATAAACGCATATGCGCAGCGCAGTTGCGCGCTCAACTTGCCCGGACCTGTCTTCACCAGCAAGGTGTTGACTGCATGCGCGTCGAGAAACGGGCGATCCAACGAACCGTCCGTACTGCCGCCGTCGATGATGATGATATCGACGATGGCAGCAGTGTTCAGTGCGGTCATGCGGGTCAGCAGATTGCGAATGCGATTGCCCTCGTTAATGACCGGAATCACCAGACTAAAGCGGCGCTGCTTTCCGTTGGAAAAGACTGTATTAAACTGGGGTACTTGCCAATTGGCCCGATCGACCGTGACGACTGCATTCATTGTGGCTTTCAAGATTTGAACATTGCGGCGGCGCGCGGGCACGGCGCGCATTTTAATGCGGGTGCTGTGCACCGTAATTTTGTTTTGCTACTTCAAGGGCACGTGCGATCGCAACGGGATGCGCTTCGCTGCCGCCGAGCATTTCAATGGTGACGAGATGATCCGGCAAATACTGCCCGACCAGGGCGCCGATGGTACCGTGGTCCGTCTGGCGGTCGCCCAGCGTCGCCAATTCGGGCTCGCTGGCGTGAATGTGCCCGATGTGGGGCGCATTGTCGCGAATCACGGTTTCCGGATCTTCGCCATTGGCGGCAATTGCGCCGGTATCGAGTTGCATGCGAATGGCCGGATGCGCAACCAGCGCGACCATCCTGCCCGCTTCCGCACTGTGCGTCATGAAATTGCAGCCGTAGCTGGCTGGATTCGGCTCGAGGCAGATCATCACGCCATGCTGCTGCGCAACGTCGCCGAGGCGCCGGAAAAAGGCCACTGCGGCCGCATCGGTCTGTGCATCGTCCAGCCCGGCACGATCGCGCGCCTTGGGTGAACCAAAAACCAGGCGGGTGGCGTTCATGCGGCCGGCGATGCGGCACACGCCGTCGAGGTGGTCAAGCATGGCCTGCTGGGACGCAGCATCGCCGAACACATTCAGGCCCGTTGTACCGAAGAGCAGCGCCTGCATGCCGGTGATGGCGATGCCGCGCGCGCTCCACCACGCGGACACGCGGTCGATCTCCGCGTCGGTTGCTGCGCGCGGCTGCGGAAAGTATTTTCCTGGAGCGATATCGATCGCATCGACGCCGTGCTGCTGCAGCAGCGCGGCGACTTGCTCATCCTCGGCCACATCCCAGGCGATATTTGAGATGGCAAGCCTCATTTGACTCCCTCCTTGACAGCGCGTGCTTCCGACTGCGCATACGCGCGCACTGCCAGCAGAGTGTCGCGGCGCGAGTACTGGTAAGGGCCACTGGCGCCTGCCAGGCCTGCGTGTACAGAACGCATGTCGTACGTGGCCGCCGGATTGGCGGTCGGATGATCGAAGCTGAAATTGAAGCCTTCGGCGGCGATGTCGGCCACGCTGATCGGTTCGGCGGTCAAGTGCAGCAACCGCACGCCTGCATCGCGGGCACGCGTGATATCCGGCCACAGGTTGACCATCGGATAAAACTGAAATACGCCGCGGCTATCGATCGCATCGAGATTGTTATTATTCAAAAAATCGAAAATGACATTCTTGCGCAGGCCCGGGCCCACCAGGCCCGGCAGCCTGACAATGAGGTGGTCCTCGAATTGCTGTTCGACGAAGCGTTCCAGCAAGCGCCGGTGCAGGCCATACGCATGCAGGCCAGCCTCTTCCACCTCAGTGTGCTCGTCCACGCCAAGCGGATTGGCGAACACGTCGATGGTGCTGATCAGGATAAAACTGCGGCAGCGCATGCGGCCCAGGTGACCGATCAATTCGTCGATCTTGGCGCGGTCACCGGCTGGATCACGATTGGCAAGCCATTTTTGCGCGGGGGCGCCGGCGCAGACAACCGTGTCGAACTCCCGGCCCGCAATCTCGTGGATATCCGTGGAGCGAAAGCGTGCCTCGAACTGCCGCTGTTTTAACAATGTACTGCCTACAAACCCGCTGTAGCCAATCAGGGCATCTGCCATAAGTTCTCCTCTGTTTCAGTCGAATGTCGAGCCGGAAACCAGGGGTTCGGCATCAAGTTTTTCAAGTACGTCGTAAATATTGTCAATCTTGCCGCCAAGGACAGAATAACAGCCGGGCAAAGCAGCATGATGCTCGAACAAAATGGGGCGGCCGTCGTTGCCCTCGTTTTTCAGCAAAATGGTCTTTACCTCGAACAGCGAGTCGACATAGGTCGAATCGAGCACGCTCGGCATGTAGCGGCCCACGTCGCGCAGCATGCGCTCGACCCGCGACTCGCGGTGGTAGTCCCGCAGGCGCTGATACGGATCCACGCCGGCGTCGTCGATCCAGTGCAGGTGCGGCGTATAGCGCACGTGCGACAAGGTATGCAGCGAACGGGCCGGAAACGGCATCATCGAGAAAAACGGGCCATCCATGACCGTTACCCCGAATTCCCGCAGCAGTGGTGGCGCTTTTACCAGCGCCATTTCGGTAATCTCATGCTTGAGCTGGGCGCGCGTGCCACTAAAGTCGCCGCCGAGCTGATTGAGACCGCTGTAGGTGCAGTTGAAAACGTACCGCGTCGACAAAGTCGCGCCCTCGCCGTTGCCCTGGCAGTCGACCAGCAGCGTGCCTGGCCCCCGGCGGATGTTGGTCACTTTGGTGCCAAGCATGACCTGCACGCCCGATGCGGCCAGTTCCTGCCGGGCCGACTGTGCCAGCTGCGTGGAGTCGAATGCATATTCCTCGACGCAGAACACCTGTTCAATCAGGCGCGGCTCGAAGAGCATAGCGATGCGTGGCGGGGCGACGTCGATCCGTGCGCCGATTTCACGGCTGAACCGCTCGAACTGGCGGGCAGTCACTTTCGAATTGCGCCGGGCAATTGCGTAGAGTTTGGTGAAGTCCTGCCGCACGGCCTTTGGATAATCCTGCACAAAACGCGGCAGGTTGATGCGGCTGCGGAAGGCGGTCGTGAAACTGCGCGGATAGTGGTACCCGTTGTGCACGCGGGCCTGATTGTTATAGGAGGCGCGCTGCAGCAACGCGTCGCACTGTTCGACCAGCACCACCCTGGAAAACTTGCGTTGCTGCGCCAGGTAAGTGGCAATGGCTGCACCATAGAAGCCGCCACCAATGATGACCGCATCGTGGCTTGCTTGCGCCAAGGACGTCACGTCAGAACTTTTCTTCGGTGAGCAGTCCGGCCGGCAGCGGGCTGGCGCTTTCGATATTGAGTTTGTCCCGGCGCGTCATCACCGCGCTCGTAAACTCCTGTGCCACGTGATAAGTCGGGCCTTCGTTGTTCTGGTCGACGATATGCGAGACGTACTCGCCCAGGACGATCAGCATCAGCGACGTCAGGAAGAACATGCCAGATTGCTGCAGCGACAGGGTCACCCAGCCAGGTGCAATATTTTGCTGGAAGATCGCGATCAAAATGATATACACGGAATAGAGGAGGTTGAGACCGGCACCGATCATCAGCAGCCATGTCACCAGCCGCATTGGCGCGCGCGTGGTAGACACGATCAGGCGTACGCCACGGTCGAATCCTTCCGCCAGGTTTTTCTCGATCCGCATATTTTTCGACGGCGCGCTGTATTCGAGATTCGCTTTGGAGAAACCGCCTGTAGCCGGTAAATGGCGATAAGTCAATGCAGGACGCGGATGCTGCAAGATGAAGTTGACTACCGGCTTGCTCAGGATGCGATACAAAGGTGCCTCCTTTGCAAGATCGATGCCGTTGAAGCGCTTGTAGAGAGAATTGAACACTGCAAAGCTGATGCGGTATCCCAGGCTCACTGGCTGCTTTACCTTGTTCTTGGCAAATACCACGTCTGCTCCGGCCACTGCGCGGGCGATCATTGTCGGCAGAAAATCAATATTGCCGATCGTATTGTCAGCCACTGCGACGTAATCACCAAGTGCATTTTCCACACCGACCCATGAGGCAGAATCGGCGTCGACTTCCTTTATCAGTGAAAAGATTTGCAAATTAGGCAGGCCGCTCTCGCCGGTCAATGCCTTCAGGACCGCGATGCTGTCATCGCTGGACGCATTGTCCACCACGATGATTTCGTAATCGTTCACGAGCGATCGAATGACCGCAGCCGCATCGACCAGCATTTTTTCCAATTCGCTTGCCTGATTGCGAACCACAAAAACCACAGAGAGAAAAATCTGTAAAGACGCCATGCAAAAGCCTCGATAGGAACAATGGTGATGCCGGTTCGGCAATGCCTGTAAGACACTGGCAACGGTGCAGGACTCTGCAATACAACGCGCAATTATATTACATGCAATATCGCCGGCGAGCGACTTTCAGTTGCTTTAATATCAATCACGATCGGCCTGGTGACATTGCGTGCAGCGACTTGCTGATCGGCGAAGGTGCACATCCGGAGCCGCGCAACAGTCCTTGCACCTGTCCTGTCAGCGGTGCGCGTCCGGTTGGGTACGGCCAAAGATACGGCGCCGATTGTTCATCAATACCCACCGGAACGGCCTGCTTCTGGCTGTGGCGATGACGCCAAGCGCTGCTTCGAGATTGATGGTGCGCTCGATGAGCGTTGCGCGCACCTCGGCCAGGTGGGCGTTGAGCGTATCGATGCAGGCCTGCGCCGCTGCGATCCCTTCGATTTTCTGCCCCAGCTCCATGCGCGTATCGCTCAATTCCGCAGTGCGCGCCGCGCTCGCTTCGCTCACTTGCTGCAACTGCTCCGCAGTGAGTGCCCGGCTCGCACGCTCCTGCACCATTTCGTACGTGCGCCCCACCAGCGTTGCGCGGGCATGCAGCAATTCGTCCGTGCGCCTGACCAGTTCATCCCGCGTGCCGATCAGGTCGTCGGTGCGGCTGACCAGTTCCGTGCGCGTGCGAACCAGGTCGTCGGTACGGCCGACCAGGTCGTCACGCGTGCGCACCAGCTCGTCGGTACGGCTGGCCAGGTCGTCACGCGTGCGCACCAGCTCGTCTGTACGGCTGGCCAGTTCGTCACGCGTGCGCACCAGCTCGTCGGTACGGCTCGCCAGGTCGTCGCGCGTGCGCACCAGGTCGTCGGTACGGCCGACCAGTTCGTCACGCGTGCGCACCAGTTCGCCGGTGCAGTGCACCAGGTCTTCCCGCGTCTGAATGAGTTCACCCGTGCGATGGCCCAAAGCGTCCCGCAGGCCTGCCAGCTCTTCCCGCGCGCGCAGCAGTTCGTCCGTGCACGTCGCCAGTGCAGCCGTACGCGACTCCAGCGCCGTCCGCAGCATAACGTGCGAAACCGTTCTTCTCATACTGCCTGCCAGGTGTCGTCCGGGGCCAGCCAGACTGCCTCGTCGACTTTCGAAAATATCGGATGGGTGTCGAAAGCGTCGGCCACCGACAGCGTCGCGAACTTGCCTTCGGCGACGTCATCGCGAATGAAAAACGCGTTGTACGCTGTCGCGCTGATGCCGCACAGGCGGTACCCGCGTCCGGCCAGCAGTTTCACCCAGGCAGCCAGGCTGACCGTGCCAGACTGCGGCCAGCGCTGGCTGAACGCATTCCGGTCGAACTGCACCACGCAATGGCGGTCGCGAAAACGCTTTTCGAACTCCACCACCAGTACCCGCGGGCGTACCGCACCCATGGCGTCGATGACGGCGTAGTCGCCGCCGTCGATGTCGATGATCATCAGGTCCGGCTCCGCTTCGGAGCAGGCGCCTGTCAGCAGCATGTCGACGTTGTCGGGGCTGACAGCGCCCTGGATAATCAGGGGCGTGACGTAGTCGTGGCGGCCGTCGATGGTCGTATGAAAATGGCGGGTGGCGTAATCGCGGGCGAAGAAATAGCGCATCCGGTCGCATTCCACCGGGTCCATTTCGAAAATGGCGCCGTGCCAGCCATGATTGACAATCAGGTTGGCTGACAGATTTTCAGGAATGCCCAGGTCGGAATCGCTGCAGTTGCTGCCGATTTCAATGACGTACTGGTTGGTCTGGCCGATCTGGCTGAAAATGCGCAACAGCATGCCGTCTTCGTCATTTTGCGAAAATACCCGGAACGCGCTGGCGCGCAGGTCGCGATCGGTCAAAACGGCTGGCGCAGCCAGCGCCCAGGTAGCGAGCAGTTGCTTTTGAGCGATGGCATCGTCGTTGGGCAGGAAATTACGCCGGGTGTGGGGCGACAACATGGTCAACTGCGCAGGCGTAAATCCACCGTCGAGGCGCGCGCCGAGGTGGGCCAGCATGTGCGTCTGGGCCTGCACCAGATTCGCAAGCTCGGTGAGCTGGCGGGACTGCGCAGCGATCAGATCGAGCTGGGCTGCGACCAGATTGTCTTGCCTGTCGGCCAGGGGCACGCCCCTCGCTGGACGGCGGCGCCGGGTCAATGCTTGTGACATTACTACAACTCCAGAACGTTGAGGGTAACCGAAGGGTGCATATTGAACAGGCCCCCATAAAAAATTGCGTCGGCCGCATCGTACACCTGGATCTGATCGACATCATGCATCAACAAGCTGTACTCCTCGAACTCGCTCTTCGAGAATCCATTATTGGCAACCCCGACGGAAAACGAGTACTGTCCGGCCCGCACATTGAAATCGAACGTAAACTCCACGACGACGTGGCAACCTTTGGCCACGGGCGCGTCGACCATGCGCATGGAATAGGTGCTGGTCTCGAAAATGGAACGGCCGGTGCGGTCGCGAACAATCAGGCCGAACGCCGGCCGCTCGAAATCCTTCTTCAGGCGCACCCGGTACGCAATCGTCAGCGGCGCTTCGCTCTCGATCGACACCACGCGGCGGCGATTGCTGTCGAGCATGCGGAAATCGACCAGCTGGGCATCCTGGTTGGTGGTAATCGTCGTTGCCTTGGTCCAGGTGGCGTTGACATCGACGCTGTCGTCATCGATGGCAAGCGGATGACGATGGGCGCCCTCCCCTCCCGAACCGCCCTGGTCGACCGACACGTCCTGCTCGCTCATATCGGTTTTGCGGGCCACCAGGCCTTCGTACAAGTCGATGACCGTTTTCGGGACGCCCTGGCTGAGCACCACGCCGTTGCTGAGCAAAACGACCTTGTCACACAGTTGTTTGACTGTATTGGCGTCGTGCGACACGAACAGCAAGGTGCCGCCGGCCTCCTTGAACTTCTCGATGCGGTGAAAACACTTTTGCTGGAAATAGGCGTCGCCCACTGCCAGCGCCTCGTCGATGATCAGGATGTCCGGATCGAACGCGGTGGCGACAGCAAACGCCACCCGCATCTGCATGCCGCTGGAATAGGTGACCATGGGCTGGTCGAAATGGTCGCCGATATCGGCAAACGCTTCAATCGACGCGAACTTGGCATCGACTTGCGCGCGCGAAAAGCCGAGCAGCGCACCGTTCATGTAGACGTTTTCGCGGCCGGTGAATTGGGGATTGAAGCCAGAGCCGAGCTCGAGCAGCGCGGCAATGCGCCCATGCACGGTGACCCGGCCGACGCTCGGTTCGAGCGTCCCGGTGATGATCTGCAGCAGGGTACTTTTGCCGCTGCCGTTCAGGCCGACGATACCGCATGACTCGCCCTTGCGCACGTCCATGAAGACATCGCGCAACGCCCAGAATTCGCGAAAATACTGTTTTGGCGGAAAGCCGAACCAGCGCCGGAAGCGCGGCAGGAAAAACTGTTTGAGCTGGTCGCGCGGATGGTCGAAAATTTCGAAGCGCTTGGCGACGCCTTCGACCACAATCGCCATATCGTCAAAGGACATTGGCAAAACCTTTCCGGGTTTTCTGGAACCAGGCAAAGCCGCTCCAGGCCACAAGGGCCGCCACCAGCGTGTAGACGAGCAAGCCTTCCCAGTCAGGCAAGTGGCCCAGAATGAGCACTTCGCGCGCCTGTTCGATGGGGAACGTGATCGGGTTGAGCAGCAGCCATGGGCGAAATTCAGCCGGAAGTGCGGATACCGGATAGAACACGGGGGCAAAGTACATCAGCACGATCAGCACCAGGCCGATGGTCTGGCCGACATCGCGCAGGAACACGCCGAGCGACGCCAGGGCCCAGGCCAGTCCCAGGGTCAGCAGCATGAGCGGCAACAGGACTGGCACCACCAGGATGGCGGTCCAGAAGATGTAGCCGTTGAGCAGGGAAAATGCCACCAGCAGGACCAGCAAGCTCACGGCGCTGTGAAATACGGCTGCGCACAAGCTCACGACCGGCAACACTTCGAGCGGAAAAACAATCTTCTTGACGTAGCTGACGTTGCCCAGGATGAGGCCAGGGGCGCGCGTCAGCACTTCGGCAAACAGGGCATGGACAATCATGCCGACGAACAGGACGATCGCGAATTCACTGCGCGAGTCGCTGGCGCCGGCGCCCCAGCGCGCCTTGAACACGACGGAAAACACGAAGGTGTACATGGCCAGCATGAAAATCGGATTCAGGAACGACCACAGCAGGCCGATGACGGACCCCTTGTAGCGGCCGACGACCTCGCGCCTGGCCATCTGGGCGATCAGGCCGCGATGGCGCCAGAGGCTGGAAAGCAGGGCCCGTGGGGAAATCGGGGGGGCGGCATGGGGATTCATTGTGTCATTCGGGGTATGAGAAGTGCCAGGATCGGCACGCATGGCGTACCGGCATGCCGGTAGCGCCCGCATGGCAGAAAGGCCGCAGGGCCTTCAAGCAAACTTTCGTCCGATCCTCCGGAAGAATGCCTTGATGCGGCCCATGGCCCCATCGCGCTCCAGCAGATGGAGCTGGAACACCAGCCAGCCCAAGGCATGGTCGGGCTTTTCCGTCATCGGGGCCCGGACCCCGGGCGGCAGCGCCAGCGGGGGCAGCACAATGGCATGGCCCTGGTGCGGCTCGAATACAGTTGGTGTGAACGAGGACAACAGCTCGTTCTCCTGGCCTTCGTCCCACGGACCGGTGGGAAACTGCTGGTCGATGTAGATGGATACGGTCGACAGCAGTTCCTGCACAATCGCGCCGCCGCCGGACAGGATGGCCATCGGCTTGCGGTCGAGATACGGCAGGAACAGCGCACGGTCGGCGGCAAGCGCCGATGCGCGGATCATGAAACGCGCGTATCCCACCGGTTGCTCGATGCTCAATTCCCGAAATTCGATACGGTCGCCGACTGTATGAACTGGCGCTGCGCCATTGCGGTACAACACCGCCGAGGCAGCGCACGGCGCTTGCGGATGGCGCAACAGGCTGGCAGCGAGCAAGGCGACGTGATTCGACAACAGCGTTTCGTTGGGTGCAACAAACAGCACGGCGCCAGCCTGCGCAGTCGTATCCACCCCTTGCAGGATGTCGTCGATGACCTGGCCCGTACGGCGGCGCTCGACCACGTCATGGCGCGAAACCGCATAGTACCTGGCAACGGCAACCTGCACGATCCCGCCAGTCTGCGCGATCCGGCCATCGATATGCTTGCGTATATCGGCTGGCAAACCGCCATCGACATGCAGGGTGGTATCGAGCTGGGCATATTGCTGGCAACCCGCATTGTGCAGGTGGCGCTCAAGCGCCGCTTCGGAAAAATCCGGCATCAGCAGGTGCATCCGGACCGGCAGGTGCGATGCCGGCTGGGCTTGGCTGAGCAGTGCCGCGCGCGCCGGGACAGCGCTGGCCATGACAGACTGCGCCGCAGCGCCATGCGCGGCCAGGGCCGCCTGGCGATCGTGCAGGCCGCTGAACAGGTCGCGCAGATTTTTCGTCAGATTGAAGTCGGCCCGGAAAATCGCCTGGGCTTTTTCGATCATTGCCAGAGCCTGTTCCGGATGGGCCTTGACCCATGCGATATGCGCCTGGATGTCGGCAAAGATCTGCTCTACCGAACAACGGCCGTCGATATACAACAGCGAATCGCCGAAAAACTTTTTGGCAAATGCGTTTTCGTCGCAAATGACCAGAGCGCCGGCGGCAATGCTTTCAAACAGCCGGTTCGACATCAGGGCCGCGTTTTTGTGCGCTGCCGACGACAGCACCAGCGCGATGCCCGCATTGTGGATTTCGTGGATCATCGAAATGCCGTCGAACGGAATGCCGCGCACGTAATTGCGATAACCCGCCCACACCTTCACGCCCATGAATATTTCTGGCCCGAAGATACGCACGGCATCGGCCTGGTCAAGGCGTTTCAGTACTTCCTGGTGGCGTGACTGGCCGCGCCCGATGGCTTCCCAGTTGATGCCAGCGTAAAACAGCTTGAAGTCACCGAGGCTGGGCGGATGGACGATATCGGCGGTCGAGTGGTACAGCTTGAATTTCGGCGGCAGGTGGGTCGGCGCGTCGCGCACAAGGCGGGCGACATGGTCGTCGGCCGACTGCGAACTGCAGCTGATGAAATCGTCGTGGGTAAGCAGGTTGCGCGATGTGCGCGCGTAGCCCCACTCGTGATAGAACGCCAGCGGATTCCACAGCGCCACAATGGAAAATGCGTCATACAGCTTGGGAGTGTCGTAATGCAGGTGCAAAACGAAATCGACGTCTTCACGGCGCAGCACACGGTCGGGCTGCTCCAGGTAACGTCCATCGGCATGAATTTCAAAACAGAACAGGCCAAGCGCTTCAGCAGCGATTTTCAGGCGCGCGATGCATTCGTCCTCGGCCGTCTTGATTTCTGGCCACAACTTGACAATGGCAAAACCACCCCGCATACCTTGCGGCAACGCGAAATCCCGACTCCACATGTTCGACATGCTGACAGCATTCATTCTTGACCTAACCAACGTAAAAATTTATCAATGCGGCACGGCGCTGCCGCAGATCATGCCATCCAATAACAGGCATTGACCAGCGGCGGCCGTTCAGGCATCACAGGCGGGCGCTGGCGCCGGGGGAGTCGAGCAATGCCAGGAAATCGGCGTAGGCGCTGCGCAGACCAGCGCGCGGATCGATCCTTGGCGTCCAGCCCAGGGAGCGGATACGCGAACTGTCGAGCAGTTTTGCCATGGTGCCGTTCGGCTTGCTGGTGTCGTAGACAATCTTGCCTTCAAACCCTACCGTCTCGGCAATCAACGTCGCCAGCTCCGTGATCGAGTGGTCCGTGCCGTAGCCGATGTTGTACAGGTCGTGGTCGATCGGCGCGTGCATCAGGCTGACCATGGCATCGGCAAGGTCGTCGACATGCAGGATTTCGCGGCGCGGGGTGCCATCGCCCCAGACCATGAATTCCGACTTGCCGGCAATCTTGGCCTCATGGGTACGGCGCAAAATGCCCGCGACCACATGGCTGTGCTCGGGGTGGTAATTATCACCGGGCCCATACAGGTTGGGCGGAATGATGGAGATGAAATTGGCGCCATGCTGCTTGCGGAATGCACGGCACATCTCAATGCCTGCAATTTTACTGATGGCGTAGGAGCGGATGTTCTGATCCAGGGGACCGGTCATCACGGCGTCCTCCGTGATCGGTTGCGGCGCTTTGGTTGGATAAGTGCAATTCGATGCAACAAACATCAGCTTTTGCACGCCAAAGCGGTGCGCTGCCTGGATCACATTCGACTGGATCATCAGGTTGTCGAACAAGAAATCGGCGGGCAATGTGGCATTGGCATGGATGCCGCCTACTTTTGCGCCGACATGAAAAATGATGTCAGGACGGTTTTGTGCCATCCAGTCGGTGACTGCGCCCTGGTTGCACAGGTCGAGGTCGTGGCGTGACGTTGTCAGCAGTTCGGCCCCGACGTTTTGCAACCGACGCACGACAGCCGAGCCAAGCATGCCACGGTGACCGGTTACCCAAATTTTCTTTCCCGAAAAAAGGTTATCGCCGGCAACTGCATCCGATAAGTTCGATTGAGTCATGCGTCATCCATTAAAAGTGAGAGCCGCGAAAGCGCACTCCGAAAGCCGGACAAGAAAACTGACGGGGTTCTGTAGCAGATACCGCCGAAAATCGCTTGTTATCGATGGTGTTGGGTGTATTTATTCGCTGATTGCGCTGGGGGCCGGTCAGAGCATGTTTAGTGCCAGTTACCAACATCAGGCCCGTCCGAGCAAACTTCAATCTCAACAGCGAACGGGGTGTCATTATACACGGGTTCAGCCAACATTAACGCAATGGCATCCCGGACGAACGCACGCTCCCGGCATTGCGCTGCCCGAAGCAATGGCCCGACCCTGACGGATCAACCTGACGAAAGCCGTGCTATGTCACGACTTCGGCCCGCCACCGAGCAGGACTGCCACTTTCTGGCGTGCTGGCTTGGCGGTCGCACTGACGAGTGGCTGATCGCTCGCCCGCACGGCCGGCGTGGCCGGCTCGTAGGGCTTGAGAAACCATGGATCGACTTTTTCGCGGCGCGGCAGCGGTCCGCTGGTGCGCCCGTAGCGGTCCGGGCGGTCGCCCCGCTCGCTGCTGTCGGTGCGTTCATGGCGCGCAGGCCGTTCGCCCGCCTCGCCCTCGGGCCGACGCGGACGCGGCGCCGCGCTGCGCTCGGCAGCATCACGGGGTGGCCGGGCCGGCGCCGGGTTGAAGCCGGCCAGTTCGCCGCGCGTGATGGTCTGCTTGATCAGCTTTTCGATATCGACGAGCAGGCGCTCGTCCTTGTCCGAGTACACGGACAGCGCGTCCCCGGAGGCGCCGGCGCGGCCGGTGCGGCCGATCCGGTGCACATAGTCTTCGGCGTTGTACGGCAAGTCATAATTGATCACGCACGGCAAATCGGTAATGTCGAGGCCGCGCGCGGCCACGTCGGTGGCCACCAGCACTTCGATCTCGCCCCGTTTGAAGGCGTCCAGCGCCGCCATGCGCTCCTGCTGCGTTTTGTCGCCGTGGATTGCCGATGCCTTGATGCCGCTCTGCTCCAGGAAGCGCGACAGTTTCGACGCGCCGATCTTCGTGTTCGAGAACACGATCACCTGCTTGAGGCCGCGCTGGCGGATCAGGTGTTCGACGACGGCATCCTTCTGGCTGTCGGCAATCTTGTAGACAATCTGCGTGACCTTGTCGGCGGTGGCATTGCTGCGCGCCACTTCGATCGTGACCGGGTCGTTCAGGAACGTGGCGGCCAGGCGCTTGATTTCCGGCGAGAACGTCGCCGAGAACATCAGGTTCTGGCGTTGCTTTGGCAGCATGTTGATGATGCGCTGCAAGTCCGGCAAAAAGCCCATGTCGAGCATGCGGTCGGCTTCGTCCATGACCAGCATCTGTACTGCACCGAGGCTGACGTTTTTCTGTTCGACGTGGTCCAGCAGGCGGCCTGGCGTGGCAATGACGATCTCGATACCGCCGCGCAGCAGCACGGTTTGTGGCTTCATGTCCATGCCGCCGAATACCACAGTCGAACGCAGCGGCGTGTGTTTGGCGTACGCCTTGACGTTTTCAGCGACCTGTACGGCCAGCTCGCGGGTGGGCGTGAGGATCAGCGCACGGACCGGGTGGCGCGCCGGCGACATGCTGGCGCTGGCGTGTTCGAGCAGCAGCTGAATGATCGGCAGCGAGAAGCCGGCGGTTTTACCGGTGCCGGTCTGGGCGGCGCCCATGACGTCGCGGCCTTGCAGCACGACCGGGATGGCCTGTTCCTGGATCGGGGTCGGGTGCACGTAACCCTGGTCCGTCAATGCGCGCAGGATTTCCGGCGCCAGGCCGAAATCGGCGAAGCGCACGGGCGCCGCCCCTTCGGCAGCGGCCGCTGCGCCAGTGTCGGGTTGAATCGGTGTTTCTGACATGGTTGCCTTCCAGGCGAATGATGGGTTCAGCTCTACATCCGGGCGCGCGGCCAGCGCCACCGGGTTTGGCGGCAATGGACGCAAAGGTGACGGAGGCGGAGCCGCCGCAAGGGCAAGGCCTGCGGCCGGTTCGCATGCACGGCGCGCTGTCAAACAACGGACGCACGGACGTAGAGACAATAATAGTCCTTGAAGGTTACCCTAAATCGATGCCTCTGTATATGGCAGACGTCTTTCTGGCGGACCGCCACGCACCGTTGTCAAGGCGAATTGACAAGAAAAAGCAAATCAATAATATTGCTTAACGTCAATTTACCTCCCTTTACATTCTTCCCCCTGTTGGCGCCGGCCCTCTTGCCGATACCATGACAAGACTTACTGCAAAGGAACACACCATGGTCGCATCGATTAGCAGCAGCACTGTCAACAACTGGTCGGAATCGCTGTTCAACAAGCTCGATACAAAAAAACAGGGGTACGTCGACCAGGCCGACCTCGCAGCCGCCCTTGGCGACGACGGCGCGGACGCCGCCAGCAATGACGACGACGCAGCAGCCATGCTCAAGCAGTTCGACGGCGATGGCGACGGCAAAATCACCAAAAGTGAATTGTCGACGGCCATCGGCAAGGTGGCCGACGAACTCAATGCACAATTCGACAGCAGCCGCATCGACAAGTCACAGGCAGCCGGCGCCGCCAGTCCGGACGAAACAGCCGGCGACGCGGACGACACCAGCGTGCCGGCCTCGGGAGCCGCGCCTGCGTCCAGGGGCGCACCGCCTGCGGGCGGCGGCGCTGCGCCGGTCGGCGCCAGCAGCACGGAGTCCGACAACAAATATGTGCAGGCGGCCGACACCGACACCGACGGCACCGTCAGCGATGCGGAAGCGGCGGCCTACAAGAAGCTCATGGCTGCGCAGGCGGAAGGCAAACCGGGCAGCAAAGCCGATGGCCCCGACAGCGGCCAGGAGCTCGCGCGCGCGCTCGACCAGTTGAAACAGTATGTGGAAAACAGCGGCAACGGCGCTGTTTCGAGTGCCAGTACAGTTGACGTCAACGCCTGAACGGCCGAACCATCAACGCTGCCAGCCCAGCCGCAACGCAATCTGCTCGCCGCGCGCGTCAAGCGCGGCGCCGGCAATGCGTTCGTCGATGGCATTGACCACCACATCCGGCGTGGCGCTGAAGGCAAGGCGCGCCGTCCCGGGCGCGCGCTGGGGCGTCTGGACCAGCACTGCCAGTTGCCAGCGGCGGGCGTTGCGGCATGCCAGTCCGGCTGCACGGTCGAGCTGGAAGCTGCGGCAGTAATTGCCGTCTTTCGCGACAAAGCTCACTCCCATCCGCACCACCCCATCCTGGGTCAGGTGCGCCAGCTGCTTCGACAGGGCGGTATCGAGCGCGCCGGCGGCAATCAGGGCGCCATCGACGCCGCCTACCTGGGCCAGCGTGATCGTGTCGTTCGATGCCAGCAGCGCACCGGCGCCCAGCACGCTGCCCAATGCCAGCGCGACCGCGAAGCCTGCCCATCGGTGCCAGCGCTGCGGCGCACGCGGCGGTGTGGGAGGCATCATCTGGCTCGGCAAAGTGGGAAGCGGCTGGCGCGATGCACGCTCGGCTGCCAGGTCGATGATGTTGGCCACGACCGGGGTGCGGCCACCGGCGCTGTGCAGCAGTGGCGCTGCCGGCTCGCTGGCCGGGCTGCCCGAAGCGCCGCGTACCCTGGCGCGCAAGGCCTGGTACCGTGCCAGGCGCGCCGCCACCTGCGGATCGGCCCGCGCGGCGCGCGCGACGTCACTGCGAGCAGGCTCGGCCAAAGCGCCGTCGGCATAGGCGATCAAGACTTCGTCCGAAAAGCTCATAACGCCTCCGTTCAGACAAAAGTAAAAACCTGCTTTTGTCTGGAAATTCAATCAAACAAAAGTGCACACCTACTTTTGTTCGGTACTGCGCTGGCAAAAAGTCACTGGCAAAGCCAGATGATTTTCAGATAAATAGCCAGACAACAGCCTGGAGCACCACTTTACCGCTTACGACGTCAGCATGCCATGCTCATCGAGCACGTCATGCAGGAGTTCGAGGCGGATCAGGGGGTTGTCGAGCATGAGCATCTGGTGTTTCTGGGCGTCGGGCAGCGGCAGCAGCTCGCACCAGCGGTTGGCGACCCAGCCGCAATCGTCAAGCTGGAATGGCGGCTGCACCGGCCACCGGTGTTTCGGCACGTCGGTCAGCGATGCCAGCACGCGCTCGAGCGCTTCGGCCGCGCCGCGCAGTTCAGCCGGGATATGCACCGCATGGTCGTCCGCGACGATGTCGGCTTCGCCTGTCCACAGGCCATTGGCGCCTTGCAGGGTCGAGACCAGCTCGAACCGCGCCCCACCCCGGCAGACGATCTGCAGCAGGTTGGCCGCGGAACCGGTGGTATCGATGACGGTAGCCAGCGTACCGGTTTCCGCAAAGCGTTCGCGCTGCTCGGGGCTGCGCACTTCGCTGCCCTGTGTCAGCAGCACCACGCCAAACGGTGTTTCGTCAGCAATGCAACGCGCAATCATGTCGAGGTAGCGTACCTCGAAGATTTGCAGGGGTAACAAGCCGCCAGGAAACAGTACGGTACTGAGAGGGAATAAAGGTAAGGATATCGTCGCCATGACGGCGATGATGACAGAATCGCTGCCACGATGGCGGCACGATTGGTGACGGAAACGCGGGTGTCCACACCTCAGGAAGGAAGCGGGGCGATGGTGGGCAGGTAGCGCAGCGTGGCGATCATGCCGCCGACACGCCAGCGCAGGCGCGCCAGGCCGGGATCGGGCGGCGCCACGACGTGCACCAGCACCAGGCCGCGCGGATGGGCGCTGCAGGCAAATTCCAGGTCGGCGACCTGCTCGAATGGCAGGCGGAGGGCATGGCCAGGCAGCACGCGCAGCTGGCCGAATACGTGGGGGACAGTACCGTGATTACGTAGCAGCAGTACGTCCTGCACGCCCAGCGTCAGGCGCACTTCAGATGGCACCGCTTGCGCACCACCCAGCTCGATCAATTTTTCCCGGCTGGGATAACGCAGGGGCGACAGGCTGGCCCACAACAACAGGGCCAGCAGGGTCGCCGCAAGCCAGGTCAATGGACGGCGCCGCCATGGCAGCGCGCCATCGTGCCCGGCCGGCATGGGTGCGATCAGCGGCGTTCCAGGCGGCCGTTGTCGACGCGTACCTGCGCACCCTTGCGGTAGCTGCCCTGGTTGGTAAAGGTACGGATTGAACCGTTGCTCATGCGCACGCGGGTCTCGGTGACCATTTTGGTGTTGCGGCTGCGCTCGATGCTGTTACCGGCATAGCCGCCAGCGGCGGCGCCAGCCACCGTGGCCAGCGTGCGGCCGCCGCCGCTGCCGACCTGGTTGCCCAGCAGGCCACCCACCACCGCGCCGCCGACAGCGCCCAGCCCACTGGCTTTCTGCGCCTGCTCGACAGTGCGGCTCGAAATGACGGTACCGCAATCGCGGCAGCCATGGTCGCGGGGCTGGGCCTGCACTGCCATGGGGGCTGCCGCCATCGAGGTAACGAATGCAGCAATCAACAGCGCAGACTTGCGCGACGACGATTGGAATGGGGTAGAAAATTTCATGGTAGACCTCTATTTTTTTGATTGCCGCTTGTCGGCGAGTAATAAGAATAGCCGGTATCGGTGATTTCGGGGGCACAGTTCGGTATCAGGTGCAAGCAGTTGTAACAAGGACAATCAGTTGCCCAGTAGACTGATTCTGCTCATCCATTGCTTATCCATTGCTTATCCGTTACTCATCCGTTACTCATCCGTCGAAGTACTGTCCGCGCCCTGGCGATTGCCGGCACTCTGCTAGCGAACGCCATTATGGTGCGCCGTCATCGCAATGGTGCGACTTTTAGTATCGGCATGCACCATGCGCCATGCCGATACATGGCTTGTGCAGGATCAAAGCCGGTGCGACCGCTGTAATGACAGTGGCATACGTCTTGCTTAATAGATATTTGACGGCAGTATCTTTCACGCCGTCGCGGTATGGCTCAGTTGTTCCGATCAAGTTTGACTTCAAGGAATCCGTATGCGCATGTCCGTCCTGCTGAAACAGCTCCTCGCTACCGCCGTCCTGGCGGCGCCCTTTGTCTCCCCTGCCCTGCACGCCCAGGAAATCAAGCGTACCGGCGTGCCCGGCTCCACTTTTCCCATTTCGCTGACCGTTGCCGTGCCGCCCAACGCGCGCCTCGTGTTCGTGAGCGGCACGCTGGCCGACGTCGCCAATCCGGACGCGCCCAAAGGGTCGATCGAAGCGTACGGCAACACGCAAACCCAGACCACGTCGATCCTGCAAAAGATCGACAAGCTCCTTGCCGCCGAGGGCCTGAGCCTGGCCGACGTCGTGAAAGTCAACGTCTTCATGGTGGGCGACCCCAAGCTCGACGGCAAGATGGATTTCGCTGGCCTGAACGCAGCCTACAGCCAGTTCTTCGGCAGCACCGCGCAGCCGAACAAGGCCGTGCGCACGGCCTTGCAAGTGGCAGGGTTGCCGATGCCCGGCGGCCTGATCGAGATCGAAGCGACTGCCGCCAGGGTGGTGACTGCTCCGGCACCGCCTAAAAAATAACCGGCCGGCCGGCGGCCTGCGCCGGTTTCACCACAAGAACAACAACCCGCACGCCGTTGCGGGAGGAACCGTTGCATCCAAAATTTAATGATGTCCATCCCAAGGAGCTCCACCATGCCTGACGCGAACCTTCGCCGCACCGCACTTTCCCTGGCCGTTGCCAGTGCCTGCTTCGCCCTGCTCCACGCCACCCCCGCCATGGCGCAGGAGATTGCTGCGGCGGCGGCGGCCGTCCCGGTGGACGATGCCGGCGAAAAGATGACATCGGTGATCGTCACCGGTACGCGCACGTCCGGCCTGCGCGCCATCGACAGCGCGTCGCCCGTGCAGGTGCTCGATTCAACGTCGCTGGAACGCACCGGCCAGCCCGACCTGATCCAGGCCATGGCGCAAAACCTGCCGTCGTTCACGGCCCAGGCATTTGGCGGCGACGCTGCGGCCCTGACGCTGTCGGCGCGCCTGCGCGGGCTGTCGCCGAACAACACGCTGGTGCTGGTCAACGGCAAGCGCCGCCACACCACTGCCAACCTGGCTGTCCTGGGCGGACCGTACCAGGGCGGCGCCGCCGCCGACCTGAACTTCATTCCGGTCGCGGCCATCGACCATATCGAAGTGCTGCAGGATGGCGCGGCGGCCCAGTACGGCTCGGATGCGATTGCCGGCGTGGTCAACGTGATCCTCAAAAAAGACACGGGCGGCGGCACCATCACCACGTCGGGCGGCAAGTACATCGACGGCGGCGGGAAAACCGGCGACATCTCGTTCAACACGGGCTTTGCGCCGACCGAAACGAGCTTCATCAACCTGTCGCTGGAACAGAAATACCACGGCCACAGCGACCGCGGCAACATCGACCCGCGCGTGGTCGATCCGGCCAACCTGGCCGCGATGCCGATCCTGCGCACGGTGCCGGGCTACCCGTATGTGAACCATATTTCGGGCGATGCGGCCTATCACCTGAGCATTGCATCGCTCAATGCCGGCGTCGACCTGACACCGGACTGGTCGCTCTACAGTGTGGCCACGTACGGCAAGAAAACCGCCGAAGCGTTCGAGAATTACCGGATGCCGAACCGCCTGCCAACGCTCTATCCGCTCGGCTTCAGCCCGAAGGAAGCCATCGACGAAGACGACTTCCAGTTCACGGTGGGCGCCAACGGCAGGCTGGCCGGCTGGAACCTGGACCTGTCCAGCACCTATGGCAAGGACAAGGTCGATATCTCGAATCTCCACAGCGGCAACGTGTCGCTGTACAACGATACCGGCAGCACGCCGACCGACTTCCACGCCGGCCAGTTCATCGCATCGCAATGGACCAGCAACGTGGACCTGTCGCGCGGCTATGACATCGGCTGGGCCACCCCGCTGAACGTCGCCTTCGGCTACGAGCACCGCGAAGACACCTACGAAATCGGCGCCGGCGACCCGGCTTCGCGCTACAAGGAAGGCTCGCAGGCGTATCCGGGCTTCCTGCTGACCGATGCCGGCCACCACAGCCGCTATAACAACGCCGGCTACGTCAACCTGGCCGGCTCGCCCGCGGCAGGCTTAAAACTCGATGCAGCTGCCCGCTACGAAAAATTTTCCGACTTCGGCAGCGCCAAGGTCGGCAAGCTGACCGGCCGCTACGATTTCTCGCCGGTGATTGCAGTGCGCAGCACCATCAGCAACGGCTTCCGCGCCCCGACGATGGCCGAGCAGTATTACTCTGCCACCAACGTCTCGCCGACGTCGGCCTTTGTGCAGCTCGCGCCCAACTCGGCCGGCGCGGCGCTGGCTGGCGTGAACGGCCTGAAACCGGAAAAGTCGCGCAACTTCAGCGCCGGCCTGGTGCTGCACCCGGCTCCTGATGTGGCCTTGACGTTCGACGCGTACCAGATCGAAATTCGTGACCGCATCGTCGGCAGCGGCGCCATCTACGGCTCGGGCGGCTCGACCAACTCCCCTGCCGTCGTCGCCGCCATCCGCGCCAACGGCAACGTGCTCGACCCGACCGTCACGCAGACCGGCATCAACATCTTCTCGAACGCGGTCGACACCCGCACGCGCGGCATGGAAGCGGTGTTCACCACCAATTCGAACTTTGGCGCCAACGGCCGCGTGGCGTGGTCGGCGGCAGCGAGCTACAACACCACCAAGGTCACCGGCATCAACCAGGCGCCGGTGCAGCTGCAGCCGCAGACGCTGCTCGACGTGGCCGCCATCTCCGACCTCGAATCGGCGTCGCCGAAATTCCGCCTGAACCTGGGCGCGCTGTGGAAAATGGGGATCTGGACCGTCAACCTGCGCGAATCGTTCTATGGTTCCTCGTCGGAATACGGCACTGAAGACGGCGGCGAATACTTCGAGACCAAGATCAAGGCCAAGGCCACCACGGACCTGGAAGTGTCGGCGCGCGTGACGAAAGCCATCACGCTGTCGGTGGGCGCCAACAACCTGTTCAACAAGTACCCGGACGAAGTCAATCCGCAACTGGTCGCCGCGCAGCGGGCAGCGCTGGACAACGCAGCCGTCACGCGCTATCCGAGCTTTTCGCCGATCGGCATCAATGGCGGTTACTACTACGCCCGCGCCAGCTATACGTTTTAACCTGCGCTGACATCGCATCCCCGAGGGCCGCCGCACTGGCGGCCTTTTTTCGCCCAATCAAAAAGATCTAGACGACTGGTCTAATTCGATGTAAGGTGACGACATGTTGCATGAAACACGCCATCCCGCGTGTTGTGCCGGACCGCGTTCCAGACGACCGGTCCATTTATAAAGGAAAGAACGCCATGAAAATTCTGATGATCCTCACCTCCCACGATCAACTCGGCGCCACCGGCCGCAAGACCGGTTTCTGGCTGGAAGAGCTCGCTGCGCCCTACTATGCGTTCAAGGATGCCGGCGCCGAGATCGTGCTGGCTTCGCCAAACGGCGGCCAGCCGCCGCTTGACCCGAAAAGCGACGAGCCGTCAGCGCAAACCGAATTCACCACGCGCTTCAAGGCCGACGCTGCCGCCAACGTCCAGCTGGCCAATACCGTACGGCTCGATAGCGTCAACCAGGCCGACTTCGACACCGTGTTTTATCCGGGCGGCCACGGCCCGCTGTGGGACCTGGCCGAAGACCGCGATTCCATCGCGCTGATCGAAGCGTTCCTGGCCGCGAACAAGCCGGTCGCCGTGGTCTGCCACGCACCGGGCGTGCTGCGCCACGTGAAAAACGCCGATGGCACGCCGCTGGTCCAGGGCCGCCAGGTCACCGGCTTTACCAACACGGAAGAAGAGGCTGTCGGCCTGACCGATATCGTGCCGTTCCTGGTGGAAGACGAACTGACAGCGCAAGGCGGCGTGTTTTCGCGCACCGATGACTGGGGCGTGCACGTCGTTACCGACGGCCTGCTGACCACCGGCCAGAATCCGGCGTCGTCGGAAGCGGCAGCCAAGGTACTGCTGGAAAAACTGCAGACCCGCTGATCGCCGGCGGTGCATGACAAGGGGGCTGCGCTGTGTGCAGCCTTTTTTTTGTCCAGGCCGGCGGAAATGACCTAAACTGAATACCTCATTTTTCAGATCAACGCGCTATGCCCCATCGAACAGCCGCCCTCGTCATCGTCGACATGCAGATCGGGATGCAAAGCACCGCTCTCCCCGCCAGGAACAACCCCCACGCCGAAAACCGGATCGCCACGCTGCTCGCGGCCTGGCGCAGCGCCGCCCTGCCGGTCGTCCACGTCCGCCATATGAGCCGCACGCTGCAATCGGTGTTCTCGCCCGGCCAGATCGGCGCCGCCTTCCAGGACCGCTTCGCGCCGCAGGCCGGTGAACATGTCGTCGAAAAGAATGTCCCCGATGCGTTCATCCAGAGCACCCTCGAACGCTGGCTGCACGTGCGGGACATCCGCGCCCTCGTCATCGCAGGCGTCAGCACCAACCACTCGGTTGAGTCGACCGCCCGCACCGCCGGCAACCTGGGCTTCGTAACGACAGTCGTTGCCGACGCCACCTTCGCCTTCGCCCAGCGCGACTACGCCGGCGCCGAGCGCAGCGCCGACGACGTCCATTTCATGTCCCTGGCAAACATCGCCCGCGAATACGGGTCGGTGCTCACCACCGCCGAAGTACTATCCGCACTCACTAATTGCCCCAAAACCCTTACCCAATAATTAGGGTCAGAGTCGAATTAATTCGTATTTTTGTTAAATTCAAGCGGATTTTTTAACAAAATTACCAAACAATTTGACTCTGACCCCAATTAGTGGGTAAGAGTTTGGGGACAATGTTTCTGGGATCAGTGGATGATGGTGCCGGTTTCTTTGGCGACGCTGGCGGCGCTGGCGGCGTGGCGGACGGAGGCGACGTCGGCGGTGGTGATGGGGCCGGCCTTGTTGCCCCAGGCGCTGCGGACGTAGGTGATGATGGCGGCGAGTTTTTCGTCGTCGAGCGACGCGGCGAAGGCAGGCATGCCGGCGCGGCCCTTCAGGACGGTGGTCACGACGATGGCGGGGTCGCCCTGGGCCAGCACGTTGCCTTTCAGCGCGGGGAACGCGCCGGGAATGCCGGCGCCGCTGGCCTGGTGGCAGGCGGCGCAGTTTTTCGCGAACATGGTCTTCCCGTCCTGGGCCTGGGCCTGGGCCTGGGCCTGGGCGCTGCCGGCGGCCAGCGCCAGCATGAACACCATCATCCTCATGCTGCGGCTCCCTGCGTCGACAGGCGCGCATGGATGCGTTCCATCTGCTGCCACGCCGATTCGATGGCGCCGGCTTGCCAGCCGCCCAGGTAGCTCATGTGTTCGCCGGCCAGCAAGGTGCGCTGCTCGCCTTCGACCAGAACCGGGTACGCCTGCGCGCGCGCTTCTTCGCTCCATTCGGCCCAGCCGCCCATATTATATTTGACCAGGTGCCAGGCCACCGAGAACGACGCCTCGGCGTGTTTGCGGTAGGCGCCCGGGAAAATCTTTTCGCCGGCCGCCACCGCGTACTCGGTCCGCTCGGCCTGCGACAAGGCCGACAGTTCGGCCGCATCGGCGCCAAAGCTGTAATAGCCAAGCAGCGTGCCCTTTTTGCCCTGCCAATTCCCCGACGGCAGCGAAATCAGGTTGATGCCCTTGGTATCGGTGTACACGTGGCCGCCGTAGATCTGGTCGTCCTCCTCCCAGAAGCGGCGCCCCATCTGCAAGCCGATCTTGCAGACCGGCGCATACGCTGCTGCTGCCAGCGCAGTCTTGAACTTCGGCGAGAAATCAGCGTCGACCATGCGCAGCACCGACAGCGGCAAGGCGCACAGGCAAAAGTCGCCCTTGACCACCGACAGCGCGCCGGTGCGCGTATCCTTGATGCCGACCTCGACACCATCAGGCAGGTTGCGCAGGCTCTGCACTTCGCTGTGGTACCTGACCATCTTGCCGACGCGCTTTTCAAACGCTTTGGCAATCCCATCCATGCCGCCGACCGGTTGCAGCATCGTCGACTGCTGCGTGAATTCATGCACCGAGTGGTAGAAGCGCCCCAGCTTCGACTCCAGCAAACTGGAAAACGCCAGCGGATCGGACGGCACGCCCGGACCCGGTTTGACGCCCGCGCCCGGGTTGACCTTGAAGCCGCGCCCTTCTGTGCCGCGGTACGCCAGATCCTTTTTCGACAGATAGCCTTCGCCCACCAGGTACTCGATCAGCAAGTCCTTGTCACTGGCATTGACCTGCTGGTCCATGATCCCGCTTTTCAGGCTTTTGGCGAGCAGCTCGTCGACATAGCCGCGCATGTCGGCCTTGACTTCAAACTGCCGGAACCGCTTGCCTTGCAGGGGTCCGGCGGCGTGGTCGTTGTAGATGTAGGCCGCGTCGTTGTCGTTGTTGAACAACTCCAGCGGAACATTGAAAGCGCTGGTGTAATGGAGCGTCGAGCGGTGGTTGAACGGAATGCGCCACGGCCCGAAATTGAGGTACTGGCCGCGGTCGAACTTGCAGACCTGTTTTTCGCCGCCCAGTTCTTCCAGGACCGTGCCGCCGCGCGCCGTCTGGCAGCGCCCGCCAGCGAACTCGCGCGCTTCGAGCACTTTGCAGGTGTAGCCCAGCTTGCTCAATTCATAGGCCGCCGTCATGCCGGCCAGGCCGGCGCCAAGGATGACGACGGTTTTGCCTTTGCCGCTGCCCTGCAGCATGGGCGGCGCGTCGCGCGTCGACGCCAGGTCCATGCCCCAGGCTTTCATGCTGGCCAGCAGGAACCCGCTGCCGCCAACGGCAAGCGCCTTGCCAAGGAACGCGCGGCGGGTGGGAATACCGGAAATGTCGAGCGGTGCGGCGGGCGTCTTGATCATGATTACCTAAACGAAGTTGAGGAATGTTCAGATATCTATTGAGCAAGAGCTATGCCAAGACGCCTTGCCCGGAACGCATACCCCGCTGCACTGCGGCAGTGCGACGATGCCGTCAGAAAATGGTGCAAACAGCGTCGCCCACGGCGAATCTGCACTGCGCCCACTCAGGCCAGCGATTGCGGGCGCGCGCCAGGCCTGCGGTGCGCCGCTGCCGCGTGCCTGAATGCTAAGGTTGACGCTACAACCATGCGACGGAGCCGTGACGATGAGTAAAACAGTGGGGGATTTTTTCGTCGAGCGTCTGCTCGAATGGGGCGTGCGCAGGATATACGGCTATCCGGGCGATGGCATCAACGGCGTCCTTGGCGCCCTCGACCGGCTGGAGGGCAAGATTGAATTCATTCAGGTGCGTCATGAAGAAATGGCCGCATTCATGGCGGCTGCGCATGCCAAGTTCACGGGCGAACTGGGTGTGTGCCTGTCGACCGGCGGCCCTGGCGCCACCCACATGCTCACTGGCCTCTACGACGCCAAGCTGGACCACATGCCGGTATTGGCCATCTGCGGCCAGGCAGCGCGCACCGTTCGCGGCGCCCACTACCAGCAAGAAATCAACCTGGACCGCATGTTTGCCGATGTGGCTGAATACGTGCAGGAAGCGTCGCAGCCGGCCCAGGTCCGCCACGTGCTCGACCGCGCCATCCGCATTGCCATGGCGCGGCGTGGCGTGGGCGTGGTGATCCTGCCCAACGATCTGCAGGAACTGGCGTACGAAGAGCCGCCGCGCGAACACGGCAGCGTGTTTTCCGGCACCGGCTACACCCACCCGAAAATCGTGCCGTTCGACGCCGACCTGGAGCGGGCCGCACGGATCCTCAACGAGGGAAAGAAAGTCGCCATCCTGGTCGGCGCCGGCGCGCTCCACGCACTTTCCGAACTCATTGCCGTATCAAACAAGCTGCAGGCCGGCCTGGCCAAGGCGCTGCTGGGCAAGGCCGCCGTGCCCGACGACATCCCCTGGGTCACCGGTTCCATCGGCATCCTCGGCACCAAGGCCAGCTGGGACATGATGAGCAACTGCGACACCCTGCTGATGGTCGGCACGGCGTTTCCGTACGCCGAATTCCTGCCCAAGGAAGGCCAGGCGCGCTGCGTGCAGATCGACATCGATGCGGGCATGCTCAGCATCCGCTATCCGGCCGACGTCAACCTGCACGGCGACAGCGCCCTGACCCTGGCGGCCCTCTTGCCCCTGCTTGAACAAAAACCTGACGCCACCTGGCGCGACGAGATCGTCGCGTCGATGGCCGACTGGTGGAAAACCGCTGAAGCGCGCGCCCTGCAGCATGCCAACCCGATCAACCCGCAGCGCGTGGCCTGGGAACTGTCGCCGCGCCTGCCTGCCAACGCCATCATCACCAGCGACTCGGGGTCCTGCGCCAACTGGTTTGCCCGCGACGTGAAAATCCGGCGCGGCATGATGTGCTCGCTCTCGGGCGGCCTGGCGTCGATGGGCGCGGCGGTACCGTACGCCATCGCCGCCAAGTTCGCTCACCCGGCGCGCAGCGTGATCGGCCTGGTTGGCGACGGCGCCATGCAGATGAATAACCTCGCCGAGATGATCACCGTGGCCAAGTACTGGCAGCGCTGGGAGAACCCCACCCTGATCATCTGCGTGTTCAACAACGAAGACCTGAACCAGGTGACGTGGGAACAGCGCGTCATGGAAGGCAACCCCAAATTCGAGGCCACGCAAGCCATCCCGAACGTGCCGTATCACCAGTTTGCCGAAATGATCGGTCTGGTCGGCATTTACTGCGACACGGACGACGACGTGGCATTCGCGTGGCAAAAGGCCTTTGCTGCCGACCGGCCCGTCATCCTCGAATTCAAGACCGATCCCGAAGTACCGCCGCTGCCGTCCCATATCACCCTGGAACAGGCCAGGGCGTTCATGACCACCGCCATCAAGGGCGACCCGAGCGGCGGGGCCATGTTGCTGGGGGCGGCAAAGCAGGTGCTGAGCAGTATTTTGCCGAATAAATCGTGAATAAAATTTAACCAGGCAGTTCCGACCAGTCCTACATGCGCCCGGCACGCACGCCGATGCGCATGGCCAGGGACTGACAATATGCTGACGTTTTTCCACCAGGAGGCACTATGGCAGCGAAACTCAAACCATTGGCAAAACAAGTCATCGTCATCACCGGCGCGACCAGCGGCATCGGCCTGACAACGGCCCGCATGGCGGCCAAACAGGGCGCAAAAGTCGTTGTTGCCGCGCGCGACGCGGCGGCGCTCGACGAACTCGTGACCGAGATCAAGGCCGCTGGCGGCGACGCGCTGGCGTTCCCGGTCGACGTCGGCATCAAGGACCAGGTCACGGCGCTGGGCAAGGCTGCCGTGCAGCGGTACGGGCGCATCGACACCTGGGTCAACAACGCGGGCGTCTCGATCTACGGGCGTCATGAAGACATTCCGCTGGCCGATCAGGAACACCTGTTCCAGACCAACTTCTGGGGCACGGTGCACGGTTCGATGGTGGCCCTGGGCCTGATGCGCGAGACCGGCGGCGCGCTGATCAACCTGGGCTCCGAAGTGTCCGACCGCGCCGTGCCGCTGCAGGGCATGTATTCCGCATCGAAACACGCTGTCAAGGCATTTACCGATTCGCTGCGAATGGAAATCGAGAAGGATGGCGTGCCGATCTCCGTCTCGCTGATCCGCCCGGCTGGCATCGACACCATGTTTACCAACCACGCGCGCAATTACCTCGAAAATGAACCGGAACTGCCGGCCCCGCTGTATGCGCCGGAACTGGTGGCCGATGCGATCCTGTTCGCGGCCCAGCACGTGAAACGCGATATCTTCGTCGGCGGCGCGTCGAAAGCCATTTCGCTCAACGCCAACTTCGCACCGCGCCTGCTGGACAAGTTCATGGACCTGCTCATGTTCCGCCAACAACAGAAAACCGCGCAGCCCACCAGCCCCGACCGCACCGACTCGCTCTACCAGCCGAATGGCCGCGAATTGCAGCAGCGCATGGGTGGCCATGAAAGCAAAGTGCATGAATCGTCGCCGTACACGTTCCTGGCCACGCATGGCCGCAAACCGCTGGCCTTGTCCGTACTGGTCGGCGGCGCGCTGTTGACGGCCTGGGCGTTGAAAGACAAGACCGTCAAAGTCACGGCCTGACGGCGCCACGCCTGACGCCACTGTCGGGGCAAGTCATCGTGATCACCGGCGCCACCAGTGGCGTCGGCCTGACAATGGCCCGCATGGCGTTGACCACCCGCCCGGCCAGGCAATAATAATTCCACACGGCAATTAGTCCTACAAGTTGCCGGCGCGAAAGCCGATTTGCCTGGCGCGCTGCACGGCCTATCCTGTCTTCTTACTTCAGGAGGCCACATGCCAAGTCAACGCAACCCATTATCCACCCAAGTGCTCGTCATTACCGGCGCAACGAGCTGCATTGGCCTGGCGACGGCGCGCATGGCGGCACGCCAGGGCGCTACCCTGGTCATTTCGGCCAGCAACATCACGTTGCTGGAGCGGCTGGCCAGCGAGATCCGCCAGGCCGGCGGGCAAGTGGTGGCGTTTCCGGTCGATGTGGCCATCAAGCAGCAGGTTGCCGCACTGGGCCGCATGGCCATGCAGCGCTTCGGGCGTATCGATACCTGGATCAATGCCGGCATGGCAATGGACGACTGCGACGGCATCCAGCCGGCGCCAGTGGCAGAGCGCCTGTTCAAGGCCCACTATTGGGGCGCCGCGTACGGCGCCAGTGTTGCGCTCGACCTGATGAAGCACGCTGGCGGCACGATCATCAACCTCGATTCCGCAGCCAGCGCGCGCCATGGCGTCAAGGGATACACAGACGTGCTGCGCGCTGAAATCGAAACGGAAGGCGTGCCAGTGTCGATGACGCTGATCCATGCAGCCTCGACCGGCCGGAACGACATGCGCAATGCGCCGCAACTGGTGGCCGAGGCCATCCTGCACGCGGCCCAGCACATGCAGCGCGACATGCTGGTCAGCCGCGCCCTGCCGGCGCCCGCGCCCCGCGCCAGCTTCGCCCCGCGCCTGCTGGAAAAATGCATGGACTTCCTGGGCCTGCGGCACCTCGGCGCGGCATCAGGCGCAGGCAACCCGCGCTCGTTTCAGTAGGCGCTGTCGGCGTCTTCAATACTTGAAGGGAACAGCGCCTTTCAGCCAGCCTGCATCACCGACGTCCCTCTACAGCACTGCCACGCGCCGCTCGTTTTCAGCCGGCCACATGCCAGGCGCAGCCGATGCGACGCGACGCTCACGCCGCACTTTGGCGCTCGCGCGTGCGCCAGTGACCATGGCGAACGAGACCGGCGCCACACTGGCGGCCACCCGGTAGATGGCAATGAGCAGCGCAACAGCGAGAAACGGCGCGATGACGGGAAAAGCATGTTCGGGAAGCGGCCGGCCCGCGTACTTGTTGGCGGTCCAGAGCACCATCAATACAGGCGCATGTGTAATAAAAATGAAAAAGCTGTAGCGGCTCTGCCTGATGAGCCACTGGCCGGCAGCGGTGGCCACGAGCGCCGCGCCAATCGGCCAGATCAGGAATGGCGAGACGATGCGCAGAGGAAGCAGGATGGGCCAGTCGAACCACGTCACTCCCACGCATGCCGCCAGAAACACGCCAAGGGCGGGATAGGCATATTTGTCGGCGCGGGCCAGGTCGACTTTGCGCAACGCCAGCATGCCGCCCAGGTAAAACTCGACCGGCATGTCGCCCCGCAAAATCAGGTAACCATCCATATCGGTCAAAAACAGCGCCGCAATGCCGATGAGTCCGGGTAGCGCGGCGCGCCGCAGTATCCAGCCAAACAGCGGCGCCAGGACAACCAGGACCATCAGGTCGCGCAAGAAATACAGTGGGAAATTGATCGGCGAACTGTAGATGGCAAAGGCCGCACTGAGCCATGCCTGCGTGTCCATCGCCGGCGGATCGAGCACGAGGGACCGGCCTGCCACCTGGTAGGCAAGAAAATCGGCCAGCAGCAGGCCCAGGTTGAAAACGAGGAACGGGACCAGCAGCGTCCGCGCTTTCCGCACGATCAGGTCCCTGATACGCGTATCCAGGCCCGACATGTACAGGCAGTAACCGGAGACCAGCGACAACAACGGAACAGTGCAGCGAAATACGGCGTCCTGGAAAAATGCCAGGATGTCGGGATACCACCCGTAAGGCATGGCATTGGCTGGTGCAAAAATTTGCGTATGGACGACAACTACCCCGAAGATCATCAGGAAGCGCAGCATGTCGATGCGTTGGCTGATCGGACCTGTTATCGCCATGGCCCCCCCTTTTTGCAGCCGAAATTGCACGTGAGCAAACCGGCAGGCGTAACGATGCTTGCCACATCTTTCATGGATGTTCCTTCAGATTTTAGTCAGGAATGGGTCATGTACAAGCGGCGTGCGCAGGCATCATCAAGGGGCTTCACTTGCTGACCATGTAGACGTTATTGTATCGATTCAGCCCATTGCGGCACGATTCAATCGTGCGGGACCGGGCCTGGGTCAGGATGCCGGAATCGTTCGCCGCTTTTTGCCGGTCGCGCGCAGGCGCAGCTCGATCAGCTCCACCATTGCCTGCGCCGCCAGCGACAGCGGCCGCTCCTGGTGCTGCACGATCAGGATCGGGCGCACGACGGCAGTCGCCTCGAGGGCAATAGCAACCAGGTCATGCTGCGGAACTGGAACAGCGTCAGTTCCGGCACCAGGCTGATGCCCAGCCCCTGCCCGATCAGCCCTGCCAGCGTGGCCAGGTGCTCCACTTCCAGTCCAGAGTGGCGCACGGCCACGCCGCGCGTGAGCTGGTCGACATGCTGGCGCACGCTGGTAGCCGGGGCCAGGTGGATCAGTTCATGGCCGGCCAGGTCGGCCACCTTGATCCTGCGTTTTTTGGCCAGCGCATGGTCGCGCCGGCAGACCAGGTAGAACGGATCGCTGCACAGGGTGCGCGTGGCAAACTCCGCCAGGCTGGCGCCCGGCGCTGTCAGCGCGACGTCTACCTTCCCCTGGCGCAGCAAGTGCAGGCACTGGTCCGACAAGGCGTCGTACAGCTGCACGGTAATGCCCGGCCAGGCCCGCCTGTATTCGGCAATCACGGCAGGCAAGCCGTGCGCGGCCAGCGACGGCAACGCCGCCACGGCCACCCTTCCCTTGCGGCGCGCGATGAAGTCGCCCATGTCGGCAAAGGCCGCGTCCAGGTCCGCCAGCAGCGCGCGCGCCACGTCCACGAACATCAATCCCTCGGCCGTCAGGTTGACGTTGCGCGTGTCACGCGCGACCAGCTGCGCGCCAACGGCTGCTTCCAGCTTCTGGATGACGGCGCTGAAGGCCGACTGCGACAGGTGGCAGCGCTCGGCCGCGCGCGTGAAGTGGCGGGTGTCATTAAGCGCCAGGTACGCCTGCAGCTGTTTTGTGGAGAGGTTCGGCGTCATCAGATTGATCTGTAAAACCGCATAATTCATCGAAAAAAACCATTTTACAACTAAAACATCGTCACCCAGAATGCGTTCAAGTATTGCAACGATCAATACATCACGATAACGGAGACACCCATGCTGGCACTGCTCGGCCTCGCCACGATTGCGCTTTTGCTGGCAGCGATCCTCACCAGGAAAATGTCGCCGCTGGTGGCGCTCATTGCCATTCCCATCGCTGCCGCGCTGATTGGCGGCTTTGGCATGGAAACGTCGAAATTCATCGTCGGCGGCATCACCAAGATTGCGCCGGTGGCCGGCATGTTCGTGTTCGCCATCCTGTTCTTCGGGATCGTCACCGACGCCGGCATGCTCGACCCGGTCATCACCGGCATCCTGCGCATCGTCGGCAGCCGCCCGTCGCGCATCGTGCCCGGCACCGCGCTCCTTGCGCTGCTGATCCACCTGGACGGCTCGGGCGCGGTCACCTTCCTGGTGACCATACCGGCCATGCTGCCCCTCTACACGCGGCTCGGCATCGACAAGCGCATCCTCGCCTGTGTGGCGTCGCTTGCCGCCGGCGTCAATTTTTTACCCTGGACCGGCCCGATGATCCGCGCCTCCGCCGCATTGCACATTCCCGTTTCCCAGATCTTCATTCCGCTCATCCCCGTGCAGCTGGTGGGCCTGGCCTTTGTGTTTGGCACTGCCTGGTGGCTGGGCCGCAAGGAAGAAATCCGCCTCGGCCTGACCCATGGCGCCCCGGCCGGTTTCGTCCAGAACCACACATTGACGGACGCCGAACAGGCGATCCGCCGGCCGCAGAACTTCTGGATCAATATCGTCCTCACGACCATCGTGCTGGGCGTGATGATCAGCGGCGTGGTCGACCCGGTGGTGATGTTCATGGTGGGCGTGGTGCTGGCCCTGATGATCAACTATCCCGACGTGGACCAGCAGCGCGCGCGCATCGACGCCCACGCCAAGGCGGCGCTGTTGATGGCCTCGATCCTGTTCGCGGCCGGCGTGTTTACCGGCATTATGAGCCAGTCCGGCATGCTCTCGGCCATGGCCAAAGCAGCGGTCGGCTTCGTGCCGCCGGAACTCGCGTCGCACATTCCGGCGGCGCTGGGCTTTGTCTCGATGCCGCTGTCGATGCTGTTCGACCCGGACTCGTTCTACTTCGGCGTGCTGCCGGTGATTGCCGAAGTGAGCGGCATGCTGGGCGTGCCGCACGTGCAGGTGGCGCAGGCAGCGCTGCTGGGCCAGATGACCACCGGCTTTCCCGTCAGCCCCCTGACCCCGGCGACCTTCCTGGTGGCGGGCCTGGCCGGCATCGACCTGGCCGACCACCAGAAATTCACCTTCAAATACCTGTTCGCGGCGTCGGTGCTGATGACCGTGGCGTGCATTGTCATCGGCGTCTTTCCACTGTAAGGAAAATCATGAAAACCATCCGCATCGGCGCCGGCGCCGGCTATTCGGGCGACCGCATCGAGCCGGCCGTGGAACTGGCCGAACACGGCGCCATCGATTACCTCGTCTTCGAATGCCTGGCCGAGCGCACCATCGCGCTGGCCCAGCAGGCCAGGCAGCGCGATCCTTCGCGCGGCTACGACCCGCTGCTGGAAGCCCGCATGCGCGCAGTGCTGCCCGCCTGCGCCGCGCGGGGCGTCAAGATCGTCACCAACATGGGCGCCGCCAACCCGCGCGGGGCCGCGGCCAAAATCCGCGAGACCGCCGTGGCGCTGGGACTAGGGCACCTGAAAATTGCCGCCATCACCGGCGACGACGTGCTGGCCCAGCTGCACACGGGCGCCTACGTCGACGACACCGGCGCGCCCGTGCTCGACCTGGGTGCGCGCCTGCTGTCGGCCAACGCCTACCTGGGCGCGCAGCCGCTGGTCGACGCACTGGCGCGCGGCGCCGACATCGTCGTCACCGGCCGCGTGGCCGATCCGGCCCTGGTGCTGGCGCCGCTGCTGTTCGAATTTGGCTGGGCCATGGACGACTGGCACAAGCTGGGCCAGGGCACGCTGGCCGGGCACCTGCTCGAATGCGCCGGCCAGGTCAGCGGCGGCTACTTTGCCGACCCCGGCTACAAGGATGTGGCCAACCTGGCGCGCCTGGGCTTTCCGATCGGCGTGGTGGGCGAAGACGGCAGCCTCGAAATCACCAAGGTCACAGGGTCCGGCGGCAGCGTGACCACCGCCACCTGCACCGAACAGCTGCTCTATGAAATCCACGACCCGGCCGCGTACCTGACGCCGGATGTCGTGGCCGATTTTTCCGGCGTGACGATGACGCAGCTTGCACCGGATCGCGTGGCCATTACGGGCGCCACCGGCCACCCCAAAAGCGGCCTGCTGAAAGTGTCGGTCGGCTACGTCGACAGTTATATCGGCGAAGGCCAGATCTCGTACGCCGGCCCCGGCGCGGTGGCGCGCGCGCGGCTGGCGCAGGACATCGTCGCCGAGCGCCTGCGGCTGACCGGCGTGGCCGTGGACGAACTACGCTGCGACCTGATCGGCCTGAACGCGATCCACGGCGACGCGCTTGCCGCCGGCCATCCGGAACCGTACGAGGTGCGCCTGCGCGTGACCGGCCGCACGGCCAGCATGGAGGAGGCAATCCGGATCGGCAATGAAGTCGAAACGCTGTACACCTGCGGCCCGTCGGGCGGGGGCGGCGCCACCAAGGCCGCGCGCGAAGTCGTCGCCGTGCGCTCCACATTGCTGCCGGACGCCCTGGCGCCGGCGGCCATCCACTTCGAGGGGACAGCCACATGAAGCTGCGCGACATCGCCCACGCGCGTGCGGGGGATAAAGGAGACATGTCCAATTTGTCGTTGATTGCCTACCGCGCCGAGGATTACGCGCTGCTTGAACAGTACGTCACGAGCGAGCGCGTGCGCGCCCACTTTGCCGGCATCGTGCACGGCGACGTCACGCGCTACCTGCTACCCCGGCTGGGCGCCCTCAATTTCGTCATGCAGCGGGCGCTGGGCGGCGGCGTGACGCGCTCGCTGGCGCTCGATGCGCACGGCAAGTGCCTGGGCGCCGCCCTGCTGAATATGGAACTGATTCCTGATATTTGATCCACATCAACGATTTAATTGATGGCAATCAATAAGCTTCTCTTCGCTTACAACGAAACGAAGAAAGGCAACACCATGAACAAGTCGCTCCTCGCCGCCATCCTGGCCACCCTCACCCTCAGCGGCGCCGCCATTGCGCAAGAGTCGCCGTGGCAGGTGCGCGTGCGCGCCGTCCATCTCGATCCCGCCGACAAATCCGACCCGGTTGGCGGCAGCGGCGCCAGCGACCGCCTGCACGTCAGCGACAAGTGGATTCCCGAAGTCGATATCTCCTACTATTTCACGCCGAACTGGGCGGCGGAACTGATCCTGACCTACCCGCAGAAGCACACTGTCACGCTCGATGGCGCCAGCATCGGCACCTTCAAGCACCTGCCGCCCACGCTGACGGCGCAATACCACTTCATGCCCGGCAAGCAGTTCAACCCGTACCTGGGCGCAGGCGTGAACTACACGCTGCTGTCCAAGGTGCGCCTGCTGGGTGGCGCCGCGCGGCTGGAACACGACAGCGTGGGCCTGGCCCTGCAAGCCGGCGTCGACTATCAGCTGGGCAATCGCTGGTCGCTCAACGTCGACGTCAAACAACTGCAATTGCGCAGCGACGTACTGATTGGCGGCGCGCGGGCCAGCCGCGTCAAGGTCGATCCGGTATTGCTCGGCGTCGGGCTGGGTTACCGTTTCTAACATATCGTAACAATAAGTTCCCTCAGGCTGACACTGCGTTAGGTGCATTTGGGCAACAAGTCTGGCATCATTGCCTTAGATAAATATTTAAGCTTTGTTGCCGCCATGTCCAGCCCAGAAATTGCCCCGCCGCCGTCGCATGAGACGCCTCCTGAAAGCGCTGCCTTGCAGCTGCACCGCCTCAAGCAGGGGTTCCTGCGCGGGGCGGGCTTGCCTGCCAGCGCGCTGAGTGCCGACCTGACGCCCGAGACAATGGAATTGCTGGGAAAACTGCTGGCCGCGTCCCTGCAGGGGACCATTGATCTGTTGTCATTGCGCTCGCTGGTGAAGCAGGAGGTGCATTCGGATGTCACCACGGTGTTGGTACGCAACAACAATCCCCTGAAATTTTTTGCCGACAGCCAGACCGTGCTGACGCAGATGCTGCGCAAGAAAATGCCCGGCTTTATGGAGCCGCTCGAAGCGCTCGAGGATGCCCACGGCGACCTGCAGGCGCACCAGCGCGGCATGACGGCCGGCGCGCGCGCGTGCATGCAGGCCGTGCTGGAGGAACTCGGCGCCGACCAGGTCAGCGCAGCCGTTGCGCCGCCGGGCCTGGCCGACAAGGTGCTGGTGCACCGGCGCGGCCACCTGCAATGGCAGGAATACCTGCGCCGCCATCGCGCGGCCGCCATGGACATCGACGCGCAGCTGCACGGCGCCGCGTTCCTGGCCGCCTATGACGGCGCCGTCGACCAGCCGGTCGCCAGGCACCGGAAAAAAGCGCCATGAGCGGCGCCCCGTTGCGCCTGTCGTGGGCGCAGGTGAACGACATCGGCATGCGCGCAGAAAACCAGGACCATATCGGCGTGGCCCGTAATGGCGAACTGACGTGCTTTGTTCTGGCCGACGGCACTGGCGGCTACACCGGCGGCGCACTGGCCTCGCAGCTTGTCGTCGACGCGATGCTGGCCGCCTTTTGCGCAGCGCCTGCGTGCGATACGAGCAGTCTTCGCGCCGCCGTCGGCGCCGCCAGCGCCAGCCTGGCCCGGGCCCGCAGCGCCGACCAGGCATACGCTGAAATGAGTTCGACCGTAGCAGCCCTGGTGGTCGATGCGGCCGCCGCCGAGGCGGTCTGGACCCACCTTGGCGACAGCCGCGTGTACCTGTTCCGCGCCAACCGGCTGCACAGCGTGACGATCGACCACAGCCTGGCGCGCCAGCTGGTCGACAACAGCCGCACCGGCTACAAGGCCCTGCGCACGCACCCGCACCGCCACATCCTGCTTGCCGCCATCGGCGCGGAAAACGGCATGGAACCGAGCACCAGCGCCGGCGCGACCCGCCTGCAGGCCGGCGACGCCCTGCTGCTGTGCAGCGACGGCCTGTGGGAATGGATCGAGGAAGCGCAGATGGAACTGGCGCTGGCAGTCACTTCGCGCAGCGACGACTGGCTGGACACGATGTGCGCTGCCGCCGACACGGCGTTTGGCGCGAGCAGCAAGGTGCGCGACAATTTTTCTGCCTGCGCGATCCGCGTCCATGCAGCGGGTGAACCAGCATGACCACCGCGGGCGCCACGCCCACCATCGTCCCCCGCAAGCAGGCCGCCACGTCGGAGAACTGCCTGCCCACCGGCACGCGGCTGGCCGACTTCGAAATCATCGACGTGCTGGGCGAAGGCGGCTTCGGCATCGTCTACCTGGCGTTCGACCATGCGCTGCGCCGCACTGTCGCGATCAAGGAATTCATGCCGTCGGTGCTGGCCATGCGCGGGCGCAATGGCGCCGTGAAGCTGCGCGCCGAGCGCCACCGCGACACCTTCCACAGCGGCCGGAAAAGCTTCATCAACGAAGCGCGCCTGCTGGCGCAGTTCGACCACCCGGCACTGGTAAAGGTGCACCGCTACTGGGAACAGAACAACACCGCCTACACGGCGATGCAGTACTACGAAGGCCGCACCATCAAGGACATCGTGGCCAACAGTCCCGAACAGGTCGACCAGCTCTGGTGCGTGAAAATGCTCGGCCAGGTGCTGCAGGCGCTCGAGGTGCTCTACACGATGCAGGTCGTGCACCGCGACGTCTCCCCCGACAACATCATCGTCATGGAGACGGGCGAATCGGTGCTGCTGGACTTCGGCTCGGCCCGCGAAATCATCGGCGACATGACGCGCGCCGTCACCGTCATCCTGAAACCCGGCTACGCGCCAGTCGAGCAGTACGCCAACGACACGTCGCTCGAACAGGGCGCCTACACCGACATCTACGCGCTGTGCGCCGTGATCTACTTTGCCATCACCGGCAAGCCACCCGCCAGTTCCATCGCCCGCATGGTGCAGGATCCGGTGGTGCCGCTGGTGACGCTCGCGCCAAAGGGATTCAATTACGCTTTCCTGGCCGCGATCGACCAGGGCCTGGCCGTGCTGGCAGAAGACCGCCCGCGCACCATCCCGGCGTTCCGCACCCTGCTCGGCATCAACGCGGTCAAGCCGCTGCCGGCGCGCGTGACTGCACCAGTGAAGCGCCCGGTGCAGGAGGCGGCGCCGGTTCCTATACCTGCGCCGGCTGATGTTCCCGCTCCTGTGCCTGTTGCTGCGCCCAGGCTGGTCGTGGTGGCGCCTGCCGCGGCGCCCGTGCCGGAGCCAGTGGTTGTCGCTGCGCCAGTGGCTGCCGCGGTGCAGCCCGTCAGCAGCGGGACCCCAAAACCGGCCAGCTGGCCGGTCATCGAAGACCCGGAGAACGATCCGGTCGATGGCAAGTCGCTCAAACGTGCGCGCTGGATCGCCACGATCGGCATGGTGGCGGTGGCCGGCGCCGTTGCGCTGTCCGCACAGTTGCGCGCCGGCCCCGACCTGGCCGCCACGCCGCTCATGCCTGCCGCTGCCGAACCACGCCGCACGGTCGTCTCGGCCAAAGACATCGAAGGTGTCGAAGAAGTGGTCACGCCCGATGCGCTGGCAGCACTGGTCTCGGCAGCCCCCGTCGCGCAAACCAGCGCCGCCGAAGCCGTGCCGCCGGCAGCCGCCACGGCGGAAGTGCCGGCCGTGGCCATGGTGCCCGTTGCGCTGGCCGTCAAACCGTGGGGCACGATCTTCGTCGACGGCCGCGAACGGGGCGTGAGCCCGCCCATGAAACGCATCGTGCTGCCCGCCGGGACGCACGAAATCCGCATTGTCAATCCAGCGTACCCGCCCTACACGACCACGCTGACCGTCAAGAAAAACGACCCCGCCACGCTCACCCACCATTTCGGTGCGGCGCCGCCTTAAATACAGGAATATGCCATGAACCGAAGTCTCCTCATCGCGCTGTGCGCCGCCCTGGCCGGCTGCGCCGGCACCAAGTTCGGCGAGCCCGCCAAACCCGCCACGCCGCCAGTCGCCAAAACCGCACCGGCCGCCGCGCCATCGACCATGGCGCCAGCGCTGCTGCCAGCGCCGCCAGCCACACCAGCATCGAGCCTGAGCGAAGGCATCGCCCTATACGACAAGGGCGACTACAACGGCGCCATCAAACGCCTGGCCCAGGCCAACGTCCCGGCCGCACCAAAGGCGACGCAGCTGAGCGCCATGAAATACACGGCCTTCAGCTACTGCCTGACGTCGCGCACCACGCTGTGCCGCCAGCAGTTCGAAAAGGCGCGCAAACTCGACCCAACGTTCGACCTGGAGCCGGGCGAACTGGGCCACCCGATGTGGGGCAAGACGTGGCTGAAGGCGAAAAAAGCGAAGGTATAAAACCACGCTTTTTGCCGCCGCTTACATCGCTTCGAGCACCGTCATCGCCTTCTGCAGCTTTTCCGTATAGGGCGTGACGCCATCGCATGTCATGACCAGTTCATGCGTCGCGCGCGTCATCGCCACATACAGCAGGCGCGCCTCATCTTCCACGGCCTCCTCTTCCTTCAGCGCGGCGCCCAGCCCGGGAATGCCAACCAGTGAAAACTCCAGCCCCTTGGAACTGTGCATGGTGATGATCTTGACGCTGTCATGCGTCGACGCATACTTCGCGCCCTTGCGTTGCTGCCACTGGAATGGAATCGCCCGGCGCTCCAGCACCTCCGCCAGCGCCTTGCCGATGCCATAGCGCCGGTAGATCAGCGCCATCTCGTTCCACGGCGTGCCGGTGCGGTTCGCCGCCACCAGTTTATCCGCCATGAACTCCGCCTCCTTCTGCAGGCTTGGCAACTGCACCAGGACCGGCTTCGGCCCGTGCCGGCCGGTGCTCATCGGCTGGACTGTCGGCGCTTCATCGTCTTCGGTGTTGTGCGCCGTGAGCAGCTCGGCCGCGAACGCGCGCGCCACCGCCAGGATCTCGGCCGTGTTGCGGTAGTTGAGTTTCAAGATCGTCGTGCGCCCTTTTGCCTGCACGCCGACGCTGGAAAACGCGAACTTGCGTTTCTCGGTTTTCAGGTAAATCGACTGCGCATCGTCGTAGAGCACCAGCAGCGATTTGGTATCGGGATTGACCATCTGGACAATCAGCTTGAACCAGGCCGGCTTGAAGTCATGCCCCTCGTCGATCAGCACCGCATCGTACTGGCCGCGCGGGATCTGGTCGCGGTCCACGCCGCGAATGACGTTCTCGACGCACGCCTCAAAGAACGCATCGGCGTCGCCATTGTTGACTGGTTTCTCGACGTGATACGCGTTCAACTGGCGCACGCACCACGCGTGAAAATTGACCGCCACAACCTTGTCGCTCAAGCCCTTCTGCTCGATCATCGCCGCCAGCTTTTCCGCCAGCGTCTTGTTATAGCAAAGGATCGCAATCGGCCGCTGGCACAGCTTCGCCAGGTACTCGGCGCGGTAGCCGAGAATGAGCGTCTTGCCCGAACCGGCCACGCCGTGAATCACGCGATGCCCCTCCCCCAGGCTGCGCGCCAGCTGCTCCTGCTGCAGGTCCATCACGCGGATCAGGTCCGGAATTTCCGTCGTCGTCTGCCCGCCCGCATCGAACAGGTCGGCCTGCATGCCGATGCGCACGTCCGGGAAGATATGCCAGCGCACCCGGTCGATCTGCGGCAGCGACAGCTTCATCTTGAATTTCACGGGGAACATCCCCCACAACCGCGCCTGGAAGGCTTCCGCGTCGGCACTCTCCGTCATCTCGTCCTGGCAAATGACCAGGTGACCCGGCAGGACTGCGCCCAGTTCGCCATCGTCGAACTGCTTGCGCGTGATATTGCTGAGCACGACACCGATCCCGTACGGGAAAAAGAATTTCCCCTTCAGGCTGCCCGACGGCCACACCAGCAGCGGATCGCGTTCCAGTTTATTCGTGACCGCATACAGATACTGGCGCGCCTGCTCGAGCGGATTCATCACCTCTTTCGTGCCGGCGTCCGTATTGATCACCGCGTGCTGCTTGGTCATGCCGGCCAGCGTACTGGTGCGCCAGTCCTTCACCTCCAGGACCAGCAAGCCGCGCGAAGGATGAAACACGATGAAGTCGGGATGCTGGTTACGCTCACCAATGCTGACGTCGTACCAGCAGAGGTAGTCGTCTTCGAGTTTATCTTCCAGGCGATTGGCGAACCGGCGTTCGCCGGTGGTCATGCGGGAGACGCAGGTGCTGATGGAGGGGATCAATGTTGCCATGGGTAAATTCCTATAGATACAGCAATGTAAACTGTCGTTATAGGCTATGGTGCGAAAAATGGTATTTCATTAAGGAAATATTTTAGGTTAGTTGCAGACGTACCAAGAATTCGTGTTCGGAGACACGTTACGTATCCCTTCACAGGTGTCGCTGCTAAAAATTGACCGTGTTGCGCCAGTTCGATATCCTCGACATCACTGAGGAGAAATAGATGAAATGTCGACTGGCGTGTCTCATCTTGTTTGCAGCCGCGTGCTCGGCTAGTGCACAAGACAACAAGATGACAATGTTTGGCCTTGAAATCGGCAAGCCCCTGGATTTGCCCGTTTGCCAATACGCCAACGCCACAAAATCTGTCGGCATCCAGCAGTACACATGCGTCGAACCGGCAAGTGACCCTTCACAAAACCGACCGTGCATCCATTTCGGACTCAAGGAAATCCCGCCCATCGTCAAGGGGATGTCGATCACTGTGCAGCTGGTCGATGACAAGCTGGAAGCGCTGTACTTCGCCACGCCGGGCCTCGACAGCAAAGCGCGGCTTCTTCGCATTTTTACCGATAAATATGGTGCGCCGACGACGTTGACAAAAGCGACGCTGAAAGACGCGGACGGGGCCGGATACGAAACCTTCACGGCAGTCTGGGATATGCCGGCGCTGTATGTGGAGTACACACCGACAAACGGAAGCGTGAAAGAGGGCGTTGCCCGCGTCGAGACGCAGCGTGCCAGGCAAGCTCGCATTGACGCTGAAAACGGACGTCGTTGATCGCTGATTGCGAGACCGCCCAGTTTTCCAGCAACGTGCAACAGGATGGGTCGGCTCTGCCACTGGCCTTGCATGCTACCTTGCGGGCATGGTTGTGAATGACAGGCAGGCGCCACCTCCGCTTTTGTCAGCAGCGCACTCTGAGACCATCACCATATTCGACGTACAAATAGATTTGCACAAGATGTGTGCTTCCATGTGACTCTATTTGTATTTGTTCTCGGATTTGGACGTTCAGATCATTCGCTTCCTATGACGCATACAAATAGATATTGACCATATTTGGCCTTTCGTACTAATCTATTTGTATGCCGAAAATTCCAAAAGCGCTATTGCAGCTGCCGCCAGCAACCTCCGCTGCCCTTGAAAAGCTGGGCGCAGACCTCGCAGTGGCCCGCTTGCGCCGCAAAGAGTCCCTTAAAACGTGGTCAAAACGTCTCGGCGTGACGATCCCGACCTTGCAGCGGCTGGAGGCCGGGGATCCTGGCGTCAGCATCGGGATCGTGGCCACTGCGCTCTGGCTGCTCCAGCGCGACGGAGAACTCGGGAAACTCGCGGCACCCGAGCACGATCACGGCGCCCTCGAGATGAATGTCCGCGAAGCGACCGACTTGGGCCGCAAACGCGCCCTTGCATCGTCCGATGCCCGCATCGCCAAATCGCACGAGGGACAGTGACATGCGCTTTGATGACTTGTATCTCTGGAATCGGGCCAACCGGCCACGACTGCCAGCCTATCCGCTGGTGACAATCGACCCTATCGGATTTCGAATCCAGTTCGGCGAAATATTTCGTCCAGGTGGGTCAGTCCTCCGTTGGTGGTTCGGCCGTTACTTGCACTCAGCCCGCACAGTCGTGACGTCGCCGCGCCGGCGCTGCCGCATCGTGCATGTCGTCGCCTTGGCATCGATCGCACGCCACGAGCCAATGCCGCCCTGGCCGTAACCGCAGACGAACCATTTCTGTTCGCCAGCGTGGAAGCCGAACTGCACGTCGACGCCGCCCTTGACGTCCTTGCGGTCACCCTGCAGTTCCCCCTGTCCGCCGAGTTCGCCAAAATAAGCGCCACCGCCACTGAGCCTGGTTGGCCTGACGATCCCTTTGCTGTCGCCAGCGAGTTTCGCTTGCTCGTACGGGAAGGTTGGCGGACACTCGATCACCTGGGCATTGGCCGCGCCGCATGCGAGAAATATCAGGAAGGCCTTCATTTCTCCACCACGTAAAATTCGTTTGCGTTGTCCGACGGCTTGATGTGCATGCGCTTCGCCTGGTCGCCTGAATACGCTCGAATGGTGCGCGGGTTCACGTGGCTGTCATCTCGGCCGGTCCACTGGTCCATGACGTAGATACATGTGATTTCGCCGGTCACTTGACTGCGCGGACCAAAGCCCATGAAGAGCGCGGCGTGATAGCCGTGCCGGTTCGGGAATTTCGCATAACGGCCCTGGAACACAAAGTTGGCGATCACCGTGCCGGGATTAAGGTACAACAGGTCCAGCACACGCACGCCGGGATACCATTTGCTCGTGTGCCCCACGTCGGTCACCGCCTGCGGCAGCGCCACGCACTCGCCGTTGCCGAATGGCGCATGCCCCTTCAAAATTTCCACGTCCTTGCTGTAGATCGATGCTGGCATATTGCCTCCTTGTTGATAAGGCAATTATCTGCGCGCGTCAGGTGGGTGAATTATCGGGTATCAATTTCCTGCACTGTGACGTGGCCAGCACGCTGCAGGCCGCCTGGATCGAAAGATTTGGGTTCTCGCTCCTTCCAGCAATACTCAATGCTTTCGTTGGCATCGTCACGAACGATGGCTTCCGGCCAATCAGACTGCATCGAATCAACGGCCACCTTGCGTGGAAGGTTGAAGAAATCCGGCGGCTTCTATCGAGCGCACGTTGAAAAGAAAATCCTGCACCGCCCCTACATGACAAACAATCAAGTGGAAAAACAAGTGGGGATTTTAGGTAAGTACTTGATTTTATTGGTAGGCCTCCCGTGAGTCGAACACGGCACCAACGGATTATGAGTCCGCTGCTCTAACCAAGCATGAGCTAGAGGCCCAGAAATCGTTGCAACGACTTCTCGCTACTACAACCGGGTGACCTTTGAAAGGTGCTGCCGGTAACGAAGTGGCGAGAGGATATTGCTTATGTGGTGGGGCGTCAAGGCTTGATCGGCCTGACGGCCCCCTTGCCGGTTAATTACCTGCTTCGAGGAAGCTTTTCAGCTTGTCGGAGCGGGATGGGTGGCGCAGCTTGCGCAGGGCCTTGGCTTCGATCTGGCGGATGCGCTCGCGGGTGACGTCGAACTGCTTGCCGACTTCTTCCAGCGTGTGGTCGGTGGACATCTCGATGCCGAAGCGCATGCGCAGGACCTTGGCTTCGCGGGGCGTGAGGGAGTCGAGGACGTCCTTGACGACGCCGCGCATCGAAGCATGCAGGGCTGCGTCCGATGGGGCCAGGGTGTTGTTGTCTTCGATGAAGTCGCCCAGGTGGGAGTCGTCATCGTCGCCAATCGGCGTTTCCATCGAGATCGGCTCTTTGGCGATCTTCATGATTTTCCGGATTTTGTCTTCCGGCATTTCCATTTTGATCGCCAGCGTGGCCGGATCCGGCTCGGCGCCGGTTTCCTGCAAGATTTGGCGCGAGATGCGGTTCATCTTGTTGATCGTTTCGATCATGTGCACGGGAATACGGATCGTGCGCGCCTGGTCGGCGATCGAACGGGTGATGGCCTGGCGGATCCACCACGTGGCGTAGGTGGAAAACTTGTAGCCGCGGCGGTATTCGAATTTGTCGACAGCCTTCATCAGGCCGATATTGCCTTCCTGGATCAGGTCGAGGAATTGCAGGCCGCGGTTGGTGTATTTCTTGGCGATCGAAATCACCAGGCGCAGGTTGGCCTCGGTCATTTCGCGCTTGGCTTTACGGGCCTTCATTTCACCGGCCGCCATCTGGCGGTTGATGTTGCGCAGGTCCGGCAGCGGCAGGACGACGCGCGCCTGCAGGTCGATCAGGCGTTGCTGCAACTCTTTGACGGTGGGAATGTTGCGGCCCAGGATGGCGCTGTAGGCGTGGCCGGCGTTGACTTCGGCGTCGACCCAGTCCAGGTTGGTTTCATTGCCTGGGAAGACTTTAATGAAGTGGGCGCGCGGCATGCCGCAGCGGTTCACGGCCACGTCGAGAATCTGCTTTTCGATGTGGCGCACTTCGTCGACCTGGCCGCGCAGGGTGTCGCACAGCTTTTCGACAACCTTGGCGGTAAAGCGGATGGCCAGCAGTTCGTTGGAAATGGTTTCCTGGGCCTTGGTGTAGGCTTTCGAGCTGTAGCCTTCTTTTTCGTAGGCCTTGCGCATCTTGTCGAACTGGACCGAGATGTTGTCGAACTTGGTCATCGCGGCCACTTTCAGGGCCTCGAGCTGTTCGGCCGAGTAGCCGGCGGCGCCACCGGCGGCGGCACCGTCTTCTTCTTCTTCGGCCTCTTCCTCGTCGCCCTCTTCGTCGTCTTCTTCGTCATCGCTGGCCGCGGCTGGCGGTGGTGGCGGGACGACCGGGATGTCGTCGGACTCGACCATGCCGTCGACGATTTCGTCGATCTTGGTTTCGTCGTTCTTGATGCGCACGGAGGCGGAGATGATTTCGGCGATCGTGACCGGGCACGCGGAGATGGCTTGAATCATGTCCTTCAGGCCGTCTTCGATGCGCTTGGCGATTTCGATTTCGCCTTCACGGGTCAACAGTTCCACGGAACCCATTTCACGCATGTACATGCGGACCGGATCGGTGGTGCGGCCGAAGTCGGAGTCGACAGTCGAGAGCGCAGCTTCGGCGGCGGCTTCGGCTTCGTCGTCGCTGGTGACGGTGGCGACGTTGTCGGACAGCAGCAGCGTCTCGGCATCGGGCGCGTGTTCGTAGACCGCGATCCCCATGTCGTTGAACGTGCCGATGATGCCTTCGATGGCTTCCGGATCGACGATGTTTTCCGGCAGGTGGTCGTTGATTTCGGCGTACGTCAGGAAACCGCGGTCCTTGCCGTTCTTGATCAGCGTCTTGAGCTTCGTGCGGCGGCGCTCGAGCTCTTCTTCGCTGGCGTCCGTGTCCGACGAGAACGCGTCTTTCAGCAGCGCCTTTTCCTTGGCTTTGCGGTCCTTGGCCTTGGCTTTGTCGACGGCTTTGAGCTCGGCGCGCTCGACCGCGTTCAACGCGGCGACTTCGTCGTTTTCAGGCTGGAATTCTTTGGGCTTGCGGCCGCGCCGTCCCGGAACCTTGACCGACGGCAGCACGTAGCCCGACGTGTCGATGGCGGCCAAGGTGGCGGCATCGGTAGTCTGGCTGACGACAGGCGCGGTGGTCGCAGGCGGTGCGCTGCGGACGTCGGCTTTGTCTTGCACATTGTCGGCCTCGGCAGGCAATGCTCTGGCTGGTTTGACAGCCATTTCGGGTTCGGGTTTCTTGATTGGCACAGGCGCTTTCGATGTCACGACGACTAGCTCTACGATGGTTAAAGATAAAGTGTTTTGATACCTTACATCACCTTGCAGGCACGAATCCGTAGCCTCGCTAACATGAAACCGGCACGCGATGGACGTCAAAAAAAACGTTACCATCTATGCAACTGTTAGCGTTTTATTATAGCATGCAGCCCATTATTTTCCAGTCGCAAGGCCCCTATGACCAGGGGGATAACATGGCGACATCAGGCGCATAAAACAACACTTTAAAAGTGCCTTTAACGCGGTAACAGCGTCGCAGCTTCTTCGCGCGCCAGGATGTCTTGCTGGGCAGTGATTTCGCGGTAGCGGGTACTGAACAAATCTGAGGACGTGCCCGCCAAAATCAACTGTTGAAGTTCCTGTTTAAGTGCCTCAACCTTGATCTGCCTCACAGCACTGATCATCAACTGGCGCTCGCTGTCGATTTCCGATTCTGGCTCCGATGCGATTTCCGCAATCACGCTGTCGTAATCGCTGCCTGCTTCTTTCAGTTGTTGCGACATTGCCGCAAAGCCGCCGAATTCGCCCAGCTCCTTGCCGATTGCCACCAGGTCGCACAGGCGCTCGCTCGCCTCTTCGCCAAAGATCGCAAACGCTTTTAAATCTTCTTCGGAAAGCTCCAGCGTCAGCGGGGGATGCGCCACCAGCAGCCGCGCCAGTTTCAGTTCCAGCGCCACCGGTTGCGGACGGCCCTGGCGCGGCGGCGCGCGGCGCGCCACCGATACCGGCTTGGACAACTCGAACAACGTTTCAATCTCCGCCGGCGTTGACTGCGTCAGGCTGGCCAGGCCGCGCACGATCTGCAGGCGCAGCGACGACGGCGCCATCGACTGCAGCAGCGGCTTGGCGTCGTGCTGGGTGCGCGCGCGTCCTTCCAAGGTGTCCAGGTCGTGCTCGATGTTTACTTCGCGCAGCAGGAACTGCGACAGCGGCATGGCGTCGTCGATTTCGGTGGCGAAGGCATCGGCGCCGCGTTCGCGCACGAAGCTGTCCGGGTCGTGCTCTTGCGGCAGGAACAGGAACTTGATGGTTTTATCGTCGGACACTTGCGGCAGGCACGCTTCCAGCGCGCGGCGCGCAGCTTTCCGGCCGGCCTTGTCTCCATCGAAACTGAAGATGACCGTGTCAGTTTGTCGCAACAGTTTCTGCACGTGCGTGGTGGTGCACGCAGTGCCCAGTGTGGCAACCGCTTGCGGGAAGCCGAGCTGGGCCAGTGCGACGACGTCCATATAGCCTTCCGTCACCAGCACATAGCCGGCATCGCGGATGGCCTGGCGCGCTTCGAACAGGCCGTACAGTTCCAGGCCTTTTTGAAACAGCGGCGTTTCAGGAGAGTTCAGGTATTTCGGTTCGCCGTTGTCCAGCACGCGCCCGCCAAAGCCGATGACCTGGCCTTTGACGTTACGGATCGGGAACATGATGCGTTCGCGAAAACGGTCGTAACGTTTTTTATTGCCGCCGTCCTCGTCGACCCTGTCGATGACGAGGCCCGACTCCACCAGCGCCAGCGCGTCGTAATCGGGGAATACCTTGCGCAGGTTATCCCAGCCGCCGGGAGCGTAGCCCATGCCGAAGCGGGCGGCGACTTCGCCGGTGAGGCCGCGGTTTTTCAGGTAGGCGATGGCGTCGGTCGCGCCGCGCAACTGACCGCGATAAAAGTCACACGCGGCGGATAAAGCATCCGACAACGCCAGCGTCTGCGCCTGCTGCGCGGCGCGCTGGGCGGGCGGAATCTTGTCGTCCGCGTCAGGCACGACCATGCCGACGTTTTGCGCCAGGTCCTTGACCGCGTCGACGAAGCCCATGCCCGAGTAGTCGATCAGGAAACCGATCGACGTCCCATGGGCGCCGCAACCAAAGCAGTGATAGAACTGCTTGGTGGGACTAACCGTGAAGCTGGGGGACTTTTCGTTGTGAAAAGGACACAGCCCCATGAAGTTGGCGCCGCCCTTTTTCAGCTGGACGTACTTGCCCACCACGTCGACGATGTCGACGCGATTGAGCAAATCGGTAATGAATGATTGCGGGATCACAGGGCGTTGAGAATGTTTGGCTTGAATCAGACTATACCGCAGCGCCCGCCATAGATTGATCTATGACAAGGCGGCGGACTGGCAATGCAGGATGTGGGCAGCTTGCCACATCGCTGGCCATCATGCAGGCGTGAGCGCCTTTTTGACCAGTGCGGAGACGACCGTCATGTCGGCGCGGCCAGCCAGTTTCGGCTTGACGATGGCCATGACTTTGCCCATGTCCTGGGGACCGGCGGCACCCGATGCCGTCACTGCAGCGGCAACTTCGGCAGCAACTTCTTCATCCGACAGGCCCGCCGGCATGTATTCGGCCAGTACCACCAGTTCGGCCTTTTCGATATCGGCCAGGTCCTGGCGGCCACCTGCTTCGAACTGGCTGATGGAATCCTTGCGCTGCTTGATCATCTTCTCGACGATGGCCAGCACTTGCGTGTCGTTCAGTTCGATCTGCTCGTCGACTTCCTTGCGCTTGATCTCGGCCAGGATCAGGCGGATCGTGCCCAGCTTGCCTGCTTCCTTGGCGCGCATGGCTGCTTTCATGTCATTGGTGATCTGTTCTTTCAGGCTCATGGCATCCTCTTGTTTGGTGGGTTTAAACGGCAAAACCCGCCGCGGCAACAACCGGAGCGGGTCTGCAAAACACAGGCCTGGTCACCGACACCGCAATAAAAAGCGGTCCGGATCGCGCACTGCGTTATTAGAACAATTTCTTAGGCAGTTGCTGGCTGCGGATACGCTTGTAGTGGCGCTTGACGGCAGCTGCCAGCTTGCGCTTGCGCTCAGCCGTTGGCTTTTCGTAGAACTCGCGTGCGCGCAGTTCGGTCAGCAGACCAGTTTTTTCGATGGTGCGTTTGAAGCGACGCATTGCGACTTCGAACGGCTCGTTTTCTTTAAGGCGAATAGTGGTCATGTAAAAAAATTAAACCGTTAGATTTGGGAAAGAAGGAGAGTGTAGCAGGGTTTGGGTGGGGATGGAAGGGGTTGATTGGGTTGTTGTCATTACTGCGGGGGGTTTGTGGCGGCGGCGCTGCATCGACTAATCGGCTATTGCCGGCGGGGTATGGGTCCCGGCCTGCGCCGGGATGACGGTTTTAAAGTTTCTACAGAGAAAAGCGTCAACTATCTGCGTCAACCTAAAAACCGTCATCCTCGCGAAGGCGAGGACCCATACCACCTTCGCACTTATACGACGCTCGACCCCGCCACGAACCCCGACGCCCACGCCCACTGGAAGTTGTAGCCGCCCAGCCAGCCGGTCACATCAACTGCTTCGCCAATAAAATACAAACCTGGCACTTTGGTCGCCATCATAGTCTGCTGCGAGAGCTCGCGCGTGTCGACGCCGCCCAGGGTGACTTCGGCCTTGCGGTACCCTTCCGAGCCGGTCGGCACGATCGACCAGCGGTTGATCGCGTCGCCCAGCGCGCGCAGCTTGACGTCCTGCAGGTCGGCCAGGCGGGCATCCGGGGCCAGGCCGGCGGCCTGCATCAGGCGCTCGGCCAGGCGCGCCGGCAGCCATTGGCCGAGGACGTTGCCAAGCTGTTTCTTTTGCATGCCTTTGGAGGAAATCAGTTCTTCGGCGACATCCAGGTCCGGCAGCAAATTGACGACAATCGGCGTGCCCGGCTGCCAGTAGCTGGAAATTTGCAGGATCGCCGGGCCGGACAGGCCACGGTGCGTGAACAGCAGGTCTTCGCGGAATTTGCCATGGACTGCACCCTTCCCTTTGGTCGTACCGGTCGCCACTTCCACTTCCAGCGCAATGCCGGACAGGGGCGCGAACGCTTCCCAGCTGGGGCCATCGAACGTCAACGGCACCAGTCCCGGCCGGGTTTCGACGATCTTCAGGCCGAACTGCTCGGCCATTTTGTAGCCGAAGTCGGTCGCGCCGATTTTGGGGATCGACAGGCCGCCCGTGGCGATCACGACGCTGGTCGTTTCGATGTCGCCGGTGTCGGTGGAAATCAGGAACGTTTCTTCGAATTGCTCGACCGCTTCGATCTTGCACGGCATGCGCCAGGTGACGTCGCCATCGGCGCACTCGGCTTTCAGCATGGCGATGATCTGCTCGGACGAGTCGTTGCAAAACAGTTGGCCGCGGTGCTTTTCGTGGTGGCCGATGCGGTGCTTTTTAGTCAAAGCAAGGAAATCCTGCGGCGTGTAGCGGGACAGCGCGCTTTTGCAGAAGTGCGGGTTCTGTGACAGGAAGTTGGCAGGCCCCGTGTTGATGTTCGTAAAATTGCAGCGGCCGCCGCCGGAGATGCGGATTTTTTCGGCGAGCTTTTCGGCATGGTCGATCAGGACCACGCGCTTGCCGCGGGCAGCGGCCACGGCCGCGCACATCATGCCGGCGGCGCCGGCCCCGATCACTGCTACATCATATTGTTTTGCCATGGGGCCACTCGACTTTCGCGCGCACAAAGGGGCGATTGTACCGGACCGCTCAACCTGCTCCCAGCGCTTTTGATACTCTTACGCAATGCGCGACCTGGGCCAGGATGGGCGCTGGCACCGGTACGCTGCCGTCCAGGGCGCGGGCAATCCACTCGGCGGTTGCTGCAGCATCGCGTGCCTCAGGCGCCGGGGCGACGTTGTCGGTGGGCGCGTCGCGCTCGGCGATCAGGGTGCGCTCGTGGCCGTGGAACCAGTCGATGGCCTGGGCGCGGTTGGCGTTGGCCACTGTTTCGCCTTCGGTGCCGCGCATCAGGAAAGCGTCGCCCCGCCCGGCTGGCGCCGCCGTGACAAAGTAGGCGCCCAGCATTTCCAGGTACTCGGGGTGGGTGTACGACACCAGGCGCAGCGCCGGGCCAGTGAATGGCTGCAGGATCTTGGCCAGTGTATGGGCCGAGTTGCGCACGCCCAAAATGCGGCGCAGCGACAACTGGTGCGCCAGCTTGGGCGCCAGGTCTTCGATGGGCATGAAGGCAGGCTGCTTCCACGAAAACACTTCGGCGGCTTCCATGGCGGAGCGCGACGGCGACAGGCCCATGGCCTTGAAAATCTCGGCGCTGGTGACGCGGCCGGGGTCGAGCGAGACGCCGTGCACCAGCACCGGCACGCCTTCGCGCGCCAGGAGCAGCGCCAGCAGGGGCGTCAAATTGGCCATCTTGCGCGCGCCGTTGTAGCTCGGGATCAGCACGGGGGCGAACTGGCCGGGCGGCATGGCGAGAGGCGGGAAGGAGGCCTCGGCCGCGTCCAGGAAGCCGGCGATCTCGTCGACCGATTCACCCTTGATGCGCATGGCCAGCAACAGGCCGCCCATTTCCAGGTCGGACACCCGCCCGTCGAGCATGGCTGTGTACAGGGTGTTGGCGTCAACGCGCGACATGCTGCGCGCGCCTTTCACGCCACGGCCGACTTCCTTGATGAAAGGGGCCGCGAGAAATGGTTCGAGTGGGGGTATGGAGTCGGTCTGCATATCGGAAGCTTACCATTTGACCGGCGTTTTTTTCATTGGAGGATGCGGGCTGTGCTGATTAGTAATACACTGGTCCTTCCCCGAAAGATTTTTGCAGAGCCCATGATCATCAACAAAGACATTGAAAACAGCAACGTCAGCTCGTTCGCGCTGATGCCGACCCCTGCGGAATTGCACCAGCGCCTGCCGCTGACCGACCTCGCCTTCGACACTGTCATGCGCGGGCGCGAAGCGCTGCGCAACATCATCGACCGCAAGGACAAGCGCCTGTTTGTCGTCGTCGGACCGTGTTCGATCCACGATCCCGAAGCCGGCCTGGACTACGCGCGCCGCCTGAAAGTGCTGCAGGCAGAAGTGGCCGATACCATGTTGCTGGTCATGCGCGTGTATTTCGAGAAGCCGCGCACCACCACCGGCTGGAAGGGGTATATCAATGACCCGGACATGGACGACTCGTTCCGCGTCGACGCCGGCATGGAAAAGGCGCGCCAGTTCTTGCTGGACGTCTGCGAACTGGGTTTGCCGACCGCCACCGAAGCGCTCGACCCAATTTCCCCGCAATACCTGGGCGACCTGATTGCCTGGACCGCCATTGGCGCGCGCACGACCGAATCGCAGACGCACCGCGAAATGTCGTCAGGCCTGTCGACGCCGGTGGGTTTTAAAAACGGCACCGATGGCGATATCGGCATTGCCGTCAATGCCGTGCTGTCGTCGTCGCACCCGCATTCGTTCCTTGGCATTAACGACCGCGGCACCGTGTCGATTGTCCGTACCAGCGGCAACGCGTATGGCCATGTCGTGCTGCGCGGCGGCGGCGACCGGCCCAATTACGATTCCGTGTCGGTGGCGATTGCCGCGCAGGCACTGAAGAAAGCTGGATTGCAGGCCAATCTGGTGGTCGACTGCTCGCATGCGAACAGCTATAAAAAGCCGGAGCTGCAGCCGCTGGTGATGTCGGACGTGATCCAGCAGATCCGCCACGGGAATGACTCCATCGTGGGGACGATGATCGAATCGAATATCGTCAGCGGCAGCCAGCCGATTCCGAAGGATTTGACGCAGCTGAAATATGGCTGCTCGGTGACGGATGGGTGTATTGGCTGGGAAGAGACGGAGACGATGTTGAGGAGTGCGCATAAGGAGTTGTTGCAGCGTCCGTAATTCGCTTGTCGATATGTTGCTGTTTGCAGCATCGCTCGACTCAGCATGGGTCCCGGCTTTCGCCGGGATGACGGTTTTGAGGGTGTTGGCTATAAAACCGTCATCCCGGCGCAGGCCGGGACCCATAATCCGCATCCAATGCACGCGCCCCCCGCGTCGCCGTACAATACCGCCTCCCCTTCAAAAGCAAATTACACCATGATCGTTCTCGGCGTCGAATCCTCCTGCGATGAAACCGGCCTGGCCCTGTATGACACCGAGCGCGGCTTGCTGTCGCATGCGCTGCATTCGCAAGTGGCAATGCACGAAGAATATGGCGGCGTCGTCCCCGAGCTGGCTTCGCGCGACCATGTCCGGCGCGCCCTCCCCCTGCTGAAAGAAACGCTGGCGCGCGCCGATATCCCGATGTCTGCGATCGACGCCATCGCCTACACGCAGGGCCCGGGCCTGGCCGGTGCACTGCTGGTCGGCTCGTCGGTGGCCTGTGCGCTGGCGCTGGCGCTCGACAAGCCCGTGCTGGGCGTGCACCACCTGGAAGGGCATTTGCTGTCGCCGCTGCTGGCCACCGACCGGCCGGCGTTCCCGTTCATTGCGCTCCTCGTCTCCGGCGGCCATACGCAGTTGATGCGCGTCGATGGCGTCGGCAAGTACACGCTGCTGGGCGAAACGCTCGATGACGCCGCCGGCGAAGCATTCGACAAATCGGCCAAATTGCTGGGCCTTGGTTATCCGGGCGGCCCGGCCATTTCGCGCCTGGCCGAATTCGGCGATCCGGCTGCCTACACATTGCCGCGCCCGATGCTGCATTCGAAGGATTTCAATTTCAGCTTTTCGGGCTTGAAAACCGCCGTGCTGACGGTCGTGAAAAACCATCAAGAGAAGGTCGTGGCGAATATCTGCGAGCAGGACAAGGCAAATATCGCGCGCGGCTTTGTCGATGCGATCGTCGATGTGCTGACCGCGAAATGCGTCAGCGCCTTGCGCCACACCGGGTTGCACCGGCTGGTGATTGCCGGCGGCGTTGGCGCGAATGCGCAGCTGCGTGCCTCGCTCAATGCGGCAGCTACCAAACGGAACTTCAAGGTGTATTACCCCGAGCTGGAATTTTGCACCGATAACGGCGCCATGATCGCGTTTGCCGGCGCCCTGCGCCTGCAGCAGCATCCTGACGCCGCCACGCGCGATTACGGCTTCAATGTGCGTCCCCGCTGGCCGCTCGACCAGATCGATACCCCTCCAGCCTAGGGGAAGAAAAACCTGCTGCGCGTTGCACTGCCGGCCTGCGATGCTCGCTGTACGTCCGTACAGCTCCGCTTCTCAGCCGCCATTGCTGCCGCTCGCGACAGTTTTTCAATTCCCCTGGAATAGTTGGCGGTCGTTAACGTGTGACCGCCGACTGTTAAATAATGGCACACTCCCCCTGTTGCATAAGAGGGAGGTTGTTCATGCGGGTAGTAAGTTGGAATATCCATTGGGGCTGTGGCAAGGATGGACGCATTCGCATCCATGCCATCATCGACGTGTTGCGCCGTTTGAATGCCGACGTCATCTGCCTGCAGGAAGTGGCGGCAAATCATCCGGAGCTGGAAGGCGGCGCCAGTGCGAACCAGTTCAAGCAGCTGTCGGGCGCGCTGGGCGCCTACCAGGCGGTCGAGCACGCGCCCAGCGAAATCTACCGCCACAACACCCCGCGCCTGTTCGGCAATTTACTGCTGTCGAAATACCGGATCACGCAGGTGCAGCGCCACATGCTGCCATGGCCGGCCGACCCCGCCAGTCCGGCCGGCATGCCCCGGGGCGCCACGGAAGTGGTGCTGGACGCGCCGCGCGGACGCCTGCGCCTGCTGACGACGCACCTTGAATACTATTCTCCCGTGCAGCGCCGGGCCCAGGTGCAGCAATTGCGGCAACTGCATGCAGAAGCGTGCGCCCGCGCCAGCCTGCCCGGCCTGGACGTGCAGCTCGATGCACCCTTCCAGCTCGGCCCCCGCCCTGCATCGGCCATTTTTTGCGGCGACTTCAATTTCTCGCCGAATTCGAACGATTACACTGACCTTCTGGCGCCGCCAGAAGATGCGCTGACGTTGCCGCTGGTCGACGCGTGGCAGGCGGCCCGCGACGGCCAGACGCGCGCGCCCACCGTGGGCCTGCATGGCTACAAGTGGCCGGACCACGCGGATTGCCTGGATTATTTTTTCGTCACTGACGACCTGGTGCCGCGCGTGCGCGGTGTCGAGGTGCAGTCCGAGACGGCTGCCTCGGACCACCAGCCCATCGTGCTCGACCTGGACTGACCCGCGTGAGTTACGCCGTCGGTTCTTCGGCGGCGATGCGGCGCAGTTCGCGTTCGAACACGTCCGGCGTCTGGCCGCCCGAGATCAGGTAGCGCTCGTTGATGATGATGGCCGGTACCGACGAGATGCCGGCGTGCTTGTAAAAGTCTTCCTTCTCGCGCACTTCGCCGGAAAACTCGTTCGACGCCAGCACATCGGCGGCGCGCGCAGGATCGAGGCCCACCGACGTGGCCACGCGCAGCAGGACCTCATGCGAGGCCGGGCTTTCACCCCTGGTGAAATAGCTGTCGAACAGCGCATGTTTCAGTTCGCTTTGCAGGCCTTCTCCTTCGGCCCAGTGCAGCAGGCGGTGCGCATCGAAGGTGTTCCAGATACGGTCACGCTTGCCCATCTCGAACCGGAAACCGACGTCTTCACCGCGCTTGCGCAGCATTTCGCGCGACTGCTCGCGCTGCTCGGGCGTGGAGCCGTACTTGCGCGTGATATGTTCACCGATGTCTTCACCTTCCGGCGCCATCTGCGGATTCAGTTCGAACGGCTGGAAGTGAATTGTGGCGGAAACCGCATCGCTGGCGTTGGCCAGGGCCTGCTCCAGCGATTTAAGGCCGACGATGCACCACGGGCAGGAAACGTCGGAGACGAAGTCGATTTTGATGGGTTTGGTCATGATGATGGTCGCCTTTTAAAACATGCAGATGGGGCTGACCGGATCAAAATCAATGTGGCTTTGGCAACCGGCCTACTTCGCCTTGCTGCCGATCTTCGACTCTTTCCCCGCCATCAGATTGGAAATATTGCCCGCGTGGCGGTACAGCAGCAGCGCGCTCATGGCGACGATAGAACCCAGGATAACGTCGGTACCGAAGGCGATGCCGTAGTACACCGGGGCGCACACTGCAGCGACCAGGGCAGCCAGCGACGAGTAGCGCGACAGGTAAGCCACCAGCAGCCACGTCACCAGTACGGCCAGCCCCAGCAGCGGATGGATGCCGATCAGCACGCCCAGCGCGGTGGCCACGCCCTTGCCACCGACGAATTTAAAGAAGACCGGCCACAGGTGGCCCAGGAACACGGCAATGGCCACCAGCGCAATGCCGGTCTCGTCGACACCGAAGCGGTCGGCCAGCTGCATTGCGAGCCAGACGGCAAACCAGCCCTTGGCGGCGTCGCCGATCAAGGTGGCAATGGCGGCTTTCTTGTTGCCACTGCGCAGGACGTTGGTGGCGCCGGGGTTTTTCGAACCGTAGGTGCGCGGGTCGGAAATGCCGAAGGCGCGGCTCATGACGACGGCAAACGAAATCGAGCCGATCAGGTAGGCGACGACGGTAAAAATCAGGGTATTCATGCAGTCTCTTTTGTTATTTCGGCAAACCGTTCGGGAGCAAGAATATACACCAGCAGGCGTGCGTGCCGTTAATCTTCCAGGGCGCAATGGACCGGTTTGGCCTGCACCAGCGCGGCAGCGACACGCGGGTCGAGCGCCACCAGGTAGCCGCGCCGGCCACCGTTGATGTAGATGGTGGGAAGGTCGAGGATGGACGCTTCGATATAGACCGGCAGCACCTTGCGCGTACCGAACGGCGACGTGCCGCCGATCTGGTAACCGGAGTGGCGCTGCGCGACGTCCGGCTTGCACGGTTCGACTGACTTGCAGCCGATCGCGCGCGCCAGGTTCTTGGTCGATACCTTACGGTCGCCGTGCATCAGCACGATCAGCGGTTTGGCCGCTTCGTCCTGCATGACCAGCGTTTTGATGACGCTGTGTTCGTCGACGCCGAGGGCGCGCGCCGAGACCGCGGTGCCGCCATGCTCTTCATAGGGATAGGGATGCTCGGCAAATGCCGCCTGGTGCTTGCGCAGGAACTGGGTGGCCGGCGTTTCGGACACGTGCTCTTTCTTTGCCATGCGTGGTACGCTTCAAACTAAACGGAGGAGTTTCTGATTATGCAGCAAGAACTTCGGTTTGCCACCTTTAACGCGTTCAACCTGGCCCCGCCCGGCGTGAAGCTGTATGACAACCTGGCGCCCTCCACGCCTGAACAATACGAAGCCAAGCTGGACTGGACGGCGCGCCAGATCGACCTGATCGACGCCGACGTCATCGGCTTCCAGGAAATCTTTTCGCAGGCAGCGCTGCGCGAGGCCCTGGCGCGCACCACCAAATACCGCGACGCCGCGCACATCGGCTTCGATCCCGATCCTGAGGCGCCACGCCTGACGCCCAGCGTGGCGCTGGTCACGCGCCTGCCCCAGGCCCAGGAAGCCGCACAGCTGGTCGATTTCCCCGGCGGGATTGCCATGCCGGCCGGCAGCCGCGACGCCGAGCGTTTTACGCGCGCACCGCTCCATGTGGCGCTGCAGGTCACGCCAGACCTGGTCGTCGATGTGGTGGTGGTGCACTTGAAGTCACGCCGGCCCGACTACCGCAACGGCGACTCCGGCGACGACCCGCAACTGTACGCCCTGGCCTGCCTGCGCTCGCTGGTGCGGCGCGGAACCGAGGCAGCGGCGCTGCGGGTGCTGCTGGCGTCCATGGCGCGCAATGCGCAGCGTCCCAGGATCGTGCTGGGCGACTTCAACGATGTGGCTGACGCAGTCACCACAGGCATTGTCATGGGCGTGGGCGCGCCACTGGGCGAGCGCCTGTTCGATGCGTGCCAGTTGCAGCGCCGCTACGACTCCCAGCGCGATGTCGCCTTCTCCTGCGTGCATGAAGGACGCTACAGCACCATCGACCATGTGCTGGTCTCGGAAGACTTTCACCGCGACTTGCCCAACGCCATTGGCGAAGTGATCGACGTGGTCAGTCTGAACGACCACCTGCTGCTCAATGCACCCGGTTCCTCCGACCATGGCCAGGTGATCGTGCGCCTGCGCCTGTTCAATGAGTCTCGCCTCAGTGAGGCCGGACTGTAAAGACACGGTCAAAACCTGCTGCGCGTTGCACTGGCGGCTTGCGATGCTCGCTGTACCCATGTACAGCTGCGCTTCTCAACCGCCATTGCGGCCGCTTGCAACGGTTTTTTGAAGTGTCTTGAAATCGGGCGCGCGCGACGGTGGTGCGGCCAGATAACCCTGGTATTCGTCGCAGCCGTGCTCGGCCAAAAAGCGTAGCTGCTGGTTCGTTTCGACGCCCTCGGCCAGCACCTTCAGTTTCAGGCTGCGCGCCACGGCGATGATGGCGGGAATCATGCCGGTCTCGTTCGGGCGGCTGTCGATCTGGTCGATGAAGCTGCGGTCGATTTTCAGTTTTGTCAGGGGAAACCGCTGCAGCCACGAGAGGCTTGAATAGCCGGTACCGAAACCGTCGATTGCCAGGTGCACGCCACGCCTTGCCAGCGCCGCGATGGTGGCGCCAGTGGCCACGTCGCCCCGCATGATGACGGCTTCCGTCACTTCCAGCTCAAGGCACTCGGCTGGCAAACCAGTGCCGGAAAGTGCAGCGTCGACAAGGTTGAGCAACGCGGGATCGATGAACTGCCCGGCCGAGAGGTTGACGGCGACCGACATTGCCAGGCCGCCGTCGCGCCACGCCTTCGCCTGGCGGCAGGCCTCCTGCAGGACCCAGTGGCCGATGGGGACCGACATGCCGCATTCTTCGGCGACCGCCAGGAACTCTCCCGGCAGCAGCAGGCCCCGCTGCGGATGGCGCCACCGGATCAAGGCTTCGGCCGCGACTGGCCGGCCGCTGGCCAGGTCGATCTCGGGCTGGTAATCAAGCACGAATTCGCCCCTTGCCAGCGCGGTGCGCAACTGGCTTTCCAGTTGCACGCGGGCCATCACGTGCGCGTTCATGGCAGGACTGAAGAAATGGAACGCGCTGCGCCCGTTCTGCTTGGCGTGGTACATCGCGGCATCGGCGTGGCGCAGCAAGGCGTCGGTGTCGGTGCCGTCGCCCGGACAGATGGCAATGCCAATGGAGACGGTCAGCGCAAGTTCCTGGCCGCTGGCATGCATCGGCTGGGCCACGGCGCGCATGATGCTGCCCGCCACATGCGCAGCCTGGTCGACGCCGCCGATATCTGCCAGCAGCACGACGAATTCGTCGCCACCGAGCCGGCTGACGGTATCGACCGCACGCACGCAGTGCGTCAGGCGCAGGGCAATCTGCTGCAGCACTGCATCGCCAGCGTGGTGGCCATGGGTATCGTTGATGGATTTGAAATTGTCCAGGTCGAGGAACAGCAGCGCAAAACGGCCGTGCTGGCGCCGCTCCTTGGCCAGCGCCTGCTGCAGGCGGTCGATAAACAGTACGCGGTTGGGCAAGCCGGTCAGCGCGTCGTGCTCGGCCTGGTGGCGGGTGCGCTCCTCCAGCGCCTTGCGCTCGGTGATATCGGTGAGCACGGCCACGAAACTGTTGACGGCTCCGGTATGGTCACGGATGGCGGTCAGCGCCACCCAGACCGGCGCAGTATGGCCGTCGCGGCGCGTGACCGTCAGTTCGCCTTCCCAGTGCCCATTCTCACTGGACAGTTGCCAGACATCGCGCTGTGCCGGCAGGCTGGTGCCGTCATTGCGCGCTTCAGTGCGCGCTTCGCTCGTTTCAAACAGTCCGGGCGCTGGTTTGCCGGCAACGTCCTGGGTGTGCAGGCCGCTCAGGTCGGTGAACGCGCGATTGAGCGCCAGCACATGGTGATCGGCGTCGAGCACCAGCATGGCATTGTGCGCATTGTGGAATACCCGGCCGGCGTGCTGCAGCGAGTCTTCCAGCAGGTGGCGTTCGCTGACATCGAATTCCATGCAGAACACCTGGTGGGTAACGCCGTCGCGCAGCACGGGAAAATGGCTCGAGTACATCCAGCGCAGGGTGCCGTCGCGCAGGCGCACTTGCCAGTCGCGTGGCGGCGGTGCGATGCCGGTACGCCAGATTGTTTCGATCATCCTGGCAAAGTCGCCGTCGCCCAGGTGCGCGACCAGGTCCGCCAGCGGCTGGCCGAGCGCTTCCCTGGCGGGGACGCCAAACACGGTGGCGCAGGTGCTGTTCCAGAACTGCACCCGGCCTTCGCGGTCCTGGCAATGCACGGCCACTGACGGCGTCAGCTCGATGGCGGCAACGAAATGGTAAAGCGCATCGAGGGCCTTGAAACCGGGCGCATTCGATGCGGAAGCGCCGGGGAAATCGAAAGAATCGTTGCTCACGAAAAAAACCTTTCAATGCATGCTGCCATGGCGGGCGACGCGTCCCGCAAAATACCATCTTGGGCGACTCTCCCTGCCCACGCTTGTGCACCCGCAAACCACCTGACCGACAGCCGCCTGGCATGTACATTGTGCAGTTCAGCGCGCAAAATGCGCCGCCTGTCGCAATCCCGCCGCTTGACGCTGGCCCCGTCTTTATAGTTTGATCATGCGCGTGGAGCTCCACCTTTGCGCAAGACGGAGCACAAGCGCCCCCGCCATCCCTACAAGAAGAGACCATGAAACGCGAAACCGTGCCGCTGCCATTCACACCCGACCTTGCCCTGCCCGCCACCACGCCGGCCCGCCGGCGCTGGAAAAAGCCCGCCCTGCTCGTGCTGCTCCTGGCGCTGCTGGCGGGCGCAGGCTGGGCCTGGATGAACGCAGGCGCAAAGCCGGGTCCGGCAGCGGAAAAGGAAAAGCCGAAGACACCAGTATATGAACTGGCGGCAGGCGATGTCGCCACGATTGCAGCAAGCGAACTGAGCCTGAGCTTGCCGCTGTCGGGCTCTTTGACGCCGCTGACACAGGCCACGGTCAAGTCGAAAGTGTCCGGCGTGGTGCTGGAAACGACCGTGCAGGAAGGCATGCCGGTTGCTGCCGGCCAGGTGATCGCACGCCTGGACGGCGCCGAGCTGCGCGCGCGTGCGGCCCAGCAGCAGGCCACGCTGGACGAAGCGAATGCACGCCTGGCGCTGGCCAAAAAGAATAACCAGAACAGCGAAGCACTGCTGCGCCAGAACTACATTTCGCGCAGCGCCTACGACACCACGCAAAACAGCGTCGAGCTGGCCCAGGCGTCGGTGGCCGCCGCGCGCGCGCAGGTGGACATGGCGCGCATTGCGCTGGCCGACACCACCTTGACGGCGCCGCTGGCCGGCGTGGTCAGCAAGCGCCACGTGCAGGCCGGTGAAAAACTCGCACCCGACATGCCGGTGATGTCGATCGTCAACCTCTCCCAGCTGACGCTCGAAGCCCAGGTGCCGGCCTCGGAAATCCCGCGCATCCGCGTTGGCCAGGACGTGCAGTTCCGCGTCGACGGCTTCGACCAGCGCCCTTTCACCGGCAAGGTCGCACGCATCAATCCGACCACCGAGGCTGGCTCGCGCGCCATGCTCGTGTACATCAGCGTCAACAATGCCGACGGCGCCCTGCGCGGGGGCATGTTTGCCAAAGGCCAGATCACGACCACCAGGAATGCCGCGCGTCCCCTGCTGCCGCTTGCCGCGCTGCGCAAGGATGGCGGCAAGGACGTCGTCTACCGCGTCGACAACGGCACCGTCGCCCTGCAGCCGGTCACGCTGGGCATGCGCAGCGAGGACGCCGGCATGGTCGAGGTGCTCGACGGCCTCGCGCCCGGCGCCATCGTCCTGGCCGCGCCGCTCGACGGCGTCAAGCCGGGCAGCAAGGTGAAACTGCTGTCCGCCGCTGCCGCGCCAACTACGGCTGCCGCCACGAAAGGCTGACCATGTGGATCACCAAAGTCAGCATCCGGCATCCCGTATTCGCCACCATGGTCATGATCGGCCTGATGGTGCTGGGGCTGTTTTCGTACAAATCGCTGGGCCTGGAAAGCATGCCGAACGTCGAGCTGCCGTTCGGGTGGGTCGAGGTGCAGTATCCGGGCGCGTCCCCGGAGCAGGTGGAAAACGACATCACGCGGCCCCTGGAAGACGCCATCAACACGGTCAGCGGCATCAAGACCATCCGCAGCAATTCGTGGGAGGGCCGCAGCGGCGTGTCGCTGGAATTCAATATCGGCACGAACATGGACAAGTCGATGCAGGAACTGCGCGACAAGATCGCGCGCGTGCGCCCGGGTTTTCCGAAAGAAGCGAAGGAGCCGTTCATCATCCGCGCAGAGGGCGACAACCAGCAGCCGATCGTCCAGATGTCGCTGACGGCCGACGCGCACTCGCTGCGTGAACTGTCGACACTGACCGAGCAGGTCATCGTCAAGCGCCTGCAAAGCGTGGCCGGCGTGGGCGAAGTGCGCGTCAACGGCCGCACCAACCGCCAGGTGCTGGTCAACCTCAAGCCGGAACAGATGAACAGCCTCAAGATCGGCGTCGACGAAGTCATGCGCGCCATCCAGGCCACCAACGCCAACCTGCCGGCCGGGAACATCACGCTGGGCGCCAGCGAGCGCCTGGTGCGCGTGGAAGGCAAGATGAAGCAGGCGCGCGACTTCAACCGCATCATCGTGGCGCGGCGCGCCAGCGGGCCCGTGTACCTGAGCCAGGTCGCTGAAGTGATCGATGGCGAGCAGGAGGAACTGTCCATGTCGCGCATCAACGGCAAGCGCGCCATTGCGCTGGAAGTCACCAAGGTGCAGGACGCCAATACCGTGGAAGTCGGTACCGGCATCAAGCGCGTCGTGGCCGAACTGCAAAAAAACATGGCGCCCGACATCAAGCTGCGCATCATGGACGACCAGTCCGACCGCGTGCAAAAACAGCTCGACAACGTGAAGCGCACCATCCTCGAAGGCGCGGCGCTGACCATGCTGATCGTGTTCCTGTTCCTGCATTCGTGGCGCAGCACCATCATCACGGGCCTGACCTTGCCGATTTCGGTGTTGGCCAGTTTCATCGCCATGAAACTCTTCGGTTTTACGCTGAACTTCCTGACGCTGATGGCACTCTCACTGTGCATTGGACTGTTGATCGACGACGCCATCGTGGTGCGTGAAAACATTGTCCGCCACCTGCACATGGGCAAAAACCACATCCGCGCCGCCTTTGACGGCACCAATGAAATCGGCCTGGCCGTGATGGCCACCACGTTTGCCATCGTGGCCGTGTTCGTGCCAATTGCATTCATGAAAGGCATCATCGGCCAGTTCTTCCTGCAGTTCGGCATCACGGTCGCCATGGCCGTGATGGTGTCGCTGTTTGTCAGTTTTACGCTCGACCCGATGCTCTCGTCGGTCTGGCCCGATCCGGTCCAGGACCGCTTCAAATACGTGCCGTGGCTGGGCCGTTTCATGGAGCGCATCGAGCGCGGCATCGACCGCACGCACGTCTGGTATGCAAAGGTGCTCGACCTCGCGCTGCGCTGGCGCAAGGCCACGCTGGCAACCGCACTGGCGATGTTCATCGGCAGCCTGGCGCTGATGCCCTTGATTGGCGGCGAGATGATGCCGCTGACCGACGACGGTTTCATCCAGCTGCGCTTCAAAACCGCGGTGGGCTCGAGCCTCGAGTACACCGACGGCAAGGTGCGCCAGGTTGAAGCAGCCTTGAAGGAATTCAAGGAAATCGACAGCGTCAGCAGCATTGTCGGCACCAACGAAGGGCGCAATGTGTCCCAGGTGAATGTCAAACTGACCGACGTGAAAAAGACCCACCGCCGCTCGCAGCAGGACATGGAAAAAGCCATCCGCGAACGCCTGGCGCCCATTGCCGGCATCACCATGTCGGTCGGTAACAAGCCCATCTTCATCGCCATTCTTGGGCGCGACGAAGCCAAGCTCGATTACGTGGCCCACAAGCTGATGGACAAGATGCGCGGCGTAAAAGGCCTGGCCGACATGGAGTACAGCCAGGAAGGCGCCAACCCGGCCACCATCGTCAAGATCAACAATGAGCTCGCCAGCGACCTCGGCCTGTCGGTGCAGCAGGTGGGCGCAGCCTTGCGGCCGTTCGTGGCAGGCGACCAGGTCGGTCGCTGGCTGGCGCCGGACGGCCAGAATTACGACGTCAATGTGCAGCTGCCCAAGTCGGGCCGCAGGAAGATTGCCGATCTGGCCGAACTGTCGCTGGCGTCCAGCAAGCTCGATGAAGCCGGCAACCCGATCATGGTGCCGCTGCGCCAGGTGGTCGAGTTCGTGCCGTCGACCAGCCCGCAAGTGCTGAAACGCCAGGCGCTGGAACGCCGCGTGGCGATCTACGCGGGCGTCGAAGGCCGCCCGGCCGGCGACGTCGATGGCGACGTGCAAAAGCTGATCAAAGAAATCGATTTGCCTGATGGCGTGCGCTTCGACGTCGGCGGCAATGCCCAGCAGATGGCGGAAACCATGGGCGGCTTCCTGGCGGCCATTGTGATTGCCATCATCTTCATCTACCTGGTGCTGGCATCGCAGTTCGGCAGCTTTTTGCAGCCGATCGCCATCATGGTGTCGCTGCCGCTGTCGATGATCGGCGTGCTCATTGCACTGCTGGTCACGAAGACCACGCTGAACATTTTCTCGGTGATCGGCATCGTCATGCTGATGGGGCTGGTGACCAAGAACGCGATCCTGCTGGTCGACTTCACCAACCTGCGCCAGCGCGAAGGCAGGCCGCAGTTCGAGGCCATCATGGAAGCCGGCCAGGTCCGCCTGCGTCCCATCCTGATGACCACGCTGGCGATGATTTTCGGGATGCTGCCAATGGCCATCGGCATGGGCGACGGCGGCGAAACGCAGGCGCCAATGGGCCGCGCGGTGATTGGCGGGGTGATCACATCGACCCTGCTGACGCTGGTGGTGGTGCCGGTGGCCTACACGTATCTCGACAACCTGGGCAAGCGGGCGTCACGGTGGTTCAAGGGCAAGGAGCATGACGAAGGCCATGCAGACGCGCTGGCGGAGCTGGCGTGAAGTACACAGGTTGATCAAGCCACCAACCCGTCATCCTCGCGAAGGCGAGGACCCATGGCACGTTAAACGACATCGGGAGATGTGCACGCAAGCGTGGCTCACGCTAAAAGTGGCGGGCTTGTGAGTGAGCAGTGCGAGCTGGCCGCGTCACTGCGCTACGGTGGCAGGGATCCCCGCCTGCGCGGGGAGGTCTTATTGTGCTGGGGTCGCTTCGGTGTCGTCCGGCGCTGCATCTGCGTCGTCGTCGGTTTCTTGCATCACGCTGCCGTCAGGGTTGGTTTTCGCTTCAAGCTTTTTGCGGGCCTTTTCGTCCGCTTTTTTCTTTTTTTCCAATTCGCGCTGTCTTTTTTCGTACTGGAAATTTGTTTTTGCCATGGGTCACCTCGTGCGCTTGTCGATATGGAAAGGAATGGTACTTCACCATTATGACGCAGTTGGCCGATCTGCATTTGATGCAATGCGATTCAACCACGCGGATGATGGGCAGCGTGCAGGTTTTTCAGGCGCTCGCGCGCCACGTGCGTGTAAATCTGGGTAGTGGAAATATCGGCGTGGCCAAGCAACAGCTGCACCACACGCAGGTCGGCGCCATGATTCAACAAATGCGTCGCGAATGCGTGCCGCAAGGTATGCGGCGACAACGGCCCGGTGATCCCGGCGCGGGCCGCATGTTTTTTGACGAGGATCCAGAACATCTGGCGCGTCATCGGTCCGCCGCGGCCGGTGACGAACAGCGCGTCATCCTGCTGGCCGTTCAGGATGATCCCCCGCGCCTCCTTGACGTACCGCTCGATCCACGCGCGCGCCGGCGCGCCGAACGGCACCAGGCGCGTCTTGGCGCCCTTGCCGGTGATGCGCAGCACACCATCGTTCAGGCTCAGTTCGACAATTTTCAAGTCGACCAGTTCCGACACGCGCAACCCGCTGGCATACATCAATTCCAGCATCGTGCGTTCGCGCAAACCCAGCGGCGTATTCACGTCCGGAGCTTCCAGCAAGGCTTCGACCTGCGTCTCGGTCAGCGTGTGCACCATGCGCGCCGGTTGCTTTGCCGTGGGCAGTTTCAGGCACGGGTCGACGGCGACCTGGTGCTGGCGCAGGGCCAGCTGGTAAAAGCGCCGCAGGACGGACAGGCGCCGGTTGGCTGTGCTGGGTTTCGAATCGGCAGCCCTGGCCGCAAAGTACGCGCTGATGTCATCTGCCTGCACGGCGTGCAGATCGGCGCGCGCCGGCACCTTCAGCTCGAGCCACTGGACGAAGCCGCGCAAATCGCGCCGGTAAGCGTCGAGCGAATTTTTCGACAGGCCATGCTCCAGCCACATGCTGTCGCAAAAAGCGTCGATCAGGGCCAGATTGCCTGTTGCTGCCATGGGGATGTGGAGGCGCCTTCATGGCGCAGTAACCAGCGTTTGACGGAAAGATGGAAGCCGTGTTCGTCGGCATGGTTGGCAAAGCCGCCCAGGCCGCCTGCAGCCGTGACGCGGTGGCAAGGGATTACCAGCGGAAACCAGTTCGCGCCGCATGCCTGGCCCACTGCCCGCGGCGCCGAGCCGATGTCGCGCGCCACCTGTCCGTAGGTGCGCACGGTGCCGCGCGCAATGGCACTGATGGCTGCCCAGACGCGCTGTTGATAGGCGCTGCCGGCCGCCATCAAGGGCAGTGTGAAAACGAAATCCGGATCGGCGAAATACTCCGTCACTTGCCGCGCAGCCAGTTCGGCCGTGGCGTCAAAGGCATCCTTCTCGGCGAAGTGCGGCGGCAGGTATACCAGCTCGCGCACACTGCCCTCTTCCGTGCGGATGCCCACCGCGCCAAATGGCGCGGCCACAATTGCACTGAAGATGTCGCTACCGTTTTGTGGGGATTGCATCACGCCAGTTTACTGCCTCGTTCGTGGCCCTGCGGAAAAAATTTTCAACACCGGCGCCATTGCCTTGGCGCGCTAAATATTGAACGCTCACACGTCGCGCACCGCTGACGATGCACCATTTTGGGTCATACGCGCCGATGCATGCGCCAGGCACTGACGAAAAAAAAGCGCACCATGCGGTGCGCTCCAATTTGCCACGTTTCCGGCTGCTTGGCAGTGCCAGCAACATTCTATAAAACGTGAGTCTCCTCAATGTATCTACGGTATTACTACCGTGTTCTTGTCGCTCCCCAAAACTTGATGTTCTGTCTTTCCTTGCACCAACTCAGTGCTTGGCAAGTGCCCCATCATAACGCATCTACCGAGACCGAATGTAGCTTTTTGGACACGTTTGACAAATATTTCAACTCTAAAGCATCTTTGGCAATCATTTCAGCGACTTACCTTGCTGCCTTGTTGATCGACATGATCAATTCCTTGCCAATCCGGCTTTCCATCTGTGCCTGCACCGGCCCCAGGACCCGGCGAAATTCTGCCTGTTCAGCTGCTGTGGGCGTGTACACCACTGTTTTGCCGGCTTTCCGGATCGCTTCCAGCGAACGCTCATTGTCGACCTGGGCAATGGCTTTTTCGTACAAGGTCGCATCTTTCAGCGCAGCTTCCAGCTGGGTCCGTATATCGCCCGGCAAGCCTTCCCAGAACTTCTTGTTAACGATCACGGCATAGCCCAGGTAGCCGTGGTTACTGACTGTCACGTGCTTTTGCACTTCATGCATTTTCTGCGTGTACATGTTCGACGGCGGGTTTTCAGTGCCGTCGACGACGCCAGTCTGCAGTGCCTGGTAGGCCTCCGAGAACGCCAGCACCTGGGGATTGGCGCCCAGGGCGCGCATCTGCGCATCGAGCACTTTGGAGGACTGGATCCGCATCTTCTGGCCCTTGAAATCGGCCGGTTTGCGCAGCGGCTTGTTGGCCGACATCACTTTGAAACCGTTGTCCCAGTACGCCAGCCCGATGATGCCTTTCGGTTCCAGCTTTTGCAGCAGGCTCTTGCCGATCGGGCCATCGGTAACGTTGTAGAGCGCCTGCTTGTTCGGAAAGATGAATGGCAAATCGAACGCCTCGAACTCCTTCACACCCAGCGGTCCGAACTTGGCCAGCGAAGGCGCCAGCATTTGCACCGCGCCCAGCTGCAAGGCTTCCATTTCTTCCTTGTCCTTGTACAACTGGCTGTTCGGGTAGACTTCGATCCTGACGCGCCCCCGGGTCAGTTTTTCCGCCGTCGCCTTGAAGCGTTCGGCAGCCTGTCCCTTTGGCGTATCCATTGCCACCACATGGCTGAACTTGATCACGATCGGGCCGGCCGGGGTCTGGGCCGCCGCGCTGAAGCTGGCGACAGCGGCCAGTGCCGTGACCAGGAGTTTGATGTGCATGGAAGTTCCTCGGATAAAGGGATGGCGATGCTGGTAAAGCAGGTGATGCTGTCGCAGTGTGTTCCGCGCATTACTGGTCAGCTATTGTGGAAAACCACAATAGCTGACGATTTGAAATAATTCCACCGTACCGAATGAAATTTCCCTTCGCCCTTCCCCGCTTGAAACCCGATCCCGACCAGCCGGCGCGGCGCTGGCGCTGGCTGTTGCCGGTGCTGCTGGTCTTGCTGTTCCTGGCGATTCTGTTGTGGCTGCCATGGCAGGCGCGCGAAATGGAAGCCAACGAACGCCAGGAGCAATTGATTGCCGACACGCTGTGGGTCGAGCAGACCTTGCGCTTCGAGCTGGCGCGCGACGAGGAAGCGCTGGCCAGCCTCGGCGCCGACCTGGTCAGCCAGCCGCCGGACGCGGCGGCAATCCAGGCGCGCATGGCGCAAATGTTCAAGAACGGCCAGGAACTGCGCCGCATCCTGTGGCTCGATGCGGATGGCAAGGTGCTGGCTACGCGCGGCGACGAAACAAGCAACACCGCCGTGGGCGAAGCGTCGCTGCTGGCTGGCGACAATGCCCGCCGCACCCGGCGTGGCCGCTACAGCGAGCCCTACCAGACCAGCCCGAGCGCGCCAGGCATGATGGACTACCACTTGCCGCTGTTCCGCCTTGGCGCCTACCAGGGCAGCCTGGTGGCCAGGTTCGACCTGCAGGTTTTGCTGGACCAGACCGTGCCGTGGTGGTTTGCCCACGACAATGTCCTGACCCTCCTCGACCGCGATGACCATACCCTGGCGCGGCGCGCCGATGGCGGTCCGGGCCGCGGCGTCTATACCCACAAGCACGCCCTCGATTTGCCGGGCGCCACTGTCGGCGTGGCCACCGACTCGGTCAAGGGCGCGCCGCGCCTGCTCCCCAACCTGCTGGTCGGTTCGGTGATCCTGCTGGCACTGGGACTGCTGATCTCGCTGGCCACGCTGTGGCGCCACATTGCACGCACGCTGGCCGCCGAGGGCGCACTGCGCCAGCAGATGGCGTTTCGTACTGCGATGGAAGATTCTCTGGTGACGGGCCTGCGCGCACGCGACCTGGAAGGACGCGTCACCTATGTCAATCCGGCGTTTTGCCAGATGGTGGGCTTGCCGCCGGCTGAACTGCTGGGCAAGGTGCCGCCGATGCCTTACTGGGCGCCGGAGGCCATGGCGGAATACGAACAGCGTTTTGCCATGGTCCTGGCCGGCAACATCACGCCCCAGTTCGAGACCGTGTTCCAGCACACCGACGGCACCCGCGTGCCGGTGCTGGTGTTCGAGGCGCCCCTGGTCGACAGCGACGGCACGCAGACCGGCTGGATGAGTTCGATCCTGGATATCTCCGACCGCAAGCAGGCCGAAGACCTGAACCGGCGCCAGGAAGAAAAGCTGCAGCAAGGCGCCAGGCTGGCCACGATGGGCGAAATCTCATCGATGCTGGCGCACGAACTGAACCAGCCGCTGGCAGCCATTTCCAGCTACACGGCCGGCGCCCTGAACGTGCTTGCGCGCGCAGTCGACAGCGGCGCGCAGGTCGATGCGCTGCTGCTGCGCCGCGCCCTCGAGCAAGCCAGCGCCCAGGCCCAGCGCGCTGGCCAGATCATCAAGAGCGTGCATGAATTCGTGCGCAAGCGCGAACCGGAACGCAAGGAAGTGGCGATGCAGAGCGTGGTCGACGGCATCCGCGCGCTGATCGACCTGCAGGCGCGCCAGGCCTTCGTTGCGCTGCAAGTGCATATTCCACCAAACCTGCCGCCGGTGCGCGCCGACCGCATCCTGCTCGAGCAGGTATTGCTGAACCTGACCCGCAACGCCATCGAGTCGATGGCGCAGATTTCGCCGGAGCGGCGGGTGCTGCGGATCGTTGCCGAAAGCAGCCAGGGCCAGGTGGCCGTGTCGGTGATCGACCATGGCCACGGCATCCCGCCCGACGTGGCCGAGCGCCTGTTTTCCCCGTTCTTTTCAACCAAGGCCGAAGGCATGGGCATGGGCCTGTCGATTTGCCGCACCGCCATCGAGTTTCATGGCGGCACACTGACCCACACCGGCAACCCGGGTGGCGGCACCGTCTTCACGTTCACGCTGCCCGAGCAGGCCGAGACGCCGGCCTGACGGTTTTCAGGAGACCTCTAAAAACCAGTGCAACGCGCAACGGGTTTTTCGAGTTTCCCTTACTTCGCGACCTTGCTGATGGAGTCGATCAGACCCTTGCCGATGCGGCTTTCCATCTGCTGCTGGACTGGCGCCAGGGCCTTGCGGAACGCGGCGTCTTCGGCAGCGGTCGGGGTATAGATCGTGGTCTTGCCGGTTTTCTTCATCGCGTCGACGGAACGGTCGTTGTCGACCTGCGACATGGTTTTCTGGTACACAGTCGCCTGGCGCATTGCCGTTTCCAGCGCTACCCGGATATCGGGCGGCAAGCCGTCCCAGAATTTCTTGTTCACGACGATGGCGTAGCCCATGTACATGTGATTGGTCAGCGTCACGTGTTTTTGGACTTCGTGCATCTTCTGGGTGTACATGTTCGATGGTGGATTGTCGGCGCCATCGACCGCGCCGCTCTTCATCGCCGGGTACACATCGGCAAAGTTGGTGACTACCGGCGTGGCGCCCAGCGCCTTCATTTCCGCCTCCAGCACTTTCGAGGTGGACTGCACGCGCATCTTCAGGCCCTTGATGTCGGCTGGATTGTGCAATGGCTTGTTGGCGGACATGACCTTGAAACCGTTGTCCCAGTACGCCAAACCCAGCATGCCCTTCGACTCGAGTTTCGCCAGCAGGCTCTTGCCGATCGGGCCTTCCGTCACGTTGTACAACGCCTGCTTGGTGGGAAACAGGTACGGCAGGTCGAACACTTCGAATTCGGTGACGCCGTACGGACCCAGCTTGCCCAGCGACGGGGCCAGCATCTGCACGGTTCCCGCCTGCAGGGCATCGAGTTCGTCCTTGTCCTTGTACAACGAGCTGTTGGCGTACACTTCCACCCTGACGCGCCCTTTGGTCAATTTCTCCGCGTCCAATTTGAATTGCTCGGCTGCCTGGCCTTTTGGCGTGTCGACCGATACCACGTGGCTGAACTTGATGACGATCGGCGTTTGTGCGTAAGCGCTGAAGCTGAGGGTGGCAGCGAGCGCTGCGACCAGGAATTTAGTTTGCATGGGTGTCGTCGAGAAAAATAAAGCGTGATTGCGTTGCAGCAAGTTCTGTTCAGTTTGTCACAGTTCTTTCCTGCGGGCAAATCCTAAAAACCACACCAGCTATGCAGGATGCATCGATCTGCGTATCTTGGCCGCAACCATCCTGCGCTAGAATAGGCTTCCGTCAGGGAACACAAGGGGTAGGAGATGCTGCACATCGTCGACGACGAAGACGTGATCCGCGATGCGCTGGCGTGGCTGGCCCAGTCGCGCGGGATTGCTGCGCGCGGCTATGACGGCGGCGAAGCTTTTCTCGATGGTATCGAAACGCGCATCGACGTCCTGGGCGACTGCGTCCTGCTCGATGTCCGCATGCCCGGCATGAACGGGGTGGCTGTGTTCGACCAGCTGGTTGCGCGCGGTTTGCTGGCGCGACTGCCGGTGATTTTCCTGACCGGCCACGGCGACGTGCCGATGGCGGTCGATTCGCTCAAACGCGGCGCCTTCGATTTCTTTGAAAAACCGTTCAACGACAACCAGCTGATCGACCGGGTCGAGCAGGCAATGACTGCCTCGCGCGCCGCCCACGCAGCTGCCGAAGTCCACGTGCGCCTGGCGTCGCTGTCGGCGCGCGAACGCGAAGTGCTCGACCTGATCCTGGCCGGCAAGATGAACAAGGTCGTCGCCGACAAGCTCGGCATCAGCATGCGCACCGTCGAAGTGCACCGCGCCCATATCTTTGACAAGATGCAGGTGAAAACCGCAGTTGAACTTGCGGGCATGCTCAAGTAACGCACGATGGCGGTAAAATAAAGCGCATCCTGCGCCGCACTTGCGGCGCCCTCCTTTTCAAGAGGAACTCCGATGAGCGACAAGACGATTGCCAACAAGCTGTTCTTGAAGCACGCCAAATCGATGCTGGTCATCAATGGCAAGGTCCACCCCACGCTGGTGGCGCAACTCCCGGCCGGATTGATGCAAGAGGACGGCCCCGTCGACGTCGTGCTGCTGCTGGCCCTGAACCAGAAAGAGCTGGCCGAATTCCTGCCCCAGGCGCTGGCGCGGCTGAATGAAAAAGGGTCGCTCTGGATCGGTTTTTTGAAACAGTCTGCCTCCAAGGCTACCGACCTCGACCGCGACAACATCAACGCGTACGTCCACCAGCATGGCGCAACGTCGGTGGCAATGATTTCCGTCGACCTGGACTGGTCGGCGCTCCGGTTGAAACGCATGACACCCTGAGCGCCCGGTCGGCAGCGCTGGTCAGATGCCTTGCCCGCCCGACACCTCGATGCGCTGGCCATTGACCCAGCGGTTGGCCGGCGCCAGCAGGCTGGCGATCATCGGCCCGATGTCGTCCGGCACGCCGGCACGCCCCAGTGCCGTGATGCCGGCAAACAGCTGGTTCACCTCGGCGTTGTCGCGCACGGCGCCGCCGCCAAAATCGGTGGCAATGGCGCCGGGCGCCACCGTGTTGACCGCAATGCCGCGCGCGCCCAGTTCTTTGGCGAGATAGCGCGTCAGCACCTCGACGGCGCCTTTCGCTGCAGCATACGCGGCGTAGCCGGGAAAGCACGGACCGGTGAGCCCGGTCGACAGGTTGACGATGCGCCCGCCGTCGGCCAGCAGCGGCAACATGGCCTGGGTCAGAAAAAACACGCCCTTGAAGTGCACATTGACCAGGCTGTCGAACTGGGCTTCAGTGGTGTCGGCAATCAGCGCGTAGTCGCCGTGGCCGGCGTTGTTGACGAGATGATCGAATGTGGTGCGCGACCAGGTGGCGGACAGCGCTTGCTGCATGGCTGCCGCGAACGCAGGGAAAGTGGCGGCCTGCGCCGTGTCGAGCCGCAGCGCCACAGCTTTGCGGCCCAGTGCTTGAATGGCCGCGACCGCCGCGTGGGCTTCCTGCTCTTCCTGGCGGTATGTGAGGATCACATCGCCGCCGCTGCGGGCAATGCAAAGGGCGGTATTGCGCCCGAGACCACGGCTGGCGCCGGTAATGAGGGTAATGGTGGACATGGCATTCCTGTTGGTGTGGAAGGAACTGCATGGTGCTGCCGGACGCGCCGCCCGGGTTGCCAAAAGCGCCGCCACCTTTGCCTGATCCTCCAGCAGGCTGCGCTGCGGGCCGTCACATTGCAGGAGAACCGGTAAGCTGGCGCCATGAACCCATTATTGGAAGCAGTCCGGCGCCATACCGAATCCCATGGCAACGCCGACGGGGTCGCTGAAACGTCCATCCCTGGCGTGACCACGGTACGCGCCACGATGCCCAGCGAATTACTGCATGCCATTCCACGCCCGCTGCTCTGCCTGGTACTGCAAGGCAGCAAGCATGTCATGGTTGGCCAGCAGGGCACGCTCTACCAGGGCGGCGACATGCTGCTCATTACGGCCGACGTGCCGACCGTCAGCCAGGTCACCCGCGCCAGCCTCGCGGCGCCCTATCTGGCACTGGTGCTGGAACTCGATGCGGCGCTGGTGGCGGCGCTGGTCGATGACGGCGCCGCGCCGGCAGCAGAATCGACCGACGCCGAACTGGCCGACGCCGCGCTGCGGATGATGCGCTTGCTCGATCGTCCGGACGCCGTGCCTGTCCTGCACGCTGCGCTGGTGCGCGAGCTGCATTACTGGCTCCTGACCGGTCAGCATGGCGCGGCAGTGGCGCGCCTCGGCCTGCCGTCCGGTTCCGCCCGCCAGGTGGGGCGCGCAATCGCCCTGCTGCGGGAAGACTTCGCGCGGCCCCTGCCCGTCGGCGAACTGGCTGCAGCCGCTGCCATGAGCGCGTCGTCATTCCACCATTATTTCCGGCAGCTGACGTCGCTCTCCCCGCTGCAATTTCAAAAGCGCCTGCGCCTGATCGAAGCGCGCCGGCTGATGCGCTTTCACGCAGCGAGCGCGAGCAGCGCCGCCTTTGCCGTCGGTTACGTCAGCGTGCCGCAATTTACGCGCGACTACGCCCGCCTGTTTGGCGCACCACCGGTGCGCGACGCGCGCATGGCACGCAGCTAGACCTGGCGCGGAGTGACGAAACGGTCGTCGCCGCTCTCTTGCGCCCACGCCACGGCATCGGCGCCGGCGGCAATTTTCAAAGGGGACGCCGGATCGGTGGCAGCGCGCCACACGGCTTCGGCTACATCGTCGCCGTAGGTCACGTCTCCGCCACTGCCCATCCCTGCAAACACCTGTTCCTTGAATGCCACGTACGGCGCCGGGAACGCGGCCTGCATGCGCTCTTTGGCGTTGGTGCCGAACGCCGTCGTGGGCGAGCGGCCCGGCAGCACCAGGCTGACGCGGATATTGAATTGCGCCAGTTCCAGCGCCAGCGATTCCGTAAAGGCATTCACGGCAGCCTTGCTGGCTGTGTACACCGACAGGAACGGCAGCGCGCGCACGGTGACGGTCGACGTGACGTTGACGATCACGCCGGTGCGGCGTTCGCGAAATTGCGGCAGCACGGCGTGCGTCAGCGCAATCGTGCCAAGCGTATTGGTTTCGAACACGGCGCGGACAGTCTCCATCGTCGTGCCTTCGAGCGTGCCCAGCATGCCGATGCCGGCATTGTTGACCAGCACATCGATGGGGCCTGCTGCGGCAATCACGCTGGCGATGCTGGCGGCATCGGTCACATCCAGCGCCAGCACGCGCAAGTTCGGCGCCGGGGGCAGCAAGTTGGCATCGACATTGCGCATGGTGGCAATCACGTTCCAGTCGCGGGCGACAAAATAACGGGCGGTATCGAGACCAAAGCCGGATGAACATCCGGTAATCAACACTGTTTTCATGCAGAACTCCTGGGTTAGTTGCAGTAACCCGATAATATCTGGATCGCGCAAGACTGCTACAATCGCCAGTCCATTATTCATTTGCGAGCGTCCTGCATGATCGATCCCTTGGCACAAGCCGTGACCTTGCTGGCGCCGCGCGCTTCCTATTCAAAAACCGTTTCCGCAGCCGGCGCCTGGCGCATCCGCCGCGCGCATGGCGGCGACCCCGGCTATTTCGTGATTCTCGACGGCAGTTGCCGCATGCTGATCGACAACCAGGAAGTGACCCTGCAGGCAGGCGACTTCGTGCTGGTGCCCGCCTCGCTCGGCTTCGAATTGACGAGCCTTGCATCGGTGGCGCCGAATGTGCCCGACAGCATCCCCATCGCCATGACGCCCGGTACATTTCGCATCGGCTCCAAAGACGCGCCGGCAGATGTGCGCTACCTGGTCGGCCACTTCACCTTCGATGCGCCCGATGCGGCGCTGCTGGTGTCGCTGCTGCCGCGCCTGGTGCATGTGCGCGGCGAGCACCGTTTGTCGACGCTGGTGCAGCTGGTCAGCGATGAATCGCGCGCGGCGCGCCCGGCCCGCGACGTGGTGCTGTCACGCCTGCTGGAAGTGCTGCTGATCGAAGCGCTGCGCGCGACTGCCGATGCGGCGGCAGCGCCCGGTCTCTTGCGTGGCATTGCCGACGAACGCTTGTCCGCAGCCATCCGCGGCATCCATGCCAGGCCGGAGCAGCAATGGAACGTGGCGCAGCTGGCCAGGGAAGCGGCGCTGTCGCGCTCGGCGTTCTTTGCACGTTTCCAGCGCGCGGTGGGCATGGCGCCGATGGCTTACCTGCTGACGTGGCGGATGGCGCTGGGCAAGCAGCTGCTGCGGCAAAAGGCGAACGGCATTGCCGAGGTGGCGCAGCGCGTTGGGTACGGTTCGGCCAGCGCTTTCAGTGTGGCTTTTACGCGGCATGTGGGGTTGCCGCCGACGCAGTATGCAAGGGGGCAATAAATGAGCAAGCACCCCATTTTTTACCGATACATTAGAACCGTCATCCCGTTGAAAAACGGGACCCATGCTGAATGTGCGTTCACCTTTCTGCTCGCTCAGTATGGGTCCCGGCGCTCGCCGGGATGACGGTTTTGAGGCTAACGGATATCGGTTGCGGTTGCGGTTGCGGTTGCGGTTGCGGTTGCAGTTGCGGTTGCAGTTGCGGTTGCGGTTGCGGTTGCGGTTGCGGTCGCAGAATCGCCGCCAATGCCGTGACGCGCCAGCGCCCACGCCACGTGTTCACGCACCAGCGCCGACGGATGATCGGCCCGCCCCTGCAATGCCGCCACGATGCCAGGATCGCCCCGCGCACCATCGGCAGCATTGCCCAGCCCCACCGCCAGGTTGCGCAGCCAGCGTTCGTGGCCGATGCGCCGGATCGGGCTGCCTTCGAGCTTGCGGTCGAACTCGGCCTCGGTCCAGGCAAACAGGTCCACCATCGACGCGCTGCCGAGATCGTTGCGCTCGTCGAAGTCGCCCACCGTGGAAACTTGCGCGAACTTGTTCCACGGACAGGACAGCTGGCAATCGTCGCAGCCATACACCCGGTTGCCGATCAGCGGGCGCAGCTCCGCCGGAATGGCGCCCTTCAGCTCGATGGTGAGGTAAGAGATGCAGCGGCGCGCGTCCAGCCGGCCTGGCGCCGTGATGGCCTGCGTGGGACACACATCGATGCAGGCCGAGCAGCCACCGCAATGGGCGCCGGTGGGCGGGTCGACTGGCAACGGCAGGTCGACCAGCAATTCGCCGATAAAAAACATCGAACCCGCGTTCCGGCTCAGTAACAACGTGTGCTTGCCGCGCCAGCCCAGGCCCGCCTTTTCTGCCAGCGGCAACTCCATCACGGGCGCGGAATCGGTGAACACGCGAAAGCCGAATGGTCCGATGGCGCCCTGGATCCGGTCCGCCAATTGCTGCAAGCGCTGGCGCAGCACCTTGTGATAATCGCGGCCCCGCGCATACACGGACACGACAGCCGCATGCGGATCGGCCTGGCGCGCATGCTCGCGGGCGCGCCAGTCTGGCTCTGTGCCCTGCGGCAGGTAATCCATGCGCGCACTGATGACGCGCACCGTGCCGGGCACCAGCTCCGCAGGGCGGGCACGCTTCATGCCGTGGGTTGCCATATAATCCATCTCACCATGGCTGCCTGCGTCCAGCCAGGCCTGCAGTCCGGCCTCGGCGTGCGACAAGTCGATATCGGCGACGCGCACCTCGGCAAACCCCAGCTCCCTGCCCCACGCCTTGATGGCGCGCGCGAGGGCCGCGAAGTCAGCAGTTGCGTCAGCAGTTGCGTCAGCGGGTGAGTCGAGCGAGGCAGGCTCCATGCGGCGACATTTGTAAAGATCAATCCACCATTTTATGCCATGCAGACTGTAACAGCTTACCTCCCCGACGAAGCGGCAACCGATGCCCTGGGTGCCGCCCTGGCGCGCGCACTGGTGCGGGGGCTGGTCATTTACCTGCACGGCGACCTGGGCGCCGGCAAAACCGCGCTCACGCGGGCGATGCTGCGTGCGGCAGGCTATACGGGTACCGTGAAAAGCCCGACCTATACGCTGTCGGAGCCGTACAGCGTGCAACTGGACGGGCGCCCCGTCAACGTTATCCACTACGACTTGTACCGCATGTCCAGCCCGGAAGAATTCCTCGACGCGGGCTTTCGGGAAGATTTTAATGGTGACAACATTTGTATTGTCGAATGGCCGGAAAAGGGCGATCCGGTGTTGCCGGCGCCTGATATGGATGTGTACCTGCACGTCGCCGGACTGGGCCGTGATGTAGAATTGCACCCGTTGTCTCCATTGGGTCTGCTATGCCTCGACCGCCTGAATTTTCCGACCTCTCCGAAACGCTGAACTCGCCAGAGTCACCGTCCGCCCCCGCACGCCGCCGCCGCATCCTGCTGAAAGCCGGCGGCACGCTGCTGCTGTCCGTCATGGCGCCCCTGCGCGCGGGCGCTGCCCAGATCATGGCAGTGCGGGTCTGGCCCGCGCCCGACTACACCCGGGTCACGCTGGAAAACGACAGCAACCTGAAAGCCGAACACTTCATCGTGCCCGACCCGCCACGCCTGGTGGTCGACATCGAAGGGCTGGAACTGAACCCCACGCTGAAAAGCCTGGTGGCCAAGGTGCAGTCGAACGACCCCTACATCAAGCAGGTGCGCGTGGGCCAGAACCGGCCCGGCGTCGTGCGCCTCGTGTTCGACCTGAAGGAAGATGTCAAGCCTGAGGTGTTCACGCTCGAACCCGTGGCCGGCTTTCAACACCGCCTGATTTTCGACCTGTATCCGGTGCAGCCGGTCGACCCGATCGCCCGCATGATCGAGCAGGGCGACTGGTTCAAGGATGGCGCCGTCGCCGTCGCGCCCGCCCCGGCTGCGCCGCCCGCTGCCGTTCCCGCGCCGCCACCGGCCATTACGCCGCCGCCGATCGAACCGGGCGTGCGCCTGGAACCCGAAATTGCCGGCACCAACCAGACCGCTGCCGCGGTTCCCCGCCGCGACAGCAAGCCTGCGCCGCAAGCCGTGACGCGCCTGATCACTGTCGCGCTCGATCCCGGCCATGGCGGTGAAGACCCGGGCGCCACCGGCGCCACCGGCCTGCGCGAAAAAGACGTCGTGCTGCAAGTGGCCAAGCGCCTGAAAGCCAAACTGGAGGCGTTGCCCAACGTGCGCGTCATGCTCACCCGCGACGGCGACTATTTCGTGCCGCTCGGCACGCGCGTGGAAAAAGCCCGCAAGGTACAGGCCGACCTGTTCGTCTCGATCCACGCCGACGCCTTCGTGGTGCCCAGCGCGCGCGGCTCGTCGGTGTTCGTGCTGTCCGAAAAAGGCGCCAGTTCGACTGCTGCGCGCTGGCTGGCCACCGACCAGAACAAGGCCGACCTGATCGGCGGCATCAACATGGGCACCCATGACCGCCAGCTGGCCGGCGTGCTGTTCGACTTGTCCACCACGGCGCAAATCAACGACAGCATGAAGCTGGGCAAGGCCGTGCTCGGACACATCGGCGGCATCAACCGCCTGCACAAGGGCGCGGTCGAACAGGCCGGCTTTGCCGTGCTGAAGGCGCCGGACATTCCATCGATCCTGGTGGAAACCGCGTTCATCTCGAACCCGGAAGAAGAAGCCAAGCTGCGCGACGGCGGCTACCAGGACAAGCTGGCTGACGCCATCACCAGCGGCATCAAGAATTATTTCGCCAACAACCCGCCGCTGGCCAAGAGCCGCCTGAGCTGAGGAATTATGTCGATCACTGAAACCGTCTTCGGACAATTGCCCGCCGTGCTGCTGCGCGCCCCCGACGGCGCCGAAGCCATCGTCACCCTGTACGGCGCCCACCTGGTGTCGTGGAAGGGAGCGGACGGCCGCGAGCGCCTGTTTTGCAGCGCCGCCTCCGTGCTGGACGGCTCGAAAGCCATCCGCGGCGGCGTGCCAGTGATCTTTCCCCAGTTTGCCGAACAGGGCGCCGGCATGCGCCACGGCTTTGCGCGCGTGAGCGACTGGCATCTGCTCGACAGCGGCGTGGAAGACGGCGAAGCCGTCGCCCTCTTCACGCTGGCTGAAGAAGACCTGAAACCCGAATACACCCGCGCCTGGCGCCACTCGTTTTCCCTGGCGCTGCGCGTCGGTGTGAAGGGCAATACGCTGTCGATGAACCTGGAAGTGCGCAATACCGGCGAAGAGCCGCTGCCGTTTGCAGCGGCGCTGCATACGTATTACCTGGTCGACGACATCAGCCAGGTGCGCGTGACTGGCGCCTCGGCTGACGAATTGTCGATCGACGGGAATGTCGATGAGATATTCAGCAATGTGGCCGGTGCGATGTCGATCGAGACGGGTTCCCTTACCTTGCAGGTTGCGCAGTCGGGCTTTACGGACGCCGTCGTCTGGAACCCGGGCGCAGCGGATGCAGCGGCGCTGTCGGATATGCAGGACGATGAATACAAGCGGTTTGTCTGTGTGGAGCCGGCCCTGCTGAAGCTGGTGACCCTGGACGAGGATGAAGTCTGGCGAGGCAGTTACAGCGTGAGCTGATGCGCCCTCGCTCTTTTCCCCCAGCTTAAAAACCGTCATCCCGGCGAAGGCCGGGACCCATAACCCATCAGCTTTGTGGCGCTATACGCGTTTTCTAACAAGCGACTCGTGCGTCCCATGGGTCCCGTTTTTCAACGGGATGACGACTCGAAAGGCAGCAATGAAAAAGCGCTACCTCAATTCGACTCTTTAATCACCCTTCCATTACTCGGCTGCACCGGCCGCGCATTCAACGGATACAACCGTGAAAACAGCGCCAGCTGCGCCGGCGACGCCTGCATCACCTGCTTCATGACGATGTACAGCACACCCTCGGTACACGGCGGTTCGCTCAGCGACCCCATGAACGTGAAGTAATCGCGTTTGGCCGGCAGCGCCTCCATCAAGTCGAGCACCACGGTCGGCGACACCGATTCCAGCTTTTCCAGCGGCAGGTTATTCCACACAGTCTGGATCAGCGGATGCGCCTTGCCGCGTTCGAGCAGCACGGCCACCACCGCCAGCTTGCCCTCGGCGCTTTTATGCACCAGGTGCATCACCATCTCCGTACCCTTGCCGTTGATTTTCTCTTCCGACGGCCGGTGAAAATGGAATTGCTGCAGTTCGTACGTCTGGTTGTTGACGGTAATGAAATTGCCCGTGCCGACGGTCACCTGGATGGTGTGGCCGTTATCGACTTCCGTAAATGAACTCTGGTGATAATCGAACGTGATCTGCTCGAGGTCGACCTTGATGCCGTCGCGCAGGTCGATCGGCGACTGGCGGTTACCGGTGCTGCACTTGCCCCAATCGACGTTGATCTTGCTCCAGTTGCCCGGACCGCTTTCGCCATCGTAAGTCCAGTGCGTGCCGCGCGCAGGTGGTGGTGGCGGCGGCGGGGCTGCCGCGATGATGACGGCTTCACGCTTGCGGGCATCAGCTACCTTGCGCGCCTTGGCGGCAGCAGCAGCGCGGGCAGCCTGCGTGGCCCGCATCTCGGCCAGCTTCACGGCGATGCGTTCCGACAAGTCCAGCTCGGCTTCATCTTCCTTGGCTTTTTGCGCGGCTTCCGAAGCCGCCGCAGACGGCTTGATCGATGGCTTGATGGAGGGCTTGATCGACGGTTCTTTGGCCGTGGCGGCAGCAGAAGCGGAAGCCGAAGACGCGGCAGCAGCGGCAGCTGGCTTGGCGGCAGGAGGCTCGCTGGCGCTGGCCACGGAGAGGGCCAGGCTAGAAGCGAACAGGACAATCAGGTTGCGCATGAATTTCCAAAGAAGAAGACTAACTTCCCTGTTTATCGGCGGCAACGAAGTAAAACTTGAGGCTGGCAGAATGGCAAGCCTCGGTAAAACCGGCTCAGCGCATCATGCGGCGGCCGAATTTCCACAGGCCGCCAAGCGCCAGCGGCACGATGGCCGCGCCCACGCCAACCAGCACGATCACGGTCAGGTGATCGCGCACCACCGGGATATTGCCAAAGAAGTAGCCGGCCGTAACCAGGCTGAGCACCCAGGCAAACGCGCCTGCAAAATTAAACAGCTGGAAGCGCGCATGGGTCATGTCGGAGACGCCCGCGACGAATGGCGCGAAGGTGCGCACCACCGGCACGAAGCGCGCCAGGATGATGGTTTTACCGCCGTGCTTTTCAAAGAATTCGTGGGTCTTGCGCAGCGCGTCTTTATTGATCCAACGGTAGTCATGCGTGAACACGCGCTGGCCGATTTTTTCGCCGATCCAGTAATTGAGGGTATTGCCGAGAATGGCGGCGCTGATCAATAGCGCGCAGAGCAGCGGATAACTCATTTCACCTGTCGCACAAAATGCGCCGGCAATGAACAGCAAGGTATCACCCGGGAAAAAGAACAGAACCACCAGGCCGGTTTCGCAGAACACGATGGCAAACAGCACTGCGTAGACATACACGCCGTATTGGTTGAGCAGCATGCCGAGCGTTTTATCGACATGCAGAATCATGTCGAAAAATTGCATAAAATCCATAATTTTCCTAAAAGGGTGCGGGCGCATCATACCACCAGTCAGCTTGCGGCTTGCCGCAAAACGATGGCAGGCCCGGCAGTGGCGGGTGCTATATTCCAGTCTACAAGCTGGCATCACAACTTAACAAGAGGAGACCTGCATGCAGCGAGCTGTTCGGACCAGTATTTTCCTGACACTGGCATCGGTTTTTATAACCGCCAGTGCCAATGAATTGCCCGCGCGGCCCACGGTTGCCGATGTCCTCAAACAATCCAGTCCAGCCGACTGGCGCCCGCTCGACCCCAACAACACGCTGTACATGGAATTACCCACGGGCCGCGTTGTCATTGAACTGGCGCCCCGCTTCGCACCGCAGCACGCCGCCAATATCCGCCTGCTGGCGCGCGACCATTACTTCGACGGCCTCGCCGTGATCCGCTCGCAAGAAAACTATGTGGTGCAGTGGGGCGACGCAGACGAAAAGAATCCGCGCCCGTTCAAGACCGCCAAGGCTACCCTGCCGGCCGAATTCACGATCCCCCTCACAGCCGACCCCGCATTTGTCCGCCTGCCGGATGGCGACGTATATGCCGCCCAAGTCGGCCATTCCAATGGCTTCCCGGTCGCACGCGATCCGAAAACCGGCGAAGCCTGGCTGACCCACTGCTACGGCATGGTCGGCGTCGGGCGCGACACGGCCGCAGACTCCGGCGGCGGCAGTTCGCTGTACGTGGTCATCGGCCACGCGCCGCGGCACCTGGACCGCAACATCACCGTGGTCGGACGCGTCGTGTCCGGCATGCCGCTCCTGACCACCCTGCCGCGCGGCACCGGTCCGCTGGGATTTTACGAGCAGCCGTCGCAATACGTCCCGATCAGTACGCTGCGCGTGGCCGCCGATGTGCCAGCGGCCCAACGCACGCAGTTTGAGGTCATGCGCACCGAGGGACCGGCATACCAGAAGGTGCTGGAAGCACAGCGCAACCGCGGCGGACCGTGGACCAAGTTTGCGGCTGGCAAAGTGGATCTGTGCAATGCGCAGATTCCAGTGCGGCCAGTGCCTTGAAGTTCAGTGCAGTAACTCAGCCAGCTCAGCTCATGGCGTTCAGCCTGCATTGAGCCGGCATTTACTGTCACCACTACACTAAAAACCGTCATCCCGGCGAAGGCCGGGACCCATATCACGCGGCCGCAAGCTGCTTAATTTGAACAACTCCGGCGACGTGTTATGGGTCCTCGCCTTCGCGAGGAGTCAGGTTCGCCAATGGCGAGCATGACGGTTTTAAGAGTTGTGGTGAAAGCATGCTGTTCGTTCCCACGGTCCTCTCTTTCCTGAAGTGGCACGAGCCCATACCCTCGGCGATCAATGTTATCGCCAAGCGAACATGGTATAGGTCCCCGCCTTCGCGGGGGATTATAATCGCCCCATGAACGCGCCCGTCCCCACTTTCCGCCCGATCCAGGCCCTCCCCGACCAGCTCATCTCGCAAATTGCGGCAGGTGAAGTGGTCGAGCGGCCCTCTGCCGTCGTCAAGGAGCTGCTGGAAAACGCCCTCGACGCCGGCGCCACGCAGATCACGATCCGCCTGGAAGAAGGCGGCGTCAAGCGCATTGCGATTACCGACAACGGCCGCGGCATCGCCCCCGACCAGCTGCCGCTGGCACTGGCCCGCCACGCCACGTCGAAAATCGCCTCGCTGAACGACCTGGAAAACGTCGGCACGCTGGGCTTTCGCGGCGAAGCGCTGGCCTCGATTGCGTCGGTTGCAGCCGTGGCCATCACCTCGCGCACGGCGGACGCACCGCACGCGTTTGAAATCGTCGGGTCGCACGCCGGCACCGTGGCCCCGTCGTCCGGCGCACATGGCACCACCATCGACGTGCAGGACCTGTACTTCAGCACCCCGGCGCGCCGCAAATTCCTCAAATCCGAGCAGACCGAATACGGCCACTGCGCCGAAGTCGTGCGCCGCATCGCGCTGGCGCGCCCGGACGTGTCGTTCAGCCTGTCCCACAACGGCCGCACCATCGACCACTGGATGGTGACAGACATGGCGCGCCGCAGCGCCCACATCCTCGGCAGCGATTTCGCCGAAGCCCGCATCGACATCGACGAAGCCGCCGGTCCCCTGCGCCTGCAAGGCTACGCCGGTTTGCCAACCGCCTCCAAAGCCCGCGCCGACGGCCAGTTCTTTTATGTGAACGGCCGCTACGTACGCGACAAGCTGCTGGTGCACGCCGTGCGCGCCGCCTACCAGGACGTGCTGCACGGCGACCGCTTTCCGTCGTATGTGCTGGCGCTCGAACTCGATCCCGCGCTGGTCGACGTCAACGTCCACCCCTCGAAAATCGAAGTGCGCTTCCGCGATGGCCGCTCGGTCCACCAGTTCGTGTTCCACGCGGTGCAGCGCGCCCTCGCCCAGACCTCAGCCACCGCGCACGGCAGCGTCCCGGCGCCTTTATCGGCGGCCCAGTTGCCAGGATCGGAGCCGCGCCGCGCGCATGAGCAGGTCAGCTTCGGCAACGCGCTGGCGCCGACGTTTTCACCATCGCCATACGCGCCCGGCAGCCGCTGGGATGCGCAGCCCACTGGCGTGGCGCAAAAGATGGAAAGCTACGGCGCCCTGTTCAATGCGTCCCCGGCACCGGTGGCAGCGTTCAATGAACCGGTCCAGCCCCTGTCGAACGACGCCTTCCCGCTCGGCTTCGCGCTGGCCCAGCTGCACGGCATCTACATCCTCGCGCAAAACGAGCGCGGCCTGGTCCTGGTCGACATGCACGCCGCCCACGAACGCATCTTGTACGAGCAGCTGAAAAATGCGCTGGACGCGCAGGTAGATGGCCAGGAGATGCAAGTTCAGTCATTGCTCATCCCCGTCACCTTCTTTGCCGACGCCGTCGAAGTAGGCACCGCCACCGAGCACGCGGACACGCTGGCAGCCCTCGGCTTCGACATCGGCGCGCTGTCGCCCACCACGCTGGCCGTGCGCGCCGTCCCGACCCTGCTGAAAAACGCCGACGCCCAGACCCTGGCGCGCGACGTCCTGCGCGACGTGCGCGAATACGGCGGCTCGCGCGTGCTGATCGAACGCAGGAACGAGCTGCTCGGCACCCTGGCCTGCCACACCGCCGTGCGCGCCAACCGCATCCTCGCCGTCCCGGAAATGAACGCCCTGCTGCGCCAGATGGAAAGCACCGAACGCGCCGACCAGTGCAACCACGGCCGCCCCACCTGGGTGCAGCTGGAGATCGGCGCGCTCGACAAGCTGTTCTTGCGCGGCCAGTGATGGACGTATCAAAAAAACCCCTGGCGGTCGCCATCATGGGCCCCACCGCCTCCGGCAAAACCGCCGCCGCACTGGCCATCGCACGTGAGCGCCCCGTCGAAATCATCTCGGTCGACTCGGCCCTGGTCTACCGCGGCATGGACATCGGCACCGCGAAACCGTCGCGCGAAGAACTGGCCAGCGTGCCGCACCACCTGATCGACATCATCGACCCGCTCGACAGCTACTCGGTGATGCAGTTCCGCACCGACACGCTGCGCCTGGTTGCCGACATCACTGCCAGAGGTTCCCTGCCCCTGCTGGTCGGCGGCACGATGATGTACTTCAAGGGCCTCACCGACGGCCTCGACGACCTCCCCACCGCCGACGCCGCCCTGCGCGTGCGCCTGGATGAAGAAGCCGCCCGCGACGGTTGGCCCTCCTTGCACGCGCGCCTGGCCGTGCTCGACCCGATCACCGCCGAACGCCTGAAACCCAACGACGCCCAGCGCATCAACCGCGCGCTGGAAATCATCGAACTGACCGGCCAGCCGATGTCGTCCCTGCTCTCCGGCCGCAGCAAGCTCGAACTGCCGTTCGAGCTGGTGTCGTTCGGCCTGGAACCGTCGGACCGCGCCGTCCTCCACCAGCGCATCGCCACGCGTTTCGACCAGATGCTCGGCACCCGCGACGACACCGGCCTCGTCGCCGAAGTCGACTACCTGCGCCGCCGTGGTGACCTGCACCCCAACCTGCCATCGATGCGCTGCGTTGGCTACCGCCAGGCCTGGGACTATTTAGACGCCACCATCGACCGCCCCGCCCTGCGCGAACTGGGCATCATCGCCACGCGTCAGCTGGCCAAGCGGCAGCTGACCTGGCTGCGCTCGATGCCGGAGCGGATCGTCATCGATTGCCTGGCGCCGGATGCGCTTGACCAGTTGCTGAAACGGGTGGCCTTGGTGGCGGACTGAGGACGTGCGTGTTGCGCCAAAATAAGTTCACGCCGACTGCTTGACACGCAAAATCAAGCTCTCTATAATCTTGGTCTGTTCGGTGATATAGCTCAGTTGGTTAGAGCACAGCATTCATAATGCTGGGGTCGGTGGTTCAAGTCCACCTATCACCACCAAGAATTCAGCAGTAAAAAAACCCGCAGCGCTCTTCACGAGCCTGCGGGTTTTTTGCATTTGCGCGCAGCAGATTTGCCACACGGTATAAAGATTCTGACAACCTCAGAGAATTTTTCCTAACTGCAAGGTTATGATTCTTGTAAGGCTGCCAATAAAGGCAGTGCACCCTGCGAGAAAAATGCTGACGATGAAATTACTCACCGCACTTGTGGCGCTCACCCTGGTGCTTCCGGGCGCGCAAGCGCAGCGCGAGCCGACTCCCCTACCGCACGCAACGTCAACATCAGCGCCACCTCATCGCCTCGGGCCGGACGAGCGCCAGTTAAAATCGCACGATCACTACCGAAACAAGGATGGGCAGGTTGTCCACTCGCCTGCTAAATCCACGGCCGATCAGGTGCCAAGCGGCGCGAGTGCAAAGTGCCGCGATGGGACGTACAACTTTAGTCAGCACCGGCGCGGGACGTGTTCGCACCACGGTGGCGTGGGTGATTGGCTTTGATTAGCCAGCGATGCAGGGATGAGGTTACTGGTCGCAGAAAATTTCCCGGGACCGTCCAAGATCAAAATAGTTCAGCGATGTCGCTTTGCGGGACCTGACACCCTGCTTCCGGACAAGCTGGTTTTCATTGTTGCCGTGCTCGAAAAGCTTTTCTAAACCTGGCAAACCTCGTCCACAGGTTTTGCTTGTCGCCTTTCTATGAAGTTAAGGAATTTTTCCTCTTCAGCGCTCATAATAATTATATCTAGCGGTGCAAGCAAGCCCAGATTTATCAGTCTTGATCTAACTTCGGCAAGTCCCTCCTCCGAAACATATACAACCAGAACATCTATGTCTGAGATGGTCTCCCGGCTACCTAAAATAGATCCGAACAAATAGATTTTACCACTGAGAAATTGCTTGGCTACCTCCGACAAGGGAGCAGACAATTCCTCTAATATTTTTTCCTTACGAATTTAATGCTCCTAGCAGTTGACTCAAAACAAGTATACGAACCCCTGCATGCTTTGCTGCTTCCTTCGCTTCAGGTGTGACGCGGCCGTTCGGGTTGGAAGCAAGAACTGTACGGCTATGTCCGAACTTTTCGATAGAAGATCGAAGCACATCTGCTGTAACGTCGTAATCATTCACCACAAGCACTTGGTAAGCGCCGAAAGCAAGCGCCGACCTATGAATAAGATAGGTTTGATTGTTCAACAATTCCACGTTAGAGACTGCTGAATGTTGTAGTAAAAGTCGCGTAAGGAACTTACGTTCCGGATGTACGTAGGTCCGTAAATTTTTATCGTTAATTGCACGATAAAGATCGGCAATGCCACCAATGCCAATCGGTACGTTCTGGGCGAAGCCAATGAGGTCCCGCTGAAACAGCGCGTCTTTCGGAATATTAAGAAGAAACTGAACATCCTGGCGCAGAGTGGTCGGCGGAATATTATCCATCGAAACGATATGCTGTGACATCGTCGCAACAAAGACTGTCCCGCCCTCAGCTAACTCAAGTTCCATTAAATTGTTGCCCTCAGCCCGAGCGCGTAAAATACCGCTATGTTTAATTTTACCGGCACACCAACTAGCACTATTATCAGCCATATTTTCGTTCTCTATTCGAATATTTTATTAAACTCCGCCGGGAATTGCACGCCGTTATATTGACTATTGTCCAAATGCTTAGCCTCGAAGTCTTTGACATGCTGCCGGAAACTCTCTACAGCATCAAACTCCGGATCATCCAAGAAATTTCGATTAGCTTCTATAATATTCAAAATCTTACGATTGTTTGGAATGATCACAGTTCGTATTTTATTACGCCACTGAGCGGGCAGCGAAACTTTCCGGATTGAATCTCTCATCAGTATGCGGCCCATAATTATCAAAAACATGCCTGTTTTCCCGTAACAATGGAGCTACAGATCCCCGAGCATCGGCACGCGTATCGAAGGCTTTGATATTGAAGACGGCTGCTAATTTTTCCTTATGGTGTCGCTTCCATCCCAAGATCATTTGCGTTGGGAATCGATCATCTGCCTTGTCAATGATCGTATGGCACGTCGGACATAAAAGAATCAAATTTTCGTAGCGACTTCGTTCCAAATCGGAAAGACCCGTGTCGGCGCGCGGCCCCTCATCTCCCGCGCTGATGATGTGCGCTATTTCCCCAATGTGAATCGCGTCTTCAGCAAAGTCCCGGAAAATTTCCGTTAAGCAATCGGGATTTGCACAGTAGCCACCTGAGTCCGCAAATAATCGATTCTTGGTCACCCCTGTCGGATTAATCCTGCCATGTTTGCACGGTGATGTCATATATTTATCAAGGCCTAGATTTCTGATGATGCTCGTACCTAGCACGGGACGAAGGGCATGTGCTGGCACGGCTATGTTCACTGTCACGATGTCAGGCGACAGTTCCTGCCTTCGATCTAACTAGGCAACATGATTTTACGTCACAAGTTCGAGCACGTGCGGCCCTAACTTAGACATCAAGATGCCAACAAATCCGCCCGTCTACCGCGCCCATCCGCACATCGAGCGAGCGCGCTTACAGCTCCACGACCGAATGAATTTGGTACGTAAAATTCGTGACGCTCCCTGCACGCTCAACCATCGGTGCTTGACTGATGGATTGACCCGGCGGCACACTTCGGTTGGGTGCGTTATTTAGGTGGCGCACATTTTTCAAACCCCGAGATTTTGGCGGCGAAAAACGGCTTATCTTCAACGACTTAGGTTGAATTATGGTGGTAAATATTCGATTCCACCTATCACCACCAAGAATTCAGCATTACAGAAACCCGCAGCGTTCTTCACGAGCTCTGCGGGTTTTTTGCATTTACGCACGGCAGATTTGCCACAAGGTGTAAAGATTCTGACAACCGGAGAGGATTTTTCCTAAGTGCAAGGTTATGATCCTTGTGAGGCTGCCAATAAAGGCGCTGCACTTTGCGAGAAAAAATGCTGACGATGAAATTCCTCACCGCGCTCGTGGCGCTCACGCTGGTGCTTCCGGACGCGCAAGCGCAGCGCGAGCCAGCTCCTCCACCGCAGGTAACGTCAGCATTAGCGCCACTTCATCGCGCGGGACCGGACGAGCGCCAGTTGCAATCGCACGATCATTACCGAAACAAGGACGGACAGGTTATCCACTCGCCTGCTAAATCCACAGCCGATCAGGTACCAAGCGGAGCGAGTGCAAAGTGCCGCGATGGGACGTACAGCTTTAGTCAGCACCGGCGCGGGACGTGTTCGCACCACGGTGGCGTGGGTGATTGGCTTTGATTGGCCAGCGATTCAGTGATGAGGTTACAGGTCGCAGAAAATTTGCTGCGACCGTCCAAGATCAAAATAGTTCAGCGATGTCTCTTTGCGGGACCTGACGCCCTGCTTCCTCAGAAAATTTGCTGTGACCGTCCAAGATCAAAATAGTTCAGCGATGTCTCTTTGCGGGACCTGACGCCCTGCTTCCTATTGGTGTCGATAATGCGGCCCTGTTCTTTTTTGAGGTCGTATTCGAGGGCGCCGCGGAAGTTTTTTCCTTTGATGGCTTTAGCGATCATTGTCGTGTCCTTCGATGCCCAGGAGTGCGAGACGCAGGCGGCGGGTTTCGGTTGCCATGCGTTTTAACAGGCCGTCATCGACCGTTACGCGGTCACCTTCGTTGGCTAGGCGGGCGAGCTGGTTCAGGTTGGCCGACAGGCGGGCCAGTTCGGCGTATTGCTCGCGGTTGATGGGGGCGACTGGGGGTGACGGGAGGTTGCGCGTTAGCGCGGCTTCGCGCAGCCATTGGGCGGCGGGCATGTGCATCATTGCCGCTTTGGCTCGCAAGGCCTGGTACTCGGCGGCGGAGACGCGCACGCCGATTGTTTCGTTACGGCGTAACGCGGGGTCGCCCTTGGGGCGGCCGCCGGTTGATCTGCGTTTTAGCTTGTCGGTAGGCATGCGCTGGCTGCAGGCTGTGCTGGGTTGGTGACGAGCGGAGCGAGATGGCCCCGCAGGGCAAGCCGTTTGAACGAAGCGAAAACATGGCTTGCTCCGAATCGGCGACTATGCGTCTACCAATTCATGCACCTTGCACCTGCTCACGCTGCGCAGAATCAAGCCGCTGATTCGAGTGCAGCTCAGAAACAAAGGGCATATGCCAAGAATGGCAGGAAGGTCTATCCGCTTACATCCAGTGACGTCCTGGCTCATCCGAAGCTACATCGTTGCGCCCACGCCGAGCGAGCTGCGCCGTCCGGGTTGTTTCACCGCGTGATAGATAATCGTGTAGCATTCTCGCAACTCAGCATTTCCCTCTCGAAACCCCAATACACCAATTTTTCAGTCAGAATTGCAGCACAGGAAATAAAATTTGTCCGGCGTATTTACTAGAATATAACGAAGAATTTGTGCCCGTTCACCAAACTTGGCCTTCAGTCTTGCGGCGCGCTGAATGACATCATCTCGGGAAGAAATATATGGCGGCCTTGTTTAGCTTCGACGAAATAGCCATCCACACATCCTCTACCCGCCTTCAAGCTGCGCGAACAATCGATCCGGGTAGATTGTCCAGATAAAAGCCTGTGTGGAATTTCAGCAGGGCACTCGCGCAATGCAGACCAATCCCAACGTAGTCTATTACACTGCTCTTTGTTCCTAATCATTGATTCTTGGAAGTACGTGTTCCTCCAATGCAAATTAGTTTGTGTCGGCACCAGAAATAATTTGTCGAAATAGAATTTCAGGATTATTATAAGTAATGTCACAAACCCTAAGATTTGGAGCAAAAAATGAAAAGATCTGAAGTTTTCACACCAAATAACCTACCCAGCGTAACTTTCGTTGGGACGCATTTGGCAGAAAAAAAGAAATTGCTTTTGGAAAATTTGGAACAGGGTGGCGCAATTGTAGCGATATCTGGACCATCCAAGTCGGGAAAGACCGTTTTTGTCGAAACGGTACTAGGACACGAGAACTTAGTGCAGGTTAGTGGAGCAAATATTGGTACAGCTGAAGAACTTTGGAGGCGTATTTTTACCGTTATCGGCACGCCTATTCCTACGACGACCACCATTACATCAAATTCAGAAGCCTCGGTATCTATTATGGGGGAAGGGGGTATTCCTCTGGTGGCAAAAGGTGGAGTAACCGCAGGCGGCAAGTGGGGTGATTCCAACTCAAGTAGCCAAGATATTAAACCTGACTACCTTACGCTTTTGGTTAAGGAATTAAAGGGAACTGGTTTCGTAATTTTTGTAGACGATTTCCACTACATCGCCAAAGAGATTCAAATACAGATTGCAACCGTTATAAAAGAAGCCATTAGAGACGGACTGCGATTTGTGCTAGCTGCGGTTCCATATCATGCAGATGATGTTGTTCTTGCAAACTCGGATTTGCGAGGACGTATGCTAAAGCTGGATTTTGACTACTGGAACATAGATGAACTGTCGAAAATCGCGCATTTAGGATTTTCAGCATTGAACGTAGTGATAAGTGAAGCTGTTATAACCGCGTTCGCAATTGAGGCCGCGGGCTCGCCTCAACTAATGCAGTCATTGTGTCTAAATCTGTGTTTTGAGAAAGACATCCATGAGACATTGATACAACCGCTGCAAATTCAAGCTGACAACAATCTAATCGAAAAAGTTTGCAGGCGAGCGGCGCAAACGAATGACTATAGTTCTGTTATTAGAGTCATGAAGGAAGGTCCGAAAGTCCGCGGGACAGAACGAAATTCCTATGTTTTAAAAGACGGAAAAGTTAGTGACGTTTATCCAATACTAGTCAGCGCCATTGCATTGCCTCCCCCAGAATTGACTCTTAGCTATCCTGTGTTATTAGCGCGTATTGCTCAGGTATGTGCTGCTGATCATCCTCAAGGGTCAAGTGTTACAGGTGCCTGCTCCCACATCTCAGCTCTTGCAAATCACGCGGCCGGTGCTTCGATTATTGAGTGGGACTCTAACCAAGATATACTTGATATCCGTGACCCGTACTTACTATTTGCTTTGCGTTGGAGTGAGGGTAATTGATCGAAACATCAGATTAAATTCTTCGGTTGCTAAAAGTACGACGAGCTGCAGCAGGTCAAGTATAGTAAATCGAAGCATTTTCATGACGCTATCCATTAAATCGACCGGGCAATCGTGATTGCGCCGCGTAGATGGTTGCTCTCACAAGGGTAGTCAATTCGAAATATGCTGCCATCATTCTTTAAATTCAACCTGAGGTTGCAAAAAAATGAGCTATCAAGCTACCGCGTTTAACGTCATGATCGCCTCGCCTAGTGATGTACCCGCCGAGCGTGAACAAGTCCGTGCGGTCATTTATGAGTGGAACGCAATTCATTCGATGGCGAGGAAGATCGTATTACTACCTGTAGGGTGGGAAACGCACGCATCACCGCAGATGGGGGGTAGCCCACAGTCGATCATAAACGACCAAGTACTGGCCAGAGCTGACCTAGTCGTGGGTGTATTTTGGACTCGAATTGGAACTAAAACCGATGATTACGACAGCGGTACCGTGGAGGAAATTGAACGACACATCGCCGCCGGGAGGCCGGCCATGTTGTATTTCTCAAGTTCACCAGTTGAGTTAGATTCCGTTGATCACGAGCAATACCTAAAGCTGAAGACATTTAAAGCATCGTGCAAGAGCCGGGGGCTTTACGAGCCATACTCCGGTATCGCCGAATTTCGCGCAGCGTTCAATAGACACCTTCAGCTACAATTAAACGAGCATGCCATATTCCAAGCTGACGGCGCGCCAATGGGCGATCCATCAATTACCGTCGAGGCTGAAGAGCCGACACTCGAACTTTCTGAAGAGGCGCGCGCATTACTGAAAGCGGCAAGTACCGACAAAAATGGGGTCATCATTCACGCAAAGTTTATCGGCGGAACTTCGATACAAACAAACGGAATAGACATGATCCCCTCTGAGGAGCGTCGAGTGATTGCCGCGTGGGAGGGAGCCCTCGAAAGCCTGGTTCTATACGGACTAGTGCAAGATCGTGGACACAAGGGCGAGGTCTACCAAGTAACGAATGAAGGATATCGAGTTAGCGACCTCCTCTAGGGAGGCGCTGATTAATTCCCCAACGCCCGTTCCCGCCAGCGCCGCAACCTGAGACAATAACGGCACGTCCCCAGCCCGCCATCGATCATGCAAAAGAGCTTCTCCGACCTCGAATACGCCGCCAAGAAAAAGCTTACGCGGCGCGACCGTTTTCTCGCTGAGATCGATAGCGTGACACCTTGGAGCAAGCTGCACAAACTGGTCGAGCCGTTCTATCCGAAGGTCGAAGGCGCGGGCCGTCCACCGATCGGTCTTGCACGGATGCTGCGGATGTATGTGGCCCAACAATGCTTTGGTTTGTCCGACGAGGGCATTGAGGATGCGATCTACGACAGCCAGGCCATTCGTGCTTTCGTCGGCATCGATTTGGGCCGCGAATCGGCGCCGGACGCGACGACACTGCTCAAGTTTCGTCACCTGCTCGAAGCAAAAGATCTGCCGCACCAGATCTTCGATGCGATCAACCGACACCTCGCCGAAAAAGGTTTGATGATGCGCGAAGGGACCATTGTTGACGCCACGCTGATCGCCGCGCCGCCTTCGACAAAGAACAAGGACGGCAAGCGTGATCCGGAGATGCACCAATCGAAGAAGGGCAATGACTGGCACTTTGGGATGAAAGCGCACATCGGCGTTGATGCTGCGTCTGGCCTGGTGCATACCGTCGTAGGCACGGCTGGCAATGTCTCCGACGTGACGCAAGCGCACGCGCTTTTGCATGGAGACGAGACCGCTGCGCTCGGTGACGCCGGCTATCAGGGCGTGGAGAAGCGCCCCCGAAAATGTTGGCAAGGCGGTGACCTGGCATGTCGCCATGAAGCGCTCCAAACGCAAGGCGCTGCCCAAAAACAAACTGGGCCGCATGACGGAAAAGCTGGAGCATCTGAAGGCCAGCGTGCGCGCGAAAGTCGAGCATCCGTTCCATGTCATCAAAAACCTGTTCCGTCATCGGAAGACGCGCTACCGCGGCTTGGCCAAGAATACTGCGCAACTTTTTACACTGTTTGGCTTCGCCAATTTAGTGCTGGCTGGCCGGCGATTTAAAGTCACTGAAACCCGAGTTGCGTCCTGAGCGCCGAAAGGTGCAACCATTACCGCTAACTGCATACAAAAACGGCTGTAACGGCGTCAGAAAAACGGGATCGAACCTCGGATGCCGACAGGTCGCCAAAAAACATTGGTAGCGCCAGAATCGTCAATTGATCAGCGCTTCCCTAGGTCAGAGTAGCCGACTTTACGATGTGTATGAAGATATCTTCGGAAATCACGTGCAAGAAAGGGCCAAGTCTGATAGTAGTAACGGGATTCGAGTAATAGATAGGTCATCTTCCGGCGAGATTATGGACCCGCACTCTCGCTGATGTTGGGCAGTACAGCAACGACGAAATATCCGTCAATGCCAGTGCCGACCCAAGACTGAGCTACACATTGCCCGAGAGATAGCACTTGAAAATCCTTGCCGCTAAATACTTGCTCGGTACTTTGCCTGCCGGTCCGCTGCTATCTTAACCATCGCCCTTTTAGTGAACATCGTTCAGTCGTCATTTCTAACCGTCGTTACGCCGTAACTATGGTGCGTTTGATAATTGTAGGTGCATTTGCACAATTTCGTCCGCGCCATGGATAGATCTGTTCGTGACCAAGATCGGAAAATTAGACGATTGAAAAAGTTCACCAAGTTGGCAAAAAAAATTTCTAAAACTAGTGTTCGAAATTCAAGTCAAAATCGATGGGTTTAAGAAATTTTCGTCACGTTGTTACGCCGTAACGCGCACGTTTCTAGGCGCTCTCGACCGGTGTCAATGGTAGAGCCAACTTCCGTTAACTGAGCAACTGCAACCCAGCACCCATGCGGCTTCCAGCTGTTCCGAATCGTTCACCTATCGCACCGGACTCATGCTCACATCCATCATCATCCGCGTCAACAAATACAGCCGTGGCGCGATGCTGTTCAGTTCCGCATACTCGTCCTCGGTATGAATCCCGCCGCCGACAATGCCGAAACCATCCAGCACTGCAGCACCGGCCCCGCTGGCGAAATTGGCGTCCGCGGCGCCACCCGAGCCTTCCATCGTCAGCTTCAGGCCCAGTTCGCCGTAGATGGCCTGGGCGCGTGCGGCCAACGCGTCGGTGCGCGCGGTGCTGGGCATGGGCGCCATGCCGCGGACCAGGCGGGTGTTGACCTCGGTGCCGGCGATCGATTTTTTCGCGGCCAGGCGCGCCATGTCTTTTTCGACGCGGTCGAATTCGGCGGCGTCGATGGCGCGCATGTCGCCGCGCACGGTGGCGGCGTTGGGGATGACGTTGGTGCGGTCGCCCGCGTTGAACACCGTGAAGTTGACGGTGGTGAGCCTGGCGGCGTCGCCCAGGGTCGACATCTGCAGCATCTGGTGGGCCGCTTCCATTGCCGCGTTTCGGCCGGCCTCGGGTGCGACGCCGGCGTGGGCGGACTTGCCCTTGACGTCGATGTGCAGATCCGCCGTTCCCTTGCGCCAGATTACCAGGCCGTCGGCCACGCGGCCCGGCTCCATGTTGAGCGTGACGTCGTGCTGCTTTGCCAGCGCGGCGATCAGCTGGGCGCTGCCTTTCGAGGAGGTTTCTTCGTTGGTGTTGACGAACAGGGTGATCTGCCTGAAGTCGGTGAACTTCATTTGCTGCAGGAGCTTGAGGCCGAACAGCGCGGTCACGATGCCACCCTTGTCGTCCATCACACCGGGGCCATAGGCACGCTCGCCCTGGATGCGGAACGGGCGGGCGGCGGCGGTGCCGTCGGCAAACACCGTATCCATGTGGGCCATCAGCAGGATCCTGGCGGTGCCGGTTCCCTGCAGCGTCGCCACCAGGTTTTTTCCGGCAGCCGGTGCGGCCGATGAGAATTCCACGTGCATGCCCAGCTTTTTCGCTTCGTCGGCCACGATGGCGCCAACCTGGTCCAGGCCCTTTTCGCTACCGGTGCCCGAGTCGATATTGACCAGGCGCGCGAGCAGCTTGATGACCTCGGGCTTCGCCTGCGTGGCGCGTTCGAGCAGCGCCTGCTGGACGGGCGCGGCAGCCTGCGCTGCGCCGTGCAAGGCCAGCGCGAGGGCGACGGCCATGCCAACTTGATGGAGTGTGCAGCGCGCTGGGAGTCCCATAAATTTCCTTTGAGATGAATGTGCAAACGGTGGTGCGCTGATTACTGTCAGGATCGGTCCCGGCTGGTCGTGCGCGATGGCGGCAATTTCACCTGTCATCGATTGGTTGTCTACTGTCTGCGGGCCACGCAAAGGTTTAGAGAGGACTTCGGCCCAGCATGCGCTTGACGAGACGCTTTCCCGAAGTGGTCAATTCGGACGCCAATGAAGCTCGCGGGGTGCCGCCCAGACGCCTGTCAAGATACCCGGTACCCTGTTCTTCGACGCCGAATAACTGCAGACGTTGTGGATTGCCTGCAAATCGCGCGAGGTCAGCTGGGGCGCCACTTCGATAAGTCTTCAACCAGAAGTGGGAATAAGCATAAATGAGTGAACGCCGCACCTGTGTGCTTGTATTGTCCAACGCCATGTGCAGCACATGCGTGTTGAAAATGATGGCATCTCCGGCCCGCGGCACAATTTTCACGACCAGGTCGTCGTTACCGGGGTCGAGATTTTTCGGATTTGGTTTGCTCGCGGGATAGCGATGGCTCCCCGGAATAAACGCCAGGCACCCCTGGTCTTCGGAAAGATCATCGAGGTAGTAATGCACTTTCACGAGGAATGTTGGCGAATTTTCGTGACTCAAGCCGATCACGTTCTTCAGGTCCGAATGAAACGGGCTGGTGAAGGTTGGGCCGGGATAGAACAACCTGGCCATGGTGTGATTGAGCTGAATATCCTCTCCAATCAGTTCTACCAGGAGTGGGAACAGCTGCGGCAGATCGACCAGGTCAATAAATGGTTCGCCTGCGTCAAGGATGTTGGGCAGGTCGAAATATGCTCCCCGGCCGGCGCCTGGTGCTGGCTCATCAACGCGGCGGGCGCGCTCGAAGGCGTCGCCTGCGCTTTTGACGACTGAAGGTGGAATGATGTTGCGAACATGGCAAAAACCATGCGTTTCGAACTTCATCTTGAATTCAGCTATTTGTTGTGGGGTAAGCATAATGTTCAGTTCTGAAAGAGCAGGGCGGGCGCCGCAGCATAGAGCGCTGCATAGGCCATCGCCGTTGTTTGGATATTGTGTTTGGTGACAACAAAGCGGCGAGCGGCGCCGGCGTGCTGGCTGCGCAACAGTGGTGCGGAGATATAACGTGCGATTGCATCGGCAAGCATGACTGGATCAGAAACGGAGACAAGTGTTCCATGCAGGTCGTCACCAATGAGGCCAGGGATTCCACCGACGTTTGTCGCGACGACCGGGATACCGCTGGCCATTGCTTCAAGCAGCGTAATCGGCAGCGCTTCCGATAACGACGGTAGCACGAATACCGTGAAGCTATTGAGGAGTGCGGTGACATCCGCTGCCACTCCGGCCATTGTGACACTGTCATTCAGCCCGGCAGCACGGATTTTTTCTTCCAATGCGTTTTTTAATGGGCCCTCGCCGACAATCACCAGCGATAGCGCCGGCGCATGGTCGCAAAGGCGTGCGCGCAAAAGAATATATGCGTCGATCAAATCGGATTGGGCCTTGATTGCGTCGAGCCGGCCGATCGTCCCGATGACGAAAGACGCGCCGGCCAGCTGAGCGACTGGTGCCTGCGGACGAAACCTGTCGATGTCGATCCCATTCCGGATGACCTTGATTTTCTTGCCTGAAATGCCGACCGTGCGTGACAGCCAGACCGCCAGGTCATCGGAAACCGTAATGAATGTTTCGATCAATGGCGCCATCGCATAGCGCAGGAAATTATATTTGCGATGTTTTCCAAGCCGCTCATCTACACCGCGACCGTGTTCAGCGTGAATACGCCGGGGCACGCCTGCCAGCAAGCCGGTCAGGGCATATTCCAGAGTACTGATGTTGTAGGTGTGAAGCACTGTCGGCTTGAGACGTCGCAGTGTCATGAACAGGACCCGGTGTGCATGCCACGCGCCCAGGGTATGCCGGTTCAATACAAGCAATTCGACGTCGCCCAGCATGTCGACAGCGGAAGGATCGGCATCTGCGAGGCAAATTACCACGTGACGAATCCCGTTGCCATCCATACGTTTGATGCATTCAGCCAGCAAGGTCTGCACGCCACCAAATTCAAACCGGTACAGCAGATGGACGACCAACCCCGATTGCACCGCCATGTCAGTTGAGGTACTGATGCTGTTGAATCGCTTGCCGGAACAAGTCAATCTGTCCCGACGTTGTGGTTGCCCACCCAAACCGTTCAGCATAAGCACGCGTGGCGCTATGCGCTGGATAGCAGTTGCGCAGCTTCCGGACACCATGGGCAATGCCGCGTGGCGAATTCTCCTCCAGCAGCACACCCGCCTCCGGAACGCGAACGACCTCTGGGGTGCCCCACACATCCGACGCCACTACCGGCGTTCCACAGGCCATGGCTTCAAGCAGGACATTCGCCCAGCCTTCGCGTGAAGATGCAAGGACGAGTGCGTCGCACGCGTTGTAGTAGAGCCGTAATGCAGCTTGAGAAAGGGGCGCGACGAACGTAACACGGTCACGTACACCTTCGTCCGAGGCAAGCTGTTGTAGCTTCACCTTTGCAGCACCCTCGCCAATGATGACCAGCTTCACATCGGGAAGGTAGCGAAGGGCGGCGATGGTCCGGTCGTGCCCTTTGCGCGGATCGAGATGGCCAACTGAAAGCAATGTGAACTCACGGATGCCAAGCGATAGACGCGCAGCTCGCCGATCCACAGGGTGAAACAATTCCAGGTCGACGCCATTGCGCAGCGGGTGAATCTTGTTACCGTTCATGCCCATCTCAACCATCTCGTGCTTCAGCGCTTCGCATACGGTAATCATTGCGGCGCTGCGCTGCCCGGCCCACTTAATCATGCCCCGCGCCAGGCGGAATTTGGGGATGAGATTGATATCGGTCCCAAGCGCACTCACAATAACCGGCTTTTTGAGATGCAAGCCGAGCATGACAGCAGCCACGCCATCTGGATAGAAATAATGGGCATCGATGACATCGAAGCCCTCCTTTTCCTCGATCGCTTTCAGCACTGGCAAAGCTGCTTTTGCCAGTAGAAAGGGCGCCAGGTTCATGCCTACTTTTGGGGGAAGAAAATAGCGCGGATGGTGAACGTCGACGCCGATCCGCTGCTCAAGCAACGGGACGCTTGCATATGAGCCATAACGGCCGAACACCGGGTTTTTCGATGGGAACCAGGGTACCGGTGCGACAACAGTTGCGCGGATTTTTGCCGTAGCAAGCTGATGTTTTAATGTGGTTTCCGTAAAAATTCCGTGGTGATTTTGCACGGCATTAGGAAACAGCGTGGTAAACGTCAATATTTTCATTTGGCAATTCGAATGCGTACTGGATTCGCACGTGGAAGCAATGCAAATATGCACGCCACGACAATCATGCCATTGTTTCCAAAATGAAAACATGTCTATCGAGCGACAACGAAGAATTCTATTTAAATAACGACAATTGCGTTGTCAAACCGCAACGTATTTTGAGTGAAAATTGTGTCGAAATTATGCCCGGTGTCTGAACCGTCATCGGAATACGATGGTCTGCAAACCTTGGCCTGGCAGGGCGGAAAACAAATTTGTCTTCTTGAAGAGTTGTTTGTGTTCCTGAAAGTCACGGACCTGAAAAGCTTTTCAGCGCGGCGCTGGAATCGATTGAGTCGAATTGGTCGCCAGTCCAGCCGTATTCACGTAACTGCTGCGGCGTGGATCACCTGGTTTGCCAGAGCTCCATGCTGCGGATCTGCTCGGTCTGGTGCACGCGTTTTTCGGCACTTGACGCCTCGGCGCGGGCGCTTTCTTCGGCCAGGCGGACACGGCGGCGGTCTTCCGCCTGCTGGACACGGATGGCATCGTCGCGCTGGTGTTGACGGGCGGTCTCTTCGTCCAGCGCCAGGCGGGCGCTTTCCTCGGCCTGGCGCGCCTGCGTGCGGGCGTCCTGGTCGGCGCGCCTGGCCTGGTGGAAAACAGGCGCCCACATCGGGTGCCCTGCTTCGCCTGGCGCGAGCGCAAAATGCGGGTCGGCCTGGAAGGCCATTTCGAATGCATGGCGGCATTGGTCGGGACGCCCGGTGACGCAGTAGCTGAACGCGATGTACTTCAACGCTTCAGCTTGCTTGTAGTCCGGCTCGCCTGCCAATTTTGCCGAGCTCAACATGACGATGGCAGCGTCGAAGTCGCCCTGGTCGAAGCGCTGCACACCCGCCTTGATGGCGGTGCCGAGATCCACGCCGGTTTCCAGCTGCGCGCCGGGCGCAGGCCTGGCCGACACCAGAAGCACCACGCATAAAACAATCGCGTTTCGCCTGGTCATCGGCGCGTGATCGTCATGCTGCAAGTACCACCGACGCGACGACACAAAGGGCGATGACTGCCACAAATCCCCTGGCAATCACTGATGGTTTTTCTGAACGGCACAACTGACATGCAGCACGTTTTTGCGTCAGTGCGGCATGGCGGTGATTGCAAACTGGGCATTTCATGGAGACTCTTGTTGAATAAAAAGTAAAGGAAGAATTTTACTGAAGATTCAACTGCTGAGTTACTTTCAGTATGGCCAATTCCGCGCTGAAAGTTTCTTTTTTAAACCTTGTAAATAGTTTATAAAAGAGTGTGCTGCCGATACCACTCAGCAGGGCCATCCGACAAAAATGGCGCTATTTATGACGCATTATTTGCGCCATCCCACAGATCATCCGGTCGTTGGCGTAGGATGGTCACATCACGCCACGAGAACAGGATCGCATCATGCATTCGGCTACCCGCATTGTCGTTGCCATCGCTTCGGCGATCGGTCTCGTGGCACTGGCGGCGCTGGCTGCGGTGCAGGTCATCGGCAACTTCATCGACTGACCTGCGCTGGTCAGCGCCCCGACCTGCGCAAGCGCACCGCGCCGGCCATGCCGAACCCGGCCAGCAGCAGCGCCAGCGAACCCGGTTCGGGTACGTCGGCTGCGCTGGCGAACGTCCAGTCGTCCATCACGTACGAACCCTGCATGCCGCTGGACACGACCACCTGGTCGACCACACTGCCCCACCCTGCGGCCAGGAACGCCGGCGCGTCGGACAATTGCAGTGACGCCGAACTGGCGACCAGCTGGCCGGCCAGGTACAGGTCGAAGCGCACGCTGCTGTCGGCGTAGCCGGCAAACCAGGCGCCTTCGAATACGGTCGGCGCGAGGAAGCGGATGGTGCTGGCAACCGGGCCGCCGTCGATGAAGTCGGTGGCCACGCGGCCGGCGCCGGAATGGGCCGTGAATGGCGCCGACTCGCTGGTGAAGACGTTCAGGCCGGCGCTTGACCAGTCGACGCCGCCGTAGTTGCCGGGCACGGCAGCGTAGTCGTCGGGGCCGACGAGGTCGTCGAAGTTCAGAACGGTGGCCGAGGCGAAGGGAGCGCACAGCGCGATGGCGGCGCTGGCGGCGAAATTGCGGAAGTAATGGCAAATGCGTGCGTGCATGGGAAATCCTGTTGAATGAGTGATGGTCAAGCCTGGCCGAGCGCCGGATCGCTGACGGTGTGGCGGCCGGTTTCCACGCGCCCGGCAAAGCGGCGCACGTAGTCGGGCTGGCTGGAGACAGTGGCGCTGAAGTCGTACCAGTAGCCGTTGCCCGCGACGGGAATGCGCACGGTCAGTTCGGTGCGGGGCGCCAGGGTTTGCATCTGGCGCAGCGCCGCGTAAGCGTTCGCATTCAGGTTGAAGGTGCATGGCGCGGCGCCCAGGTTGACCAGGCGCACCACCAGTTCGCCAGTGGTGGCGTCGCAGCGCACGTGGACGTCAGGACGTGGCTGGCCGGCAGCAACTGCGCGCAGCGCACTGCCCGTGAAGTGGCGGTGGTAGCCGTTCGGGCCCAGCACCCACAGGTCGTACGTGCCGCCCACGGCAGGCGCCCAGGTATCGGCCAGCGCCTTGCCCGCTTCGACCGTGTAACGGCGCGGCAAGGCTGTCAGGTTCTTGCGGTCGTAGACGTGGAACACGGCGGCCTGGCGGCCGGTGTTGATGAAGTTCAGCGCGACCCGCACGGCAGCCATCGTGGCGCCGGGCTGCACGTCGCACGTGGTCGCCAGTTCATACGGCAGTGCGCGTGAAGGCCGGGTGCCGCCAGCCTGCACCGGCATTTGCGGCGTGGCCGGCGGCTTGATCTGCGCCAGGCGCTGCTGGGCAGCGCGCAGGGTGTCGGCCTGGCTCTTGCTCTTGTGGCCGTCCAGCGCTGGCAGCGTGGCCGTATTGGGCGTGGCGAAGTTGAAGGCGCTGGTGAGGTCGCCGCAGACGGCGCGGCGATACGCGCTGATGTTCGGTTCCTTGACGCCGAAACGCGCTTCCAGGAACCGCAGCACGGAAGTGTGGTCGAACACTTGCGAGTTGACCCAGCCGCCCCGGCTCCAGGGTGAGATGACGAACAGCGGCACGCGCGGGCCGGGACCGTACACGCGCCCGTCCGCTGCCGGTTGGCGGGTGCTGCCGGCAGGCTTGCCGTGGGTGTAGTACTCCGGCGTCATGTCGGCTTGCGCCAGCGTGGTCTTGCCGGCGTAACCGCCCTTGCCGTCAGGCGATGGGGCCGACGGCGACGGCACGTGGTCGAAGTAACCATCGTTTTCGTCGTAATTGACGATCAGCACCGTCTTGCTCCAGACCTCGGGGTTGGCCGTCAGCGCGTCCAGGATTTCCTGGACGAACCAGGCGCCCTGCACCGGGCTGGATGGGTCGGGATGTTCGCAGTAGATCGAGGGCGCATTTACCCACGACACTTGCGGCAGCTTGCCTTCACGGATGTCGCGCTTGAAAGCGTCCAGGTACTGCTCGGGCTGGGTACCGGGCAGCGTGTTGGCAACGCCTTTATACAGTGGGTTAGTTGCATTGTCCGTCGCTGCGTTGTAGGCATGGTAAGGCACGGCCTGGCCGGTGTCGGTGTACGGCCGGCCGGGCGAGCCACCGCTCGAGACCGGGTAACCGGAGGCGATGTTGGCGCGCTTGAACTGGCGGAACGCGCCCAGCATGTTGTCGCCCCATTCGTCGGGCATGTTCTGGTAGCTCATCCAGCGCACGCCGGCCGCCTCGAGGCGCTCTGCATACGTGGTCCAGGTGTAGCCGGTATTCACGCCATTGGCCGTGCCGTCGATGGCGTCCCATTCATTGGTCACGAAAGACGTTCCAGTGGGGACGGCGCCGTTGGTGCCGGTCAGGAAGAACGAGCGGTTCGCGTCGGTGCCAGCGTGCATCGCGCAGTGGTAGGCGTCGCAGACTGTAAAAGCGTTGGCCAGCGCGAACTGGAACGGGATTTCGTTCTGGTTGAAATACCCCATCGAAATGGCGTTCTTGTAGCGCGGCCACTGGTCCATGCGGCCGTGGTCCCAGGCATTCTGGCTATCGTTCCAGTCGTGCGGCGTCCCGTTGGCGCGCTGGGCATTGCCCACGCTGCCGTCGAGGTGGAACGGCATCACGACGGTGCCATTGGCCAGGCGCTGTTGCCACACGTTGCGCCCTTCCGGCAGCGGGATCGGGAAGCGGTCGCCGAAGCCGCGCACGCCGGCAAGCGTGCCGAAATAATGGTCGAAGGCGCGGTTTTCCTGCATCAGGATGACCACGTGTTCGACGTCGCGGATGGTGCCGGTGGCATTGTTCGCGGGAATGGCCAGCGCGCGCTGGATGGACGGCGGGAAAGCGGCGAAAGTGCCGGCGGCAATGCCGGCGCGGGCGCTGTTGCGCAAGAAACTGCGGCGTGAAGTCATGGTGTTTATCCGGGGACGTTGGGGGACGCGGGGAAGCAACGCGTATGGCACGTTTTTGTTGTCGTGCCACTAAGGTTGCAAGACTGCGCCAGCGTAAACCGCGCGTATGACGGCAGCATGACAGCCCCGGCAGCGACAGGCATGGCCACGCACTGGCTACGCTATAATTTTTATTTCAAGAAAGTAGATGATGAATATTCAAGAAATGCCGATGGGCACTGTCGAAGTGTTTTCGTCCACGTTCGTGCGCGTGGAAACTGTCAAAGCCGACAACGAACGCGCAGTCGTCCTCTACAAAAAAACGCATACCGATCACGTCGTGCTGGAAATTGAATTGAACAATCGCGGCGAGTCGGAGATCAAACGCCTCGACAAGTTTTTCTGGAATATCCTGCTAGACGGGTTGCCGACCAGCGAAGCGGAGATGGCGCAGCAGGATGCAGCGCTGCAGTTCAATATCGGGGCCGAGAGCCGGGTGATCAATTTCCGCACCAGCTGACCCGCACGCAATACTAGCCTTTGCGCCTGAAGGTCGACGCCAGGTTTGGCAGCAAAAAGATGCCGAGACGTCCCGTCATGGCCACTGCTGCAAAATACGCTTCCTGCATGTTCTCCAGCCAGCCGGCACGCGCATGCGTGGCCTTCTGCGCCACCCGGTATTGTGCATGCGTGGCAAATTGCAGGAAGCGGGACTGGCGTTCGAAACCATCGACTGCGCGCAGCAGCTGCCTCGGCGACCAGAACAGGTTGTTTTGCTGCAGGTGCCGGCGCCCGCACCAGCCGGCGTACACATTGCGCGCACCCAGCGGCAGCCAGTGGCAGAACGGCAGTACGGTGTCGTGCCTGATAATCGGGAACACCTTGTTGGGCGTGGTGATGACCAGCACGTCGTTGCTGATGCGGCAAAGTTCGGCCACATAACGCTGGTCCACGCCAGTGTGTTCGATGACTTCGATGCAGTAGACCGCGTCGATCGAACGGTCCCGCAAGGGAATGTCCGCAATCGAGCCGACCAGCCAGCGGATGCGGTGGGCAATGCCGAGAATGGCGGCGATCTGCTGTGCGGCGTGCGTGCGTCTGGCGTCGTATTCCATCATCGTTACTTCGGCATCGGTGCCCAGCGCGAAGGCAAATGCCAGCCAGCCGTAACCGGCCCCGATGTCGGCCACGGAACGCGGGGCGCCCGCCAGCGCAATGAGCGGCTGCACGAAGTTCTGCATGTATTCATCCACCACGGCATCAAGGTCGAGGCGCGCGTACTCGCTGTGGCAGAAATGATCAACCAGGCGGATGGCGGCTGCCTGTTCCTGGCTGACCCAGCAGCGCCTCTGCGGTACTGCTGCTACCTTGCCGTTGACAACAACTTGCATTTTCCGCTCCGATCGACGCGCGTGGTGCACCGTCACGCCGCTTGCTGCGGCGCAGGTGTGGTTGAGGTGTTACGTCGACGCCCGGGTCTTGCGGCGAAGCACGAGCATCAATGCGCCAATGCCCAGCAGTGCGACGGGCGCTGGCTCGGGGATATCGCGGTCCAGTTCGGAGCTGCCAACCAGATACGGTGGACGCGGGAAGCTGCCAGCTTCACTGGCCAGCACGAAGCTGATATTGTCGAGGCGATCGGTGTTGAACGACACCGAGGTGGCCGAACCGTCCGAGTACAAGTTATAGCCGCCCATGGCGCTGTGATAAACATAAAGGGAACCGATTGCCTGGCATTGAGCTTCGGTCTGGCAGTACGGGTTGCCATTACCGGAAACGTAAGCAGAGTCGCTATGGGTACCGTTAATGAATGACAGCCCTCCATCGACGTCGTAGCGTGATGCGTTAAACAGAATAAAGAACGGTACATCTGCGCCGAACATGTTTGCAGCGAACGACATGCTTGCCGTTCCCTTGACGTAAGGTCCCGCCACGCTGTTGGCAACAACTGCATTGAAATGAATGCCGTAATCGACACCCGCATAACCCGCGCTGTCAGTGCCGCCATTATAAAAATCGGCAACATTGGCACCGTTGGCAACACCGCTGAATGTAATGACAGGGAGGGCTTGGGCGAGTGGTGCAGCCAGGATGCTGGCGCAGAACAGGGAAACGGCTATTTTAAGCATCGGTCGAATCGTCATGGTGATTGAGGAGCTTGCCTTTTAGCAAACTCCGTGCCAGCGAAATAATCTGATTCGAAACAACCGCTTAACAAATAGTTAATTTCTTAGTGTAAGTTTTCCCGACGTAAAGTTATTTACAACGCATATTCGAGATGTCGACAGATGTACCAGGACGCGAGCAGTGTCCGCTGCTCGCGCGTGTCATCTGGAGATTGCTACCGCGCTGCCAGCGCTCCCGATCCGATGATCACCCGCTGGTCGGACAGGCGGGCATCCGGCACATAGCTCATCACGATATCGTCCTCCCATGGCCCCAGGTTGAACATGGTGGCAATATTGCCGTCGGCACTGGCGAATTTATCGGCAGACTGGGCCAGCAGTTCAATGGGCGCGCCATCGTTGACGGTGATAAATACCCGGCGCACCTGCGGCGTGACCCTGACGGTCCAGCCGTTCGACATGGCATAGGTCCCTTTTATCTTGCGCGCTTCATCGGGATCGAGCCGGTGACGGCGTACCTGGCCGCGCACCTGTACTTCCGCCAGCGCTTGCCTGACTTGCTCGTCGATGGGCGCCGCGGCGGCAGGCCGGGAAGATGGGGTGGACTGGGCGGTGGCAACAGTGGGCGCTGCGACGGCATAAACAGATGCGGATAACAGCAGAGTGGATAGACGCATGGTGGACTCCTAAAGAACTTCACACGAACCGATCCGTCGCCAGAAACCGGATGCACCAGTGCTGGGGACGCGATCACCGCCCGGGAGTTTAGGAGACGATACGAAGAGTACAAGACAGCTGGGGCAACATACCGTAACTGTCTTTTGGGGAGTGCGCTACGACATAGTCGACATGATCCAGCTTTAGCGGGAACTGCCGCTGGACGGATCATTTCCAGGGTCCGGCTGCACCACGCCAACGTCGGCGTTTTCGTCGAGCGCATAGTCGCCGCGCTCGAAGGCCGCCATGACGGCAGTGGACGCGACCAGGAATTCGCGCGGGACCAGGATGCGCACGCCGCCCAGCGCGGGCGCCAGCAGCATGTCGGTCTGCACCAGGTTGGCGTCAGCCAGCACGGCGGGAATGCCGGCCGCGACCAGGCAGCCCTGCATCAGCGAGGCGTCGAGGGGAATCATGTATTTCGCCACCACGAACAGGTCGCGGCCCGGGATGGCTTCGATGCCGGGATTGGCGGCAAGCCAGGTGGTCAGGGATGCGTCGCTCGGTTGTTGCATGGTCAGCCTCGATGTACGTTAATGCAGCAATGCGGGAATCTGCCCGAGCAGGTACAGCACCACGCCAATCATGCCGCCCACGATGGTGCCATTGATGCGGATGAATTGCAGGTCCTTGCCGATATTGAGTTCGATCTGGTCCGACATTTCCTTGTCGTCCCATTTCTTGACGGTGTCGGCAATGTGGGCGGTCAGGAAGCCGGCGAATTCAGGCGCGATGCCGCGGGCGGCGCTTTCCATGTTTTCGTTGAGCGACTGGCGCAGCACGGGGTCTTCAGCCAGCGTCTTGCCGACCCACGCGCCGCTGGCAACGATGCGCTGGCGCAGCACCGAGTCTGCGCTGTGCAGGTCGTTTTTCAGCCACGTCTTGAGGTCGCCCCAGATCGATTTCAGGTAGCCGTTGAGCGTGTCGTCTTCGATCAGGTAGCGTTTCACTTCTTCGCCCTTGGCCAGAAAAGCCGGGTCGGCTTTCAGGCGGCCGACGAATTCTTCCGTGTAGGTGTCGAAGCGCTGGCGCAGCGGGTGGTCGGGATCTTCCGCCACCTTGGCGAGGATTTTGGCCGCCATGCTGACGGCTACTTCCGCGCCCTTCCTGCCGATGGCGTCGGTCGGCAGCATCTTTTCAATGAAGGCGTAGTCTTCGCGCAGCCAGTCGACAATGCCCTGCGCCAGGACCTGCTGCGTTTCTTCGTTTTCCAGCAGGTGCGATAGTTGGCCGATGCCTTCGTTGAGCAGTTCCTGGTGGCGCCGGTTATGCGTCAGGCCTTCGAGCATCATGCCCGCGGATTTCGAAAAATCGATGCTGCCGATGACGCCATGCACGGCCTTCCCAATGAAACGCTGCACGGCCGAGTCTTCGACGAAGTCGAGCGCCCACGACGCCATCTTGACCAGGTAATCGCCCAGGCGCGCGGCGTTTTGCGGCAGCACCAGCCAGTCGGCGGCGACCTTGGCGGGATCGTGGCGGCGGATCAGGGACACGATCGATTCCGTGTCGAGGAATTTTTCGCGCACGAACAGGGCCAGGTTATCGGCAATCTTGACCTTGTTCTTGGGGATGATTTCAGTGTGGCGCGACACGAGCGGAATCGGGACGCGCCGGAACAGCGCCACCACCGCAAACCAGTCGGCCAGCGCGCCGATCATGGCGGCTTCCGCAAACGCCTTCAACAATCCCGTTGTCCAGCTGGGCGGCAGGAACAGGGTCGTGATGAACAAGGCCGCTGCCGCCCCGAACAGGCTCAGGGCCAGCATCTTCGATTTGCTCAGTTCCGCTTTTTTTTCTGCGTACTTTTCCATCCTGCGTTAAACCCTGCTGTATTTGTTGTGGTACCGGCCATGCTAGCTGACTTTGCTGGTATGCAGTGCTTTGATTGGTGTCACTTATACTGTGCGCTCCAACAACATCGACGCCGAGGCCCCACCCGCATGCACGAAAACCTGCCGCTCATCACCACCATTGCCGCCGCCCTCGGGTTTGGCCTTATTTTCGGCATGATCGCCGTCCGCTTCAAACTGCCGGCCCTGGTCGGCTACCTGGCTGCGGGTGTATTGATCGGGCCGGCCACGCCGGGCTTTGTGGCCGACGTGGCGCTGGCCCAGCAGCTGGCGGAAATCGGCGTGATGCTGTTGATGTTTGGGGTGGGGCTGCACTTTTCGCTGAAGGACCTGATGGAGGTGCGGCGCATTGCCCTGCCCGGCGCGGTCCTGCAGATCGCGGTCGCCACCGCGATGGGCATGGGCGTGGCGTCCCTGTGGGGCTGGAGTCTCGGCGCCGGCCTCGTGTTCGGGCTGGCGCTGTCGGTGGCCAGTACGGTGGTGCTGCTGCGCGCCCTGGAAGAACGGGGAGAACTCGACTCCTTCAACGGCCGCATCGCGGTCGGCTGGCTGGTGGTGGAAGACCTGGTGACGGTACTGATGCTGGTGATGCTGCCCGCGCTGGCCGGGCCGCTTGGCGGCAAGGCGAGCGGTGACGGCGGGTCGCTGTGGTTCACGCTGGCCATGACACTGGGCCAGGTCGCCGCCTTTATCGTCTTCATGCTGGTGGTTGGACGCAAGCTGTTTCCGTGGTTCCTGTGGCGCGTGGCGCGCACCGGTTCGCGCGAGCTGTTCACGCTGGCCGTGATTGCCGCAGCAGTTGGCATTGCCTTCGGCTCGTCCGAGCTGTTCGGCGTGTCGTTTGCGCTGGGCGCGTTCTTTGCCGGCATGGTGCTGCGCGAGTCCGAGCTGTCGCACCGCGCGGCCGAAGAATCGCTGCCGCTGCGCGACGCGTTTTCGGTGCTGTTTTTTGTTTCGGTCGGCATGCTGTTCGACCCGATGGTGCTGGTAGAGCATCCGTGGCAGGTGCTGGCCACGGTCGCCATCATTTTGGCCGGTAAATCGCTGGCGGCGTTCGTGCTGGTGGTGGCGCTGCGCTATCCCGTCAACACGGCCATCACGGTGTCGGCCAGCCTGGCGCAGATCGGCGAATTTTCGTTCATCCTGGCCGCGCTGGGCCTGAAACTGGGCCTGTTGCCGGAACTGGGCCAGAATTTGATCCTGGCTGGCGCGATCATCTCGATTGCCGTCAACCCGCTGCTGTTCAAGGCTGCCGGTCCCGTGCAGCGCATGCTGCGCAACCGCTCGAAGCTGGCCCGCGCGCTGGAGCGCTCGACCGACCCGCTGGCCGAACTGCCGACGACGGTGGCGCGCAAGCATTTGTCCGGACAGGTCGTCCTGGTCGGCTATGGCCGCGTGGGCCGGGCGATCGCCGAAGCGCTCGATGAACAGGGCATTTCGTATGTCGTGGCCGAGCAAAACCGGGAGGTGGTCGAGAAGCTGCGCCATGCCGGCCAGCCGGCCGTCGCGGGCAATGCTGCAGAGCCGGCTGTGCTGATCCAGGCCCATATCGCGCATGCGGCGATGCTGGTGATTGCAACGCCGGACACGTTTCATGTGCGCGCGATGATCGAAACGGCGCGGGCGCTCAATCCCGCAATCCGTTGCGTGGTGCGCACGCATAATATGGAAGAGGCGGCGCTGCTCAGGAGCGAGAATGCCGGCGAGGTGTTCGTCGGCGAGCAGGAGCTGGCGGGGAGCATGACGCGGCACGTGCTGGCAACCCTCCCCGCGAAGGCGGGGATCCATCGCACATAAACACATCCACCTCATCTCGCGTCGCAGCGAACGCGCAGGATGCGATCCTGGCCGGTGTGGTATGGGCCCCCGCCTTCGCGGGGGGGTTATGCCACTGCACCTTCCGCGCACAGATGCAGCCCCGCATTGCGCGGGCCGTGCAAGTGCGCCATCAGGATGTCGCTGCGCTCTTCCAGCAACGCAAACACGGCATCCTTGGACAGCACGTACTGGTCCAGCAGGGTGTCCTTGAGCGACTCGATCACGGCCTTGTAGTCGCGGATCGCGCCCAGCGTATAGCTGTAGAGCTCATCCGATTTTTCCTCGACCTGGCGCAGGCTGTGCTCGCCGTTTTCGGTCTGCAGCTGGCTGTAGTCGAGCTTGGATCGCGAATACATCGACAGGCGGTTGACCATCAGGTTGAGCATTTTGGTGGCCTTTTCGATGTCATTCTGGCTGCCCACCGAAATCCCGCGTGCCCCATAAAACAGTTCTTCCGCCGCCACGCCGCCGTACAGGCCGATCACATCGCGTTCGAGTTCTTCCAGTGTGCGCAGCGAGACGTCGTCGCCCGATTGCAGCACGTAGCCCAGCGCGCCGATCTTCGAGACCGATTCGGTGGAAATTTTCAGCAGGTGCGATTTGTCCTTCACTTCGGCCAGGGTCAAGCCCTGGCGCAGGTACGGGTCGATCTGCATGAAGAAGTGGCCCAGTTCGTGCAAGGCCACGCGTTCGCGCTGCTTGTGTTTTTCCGCCGTGGTAGCGCGGTCGGTGAGGCCAATGGTGGCGCGTTCGAACGCGCGGAACATCAGGTCGGTATCGATGATCATTTTTTCCTGGATCGAGATCATCGAGGCGCGCTCGACGACGTTTTCCAGCAGCGCCGGGCTGAGGTTGGCGGTCATCTCGGCGACCTGGTCCAGGTCGAGGTTGTTCCAGTCGACCAGGCCTTCCTTTTTACGCGCCAGGAAGCTTTTCAGCAGCGCGCTGCGTTCCTGCTTGTTTGGCAGGCGGAAATTGATTTTCACGGAGAAGCGGCGCAGCATGGCTTCGTCCATCTCGCTCGATGCGTCGTCGAAGTTCGACGCCACCACCCAGATCACGCCCTGCCCCTTGTCGCTTTTCACGCCGTCGAGCAAACCGAGCAGGGTGTTGGCAGTGTCGTCTTCCCATTTCTTTTCACCGCGTCCGCGCGGCGTGAACAGGGTCTGCGCTTCGTCGAGGAAAATGATGCAGCTGCCGCGCGCGCAGGCTTTGCGGTACAGCGCGTTCAGGGCTTTCGAGCCGCCGCCCACGTAACCGGATTCCAGCGCCGAGCCGGACGCCTGAATCAGCGGGATGTTCAGGCGCTTGGCCAGGTAGCCCACCAGCTTGGTCTTGCCGGTGCCGGCCGGGCCGGTCAGCATCACGTTGAACGGTTTATCGATATTGTGCGACTGGTACTCGCTGCGGTTGCGGATCATGTCCTCGAGGTGCAGCACTTCCTGCTTGATGTCCTCCATGCCGATCAGGTCGTCCATGCTGCCCTTGAGCTTGTCCGGCATCAGCACGGACGCGTTCATGCCCATGCCGGGAATGCCGAATTTGATGGCGTACAAAATCAGCAGCAGCACGGTGATGTCGAGCGCGTGGCGTTTCAGGAACGACGTCGTCTCGGACCAGGCGCCGCCCTGGCCGTCTTCCAGCATCACGGCCTTGTGCGATGCGAGGAAATCGTCTTTGGCAATCGAATACGGGATGGCGTTTTTCAGCAGGACTTCGCGTTCAAGCGACAGGTGCGACGTGCTCGGCACCTTGACCACGTGCAGCGCTGCCGAATCCTTGAACTTGAACACGTAGCGCGGCGACTCCGACAACGGTTTGGCCACCATCAAGAAGTCAAGGTTGCCTTTCTGGGTGGCAAGCTGGGTGATTTCAGAAATGTTTTGCGACCGGATCAGCGGGCGCGGGTCCTGCGCCACGTCGCCGCTGTACATGGTCATGCCGACAGCCACGCCGAAGGCGAGCGCACTGCCAAGGCGCACGTACACATTTTTAAAGGCAACTTGAATTCTTGAAAAATCAGGCATGGCGTTCTCTATGGTGTGTTCTGGCCTACTGTCTCGCTGACATGACAATCCGCCAAGATTTTGATGCTCTAGAGCAATAACTATGGAAACTATACCTGCAAAAAAAAAGCAGGTATACCGATCGGGCACAATAATTTGTGACAAATTGCTGCTGTGGCAGGAATGCAATCGATTCAGTTGACGAGCTGGCAAACAAACTTATTGCACTAACAAAGTTTCAGATGAACGTGTTTTTTTGACACGCTGAAAAAGCGCTTGTTGTGGCGTTTTGTTAATTTGCGGACCGCGCTGCGGTCGGAACTGCTGGCGGCGATGCCGGCAGCTTTCAGGACATCGTCAGTTTTCAACGCACAGGCGATGCAGCCTGGTAACGGTATTCCAGTTGCGCGCCGTGGTGGCATCGCCCAGCAGCTTGCCTAATTCAGCCGCGGCGGCGCTGTCGAGTACGCCGGTAGGGCACCAGACATAGGCCGCGTGGCGGCCCAGCGTCATCACACCGGCGCCTGGTTCCCCGTCACGCTGGCACAGCGCAGCAACACGCTCGCGCAGGGCCGGGTCCGCAATGAAGAACACCATCAGGCGCGCGTGGTCGTCGGCCAGCGCCACCAGGCTGTTGTCGCTGACAATGGCCGCCAGTTCCTCGCTCGGGAGCACCATCACGCGCGCCGCCACGCCCAATTTGAGCACAAGGGCCGTTTCAATGGCTGCCGCCGCGCGGCCGGGCGCCAGCACCGGGGCGCTGAACACGATGTTGCCGCTATTGAGCAGGCTGCGCACATCCTCGTAACCAAGGTCGCTGACCAGCTTCCTCAAGTCGGCCATTGCCACGCGCTTGGCGCGGCCCACGTTGATGCCGCGCACCAGCGCGACGTAGCGTTGCATGGTCATTCTGGCCTTTGGGGTTGAGGTCGCTGTGACCGTCCAAAAGCAGGTGTGTACTTCTGGGTGATCACTTGTTGGGTGATTATCTGATGAGGCCTTCAGTGCGCATTGCCTGCTGCACCGATGTGCGCATGGCAACGCGGCTCAGCCAGGCCTGCAGGTTGCGGAACTCGGAAAGGTCGACATTGACCCGACCTGCCCAGTTCGATACGGTGAACAAATACGCATCGGCGACCGTGAAGCTGGCGCCAGTCAGGAAATCGTTATCTGACAGCAACTGCTCGACATGGGCATAGCGCTTGCCAAGCGCCGCGCGCCGCTGCTGCTGCGCTTCCGCGCCCGTCTGCGGGTCGAACAGCGGGCTGAAGTTCTTGTGCAGTTCGCTTGCAATAAAGTTCAGCAGTGCGATCAGCTGGTAGCGCTCCAGCGTGCCATTGGCGGGCGCCAGGTTCGATGCCGGCGCCAGGTCGGCCAGGAACTGGACAATGGCCGGGCCTTCCGTCAGCACAGTGCCGTCCTTCAGTTCCAGGGCCGGCACGTAGCCTTGCGGATTGATCTGCGTGAAATCGGCGCCGCCCGCTGTCCGCTTGCTGCGCAGGTCCACCTGTTCAGTCGTGAAAGGCAGGCCGGTTTCGAACAGCACGATGTGGGACGCCATGGAACAGGCGCCCGGGCTGAAATAGAGTTTCATGCAATTCCTTTCAGGAGAGGTCCACCGGCCGCGTTGTCGTGGCCGGCAGCATCGGGGCAAGGCGAGAATACAACAAGTCAGGGCAATTGTCCGGTACGGTGCAGATCGTTCCGCGGCACGGCGTTTCCTCGAAGCATTTCTTGCATGGTAGTGCTACTATCGACGCATCATCAGGGAGCAGAAATGAATGCAGCACATGTCATGGTAGACCTGGGCCACGCCAGCGCCGGCATGGTCTTGTCCGATGCAATCCTCGACCAGCAAGGACAGGTATTGCTGGCGGAAGGAACGGTTCTGACCTTGGCCATGCTTGCCGCCCTGTCCCGCCATGAGGTGGCCATGCTGCCCATCGCCTTGCCTGCCAGCGCCACGCCGCCGGTCGACGCTGCAGCGGTGACTGCGCGCGTCCGGTATATCTTCCGCGGCGATGGCTCGGAACGCGATGCCGGTCCGTCCGACACCGCAACGTCCCTGCTGCACCGCTACATCCTTGACTACCGCCTTGGCCAGGAGGCCGCGCCATGACCCTGCTGACGCTTGCCGACGTGCGCCATCACTTGCAGGACTTGCCATCGCTCCCGGTGGTGGTCATGGAACTGCTCGGCAGCATCGACCAGGAAAACGTCGATATCTCCGTACTCGCGCGCAAGGTCTCACTTGACCAGGCGCTGACCGCGAAAACGCTGCGCCTGGCCAATTCGGCCAGTTCGGGTTTGCAGGTGCGGGTGACGACTATCCAGCAAGCCATTACCTACCTGGGTTTCCAGTCCACGCGCAACCTGATCACGGCAGCTGCCATTACCGGTTGTTTCCCGGCCGGCAGATGTCCTGGCTTCGACCATCGCGCTTTCTGGCGCCATTCGATTGCCACTGCTGCGTGCGCCAAGGTGCTGGCCCGGCGCATGCGCCTGAACCAGGATTTTGCATTCACGGCCGGCTTGCTGCACGATATCGGCCGGCTGGTGCTGGTCACGAGCTATCCGGAACGCTACAGCGCAGTACTGGCACGGCGCCAGCGCGAAGACCGCCAGCTGCTCAATGTGGAACGGGAGTTGCTGGGTGTGGACCATGTCACGGCTGGCGCACTGCTGGCCCAGCACTGGCAATTTTCAGACACGATGCACCATGCGATCGCCTACCACCATGAGCCGGAGGCGCCTGGGGCAGGCTTTCTTGCGACAATTGTGCACGTTGCTAACGCGATCGTGCATGCGCTGGACCTCGCGCATGACGATGACGAACTGGTACCGCCAGTCTCAATGGTCGCATGGACCGCACTGGGGCTCAGTCAGGAAGCCTATCTGCATGTGTTCCGCGAAACGGAAATGCAGTTTGAAGAGATGTCCAACATCCTGATGGCTTGACCGACGCCGCGTCTCAGGAAAAACAGCACAGCACACGTTACGCGGTGTTCAGCGCCCCGCTACTGCAACAATCACGCCTGGATCAGGCGCCAGTGGCCGATGGACTGGCCACCGTCAACACAATGCACACGGGCAGGACGAAACGACCGCCACGCCCGTGGCATCAATGCGCATAGTTGCCGGAAGTGGTATCGGCCTGCTGCGCTGCTTTGTCTTCCGGCTTCGGGCGGCCCTGGGCGTCCGACAAACGGTACTTGGTGCGGCGGTCGCCCATCAGGTCGCGCAGGTCGCGGATGCTCATGCCGGTGACTTCGTGCATGCGGATCAGCAGCGAAGCGCCGACCGGCAAGCGGTGGTGGCGGATCTTGCTGATGACGGGAGGGGCAACTTCAAGCATGCGCGAGAGCGCTGCGTCGTTTTTCAATTGCATCTTGCCGAGGAGAATATCGAGCAGATGATTGGGGTTGTAGCTTTCCTGTGATGCTAAAGCATGGTGTGCCATGATGTACCTCGTTTAAGTGATTAAATAGTTCCGTTAAGAACTTTGTTAAAGACATTCTGCGTCTACTTAAGTTCCCGGCCAAACCTGCATAGTGATTAAACAGAAGATTTCTGATATTCACCTTAAATTTTACCGGTCCTTGCCCTGCTATTGGCTGCCCTGACCCACTTGTCATTCGCACAAATTATCCGACCCACACGTCCTCAGTACAGCGGACCTGCGCAGGTGCGTCCTTGTTTGAAATCAAGCTTTCGTCAGGAAAGCTTGTCATGTAGTCATTTCAACACATGGTGATAATTTGTGGCGCACGCAAGAGTTTTTTTTTAATAATTTTAACGTTGAGCATGTTGGCGGAAGCCATTGATTTACAAAAGGAAATATTTTCTTGAATCCACCATTCCATGCCTCATAACTACAAGAAACTTTTCTTTGGATTTAACAATCGATTCGCAAAGAAATATTATTTAATGGAAATATTAAATTCCTTTTGGAATTAAATTCAGGCATTGTTGGTCCGCCCGGGCCGATTTACTGTAAACTCCCGCCTGTTCCCGCACCGCACCCACGACCACCTCCATGCAGAAAAAAATATTTATCAAGACCTTTGGCTGCCAGATGAACGAGTACGACTCGGACAAAATGGCGGACGTCCTCGGCGCTTCGGATGACATGGTGCGCACCGATGTGGTCGAAGACGCCGACGTCATCCTGCTCAACACGTGCTCGGTGCGTGAGAAAGCGCAGGAAAAAGTGTTTTCCGACCTGGGGCGCCTGCGCGAACTGAAGCTGGCCAAACCCGGCCTCGTCATTGGCGTGGGCGGCTGCGTGGCGTCGCAGGAAGGCGAAGCGATCGTCAAGCGTGCGCCGTATGTCGACATGGTGTTCGGCCCGCAAACGCTGCACCGCCTGCCGCAGATGCTGCGCGCGCGGCGCGACAGCGGCGACGCCCAGGTCGACATCAGCTTCCCCGAGATCGAAAAATTCGACCACCTGCCGCCCGCCAAGGTCGACGGCCCGATCGCGTTCGTCTCGATCATGGAAGGCTGCAGCAAATACTGCAGTTACTGCGTGGTGCCCTACACCCGCGGCGAGGAGGTTTCGCGCCGCTTCGACGACATCCTGGTCGAAGTCGCGGGCCTGGCCGCCCAGGGCGTGAAGGAAATCTCGCTGCTGGGCCAGAACGTGAACGCCTACCGCGGCTCCCTCGCAGGCGGCGACGTGGCCGACTTTGCGCTGCTGCTCGAATACGTGGCCGACATTCCCGGCGTCGAGCGCATCCGCTTCGTGACCAGCCACCCGAAAGAATTCAACCAGCGCCTGATCGACGCCTACGCCACGATCCCGCAGCTGGTCGATCACCTGTACCTGCCGGTGCAGCACGGCGCCGACCGCATCCTGGGCGCCATGAAGCGCGGCTACACGGCGCTGGAGTACAAGTCGATCATCCGGCGCATTCGCGCGGTGCGGCCCAACATGGCCATTTCGTCGGATTTCATTGTCGGCTTCCCGGGCGAAACCGAGGCCGACTTCGAAGCGATGATGAAACTCATTGCAGATGTGGGATTCGACACCAGTTACAGCTTCATCTTCAGCAAGCGCCCCGGCACGCCGGCCGCCAGCCTGGAAGACGACACGCCGCACTCCGTCAAACTGGCGCGCCTGCAGCGCCTGCAGGCAGCGATCGACGCCAACACGCGCAAGTACAGTGCGGCCATGGTCGGCACCGTGCAGCGCATCCTGGTCGAAGGGCCGTCGAAGAAAGACCCGTCCGAGCTTGCCGGACGCACCGAGAACAACCGCGTGGTGAATTTTGCCGCCGGCGCAATACCGCCGGGCGAACTGGCGGGTCAGCTTGTTTCTGTGCGGATCACTGAAAGCTTCAATTACACCTTGCGCGGCGAACTCGTCGCCAGCGCCGACACGATTGCGAAAGTAAGTTGAAATAAGTTGAAAACCAAAACCCCTACCCAGCCTTCCTACTTCGTCCCCGAGCCGATCGATAACACCCGCCTGGCGCACCTGTGCGGGCCGCTCGATGAAAACCTGCGCCAGATTTCAGCGGCGCTGGATGTGACGATTTTCCGCCGCGGTGAAAAATTCATCGTCACCGGCACCAATGCCGACGCTGCCGTCGGCATCCTCGAACGCTTTTATGCGGTCGCCAACAAGGTCGTGCCGATCGAGGAAGTGCAGCTGGCCCTGGTCGAGCAGCGCTCCGGCCTGGCGTCGCCAAATGGTTCGGATGAGCCGGCGCCGGCGGCCGTCCGCCCCGATGCGCAGCTTTCGCCCCAGTCCGAACTGGTCAGCCCAACGCTGAAGACCCGGCGCACCGACCTGCGCGGGCGCACGCCGCACCAGATCGAATACCTCAAGGCGGTGCTGGACCACGACATCAGCTTCGGCGTCGGCCCGGCCGGTACCGGCAAGACCTACCTGGCGGTAGCCTGCGCGGTCGATGCGCTCGAGCGCGATGCGGTCAAGCGCATCATCCTGACGCGCCCCGCAGTGGAAGCAGGCGAGCGCCTGGGCTTCCTGCCGGGCGACCTGGCCTCGAAAGTGGACCCGTACCTGCGCCCGCTGTACGACGCGCTCTACGACCTGCTCGGGTTCGACCGCACGCAAAAAATGTTTGAAAAACAGGTCATCGAGATCGCGCCGCTGGCCTACATGCGCGGCCGGACGCTGAACCACGCGTTCGTGATCCTCGACGAAGCGCAGAATACGACCGTCGAGCAGATGAAGATGTTCCTGACCCGGATCGGCTTCGGCAGCAAGGCGGTCGTCACCGGCGACGTGACGCAGGTCGACCTGCACAAGTCGATGCGCTCCGGCCTGGTCGACGCCATGCATGTGCTCAAGGATGTGCGCGGCATCGCATTCACCCAGTTCTCCAGCGCCGACGTCGTGCGCCACCCGCTGGTGGGCCGCATCGTCGACGCGTACGAAGCCGATGCGTCGCTCCAGGAACTGATCACCCCCCTGCCAGCTGCCAAAAATGTCCGCAAAAAATAAGCTCAGCCTCACTGTCCAGTACCCGGACGCCCGCCTTGAAATCATCGCCACCCGCGCCAAGGTGCGGCGCTGGGTGCAGGCAGCGCTGCTCGGCCCGGCCGAAATCAATGTGCGCTTCGTCGACGCAGCTGAAGGGCAGGCCCTGAACCGCGACTACCGCGCCAAGGATTACGCCACCAACGTGCTGACCTTTGCGTACAACGAGGGCGAAGAGCTGGCGGCAGACGAACCGGTACAGGCCGACATCATCCTGTGCACGGATGTGCTGCAACGCGAGGCGGACGAACAAAAAAAGACAGTGGAAGAACACACGGCGCACCTGGTGGTGCACGGCGTGCTGCATGCACAGGGTTACGACCATGAGCATGAAGAAGAAGCCGGCGAGATGGAACACCTCGAGCGCGATATCCTCGAGGCGCTGGGGTTTCCGAATCCGTATGACGAGTAGGCCAAGTCCGCTACTTCTTCAACTGCTCTCCAATCGGCAGCTTCCTGATCCGCTTCCAGGCTTGCCTCAACTTGCCAGGCCATGCCGGCGCCACCTTGCACTGCTTAAAAATCAGGCAAACGCAAATTTAGTGTATCCTGCGGCTACCGCAACAACGGCTTCCCGCCAACTATGCCAGAGCATCCCACTGACGTCCGTACCGACGCCAAACCCCATCGGTCACTGTTTGAACGCCTGACCGCACTCATCTCCCCCGAGCCCGAAAACCGCACCGAGCTGCTCGACGTGCTGCACGACGCCCACGAACGCAACCTGATCGACGCCGATGCGCTGTCCATGATCGAAGGCGTGTTCCAGGTGTCCGACCTGTCCGCGCGCGACATCATGGTGCCCCGTTCCCAGATGGACGTGGTCGACATCACGAAACCGATCGAAGAATGGCTGCCGTCCGTGCTGGAAACGGCCCACTCGCGCTTCCCTGCCATTGAAGGCGAGCGCGATAAAGTGGTCGGTATCCTGCTGGCCAAAGACCTGCTGCGCTACTACGCCGACAAATCGTTCGACGTGCGCGACATGCTGCGCCCCGCCATTTTCATTCCGGAATCGAAACGCCTGAACGTCCTGCTGCGCGATTTCCGCGCCAACCACAATCACATGGCGATCGTCGTCGATGAGTACAGCGGCGTGGCCGGACTGATCACCATCGAGGACGTGCTCGAGCAGATCGTCGGCGACATCGAAGACGAATACGATTTCGACGAGGAAGAAGACAACGTCCTGTCGATCAAGGAAGGCCAGTTCGGCCCGCGCTGGCGCGTCAAGGCGCTCACCGAAATTTCCCAGTTCAACGAGGAAGTCGGCGCTACCCTGCCTGAAGACGACGTCGACACCATCGGCGGCCTGGCTGCCAGCCACCTGGGCCGCATGCCGCACAAGGGCGAATCGTTCGAAATCGGCAACCTGCGCTTCGAAGTGCTGCGTGCCGACGCGCGCCAGGTCCACGTCGTGCTGGTGGAAAAACTGCCGCTGGCCGAGGACGAACACGATTGAGGTTCCGGCGTTCGCAACGTGAGGCCACGCCGGTTGTCCTGACCCGCCGCCCCGGCGCGGTGGCGCTGCTGCTGGCCGCGCTCGCGGGCGGCGCCAGCCTGTTCACGTTTGCGCCGTTCGGCTGGTGGCCGCTGCAGTTCCTGCTGCTGGCGTACTTCTTTTACCAGGTCGGACGCAGCACCTCGGTCCAGCGTGCCGCCTGGATCGGCTGGGCCTTCGGCTTCGGCTGGTGCGTGGCCGGCATGCACTGGCTGTACATCTCGATCCACCGCTTCGGCGGCGTCCCGGCGCCGCTGGCTGCTGCCGCCATCTGCTTGCTTGGCCTGTACATGGGCCTCTTCGGCGCAGTTGCCGCCAGCGCAGCGACCTGGCTGCGCAAGCGCTGGTCGCTGCCCCTCCCTGCATTTTTTCTCGTGGTCCTGCCAGTGCTGTGGGGCGTCTCCGAATGGATGCGCGGCTGGGTATTTACCGGTTTTCCGTGGGCTTCGTCCGGCTACGCACACAACGCTGCGCCGCTGGGCGGCTACGCGCCCCTGATCGGCGTGTACGGCATCGGCATCCTGGTGGGCGTCTGCGCCGGCTGCCTGACGCTGCTGACCCAGCGCCGCCGCCTTCCGGCCATCGGCCTGCTGGTGGTCTTGCTGGGCGCCGGCTGGAGCCTGCGCACCATCGACTGGACCACGCCAAGCGGCGCGCCGATCTCGGTGCGCCTGCTGCAGGGCGACGTCGACCAGGGCGAAAAATTCGACACCAACCAGCTGCTGCGCATCCTGGCGCGCTATGAATCGATGATCACGGCGGCGCCCGCCGACCTGATTGCCACGCCCGAAACCGCCATCCCGATCTGGGAGCAATCGCTCCCGCCAGGCTACATCGCCGGACTGCGCGACTGGACTGTCAGGAGCGGCAGCGCGCTGATCCTCGGCATCCCGCTGGCCAACAGCGAGACGGACTACGCCAACAGCGTAGTCGGCTTTTCCGGCGCGGGCCAGCCCTACAGCTACGACAAGCACCACCTGGTGCCGTTCGGCGAATTCGTGCCGTGGGGCTTTCGGTGGGTGACCAATATCCTGCACATCCCGCTGGGCGACAACCGCCGCGGCCCGGCGGTGCAGGCGCCGTTCGCCGTCAAGGACCAGCTGGTCCTGCCGAACATCTGCTACGAAGACGTGTTCGGCGAAGAGATCGCGGCGCAACTGCGAACGAAGCGTCCGGCCACGCTGCTGCTCAATGTGTCGAACCTGGCGTGGTTCGGCGAATCGGTCGCCATTCCCCAGCACCTGCAGATTTCGCAAATGCGCTCGCTCGAGACGGGGCGGCCCATGCTGCGCGCCACCAACAGCGGCGCAACCGCGGTCATCGATGGCAAGGGCCGGATCGTGGAGCAGCTGCCGTTCTACGGACAGGGCGTGCTGTCGACGCGCGTGCAGGGCATGACGGGGATGACGCCGTTCATCCGGTTTGGGTCGTTTGGATTTTTGGTGCTGGGCGCCCTGGCGTTATGCGGCGCCTGGTTCAGTGGCCGCCGCTATGCCAGGGCTGCAAAAACTTCATCGATGTAGTTGGCGCAGCATGGGCACCGGCGTGCGCCGGTATGACGGTTTTAAAATCGCTGGCTTTAAGACCGTCATCCCGGCGCAGGCCGGGACCCATACCCCTTTTGCAGTACCCTGACGCTGATAAAACAACCATTCCCCTCCCAGCCGCCGTCTAAAACCCGCTAAAATTAGTCATTTAGCAAACCGATCGCGCCCCAAGATGCTCACATTTCAACAAATCATATTGACCTTGCAATCCTACTGGGACAAGCAGGGTTGCGCCCTGCTCCAGCCATACGACATGGAAGTCGGCGCCGGCACCTTCCATACGGGTACCTTCCTGCGCGCGATCGGTCCGGAGCCCTGGCGCGCCGCCTACGTGCAGCCGTCGCGCCGCCCGAAGGATGGCCGCTACGGTGAAAACCCGAACCGCCTCCAGCATTATTACCAGTACCAGGTGGTCCTCAAACCCGCGCCGGAAAACATCCTCGACCTGTACCTGGGGTCCCTGGAAGCGCTGGGCCTCGATTTGCAGCAGAACGATGTGCGTTTCGTGGAAGACGACTGGGAAAGCCCGACGCTGGGCGCGTGGGGCCTCGGCTGGGAAGTGTGGCTGAACGGGATGGAAGTGACGCAGTTCACTTACTTCCAGCAGGTCGGCGGCCTCGATTGCAAACCGGTGCTGGGCGAAATCACGTACGGCATCGAGCGCCTGGCCATGTACCTGCAGGGCGTCGAGAACGTGTATGACCTGGTCTGGACCGAGTGGGAAGAAAACGGCACGCGCAAGTCCCTCTCCTACGGCGACGTGTTCCACCAGAACGAAGTCGAGCAGTCGACCTATAACTTCGAGCATGCCAACACCGAACTGCTGTTCGCGCAATTTGCCAACCATGAATCGGAAGCGAAGCGCCTGGTCGAACTGGCGCTGACGCTGCCGGCCTACGAGCAGATCATGAAAGCGTCGCACAGCTTCAACATGCTCGACGCGCGCGGCGCCATCTCGGTGACTGAACGCGCGGCCTACATTGGCCGTGTGCGCACGCTGTCGCGCCTCGTTGCGCAAGCCTATTACGAATCGCGTGAAAAGCTCGGCTTCCCGATGCTGCCCGCCACCGCTGCTGCAGGAACAGAATAAATGAACCATACCTTATTGATTGAACTGCAGACCGAAGAACTGCCACCGAAAGCCCTGGTCAAACTGGGCGCCGCCTTTGCCGCCGGAATCGTCAACGGTTTGAGCGCGCGCGGGTTCCTGGAAGAGAACAGCGTCGCCACGCCCTACGCCACGCCGCGCCGCCTGGCCGTCTCGATCACCAACGTGCGCACGACCTCCCCCGACAAGCAGCTGCGCGACAAGATCCTGCCGGTGTCGGTGGCACTCGATGCAAACGGCAACGGCACGCCGCCGCTGGCAAAAAAACTCGCCGCAATGGGCTTTGCCCACGTCACCGTGGCCGATCTCGAGCGCGCCCAGGACGGCAAGGCCGAGAGCTTCTTTTACAGCCACACGGCCGCTGGCAGCGCGCTGGCAGGCAGCCTGCAGGACGTGGTCGCCGAGTCGGTCGCCAAGCTGCCGATCCCGAAAGTCATGACGTACCAGCGTCCCGACGGCGCCAGCGTGCAGTTCGTGCGCCCGGTGCACACCCTGATCGCGCTGCATGGCGCCGAGGTGCTGCCGTTATCCCTGCTGGGCCTGACCGCCGGCCGTACCACGCAAGGCCACCGCTTCCTGTCGGACGGCGCGCCGATCACGATCGAGCATGCCGACGACTACGCGGCCCGCCTGGAAACCGTGGGCAAAGTCATGCCGGCTGCTGCCGTGCGCCGCGACAGCATCCGCGCACAGTTGCTGGAGCACGCCGGAGCCGACCTGGTGCTGATGCCGGACGCGCTGCTCGACGAAGTGGCGGCCCTGGTGGAATGGCCGGTGGTCTATGCGTGCAACTTCGAGGAACAGTTCCTGGCCGTGCCGCAGGAAGTGCTGATCCTGACGATGCAGACCAACCAGAAGTACTTTGCGCTGACGGATGCCGGCGGCAAGCTGCGCTCGCGCTTTCTGATCGTCTCGAACATTGCCACCAGCGATCCGCAGCACATCATCGGCGGCAACGAGCGCGTCGTGCGCCCGCGCCTGTCCGACGCCAAGTTCTTCTTCGAGCAGGACCAGAAAAAAACCCTGGCGTCGCGCCTGCCGCTGCTGGAAAACGTCGTCTATCACAACAAGCTTGGCACGCAGGCTGCACGCACCGTGCGCGTCACCACGCTGGCCGGCGCCATTGCGCGCCACCTGGGCTACGACGTGGCGCTGGCCGAACGCGGCGCCCAGCTGGCGAAAGCCGACCTGCTGACGGACATGGTGGGCGAATTCCCCGAACTGCAAGGCATCATGGGCACGTATTACGCGCGCCATGACGGCGAGCCGGAAGAAGTCGCACTGGCCGCGTCCGAACACTACCAGCCGCGCTTTGCCGGCGACGCGCTGCCGACCACCAATACGGGTACTGCCGTCGCACTGGCCGACAAGCTGGAAACACTGGTGGGCATCTGGTCGATCGGCCTGCAGCCAACCGGCGAAAAGGATCCGTTCGCGCTGCGCCGCCACGCGCTGGGCGTGCTGCGCATGCTGCTGGAAAAGCGCCTGCCGCTGTCGATCAGCGCCCTGCTGGCCGATGCCGCCGCTGCTTTCGACGGCCAGCCTGGCGCAGTCAGCTCATTCATCAGTCCGGTCGCCGAGGTCGCCGTCTTCATGCAGGACCGCCTGCGCGGCATGCTGCGCGAGCGCGGCTTTTCGCCAAATGAAGTCGAAGCCGTGCTGGCGCAAAACCCGGACCGCCTCGATGACATCGTCCAGCGCCTGGACGCCGTCAAGGCCTTTGCCGCACTGCCGGAAAGCGCGTCGCTGGCCGCTGCCAACAAGCGCATCACCAACATCCTGAAGAAAACCGACGTTGCGCCCGGTGCGGTCGAGGAATCGCTGCTGGTCGAAGACGCCGAGCGCAACCTGTTCGCGGCCATTGCACGCGTGCGTCCCCAGGTCGATGCGGCGTTTGCTGCCGGCGACTTTGCCGGCACGCTGCAAACGCTGGCGCAGCTGCGCGTCGAAGTCGATGCCTTCTTCACCGACGTGATGGTGATGGCAGAAGACACGGCCTTGCGCAACAACCGCCTGGCGCTGTTGTCGACGCTGCATGCGATGATGAACCGCGTCGCCGACATCTCGACGCTGGCAACGTAACGCTATGAAGCTGATCATCCTCGACCGCGACGGCGTCATCAACCAGGACTCGGCCGCGTTCATCAAGTCGCCGGCCGAGTGGGTGCCGATTCCCGGTTCGCTCGAAGCCATCGCGCGCCTGAACCAGGCCGGCTACCGCGTCATCGTGGCGTCGAACCAGTCGGGGATCGCGCGCGAACTGTTCGACATGCCGACGCTCAACGCCATCCACCAGAAGATGCATAACTCCGCCCAGCTGGTGGGCGCCGACATCGACGCCATTTTCTTTTGCCCGCATGCGGCCATCGACAATTGCGACTGCCGCAAACCAAAGGCCGGCATGTTCGACGAAATTGCGAAGCGCTTCAAGGTCAGCCTGCGCGGCGTGCCGACGGTCGGCGATTCGCTGCGCGACCTGCAGGCCGGCTTCATCAGCGGCTGCCTGCCGTTCCTGGTCCTGACCGGGAAAGGCGAACAGACCCGGGAGACCGGCGGCCTGCCGCCCGGCACCCAGGTCTTCCCCGACCTGGCCGCCATGGTGCAGGCATTCCTCGCGCGCCAGCCCGGCAAAACCCCTCCCGTTCCCACCATTCCCTCCTGATTCGGAGCTTCTCTCTTGCTAATGTTTTTGCGCTCCCTGCTCTTCACCGTCATCATGACGGTGGCCACCATCGTCTGGGCCTGTGTCTGTTTTCTCGCCGCGCCGCTGCCGTACAACCAGCGCTTCTGGGTGACCTCGCGCTGGAACGTTTTCATCATCTGGTGCGCCAAAGTCATTTGCGGCATCCGCTATGAATTCAAGGGCTACGAGAATTTCCCCGATGCGCCGGTGATCCTGCTGTCGAAACACCAGTCGGCGTGGGAAACCATCTTCCTGCTGCCGAACATGCCGCGTCCGCTGGTCTACGTCTTCAAAAAAGAGATCCTGTATATCCCGTTCTTTGGCTGGGCGATGGGTTTGCTCCGCATGATTCCGATCGACCGCAGCAAAGGCAAGAACGCGTTCAAGTCCGTGGTCGCCCATGGCAAGAAGCGCCTGGCCGACGGCCAGTGGATCATCATGTTCCCCGAGGGGACGCGCATCCCCGTGGGACAGGCCGGCAAATACAAAAGCGGCGGCACGCGCCTGGCCGTCGAAACTGGTGCATTGGTGGTGCCGATCGCGCATAATTCAGGTGAATGCTGGCCCAAGGGATCGTTCATCAAACGCCCCGGGCTGGTGACGGTATCGATCGGCAAACCGATTGCACCGGAAGGCCACACTCCCGACAGCATGATGCAAGAGGTGCAAAATTGGATCGAATCAGAAATGCGCGTCATTTCGCCCCACGCCTACAAAGGTGGCTGAGCGAAGCCGGTGCGCTGCTGGCGCCCGAAACGACTGACAAGCAACCGGCCGCACCGAAGCTGACCGGCCCCCAGCTGGAATTGTTTGCGCAGGATTTTTTTGCTGCGCTCGAACCGGCCCAGCGGCCCGCAGCCCCGCCGCAGCCGCTGTTCAAGGCGCCGCCTGCTCCGCCGCGCTTTGTCCTGCCCACGCCCCCTGCCACGCCTGACGCGCCCCTGCGCCGCATCCAGCTTGGCATCCATACCCTCGACTATGCACTGCGCCGCTCCACGCGCCGCTCGATCGGTTTCATGATCGACGACGACGGCCTGCGCGTGACGGCGCCGCGCCGCGTCACGCTGGCCGAAATCGACAACGCCATCCGCGCCAAGCAGCGCTGGATCCTGACCAAGCTGCATGAACGGGGCGAGCGGCGCGCCCAGCGCGAAATCAGGCCGCCGGTAGCCTGGGTCGACGGCGCCCGGCTTCCCTACCTGGGCGGCGACATCACCCTGCGCCTGCAGGAAGCCACGCGCAGCCACTGCGTGTTCGATCCCGCCACGCGCGTGCTGGAAGTGGGCGTGGTGCCGGGGCTGTCGGAATGGCAGCTGAAGGAACGCGTCAAGCTGTGGTTCCAGAGCGAAGCGAAACGCATATTCGTGGAACGGCTCGACGTGTACGCCGCGCGCCTGGGCGTGACGTACCAGGCGTGCGCCCTGTCGGGCGCTGGCTCGCGCTGGGGTTCGTGCACGGTGCAGGGGAACATCCGCCTGAACTGGCGCCTGATCCATTATCCGCTGGCCCTGGTCGATTACGTCGTGGCGCACGAACTGGCGCACATCCGCGAAATGAACCACAGCGCCCGCTTCTGGGCAGTGGTGGCGTCGGTGTATCCGGATTACGACGGCGCCAAGACAGCGCTGCGCAAACGCTCGCAGGAGCTGCCGGTTTTATTCACTGATTAAGCGCGGGCTGGCGGACAGCCCTGGCAAAGCCGCGCATGGCAGCGATGTCGTCCTGGTTCAGGCAGCGGTAGGGAATGGGCAGCGTGCCGCGCGCGAGGATCATCAAGAAACCGTTCCGGTAGCGCCGGATGGCGCGCACGTCGCGCCATGCGATCAGCGTCACGCCACTGTCGCTGACGCGCACGATGCCGTGAAAGTCGATCGTCATTTCATACGTACGGCTGCCGCGCCGCAGCAGGATGAAGTGCATGGCCGCCATGAAGGTGCTCTTGAGGCGCAGCCAGGCGCTGTTGACGGGGCCGACGCGCCGCCGGCGGATCAGGAAGCCCGCATGCTGCCACATGAAACCGGTGTATTCGGCCAGCGTGTAGCGCACCAGGAAATGCAGGGCGAATGGCACCGGCGCCAGCGCGGGAGCCGCCAGCGCGGACGCCGCCATCGGCAGGCCCGGCTCCGGTGCAGCTTCGTCAAACGGCAGGTCGGCAGTGCGCTGGTGCGGCGCCAACACCGGCCCGGGGTTCTTGAACGAGAACATGCAACCCCCTTTTGACTAAAGGAAACGAAGGGGAGATGGTATCAAATCCTGGCGAATCAGTCGTCGCAGCAATTCAACAGTGCGCCCGGTGGCGCCGCGATGCTGGCCGGCGAAGTCCAGCGCGGCCTCGCCCATGCGGTTGCGCGCCAGGCCGTCCTGCAGCAACCCGGTGGCCGCTGCCACCATGGCGGGGGCATCGTCGCAGCGCAGCGCAGCGCCTGCCTCGACAGCCTGCTCGGTGGCAAGCGCGAAGTTGAAGGTGTGGGGCCCGACCAGGACCGGTTTGCCGACGGCGCATGCTTCGATCAGGTTTTGCCCGCCCAGGGGCAGCAGGCTGCCGCCGATATAAGCGCAGTCGCAGGCAGCGTAATAGGCAAACATCTCGCCCATCGAGTCGCCGATCAGCACATCCGCTGTGATGGCCTCATCGTCCGTCAGTTGGGAGCGGCGCGCCACTGACAGGCCGCGCGCCGTGGCCAAAGCCGCCACGTCGTCGAAACGCTGCGGGTGGCGCGGCACCAGGACCAGCAAGGCATGGTCTTCGGCGCGCCATGCATCGAGGATCAGCGCCTCTTCGCCGTCGCGCGTGCTGGCGCACAGCAGCACCGGACGCGTGCCGATACGCGCGCGCAGCCAGGCGCCCAGTGCCAGCGCCGCCGGCGGCGGCACGACGTCGAACTTGATGCTGCCGGTGACTTCCACCGTTGGCGCGCCCAGCGACGTAATGCGCTGGGCATCGGCCGGCGTTTGCGCGGCCACCAGCGTGATGGCGCGCGCCGCGTCCGTCATCAGGGCGCCAAAACGCTGGCCGCGCCGCAGCGAGCGGGCGGACAGGCGTGCATTGACCAGCGCGACCGGCACGCCGGCGCCCTGGCACGCTGCCACCAGGTTGGGCCAGACCTCGGTCTCCATCAGGATGCAGATGCACGGCGCGAAGTGGCGCAGGAAGCGGCGCGCCATGAAACCGGTGTCGTAAGGCAGATAGGACTGGATGAAACGGGCGCCGTGCCTGGCGAACAGCTGCTGGCCTGTGGCGCGTCCGGTCGGGGTCATGTGCGTGAGCAGGATGCGGTGACCGGGGTAGGCAGCCAGCAGCGCGTCGACCAGCGGTTCGGCAGCGCGCGTTTCGCCCACCGACACGGCGTGCAGCCAGAGCGTCGGCATCGACCCTGCAGGTGCACCGTACCACCCAAGGCGCTCGCCCCAGTGCGCACGATAGCCCGGCTCCTTGCGGCCGCGCCACCACAGGCGCGCCAGCACCAGGGGCAGCGCCAGGTACCACATCAGGGTGTAGAAAGTGCGCATCAGGCAGTGGCCCGCAACTGTGCGATGGCGCCCTGGACGTCGGCCACCGACGGCGGCGACCCGGCGTCGCCCAGGTTGACGATGCGGTCCGACCAGTTGCCCTCGGTCTTCCAGCGCGCCGAATCGGCATAGATCTCCACCGTCGGGCGCAAAAATGCCGCGGCGATGTGCGTCAGGCCCGTGTCGACGCCAATCACGAGGCCGGCGCAGCGTGCCAGCGTGACCGCGTCATCCATCGACAGCTTGGGCAGCACGCGCGCGTTGGGAATGGCTGCCGCCAGCGTCTCGGCTTCCTGCTTTTCCTGCGCCGCCCCCCACGGCAGCAGCACCGGCATGGGCGCGAGCGACCGGCCGATGGCGATCCAGTGAGCAGGCGCCCACTTCTTGGCGTCGCGCGCTGTCCCGTGGAAGAACACGGCGTAGGGACCGGCCGGCATCCAGCCGGGACGCGTGACTGCATCAGGCGATGGCAGGCCGAAGTCGGGCGGCGTGTCGATCGTGTATTTCAGGGCGTTGGCTGCCACCAGTCGACCCCGCGCCACCGCATGGGTGCGCGGCGGCAGGTAGACGCTTTTGGAATGGAACAGGCGCGAGGCCGCTTCATAGCCGGAGTCTTCCCCGCCATTGGCCATACCGATTTTAAGACCGCCCGGCGCCAGGCGCGCGCAGGCCATGATGATCCCGGTCTTGATCAGCCCCTGGGTATCGAAGACGTAATCGTAGCGTTCTGCGCGCAGCGTGTGCCAGAAGTCCTTGATCTCGGCGCGGGTGGCGCTGTCGCCCAGGTTCTTGCGCCAGCGCCGCAAGGCAAACGGAATCACGCGGCGCACCCGGGGGTTCAGACGCACCAGGCTGACATAGCCCTCTTCCACCACCCAGTCGACCTGGGCGGCGGGATGGTGGGCCAGGATATCGGCCACCATCGGCAGGTTGTGCAGGACGTCGCCCAGGGACGACACCCTCACCAGCAGGATTTTCACCGGTGATTGACTTAGAACGGCAGCGCGGCGTCAGGCTTGGCGTCGAGGATCACGCGGCGGAAGTCGCCCTGGATGCGCGCCAGCGCTGCCGGCGTTTCCGCCTCGAAGCGCATCACCACGACCGGGGTGGTGTTCGACGAGCGGGCCAGGCCAAAGCCGTCCGGATACTCGACGCGCAGGCCGTCGATGTCGTTGATGCTGTCCGAACCCGGGAAGGTGGCATGCGTGCGCAAGTGCTCGATGATGGCGACGTTTTCGCCTTCGTTCAGGTGCAGGTGCAGTTCCGGGGTGCTGTCCGACATTGGCAGGGAATTGAGCAGGGCCGAGGGATCGGCTTCACGCGTAAGCAGTTCCAGCAGGCGCGCGCCCGAGTACAGGCCGTCGTCGAAACCGTACCAGCGGTCCTTGAAGAAGATATGGCCGCTCATTTCGCCGCCCAGCGGGGCGCCGGTTTCGCGCAGTTTGGCCTTGACCAGCGAATGGCCGGTTTTCCACATCAGCGGCTGGCCGCCGTGTTTGGCGATCCACGGCGCCAGGTGGCGCGTGCATTTCACGTCGAACAGGATCTGGGCGCCAGGATTGCGCGACAGGACGTCGGCGGCAAACAGCATCATCTGGCGGTCCGGGTAAATGATCTGGCCATCCTTGGTGACCACGCCCAGGCGGTCGCCGTCGCCGTCAAAGGCGATGCCGATTTCCGCGTCGGTCTCTTGCAGGCACTTGATCAGGTCCTGCAGGTTTTCCGGGTGGGCCGGATCAGGGTGGTGGTTCGGGAACGTGCCGTCGACTTCGCAGAACAGTTCGATAACGTCCAGGCCCATGCCGCGGAACAGGTCGCCCGCAAACGCGCCGGCCACGCCGTTGCCGCAGTCGACTGCAATTTTCATCGGACGGGCAATTTTGACGTCGCCGATGATGCGCTGGAGGTATTCGGCGCGGATGTCGTAGGTGGTGTAGGTACCGGCGGTGGCGGCCACGTTGCCGTCGTTGGCGGCGATGTCGTCATGCAGCGCGGTGATCGTGGTGCCGTGGATCGCTTCGCTGGCCAGGACCATCTTGAAACCGTTGTAGTCGGGCGGATTGTGGCTGCCGGTGACCATGATGCCGGAGCGTGCTGCCAGGACGTTGGTTGCGTAGTACACCATTGGCGTGGCGACCATGCCCAGGTCGATCACGTTCACGCCGGCCGACTGCAGGCCGGCGGCCAGGGCTGCGGCCAGCGAAGGACCGGACAGGCGGCCGTCGCGGCCGATGATGACCGTGCCTTCGCCTTTGGCCAGTGCGGCGCGGCCGAAGGCCTGGCCGATGGCGTGGGCCACGCCGTCGTCGAGGGTTTTGTCGATGACGCCGCGGATGTCGTAGGCTTTGAAAATTGTCTTGGAAAGGGCAACCATATTATTTGAACCTTGAAGTGACGGCGGACGTCAAAGCCGGCCGGACAGCGGCAGGCAAATCGACGGCATTGAGCCAGAATGGGTAAGCGAATGTGCAGCGGGTATTGTAACGGCAAGCGGGGTCCAAGGGAATGCGGACCCGCGTGCTTGCCGGTAACAGTTATCGGCCAGGGCCGGAAAAATATTCCCGGCCGGGTAATAACTGGTTGATGACTTTATGTAGCAGGCGTGAGAAAGACTTAAACGCGCAGCTTGTCGATCGATTTGCCGCCTTCGACCCATTCCTTGACCCATTTAGGCTGGCGGCCACGGCCGGTCCACTGCTGGGCTGCATTATCAGGGTGACGGAAACGCACGGCAACGGTACCCTGCTTGGAGACTTTAGCCGAAGCCATCAGGTCTTTCAAAGGCACGCCAACGCTTTGGGCAATCGCCAGGATCTGCTCACGGGCTTTCGAGACTTCCTGGTGCTCACGCTGCTTCATTTCTTGCTTGATTTGATCCTGCAGATTACGCAGGTCGCCTACGGACATATTCGACAGATCCATCATGGTTCCTTCAGAAGTAGTGGTTGAAATTGTTAAGTGAATTCTCACCAATTGTCGCAATATACTACAGAACGCGTGTGAAGGGCATTATGTCACTTCTTTTTTTTAATGATAAGCCAGCGCGGCGACTTAAATCGCACAATACGTGCATACAGCCAGATGTAGCTGACAATAAACAATAAACATAAACATATGAGGACGCTGGTGTCGCGCCAGAACATCGTCGCAGGGATAACCGCCATCAGTGAAAACAGCCACAGGTATGGTGATGTGAGTGAATTACGGCGCATCAGCGCCTGCGCTTCTTTTCGACCAACCGTCCACTGCACAATGCGCCGAAAAATTAAACTGTGCAAGTGAATACCATCTGGCATCGCCGGAGATTTTCCGCGCACAAACATACGGCGCCAGGCGGAAAACAGGGTTTCAAATGCAGGATAGATCAGCAACAGGGCCGCGTACCAGGTCGAGACCTGGGGATTGCGCATGACCAGCAACAGCGTCAGTTCTCCCAGCATGAAGCCGATAAAGTAAGCGCCGCCATCGCCAAGGAAAATCAGTCCGACCGGATAATTCCAGATCAGGAAACCGGCAGTGGCGCCAGCGACCATCAAGGCTGTCACCAGCACGAATACGTCGCCAACCTGCCACGCGACATAGGCCAGTGAAATGAGCATGCAGATCGTCACCACGCTGGCCAGGCCATTGAATCCGTCGATAATATTGACCGCATTTGCAATACCCGCCACCGCCAGCACCGTGATCGGCAAAACCAGCCAGGTGGCGGTAATGGCAATCGATCCAAACGGCATGTCGATGCGGCCCAGGCGCGCATCAAGCAGGATATAGCCGAGCCAGGCAGCAACCATCGTCAACAGCAACCGGCGTGATGCACGCACCGTTCCCGTGTAATCTTCGACAATGCCGCCGACAAAAGCGATCGATGAACAAACCAGCAGGGAAAAAGCCCAATGACCGAGGGCAGGCACGCGCCAGATGGAGATAGCCGTGGATATGCCGACCGCCAGGAAAATAGGCAAGCCGCCGATTCTCGCCACCGAATGGGCATGCACTTTCTGCACCCCGTTAAAATCGGCATCTAGCGCGCGCCGATGCAACCGGACCTGCTTAATGACGAGTAACGTCAGCAGGGCAGAGGAGATGAAACTGACCAGGAATGAAAACATTATTATTCTTTATAGTCCAAGTGCCCGGAACTGGAGGGCAATCATCCGGGGCGGCTCGTGCCTTCCGGCCTGGCCTGAAGTCTCGCATTGATTGTACCGGAATAACGGGCCAAATCGCCCGTTCCATCATGCACGGCAGAGAGCCGTCCATATTGCGCATTCGCGCTTAAAATAGCCGTTTGCGGCCCTGCCGCTTTTTTATCCGATTCAAGGACACCATGAGAACCGCAGCGTGAGGACCTATGTTATCGGCGACCTGCAAGGCTGCGCGCATGAAGCGCATTTGCTGGTCGACCGGATTGCGCTCGACGCAAAGGGCGATGCCCGTATTTTGTTTGTCGGCGATCTGGTCAACCGCGGCCCGGCTTCGCTGCAGGCGCTGCGCGACCTGAAACAGATGCAGACAGCGAGCGGTGGCCGCATCGATGCCCTGCTGGGCAACCACGACCTGCACCTGCTCGCCGTGGCCAGCGGCGCCCAGTCGCAGGGCCGGTCCGACACCCTCGACGAGATTCTCGCCGCCCCCGACCGCGACGAACTCGTGGCCTGGCTGCGCATGCGCCCGATGGCCATCATGGCTGCCGGCTGCCTCCTGGTCCACGCCGGCGTGGCGCCGCAATGGACGCCGCTGCAGACCATGGAACTGGCGGGTGAAGTGCAGGCCGTGCTGCGCGGCCCGGGCTGGAAAGATTTCCTGGCCAAGATGTACGGCAACCTGCCGGCACGCTGGAGCGACCGGTTGACCGGCATGGAACGCATCCGCTGCATCGTCAACGCTCTCACGCGCATGCGCCTGTGCGCACCCGACGGCACCATGGATTTCGCCCACAAGGAAAGCGATGCCGGGCCGCCGGGGTCGAACCTGGTGCCGTGGTTCGACCTGCCGGGCCGCAAAACGGCCGATATCACGGTCGCGTTCGGGCACTGGTCGGCGCTGGGACTGCTGATGCGGCCCAATTTGCTGGGGGTGGACAGCGGTTGTGTCTGGGGCGGGAAGCTCAGCGCCGTGTGCCTGGACGACCGGACATTATTGCAGGTGGCGTGCCCGGAGTATCTGAAGGTGGGGAAGGCTGGCTAAACCCGCTACGAACGCTTTTTTATCCACCACATCCAAAACTGACGGTCTATAAGCGATCGGTACTAAATGCAGCCGATAGCGTCGCGCCTACCGCCTCCTCCGCCGCCTTCGCCAGGTCGCGCCGGTGCGCGCCTGCCGCCGCTATCGGCGCCAGGCACGTCAACTGCGCCTTCACCGGCGGCCCGGACAGGATGTTCATCATGCTTTGCCCGAACGTGGTGTCGTCCAGGTAGTCGATCGACGCATGCGGGCGTCCCGCTGCATCCACATACGCCAGCGCATATGGCTGCAGCATCACCTTCGCATCGATGGCGGCTTCGAACAGGTTGGCGTGGAATGGCAGCAGGCTGCCCTGCGGGGCCGTGGTCCCTTCCGGGAAAAACGCCACGCGCTCGCCGTCATGCAGTGCGTCGACGATCCCCTTGAAAATCTGGCGCAGTTCCCTGCGGCTGCCACGCGCGATGAACACGGTGCCGGCCTTGTACGCGAGCCAGCCCAGCACCGGCCAGGCGCGGATTTCCGCCTTGGCCACGAAACGGCACGGGTGGTGCGCATTGATGACGAAGATGTCCAGCCAAGATACGTGGTTGGCCGCCACCAGGGCGTGTCCGAGCGCAGGCTCGCCGGCGGCCGGCGCGACCTCGACGCGGCAGATACGCAGCAGCGCCCCCGACCAGCCCCGCACGATGCGCGTGCGCAGCCCCTGCCCTGCCCACGGAAACACCACGGCGCACGTCGCCAGCCCCAATGCCAGGTGCGTGACGACGCGCGCCAGGCGCCAGGCGAGTGTGACGTTCAATGGACGGTCAGCGCTCGAACGCGACGCGGCCCGCGACGATGGTGGCGCGCACCTGCCCGCTCAGCTCGTAACCGAGGAACGGCGTGTGCTTGCCCTGGCTGGCCAGCGCCGCACCATGTACCAGCCAGCGCGCGTGCGGGTCGAACAGCACCACGTCGGCCGGGTTGCCAACCGCGAGGTCACCGGCCGGCAGCCCGGCCAGGCGGGCCGCATCGACCGTGACCTTGGCCAGCGCGCGGGGTAGCGCTGCCGGGTCATGCTGGTCGTCGGCCCACTTGACCATCAATGCCAGCAGCAGCTCCAGGCCGGTGGCGCCGGGCGACGCTTCGCCGAACGGCAGCAGCTTCTCGTCGTCGTCGACCGGGGTGTGGTCGGAACAGACCGCGTCAACCGTGCCGTCGAGGAGGCCAGCACGGATGGCGTCGCGGTCGCGCTGGGCGCGCAGCGGCGGCGTCAGGCGCGCATTGGAGTCGAAAAAGCCGATGTCGGCGTCGGTCATGTGCAGGTGGTGCACGCCGACGTCGCACGTGACCGGCAAGCCCTCTTTCTTCGCCGCGCGCACCAGCTCGAGGCCGGCAGCGGACGACATCCGGCACAGGTGCACGCGCGCACCTGTGGCGCGCACCAGCTCGAAGATCGTGTGCAGCGCAATGGTCTCGGCCATGACCGGCACGCCGGACAGGCCCAGGCGCGACGCCAGCGGCCCCGCATGGGCGATGCCGCCGGCGCCGATGTGCGCGTCCTGCGGGCGCAGCCAGACGGTGTAGCCAAAGGTGTTCGCATATTGCAGCGCGCGCAGCAGCACATTGGTGTCTTCGATCGGCACTTCGGCCTGCGAAAAGCCGATGCAGCCGGCTTCCGTCAGCTCCGCCATTTCAGTGAGCGCCTCGCCCCTCAATCCCACCGTCAAGGCGCCCAGCGGATGCACGTGGGCCTGGTGCAGATTGCGCGCGCGGTGCTTGAGCATTTCAACCAGGCCGGGTTCATCGAGCACGGGATCGGTATCGGGCGGGCAGACCAGCGACGTGACGCCGCCCTGCATGGCCGCCAGCATCTCCGATTCGAGCGTGGCCTTGAATTCGTAGCCAGGCTCGCGCAGGCGTGCCGACAGGTCGACCAGGCCGGGCGCGACCACCAGGCCGGTGGCGTCGATGACGCGTTCGGCGACAAAACCGGCCGGCGCGGCGCCGATGGCGGCAATCACGCCGCCGTCGATGAACAGGTCCTGCACGGCGTCGATGCCGTTGGCCGGGTCGATCACGCGGCCGTTCTGAATATGTAATGTCATGGATTTCATGCGTGGCCACCTGCCAGGATACTCATCACCGCCATGCGGACCGCGATACCGAACGTCACCTGCGGCAGGATCACTGCCTGCGGGCCGTCCGCCACCGCCGAGTCGATCTCGACGCCGCGGTTCATCGGCCCCGGGTGCATGACGATCGCGTCGGGCTTGGCCAGCGCCAGGCGCTCCGGCGTCAGGCCGTAGCTCTTGAAATACTCTTGCGCCGACGGCAGCAGCGCGCCCGACATGCGTTCGCTCTGCAGGCGCAGCATGATGATCACGTCGACGCCCTTGAGGCCTTCGTCCATATTGGTAAACACCCGCACGCCCATCTGTTCGAGCGCGCCCGGCAGCAGCGTGTGCGGCGCAATCGCGCGCACTTCCGGCACGCCCAGCGTGGTCAGCGCGTGGATGTCCGAACGCGCCACGCGGCTGTGCAGGATGTCGCCGACGATGGCCACGGTCAGGTTCGTGAAATCCTTTTTGTAGTGGCGGATCGTGTACATGTCGAGCAAACCCTGGGTGGGATGCGCGTGGCGTCCGTCGCCGGCATTGACCACGTGGACGTGCGACTGCTTCGTGTCGATCAGGTGCTTGGCGATCAGGTACGGCGCCCCCGACTGCGCGTGGCGCACGACGAACATGTCGGCATGCATGGCCGACAGGTTGTCGATGGTGTCTAACAGCGATTCGCCCTTGCTGGCCGACGACGCCTGGATGTTCAGGTTGATGACGTCGGCCGACAGGCGCTTCGACGCGATCTCGAACGTGGTGCGGGTGCGCGTCGAGTTTTCGAAAAACAGGTTGAACACACTTTTGCCGCGCATCAGCGGCACTTTTTTGACTTCGCGGTCGGAGATGCTGACAAAACTCGAGGCCGTGTCGAGGATATGGTTGACGATCGATTTCGGCAGGCCCTCGATGGACAGCAGGTGCTGCAGTTCGCCGTTCTTGTTCAGTTGGGGATTAAGCATTGTCTTCTTCCTCGACCGTCAGTGTCAGCTTGCCATCGTCACCGCGCTGCAGCGACAAGGCCTGCCCGGCCTTCAGTTCAGCGTGCACGCCGACAAAATCGGCTGCCACCGGCAATTCGCGCCCGGCCCGGTCGGCCAGGGCTGCCAGCATGATGCGCGCCGGACGGCCGTAGTCGAACAGCACATTGATTGCCGCGCGCGTCGTGCGCCCGGTGTACAGGACATCGTCGACCAGCACGATGTTGGCACGGTCGACGTTGAAACCGATGTGGGTCGGCTTCACGTCCGGGTGCAGCCCTTTTTTGGCGTAATCGTCGCGATAGAACGACACGTCGATGGAGCCGAGGCGGTTGGTCAGGTCGAGGTCGGTCGCCAGGCGCTGGGCCAGCCAGGCGCCGCCCGAGTGGATGCCGACGATGGCGGCATCCGGCACGCCGGCAAGGCCTGCGCGTACCTGTTCAAGCAAGGTGCGGTAGAGCGCCTCGGCATCAAAGTCCGTGGTTGTTGTGATGGGCATGGTCGTCAAAGTATTGTTGCAAAATGATGGCGGCGGCGCGGTCGTCGATGACCTCGCCGCGTTTCGCGGAAATCACCGCGGAAGAATAGCGCTCGTCGACCAGTGTGACAGGGAGGTTGAAGCGGCCGTGCAGCTGGTTGGCAAAGCGCTGGCAGCGCAGCGTCATCTCGTGTTCGGCGCCGTCGGGATGGCGCGGTTCGCCGACGACCAGGCGCGTGGGGCGCCACTGGTCGATCAGCGCGCCGATCTGGGTAAAACGGGTGGCATTGTCGATTGCCTTGACCACGGCCAGGGGCTGTGCCTGGGCAGTCAGGGTGTTTCCCATTGCAATGCCAATACGCTTGATGCCGAAGTCGAATCCAAAAACAATCTCGATCATCAGGCGTGGCCGGCCTCGGAAGCCAGCATGATCGGGTCGATGCCCAGCAGCTTGATGGCGGCGGTGTAGCGTTCTTCGACCGGCAGGTCGAACAGCACGTGCGCGTCGGCGCCGACGGTAAGCCAGCCATTGCGCGACAGTTCGTCCTCGAGCTGGCCCGGGCTCCAGCCGGCGTAGCCGATCGACACGAGCATGCGCGCCGGACCGTCGCCGTTGGCGACCGCCTCCAGCACGTCGATCGACGTGGTGAAGGCAACGTCGGGGGTGACGGTCAGCGACGACGAGTAGCGTTCACCCGGCGTGTGCAGGACAAAGCCGCGGTCGTCCTGGACCGGACCGCCAAACAGGATGGCTTCGTTGACGACGGCCGGGTCGATGTCGTCGGCCATTTTCAGGTCGATGCGCTCGAACAGCGTTTCCATCGTCATGTCGGTAGGCTTGTTGACGATCACGCCCAGCACGCCTTTGTCGTTGTGTTCGCACACATAGACCACTGCGCCGCCGAACACCGGGTCATCCATGGAAGGCATGGCAATCAAGAAATGATTCGCCAGATTCAGTCCGGACGCGGCCGGGCCGGCGTGGCCCATGTGCTCGCCGGGTTCCTGGGGTAGGCCAAGCATGGGCAGAGGCTGGCCAATCTTGCTGTTCTTCATACGCGTACTCTCCGCACTCTTTCTTTGGCTCTGAGGTCCAGGGCCCCAAACTGCAGGGTAGGGATTTTTCGCTAGTTTACACTGATTTGCAGCCGCACCACGCATGCGCGGTACCAGGCATCGTCTCGTCGATGGTAGACAGTAAAATAGGCGCCGCCTTGACCATGCACACAAATAATGACGCCTAGCAATATTCTAGTCTGGTTCCGCCGCGACCTGCGCGCCCACGATCACGCTGCCCTGCATCACGCTCTCACTGCGGGCACCCGGGTCTACTGTGTGTTTGTCTATGACACCGACATTCTCGATGGGTTGCCGCAAGCTGACCGGCGCGTGCAGTTCATCCATGCCGGGCTGGCCCAGCTGGACGTCGACCTGCAAGCGATGGGAGGCCATCTGCTGGTGCGCCATGGCCGCGCTGCGGAGGAAGTGGCCGCGCTGGCGGCGCAACTGCAGGTGGACGCCGTCTACACCAACCGCGACTACGACCCGGCAGCCATTGCGCGCGACGCCGATGTCGCCGCGCGGCTGCTCGCCGATGGGCGCGCTCTGCACAGCTTCAAGGACCAGGTGGTCTTTGAACAGCACGAGGTGCTGACGCTTGGTGGCAAGCCGTTTTCCGTGTTCACGCCGTACAAGAATGCCTGGCTCAAGAAGCTGGCGGCAGAACCCGATGCGATCGTGGCCTACGCCATCGACGCGCATGCCGCCCATTTTGCCGCCGGCCCGTCCGCCCTGCCCGCGCTGGAAAAACTGGGTTTTACCAAACCGGCCGTGCCGGCGCAGCCGTTCGGCATGGATGGCGCCTCCGCTTTGTTCGAAAGCTTCATTTCGCGCATGCCGGGCTATGACACCGAGCGCAATTTCCCCGCGCTCGATGCGACGTCGCGCCTGTCGATGCATCTGCGCTTCGGAACCGTCTCCGTGCGCCACCTGGTGCGCACCGTGCAGCAGTTGGCTGCCAACGGCGCCGGAGGCGCCGGCGCGCCAGTGTGGATGGCAGAACTGATCTGGCGCGAGTTTTACCAGATGATTTTATATGTGCATCCGCACGTGGTGACAGAACCCTTCAAGCCGGCCTTCAACGCAGTGCAGTGGGAACAGGGACCGGAGGGCGATGCATTGTTTGCCGCCTGGTGCGAAGGCCGCACCGGCTATCCGCTGGTCGACGCGGCGATGGCCCAGATCAACCAGACCGGCTTCATGCACAACCGGCTGCGCATGGTGGTCGCCAGCTTCCTGGTGAAGGACCTGGGCATCGACTATCGCCGGGGCGAGCAGTATTTCGCGCTGCACCTGAACGATTACGAACTGGCGTCGAACAACGGCGGCTGGCAATGGGCGGCATCGACCGGGTGCGATGCACAGCCGTGGTTCCGGATTTTCAATCCCGTGACGCAATCGGAAAAGTTCGATACGCAGGGAGACTTCATCAAGCAGTACCTGCCGCAGCTTGGGAAACTGGACAGGAAGGAGATCCATGCGCCGTGGACGGTGCCGGCCGAGGTGCTGTCGAAAAAGGGTGTGCGGCTGGGGGACAATTATCCGCAGCGGCTGGTGGAGCACGACAAGGCGCGGGCGAAGACGCTGGCGCGGTTCGGGGTGGTGAAGACCGTGGTGGCAGACGGCATTGCAACGCCTGATTGAACCGCCAGACAAAAAACCGTCATACCGGCTTTCGCCAGTAGGACGGTCTTGCGTATAACTAGTTAGCTTGCGCCCGTGGCATCTCGCGCCCCAGCAACCCCGCAATCGCCGCCAGCAGCACCGGCTCCTGGAACGGTTTGCCGAAGTACGCATTCACCCCCAGGTCGAGCGCGTAGTTGCGGTGCTTGTCGGCGGTGCGCGACGTGATCATGATGATCGGGATGCCCGCGGTCTTTTCGCCGCCGCGCACGTTGCGTGTCAGGTCAAAACCGTCCATCCGCGGCATCTCGATATCGACCAGCATCAGGTCGGGCGTGGCCTGCTGCAGCTGTTCGAGGGCATCGACGCCGTCCTTGGCCAGCAGCACCTGGTAGCCTTCCCGTTCCAGCAGGCGCTGGGTCACGCGGCGCACGGTCAGCGAGTCATCCACCACCATCACCACGGCAGTGCGCACCGGGGCTTCCGGCACGGCCGCGTCACGCATCTTGAGCGCGTCGCTGTGGAGGTTCTGGTGGGCCAGCGCGATCGGGTTCAGGATCAGCACGATCGCCCCGTTACCGAGCACCGTGGCGCCGGAAATGCCGACCATGCGCGCCAGCTGCGGGCCGATGTTCTTGATGACGACCTCGCGGTTGCCCAGCACCTCGTCGACCTGCACGGCCACACGGTCGTTGCCGCTCCTGAGGATCATCACCGGCGCCGAACGCTGGGCCACCGGTGCGGCAGCATCGCCGAGCAGCGTCGACAGGAACTGCAGCGGCACCATCTGCCCCTGCACGCTGACCACGCCCGCGGCCTGCGCCTCCAGCAGCGCCGCTTCCTTCAGCTGCAGCACCTGCTCGACCAGGATCGATGGCAGCGCCCAGGTCTTGCCGCCACTGCTGGTCAGCACGACCTGCGTGACAGCCAGCGTCAGCGGCAGGTGAATCGTGAAGCGCGCGCCCTTCCCGGCTTCGGTGGCCAGCGCCACGCGCCCGCCCAGCAACTGGGCCTGCGTGCGCACCACGTCCATGCCGACGCCGCGGCCGGCCAGTTCGGTGAGTGCGTCCGCGGTTGAAAATCCCGGCATGAAAATCAGGTCGCCGGTTTCCACGTCGTTCAGTTCCACGCCTTCGGCAACCAGTCCTTTTTCCAGCGCCTTGGCACGGATGCGGTCCAGATCCAGGCCGGCGCCGTCATCGGAAAATGCGATGACGACTTCGTTACCCTGCTGGCTGACCTGCACCAGCAGTTCGCCGGTTTCGGATTTGCCGGCCATGCCGCGCTGCACGCGCGACTCGACGCCGTGCACGATGGCGTTCCTGAGCAGGTGCTCGAACGGTGCAGCCATCTGTTCCAGCACGCTGCGGTCGATTTCCACACTGCCGCCGCGGATATCGAGGTTGACGCGCTTGTCGATTTCTTTCGCGGTCTGGCGCGCCACGCGGAACAGGCGCTCGGACAGGCTGGCAAACGGCACCATCCGCACGCGCATCAGGTCGCGCTGCAGGTCGCGCGTCAGCCGCGACTGCGCAGCCAGGTCTTCGGTGGCGCCGTCGATGCTGCGCGCCAGGGTGTCGTGGAAGGACGCCACGTCGTTGACGCTCTCGGCCATCATGCGCGTCAGTTCCTGCAGGCGCGTGAAACGGTCGAATTCAAGCGGATCGAATTCACGCTCGCCGGCAATCGACATGCGCGACGCCATCTGCGTTTCGGCCTGGATTTCCACTTCGCGCAACTGGCGCCGCAGGCGGGCCAGGTTTTCGGCGAAGTCGCCCAAAGAGGACTTCAGGCCACTGACCTGGTTTTCCAGTTTTGAACGCGTGATCGACACTTCACCGGCCTGGTTGACGAGGCGGTCGAGGATGTCGGCCCGGACCCGCACCAGCGCCGTGTGCGCAGCCGGGGCTGCGCTGTCGTCGGCGGTGGCGGCGGCAACGGCAGCCAGGCTGACTGGCGCTGCAGCGTCCTGCGCCGCGCCGCCGGCGGCCACCGCCTGGGGATTCTGCAGCTGTTCGAACAGCAGCAAGGCCTGGTCGTAGTTGGCCAGCAGCTCGTCGAACGCCGCGCCCGCCGTGGTACCGGCGTGGACCATGTTCTCGACCTGGGTTTCCAGCTCGTGGATGTGCTGGCCGAGGCGCATGGCGCCCGCCATCCGCGCGCTGCCCTTGACCGTATGCAGGGTGCGCAGCAGGCGCTGGGCCGGCGCGATATCGGCCGGAGCAGCCTGCCACTGGCGCAGGCTGTTGCCCAGTTCCGGCATCAGGTCGGTGGCCTCTTCCAGGAACACCGGCATCAAATCGGCATCGAGTTCATCGCTGAACGCAGTGTCGCCGGTGAGGATGCGTTCCGGCTCGGCTTCACGCGCGACGTCGGGCGCGAACACGGGTTCCGGTTCCGGCTCCGGTTCCGTTGCTGCAACTGGTTCCGGTTCTGGTTCTGGTTCCGGCTCCGGTTCTGGCTCCGGTTCCGGCGCGGCATCGGCCGATGCTTCGGGCGCGCCAGGCGCAGCCTGGTCGAGCGGGTCGCCGAACAGGTCGTCGAAGTCGTCATCGGCGGCAGGCGCGCCAGCCGCTTCAGCCACGGCTGGCTCGTCAAAGACGGGCGGCGTCGCGACCAGGCTGGCCAGCGTGTCGGTAAACAGGGCATCGAGGCTGCCGTCGGCGTCATCCTGCGCCGGCGCGCGCGCGGCCAGCTCGGTGCACAGTGCATTCAGGCGCGCTACCAGCAAGGGCTGGTTCTGCGCCAGCTCGGCGCGGGCAAAGCCCTCCAGCATGGCGCCAATGTCGACCAGCGCTTCTTCGATCAGCACGCGCTGCGCTTCTTCCAGGACCGGAGCGGGCGCCTGCAAGGTCTCGAGGACGTTTTCCAGCGCGTGGGCGACGTCGCACAGCGCCTTGAACCCGACGGTCGCGGAGGTGCCGACCAGCGTGTGCGCCGCCTTCAGTGCGTCGACCGTGACGGCGCGCTGCGGCGTCTCGCGCCATGCCGCGAAGTCACGCTGCAGCAGGCGCATCAAGTCATCGGTTTCGGCCAGGTAGATGTTATACAGCGGCAGCGGGATGACCAGGTCGCCGACGCGCTTGATGTTGTCGTCCGGCGCCAGCGCGTCCAGTGCTTCAGGCGCCGCATCGTCGACTGGCGCCACCTCGTCGGGCACAGGAACAGCGGCATCGTCTTCGTCCGGCAGCGCGACGGCGGTGATGTCCTCGCTGGCCACAACGACCTCGTCCAGTGGCGGCTCGGCCACGTCCGCGTCAGCCGCCAGCGCTGGCGCCGCAGTCTCTTCGACTTCGGCCGTGGTGCCATTTTGTACGTGTTCGGCGGCGCCAGCCAGCGCTGCGCCCGTGCGGCTCGAGCGGCCGGTGGCGGCCAGTTCGCCAACCCATGCGGTCAATTCGACGCACGCGTGCTGCAGCATGCCAATCAGTTCCGGCGTGGCGCTGCGCGCCTCGGCCAGCCACAGGTTCATGCATTTTTCAATTGCTGCCGCAGCGATGCCGATTTCTTCCAGGCCCACCATGCGGCCACTGCCCTTGAGGGTGTGGAACGAGCGGCGCAGCTGGGTCAGGATGTCCGGGCTGGCCGGCGCACGCTCGGCGGCCGGGATGTTTTCGGCAACCAGCGCCAGCACTTCCTGGGCTTCGGAAATGAAAATCTCGAGCAGTTCGGCTTCGATCGCGTCGTCGCCTTCAGGCGCCTCGGCAACGGCCGGCTCAGGCTCCGGTACTGGCTCCGGCACAACTGGCGCGGCCGGGGCGAGCGCCTCTTCTTCAGGCTCGAACGGCGACGCTTCCTGGACGGTTTCTTCGAACGGGATCTCGCGGAACACGCCTTCCTGTTCGTCGAACACGAAGCGCTGGCCGGCCTGTACGCCATCCTGGGCCAGCATGTCGGTGAAGAAGCCAAGCGCGCCGACGTTGCGGGCGATCAGCTGCAGGGCCGGCGCATTGACGCCGCCTTCGGTCGTGCCCATGGCCAGGCCATGGACGTCGGCCTGCACGCGCCGCACGGCGCGCACGGCAGCGTCCTGGTCGAGCACGGACAGGGCGCCCTGCAACTGGTGCAGCAGCGGCTCGACGTTGACCAGCGCCGGGCGCTGGACGACGCCGGCATGGAAATCGTCGAGGGTTTTTTCAATCTGGCGCAGGCTGGCCTTGATTTCGCCGGCCAGCACCGTGACGGTCTGGCCGTGCTGGGTTTTCTGGGCCAGCTCGCCCTGCCACTGCGGCGCAGCCGGCGGCGTTTCGCCTGCTGCCAGCGCCAGCAGGCGCGCGCCCACCACTTCAGCGTGTTCTTCGAAATCGGGAGGCAACTGGCGAACCTGGTCGAGACCCTGCTCGACGAACAGCATGGCCGTGGCCATCTCCATGCCCAGTTCATCGCTGCGGTTCGCAGCCAGCGCTTCACTGGCCGCCTGGCCCAGTTCGCGCAGCAGCTGCGCCAGCGCCGGTGCGCCCAGCTTGTCGCTGGCGCCGGCCAGCGTGGCCAGCGACTCCTTGAAGCTGTCGGCCGGGTCGACTGCATTGGCGCCGGTCGGCGCCACGTTGCTGGCGATCTTGTCCCAGCCCGATTTGGTCTGGGCCAGCGCTTCCTTGGCCTGTTTCAGCGCGGCGGCGTCGATGCGGCCGTAGCGGCGTTCGGCGTAATCGGGCGGCACCAGGCCATCGAGGTGATAGGCCCGGCGCAGCGCGCGGGCTTCAGACGACGGGTTTTCAGCCGCGGCAATGAAGAACAGCGCATCGCGCAGCATCGACTCGGGCAGGCCGCCCTGGCCTTGCGACAGGCGGCGCAGCTGCAGGTTGATCATGCCGAACAGCTGCTTGACATACAAATTGCTGGCCAGCTGGCCAGTGGCGACCAGTTCGGCAAACGCGTGCATGGCGTGCCAGAAGGCGCGTGCATGCGGCTCGGCCTGGGACGGCGCAACCGCCCCGATGGCGTCCTGCAGCCTGGCCGCGTGGCTGCGCTGGGTGTCGGCATCGACGCTCTTCAGGAACGGCAGCAGCGCCTTTTCAAAGCGCGCGCGGCACGCCGCGTAGTCGGGCGCAAGGCCGGACGCAACATCGGGCGCAACACCGGCCGACGCCGGCAAGTCGAGCGACACGGCCATCGACAGGTCGACGAACAGCAGGTCGGCCGGGTGGATGCGCTCCACGCCCTGCAATGCCTGCAGCGCGCGGTAGTACGGGAACAGGCGCGTCGGCTGGCTGGGCGCACCGCCCAGCAATTCGTCCAGGTATTCGACTACCGCGTTATAGGCGTCGGTGACGATCGCGGCATGCTCTGCGCTGCAGGCAATGGCCCCGTCCTTGAACCGGTCGAGCGCCAGCTCGGCGGCCAGCGTCAGGAGGCTCACGCCGTCGATGTCGACCATCTGCAGGGCGCCGTGGGCCTGGTGCAGATGGGTTTTCGCATGCTGCAACGCGGTGGCGCGGGCATCAAAGCTGGCCGCAACGGCCTCGCCAAGCGCACTGCCCGAGCGTCCCAGCGAGTCGCGAATTTCACCGATCACCCAGGACAAGGGGCCGGTATCGATGCGCGGCGCGTGCGAAGAAGAATTCATGGTCAACCTGTCATCAAGCGGCAACGCGGAAGCGCGATACCGAGTTTTTCAGTTCCTGTGCCAGCGATGCCAGCTGGCTGATCGAGTTGGCCGTTTGCTGCGTGCCGTCCTGGGTTTGTTCGGTCACCGTCAGGATGTGCTGGATGTTGTGCGCCACGCCGTTGGCGGAGGTGGCCTGCAGTTCGGTGGCAAACGAGATGCCCTGGATCAGCTCTGCGAGACGGTTCGACACGCGCGAAATGTCGGCCAGTGCGGTACCGGCAGCGTCCGACAGGCGGGCCCCCTCGACCACACCCTGCGTCGACTTCTCCATGGCGGCCACGGCATCGTGGGTATCGGTCTGAATGGTGCGCACCAGCGCGCCAATCTGTTTTGCTGCGTCGCCGGAACGTTCCGCCAGGCGCTGCACCTCTTCCGCCACGACCGAAAAGCCGCGGCCCGCTTCACCAGCCGATGCGGCCTGGATCGCCGCGTTCAGCGCCAGCACGTTGGTCTGTTCGGTAATGTCGGAAATCAGTTCGGTGATTTCGCCAATCTCCTGCGAGGACTCGCCCAGGCGCTTGATGCGCTTCGACGTTTCCTGGATGTTTTCACGGATGTCGACCATGCCCTTGATGGCGTTCTGCACGGCAGTGGCGCCCTGCTCCGCCGCGGCCACCGACTGGCGCGCCACGTCGGCCGATTCGTTGGCGGACTTCGACACGTCGGTAATATCGCTGGCCATCTTCAGAACGGTGGACGACGCGTCCTGGATTTCACGCGACTGCTGTGCGGTTGCATCGAGCAGGTCGGCCGATACCTGGCGCGCATCGTTCGAGGCGGTCGTGACTTTTTCAGCAGTGGTGGTCACGCGGTGCACCAGTGCGCGCAGTTCTTCCACCGTGTAGTTCACCGAGTCGGCAATTGCGCCGGTGATGTCTTCCGACACCGTGGCGTGCACCGTCAGGTCACCGTCGGCCACTTCCTGCAATTCGTTCATCAGGCGCAAAATCGCGGCCTGGTTCTGGTCGTTGGTGGCCTTGGCTTCTTCTTCCTTCGACTGGGCCAGCAGGCGCTGGCTTTCCGCTTCCTGGCGGCGCGTATCGGCGCCGCGGGTACGGTTGCGGGAGTCCTGCAGCATCACGCTGCTGATCGACGCGGCCATGGCCAGCGTGAACACGGAGGCAGCCACCATCAGCCAGAACCAGCTGTCGGTGGAGTCCTGGCTTTCACGGTAGCTCACCTGCAGGGAGGACAGCATTTTTTTCAGGTCTTCGTTCTCGAAGTAGATCGACTGCTCGGCCGCTTTTGCAGCGGTCAGCTTGGACAGGTTCTGCAGGAACGACGATACCACTTCCTGGTAGGTGTCGAACTTCGTGTTGATTTCAGCCAGCTTGGCGCGCAGTTCCGGCTCTTTCAGCGCGGACAGGCCGAGCTGCTCGTTACCGTTGAGCAGGCCGTTGACGGTCGCGCGGAAGGTGGTGGTGTCCTTGCCCAGCTGGAAAGCGGTTTCGGCGCGGATACCGCCCGAGGTCAGGTATTCACTGGCGCTGCGCGACAGGCGCTGGGTCAGCATCAGCAGGCGGCCGATGGCGGCCAGTTCGCGGTTGTTGCCGCCGCCTTTGGCTTTTTCGGTCAGCAGGTCGTCGGTCAGCGCCAGCAGTTCAGGCGAGAGCACGTCCAGGGTACGGATCGATTTGTCGAACGCCAGCAGCTCCGGCGTCGTGGCGAGAATGGTGTTGGCGGCGGTCGACGACGTCTGCCATTTGGCAATCACTTCAGCCAGGCTGCGCGCGGTCGACGTCGATGGCGACGGGATACTGCGGCCGCCAAAGTCGCCGCCCTTCGACAGGATGTTCAGGTCGCGGGTCAGCTGCGTGCGGCTGTCCTGCAGCTGGGCAAACGCATCCTTGTTACCCTGCACCGCGTTTGGTGCGGCCTTGCCGATACGCTGCGAGTGCATCAGAGCATCACTGGCGATCTGGGTCTGGGCCGACGCCACGGCGTTGCTCGATGCGTTTTGCCACAAGGCGAAAATGGTCACCACGATACCGCCCGCCGCCCCGTACAGCAGCACGCGCAGCTGGCGTGGGAGGGACAGGTGGCCGATCAGGGGCAAGCGCCAGCCGCCATCGCCGGCGCTGCCGGACAGGGGCGCGTCGGCAACACCGGGAGCTGCCTGGGACACTGCATCGGAAGTGCCCGAGGGAGTTGCCCTCGTCGCCGCCACGACGGGATCAGCGCCGAATTCGGAATCGGGAGACGACAGCACAGTGCTGCTTCCGAGTGCCGTTTTCGGGGCAAAATTGATGGACAGTTTAGACGCGAATCCCATTCCCAGCTCCTTATCGACCAGCGATATATTTTTTCAGTGTTACTTTATTGATCCGGCCGGGTGGCCGGTTACAGTCCAACCTGCAGGAAACGCTCGTCGCGTACCAGTGCAGCCAGATCCAGCGGCGTCCAGTCCTGGCCGTCGCCATCGCGCAGCTGCTCGCCATCGAGCGTCATGTCAGCGGCGTTGCGCAGGCCGTACACACGGGTAACCAGCAGCGCGCAATTCATGCCCAGGCCGGGCGCAAACGTGACCAGCCGCCCTTCCGTGCCCACCGGCGTTTCGCCCAGGCCCAGGTAGCGCGCCAGGTCGACCACGCCCACCAGGCTGCCGCGGATATTGGCCAGGCCCAGGTACCATGCCTGCGTCAGGGGCACGGCAGTGACCGGGGCCACGCTGACGATTTCGCCGGCGGTGGTCAGGTCGAGCAGGTAGCGCTCAAGGCCGATCGCCACGCCCAATTGGTTGACGCGCGCGCCGCTGTTGGTGCGCGCAGCCTGCATGCGGGCCAGCAACTGCACCTGGTACTGGCGCAAGCGGCTGCGCCGCTCGGCTGCATCAGGCCTGCCCTGCTGCGCGATCGATGGATCTTGCGTGCGCGTCGGCTCCATCTCAGGCGCTCAGCCCGGCAATACGCGCCAGCAGCTGGGCTTCGTCGACCGGCTTGACCAGGTAGTCGCGCGCACCCTGGCGCAGGCCCCAGATGCGGTCGGTTTCCTGGTTCTTGGTGCTGCAGATGATGATGGGGACGTCCGCCAGTTCGGGATCCTTGGCGATGGAACGGGTCACCTGGAAACCATTGGCGCCAGGCATGACGACGTCCATCAGGATCAGTTCCGGACGGTCAGCCTTGATTTTGGCCATGGCATCATCGCCATTTTCAGCAGTAGTCACAATAAAACCATTGCGCTCGAGAATGGCGGTCAGGTAGTAGCGCTCGGTAGGGGAATCGTCAACGATCAGGATTTTTTGAATGGCCACGGGAAGTTCCAGAAAAGAAAAGGGTCAGGACAGGCCGGCCGTGTGCTCGCGCACCGCGGTCAGGAGGCTGTCTTTGCTGAAAGGCTTGGTGAGATAGGCGGACGCACCGACCATGGCGCCGCGCGCACGGTCGAACAGGCCGTCCTTGGAAGACAGCATCAGGACAGGCGTGGTGTGGAATTTCGCGCTCTTCTTGATCAGGGCGCAGGTCTGGTAGCCATCCAGGCGCGGCATCAGGATGTCGCACAGGATCAGTGCTGGCTGGTGGTCGTTGATTTTTGCGAGCGCGTCGAAGCCATCCTCGGCAGTCACCACAAGGTAACCGGCCTGGCCCAGGAAGATCTCGGCGGAACGCCGGATCGTACTGCTGTCATCGATGACCATGATCTTCAGGCCAGTCGGTTGCGGCGTTGTCGTCATATTTGTTTCACTTCAGCAAGAACCATCGAGGTTACCATACGGCAATCTGCTTGTGGTGCATGTGTTGTAGTAAATCAACTGACTTTGGGCAACTAACTGCCTGAAAAGTGATCTTCAGTTATATTTGATATCACCTCCGGCGTGCAGGGCACGCCGGACCGTTTTTCCGGTCTCGGTGGATTGACCCGGCAAGTGCCGTTTCAATATTGAACAGCGGGTCAGATTTCAGTCATTTCGAAGTCATCCTTGCGTGCGCCGCACTCGGGGCACGTCCAGTTCATCGGTACATCGGCCCAGCGTGTGCCGGGAGCGATGCCATCATCCGGCGCACCGGTCGATTCATCGTAGACCCAGCCGCAAATGAGGCACATCCAGGTCTGAAAAGGGGCTGCTGCTTGTTCTGTACTACTCACGTGACGATCCTTGTATCTAGTAAAATGCCGAATCAGGTATCTTAATCCACCGGCCGTGCAAAACCAAACTGTTCCCCTCATTCTCACCTTTGGCGTGACCGATCCGGTCGGCGCCCTCGGCATCCAGGCCGACCAGGCCGTGTTCGGGGCATTCGGCTGCCACGCGCTGACAGTGTCGACGGGCCTCCTGATCGCCGACACGGCGCGCGTGGACGACCTGCACGAGATGGACGCCGACTGGGTGGCCGACCAGGCGCGCGTGCTGCTCGAGGACATGCCGGTGGCCGCCTTCAAGGTGGGCAGCATCGCCAGCATGGAACAGGCGACCGTGATTGCCGAAATCGTTTCCGACTACCCCGACGTGCCCCTGGTCCTCGACCCGTTCCTGTCCAGCCTGCCCGATTCCGGCCTGGCCGACGACGACATGCTCAACGCCATCCGCTCGATCCTGGTGCCCCAGGCCACCGTGCTGGTGCTGTCGCAGGTGGAACTGGCGCGCATGGCTGAAACGTGGCGCGACGGTTCCGGCGACGGCATGCTGGCTGCCGACGTGGCCGAGATCCTTGGCAGCGGCTGCAGCTTCGTGCTGGTCACCTGCACCGGCGGCACGGGCGGGCTGCCCTGCTCGAACACCTTGTATGACGCCGACGGCATCGTCGCCAGCTGCGCCTGGCGCCACCTGCCCGGCAGTTTCCTGGGCGCCGGCACCACGCTGTCGGCAGCCTTTTGCAGCCAGCTGGCCCTGGGCCACACGCCTGCTGCCGCCCTCCAGGCAGCGCACGACTACACCTGCACCGCCCTGGCCCACGCCCGGCGCCTCGGCATGGGCAAGCTGGTCCCCGACAAACATGCAGCCGCTGCACCCGCGCCGGCCGCTTCCTCTGCCCTTCTTTAAGCGACCATGAGCCAAGATTCCCCTTCCCAGAACGACACCCTCTTCGCGCGCGCCCAGCTGACCACCCCGGGCGGCGTGAACTCCCCCGTGCGCGCGTTCCGCTCGGTGGGCGGCACGCCCCGTTTCATCACGCGCGCCGAAGGCCCGTATTTCTACGACGCCGACGGCAAGCGCTACATCGACTACATCGGCTCGTGGGGCCCGGCCATTGTCGGCCACGCGCATCCGCAAGTGGTCAAGGCCGTGCAGGACGCTGCTGCGCGCGGCCTGTCGTTCGGCGCGCCGACGCAAGGCGAAGTGGAGATGGCTGAACTGCTGTGCAACCTGGTCCCGTCCATCGAGCAGGTGCGCCTGGTCTCGTCCGGCACCGAAGCGACCATGAGCGCCCTGCGCCTGGCGCGCGGCGCCACCGGCCGCGACAAGATCGTCAAGTTTGAAGGCTGCTACCACGGCCACGCCGATTCGCTGCTGGTCAAAGCCGGCAGTGGCCTGCTTACCTTCGGCAACCCGACTTCAGCCGGCGTGCCGGAAGATTTCGTGAAGCACACCTTGGTGTTGGATTACAACAACGTCGCCCAGCTGGAAGACGCGTTTGCGTCCATGGGCGACACCATCGCCTGCATCATCGTCGAGCCGGTGGCCGGCAACATGAACCTGATCCGCGCCACGCCCGAGTTCCTGCGCCGCATGCGTGAACTGTGCACCGAGCACGGCGCGATCCTGATTTTCGACGAAGTCATGAGCGGTTTCCGCGTGGCCCTGGGCGGCGCGCAGGAACTGTACGGCATCAAGCCAGACCTGACGGCCCTTGGCAAAGTCATCGGCGAGGGCTTGCCGGTGGCGGCGTTCGGCGGCAGCGCAGCGCTGATGCACAACATGGCGCCCATCGGCCCGGTCTACCAGGCCGGCACGTTGTCGGGCAACCCGGTCGCGGTGGCTGCCGGCATGACCACGCTGGGCATCGTGCAGGAGCCGGGCTTCTACGACAAACTGTCGGCCCAGGCGGCAAAGCTGGTGGCCGGATTGACTGCGGCGGCCGCTGACGCCGGCGTGGTGTTCTGCGCCGACTCGGTGGGCGGCATGTTCGGCATGTACTTCAGCGCCAATGTCCCGTCGACCTACGGCCAGATGATGGCAGGCGACAAGGCCCGCTTCAACAGTTTCTTCCACGGCATGCTGGACGAAGGCGTGTACTTCGCGCCGGCAGCGTTCGAAGCCGGCTTCGTGTCGGCGGCGCACGACGACGCAGTGATCGACGAGACGATCGACGCGGCCCGCCGCGTGTTTGCCCGCATCGCCTGATTGCGCTGGCAAAACAGGGCCGCGCCGGCCCTGCCATGTTGCACATCCTGCAACATGGCTCTTCAGCAGATCTTCATATTTCCAGTAAGCACGCATGCTACACTCGGCTCAACATGAATCCTCCCTCTACCACCCCACCCCTGGCGCACTGACCGACTGATCAGCCGCGCCGTTTGACGCGCAGGCTGCTTATGAAATTTCTTCGTCGACTCACCGACAACGCCACCCTCAAGTCCCTCGGCCCCGGCCTCATTACCGGCGCTGCCGACGATGACCCTTCCGGCATCGCCACCTATTCGCAAGCCGGCGCGCAATTCGGTTTCAATACCCTCTGGACCCTGGTCCTGACGTATCCGTTCATGGTCGGCATCCAGCTGGTGTCGGCCCGTATCGGCCGCGTCACTGGCCTAGGCCTGGCCGCGAACATCCGCCGCGCCTATTCGCCGGCGCTGTTGTACAGCATCGTTGCACTGCTGCTGGTCGCCAACGTCATCAACATCGCTGCCGACATTGCCGCCATGGGCGAAGCAATGCGCCTCGTCACCGGTGCCGGGTCGGCGCACCTGTACTCCCTGGGGTTTGGCGTCCTGTGCCTGGCGCTGCAAGTGCTGATGCCCTACAGCCTGTACGTGCGCTATTTGAAATGGCTGACCATGGGCCTGCTCGCGTATGTGGCCACAGTGTTCGCGGTCCACATTCCCTGGGCGGAAGTGGCCCGGCGCACGGTCTGGCCCGATTTCACGTTCACGAAAGAGTCGGTGGCGCTGATCGTGGCCATTTTCGGCACCACGATCAGCCCTTACCTGTTCTTCTGGCAGGCATCGCAGGAAGTTGAAGAAATCCGCGCCGACGGCGGCACCCGGGCGCTGCGCAGCAAACCGCGCGATGCCACCGCGCAGCTACGCCGCATCAAGGCCGACACCGTGATCGGCATGGGGTTTTCCAACCTGGTGGCGTTCTTCATCATCCTGACAACTGCCGTGACGCTGGGCGCCCATGGCGTGACGACTATCCAGACCTCGGCCCAGGCCGCTGAAGCGCTGCGCCCGGTGGCGGGCGAATTCGCGTTCATCCTGTTCGCACTGGGCATCATCGGGACCGGCATGCTGGCAGTGCCGGTACTGGCCGGTTCCGGCGCATACGCAGTCACCGAGAGCTTCCGCTGGCGCAATGGCCTCGACCTGAAGGTGGTGCAGGCGCGCGAGTTTTACGGGATCATCGCGCTGGCGACGCTGGGCGGGATGGCGCTCAACTTCGCCCCGATCGACCCCATCAAGGCGCTGGTGCTGTCGGCCCAGATCAACGGCGTCATTGCCGTGCCCATCATGGCCGTCATGATGCTGCTGGCACATAACCGCCGCATCATGGGCCAGTACACGCTGTCGGCACGGCATTTGGCGGTGGGCTGGGTGGGGGTGGCAGTCATGCTGGTGGCGGTGGTGGCGATGTTCGCCACCATGTGATCACTTCAACCAGCCCCGGTGGCGGAAGTACAGGAACGGTGCAATCGCGCTGATGACCATCAGCGTCAGCGACCATTGATAACCAAACGTCCACTCCAGCTCCGGCAGGAACTTGAAGTTCATGCCGTAGACGCTGGCGATCAGCGTTGGCGGCAGAAAAGCGACCGAGGCTACCGAGAAGATCTTGATGATCTTGTTCTGGTTGATGTTGATGAAACCGACCGTCGCATCCATCAGGAAGTTGATTTTGTCGAACAGGAACGAGGTGTGGCCGTCGAGCGACTCGATGTCCCGCAAAATCTGGCGCGCTTCCTCGAACTGGTCGGCATTGAGCAGGCGGCCACGCATCAAAAAGCTGACGGCGCGGCGCGTATCCATCATGTTGCGGCGGATGCGCCCGTTCAAATCTTCCTCGTGGGCGATGGCATTCAGCGCTGCAGCCGCGTCCTGGTCGGTAAATTCTTTCTGCAGCACGCGCCCGGAGACTTCTTCCAGGTTCTGGTAAATGCCCTCGAGCGCATCGGCCGAATACTCGGCGTCGGTGGCGTACAGGTCGATCAGCACATCCATGTAGTCGGCAATCGAGCCGGGCCGCGAGCGCGCGCGCATGCGCACCAGACGAAACACGGGCAAGTCATCGGTATGGACCGAGAACAGCATCTGGCGCGCAAGAATGAACGCCACCGTGATGACCCGCGACGGGCCGTCGTCTTCCTCGAGCAGGAAGTCTGTCCGCAGGTGCAGGTCGCCGTTTTCCGCTTCGTAGTAGCGGGCCGACGCTTCGATGTCCTTGACCTCGTCTTCACCCGGCAGCGTCACACCGTAAATGGCCTTGACCCATGCGACTTCGTCATCATCCGGATCGGTCAGGTCGACCCATACCGGTGTCACATTTTCCAGGTCCGCACGCGAATTGATCGGTACCTGGTTCAGTCGGCCATTCTGTAAGACGAATACATTGATCATGCGGATTTCTCGGGGGGCTAAAACTAGCGCAAGTGTACTCGTTCGCCCCGTGCGCAACCACCCCTGCACCCGCACTTTTGCCAAGAGGCGACATTTGGGACGCTCGAAAAACCTGCTGCGCGTTGCACTGGCCGCATCCGATGCGTAGCTAATACGCCAGTACAGCGCTGCTTCTCAACCACCAATGCGGCCGGGAGCAAAGATTTCGAGGTCCCCGTTTGTGAAAAAAAGCCCATGCATTCCACACTCTTCCGGCGCCTGGATCGTCCCTGATACACGCGCAAAGCCAGGCGTTCGCCGACGCCATCGTCCGCGATCGCAGCTGGCTGCATTAGAGCATGGCTGATTGTCCAGTTCAGGAATACCGCTGTGGCGGTCTGCATACGCAGCCTGGAAACTTCGAGAACGCGATTGCCGTCGCCAGGGAGATGTCGGCGAAGGTCGGTTCGTCGCCGCCAAGCAGCAACTTTCTCCCGTCCGAGAGGTGCTGGTTCACCAGTGCGGCGTGGCTCAGCGCCTCCTTGCGGCAGTGCTCGCCCCAGGCTTCATTCTTTGTCAATTCAAGCTTGAAGCTGATGCAACCGTGGTTGATAAGGTCATTCAGTCAGTGCTGAGCCGGAGCCGGCCCAGACGTTTGTCGGCGGAAAAAACCTCGGATTGCTCCTACTGCCGCTTTAGAAAATCTCCTATTCGTCAACGTTCGCTTGCGGTCTACGATGTGTCGGCATCATCCGGGTCACCACGCTAATGCGCCGATCCGCGATGGACTTTCAACTCTTTCAGGAGAACGATCATGGCATCGAATAATCAGGGCGGCGGCAACAAAGGCAATCAGCAGAGCGGCGACACCAGCAATCGCGGTTTCGCATCGATGGACCCAGACAAGCAGCGCGAGATCGCGTCGGAAGGTGGCAAGGCTGCGCATGCGTCGGGCAACGCTCACGAGTTTACATCGGAAGAAGCAAAACGTGCTGGCTCGATGAGCCACCAGGGCGATAGCAACAGCCAGAGCAGCAGCGGTGGCAATAGTGGCAGCAGTGGTAGCGGAACGCGCGGCGGAACACCTGAGCAGCACGCCAAGGCCGGTTCGCAGAGCCACAAGAACGACAAAAAATAAGGGCCCCAGGAAGCGCGTTAATGAAAGCGCTTCCTGCAACCGAATAAAAACCGCTGGCCTTGGCCAGCGGTTTTTACTTCGTTAAAGTTGCATACTCTTCCCGGTTCGCCGTGAGACGGACAATAGGGGAATCGGCATGGCGGGGTTGACCGGCGCCAGATCGGAATCGACGAAACTGCCAAATTCGCGGATTGCGCTGCTGCAATAGCAGCTGCTGACAGTCAGTTTGACCTCATTGGAGAACGCATGGCTGAGCATCGCCTGACCCATCCGGTTGTCGTTGGTTGTCAGTGGCAGCGCCATTGGCGAGCCGGGAATGCATTGCGATCTATCTGCCCCGCCAGCGCCTGCGTGGCCACCAGGCCCGAATATTCCAGCCAAAAAATGGCATCAAATGGCGTCAGGTCCGGCAAACGGACATCGATGAACTTTTCATTTGTAATTTTGTCGGCCCGTCGCCATTATCCAGGAGGAAGCTGTGCAGAGAATACACGGCATGCACGACCCTTGAAACATGAGAAAGTTCAGCGATGTCCACTTGCCGGAACTGACACCGACGTTTTTCCGTTTGTGAAGAAAAGCCCATGCATTCCACACTATTCCGGGGCCTGGATCGTTTTGCCAATATGGATTCTCTTCCCACACCACCGCCCCTGCTGCACGCGCAAAGCCGTGCGATCGCTGATGCCGTCGTCCGCAATCGCAGCCGGCTACCTGGCGACGCTGGATTGCCACATGCTTGCGGAGTACCTGGCTGGATTACTGATGGACGATCCCGCCCCAGCGATCGTCCTGACGGGTCGCGCTGGCGCGATTGGCACATCACGCCCTTCCTGTGCCAGACTGATTGGGGCGCCGCGAAAGAAAAGAATGGATTGATGTGCGATGTGGTGCCGGCGGCGGCGCCGGTGTGGTTTTCTGAATCGGGCAGTCAGCGCCACAGGGCGGAAGGGCTCACAGCGGGCCGATCCTTGCACCGGGTTTATCGGTACAAAGCGTAGCTGAGAAAATCCGCTTGCTCTTGCCGCACACCACCACCGAAGTCACTACGGCCGTCGTTTCTCAAAGTTAAAATATAACTAACCGGGTTGACGCTACTATCTGCGTGAACTTCAAGCCCCTGAAAATGAACGACCGCTGCATCTCGTCCGCAAACCACGGCATAACTTCCAAAAAGTCGCCTTCCGAGAATGTCGTTTCCAAAGTCAGTCGCTGCCAAATCCCAGGTTGATGGTGAACGCGCCGGTGGAAGGGTGACCGAGAAATTCAGGCGATTGGCTCGGCGGTCAATGTCGAGATCATAGACGACTTCGGGACAGACAGCGTGAAGAACAGTTGAAGACTTTGCAATTATCTTGGCATCACTGGATCTGATGTGGACACTTTGCGTTTGACCTGCAGCGACTGCTGAGTTTAAAAAAACAGCCAGAAAAATAAAAGGTATTTTCATGGTCTCTTTCAATTGTGGATCACACAGGGTAATGGCGGGGACTGAGTTCGAATCCAATCGTCAGGACCATTTCTGCTTATTCCTGGCCGGTGTGTCCAGCATAACAGGTTGCCAACAAAAATGGCGTCAGGTCCGGCAAAGCGACATCGATGAACTTTTCATTTTTAAGTTTGTCGGCCCGTCTACATTATTTAGGAGAAAGCTGTGCAGCGAATACACGGCATGTACGACCCTTAAAACATGAAAAAGTTCAGCGATGTCCACTTGCCGGAACTGACACCGACGTTTTCACGAGCCATGGCGAAAATCCAGCACCCGCCGCGGCAGGCGGGAAACGACTCGTTGCAGAGGTTGGGAATTAGGTCGCAGTCCCGGCGGGTAGAGTATTACAAACCAGGGAATTAGTCAGTTTCTCTACATCCTTTATGGTTTTGAGGGTGATAAGCCGTCCTTTGTGTACGGCTGCATTTGGCCGAGACCGCCACTCGAGCCGAGCCCGGCCGGTCGAGCCAGCATAGCAGGCTGCCGATGTGACAATTCTATAGCTGAGCGCGACAAACCGGACCCAACGCATCGCACCCTTTCAATTTATTTGTTGAAGACCTCTTCATATTTTGCTTGCTCCCAAAATCTGGCGAACGCTGACGTAACGGCGATAGCCTTCGAATATCCCAGTCTTTCAGTTGCCGATGTGAATCCCAATGGCATCCCATGCCGTAAGGCTGCGACGGAGTTTCCGTCTTGCGACCAAAGGAATTCGAATTCACGTTCTACTGGGTCTTTGATGACTGCAGTCGGACTCGCGATATCAATGGTCAGGCGTGGCGTAGATTTAGCCATCATGATTTTGATCCATTCACCCTCGGCGATCGGCTGAATTCGCATGTAAAGAATGACGTCGCGTTCGATTCTCGTACTGGATGGCGCAGTGAGATAGAGGTAGGCAGCCTGTCCATCGTCCTCCAGGATGGCTGTGCGCCCCGACACTGCATTCTTTGAATTGAGGAATATTTGGTCAGCCATGGCTATGGTTGTGAAGACAAGTAGCCCCAAGGTTGCGATGCTTCGCACTACCAGATTGCTTGTTTTCAAAATAGGATCTTCAGCGAAATTTTTGTCTCACACGATGCGTGCTTGAATTCTTGATAATGAGCGGTAGGGTGCGGCCTATGCAAGGCATGTCCACTTCTGGCCCGAAAGCAAAAGTTCGTCGCAGTCAGTGTAACTCAGCAAAGAAGCGGTGGACTTCGCTACTTCACTTCCCGATGATCGGCACGCGGACAGTCCGGGCGAGGACGATCACGGCACTTCCGCCGAACTCATCCGCCGCTGAATCAGGTTGGTCCGCCGCGCCAGGTATCCCGTTTTGTGCTTGTCGTAAAAGCGCGGATTGGGCAGCATGACAGCCAGCCGCGCGGCCTGGGTGGCATTCAGGCGCGAGGCGGGAATCTTGTAGTAGTAGCGCGCTGCTGCTTCGGCGCCGAACACGCCGCGGCCCATTTCGACCACGTTCAGATACAGTTCCAGGATCCGTTCCTTGGTCATCACGGTTTCCAGCATGAACGCGATCACCATTTCCTGGCCCTTGCGCAGGTAATTGCGCGAGCCGGACAGGAACAGGTTCTTGGCCAGTTGCTGCGTGATGGTCGAGCCGCCTCCCACCACCTTGTGCCGGGTGCTGTTGCGCTCGTACGCTTTTTCCAGCGCGTCCCAGTCGACGCCATCGTGGTCGTTGAAATTGGCGTCTTCCGATGCCACCACCGCGCGCTTCAAATTGTCGGAGATGCTGGCGTACGGCACCCATTGCTGCTTGAGCTGCGCGTTGGGATTTTTGGTGCGCAATTCGGATAATTGCTGGCGCTGAAAAGCCGTGGTCTCGGGGTTGACGCGCGCGTACCAGCACACCATCAGGAAAAAATACAGCTGCAGCAGCAATACGGCCAGCAAGGGGCCGAGAAACAGCCACTTGATCCAGCGCCGGCCGCCTGGTTTGGCGCCCCGCTTGCTCATGCCGGGTGGCGCAGCATGGCGAGGACAGCCGCCGTCTCGGGACGCACGCCGCGCCAGACCAGGAACGCTTCGGCAGCCTGCTCCACCAGCATGCCGAGGCCGTCGCGCACTTGCGCGCCCCGGCTGGCCGCGAAGTCCATGAACGGCGTGGGCTCAGCTGCGTACATCATGTCCAGCGCCAGCGTGGCGGCGGAGAACGCACACGCCGGCACAGGAGGCAGCCCACCGGCCAGGCTGGCGGACGTGGCATTGACCACCACATCGAAGACGGTCACGATATCGGCGTATTCGCAGGCGGTCACGCGCGCATCGTCAAATGTGGCAATGAGCGCATCGGCAGTGGCGCGGGTCCGGTTGGCCACGACGATGCTGGCGGCGCCAGCGTCCAGCAGCGGGAGCACGACGCCGCGCGCCGCCCCGCCGGCGCCAAGCAGGAGCACGCGCGCGCCCCTCAGGGCGACACCGGCATTCTTGAGAATGTCCGCCACCAGGCCGGGCCCATCCGTGTTGTCGCCCACGATGGCGCCGTCGATGAAGCTGAGCGTATTGACGGCGCCAGCTGCCCTGGCACGGGCGGACAGGCGCGTCGCCAGCCGGGCAGCGTCCAGCTTGAACGGGACGGTGACATTGGCGCCGCGCATGCCGCCAGCAATCAGGCCCTGCACGTGGGCGTCGAAGCCGTCCACCGGCGCCAGTTCGCGGTCATACACAAGATCGTGCCCTGTCTGCGCGGCAAACGCGGCGTGGATCAGCGGCGACTTGCTGTGCGCGACGGGATTGCCAATGACGCAGTAGCGGTCGGTCACGGCGCTGCCTCGCCCAAACGCGTTTCGAGCTTTTCCTCGCGCGTGAATTTGAACGTGGTGATGATGACCCACAGGTCATCCTTGTCCTTGGAGAGCATGTTCGGCGGGAATTTGCCGAACGGCGCAGCCTGGCGCACGATGGCCAGCGCGGCTTTGTCGAGGTCCGGGTTGCCCGAACTGCGTTCGACGCGCACGCCTTCCTTGGCGTAGATGGTGCCGTCCTGGAACACCGGGATGTACAGGATCAGTTCACCATACAGCTTCTTGCCATTCTTTTGCGGGAAGTTCAGCGTGCCGACTTCCTCGACCTTCTTTTGCATGTTCTTGTAGTACTGCGCGTACCCAACCGCGCGCGTGCTTGGCGTGATGCTGGTCTTTTTGGGACGCTTGTTTTCGTCTTCGATGCGCTCGGTGATTTCGGCCGCGCGACGGGCAATCGCCTTGGTCGTGTCGATCGCGTCGTCGCCAGTGCGCGTTGGGTCCGGCTTGTCCTTTTCAGTGACGGGCGCAGCGTTGAAGCTTGATGCCTTCACCTTGGTCAGCACGTTTTCCTGCAACTGCTGCAATTCCGAAATGCGGCGCGTCAGGGCCTTGACGCTGTCACCGTTTTCAATGCGGCGCAGGTCCGGCAGCGGCGACTTCGCGCGGCCGGCATCGGCGTTGCCGCCACCGTCGAGGTCGGCCTGAGCCAGCGCGTCGGCCTTGAGCGGCGCACGCGACTGCTTGGCGTTGACCAGGATGACTTCCAGGCCGGGATCGACGGGATTCAATTTAAAAGCGTCAGGCGCGACGAAATGCACGGCCAGCAGCGCGGCATGGGCAGCGACGGAAACAGCGACGGCAATCGTCAGGGGAGTCAGGGAGAGAGACTTCACGCGGCAGGGTTCGTTGAATCTAAGAATGAGAATTCTACCTTGCCAGGCGCGGCTGCGGTGGGGTCAATCGGCGCAATCCAGGGATTGCGGAAACCCGCACCACAGCAGTGTTATCAAGCCATCAAGCAGAAGGTGGTACGGCCGGTAACTCCGGTGTAACAACCGCCACGGCGCCTTCGGCCTCGACGCTTTCCTGCGCTGCGGCCTGGCCGCTGTCGGCGTCTTCTTCGTCTTCGTCCGGCTCGGCGTCGACTCCCGTGGCAGGGGCCGCCACTTCCAGCAGGCGCGCTTCCAGCGTCAGGTCCAGCTCGTCCCAGCGGACGATGTCAAGTTTCACCTGCGCACCGCGCGCCACCGGCGGCATGCCGGCCAGGCGCACGATCAGCGGAATCTCGACCAGGCGCAGCACTTCATCCTTGAGTACCACGGCGTCCGCCGTCTTCGCATTCTCCTGGCCCAGCCAGCGCAGGCACCAGTACCGTTCCATGGTTTGCTGGAAATCGTTGTACGCCGCATAAGCTGCATCGAAACCGGAAACAATGGAAAAAAGTGTGGCGTCGCGTGGTTTAAATGGCGCAACCAGGGGCGCCGTGACGCCATGCTCGGCGCACGCGAGGATTTGCCACTGGTTGACCAGGTCAGTGTAGCGGCGCAGCGGCGACGTACTCCAGGCATATTGATCCACGCCGAGGCCCTGGTGCGGCGCTGCGTGCGTCACCATGCGAACCTGCATCTTGGCAGCCCAGCCCGCGCCGCTGCCAGCGCCTTGCGACCGATAAATGCCCGGGACGCCACTGTCGTGCAGCAGCTTGCCCCAGGTACTGTTCGCGAAAATCATCAGCTCGGCAACAATCTTGTCGAGCGGCGCGCCGCGCTTCCTGCGCACCACGCTGACGACATCGTTGTCGACATAGAAATTGAAATCGACGCGGTTGTTCTGCTCCGGCTTCAGGCCGAACGCTTCGCGCTTGACCATGCGGCCCGCTTCCAGCTGCAGCGCCCACTGCCAGATGATGCCCAGTTCCCGTTTATGGGGATACTCGCCCTCCCCGCTGGCCAGCGTCTCTTCATTGACGAGGTCATCGAGGTCGTTGTGGCGCAGGTTGCTCTGGATCGGCACAAGTTCGGCGCGCGTGGTGGTGGAAATGACGGTCCAGTCAGCCGGATTGAGCGTGGCATACAGCGACACTGCCGGACAATTCTTGCCCTCCGCGAGGGTGAAGGCATTCACGACTTCATCCGGCAGCATGGTGATTTTGTCGCCTGGCATGTAGACAGTCGACATGCGCGCGCGGGCAATCTTGTCGATGGCGTCGTCAGCACGCACAGCCAGGCCTGGCGCGGCAATGTGGATACCGACGCGCACATTGCCGTCGTCCAGCTGCTCGACGGAGAAGGCATCGTCGATTTCCGTCGTGGTCACGTCATCGATGGAGAACGCAGCGACTTTAGCCAGCGGCAAATTCGTCGGCGCGGCTGGCACGGCGACGGGTGCGAAGCCCGCACCTTTGGGGAAATTGTCGAAGAGAAAACGCGCCATGTGCAATTCTTTTGGCGAGCTGAAGCCACCGGTGGCCAGCATCAGGCGCGGCGCCGTGGTCTGCAATTCGTCGGCAGCCGCTTCCAGCGCCTTGTATTCGATGGTGTTCTTGTCCGGCTTGAACAGCAGCTGCTGCACCAGCGGCGCCAGCGCATCCGGCAACTGCCCGGCTTTGAGCGCGTCGACGTAACCCTGCTGGATCAGGCCCTGCTGCTTTTTCTTTTCGATGCCGGCTTGCGCGGCGCGCAGCGACTGCTCGGGCGCCGCCTTATAGCGTCCGCGTCCCTTTTTATAGAAATAGATCGGCGCGCTGTGCAGCGCCAGGATCAGCCCGGCTGCCTCGCTGGGCAACGGCGTGTGGCCGAAGTATTCGGCGCCCAGCTCGGCAAAACCGAACTCTTCCTGGCCCGCGACTTCCCACAAGAATTCCAGGTCGATGTCGACAGCGATGCTTTTGGCCGCCTCCAGCAACTCGGCGGGGGCCGGCTTTTCATACTGCAGCAGCACGTCCTTGACCTTGACCTTGGTGCGTTTGCCGCTCGGCATGTCGACTTGATACGCTTCACCTGCTTGCGACAGGACTGTTCCAACCTTGAAGTCGCCGGATTCTTCGAAAAATAAGTTCATGTGTTTGATGTCGCGTTCTGAATGGTGAAGGACGCCGTGAGGTCCAGAACCGCAGGCAGAAATACCTCGGTGACCAGCAGCAATCCTTGACGGCGGCGGTACAGGCAGCGCCGTGCGTAATAAACCGCAGCGGCGCCAGGCGCACTCCCCAGCGCGGCGCACGCGCGCTGCATCAGGGGGTGGCCGGCGCGGATGCGGGCAAATTCAAGCGGTCCGCGGGTGACCAGCGGATCGTAAAACAGGGTGCTTCCCAGCGATTTTTCACCCAGCGCCGAGAACAGCGGCCAGTCCGCTGCCGTGCTGGTGCTGGGCACGACGGTGTGGGCAAACACCACCGGCTTGCCGTCGCAGCGCAGCAGCACTTCGCGCTCCCACACGCGTACCGGGCGCTGCAAACCCAGCACCGAGGCTTCGTCGGCCAGACAGACCGTACTAAGCTGGTGCAGGCGCTGCACGCGGAAGGCGTTGCTGTGAGCGACCAGGCGCGCCGTCAATGATCCCGGCGACGCCATCCAGGCTTGCATGGCCGCGGGCGCACCGGTTGCCTGGGCGCGCGCCAGCCAGCGCGCACGGCGCAGCGATGCTGCTCTCACTGACGGGTTTCCAAACCGCAAAATGCCAGCACGGCGTCGACATACACCTCGAAATTCGACACGGCATGGTCGCCGCCATCGATGACGTGCTGGCGCGCGCCCGCGTAATGCGCCGTCATGTCGCGGTAATCGAGCACTTCGTCCCCGGTGGCGGCAACCAGGAAGTAGCGGGCCGGATTGGTGATGCGGTCGATTTTCAACGCGGCCAGCTCGGCGATATATCCCTGCCTGAACTCGAACGGCTCGTTCGAATGCCAGGCCGTCGTGACGCCCACTGCCTGCGCCAGGTTTTTCAGGGGGTCGACCGATGGATTGACCAGCACCGCGCGGCAACCCAGCCGCTCGGCAATGAAGGTGGCGTAAAAGCCGCCCAGCGACGAGCCGATCACGGCCAGCTCGGTGGCCGGCACATCCTTGACCAGGGACAGCGCAAGCGCCATCGCTGCCTGCGGGGACGCGGGCAGCTGCGGGCAGATCAGATCCTTGACATGGCCCAGCACGGCCATGCGCTGCTCCACGATGCGCGCCTTGTACGATGCCGGCGACGAGCGAAAGCCGTGCAGGTACAGGATTTTCACGCGTCGGCCCTGTTTGCCAATGCCGCGAGCAGCTTCTGGTGGACGCCGCCAAAGCCGCCATTGCTCATCACCAGGATATGGTCGCCCGGCTGCGCGGCCTGCACGATGGCGTTGACCATATAGTCGACCTGGTCGAAGCTGTGCGCAATATTACCCAAAGGCTTGAGAGCGTCTGACAGGCTCCACCCCAGCGACTGCTGGCTGCCAAAGCCGAACACCAGGTCGGCATCCTTCAGGCTGCCTGGCAAGGCATCCTTCATGGCGCCCAGTTTCATGGTGTTCGAACGCGGTTCCAGCACGGCCAGGATGCGGCTGTTCGTGCCCAGCTTTTGACGCAGGCCGGCCACCGTCGTGGCAATCGCGGTGGGGTGGTGCGCAAAATCGTCGTACACGGTGATGTCGTTCACCACGCCGCGCACTTCCATGCGCCGCTTGACGTTCTGGAAGCGGGCCAGCGACTCGGCAGCCTGCGCCACCGGCACGCCCACGTGGCGGGCGGCGGCAATGGCAGCCAGCGCATTGGTGCGGTTGTGTTTGCCCGTAAGCTGCCAGTCGACGGTAGCGGCCGTGGCGCCGTTGAAGACGACGTCGAAACTGCCGCCCGGATGCTCGACCATGGTCCAGTTGACGCCGTCGACGCCGCCAAAATTTTCCATCTCGCTCCAGCACCCGCGCTTGAGCACGCGTTTCAACGATGCTTCGTCGCCGTTGACCACCAGCCGGCCGATGCCGGGCACGGTGCGCACCAGGTGGTGGAACTGGGTTTCGATGGCGCCGATGTCCGGGAAGATATCGGCGTGGTCGTATTCGAGGTTGTTCATCACTGCCGTTTTGGCGTGGTAATGGACGAATTTGCTGCGTTTGTCGAAGAACGCAGTGTCGTATTCATCGGCTTCGATGACAAAGAAATCCGATGGGGTGGCGCCCGACAGGCGCGCCGAGATACCGAAATTGACAGGCACACCGCCAATCAGAAAGCCCGGCGAATAACCGGCGTCTTCCAGTATCCACGCCAGCATCGCCGATGTCGTCGTTTTACCGTGCGTGCCGGCCACGGCCAATACCCATTTGTCGCGCAGGATATGCTCGCCGATCCACTGCGGGCCCGACATGTACGGCAGGCTGCGGTTGAGGATTTCCTCGACCAGCGGATTGCCGCGCGAAACGACGTTCCCGATCACGTACAAGTCCGGATTGAGCTGCACCTGCTCGGGACTGAAACCGGTGATCAGTTCGATGCCCTGGGCTTCCAGCTGGGTGCTCATCGGCGGATAAACGTTGGCGTCGCAGCCGGTCACGCGGTGACCTGCTTCCTTGGCCAGCACGGCCAGGCCGCCCATGAATGTGCCGCAGATGCCGAGGATGTGAATATGCATAGGTAGAGTCTGGAACGCAGTGAAGATGAAAACGCCGAATACGCGATTCTACCCGACACGCTGCGTTTGTCGTTCCAGAGTATGATCCCATTCATGCCACGCTCATTACCCAAGCCCTCAGCGCATCCTCCTCATTCCGACCAACCCGAATTGCCGCAGCTGCGCGCGCGTATTGCCGTGCTGGCCGCGCGCATGGTCGCGCAGGACGGCGCCGATTACGCCACCGCCAAAACCAAAGCCGCGCGCCAGGTATTGGGCGTTGACCGCATCCGGCCCAACCAGATGCCCGACGACGCGCAGGTCGAAGAGGAAGTCCTGAAATACCAGGAGCTGTTCCAGGGCCCGGAACAGCGCGCGCGCCTGCTGCAATTGCGCCGGGCAGCGCTTGGCGTCATGGATGCACTGGCCGAGTTCCGCCCTTACCTGACTGGCGCGGTATTGTCCGGCAGCGCCGGCGCGCATGACGACATTGAATTGCAGCTCTTTGCCGAGAGCCCGAAGGAGGTCCAGATCTTTCTTCTCAGCCGCGACGTCGCCATCGATATTTCGGAGTCGCCCCATTTCAAGGGCGCCCGCTTCGATCCCGTGGAAACCGTCAGCTTCCTGTGGATGAAAGAAGGCGTGCATGCCGAGCTGTATGACCTGAACGATCTGCGGGGCGCCCTGAAACCCCGCCCGGATGGCCGTCCGGCCCGCATCGATGCGGCGGCGCTGCGTGCCATGCTGGACAATGCTTTTTCTACCGACCAAACTTTGGAACAAGACGAATGAACAATAAAAAGATGCTGGCGTATGCCATGGTGGCAATCGGCTTTGCCGGCCTGGGGTCGCTGGTGGCATGCCAGAAGCAGGCCGAGCCAGTAAAAGCCGCCGCACCTGCCGTGGCAGTGGCGGCGGCGCCGGCAGCCGGCGCCGATCCGGTCGCCGCGCTGCTCGCACAGTCGATGAACGACGCTGCCGGCAAACCGCAGGCGCTGGCGCAATGGAAAGGCAAACCCCTGCTGGTCAATTTCTGGGCGCCATGGTGCGGTCCTTGCGTGAAGGAAATGCCGGAGTTGTCGGCCCTGGCCGGCGAACTGAAGGACAAAAACATCAACGTCCTGGGTGTCGGCATCGATACCCCCACCAATATTGCCGAGTTCACCAGCAAGTACAAAATTGCCTACCCCATCTATATTGGCGGCATGGATGCAACTGACATGTCGCGCGCGCTTGGCAACAAGAATGGTGGCCTGCCGTATACCGTGCTGATCGGCGCCGACGGCAAGGTCGTCAAGACGTATCTGGGCACGCTGAAGTTCGACGCGCTGCGCAAAGACCTGGCTGCCTTGTAAAATTGCCTTAAAGAAAATTATCAGGCGAATATCGCTTGCCAAATGGGCGATCTTGACGGCAGAATGCCAGACTTTCGAGCGAACAGACTCTTCAATATGGTGAAAAAGCTCCTGCTCCTCAATGGTCCCAACCTGAATTTGCTGGGGTCCCGCGAGCCTGCGGTGTACGGTCATGCCACACTGGCCGACATCGAGAGCGCTGCCACGGCCCAGGCCAGTGCAGCGGGCGGCACGCTGTCTTGCTTTCAGAGCAACCATGAAGGGGCGCTGATCGACCGCATCCATGCGGCGCGCAGCGAGGGAGTCGACTATATCGTCATCAATCCGGGTGGCCTGACCCATACCAGTGTGGCGCTGCGCGACGCGCTGGCTGGCGTCGCGATCCCGTTTGTCGAAGTCCACCTTTCCAATGTACATCAGCGCGAGGCGTTTCGCCACCATTCCTATTTGTCCGGCATTGCCCAGGGTGTGATTTGCGGCCTGGGAGCGGACGGATATCGGTTTGCCATCGACTTTGCGCTGAATAAGCGTTAATCTACGTCAACTTCACGCATTGCGTGCGATCCGCAGTCATTCTGCGCCATCTACCAATAACTAAAAATTCCAAGGGGTTCCACATGGATTTACGAAAACTCAAGACCTTGATCGACCTCGTCGCTGAGTCGGATATCGCTGAACTCGAAGTCACCGAAGGCGAAAGCAAGGTCCGCATCGTCAAATCGTCGGCCATGCCACAAGGCCAGATGATGATGATGCCGCAATCCATGCAGCAGTACGCCGCACCGGCGGGCGCCGCCCCTGCCGCCACCACCGCCGCCGCACCTGCCGTGGAAATTCCGGCCGAGCCAACCGGCACCGTAGTGAAGTCGCCCATGGTCGGTACCTTCTACCGTTCGTCGGCGCCCGGATCGCCGGCATTTGTCGAAGTCGGTGCGAACGTCAAGGAAGGCGATACGCTGTGCATCATCGAAGCGATGAAACTGCTCAATGAAATCGACTCGGACGTCGCTGGCGTCGTGACCAAGATTTTGGTTGAAAACGGCCAGCCGGTCGAATTCGGCCAGCCATTGTTCATCATCGGCTAAGCTGCTCGTTCAGCATCACGATTAGTACGTTGAATTAGTACGTTGAATACTGCGCGGCCGTCTCCGGCCGCGGGTTTGTCCGGCCCTCGCGGTATGCCCGGCCCCGTTAGAATGCTGCTCCCGGCTCGCGCCGGATTTCACAGAAACAAAAACCATGTTTGAAAAAATCCTTATCGCCAATCGTGGTGAAATCGCGCTGCGTATCCAGCGCGCTTGCCGCGAAATGGGCATCAAGACGGTCGTCGTGCACTCCGAAGCCGACAAAGACGCCAAGTATGTGAAACTGGCCGACGAATCGGTCTGCATCGGCCCTGCGTCGTCGGCGTTGAGCTACCTGAACATGCCGGCCATTATCAGCGCTGCTGAAGTGACCGACGCCGAAGCAATTCACCCGGGCTACGGCTTCCTGTCCGAAAACGCCGATTTCGCCGAGCGCGTTGAAAAATCCGGTTTTGTCTTCATTGGCCCGCGCTCCGATTCGATCCGCCTGATGGGCGATAAAGTCTCGGCCAAGCAGGCCATGATCAAGGCGGGCGTGCCGTGCGTGCCCGGCTCCGAAGGCGCCCTGTCGGACGACCCGAAAGACATCATCACGACGGCGCGCAAGGTCGGTTATCCGGTCATTATCAAGGCGGCCGGTGGCGGTGGCGGACGCGGCATGCGCGTGGTGCATACCGAAGCGGCATTGCTCAACGCTGTCGCGATGACCAAGACCGAAGCCGGTACCGCTTTTGGCAATCCGGAAGTGTATATGGAGAAGTACCTGGAAAATCCGCGCCACGTGGAAATCCAGATCCTCGCCGACGAACATAAAAACGCGGTCTGGCTGGGCGAGCGCGACTGCTCGATGCAGCGCCGCCACCAGAAGGTCATCGAAGAAGCGCCGGCGCCGGGCATTCCGCGTAAACTCATCGAGAAAATCGGCGACCGCTGCGCCGAAGCATGCCGCAAGATCGGCTACCGCGGCGCCGGCACCTTTGAATTCCTGTACGAAAACGGCGAGTTCTATTTCATTGAAATGAACACGCGCGTGCAGGTCGAGCACCCGGTCACTGAAATGATCACCGGCGTCGACATCGTCCAGGAACAGATCCGCATTGCCTGCGGCGAAAAACTGCGCTTCAAGCAGCGCGACATCATGTTGTCAGGCCACGCGGTCGAGTGCCGCATCAATGCCGAAGACCCGTACAAATTCACGCCGTCTCCAGGCCGCATCACCGGCTGGCACACGCCGGGCGGCCCCGGTATCCGCGTCGATTCGCATGCATATGCGGGCTATTACGTCCCGCCGCATTACGATTCGATGATCGGCAAGGTGATCGCTTATGGCGCCACGCGCGAGCAGGCGATTCGCCGGATGCAGATCGCTTTGTCGGAAATGGTCGTCGAGGGTATCCTGACGAATATTCCGCTGCACCGCGATCTGATGGTCGACGCCCGGTTCATCGAAGGCGGCACCAACATCCACTACCTCGAGCAAAAACTGGCCAAGGATGCTGCATTGGGCATCACCGGTAAATCCGACAAGGCAGACGCATGAGCTGGACCGAAGTCGTCATTGAAATCCCCCGCGAACACGCCGAGGCCCTGTCCGACGCGCTGATGGAAGCAGGCGCCCTGTCGGTCTCGGTGGAAGACGCCGATGAAGGTACCGACGCGGAAGTCCCCATTTTTGGCGAGCCGGGCATGGAGCCTGCCGAAGCGGCGTGGGAACACAGCCGCGTGGTGGCGCTGACCGATGTCGACGCCGACCAGGCCGGCATCGTGGCGGAAGCCGCAGCAGCCATCAGCCTGGCGGCTGCACCGGCCTTCACCACCCGCTTTGTGGGTGACGAAGACTGGGTGCGCCTGACGCAGTCGCAGTTTGCGCCTATCCACATCGGCAAGAACATCTGGGTCGTGCCAAGCTGGCACGCGGCGCCGGATCCGGACGCGCTGATTCTCGAGCTCGATCCCGGCCTGGCGTTTGGCACCGGCAGCCATCCCACCACACGACTGTGCATGGAGTGGCTGGAAGCGCATCCGATGCCGGGTAAAACCGTGCTCGACTACGGCTGCGGTTCCGGCATCCTGGCCATGGTCGCCAAGAAGATGGGCGCCGGCGACGTGGCCGGTGTCGACATCGACCCGCAAGCGATCGAATCGGCCCGCGCCAACGCCGAGCGCAACCATTGCGAGATCGATTTCTACCTGCCGGACAGCTTTGCCGCGTCCGATAAAGCGCACCACGCCACCGGCCGTTTCGATACCGTGGTGGCCAACATCCTGTCGAGCCCATTGAAGCTGATGGCGCCGATGCTGGCCGGCCGCGTCGCCCCAGGGGGCTACCTGATCCTGTCCGGCGTGCTGGCACGCCAGGCAGAGGAAGTCGCTGCCGCCTACGCCCCGTTCATCAAGATGGGCGTCTGGGCCGAGCAGGACGGCTGGGTCGCCCTGCATGGCCAGCTTGGCCAGGACACCGTGCCACCAGCGCGCACCAGCTAGTCCCATGGCGCTCGCCACCCGCTGCCCGCATTGCCACACCACGTTCAGGGTCGCTGCCGACCAGCTGAAACTGCGCGGTGGCATTGTGCGCTGCGGGACCTGCCAGCAGGTTTTCGACGGCAATGCAGCGCTAGTCGACATGGATGCGCCAGCGCCAGCGGTACCTGAGGCGCCGTCCGTTCCGGAAGCGCCACCGGCTCCGGCATTTCCCGCATTTGTCGAGCCCGAGCCGGAATTCGACGTCCTCCCGCCCGCCCACGCTCCGCTCGAATACGGCAATGGACCGCCCGCGTGGTATTCGGCACGCCAGGCCAGCGCCGACGTACCGTTGCCACCCTTGCCGCTGCCGGAACCTGTCGCTGCGCCGGAACCGGAGCCGGAGCCGGAAGTAGCCCCGCAGCCGGAGCGTGTCATCGTGCTGGCGCCGGAACCTGCGCCGGAGCCAACACCGGCGCCAGAACCCGAACCAGCGCCTGCACCGGCGCCGTCCCCGCGCCGCCCAAGCGCCCGGCTGGCCTCGAACCGGCTGCGGCACCCGGCCGTGCCAGCGCCGGCGCCCGCTCCCGACACGCCGCCACCCTTTGCGCCGCCGGTACCGGACAGCCTCCTCGATTCGGACGATGAGCAATACGCGCCGCTGCCGGAACAGAATTCCTTGCTGCGCATGCCGTCGGCCGCGCCGCGTGAATCGGCCGGGATCGCGTATTCGCCTGCTGCTGCGCAAGCGCGCGCGCGCAGCAAAAAGGGCAGCCGCAGCGCCCCCCCTGTTCCGGGCGCTGCGCCCAAACCAAAACTGAAGCCCCAACCGGCGCCGCGCCCGGCCGACGCCGACGAGCCGGAGTTCGTCAAGCTGGGCCGCGCCAGGGAGGAAAGCGGGCGCCTGCGCACGCAACTGATGGCTGCCGGCTGCGTCGTGCTGGCGATCGTGCTCGCGGTGCAGCTGTTTGCGTCATCGCGCGACGTGCTGGCAGCCCGCTACCCTGCCGTGCGCCCGCTGGCCCTGAGCCTGTGCGCCGCGTTCGGCTGCCGCATCGCGCTGCCGGCCCAGATCGATACGCTGGCGGTGGAAACGGGAGAACTGCAAACCCTCGGCAACGATACCTATACCTTCACCACGCTGCTGCGCAACCAGGGCACGCTGGTGCAAGCCTGGCCCAACCTGGAACTGACGCTGCACGATGCCGCGAACAAGCCGCTGGTGCGGCGCGTATTCGCGCCGCGCGACTATCTCCCCACCCCGGCGCAAGCCGCCGCCGGCGCGGGTTTCGCCGCCCGCACCGAGCAACCCGTCAAGCTGTCGTTCCGGCTCAACGGTTTGACCCCCTCCGGCTACCATATCGCCATCTTCTATCCTTAAGGCTGTACTCCGATGACCAAGACCACCCTGATCTGCGGATCGCTCGCGTTCGACAAGATCATGCAGTACCACGGCCGTTTCGCCGACACCCTGCTGGCCGACCAGCTGCACCGCGTAAATGTCTCGTTCCTGGTGCCGACGCTGCGCACCGAGTACGGCGGCTGCGCGGCCAATATCGCCTACAACCTGAACATGCTGGGCGGGGACCCGTTGATCATGGCGACGCTCGGCCTGGACGGCGGCGAGTACCTCGAACGTTTCGCCAGCTTCGGCATCTCGACGCGCGCCATCCTCACCATCGAAGACGCCTACACGGCCCAGTGCTTCGTCACCGCCGACAACGACAACAACCAGATCAACGCGTTCCATCCGGGCGCCATGCAGTTCTCGCACGAAAACAAGGTGGCCGACATGGGCAAGCTGCGCGTCGCAATCGTGGCGCCTGACGGGCGCGATGGCATGATCCAGCACGTGGCCGACTGCGCCGAACAGGGCATCCCGGTCATGTTCGACCCGGGCCAGCAGCTGCCGATGTTCGACGGCGCCGAACTGCGCACCTTCATCGAGCAGGCCACTTACCTGGCCGTCAACGACTACGAATACGAAATGGTGATGGAGCGCACCGGCTGGTCGCAGGACGAAATTGTGGAACGCCTGGAAGCGTTGATCGTCACGCGCGGCGACAAGGGGTCGGAAATTTACGCCGGCGGCGTGCGCCATGACATTCCGTGCGTGGCAGCCGAAGCCGTGGTCGACCCGACCGGTTGCGGCGACGCTTACCGTGCCGGCCTGCTGTACGGGATCGTCAATGGCTTCGACTGGCCAACGGCCGGCCGCCTGGCCAGCCTGATGGGCGCCTTCAAGATCGCACACCAGGGCGGCCAGAACCACGTCGCGACCCGCGCCCAGATCGGCGAGCGTTTCGCGATGAACTTCGGCTACGCCCTGCCGGCTTGATCGCCCAGTAGAACGCTTGCCACTGCCTCCGGCGTCAACGCCGGGGCAGCGATTTCCAGCAATTTGCGTTTATTCGTGTGGCCATGGGTAATGGCCACGCTGCTGCGCGCCACCTTCAGGGCGCCAGCCAGGTACTTCACCAGCGCCGCGTTGGCCTTGCCCTCGATGGGCTGCGCCTGCAGCTTGATCTTGAGGGCGTCGTCAAACACCCCCAGTACTTCGGTGCGCTTCGCATTCGGGGTGATCTGCACGGCGATCCGTACCCCTCCCCCGGCCAGCGCCGCACACCATGGGCCGCTCACGCGACGACAAACACCCGGTTCAGGACCAGTTGCGCGATCTGCAGCAGGATCAGCACCACCAGCACCGACAAATCCAGGCCGCCCAGCGGCGGGATCACCTTGCGCACGGGACGCAGCAGCGGCTCGTTCAGGGCGTGCACGAACGGCGCCAGCGGCGCATTCGGATTGATCCAGCTGAAAATCGCTTCGATGATCAACAGGGCCATGAAGCCGTAGATGATCCAGTTCAGGAAGCGCAGCAGCGCGTGCAGCAGCACCATTTGCAGGTCGTAGCCGAACACGAACAGCAGGCAGCTTGCGACCACCACCACCAGGAACGCACCCAGCAGGCTGGCCCAGTCATAGCCCCCCACACCCGGCAGGATGCGGCGCAGCGGCTTGACCAGCCAGTCGGTCAGGGTGAACGTGAATTGCGCCACGGAGCTGGGCGGGCGTACCCGGATGGCCTGCATCCAGAAACGCAGCAGCAGCACGCCACCAAGCACGCTGGCAGCGGCGTCGATGATGAACTGGAGAATATTCAGCAAAAGCACAGTGACTCCTCAAAAAAAAACCGCTGTGTGAACGTCACACAGCGGTATTTTGCCTTAAACAACAGCAGCTCAGGTATTTAAAGGAACCTTATGGGCGGCTGCTGGTGGGGAATGGCCAGGCGGCGGCGGGGGCCAGCACGGTTTTGGCCGATGCGGCAGGTGCGGCAGCTGGTTTGTCGGCAGCGGCAGCGGCCGTGCTGCTTGGTGCAGTTGCCGGCTTTTGCTCGGCGGCCTTGTCGACTGCAGGCTTGGCAGCTGGTTTTTTGGCCTCGGCCTTTTTGGCGGCCGGCTTGGCCGTCGCCTGGGTATCGGCAGCTGCAGACGCCGTTTGCGCCGCCGAGGTTGGCTTATCAGCTGGCTTGTCGGCCGCCTTGTCGGCTACCGGCTTTTCGGCCGGCGCAGCGCTGGGTGCAGGCGCCTCTGGGTTCGCGGCTGGCTTGGCAGCGACCTTCGTGGCAGGTTTGGCAGGGACCTTGACTGGCTTGGTGGCGACCTTGGCAGCGGGCGTCGGGGCTGGCGTTGCAGCAGCCTTGGCTGCCGGCTTTGCAGCGCTTTTCGCTGGCGTGGCGGCTTTGGCAGTTGGCGCCGGCTTGGCTGGCGCCTTGCTGGCGCTGGCCTTGGCCGCTGGCTTTGCCGCTACTTTCGCAGCTGGCTTGGCGGCTGGTTTCGCTGCAGGCTTGGCGGCTGGTTTTGCTGCAGGCTTGGCGGCCGGTTTTGCTGCAGCTTTTGCGGCTGGCTTGGCAGCTGGCTTGGCGGCGGCTTTTTTGGCGGCTGGCTTGGCAGCCGGTTTGCTGGCAGCTTTTGCAGGCGATTTGACAGCAGTCTTGCCGGTCGATTTGGCGGCAACCGGCTTGGCGGTCGACTTGGCCGCGGGCTTGCTGGTCGACTTCGCTGCTGGCTTGGCTGCGGCTTTACTGGTGCTGGCCGCCTTCGCGGTCGACTTCGCAGCTGGCTTTGCCGTGGTCTTCGATGCTGGCTTGGCGCTGGACTTGGCAGCGGTTTTGGCTGCTGGCTTGGCGGTCGATTTGCCGGCGGCTTTGGTAGCCGGCTTGGCGGCGGTTTTGCCGTTCACCGGTTTTGCGGTCGACCTGGCCGCCGATTTTGCAGGCGCCTTGGCCGCTGTCTTCACAGCTGGCTTGTTGCTGGACTTGGCGGTTGCCTTAGGTGCTGCCTTCGGTGCTGCCTTGGTTGCAGTCTTGGCGGCCGCCTTCGGTGCTGCCTTGGTTGCAGTCTTGGCAGCTGCCTTCGGTGCTGCCTTGGTAGCGGTCTTTGCGGCTGCCTTGGTTGCAGTCTTCGGTGCTGCCTTGGTAGCGGTCTTTGCAGCTGCTTTCGGTGCGGCTTTCGGTGCTGCCTTGGCCGGGGTCGCTTTTGCCGCCGGCTTGGCGGCTGCCTTTACCGGGGTCTTGGCGACAGTTTTTGGCGCGGCCTTGGCGGCGGTCTTGCTTGCAGCAGGCTTGGCGGCAGACTTGGTTGCCGGCGCTTTGGCAGTGGCGGTGGATTTCGCAGCTGGCTTCGTGGTCGAAGCTTTTGCGGTGGTTTTTTTAGCGGCTGTTGCCATGAGAATTCTCCTTCATCTGCGATGAAAAATGTGCGCTACAAAATTTGATCCCGCCTGCACGGCCATCCGTCCAGGCAGCGGCACCAGCTCAACTGCTGCAACTCCTCACGACTGCAGCACTTCAGCCACACCGCCTGCCAGGCGATGTGTGATCGTATGCGCGCTGTCCTCACCGCCCACGCTGTCGAAAGCGCGAAAAGAAAAAGCCGCCATGCCTGAAGATTGGTCAGGCAGTGCGGCTTGTTTTTTTCGCGAAGCGTGAATGCATAAGGGCTTGAATCAGCGTCCCATTTCGATCGGTTCTTTGCCAGCGAACAAGATGAAAAGCACCCTGTTCATGTTTCGACAAATCTAATCACGTAAAGTACACGAAAACCTTGTCCTTGCGCAACCTGCATACAATATTTTCACACTCTTTATCGCACCAAGGTGAAATAGCGCACATGGGGTACGCGCCCATGTGCGCCAACTTGCGCCCTCCCTGCGCTGTTTCCAGCAGCGCCACGCAAGCCATAGCGCCCGTACCTAAAGCCGCCATGCGAATTGACAGGCGCCGCCATCGGCCTGCATGCAGGCATGCGCCGACATTTTTTTACAGCGCGAGTTTGGCGCGAAAAAACACCATCCACGCCGACGGCGAATCGCCATAAACAGTATCGAGCGCAGCCGGCTTGGCAAACGCGCTGGCCACGCCCCCGACGCCAAACTTCACGGGTCCGAGCTGCGCGAAGTCGTGCACCACGCCGACACTGAGCTTTTTGATGTTGAAGACGCGGTCCTGCATCGCGCTTGCCGATGCGCCGCCAACGCTGCCGTCGTCGCCGTGGCCGTGGCCAAACAGCTCGCCGTTCTGGACCGACTCGAAGCGCCCGAACACGGTCGTGTCAGGCCGCACGCGCATGCTCGATTCAAGCAGGTACGCGTTCGTGGCCGTGCCGGGATCGTGGCGGTTGCGGCCCCAGGCCAGCGTGGTCTGGGTCGGCATCCCTTTGATGGTTTTCTGCACCATTGCCGACGCGGTCGTGCGGTGCACCGTCACGTCCGGTTCGAGCGACTCGGGGCTTTTCAGGCGCCCGTGGCTCACCTGCAGCGACCAGTCGGGGTTCGGATTCCAGGACAGCCGCGCCGACGCCGAATCGAGTTTGCGGGTCTCGACGTTCCAGCGGAACTGGTCCGGCTCGCGGCCATTGAAAGTGGACGCTTCCAGTTTCACATCGCGCCAGACGTAGCCGGCCGTGACCACGCCGAACGTGATGTGGGTCGAGTCCAGCCAGTGGTGCGTCAGCGGCGCTTCAGGGTTGTCCATGCCCGACACGCGGTGCATGAACGCCGGGGGGCCGAGCGCCGGTTCGCCCGGCAGGCCGGCGTAGACAAACGCGGAACTGCCATTACCGAGGTTGTAACTGTAGCTGGCGGACAGTTCCATCAGCAGGTCGTGCGGGTGCTGGCGGTCGACCAGCGCATTATGGCCGTCGGCCGTCTCGCCGGTCTGGAACAGCAGCGGATAGCCGCGCTTGCCGATCAACGGATCGAGCGACACCATCGCGCGCAGTCCGAGCGTGCCGTTGCCAAGCGGGCGGCTGGCCATCGCCATCAGCATGCTCTGGGAAAAGGCCAGGTCATCTCCGCGCGGACCGCCCTGGTGGTCGTAGACCGTATTGATGAAACCGTGATACATCGTCATCCACGGGCCGTTCATCTGGTGGATGCCTTCCACCGCGGTGTTGTCCGGCTGCCAGCTGGTGCCGGACGCTTCGCGCGCCATCGGATAGGGGCCGAAGGCGCCGCTCATCGGTGCGGCGTGGTCCATGCCGGGCATGGCGTGGTCGCCGTGCGCCGGCATCTGGTGCTGCGCATGCGCGGACATGTCCATGCCTGCCATGCCGGTCATGTCGTCATCGGCGCGAGTGACGGCGGTCGCGGTAGCGGGCGCCGATACGGCGGGTGGCGTGGCGCCATGGGCAGCATGGTCCTGCGCGGCGGCGGCGCCGCACAGCGCCAGCAGCGCCATGGCAATGGCGGTGCGTGTAAAAGAAGTGTTCATCGTTTTCCTCGGTATTTAATATCGCGCCAGCACGAGGCAGGCGCGCAGGACGGCGCAGTGGAATACACCGCGCCGCAATGGGATGATTAAATAGCGAAACGCCTGGGAGGACGTTCGAGCCCGTCAGGAATATGGCCTGCGACTGGCGTGATGATCCATGCCTGGTGGACGTCGGGTGCGTCGAGGGGCAGCGTGAAGTCGGGCAGGCCGGACAGCACGGCGGCGCCGATGCAACAGGCGGTCGAAGCACTGCAGCCGTGCTGCTCGCCTGCGGAAGACGCGTCCATGCAGCCGTCATGGCCCGACGGTGCCATCGCCGCATGATCCATGGCCGGCATGGCGGCCATGGCGGGCGCCGGCATCGCCCAGCCGTGCAGCATCACCGCGGCAAACCCTTGCAGGGGCAGCACGGCAATCAACAACCACAGCAGCAAATGTTTTAACGATCGGCGCATCGGCGGCAGTGTAGCATGGCATCCATGACCCAACGCGATCCCTTTTCCGGCTCCCAGGATGCTGCCATGGCCGCCGTGTTCCAGCGCCAGGCCGCCACGGCCCAGCGCCTGCGCAGTTCGACGGCGGCCGAGCGCATCGCCAAAATCCGGCGCCTGCGCGACGCCGTCATTGCCCACACCGACGACTGGTACGCGGCAGCGCAAGCCGACTTCCGCAAGCCCCCGGGCGAAGTGGACCTGGCAGAAATCCTGCCCGTGTGCCTGGAAGCGAATGAAGCCATCAGGAACACCAGAAAATGGATGAAGATCAAACGTGTCCGGCCCACCCTGCTCACGCTGGGCACCCGCAGCCATATTCAATATGTGCCGCGCGGGCGCTGCCTGATCATCGGCCCCTTCAACTATCCGCTGAACCTGACCCTCGGGCCCCTGATCTCGGCGATCGCAGCCGGCAACACGGCCATCGTGAAACCATCCGAGCTGACGCCGGCCACGTCCCGCCTGATCGCCCAGGTGGTGCGCGAAGTGTTCACGGACGATGAAGTGGCCGTCTTCGAAGGCGAAGCGGCTGTGGCGCAGGCGCTGCAGCTGCTCCCCTTCGACCACGTGTTTTTTACCGGCAGCCCGGCGATCGGCAGGCACGTCATGGCAGCTGCGGCAAACCACCTGGCCAGCGTCACACTGGAACTGGGCGGCAAGAGTCCCACGATTGTCGATGCCAGCGCCGACCTGCCGCTCGCCGCTGCCAACATCATGTGGTCGAAGTTCGCCAACGCCGGGCAGACCTGCATCGCGCCCGACCATGTCTACGTGCACGCCAGCGTCAAGGAGGCGTGGCTGGCCTGTTGCCAGGCCGAGCTGAAGAAAGCGTTTGGCGCCACGCTGGCGGACCAGCAGGCCAGCCCCGGCCTGGGCCGCATCGTCAACGCGCGCCACACGGCGCGCCTGGCCGGGCTGCTGGACGACGCCACCGGCCGCGGCGCGCGCGTGGTCATGGGCGGCGGCGTGGCGCAGGACGATTGCTTCATCCAGCCGACGCTGCTCGATGGCGTGCCGCCGGGTGCGCGCATCATGGAAGAAGAGATTTTCGGCCCGCTGCTGCCAGTCATCGCGTACACCAGTCTGGAGGAGGTGATTGGCGCGATCAATGCCGGCCCCAAACCGCTGGCGCTGTACGTCTACAGCCGCAGCGATGCCAACATCGAGGCACTGCTGGCGCAGACCGCCTCCGGCGGCGCCTGCATCAACCACGCGCTGATGCAGTTCCTCAACAGTAACCTGCCGTTTGGCGGCATCAACAATTCAGGCATCGGCAGCGCGCACGGCCACTACGGGTTCAAGGCATTCAGCCATGAACGCGGCGTGGTGCGCACGCAGTTTTCAGTTGCCGCCACGTGGTTTTCGGCTGGCGCCACGCCGCCGCTGGTGCGCCGGCTGGTGAAAGCCGCCCTCAAGTTCCTGTAACGGACACCTGCGTGCAGGCGCCGCCGGTCTTGCCATCCCAGGCGCGCGCACTGTGCGCGATCTCGGCGGCGAGACTGGCCAGGGCGCTTTGCTGCGCCTGCACCAGCTGCGGATAGCCGCCGCGCGCCGGCACCTCGAGGCGGCTGCTGCACAGCCAGCGTGCATTCAGGTCGCCGTCGGCGTAACCCAGGCGCCAGGTGCCTTCGAACTGCACCTTGTCGCCCACCCACGCATCAAAGCGGCGCACCTGCACCTGGATACGCAGTACCGGCTGCCCAGCCAAGCGCCCCAGGCCGGTCACATCCCGTGTCTGCAGGCTGCTGGCCAGTTGCGCGGCCAGCGCGGTGCGGATCTCGTCCGCATATGGGCCCGACCAGCGCTCACCATCCTGGACCACCAGGCCGCTGGCGCCGTCGCGCACGACCAGCTGCTGCTGGTCGAGACCGGCCGGGATGCCGACCGGGAGCACGTCGATGGCGAATGGTGCGCCCGCGCCCGCAGCGTTGCCCATGGTGGGCGCCAGCAGCGTGTGATAGTGGACCGGCGGCGACGAGCAGGCAGCCAGCGCCAGGGCGCCGGCCAGGATCAGGACAGGACGAATCATCGCGTGGTCTCCGGTGTTTTCGGTACAGGGCTGGAAGATGGCGTGGACGGCTCAAGCTTGGCGCGGCCGCGGATCAGCGCTTCGGGTTCGCGGCCAAGCAGGTCGGTCAGTGTGCGCAGCGAGCGCGCGCTGCGCTGCAGTTCGATCAACGTCTGGTTCAGGTTTTGCTGCAGCGGAGCGTCGTCGGCCACGATGCTTTTGGCCGCGCCCACAGTGTCACGCGCTTCCTTGATCGTCAGGGTCGCTTCCGGCAGTACTTTCTTGTCGACCTGGTCAAGCGTCGAATTCAGGGTACGCATGGCCTGGTTTGCTTCAGGCAGCGTGGTCTCGCGCACCTGCTTCAGGGTTTTATCCAGGCTGCCAAGGGAAGAGTCGAGCTTCTTGCCGATGTCGTCGAGCGGAATGCGGTCGATCTTGGACACGATGCTGGCGGCCTGTTCCTGGATGCGGTCGACGTCGTTACGGGCAGTCGGTATTTCAAGCGGCCGCGCAGCGATATCGAAGCTGGCCTTCGGTGCATTCGGCACGGCTTCGAACGAGATATACAGCTTGCCGGTCAGCAGGTTGCCCGACTTGGCCTTGGCGCGCATGCCCTTTTCCACCAGCGCCTGCAGGAACTGCGCCGAGCGTTCCGTCAGGTCGCCCTTGTAGCGTTTTTCAATTTTGCCCACCACACGGCCCAGGCGTTCCGGGTAGACGACGACGCCAACGATCGTGGGAAAGCGCCCGCGTACAGGATCGAAATCGAGTTCCATCGAGGTCACTTTGCCGACAATAATGCCAGAAAATTCGACCGGGGCATCCAGCGACAAGCCGCGCAGCGACTGCTCGAAGCGCAGCTGGATCGGCAATGCCGGGCCGTCCGCCGGCGCCATCGCAGCCTCTTGATCCTTTGACAGCCGGAACGTGGTATTGGCCGGCGCCGACAACGCCTTGCTGGTATCGGGCGCGCCAAAGGCCAGCCCGCCGCCGATCACGGCAGCGATGGACTGGGTTTTCAGCTGAAAGCCGTCGGCCCCCAGCGAGACATCGACACCGCTGGCGTTCCAGAACCGCGAATCGAGCGTGACGAATTTGTCGTACGGCGCATCGATGAACAGCTGCATGCTGACTGCCTTGCCATCGGGGTCGAGCCGGTAGGACGCCACCCGCCCCACTTCGACGCGGCGGTAATAAATGGGCGAGGCGATGTCGAGCGAGCCGAGATCGGGGGCACGCAGGTTGAACAGGCGCCCGGGCGTGCCGCTGACGATGTTCGGCGCTGTTTCCATGCCCTTGAAGGTTTTGCTGGTTTCTTCCGATTTACCCGTATCGACCGCGATGTAGGAGCCCGAGACAAGCGTATCGATGCCGGAGATCCCCGCCAGGCTGATACGCGGCCGGACGACCCAGAAGCGGGTATCGGCGCGGTTGAAATCCATGTCGGTCTTGATCAGCGCCACACCTACTGCAACGTACGAGCCGTCTGCTGCAAGGCGCACCGACCGGACACTGCCAATCGTCAAATCCTTGTACTTGACGCGCGTCTTGCCCGCCTCCAGGCCGGCAGCAGTCTTGAAATTGATGGTGATCTCGGGTCCCTGCCCCAGCCAGGCATGCACGACCAGCGACAGGCCGATCAGCGCAGCCACGGCAGGAAGCAGCCAGACCAGCCAGGCATTCCAGCGATTTTTCGACACCGCCGGCTCAGCCGGTTGCGGTTGCAGTGTTTGATTCATGCGTCCTCGTCATCCCAAATTAATCTTGCATCAAAACTCATCGCCGACAGCATCGTGAGGATCACCACCGCCCCGAAAAACAGGATGCCGACCCGCGGCTGCGTGGTGCTCAGCGCGCCGAACTCCACCAGCGACGCCACCACGGCCACCACCAGCACATCGAGGAAGGACCAGTACCCGATCATCTCCACCAGCCGGTACAGCCTGGTGCGCTCCTTGCGCGCCCACGTGCTCTTGCGCCGGCACGTTACCAGCAGCACGCCAAGGATCGCGAACTTGACGCACGGCACGGCAATACTGGCAATGAAAATCACCAGCGCAATGCCGTACGAGCCGGATTTCCAGAAGTCGATGATGCCCGCCATGATCGTGCTGGCAAAGCCGCTGCCAAGGAAGGTCGTATACATCACCGGATACAGGTTGGCCGGGATATACAGGATCAGCGCGGCAATCAGGTAAGCGGCGGAGCGGCGCAGGCTGTCGGGCCGGCGCCGGTGCAGGTGGTGGCCGCAGCGGGGGCACGCGGCCGGCTGGACTGCATCGTGCACGTCGTCGCACACGGCGTTGCAGACGTGGCAGGCGATGACGCCCAGGTCGCGGGCGCGCGTGACGGTTGCTTCGTGCGTATCCCTCATGCAGGCTCGGCCGATGGCTGCGGTTGCGGTGGCAGTGGCCGCTGCGTGAGCGTCCACAGCTGGCTGACGTCGCGGCCGGCAATGAGCGTCATCAGGACCATCAGCGCCGCCGTGGCCCAGACCCCGGCCCCGGGATAGACCTGCACCAGGCTCGACAATTTGATGACCGCCACCAGGATGCCCAGCATGCACACTTCCACCATGCTCCATGGCCGCAGGATATTCAGCATTTTCATCGCCGGCGCAAACCCCGGCGCCCGCTGGCCGCTGCGGGCGAACGCCAGCACCCAGATCAGGATCACGATCTGCAGCAGCGGCACCAGCACCGCGACGGCCGCGGTCGGCACGGCAATCGGGGCGGCATCACCCTGCGCCAGCGCCAGCGCGGCCTGCCACATGGTTGTGTGGCTTTCCAGGCCGTGCAGGTTGATCGTGATGACCGGGCAGATGTTCGCGATCAGGAATGCGATGGCAGCCGTGACGGACAGCGCCAGCCGCTGCCGCACGTTCAGGTCCTGCGCCTGGTAGATGACCGACAGGCAATTCGTGCACGACGCCACCTGGCCTTTGACCAGCGCGCGGCGCTGGTAGACGGCGTCGCAGTGTTCACATATCACAAGGTGGGGGTGGATCGTCATCGGGTAGCTTTAATGGTCTTGGCCATGTGGCCATGCGGGATGGCTAGGCAGTCTACAGGGACTGGCCGATCGGTGCCGCTTCGCAGCATTTTTTGCCGAAAGCGTGCCGGGCATTACCCTTGCCTGCCAAGACCGTCCGGCCCCCTGTCGAGCCAGCCAACCGTGTGTCATGGCCAAAAAACCTATGCTATAAACACTTCACATGCAAATATTTTATAAACTATATATTTACATCTCATCTGTTACAGCCTGTCTTGACGTGCGCACCTGATACCGCTCGTGTGCATTGCGGCAGTCACCATTATCCTGTGTTCATCGAGGGGCTGCTGTTCCGTCCCGGAAAGTTCCCATGCCTGATCCATCCCCTGCTTCCGCCCCGCGCAAACCGCGCATTACGGGCGGGTTGTTTGTGCTCGCCGGTTTGTTCCTGTTCGGCGGCGGCATCTATCTCGCCATCCTTGGCGGCTCCTGGTATTACCTGCTCGCCGGCCTCGGCGTAATCGTCACCGGCGCAGGGCTGTTCGCGAGCCGGCGCTGGGCGCTGCACCTGTACGCCCTGGTGCTGGCCGCCACTGTTGCCTGGGCCCTGGCCGAAGTGGGCCTGCGCGGCTGGGAACTGGAGCCGCGGCTGCTGGTGCCGACCCTGCTTGGAATCTATTTGCTGCTGCCATGGGTTGCGCCAAGGCTGGGGGGCGGCAATGGCAAATACGGCCGTACTGCGTTGCCCTTGCTGGCCTCGGTCGTGTTGTCCATCGCTGTCGGCGCCGCATCGTTGCTGCATGCGCCGGGCGTGGCCGGCGAGTTGCCGCTGGCCGACCACACCGTCGACGCCCATGACCGCTCGGTGGCGGACGCCGACTGGCAGTTTTACGGCCGCACCGCCAGGGGCGACCGCTACTCGCCGCTGGACCAGATCACGGCGGCCAACGTCAAGGGACTCAAGGTGGCATGGCAAGCCCGGACTGGCGACACCATGCGCAAGGGCGAGGATGTCGGCGGCACCGATGCCGGCCACGAATTCAATTTCGAAGACACGCCCAGTAAAATCGGCGACACGGTCTACGTCTGCACTGGTCACAGCTGGGTAGTAGCCTTCGACGCCAAAACCGGCAAAAAGAAATGGACGTTCAATCCGCACGCCGATACCGACGCGGACGTCTACCTGGCCTGCCGCGGCGTCGCCTACTACGAAGCCCCGGCCGGCACCAAAACCGATTGCCCGGCCCGCATCATCGCGCCCGTCCTCGATGCACGCGTGATGGCGCTAAACGCCGCGACCGGCAAGCCGTGCGAAGATTTCGGCACGCACGGCTTCATTTCGCTGGCCCAGTACCTGGGCCATGTACAAAAGGGTTTTCACTTCGTGACGTCACCCCCGCTGGTCCTGCATGACCGCCTGATCCTGGGCGGCTGGATCTGGGACAGCCAGGCCGAGAATGAACCGTCCGGCGCGGTGCGCAGTTTCAATCCCTTGACGGGGGAACTGGTCTGGGCCTGGGATGTCGGCCATACCCCGCACACCTGGAAGCCGGGCGAGAAAGACGAGTTGACGCGCGGCACGCCCAACGCCTGGGGCGTGTACACCGCCGACCCCGACCTGAACCTGGTCTATCTGCCGATGGGCAATGCGACACCGGACTATTTCGGCGGCCACCGCCGCGCGTTCGACGAACAGTATTCCAGCGCCATCGTCGCACTCGACATCACCACCGGCGAAGAAAAATGGCACTTCCAGACCACCCACCACGACCTGTGGGACATGGACTTGCCGATCGGCCCGTCACTGGTCGACGTGCCGGACCCGGCCCAGGGCGGCAAGCTCGTCCCGGCTCTTGTCCAGACGAATAAACGCGGCGAATTCTTCATGCTGGACCGCCGCACCGGTGCACCGCTCGCCAGGGTCGAAGAGAAGGCAGTGCCGCAAGGTGCGGCGCCCGGCGACTACGTCAGCAAGACCCAACCTTTCTCGACCGGGCTGCCATCGCTCACGCCGGCCGACCTGAAGGAAAGCCGCCTGTGGGGCGCAACGCCATTCGACCAGATGATGTGCCGCATCGCCTTCAAAACTTTTAACTACCAGGGTCAGTTCACACCACCGGGGCTGAAGAAAACCATCGTCTATCCGGCGTTCGATGGCGTCATCGACTGGATGGGCGCATCGATCGACCCGAACCAGAAAGTGGTATTCGCCAACGCCAACTACATTCCGTTCACGGTGCAGCTGATTCCCCGGGAAGCGTCGGCGAAAACAGGCGAGGTCAAGGCATGGAACGGGAAAGGCGACCAGCCAATGACGACGGCGCCCTACTCGCCCCAGTACGGCACGCCCTACATCGGCAGCGTGCACCCATGGCTGAACGCACTCGGCGTGCCGTGCAACGCCCCGCCATGGGGGACGTTGAGCGCCATCGACCTGAAGTCGCGCAAGATCATCTGGCAACACCCGATCGGCACCACGCGCGACACGGGCCCGTTCGGCACCCACGTCAACCTGCCGCTGAAGACGGGCATCTTCAATATCGGCGGCAATATCGTCACCAAGGGCGGCCTGATCTTCATGGGCGCGACCGCCGACAACTATTTGCGCGCGTATGACGAGCGCAACGGCGAACAGCTATGGCAAGCGCGGCTGCCAGCCGGTGGCCAGGCAACGCCGATGTCGTATGCGGTCGATGGTAAACAATACGTCGTGATTGCCGCGGGCGGACATGGCGGACTGGGGACCAAAACGGGGGATTATGTGGTGGCGTATAGCCTCGATGGCGGCGCCAGGCAATAAGGTCGCCTTGCCGGCGTGACCCTCGAAAGATCCGCGCACAAATTCGGGGTCAGGTCCGGCAAACTGCCATTTTTGATCTTTTTGCGACTACAAAGTTCCTCGATGTTGCATTGCCGGACCCGATTGCCATTTTTAAACAATTGAGATGTGCAATGTGCGCGGGTGATGTCCAGCGACTCATGCAGATTGCCAACGCGCGCGTGTTTGAATGTAAAAAAACCCCGGCGCATGCGCGAGCGGGGTTTTGTGAAGGAGAACCGGAAGGGTTACTCCCAGTTCAACGCCCCACCCGTCTGGTACTCGGTGACGCGCGTTTCGAAGAAGTTACGTCCCCGCGAAGGCGGGGATCGATATTACTGACGATCAGCGTTATTTCAAAGCGAAGGTGCCATCGGTCCCCGCCTTCGCGGGGATGACGGTTACTCCCAGTTCAACGCCCCACCCGTCTGGTACTTGGTGACGCGGGTTTCGAAGAAGTTACGCTCTTTCTTCAAATCGATCATCCTCGCGAAGGCGAGGACCTATGCCACTGACGATCAGCGTTGACACAAAGCGAAGGTGCTTTGGATCCCCGCCTGCGCGGGGACGGGGTTACTCCCAGTTCAACGCCCCACCCGTCTGGTACTCGGTGACGCGCGTTTCGAAGAAATTACGCTCTTTCTTCAGGTCGATCATTTCGCTCATCCACGGGAACGGGTTTTCTTCGTTCGGGAACAGCGGCTCGAGGCCGATCTGCGTGGCGCGGCGGTTGGCGATGAAGCGCAGGTAACCCTTGAACATGGCGGCGTTCAGGCCCAGCACGCCGCGGGGCATGGTGTCTTCGGCGTAGGCGTATTCCAGCTCCACTGCTTTCATGAACAGCCCACGGATCTCTTCGCGGAATTCGGCGGTCCACAGCTGCGGGTTTTCCATCTTGATCGTGTTGATCAGGTCGATGCCGAAATTGCAGTGCATCGATTCGTCGCGCAGGATGTACTGGTACTGCTCGGCGGCTCCCATCATCTTGTTCTGGCGGCCCAGCGCGAGGATCTGGGTGAAGCCCACGTAGAAGAACAGGCCTTCCATCAGGCAGGCAAACACGATGATCGAGCGCAGGAGTTTCTGGTCGTTTTCCAGCGTGCCGGTCTTGAATTCAGGATCGTTGATGACCTCGATGAACGGGATCAGGAACTGGTCCTTGTCGCGGATCGATGGAATCTCGTTATACGCGTTGAAGATTTCCTGCTCGTCCAGGCCCAGGGACTCGACGATGTACTGGTAGGCGTGCGTGTGGATGTCTTCTTCAAAGGCCTGGCGCA
>Ga0265780_10000056_pt1 | contig 213217 bp, 173 predicted proteins | sample P1T30metagenome_FD_192432 | JGI IMG/M metagenome (GOLD analysis project Ga0265780, IMG submission 192432) | Plant litter microbial communities from East Loma Ridge, Irvine, California - P1 T30 | ecosystem: Environmental > Terrestrial > Plant litter > Unclassified | place: USA: California...
GTGGCCAGGGTGCCCATGAAGGAAGCGAATCTTTCGTTCAGCCACAGGCCGTTCCACCACTGCATGGTGACCAGGTCGCCGAACCACTGGTGCGCCATCTCGTGCATGATGACGCCGGCCAGGCGCGCGCGCTGCTCGTCGGTCATGTCGGCCTTGTACATGAAGCCGCGCTCGGCGAAGGTGATGGCGCCGGCGTTTTCCATGGCGCCGTACAGGAAGTCCGGCACCAGGATCTGGTCGTACTTCTCGAACTGGTAGGGCACGCCGAAGTATTCGTCGAAGAAAGCCAGGCCGGACTTGGTGTACTTGAACCACTCGGCCGGCTTGACTTGCTGCGCCACCGACTGGCGCGCGAACAGGCGCATCGGGTATTTGCCGCTGCGGTCTTCCCACATCTTGTAGGGGCCGGCGTGCATCGAGAAGTTGTAGGGGCTGAGTTTTTTCGTTTTCGGGAAGGTCCAGCGCTTGCTGTCGCCGCTGGCCGCGACCCTGGTCTCGCGCGTGGTCGAGATCACTTGCCAGTCGGCCGGTGCGCTTACGTTGACCTGGTAGGTGCCCTTCAAATCGGGCTGGTCGAACACGGCGAACATCTGGTGCGCGGCGGCCGGCTCGAAGTGCGAATAGGTGTAGACGCGGCCGTCGACCGGGTCGACCATGCGGTGCAGGCCTTCGCCGTTGGTGCTGTGCGCGCGCTCGTAGGCGACGACCACCGTGTTGCGGCCTTGTTTCAGGTCCTGCGCGGCCAGGGTGATGAACCAGCCGTTGTACTGCGGGGTGACATCCTTGCCGTTGACTTTCAGCGATTTGATGGTCGCCTTGTCCAGGTCCACGGTCAGGGCGGCGCCATTATCTTTCAGGTCGAACGCCAGGGTCGTGGTCGCGCTGAAGTTTTCCTTGCCGGTCAGGGTGAAGTCCAGCACGTAGTCGACATTCGACACGCGGGCGCTGCGCGCGGCGGCGTCAAGCTGCGACAGGAAGGCGTTTTCGGCACGCGGCGCCGTGGTCTCGGCTGCATGGGTGACGGTGGAAGCGAAAGCCAGGGCGGTGGCGGCAGCCAGCGGGAGCAGGCGCGCATTGAAGCGGGTGCGGAAGCGGTTCACGGTGATCCTTGCGTGTCGACGATGAAAAGGCCCCGGCCGCAGCTTGTGGCCATGGCCGGAACGAATTCCGCAAGAATATCATGACAGCAATATTAAACGCAGCGGCCGACTGGCCGGTGCGGGAATATTTTACCGGGGCGGGTCGCCGGCGAGCACGAAATGACCCGCCCGGCCGACTAGCCAAACCGCTGGTGCACTCAGGCGTTGGCCTGCAGCGCCGGGTAGTCGGTATAGCCTTCCGCGCCGCCGGCGTAGAAGGTTTCCGGACGCGGCGGGTTGAGCGGCGCATTGGCCTGCAGGCGGGCCGGCAGGTCGGGGTTGGCGATGAACCACTGGCCGAAGGCGACCGCGTCGGCGTCGCCACTGGCGATCAGCCGCTCGGCGCTGTCCTTGTCCAGCTTTTCGTTGGCGATGTAGACGCCGCTGAAGGCTTTTTTGAGTGCCGGTCCCAGGCGGTCGTCGCCGATGGCTTCGCGGGCGCAGATGAAGGCGATGCCGCGCTTGCCAAGCGCGCGCGCCACGTAGCCGAAGGTTTCCAGTGGCGTCGAGTCACCCATGTCATGAGCGTCGCGCCGCGGCGCCAGGTGCATGCCGACGCGGTCGGCGCCCCAGACCGCGATGCAGGCGTCGGTGACTTCCAGCATCAGGCGGGCACGGTTCTCGATCGATCCGCCGTAAATGTCGTCGCGGCGGTTGGTCTTGTCTTGCAAGAACTGGTCGAGCAGGTAGCCGTTGGCGCCGTGGACTTCGACGCCGTCGAAGCCGGCCTTCCTGGCGTTCTCGGCGCCCAGGCGGAAGGCGGCGACCACGCCCGCGATTTCATCCAGCGTGAGCGCGCGCGGGGTTTCGTAGTCTTTCACCGGACGCACCAGGCTGACGTGGCCGGCAGGCTTGATGGCGGACGGTGCCACCGGGGCCTGGCCGTCCAGGAACAGCGGATCCGAAATCCGGCCGACGTGCCAAAGCTGCAGGACGATGCGGCCGCCGGCGCGGTGCACGGCGTCGGTGACCAGCTTCCAGCCTTCGACCTGCTCGTCGGACCAGATGCCCGGGGTGTCGGCATAGCCCACGCCCATCGGCGTGACCGAGGTGGCCTCGGACAGGATCAGGCCGGCAGAGGCACGCTGGGTGTAGTAGTCGGCCATCAGTGCGCTCGGGACGCGGCCGGTGCCTGGAGCGCGCGAGCGGGTCAGCGGCGCCATGACAATGCGGTTCGGCAGCTTCAGTGCGCCAATCTGGATCGGGTCGAACAATGTGCTCATCTATACACCTTTATTCGGTATGAATGGCCTGCTATCTTAAGCGAGCGCCGCAATTTGTGCCGGAGCCGGCCGTTTTTCACGGGTGCTATACTCGCCGGTCACCTTTGGCAGGGAATAACGATGAGTTGGATTGTCTTGATCATTGCCGGGCTGCTGGAAGTGGCCTGGGCCGTCGGGCTGAAGTACACGGCCGGGTTTACGCGACTGTGGCCGTCGGTCTTCACGCTGGCGACCATGGCCGGAAGCGTCGGCATGCTGGGTGTGGCTCTGCGCAATTTGCCGCTGGGAACGGCCTACGCCGTGTGGACCGGTATCGGTACCGTCGGCACCGCGGTGTTCGGCATGCTGATGCTGGGCGAGCCGGCCGGCGCGCTGCGTTTGTTGTCGATCGGCCTGATCGTGGCCGGGATCGTCGGACTCAAACTGCTGACCCCGGCCTGATCGGCCGCGATCCGCCACCATCGGCCCGGCGACCGCACGCACCTTTGCGCTGCATCGTCGTGGCGCTTTCATGCAGGGCGAATATACGGTTTGCTCAGCCGCACCCGCGGCGACCGACCGGAGATTCGGATGAAGCTGCTCAGCGTTCCACCCGACGCCGTCCCTGACATTGTCCTCGAGTCCGCTTCGGAGCCCGCCACGCTCTCGCTGTCGATCGTCGTTCCGCTGCACGACGAAGAAGACAACGTGCTGCCGCTGGCGGCCCAGGTGCAGGCGGCGCTGGATGCTTCCCCCTGGCGGTGGCAGTTGATCCTGGTCGACGACGGCAGCCGCGACCGCACCGCCGCGTGCATCCGCGAGGCCGTGTCGGCCAGTCCGGAGCGGGTCGCGGCCGTGATCCTGCGGCGCCGCTTCGGCCAGACCGCGGCCATGCAGGCCGGCATCGACGCCGCGCGCGGGGACGTCATCGCCACCATGGACGGCGACCTGCAGAACAATCCGCAGGACATCCTGCGCATGGTGCGGCGCCTGCTCGACGAAGATCTCGATTTGCTGGTCGGCTGGCGGCGCGCGCGCAAGGACGGCTTCTGGCTGCGCCGGCTACCCTCTGCACTCGCCAACCGGCTGATCGTCGCCGTCACCGGGCTGCCCCTGCACGATTCCGGCTGCTCGCTGAAGGTCTGCCGCGCCGCGGTGCTGCGCGAAGTGCGCCTTTACGGCGAAATGCATCGTTTTATTCCTGCCTGGATGGCCACCGTCACCGCGCCGGAACGTATCCGGGAAGAGGAGGTCAGCCATTTCCCGCGCCTTCACGGCAAGTCCAAGTACGGTCTGTCGCGCGCGGTCAAGGTGGTCCTGGACCTGCTGGCGGCCGCCTTCTTCGTGCGCTTCCGTGCCAGTCCCGGCCATTTCTTCGGCCGCATCGGCCTGGCCTGTGCTTTTCCCGGCATGCTTGGCCTGGGCTGGCTGGTCTGGGTCAAGCTGGTGCAGGGCGAGCCGATCGCCGGGCGGCCGCTGCTGCTGTTTGCCTTATTGCTGCTGGTGATAGGCGTGCAGTTCATCTGCACTGGCATCCTCACCGAAATGCTGGCGCGCACCTACTTCGAGGCCGGGACGGCGCGCACCTACCTGGTGCGCGACAGCTTTGGGGCGCTCCAGCCGGCCGGCACGGCGGGGCAGGGTGGACTCCCCGCGGCGGAGGGGGCATGAGGCCGCTGACCGGGTCTGGCAAGCCGGCCGCCGAGAGGCGGGCGGGCGCACCTGCCGCCGCGCCGGCTTTTCCGCTTCCCCTGCCGCTATTGCTGGTCGCGCTGGCCGCGCTGACTGCCTTTTTCCTCAGGCTCGGCGCGGTGCCCCTGTTCGACGTCGACGAAGGCGCGTTCAGCGAAGCTACCCGCGAAATGCTGGTACGCGGCGATTACGTCTCCACCTGGCTTAACGGCCAGCCGCGCTTCGACAAGCCCATCCTTATCTATTGGTTGCAGGCGGCCTCGGTAAGCCTGTTCGGGGTCAAGGAGTTCGCCTTCCGCCTGCCGTCGGCGCTGGCGGCCAGTGCCTGGATCGCCGCCATCGGCTTGTACACGCGCTCGCGCTTCGATGCCGCCACTGGCTACGCCGCCGCCTTTATCGCGGCCACCGCCGCCGGCGTGGTCGTGATCGGGCGCGGCGCCATCGCCGATGCCTTGCTGAACCTGTTCCTGGCGCTGGCGATGTTCGACATCATGCGCTATGCGGACGACGGCCAGGCGCGCCACCGGCGCCGCGCCTACCTGTGGGTCGCACTCGGCTTGCTCACCAAGGGGCCGGTCGCGCCCCTGGTGGCAGGCGCCGCCAGTTGCCTCGGCTTCGCCCTGCAGGGGCGCATGGCCGCGTGGTGGCGCGCGCTGCGCGATCCGCTCGGATGGATGATTCTGCTGGCGGTGGCGGCACCCTGGTACCTGCTGGAATACGCGCGCCGCGGCGACGACTTCCTTGCCGGTTTCTTCATGCGCCACAACGTCGAGCGTTTCATGGCGCCACTGCAAGGGCATGGCGGTGGCGCGCACTATTACCTGCCGGCGCTGTTGCTGATCCTGCTGCCGTGGAGCGGCCTGTTCTTCAAGACCTTGCCCGGGCTGAAGCGCTGGCGCGCGGACCCGGTCGACGCCTTCCTGTGGAGCTGGTTCCTGTTCGTGTTCGTGTTCTTTTCCTTTGCCGCCACCAAGCTGCCGCATTATCTGCTGTATGGCAGCACGCCGCTGTTCATCCTGATGGCGCGGCAGCGCGCGGCATTGCGTTCCGGCTGGCTCGCCTTCGTGCCGCCTGTCCTGCTGCTGGCCACCGTGGCTGCGCTGCCATACGCGCTGGAGCGGTTTGCACCGGGCATAGGCAATGCGTACGTGCGTGAAGCGCTGGCTCGCACGGAGGTGTTCGGCACTGTCTGGCGCGCCCTTGCCGGCCTGCTGCTGGCGACGGCGCTGGGCCTGGCGCTGTGGCGTGCTGCGCCCCTGTGGCCGCGCCTGGCCGCCACGGCCCTGCTGTGCGCGGGCGCGCTCGGCGGCCTGCTGTTGCCGGCGGTCGGCCAGCTGCAGCAAGGGCCTGTGAAGGAAGCCGCGCTGCTTGCGCGCCAGGCCGGCTGGCAGGTGCACAGTTGGCGCATCAATGTGCCGAGCTTCTCGGTTTACCGCGGCGCGGTCACGCCGGCCACGCCCGTGCCGCGCCCCGGACAGGTGATCCTGACCCGCAGCGACGCCCTGGCGGCCCCCGGTGCGCCAGCGCAGTTGGCCCGTGCCCGGCTGCTGTACCGCACAGGCGGCATCGTGCTGCTGCGCATGCCCGATTGAGCTCGCATGCGCGCGCCCCTGCATTCTGCCTGGATCTGGCTGCCGCCCGCTGCGGCCATCGCGGCAATCGGGCTCATCCTGGCCACCGGGGCCAATCACGCCCTGTTCCTGCTGCTGAACCGGGCCGGCGGCCTGTTGGGCGTGGAGGCCTGGCTGCGGCTGACCATGCTTGGCGACGGCGCCATCGCCCTGGTCATGGTGTTGCCCGGCATCCGGCGCGCGCCGCGCTGCTTCTGGGCGGCGCTGGTGGCGGCCGTGTTCGCCGGGCTGTGGACCCAGGTCACCAAACAGTTCATCGACGTGCCGCGGCCCCTGGCCGTGTTCGGCGCCGGCGAGTTCTTTCACGCCGGGCCGGCCTACCGCCAGGTCTCCTTTCCATCGGGCCATGCGGCGGCCGCATTCGCGCTGGCCGGCATCGGCGTGATGGGGATGGACGGCGGCAGGCTGGCGCGTGCCTTGCCGATGCTGGTGGCGACGCTTGTGGCCCTGTCGCGCATCATGATCGGCGTGCATTGGCCGGTCGACGTTCTGTGGGGCATGGTCGGCGGCTGGATCGGGGCCTGGGCCGGGCTGGCCCTGCATGGCCGCTGCGGCTGGCGTACTTCGGGCGCGGGCGGCGTGCTCGCAGGCTTGCTGCTGCTCGCCACGGCGGCCAGCCTGCTGGTCAGCCCTCACATCGGGATCCCGTCCGCGATGCCGCTGCAGCGCCTGATCGCGGGCGCCTGCTTCGTATGGGGCGCGTGGGAAATGGCGGCGATGCTGCCCTGGCGCGCGTGGTCGCGCCGGCGGCGTCTGCGGCGCTTGCGTGGTGGGCGGCTCGCGGCCAACCGGCACGGCCCACCCGTCGCCGCAGCGGATGCCAAAGGCGCGGAAACCCGGGTCATCGAAAGGAGGGCAGCCGATGGGTAAGGAGGGCTGGTGGCTGGTGGCCGGCTTTGGCGGGCAAGCCTTGTTCATGGCGCGCTTCCTGCTCCAGTGGCTGGCCAGCGAGCGCGCGCGGCGCAGCGTGTTTCCGATCGGATTCTGGTACTTGAGCATCCTCGGGGCGCTGGTGTTGCTGGCCTATGCCTTGCACCGGCGCGATCCGGTGTTCGTGGCCGGCCAGGTGCTGGGTGTGGGTGTTTATTTGCGCAACCTGCAGCTGATCCGGGGCGAACGGGCGCGCAATGCCGCCGCTTCCTGATCCTGGCCCCGGCTTGCGTGGCACGGGCCGGTCAGCCGTCCGGCACCCGCACGGGCCGGCGTGTATCATGAACCGACCATGTGCCTGGCCTAGCGCCGGGCGCCGAGCGCAGACGACGGAAAGGGCGATGACGATGACGGGGAGCCGGGACGCCAGGCTGCAGAGAACGGCGGGCAAGCGTGTGGGGCGCGTGCTGTGGATCACGCTGGCGATCCTGCTGGTGCCGGCCATTGCGATGCGCTACACCGATCAGGTCAACTGGGGTGCGATGGATTTCATTGTCGCCGCCGGCTTGCTGGCCGGCACCGGCCTGGTCTACGAACTGGCGGTGCAGCGCATCGGCAACCGGCTGCACCGCATCGTCGGCGGCCTGGCCCTGGCGGGTGCGCTGCTACTGGCGTGGGCGGCACTCGCCGTCGGCGTCTTTCACTAGACGCGAAGCGGCCCGATGGCGCCGCGTTTTACTTCACTCCTGGCCGAACTGCGGATTCGGCCGCGTCATGTAATACCACTCCTGGTTCGGTCCGGCATTCACGTCCGGGAACAGGATGCGTCCCGCAAACTCGGCCACGACCGGCGTGCCGTCGGCGCGGATGCCGATCGGCTCGCCCTCGGCGACCGGGTCGAAGCTGGCCCACTGGCGGGTGAAGCGGTCGCCGGCATCGAGCTTGTCGTGCACCACGGCCATCTGCAGGGCTTCCATCTCTTCGAAGGGGACCGGCTCCGGTGCCGGCGCGTCGATCAGTTTCAGGAAAGCCAGGGTGTTCATGATGGCGCGCCAGGCGACTTCCGGCGCCTGCGGATCGAGGTGCTGGCCGCATTCCAGCGTCAGCGCATAACCGCCGGTGCTGCGCATGTACTCGGTGGTCCCGACGCCGTAGCGCAGCACGGTTTCCAGCGCGGCCGCATCAGCGCCGGCCTTGCGGCTGCGGCGCTGCACGCCGCCGCCGTAGGCCGCCATCCAGCCGGTCACGAAGCGGCGCACGCCCAGGCGCCGTGCCAGGGCGCGTTCTTCGCGCATGTGCCTGAACGGTTCGAGCGGGCCGTCGTTGTCGGCCGGGCCGACCATCACGAAGGCTTCCCCGTAGGCGGCGTTGAAGGAATGCAGGTCGAGCAGCACGTCGTGCCGGGCCAGCAAAGGGCACAGCCAGTTGGCGACATGGTCTTCGAAGTCTTGTGGCTGCGCCTTCGGGAACAGATCGCGGTTCAGGTTGCGGTCGCCCGAGCGGGTGTTGTTCGCATAGGCCAGCGGATTCACGACCGGCACGAAGGTCACGCTGCCATTGGCGATGTGCAGCCGACCGGCGTCGAGGTCCGCCATCACGCGTCCTATCGCCTGGGTGCCGCAGATCTCGTTGCCGTGGGTCGCGCCCATGATGATGACGCGCGGACCTTGTCCCAGGCCGGTATAGGTGACGGATTTGAATTGCAGCGTGCTGGCGGCGCTCATGCTTGTGTCCAGGGAAATGTCGATGCAGGCATTCTAGCGCCGAAGAGAGCGCTCTGGGCAGCCCGCCATCGCGTATGCATCACGGAAATATCCGTCGCCATCGGCATCAAGCGGAACTCAGCGCGCCACGCTGGTTCGATCGTCGATTACGTCGAAGGCGGCCGGCATGTCGGACAGGAAGGCGACCAGGTGGGCGACGCGCATCGACGGATCGTAGCCTTCGGTCGAGGCGATCGCGGCGCGCAGTCCGGGCAAGGCTTCCGGCGTCCCGGGGCTGGCGTAGGCGTCCAGCAGCATCGCCACCAGGTCGGTGGGCACGCCCTGGGCACCGGCGCCACGGCGCAGGCGTGCGTGGATCACGCCGAGCAGGGTGCGCTGCATACGCGGCGTCGGGTGTTCGATGTGGGCAAAGGCGGCCGGGGTGTTGGCGATGGATTCGCAGATGGCGTTGTCGATGGCGTCCGGCTTGAGGTCGGAAGGGATGTCGAACCAGGCCTTGTCCCAGCGTGTACGCGCATACCGGTGCCCAGGTGGAAAGGCGTCGAGCGACTCCAGGCCGAGCGCGCGGCTGGCGCGGGAAAGCAGGGTGGCGAGGGTGTCGAGCAGGGGCATGGGCTGAGGCGGAAAACGGAATGCCGCTAGTGTAGCGGAATCCCGCCTTCAAATTTCAAGCCGCAAATCGTCCAGCCCGAAAATCCTCCACCGCCTGGAATACCTCCGCCTGGGTATTCATCACGAATGGACCATATTGCGCGATCGGCTCGTTCAGCGGCCGGCCGGCAATCACGAGCAGCCGGCTCGGTGCGCCCGCCCGGATGCGCACGCCGTCCGCGTCCTGGGCATTGTCCAGGATTGCCATGCGCCCTTGTGGCACGCCTTTGCCCTCGACCACGACTTCGCCGCGGAATACGTAGAGAAAGGCGTTGTGTCCAGCCGGCAGCGGCAGTTCGAGGCTGGCGTCTGCAGGCAATTCGATGTCCAGATACAGCGGTTCGGTAGCTTCGCGCTGGACCGCGCCGGTCACGCCGTGGGTGCTGCCTGCGATCACCTGCACCACCGCGCCCGAATGCAGGGTGAAGCGCGGCACCGCTTCGGTCGGGATGTCGCGGTACCAGGGCGCGCTCATCTTGTCCCTGGCGGGCAGGTTGAGCCACAATTGGAAGCCTTCCATCAAGCCTTCGTCCTGCTCAGGCATTTCCGAGTGGATCACGCCGCGGCCTGCGGTCATCCATTGCACGCCGCCGTTGGTCACCAGGCCTTCGTTGCCGGCGCTGTCGCGGTGGCGCATGCGCCCGGCCAGCATGTAGGTGACGGTCTCGAAGCCGCGATGCGGATGCTCGGGGAAGCCGGCGATGTAGTCGCCGGCCTTGTCGCTGCCGAAGGCATCCAGCATCAGGAAGGGGTCGAGGCGGCGCTGCAGCGGCTGGGTCAGCACACGGTTGATCTTGACGCCGGCACCGTCCATCACGAACTGGCCGCCGAGCACGCGCTCGACGCCGCGGCTCTTTGCCACGCTTGCATCCCGAACCTGGTCAAGCATCATGATCTCCTCTGTGCCAACCCGGGTGGCTTACGCCAGTGCTGCGACGGCGGCGTCGGCGTCGGCCTGGCCCTTGGCGGCCGCTTCCGGACCCATTGCCATGCCTGCCGAGTAGATGAACTCGTTCTCGGTCATGCCCAGGAAGTTCAGCAGCATGCGGATCTGCGGCACTTGCGGGTCAGCGTCCGCCGGGTAGATGCCGCCGCGGGCGGTGGCCACGTAGACTTTCTTGTTCTTCAGCAGGCCTTCCGGACCGTTCGCGGTGTAACGGAAGGTGACGCCGGCGCGGCAGATCGCGTCGAACCAGGCTTTCAGCTGGATCGGCATGCTGAAGTTGTACATCGGCGCGCCGATGACGATGACGTCGGCGGCTTGCGCTTCGGCGATCAGGGCGTCGTCCAGGGCCACGCGGGCAGCCTGGTCGGCGCTGCGCTGCTCGGCCGGGGTGAACAGGGCGCCGAGGGCGGCACCATCCAGCGCCGGATGCGGCTGGGCTGCCAGGTCGCGCACGCTCAGCTGTGCGGCCGGATTGGCGGCCACCAGCCTGGCGACGATACGGCTTGCAACACGGCTCGATTCCGAATCCGCGCCGCGGACGCTCGAGTTAATTTGCAGAATCTTCATGCTGTCTTCCTTTTGTCTGGATGGGTGGGCCTTGCAATGTAGATACTCTAACCGTTCCACTGGATGCGCGGAAGACGATAGAATGGATAACATTATTCACGCAATGGAACAATGGACGGCCGATGGACCTGGAACCCAACGATTTGCTGCTGTTCGCCCGCATCGTCGAAGCCGGCAGCTTCAGCCTGGCCGCGCAGCGCATGGATATACCCAAGTCGACCGTGTCGCGCCGCATATCCGTACTGGAGGCCAGCCTCGGCGAACGCCTGCTGCAGCGCACGACGCGCAAGCTGGTCCTGACCGAATTCGGCACCAGCCTGCTCGAGCATGCGCGCAAGCTGGCCGACGAGGTGGAGGCCGCGGCGGCACTGGCCCAGCATCGCCAGGCAGCGCCCAGCGGCAAGCTGCGCATCTCGCTACCCCACGATTTCGCCAACATCGGCATGACCGAACTGATCGCGCGTTTTGCCGAACGCTATCCGGCAGTGTCGCTGGAGCTCGATTTGTCGCCGCGCCGGGTCGACCTGGTCGCCGAGGGCTTCGACATCGCCATCCGCATGGGCGACCTGCCCGATGATTCGAGCCTGGCCGCGCGCCGCGTGGCGCTGGAACACATCAATTTGTACGCAGCACCGTCCTACATCGCGCAGCGCGGCCTGCCCGAACATCCGGACGACCTGCTGCAGCATGACTTGCTGTGCATCCTCAGCCGCAGCGGCGGTCCGGCGCCCTGGGTGCTGAACCGCGGCAAGGTCAAGTGGGCACGCGAGCTGCGCGCGCGCCTCACGGCGAACTCGCCCGAGATGCTGGCGCGCCTGGCCTGCAGCGGCATGGGAATCGCCGCCAGTTCCGATTTGTTCGTGGCGTCCTACCTGAAGAAGGGCCAGTTGGTGCGCGTGCTGCCGCAATGGGAGATGCCGAGCGCTACCGGCTGGGCGGTGTTCCCGGGCCGGCGCCTGATGCCGGCCAAGACACGGGTGTTCCTGGACATGATGGAAGAGATGTTCTGCAAGGCGCAGCGCAGTGGCGCTTAAGGCTTGCGGATGAGGTTCCTGGCCTGGTCGAGCCAGCTGGCCCCGGCGCCGTGGAAAGAGGCGCAGTTATCCTCGCTGACGACGCGCGCACGCGTCTCGTCCGCTTCGATCGCCATCGTGCATAGCGCGGGACGGTCGAGCTCGCCGTCCTCCATGAAGTTCGGCACCTTCAAGACCAGGCGCCGGCCGTCGCCGGTGGCAAAGCCACGGATGTGGCCGGTATGGTGGGACGGGTTGGGCGCGACGATCGCCAGATCGACCGCGTAGCCATTCGGCTCGACCTCGGTCAGGCGCAGCCGGCTGAAGGCGACCGGGTTTTCCGCCGTGACCGCCTCATAAGTGACGGTCCGCGTTGGCGGCGCAGGCGCCTGCGCCCATGCGGCCGAAGCGCCCAGCAGGGCCAGACCGATCATGATTCGCTGCATGGACGTGGTCTCCGTGGGGGAAGTGGACTCAGGCCGGCTTGTTGCCCATCAGTTCACCCAGGCGCACCGAACGCTCGGGCGCCCACTCCGGGTTGAAGCCGATGGTATCCGCCTGGAACAGCATGACGATGGTCGAGCCCAGCAGGAAGCGGCCCATCTCCTCGCCTTTTTTCAGGACGATGTCCTGGCCGCTGTAATCCCATTCGCTGATCTTTACCGGGCGCTTCGGATTGACCACGCCGTGCCACACGGTGGCCATGCTGCCGACGATGGTGGCGCCCACCAGCACCAGCACGAAGGGACCGTGTTCCGGGCTCTCGAACACGCAGACCACGCGCTCGTTACGGGCGAACAGGTTCGGCACGCCGCGCGCGGTGGTCGGATTGACCGAGAACAGGGCGCCCGGCACGTAGATCATGCGCGTGAGCTTGCCGTCGCAAGGCATGTGCAGGCGGTGGTAATCCTTGGGCGACAGATACAGGTTGGCGAAGCTGCCGTGGCGGAAGTGGGCCGCCAGGCTGGCGTCGCCGCCGACCAGTTCGGTGGTGGTGAAGCGGTGGCCCTTGGCTTGCAGGATGTGATGGTCGTCGATTGCGCCGAACTGGCTGATGGCACCGTCCACCGGGCACACGAAGTCGGCCGCCGCCAGCGGACGCGCGCCGGCCTTGAGCGAGCGCGTGAAGAAGTCGTTGAAGCTGCTGTAGCTGGCGATGTCCGGGTTCTCGGCTTCGGCCATGTTGACGCCGTACTTGCCGACGAACCAGCGGATCAGCCGGGTCGTCATCGAACCGCCCTTGGCCCCGGCGACGCGGCCGGCAAAGGTAGTGAGGCGCTGCTTTGGCAGCAGGTATTGCGGCAAGACTTTGAAGCGATCGGACACGGCGAACCTCGGAATGTTGACCAGTTAATTATAACGGGGCAGTGCGCCGGCGGACAATTTCGGCTTCCGGCCGCTGCCACTTTGCACATGCATATCAAATAAATTTACCTAAGTGCAACAAAACAACAGCGCGTTGACGGAGAATGTCGCCTGTCCGTTACTTTGCCATTTTGACATGCGAATGAAACTTGCCGCGCCGCTGCACCCGACCCTCCTTGCCGCCAGCCTGCTGGCCGCTTTTTCCGTCCATGCCCAAGAGGCGGCGCCCTTGAAGACCGACACCCAGGTCGATACCGGCAAGATGCAGAAAGTCGAAGTGCAAGGCAAAGCGGATGCCTACGACCCGCGCCGCGACGATACCGCCAGCAAGATCGTCGTCAACCACGAAGAACTCGTCAAGTACGGCGACACCAGCGTGCTCGATGCCCTCAAGCGCGTGCCCGGGGTGACCGTCAGCGGCAGCGCCGGCCGTGGCGGCGAAATCCGCATGCGCGGCCTCGGTGCCGGCTATACCCAGGTGCTGCTCAACGGCGAGCGCGCCCCGGCCGGTTTCGACATCACGACGCTGTCGCCGGACGTGATCGAACGCATCGAAGTGCTGCGCGCTGCCAGTGCCGAGTACTCGACCCAGTCGATCGCCGGCACCGTCAACATCGTGCTGAAAAAGGCGGTCAAGACCGCGCAGCGCGAACTCAAGCTCGGCTACGGCCATGGCAGCGCCATCAACAGCCCGACAGCCAGCCTGCAGTTATCCGACAAGGCCGGCAAGCTGTCGTGGTCGATCGGCGCGAACGTATTCCGCAGCAAATTCATCGACGACCCGGAGACGGTCGACAGCTTCCTCGACGCCGGCGGCGGCCTGGTCGGCCTGCGCAACCGGGTAGAGACCCGGGACGGCAGTTTTACCGCCTACAGCTTCACGCCGCGCCTGAACTACACCTTCGACAACGGCGACACCCTGAGCGCGCAGACCCTCGCCAACGGCTTCCGTTTTCGCCAGACCTCGGACGAAGGCGTGCAGACCGTGCTGGGCGGGCCGCCGGCCTACCCGCAGCTGGACGAGCGCACCAACAACCGGAACCGCATGTTCCGCGAGGAGCTGAACTGGGTGCACAAGTTTGAATCTGGCGCCCGGCTGGACACCAAGCTGAGCGGGCTGTACACCGGCATCGAGACCGCCAGCTACGACACCGGCAGCGGCAACCCGGCTGTCGGCGATCTGTACCAGCTGGTGGACGGCGACGCCACCGCGCGTGGCCTCACCTCGACCGGTAAATACACGAGCGCCCGTTTCGAGGGTCACGCGCTTGCCTTCGGCTGGGACGGCGGCTACTCGACCGGCGACGACACCCGCCGCCAGCGCGACTACCGCCAGCCGCAGGTGGCGCTGCCGGGTGGCGACGACGTCTTCGAGTCCGAGATCTCGCGCCTGGCCGTGTATGCCCAGGACGAGTGGAACGTCACGCCGCGCTGGTCGGTCTACCTGGGCGCGCGCTGGGAAGGCATCCGCACCCGCACCGCCGGCGACGGCTTCGAGACCGTGCACAACCGCTCTTCGGTCCTGAGCCCGGTGGCACAGACCCTGTACAAACTGCCGGATACCAAGGGCGACCAGGTGCGCTTCGCCGTCACCCGCACCTACAAGGCGCCGGGCTTGCAGACCCTGATCCCGCACCGCATCGACTCGATCAACAACAGCCAGACCGAACCCGATTCGATCGGCAACCCGGCCCTGAAGCCGGAGCTGGCGCTGGGCTTCGACGCCTCCTACGAACATTACGCGGCCGGCGGCGCGCTGCTGTCGGCCAGCGTGTCGAGCCGCCGCATCAGCGACTACACGCGCAACCTGGTGCTCTTCGATGGCGCGCGCTGGGTGTCGACGCCGTCCAACGTTGGCAGCGCACGCACCCATGGCCTCGAGCTGGAAGCGCGCTTCCCTTTGAAAGCGCTGATGCAGACCAGCGAGTCGCTCGACCTGCGCGCCAGCGTTTCGCGCAACTGGTCGAGCGTGGCCTCGGTGCCGGGCCCGGACAACCGCCTGAACGCCCAGACTCCGCTGTCGGCCACCCTGGGTGCCGACTACAAGAAAGGCCCGGCGACCGTCGGCGCCAGCTACGTCTTCAAGAATGGCGGCTTCGTGCGGGTGTCGGGTAACCAGGCCAGTTACGAATCGGTGCGGCGCGATCTTGACCTGTATGCGCTCTGGAAGTTCAATCCAGCTTTCCAGCTGCGTGTGGCCACGTCCAACCTGCTGGCGCAGGATACCGTGAGCGAGAGCAGTTACATCACGCCGGGCGCGGGGTCGCAGAGCAGCCGGACGCTGACGCCGGTGCATCGGAGTGTGCGGGCGACTTTGGAGATGAAGTTCTGATTGCCGCCGCCACGGACATATGGCTGGCTACCCGATCCCCCGTTGCCGAAACACCCGCCACGCAATCACGATCGCCATCGCCTGCATCGCCGCGCACAAATAAAAACTGCTGCCCACGCGCCAGTCCGCCGCCGGCAAATGGCTGACCGCTCCCAGGATCGCGGTTCCCGCCAGCGGCATGATTATCAGTGCCAGGCTGCTGACCGCTTGCAAGGAGCCCATCAACTCGCCCTGTTCGCGCGGTGGCGAAGCCTTGGAGACGATGCCCTGCAGCGCCGGCCCGGCGGCAAACGAGAGCAGGTTGCACAGGATGAGCACGTAGATCAGCCAGCCCTGGGTCACCAGCCCGTACAGCAGATAGGTGATGGCACCGGAGGCCAGGCCGAGCAGGGTCAGGCGCACCTCGCCCAAGTGCCGGATCAGCACCGCCAGCAGGCCGGCCTGTACCACGATCGAGGACAGGCCGACGCAAAACATGGCGAGGCCATTGTCGGCCGGGCGCCAGCCGAAGCGGAAGCTGGTGTAGAGGACGAAGGTCGACTGCAGCGTCATCTGGGCAAAGGTGACCAGCGTGAACACCGCCACCAGCCCGCGGATATCGCGCCGGCGCAGCAGGCGCAGCAGGGCGGCGAAGGGGTTCAGGCGCGCCCACTGCAGCGGCGCGCGCTTCTCGGGCGCCAGCGATTCCGGCACCGCCACCCAGCCGTACAGGAAGTTGGCGGCCGACAGCGCGGCCGGCACATAAAAGGGCAGGTGCAGCCCGACGTTGCCGAGCAGGCCGCCCAGCGCCGGGCCGCAGATGAAGCCGAGGCCGAAGGCGGCGCCGATCTTGCCGAAGCTTTTGGCGCGGTCGTCCGGGGTCGAGACGTCGGAAGCATACGCGGCCGCCACCGCCATGCTGGCCGAGGACGCGCCGCCGACCACGCGCCCGATGAACAGGCAGGCCAGGTTCGGCGCCCAGGCCGTGGTGAGAAAATTGATGCACATGCCGGCCATCGAATAAAGCAGGACCGGGCGCCGGCCCAGGCGGTCGCTGGCCATCCCGATCATCGGCATGAAGATGAACTGCATCAGGCCGAACACCGCGCCCAGGATGCCGTACCACAGCGCCTGCTGCTCGCGCCCGCTGACGAATTCGCCGACCAGGGCCGGCAGCACCGGCACGATCAGTCCCACGCCAAGCATGTCGATGAAGACGCAGATCAGGACGAAATTCAGCTTGCCAGCCTGGGCCTTGGCGACAGTCGCGGTACTGGTCATGGGCGGTCCGTTGCGGATACGGAGGAGCTTCATGGTAGCACCGTTGGCGGCGGCCGCCGCTTGTTTCTCGGCCGTTTTGCCTAGGCGTCCTGGCCGCTCCATTCGGCGGCGAAGCCCTGGCGGAAGTCTTCCAGCAGCGCCAGCCGCTGCTCGGCCAGGCGGCGTCCGGCCCGTGTCTGCATCATGCCCGGCAGCAGGGCGAGCTTGACCGGGATATGGTCGAGTGCGTAGGCCCTGTCGTCCAACGCGCGGGACTGGCCGAGCGGGTCGCCGCCGTGCGCCAGGCTGCTGCCCATGCGGCCGGCGATGTAGAACATGCGCGCCAGCCCGACCGCGCCCAGGCCGTCGAGGCGGTCGGCGTCCTGCACGATCTTCGCTTCCAGGGTCGTGGCCGGGATCGCCGCCGAGAAGCTGTGCGCCTCGATGGCGTGGGCGACGGCGTCAAGCTTGTCGGCCGGGAAGCCGAGGCGCCCCAGTTCCGTGCGCGCCAGCTCGCTCGAGAGGCGCGAGGCTTGTGCGCGGCGCGGGTCGTTCTTCGGCACGTTGACCAGGTCGTGCAGGTAGCAGGCGGCCAGCACGGTCAGCGTGTCGGCTTCAGCATGGTCGCCCATGATCGCGCGGGCATTGCGCCAGACGCGCTCGAGGTGGCTGGCGTCGTGGGCGCCGTCGTTGTCGGCCTCCGCCACGCGGGCGGCCAGGCTGCTCAGGCGTTGGCGCCAAGTGTCGATGTCGGGTTCATGCATGGTGTAGTTCCGCGGCGCGCTGCGACAGCGCGTCCGCTTCCAGGTTCTTGTGACGCGGCACCCAGCGCAGCCTGAGGCCGGGGATGCGGGTGGCGAGGGTGCGTACTCGGGTGCGGTAGGCGGCGAGCGAAGGCGCGGCCAGGGCGTCCGGGCCGTTGACGTCGTCAATGACGACGCGGCTGTCGCCGTACACGGTCAGGTCGCAGGCGCCATGTTCGAGCGCCGCCTCGAGCACGGCGATCAGGGCGCGGTACTCGGCTTCGCTGCTGTTGCCGTAGCCGGCCGGCAGGGCCAGCTCGACGCCGGGGCCGTCCGGTCCGCGCAGCACGGCGCCGATGCCGCACTGGCCCGGGTTCGGACGGGCCGAGCCATCGAACCAGGCGCGCCAGGGCGTCGGCTGGCCATCGCGGGCGGCGCGTCTTGCTTCGTATTTTGCCTTGTGCACGGCGCGCCTTGCGGCACGGGCGATGCCGCGCGCGAGGGCGTCGCCGGTTTGTTCGGGATCCTTGGGTTCGTTCATGCCGGAAGGATAACCGGTTTCGTCAGCTCAGTGGCTTGAACGAAAAAAGCGCCGCTGGTCGGCGGCGCTTTCGGGCGCGGAGATCAGGCGGGCATCAACGGCGCCAGCCATTGTCCGGGCGGCGGTCGTAGCGGTTCGGCACGCCATCGCCGTCACGGTCGCGGTCGTAGCGGTTCGGGATGCCGTCGTGGTCTTCGTCGCGGCGGCCGCTGCGGACGTCATGGCGGTCGCGGTCGTTACGGTCGCGGTCGTAGCCGCGGTGTTCGTAGCGGTCGGGGACGCCGTCGCGGTCGCGGTCGGGGCCGCGGTAATTATCGCGATAGCCGCCGAGGCCGTCGTAAGGCGACCAGCGCGCCGGCTCCATATACCAGCCGCCGTCGCGGGCAAACCAGGTCGGAGCGTTGTAGACGTAGCCGGGGCGTTCGGCAACCCAGACGCCGGGCGTCCACACGTGCCGGCGGCCGCCCCATTCCCAGTGGCCCGGCGCCCACACATAGCCATGGCGCGGCGCCGGCACGCGCTCGACCAGCAACGGCGGCGGCGCGCTGCCGATGAACAGGCTGACATTGCTGGCGGCGGTCGAGGTCAGCGGGATGGCGGTGGCGCCAAGGGCGATCAGGGCAGCCAGGGCGCTGCTGCCGAAGATATTGAATGCGGGGCGTTTCATGTTGTCTCTCCAGTCCGGAAATCGGATGGAGGAACTATAGCGTGCGTCGAAACGGATGTGGATAGGCGGAAAAAGTTCCTTACATCTGAAACAGATTCAGGCCAGTCGGTGATGCGTACTCGCCACGGCTTGCAGCGAAAGGGACGGGCACTACGAGGTGAAGCGGGCGGGATCCGGAGCTGCGCCTGGATCCCGTCGCGCGGGCACGCATCATGCGCCCGGATGTGCGCGCTCCTGCGCCAGCGATTGCTGCTTCTCGGCGGCGGTCATGCGCTTGGCGCTGACCATCACCACAGGGATGTCGGGCGAGACAGCGAGGGTGGTCGCTGCACGGGCCGGCACCTTGGCCTGGGCCGGCGGGGTCGCGTCGATGGCGATGCTGGCCACGCCGGCCACGCTCAGGGTGAAGAGGAAGGCGGCTTCCATGTTTTTGACGAGGTTCATTTTGTTGCTCCTTTGCGGTTGGGGTTTCGATGTAAGCACTGTAGCCAAAGGCCTTCCTGGCCTCCAGCGGCGTGCGACAGGCTGCGCGAAACGCGGGACGAAATGCAGAAAAGCCGGCGCAAGAAGCCGCAGCGCGATGGCTTGTGTGGCCGGCTTTTCCGCTCCCCTCCGCTAAGCGGCCGGGATAGCTCGAGGGCAGGGAGAACAGGATGATCGGAGCGGTATTCGAAGTGTTGGCGGCGAACCGGACGCGCCGGCGGCGTGCACGCAATCTGCGCGCGGGGACGCGTGCGGACGCGGGCGTGCGGATGGCGAAGACAGGGATGGCGCTGCCGAGCCTGAACCCGAGCCTGCGCTTGTGGATGCCGAGCCCGATCGCGCGTTTGGCCATTGCCGCGCTGCTGCTGACGTTCGCCGGCGCCTGGGTCATTGCCACCCATGCACGCTGGCTGGCGGCCGCAGGTGCCGATGCGGCGGGTCCGCAGCTGGCGCTGCTGCAACCCTTGCTGCCGGGCGCAGAGTTCGAGGTACCCGCGCGCGCCGGCGCCCAGCTCAGCGTACAGGGCAATGCGGCGCTGCTGATCTTGTCCGGCATGCGCGCCGAACCGGTGCAGCGCGTCGATCTATGCACCCAGATGCTGGATCCGGCGCGCGGCCGGCTGTTGCCGGTGCGCGTAGGCTGGGGCCTGGACGCCCTGGCGGCTCTGCCGGCCGCGCCGCGCAACCCGGTGCTGGCGAACCTGCCCATGCCGCAGGTCGAGATCGGCGGTGCCCCCGTCGATGGCGCGCCGCTGACCCTGCGCTGGGCGGGCCGCCAGGCCGAGTGGATCGGCGACGCCGGCGCCGGCAAGCCCCTGTCCGGGGCGCGTGGCGAGACCATGTTCTACCGCCAGGGCTGGATGCTGTGGGAGGGCGCCGCCTTGCGCGTGCTGCGCCGGCCGAGCGCGGCCTGTGCCCGTGCCGGCGAACTGGTGCTCCAACTGTACCGCCCCGATCCCTATGCAACAGGCAGCGAGCGGGCGCTGGTGGCCGCCTTCCCGGCGGCTGGCGACCCGGCCGAGCTGCGCCTGGCCCCCGGCCCTTATGCGGTCCCGGCGGCGGCACCGGCGACGATGGAAGACCAGCAACTGTTCGAACAACTGCGCGAGCACGGCCTGGTACGTCTGGGGTCCGGCGGCCTGGCCGAGCTGGCGCCGCCCGACCTGGCCGGCTGGCGCGCGGCCGGTCCCACGCCCTGGGATGCGGCCGCGCTCGGCCCGGAAGGCCAGCGCCTGCTGCAGCACCTGTACAGCCGCGCCGACGGCGAATTCGTGCGCGAGCAGGTGAGCATCTTTAATAGCGAACGCCGGCTGCTGGCCTGGCGCGTGCGCGGCGCCGATGTCCAGGCCGGCCCGGACGCGTCCTGGTCTGTGGAAACCGGCGGCGTGCCGGCACCGCTGGCCGAGGACATGCCGGCCGCCGGCGCCCGCCTGTTCGCGCAGCTGCCGCAGGGTTGGGCGCCGTGGCGGCGCGTGGGCGCATGGCCGGCCGGCGACAGCGCGCGCCTGCGCCTGCGGCTGGCGGCGCCAGCGCGCGCCGGCGACAGTATCCAGCTGATGCTCGCGGGGAGCCTGAGCGGCGTGCAGGGTGCGCGTCTGGCGGCAACGCCGGTCCCGGCCTGTACCGGGCGTGCCTGCGGCAGTCCGGACCAGGTCCAGCTGCTGGACCTGCAGCTGCTGCCGGGTGCGCGCGAACTGGTGCTTGATGCGGCGCCGCTCGGCATGGACGCGCTGGCGGCGCCGGGCGACGCCCGCTACCGCCACCTGGTGGCACGGGACGGCCAACTGGCCTGGCAAGCCTTGCCGGCCGCGGTCCGCTCCGGCCCGTCGCCGGCCGGCCTGGCCGCGGTGCGCCTGAGCGACCGCAATGGTGAGGCGCTCTGGCATGACGGTGCCCCTACCGAGGCCGCGCGCACCGCCGGGCTGGCCACGCTGCTGGGCGTGCGCGCCGACCAGGCCGGCGGCGTGGCCGGCATGCTGGGCCGCCTGCCCGGCGCCGGCGGCCATGCGGCGCGGCTGACCATCGACCTCGGCCTGCAGACGGCGGCCCAGGCCGCGCTGGAGTGCATCGGCATGCGCCGCGGCCAGCTGCTGGCGAACGGCTGCGCTGGCGGCAGCATCGCGCCGGAAGGGCGCCAGGCCGGGCTGGTGGTGCTGGACACGGAAACCGGCGCGGTGCTGGCCGCTGCCGGCGCAGGGGCGGGCAAGGTCGACGCCGCCAACTGGAAAGAGGTGCGGGACTTCGACCGCATCGACCCGGCCGCCAGTCCGCTGCGCCTGCCGGCCTTCCAGCACGACGGCGGCGCCCAGAGGAGTCCCGGTTCGACCTTCAAGATCGTCAGCGCGCTCGGGCTGGAGCTGGCGGCGAAGGACGATCCGCGCCTGAACGCGCTGCTCGACGGCTTGCCGCTGGGCGCCATCAACGGCCTGGCGGCGCAGCGCGGCTGGGACTTCCGCACCGACGCGTCCACGTATCCGGCAAGCGGGCGCGCGCGCATCACGAATTTCCGCGACCAGGGCCTGGACCGGCGCGCCCAGGATGGCCGCCTGGGCCTGGCGCAGGCGCTGACCTACAGCCTGAACACCTGGTTCGCCTGGACCGGCGAAATGTCCGACCGCGCCGCCGGCGCCGCGCCCACGGGCGGCCTGACCGACCTGCAGCCGCTGGCCGCCGATGGCCTCGACGGCGTGCGTCCGATCGTGGCGATGGCGCGCCGGCTCGGCTTCGGCCAGGCGCTGCGCCTGGACGGTGGGCTGCTGCCGGCGGCTTACCCGTGGTCGGCCTGGGACGCGCTGCAGGCAACGCCGGCCGGCATCGACCCGGTGCATACGCGTCATGAATTGCGCCAGATGGCGATCGGGCTGCGCATGCAGGCCACGCCGCTGCAGATGGCGCTGGTGGCGGGCGCGGTCGGGCAGGGCGGCGCCGTCACTCCGCACCTGCTGGCGGAACTGGACGGCAAGCAGGCGGCGACGGTGACGGCCCGGCCGCTGGGCGTGCGCCTGGACCGCATCCGCGCCGGCATGAAAGGCGTGGTCGATGCCGGTACCGCGTCCGGCGCCTTCCGTGGCGCCGGGCTGGCCGGGGTGCGCCGTGGCCTGTCCGGCAAGACCGGCACCGCCCCGGTCGGCGACGGCGAGCGCGCCACCGTCTGGTTCACCGGCTGGCTGGAGCCGGGCAGCGTGCCCGGGCAGACCCACCGGCTGGCGCTGGCGGTCTTCGTCAGCCAGTCCGAGGGCACCGGCGGCGAGCATGCGGCGCCGGTTGCGGCGGCGGTGCTGCGCCATCTGGCCGGGCAGGACGCCCAGGCCGGGCCAGGGTTGAAAGCCCGATAAGAGCGGTAAATAAAGCTCTGCGCGACGCCTCGATTGTATGTTTGTATGGCATTATTTGCTACGGCCCGGCATTGCCCGGGCCGGCCACACATGAAAGGTTGGTATGCGTCTGCCGGGAACCCGGTACCAGGAACCTGGTTGGGAAGAAGTGCGCAAGCTGCTGGGACAGTGTTCGCTGGTGCTGCTGCGCGCAGGGACAAACGAAGATGCGGGCTCCCTGGAAGACTACGTCGACGCCATGGCGCGCCAGCTGCGCGCCCGGCGCGGCAGTCCGCGCGCCCAGGCCCCCGGCAACAGCTACGGCGACACAGTGCTCGAGCTGGCGCTGGTGCTGGTGTACGAACTGCGCGCCCGTCCCGCCGACTGGGACGCCCTGTGCGCGGCGCTGGCCGGCGAAGGTGCCGGCATCGGCGACGCCTTATTGCGCAAGAAGGCCAACGATATGTACGCACTCCTGCGCGACAAGGTCGATGCCGACAACTACCAGGTGGCCTGCGGCCGTCCCTGCAGCCCGAACCGCATCTATGCCTACCGCATGCTGGACACCGCCTATGGCGAGATCGTGCACCTGTTCGCGAATTGGGCGCAGAATCGGGACCAGGTCGGCGCGATCCTGGGCCGGGAGTTGAGCTGCGCGGTGCCGATCGAGGTGCGGCAGCTGCGCAACATCGGCGATTGCCGGCCCGAGTGGCTGCTGCGCTGGAGCGAGACGCTGGAGCGCTTCACCGGCACGGTCGGGCCCCTTCACACGCGCTCGAAGCGCTTCGCCAGCCTGAAGACCAGTCCGGGCAAGATAGCCGCCATGCTGCGCGAGATCGGCGAGTACGATGCCTTGTCGGCCAACCGCGACCACGATTGGCTGCAGGACCTGGACGACGCCGCGCTGTGGATGGAAGATTACTGGCGCGTACTGCAGGGCGCGGACGATGCCGCCACGCCGGGCCCGGACCGGATCCTGGAAGAACGCGAGGACGAGCTGGCGGCGCTGGATATTGAATCCGCCGCGGTGGAGGAAGAGGTCGTGCCGGATGCGCGCCTGGAAACCATCGCCGCCTCGGTTTCACTGCCCCCCGGCTACATGCTGGCGGCGGCCCGTGCCGAGGATGCGAACAGCTGGGCGGCGCGGGAAATGGCCGGCGACGGCTTGCCGGTGCGGCTGGCCGTGTATGCGCGCCTGCTGGGCCCGGACGACGACAGCTATCCGGACGACTGGCGCGATCCGGCCAGCGGCGCATTGCCGACCATGCAGCAGCTGGCGGCTCTTGCCGAAGTGTCGCTGCCGACGCTGCGCAAGCGGCGCGACGCGGCCATTGCCCGCCTGGGCCTGGCCACCATGACGAAAGGCGGATGACGATGATGAGTGCGAACGAAATGGATGTCCGGCTGCGGGAACGCCTGGTGCTGGACCGGCGGGCCGAAGGCGATCGCCTGGTGCTGGACGACGCCACGCTGCTGGCGGCGCTGGATGGCAGCCGCGCGCTGCGCACCGCCGAACGCGATGCGCTGCAAGCTTCGCCGCTGACGGCGCGCCGGCTGCGCCAGCTGGCCCTGGAGCGGCGAGTGGGAGCGGCGGCGCGCTGGCGCGGCAGCCGCGGCATGCTGCGCGCGGCCAGCAGCGGCGGCGCACCGGCGCCCATCGTCACCGACGACGGATTCTGGACCCTGCATTTCATCGACGCCGGCGGCGCCTCGCGCAGCGTCCTGCAGCTCGCGCCCCAGGCGCCCTTCGCGCCGGCGCTGCTGGCCGCGCGGGCGCAGGTGCAGGTTCTGGACGGCGCCGGCAACGTCCTGCTGGCCGGGCGGCTCGACGCCGATGGCGAGTGCGAAGCGGCCTGGCCATTCGCGCAGGCGCCTGCGCTGCACTTGCAAGAAAACGGGGCCGCGTTCACGGTGCAGCCATGCTAGGCCTGTTCAAGCGCACGACCCCGGTCGCCGACGCCTGCGAACTTGGACAGAGCGCGGTGGCGCTGCCGGTGCGCACCGGCTGCACTGTGCCGCCCAGCTATCCGGTGGTGATCGTCGATGCGCGCGGCAGCACCCGGCGCGCCGGCGCGGCCGCCGCCAAGCGCGTGGAACTGCGCGACGGCGAGCTGGCCTACGCCTTTCATCCGGGCCCCTACACGGTCGACCTGCTGCCTTACGCGGGCGCACCGGAGATCGGCCTGCGTACCCGTTTCGTGATCGGCGCCGACCCGGGCGCCACCCACCAGCGCTTCGACCTCTACCTGTCCAGCGAGGTCTCCGGCCGGCTCGGCCTGGATGCGCTGGCGGCGGCAGCGGAGGGCGCGCTGCAGCGCGAACTGCAGGACGGCGGCCTGGACTTGCCGCCCTGCGCCTCGATCGAGGAGTGGAACGCGTTCCGCCTCGGTCTCAACGAGTTGCTGTACATGCGCTTCGGCCTGACGGTCGACGATTGCGTGCCGGTCGACCTGGGCGACAGCCGGGATTACGCCGGCATGCTGGTTGCGCGGGCGCGCCAGGTGCAAGCGGCGCAGCCAGCAGCGGCGCCCGTGGCGGTGGTCGTGCCAGCCGTGGCCGACGTCGTCGAGCCGGCGATCCTCGACGCCAGGGCAGTGCGCCGCCTGTTCCTCGAGCTGCCCTGCCTGATGTGCGGCCTGCGCCTGGCCGCGTTGCCGGCAAGTCCCGAGCAGTTCCGCAAGCAGCAGGTCTTGTTGCAGCGCCTCGACCTGCTCAGCGTCGGCGCAAATGCGATGCCGACGCTGGGCCTGGCGGCGCCCGGCCAGGCACTCGGCTTGCCGCAACAACTGCGACGGGTGGGGCACAGCCGGCGCGCCGCCGCTTCGCTGGACGAGGCCTGGGCACTGCTGGCGCGCCTCAAGGGGGCGTCGCCGGCGCTGCTGACCTCCCTGTATGACGAGGCCGAGCGCATCGTCACCAATCTTGAGACGGATTGCGCCGGGCGGCGCGCGGCTGAAGCGGAGGCGTCATGAAGAGCGCACCGATGGCAGCGGCCTGCCGCAGCCTGCTGGCGAGCGGTGCCACCCTGAACGTGACCGCCACGCGCCGGCCGCGTGCCGGCCGCGCCGACGTCAAGTGCACCGCCCCGGATGCCGGTCTCGCGGAGCGCATGCAGGAAGTGGTGCGCCTGGCACGCCACACCGAAGGCCGCTTCGACAGCCGCGACCAGGTCGTGATCGGCATCGATGCCGCGCCCGCGCCGCACGAGCGCGACTGGGAACTGGCCGTGGTGCTGGCCGACCGCATGGTACGTGGCGTGTGGCAAGGGCCGGCGCAGGTACTGGCCAATGGCTGGTCCGACGCCTGGCAGCTGGGCCGTATCGACGGTCATGCGGTGGACGGTCCCGAGGGCGCCTTGTTGGGCGGCCCGGGCGGGCTGGCACATCTCGGGCAGCTTTCCGGCCATCCGGACCCGGCCGCAGCCGTGTCCAGCGCGCGCGCCTGGTTCCCACTGCATGCCGGCGGGGTGGCGGACAGCCTGTGCTGGGTCGAAGTCGGCGTCCATCCGCTGGAGCAGGCAGCCGAGGATGAGCAGACCATCGCCGTACCGGGCCAGGATGCGGCGCGCCAACTGGCCGTGCGCCAGGCGCTGGCCGCAGCCCGTCACTTCGACGGCCGCAATGGCGCCGGCGGGCGCTGGCGTACCGCCGTGCGCTTCGGTCAGCCGCATTTCCAGGGCCGCTCCTACGAGCTGGCGCTGGTGCTGGCCGACCGCATCGCGCGCGGACGCGAGTTCCTGCCGCGCGGGCGCCTGATCGCCACCGGCCAGTCGGCCGCCTGGCACGCCGGCCAGGTTGACAGCGTCGAAGGCCTGGCGCCGAAATGCGCGCTGCTGCTGCGCGACGCGCTGCCGGGCGACCGCATCCTGCTGCCGCAGGCCTGGCAAGATGCCTTGCCGGAGGGCTTTGCGCAGCAGCTGCGCGCGCTTGGCGCCAGCGTGGCTTGCGTGGAACGCATCGGTATTATTTAGGGACCGGGCGGCCCCGCACACGCTTGTTGTATTAAAAACACGATTTGGCCGCCGCTGCTAGAATCCGTTTCGGATTTGGCAAGGACCAGCCCAGAAAGACAGGAGTTCATATGTTTAACATGTTCGCGACGGGCGATTCGGCTGCTGTCCGCAAACCGGCCTTGCTGGTCGACAACCGCTGGATGCCGCAGGCCGACGAGCTGGCCGTCTTTTTCGGTGTGAATGACCTGTCCGGTATCTTCGTGAAGACCCTGCGCGTGCCGCCGACGGCGCGCGCCTACATCTTGCAGGGTGGCCAGTCCACCGAAGTGCCGCAGGGCGAATACGAGATCGAAGGTTTCTTCACGCGCCTGAACCACCTGCTGCGCGACCAACATGCCGAAATACTGGTCACGCGCAGCAGCGCGATGCCGGTCGATTTCGAACTCGACGACCTGTTCACATCCGAGCAATTGACGGTGTCGGCGCGGCTGGCGCTGTCGGTACGGGTCGAGAACGTGCCCGCCTTTGCGCGCCACTTCATGACCACCCCCGGCACCATCGCTGTCGCCCAGCTGCGCGAACTGCTGCAGCCCCCGGTGCGCCAGCTGGCGCTGGAATTCGTGGCGGCGCGCTCGCTGCGCGACATGGCCGGCAGTACCAGCCTGCGGCCCGAACTCGACCAGCACCTGCAGGGCGGGATCGCCGCACTGCTGGCGCAATATGGCCTGGGCGTGGTGCGGGTCGACACGCTGGCGCTGCGCCACGACAAATTCGACGCCAACCGCGCCCGCGTCGGCAGCCTGTGGCTGGCCGCCGACGAACGCCACGTGCGCATCGAGCATGCCAAGCACCTCGACGATTTGTACACCGACGAGGAATGGCAGCGCATCCGGCGCCAGGAGCAGGACGCGCGCCTGGCTTACCGCCGCGCCGAACTGAAACAGGACAACAGCCTGGAACGCGCCGAGCTGTCGGTGAAGAACGCGGAACGTGCCCACGCGCTGCGCACCCGCGAAATCGAGCTGTATGGCCGTATCGTGGAATCGCGCACGCGCAAGCAGGCGATCGAGCGCGGCGCCATCGACGCCGTCAAGGACATCGAGCACGCGCTGGCCACCAGGCGCGGCGCCCGCGTCGACGAGGCGACGCAGTGGGAACATACCCGTCAGCTGGCGGCCATCCGCATGCGCACCGAGCTCGAAGTGGCGCGCCAGGACGCGGCCGAGGCCCGCACGGTGGCACGCCAGCGCTTCAGCCACCAGCTGCTGCAGCAGCAGATCCGCAACAAGATCGAGCAGGCGCAGGGTATTGAGGATGCTTCGCGCCGGCGTGCCGAACTGGCCCGCCTGCACGAGTCCGAGGCCGCCGCCGCGCGACGTGCCCACGAGATCGACGAGGAAGAACACACGGCCCAGTTCAAGCTGGTGCAGCTGGCCAACCGCGCGCGCGTGCGTGAAGCCGAGCGCGTGCAGGAATGGGAAGAGCAGCAGTTCGGTGCGCGACTGCGCGGCGCCGAGCGTGGCGAGTCGGTCGAGGCCGAGGAGGTGCAACAGCGCATCGAGGCGCTGCGCCGCGAAGGCGGCCAGGCCGACGCGCTGGCCCAGCACGAAAAACTGCTGCGCACCATCGAGGGCGATGCCTTGCAGTTGCGCCGCCAGCAGGAAGTGCGCGTGGCCGAGCGCGAAGCCGAGTGGCAGCAGGAATTGCGGCGCCTGGCCCAGGAAACGGAACGCGCGGCCCAGCTGGGTGCGATGGACGACGCGGCGAAGCTGGCGCTGGCGCCGGCCGCCAATGCGGCGCTGCTGGCCGACGTGATGAAGACGCGCGTCCATGCCGGCATGAGCCCCGAACAGCTGGCAGCACTGGCCGGCGTGGTCGGCGCCGCGGGCGTGCCGGCCGCGGATGCGCAGCGTCTGGCGAACGAGCAGATCGAGCGCGAACAGTCGCGCCGCGAACGCGAGGTCGACAAGGACCGGCGCCACCAGCTCGATCTGCTGGCGCTGCAGAACGACGTCAACAAGGCGGCGCTCGAATCGCAGGCGCGGCTCGGCGCCGGCGTGGCCGCGGCTGCCTCGCCAAGCACGGTCTGCACGCACGCGCAGGCCGGCCGCGGCGACCGTTTCTGTGGTGCCTGCGGGGCGCCCCTGCCGGCCCCGGGATGATGCAGACGGCGATCGAAAAGCTGCGCGAACTGCGCGCGCTGCACGAAGACGGTCTGTTGAGCCGCCAGGAGTTCGACAGCCGCAAGAACGCGATCCTGGACGCGGCTTATGCACCTGGTTTTGCGCCTGCGGAAGAATCCGCACCGCCGGCCGGGCGCGCCGGCACCGAGATCGGCCTGATGGCCGGCCAGGAAGTCGGACCCTTCGAACGCCGCTACCGGCTCGACCGCCTGATCGCCCATGGCGGCATGGGCCAGGTCTGGCAAGCCACCGACCTCGCCACCGAGGCGGAACTCGGCCACAGCGCGCGGGTCGCGCTGAAGATCCTGGCGCCCCAGCTCACCGAAAACGGCGCCCACGCCAGGCTGCTGATCGAGGAGGCGGCGCGCGCGCGCCAGCTGGCCCACGAACACATCGTGCGCGTGTATGACTGGGCCCAGGACCCGGCCACGGCCAGCTATTTCATCATCATGGAATGCCTGGACGGCGAAGACCTCGACAGCCTGCTGGCGCGCGAAGGTCCCTTCGACCTGGCGCGCACGCTGCAACTGCTGCATCCGGTGGCCGACGCCCTCGACCACGCCTGGACGCGGCACGCGCTGGTCCACCGCGACATCAAGCCGGCCAATCTCTTCCTTACCGGCGTCGGCGAAGTCAAGCTGCTCGATTTCGGCATCGCGGCCAGCGCCAGGGGCACGGGCACGGCCTTGGAAGCACCGGCCAATTCCGGCACGGCCGGCTACCGCGCACCGGAGGCGGGACGCCACCCCGGTCCGCCCGGGCCGGGGCTGGACGTGTACGCGGTGGCGGTACTCATCCATCGCATGCTGAGCGGGGAGCTTCCCTTCGGCGCGCTGCGCGATCCGCAGCGGCAGGCGGCGCGGCCGGCGGCCTTGAATGAAGCGCAGTGGGAGGTGCTGCAGGCCGGCTTCGCGCTGGAGCCAGAGGCCCGTCCCGACAGCGTGCGCAGCTTGCTGGCGCGCCTGGAAGCCGCCGCCGGACCGGGCGCCGCCGAGCTGGCCGAGGAAGAACAGCAGCGCAAGAAGGCCGAGCGCCGCCAGGCGGCACAAGCGGCCCAGGAGGCCGAACGCAAGGCCCGGCAGGCGGCGCGCGAAGCGGCGATCCGCGCGGCGGCCGCCGCTGCGGCCAAGGCCGCGGTCGAGCGTCAGCGCCGCGAACAGGAAAAGCTGGTGCGCCAGGCGGCGGAAGAAGCGCGCGCGGCACGCAAGGAAACGCTACGGCGCCAGCTGGCAGAACGGCGCGACATCGAAGTCGAGAAGGCGCGCCAGCAAAAGGAAGAGGAGCAGCGCAAGCAGGCGCAGGCCAGGGCAGCGGCGGCCTACATCGCCGAGCAGAAGCGCGCACGCGCCGGACAGGCGCCCGCAAGCCAGGCGCCCGCGCCGGCCCAGGCGGATACGCCTGCGCCTTCTGTAGCATCACCGGCCGCCCCCGCCGACGGCATCCTGCGCGACAAATTCCTCGAGTCGGACCAGAAGGGCCCGGAACTGGTGCTGCTGCCGACCGGCCGCTTCCAGATGGGCTCACCCGAGCACGAACGCCAGATCGCGATGGACGCCGGCTCGCAAAAAGGCTGGCTGGCGCGCGAGCTGCCCCAGCACTGGGTCGGCATCGAACGGCCGATCGCGATGGGGCGCCATCCGGTGCTGGTGGAAGAGTGGCGGGTGTTCGTGGATGCCACCGGCTGGCTGCCCGGCGGCGACGTCGACTGGAGCGCGCCCGGCTTCGCCCAGGGCGGGCGCCACCCGGTGGTCGGCGTCAACTGGTTCGATGCGGTCCGGTACCTGCGCTGGCTATCCGAGATGACCGGGCACAGCTACCGCCTGCCAAGCGAAGCCGAGTGGGAATACGCCTGCCGCGCCGCCACCCGCACCGCCTTCAGCTGCGGCGACACCATCAGCCCGGATCAGGCCAATTACGACGGCAACTTTACCTACAACGGCGGCCCGCGAGGGGCCTACCGGCGCGGCACCACGCCGGCCGGCAGCTTCGCCCCCAACCCCTGGGGGCTGCACGACATGCATGGGAATGTGTGGGAATGGGTGCAGGACGTGGTGCACGACAACTACGAAGGAGCGCCGCTCGACGGCAGCGCATGGGAAACCGGCGGCGACCAGGCCCGCCGCATCCTGCGCGGCGGGTCCTGGCTGTACAACCCGCGCTACCTGCGCTCGGCGCTGCGCAATGGCTTTTCGGCGGTGCTTTCCAACGACATCGTCGGGTTCCGTGTGGTGCGCGACCTGATGTAGCGCGACAGCGTTCTTCGGCTTGAACTACGTCGCCCCACGCAGGCGGGGACGACGTAGTTGTGTTGCTCGACTTCCGTAAAAAAGCGTCAGGCGGCTAGCGCCAGGCGGCCGCTCGGTGCCGCCGCGAAGGCGCGTGGCTGGGCGCTGACGTCCTCGTCCAGGCGGAAGGTGCCCACCAGTTCGGCCAGCGCATGCGCCTGGTCCTGCAGCGAGGCGGTGGCTGCCGCCGCTTCCTCGACCAGGGCCGCGTTCTGCTGGGTCGCCTGGTCCATGTGGACGACGGCCTGGTTGATCTGCTCGATGCCCGCGCTCTGCTCCGAGCCGGCGGCCATGATCTCGGCCATGATGTCGGTCACGCGCGCCACGCTGGACACGATCTCGTCCATCGTATGGCCGGCCTGGTCGACCAGGCCCGCGCCGGCGTCGACGTTCGCCACCGAAGCCGTGATCAGTTCCTTGATTTCCTTGGCCGCAGCGGCCGAGCGGTGCGCCAGGTTGCGCACTTCACCGGCGACCACCGCAAAGCCGCGGCCCTGTTCACCGGCACGCGCCGCTTCCACGGCGGCGTTCAGTGCCAGGATGTTGGTCTGGAAGGCGATGCCGTCGATGACCGAGATGATGTCGACGATGCGCTTCGAGGATTCGTTGATCGAGCCCATGGTGGTGACCACTTGCGACACCAGCTGGCCGCCGCGCACGGCGACTTCCGATGCCGACAGCGCCAGCTGGTTGGCCTGGCGGGCATTGTCGGCGTTGTTGCGCACGGTCGAGGTCAGCTCTTCCAGCGAGGACGCGGTTTCTTCCAGGCTGCCGGCTTGTTGTTCGGTGCGGTTCGACAGGTTCAGGTTGCCGGCTGCGATTTCGCTGCTGGCGTTGGCGATCGAGGCGCTGCTGGTACGCACGCTGCTGACGGTACCGGACAGGTTGCGCTGCATCTCGGACAGGCCTTGCAGCAGCTTGCCCATTTCGTCGGCGCGGTCGATGGTGACCTTGGTCGACAGGTCGCCCTTGGCCATGGCGTCGAAGTGGACCAGAGCCTGGTCGAGCGGACGCATGATGGCGCGCAGCAGCGAGATCGAGGACACGATGATCAGGATTGCGCCCAGTACGACGGCACCCATGGCAAGTTGCATCTGCTGCTTGCCGGCGCGCACGCTCTCGTCAAAGGCTTCCTTCGCGGCAGCGACCTGGTAGTCGTCCAGCTTGGTGGATGCGGCGTTGTAGTCGCCGAATTCCGCGGTGAGCTTCTTCATGAACAGCGTTTCCAGCGTCTCTGCGTCACGCGCTTTCACGGCACCGGTGACCGCATCGATGATATCGACGTATTCCTTGCGTTGTTGCGTGAGTTCCTTGACCAGCGCGGCTTCCTCGGCATCGCGTGGCAAGGCCAGGTAGGCTTGCCAGCTCTTGTCTCCATCGGCCAGAAAGCCTTGCATGCGCGAAATGGTTTTTTCCACATCCGGCGCGTCCGGGTGTAACACGGCGCGGTCGAGCACGAAGCGGGCTCGCGCCAGCCAGTTCTTGGACGTGTTCAGCGCAACGCTCGAGAGGAGCTGGTTCGAATAGACTTGCTCGAGCGAATTCTGTGTGGAGCGCATGCCATAGATGCCGATCATGCCAGTGATGACAATGATCAGGCCGAGCAGCGCCATGGTGGCGATAAGGCGGAGACGGAGAGTGAGTTTGCTAGTCATACCAACACGGTGCGAGATGGAGGGAAGTCCGCACTGTACCGGCCAACTTTCTTTAACTCAACTAATTGATCGGAAAACGTTGCTCGTGGGATACATCGTTATCAGATATGTGTTCAATATACTAATTTAGTTTGCTTTTGACACAAATTGCCTACAATTGGAGACATGAGGTGATGTCAAAAGTAACAGCTCATCCGTGAACCATGAGGGGCCATATGCATATTCCAAAGAATATTCAGATTCCTGTGATTGTCTTCGGACTGCTGGCCGCGCTACTGGCGGGTACGGGGCTGGTCTTTTTCATCTTGATACCCGATTGAACCGGCGGAGAAGGGGCGCTCAGGCGCCGAGGAACTGCGGAACATTTGCGCGGCGGCGCTCACTGCGGCGGGCATCATCGTGTGCGTTTTCCGGACGCACGCGGGCGCTGAAACGCACCAGGCCGTGGAAGCCGGCCAGGCGCTCGACTGCGCTCGACGGGCTCAGGGGCGTTTCCTGGCCGCTGACCGGGTCCATGTGCCAGATGCCGCCGTCGCGGTGGAACAGCAGCGGCAGCCGGGCGGCGCGCGGCAGGGAGCTGGGCTGCTCGGTGCGGGCAGCCGGTATGCGGCCAGGCGCCAGCAGCATGAAGGCTTCGGCGGCGCCGCCGGCATCCACGCGGTGCAGCACCACGGCGTGCTCGAACAGCGCCGTCACCACCAGCGAGACCACGCCGCGGATGCTGGCGGTGAGTTCGATGCGCATGCCGAGACGCAGCGACACCGGCTTGTGCTTGCCAGGCCAGGCGCCATCCAGCAGCAGGCCATAGCGGGACACGTCCTCGATCTCGAAACCGTGGCGGCCGGCGCGGATGATGGCGTGGCGCGCCGACAGGCGCCGCGTCAGGCCGCCAGCTTCGGGACCGTGTTCGCCATGGTGCTGCAGCAGCAGGTCGGCATCCGGGGCATCCGCCTCGAAGCGGCCCAGGACGCACTCGTCGAGGGCGAACAGGCGCAGGTGGCGCGGGCAGCCGGCGTCCGGTTCCGCGTACACCAGGCAGGCACTCGTGGATGGGAAGGGATGGTCGGCCGGCGCCGGCAAGTCGATTTCGATCAGGTCTTCGTCCCACGCCAGGGTCGGCAGCGCGAGGCTGATCTTGCCGTTGCCGGGGCTGCCGTCGCCACTGAAGGCGGCAAAGTCGAGCTGCGCGATGGAGGCGTTGCGGGCCTGGACGTCGATGTCGAGCGAACCCGAGGTCGCCAGGCCCTGCAGGCGCGTGATGGCGCCGTCGTCGGCATGGATGCGGACGTTCTTGTGCGTGGACAGGAAGGTCTGGTGGATCTCGCTCAACGTGGCATCCGGATTCGGCACAAGCAGCACCAGGGTCGCGGCCCAGGCGCGCATCTCGCCATGGACTTCGGCATCGATCCGGTACTGGCCATGCTCGCGCCCGCGCGAAGAAAATTCGATAAATACCGGACGCCATTCGCCGCGCAGGCCGCGCCGCACCTCGATGCGGGCGCTGCCGCCGGCCAGCAGCTCCGATTGCAGCAGGAGGGCCAGCTGGCCCGGCGCGTCCTCGGGCATGCCGCGCAGCTCCAGCTTGACGGCGTGGCGTCCGCCGGCGGCGCGCGGGTCGAAGCCGCTGACGTGCAGGTGCGGCCGCGTGGCTGCCGGCGCGGGCCGGGCTGCCCCATTGCGGACGCCGCGCAGGTGGCTGAGCATGTCGTAGCTGGGGCCGAGCGAATCGGCTGCAGATGCGGCTGCGGCTGCCTCGACAGCCGGCTGCGCATGACCGTGCTCGCAAGCGTGCTCGCCTGGCAGGACCCAGGTGGTGCAGTGCGGATGGTCGGGACTGGCGCAGCGGTTCATGGAGATACGACGACTTTCTAATTAAATAAGGAGCCAGGCTCGAGCATAAGCGATTCTAGCCGCCCGCGGCGCGCGCTTCTCGTGTCAACGCAATAATTTTTGCCGTATTGCATTTTTTTGCCACAGTATCACGCGGCCGGCAGTGCAGTCTCGTCGCGCGCGCTCCCATCCGGCATGCGAAGCAAGATGGCGCTGACGTTGTCGGGGTAGAAAAAGGCGGCCGGATGGGACTCGTAGGCGGCGAGCAGGGCGCCGAGTATGGTGGCGGCATCGGCCCGCCCGCCCAGCAGCTGCGGCCACTGCGACACCCAGCCGTAGGGATCCGAGCAGGACCACAGGCCGTCGGTCGCCAGCAGGTAGGACGCACCCGGTGCCAGCCGCAGCGCGCGCCGGTCCGGCAGCCCGGCCAGCCAGCCGGGCAGGTTGGCGGCGGACAGCGCGAACAAGGGATCGTTCAGGTGCATCGGATCGGCGAAGGCATTGCCGAGGATAAAGGCTTGCGACACCTGCGGCCGGTGCTCGCCGTGCACCTGCTGCCACCACTGCGCCTCCTGCAACTGGCCGGTCATGGCCAGCGCAGTGGCCGGCACGTGGTCGACGGTGAGCGGCGACACGCGGGCGCGCGTGATTTCGTAGAGACGCGAGTCGCCGACGTGGTACAGCAGCGGCGCCTGCCCGGGCGGCAGCTCCAGCATGGTCAGCGTGGTGCCCGGGCGCGGCGCATCCCCGAAACGGGCGTCGGCGAAACGCTGCTGCAGCGCCAGGTGCAGGGCATCCAGGCGCCGCGCCAGCTCGTCCGCATCGGTGCAGGGCGGCAGCGCGAGCAAGCCGGCGGCGACGGCTTCCGCCGCTTCCCGTCCGTGGCCATGGCCGCCCATCCCGTCCAGCACCGCCAGGCGCGCGTGGCCGTGCGGCCAGGCCGGCAGCTGGCGCCGCACCCAGGCCTGGTCGTGCAGCCAGGCGGCCTGGCCGTCGATATCGATCAGCAGCAGGTTGTCCTGGTTTTCGGCGCGCACGCGCGGTCCAGCGCCGAGGCGCGAGCAGGCGGCAACCTCGAGGGCACCGAAGCGCAGGCTGGCAAGGATATCGGGTGGGATCGGCATGGCCTTACTTTAACAGAGGGTGACAGCGCGGATGCGCGCGGCCCTAGCGGCGCACGCAATGGGCGCCGCCCGGCGCATCCAGGCAATCGGCAGGCAGCGACTCGAAGCGCATGTCGTCCAGCTGGCTGCACAGCTCGGGGTCGCCGCGCAGCACCGCACCATTTTTCAGCACGCATTGCTCGACCGGGTCGTGCGGCAGCGCCGGGTTCTCGACCCGCACGACATGGCCGGCCTCGTAATGGGCGACGGTCAGGGTCTCCCAGCCGTCGCCGGACTGCGCCCACAGGGTCTGGCAGCCGCCATAGTCCGTGCCGATGTCGGGCGTGCGCGGATGAATTTTCAAGAGGATGCCCATCTGGCGGTCGACGCCGGCCCCGGGCGGGGGCGCAGCCAGGCCGCAATTCGGCGCGGCGAGCGCGGCGCCTGCGGGCAGGACCAGCGCCAGAAGGAAGAGCATGCGGGCGAAAGAAGACATCGGGACTCCGGACGGGGTGGCGGATTGTACCTGAGCCGCCGACCGGCAAGGCCGGCAATGGCTGTGCTATCGTGAAACACCCAACTCCCGGAGGCCACAAACATGCTGATCCGCCCGATTGCCGATGCCGACATTCCCGCCGCCGCCGCACTGCTGCGCGCCCTCGCCGAAGAATTCATCCTGCCCGAATCCGGGCCCGAGGATGCGGCCGCCTTCCTGGCCGAACAGGGCGAGGACGGCTTGCGTGGCCGCATCCGCGACGGCTACGTGTATCACGTGGCGCTGATCGACGGCGAACTGGCCGGCTTCATCGGCATACGTGAGCGCAGCCACGTCTACAGCCTGTACGTCGACAAACGCTACCACCGGCGTGGCGTCGCGCGCAGTCTGTGGGAAACAGCGCGCGCGGCAGCGCTGGAAGGCGCGCCGGATCATTCGCGCGTCTTCACCGTCAAGGCGTCGAATTACGCCGTGGCTTCCTACGAAGCGCTCGGCTTCGAGCGCACGGCGCCGACGCAGCCGGGCATCGTGCTGTACAACCCGATGAGCCTGGCACTGGACTAGCGAGGTCGGCCTTCGTCGGCGCGGCGCAGCCACAGGCTGCTGGCCCAGCCTTCGCGTGCCTGGCCATCCGCGCGCGCGCGCACCTGCCACCAGTCGCCGTCGGCATTGCCGGTGGTGACCACCCGGGTGCCGGCGCGCAGTACCGTCACACGCTGCGAACGGACCCCGTTCCCGTCGCGCAGGTTGAGGTCGTCGACCACGAGGTAACGCGCGCCGGGTGCCGGGTGCGCACCGGGCAGCGGTGCCGCCAGGGTGACCAGCGGCGGCGCTGCGGGTAGTGCGGCCGGCTTGCCCAGCAAGGCCAGGAACAGGGTGCCAAAGGCGAGCGTGCCGCCGCCCAGCACCGCCAGTGCACGTGCGTTGGCGCGGCGCCACCAGCTGCGCGGCGTCAGCCAGGCTGCCAGCGCCAGCGTCAGCACCAGCGCCGCGCCATAGGCCAGGGCGATGTGGATGTCCATGTCAGGCATCGAAACGCAGCACGTAATGGCCGGCGGCCAGGTGATGGCCGGCCGGCAGCGTGTAGGGCGCCTCCGGTATGGCCTCGCCGATCGCGGCCACGAAGTTCAGGTCGGCGTCGAGGTGGTACAGTGCCTGTGTCGGGCTCAGGCGCACGATGCGGTAGCAGTCGGCCCCCGCTTCGAAGCTGAAGGCGCTGCGCGACAGCCCGAGGCGGTCCGCGCTGGACGGGGCGGTGCCGGGCGCGTGGCGCAGGAAACGCGGCGAATCCAGCACGCGCAGCGCCGCCAGTACCGGTGCGCTGCGGCCGAACACCTGGCGCACGTTCGGCGCCACCGGCAGCGCCGGCGCCTCGGGCAGGCGCAGCAGCGCGCAATAACGGTCGGCCATCTCGGGCGCGGGCGCCAGCAGGTCGACCGCGGTGTTGTCGAGCGGGCGGAAGCTGGCCGGGACCGTGATCGGCTGGCGTCCGGCGGCGGTGATCGCGTGAAGGACATCGCTTTCGTCGACGGCGAAGCGGATCACGCTGTCCTTGCCTGTGCCGGATGGGGCGAGGGCGCGGTTCAGGCCGATCTCGAGCGCCTGCGCCCCGGTCTCGCGATAGCGCGAAAGGCGCGGCAGGGCCAGTGCCACCAGGGCCACCCGCTGGCGCGGCACCGGTGCGTAGGTCGCCTCGGCTTCGGCTGCCGCGGGCGCGGTCACGGGGGCGGCCTGGCGCGCCGCCGGCAGCGCCGTCATGTCGGCGGCCGGCGCCATGCGTGGTTTCCATACGGCCGGCCGGCTCGGCGCGGCGGCTTGCGGTGGCTGCACCGGCGGCATCGCGACAGGCTTTTGCTGCGACTGTTTCTGCGCTGTGGGTGCGGCGGCCAGTGCCGCCGGCGCCGCCGGCGTCACCGGTATGACGCGGAGCAGCAGGCGCAGCGGCGTTCCGCCGGCATCGACGCCACCGCGGCGCGAGCGGATGATGTAATAGCCCTGGGCCGCGTCGTGCACGCATTCGAAGGCGTCTTTCGGGCGCACCTGCACTTCCAGCGGCGTCCCCGGGCCATCGTTGACCAGCAGGACCGCGCCCTCGGTACCGAAGGGCCAGCCGGGCGCCGCATAGGTCGCGTGGTGCTCGTCGTGGCCGATCAGGGTCAGGCGCTGGCCAGGGTACACCGGGCAGACGGTCTTCCACACGGCGCTGTCGCGCGACAAGCTTACCGTGTACTGGACGGTTTCGCCCGGCGCCGGCAGGTAGACAGCGTGGCCGAAGCGCACTTCGATCTCGCCCGGTACCAGGCGCTCGGCGCCGACCACGTGGTAGCGCACCTCGTCGCCCTGCAGCAGGTCGCCGAAATCCTTCTGGTGCAGCGCCGCCAGGCCCTGGGTCAGGTCGCGCACGCGCGCGCCGCGGGTCAGGTGGCGGTCATCGTCGACTTCTTCCTGGGGCAGGGCCAGCGTGATGTGCGAGAAGCAGCGCGTGGCGGCGCGGCCGCGCTGTTCGCGCGGCGCCTGCTCCAGCAGGTCGCGCAGCAGGGCGCGCCGCGAGAACAAGGCCAGCCCCGGCGCCTGCCAGATGGCGTCGGCGTCGAACACGTCGGGGATGTTGGCGAGGACTTCACGTTGAACGTAATTGGGGACGATGCGTGCCATGATCAGGTTTCCTCCAAGGATAAGGCGCTGGCTGTGCCGAAGGCTAGCAGGGGGCAGATGAAAAACAGCAGGTGCGAGCCGCCCGCCGACAGGAAACTCATGGGCTGGCCCATCACGGGGAAGATCGCCAGGTTGGTACCCCAGGACAGCAGGAAGTGGCCGAACACGAAGGCGGCGCCGCCGCACAGCAGGAAGCAGCGGAAGCGGGCCAGCCAGGCGCGCCGGAAATCGCGGGTCCCGGCCTGCGCCTGCCAGCAGCGCAGCGCCACGGCCAGCAGGCCGGCCAGGAAGGCGGCCTGCAGCACCCACAGTGCCAGCGCCGCGGCCAGGCCGTGGCGATGCAGGAAGAAGGAGGGCGCGAAATCGTCCTGCACGGCCGGGATGCGCAGCGCCGGGCCGGTGTCCTGGCCCAGGGCGGCGAGCCCGAACAGATGGTCGGCGCCGAACCAGCCGCCTTCGGCGATGGCGCGCGCGCCCAGCAGCAGCTGCTGGCCGGTGTGCGGATGGCTGCCCGGGTCGAGCCAGACCAGGAAGCGGTCGGCATAGAAGTTCCACTGCGCCAGCTGGGCGGGACCGGCGCCGCGCAGCCCGGCCACGGCCAGCACCACGCCGCAGGCGCCGGCGATCAGCAGCGCGCTGGCCAGGTGCTGGCGCGTGGCCAGTGCGTGGGTCAGCGCCATCGCGCCGCCCCACAGTGCCAGCAGGATCAGCGGCGAGTAGTCGTCGACCTGCACCAGCGCCACGCCCAGCAGCACCATGAACAGCAGCGCCGGCGTTGCCAGGCGCAGGCTGCGCATCAGGATGCCGCCGGGTGCCGGCTGGGTGCCCGCTGCCAGCGCCAGGCAATGGGCGCTGAGTGCTGCCAGGGCCAGCTTGGCGAATTCCACCGGCTGCAGGTCGAACACGCCGGTCTCGTCGCCGAAGAGCACCTGCAGTACCAGCGCCACCAGCGCGAGCGCGGCCAGCAGCACCAGCAGCGCCTCGATGCGCGCCTGCGGCAAAGGTACACGCGGATGCAGCGGCCGCAGTGCGATGCTGGCGCCGACGCCGAGCGCCAACAGCGCCGCGGTCTTCTGGAAGTGGCGCAGCCACGACGACTCCGGCGCTCCCAGGCCCAGGTCGAGCTGGGCCAGCAGGCCGACGGCCAGCAGCAGGACGCCAGCGGCCAGGGCCAGCGGCAGCTTGCGCGGCGCCCACAACGCCAGCCACAGGGAAGCCCAGGCCACCAGCATGGCGATGCCGGCGCCCGGCGCCGCGCCCGGTCCGAAGCCGCCGCGCTGCAGCCAGAGCAGGCCCAGGCCGCAGCCGGCCAGCGCCGCACCGGCCAGCGCCGCTAGGGCGCCCGCTGCCTCGGGCCGTTGCCATGGCCGCAGCAGCGCGCCGAGGGCGAGCATCGGCACTGCGCCACAGGCCAGCAGCGGCAGCCAGGCGGCATCGGGCAGCGTCCACAGGCCGCGCCGGGTCCAGGTCCAGGTGACGGCGTCGGGCAGGCGCAGCCGGGCTTCGCTGTACAGGGCGACGTGGCTGGCTGGCTGCAGGTGCAGCAGGTCACCGTTCTGCTGGACCAGCATGCGGGTGCGTCCCGCGACCAGGGCGCCGGCGCCATCCAGGCGTTGTTCGCGGCCGGCCAGCGGTGCGGGCGCGCCGGTGTCGGCCAGCAGCGCTGGTGCGTTTGAATCCGGCCCGGCCGACAGCAACAAGCCATCGCTGGCGCGTGTCATGGTGGCGGCCGGGGCGGCCAGTCCGGGAATCGCGATGCGGTTGCCGCAATCGAGGTTGCCGCCGAAGACCAGCGGCCTTGCCAGGGTCAGCGGCCCCGGGGCGAAGCGGTTCCAGAGCGCCGCCGCACGGCTGCCGAGGCGGGCTTCCGGGCAGGATGGCTGGACCGCGCCATCGCGTTTCAATGTCGCGCCGTCGTAATGCCAGCGTGTGCCTGCGCGGGCGAAGTCGGCACTGCCGCCGTCGGCCGCGTCGATGGTGAAGGTGGAGGCGCCGAGCATCGCGCGTTGGCCGGCCGCTACCGGCAGGCTGCCGCTGCGCTGCCAGCGGGCGTCGCGTTCCAATGCCAGCGTACCGTTGGTGTCCAGGCGGGCCAGCCACCAGGCGCCGTCCGGGTCGCGGCGCAGCCGCAGCCGCGGCGCGCTGCCGGGCGGTGCGCCAAGCGCCGTGCTGTCCAGGATGAGGGACTGGCCGCGTTCGAGCGCCAGCGCGACCCGGGCCGGCATCCAGGCCGCGGGCGCGCGCAGCACGGCCAGCAGTTGCAGGGCGCACAGCGCCGCCAGAACCAGCGTCGCCAGGGGACGCCAGGGCTTCACGCGGCCCTCCGCATCGCCTCGGCCTGGGCCGGCAGACCGTCGCTGACGCGTGCCAGCAGGCGGCTAATGTCGAGTGCGTGGCGCGGACGGCCTTCTGGCTGCGGCGCAAGCAGGGCGCGCAGCAGGGTCAGGGCGGCATTGCGGGCGGCCAGCGTCAGGTCTTCCTGCAGGGTGCGGCGTGCGAAAAGCGCCGCTTCGTCGGCATCGAGCACCGGGGGCAGGGCGCCGCCGTGCAGCGCGCGCAGCCGCGCCGCGCCGGCCGCACCGTGGTCGCGATAGGCTTGCGCGCAGGCGTCTGCGTAGCGCAGCGTGGTGCCGGTGGCGAGGCCGAAAAGCAGCGCGCCGAGGGCGAAATAATCGGCGCGGGCATCGGTGCGGTAGCCGCCGTCTTCACCAAAGAACTGTTCCGGCGCCTGCCAGCCGGCGGTGCCGGTATAGGGGTGGGGCGCGCGGTCGGACAACGCGCGGCCGGTGCCGAAATCGGCCAGCTTGAGGGTGGCGCCGCCATCGGCCAGCAAGAGGTTCGAAGGTTTGAGGTCGAGGTGGCGCCAGCCGTACTGGTGCACCTTGGCCAGCGCGCCGTTGATCTGGCCGATCCAGTCAAAGGCCTGCGCCAGCGGGATGGCGGCTGCGCACGTACGCACGGTCTCGAGGTGGCGCGCCAGGTCGCCGTCCAGCAGTTCCAGCGCCATCGCCGGCTGGCCCAGGTGGCTGCCGCTGTCGAGCAAGCCGACGATGTGGCGCCGGTCCCAGGGCTGCAGTGTGCGCAGGAAGGCGATCTCGGCTTCGGCGCAGCGGGTCCAGCAGGCGCGCTGCGGCGGCAGGGCCAGCGCCATCTGCTCGGTATTCACCAGCTTGAGCGCGGCCGGCATGCTGTCCAGGGCGGATTCCGCTTGCCACAGCACGCCATAACTGGACGCCGACAAGGGCGTGCGCAGGCGCCAGGCGCTAGCGGCGAGGTTGATGATGTCTCCGGGCTGATGCATGGAATTCCCTTTGGTGGCGATTGCCTGAGGCTAGCCGGGGGAAGGAGAAACATCTGGTGCGGCAGTCGATGCAGCGCAAAACGCGGGACGAAAAAAAACCGCGCATCGAAGCGCGGTTGTTTTGGATAAAACCGGGAGTGAACCGAGTGGATCAGCGGTGATGACCACCCCAGCCGCCACGGTCGTGGCCGCGGTCGTGACCGCGATCGTAATGCCCCCGGCCGTAGTAGCCGCGGTCGTAGTAGACCGGGCGAGGCGCGACATAGACCGGACGCGCATCGTAGTAATAAGGCCGCGGTTCGACATATACCGGCGCGGGTGCGTAATAACTATTGGAGGCGTAGTAACCCGACGAGACATACCCACGGTCATAGCCGCGATCGCGGTAACGGTAATCGTCGTTGGTACGTACCGAATTGCCGATCACGGCGCCGATCGCGGCCCCGGCCAGGGCGCCGTCACGGCCGCCCGCGCTGCCGCCGATGGCTGCGCCAGCCAGGGCGCCGATTGCGGTGTTGGCGCCGCGATCCTGCGCAAATGCCGTGGACGACACGGCCGCAGCGGCCAGGAGCACCGCGCCAAAGCATTTTTTGTTCAACATGATAGTTCCTCGAGCCTCAACGGGGATCGATATGATCACGACGACGCAAGGCATGGTTCAAACTATAGACCTGGCGAACCGTGCTGCCACGGGTTAATACAGTTTTTTACAGTTGCTTCTGACGCGGTAACATCTTGCGAATCAGGTACTTGCAGGCGCGTCAAGCCGCCCCATCTACTGTCAGGTTTGAACTTCCCTTTCCCTGCCATGGCCCGCCAGCGTTCTTCCCTTTCTCTTCTTGCAATCCTCGCGCTCTTGCACCTGTATATCGGCATGCGCCTGCTGCCCGACATGAACGTGGGACTTGCCGGCGTGGCCCTCGGGGCGCTCCTTCTGGCCGCCTCGGCCGGACTGGTGCGTATCGGCCTGGTGGCGCCGAGCTTGCGCCGTAGCCGCTGGTCCGAGCGATTGTCCTGGGCCGGTCTGCTTTCCATGGGCCTGTTTTCTTCCCTGTTCGTGCTGACTTTATTGCGCGACGTGGTCTTGCTGGTCCTTGCGCTCTTCCACGCCGGCGGCCCGGCTTTCCGGCGCGACAGCGCGATCGCGGTGCCGCTGGTGGCCTTGCTGGTCACCTTGATCGGCTTCGTGAACGCGCGCCGCGTCGCCCGCGTCGTGCGCGTGGAGGTGCCGATTGCCGGCTTGCCCGCCGCGCTGGATGGCTATTCGATCGCCCAGATTTCGGATATCCACGTCGGACCCACCATCAAGCGCCCCTACCTGAACGCCATCGTCAACAAGGTCAACGCCCTGAAGGCGGATGCAATAGCCGTCACCGGCGATCTGGTCGATGGCAGCGTGCAGCGCCTCGCCCTGCACACCGAGCCTTTGTCGCGCCTGGCGGCGCCGGACGGTACTTTCTTCGTGACCGGCAACCATGAATATTATTCCGGCGCCGAGCAATGGATCGCCGAAGTGCGGCGCCTCGGCTTGCGCGTGCTGATGAACGAGCACGTGATCCGCCGCCGCGGCGACGCCAGCCTGATGATCGCTGGCGTCACCGACTACACGGCCCAGCACTTCAACCCGGCGCACAAGAGCGATCCGCGCCAGGCGATCGCCGGTGCGCCCCATGACGTGGCCGTCAAGATCCTGTTGGCGCACCAGCCGCGCAGCGCACCGGCAGCGGCCGACGCCGGCTTCGACCTGCAATTGTCGGGCCACACCCATGGCGGCCAGTTTTTCCCGTGGAATCTGTTCGTGCCGCTGCAACAGCCTTTCGTGGCCGGACTGAACCGCGTGCGTTCGCTGTGGGTGTACACCAGCCGCGGCACCGGCTACTGGGGGCCGCCGAAGCGTTTCGGCGCGCCGTCCGAGATCACGCTGGTGCGCCTCGTGCCCGCCTAAGGAGGAAGACACATATATTTATCGCAATCTTTCCCTGCAAGAAGCGCGTGAATGCGCTATCGTGGGCGTTTTCCGACCCTGACCGAAGGATTCACGCATGCACCGCAGCAGCCGTTGCCCACTTCCTGTCCTGACCCTCCTTGCCGCACTCATCGCCGCCACCGCCGGACCAGCGCTTGCCGCGACGCCGGGCGCCGATCCTGCCGCCCTGGCCAAGGTGCGCGACACCGCGCTGCAGAGCGATTATCCCTACCAGCGCCTGGAAGACTTGACCGACCTGGTCGGACCGCGCCTGTCCGGCTCGGCCGGCGCGGCGGCGGCGGTGACCCAGGTGGCCGAGGAATTGCGCAAGCTGGGCGCCAGGGTGACGCTGCAACCGGTGAAGGTGCCGCACTGGGTGCGCGGCGTGGAGACCGGCACCGTGGTCGATTACAAGGGCCGCCCGCAAGGCGTCACCCAGAAGGTCGTGCTGACCGCGCTGGGTGGCTCGGGCGCGACCCCGGCAGCCGGCATCAAGGCCGAGGTGATCGTGGTGCGCAGCTTCGAGGAGCTGAAGGCGAGGGCAGGCGAGGTCAAGGGCCGCATCGTGCTGTTCGACGTGCCCTTCGACCAGGACATGGCCGACCGCGGCCTGGCCGGCACGGCCTACGGCCAGGCGGTGGCCTTCCGCGGCGCCGGCCCGCGCATGGCGGCCGAGATGGGCGCCGCCGCCGCACTGGTGCGCGCCGTCGGCGGCGCCGCGTACCGGATCGTCCATACCGGCGCCACCACGCTGCCGGCCAACGCGAAGATCCCGGCGGCCGCCATCACCATCGAGGATTCGATGCTGATCGCGCGCCTGGCCAAGCGCGGTCCGGTGACCCTGCACCTGACCCTGACCCCGGAGACCCTGCCGGACGCCGACAGCTACAACGTGATCGCCGACTGGACCGGCACCGACAAGGCCGACGAGATCGTGCTGGTATCGGGCCACCTGGATTCCTGGGACCTGGCGACCGGCGCCAACGACGACGGCTCGGGCGTGGTCAGCGCCATGGGCGTGATCGATACCCTGCGCAAGCTCGACTACCGTCCACGCCGCACCATCCGGGTGGTGGCCTGGATGAACGAGGAAAACGGCGCGCGCGGCGGCAAAGGCTATTACGAAGCCTTCAAGACGAGCGCAGAAAAGCATTTCGCCGCCTACGAAGACGACAACGGCTCGGGCCGCCCGTTCGGGATCCGCGCCGGCGTCGGCATCGCCGCGGCCAAGCTGTTCGCACCGCTGCAGGCTGCCCTGTATCCGATGAGCGCCGGTGCCTTCCGCCGCGAGGACGTGGTGGGCGCGACCGACATCGCATCGCTCGAAAACGCCGGCGTGCCCGCATTCGAACCGTGGATCGATTCCTCGGACTACTTTAATTACCACCACACGCCGGCCGACACCCTCGACAAGGTGAATCCGGAAAACCTGCGCCGCCACGCCGCGGTGATGGCCACAACGGCATGGTTCCTGGCGAACATGGACGAGCCGATCGGGCGCTCGAACCTGGCGCAGGGCAACGGCGCGACCAGCGCTCGAGCGCAGGCTGCGGCCAACGCCAGGTAAGCGTCGATTGATACTCGTCGATGCCGTAAGAGGCCGCTAGCGTCAGAGATCGGCTGAGCCGCCACGACCGCATAGGGCGGGGCGGCGCGAACCCGTGAGCAGCCGGCAGATGCCGGCCCTCACCACGCCCGTACTCGGCCGCATCGCGCCGGCGATGCAGCCGGCGCGGTGACCTCAGCCGCCGTCGATGCGCCGGATTGCACGTGCATGACCGCGGAAGGGGCGGCCATAGACGGTCTGGATGCCGCTTGCGAAGTTCTGGCCCCAGACCAGCTGCGGACGCGTATCGTGCGCTTCGCTCGACCAGTACCAGACGCGGTCGAAACCTTCGCGCTGGTTGGCGAACAGCAGCGACAGCTCACGCCGCGTCGGCAGTTCCCCCTCGCGCTCGATCGCCCACTCGCGCGCCGCCGGCCAGCTGACGTCCGAGGCCTCGTCGGCCAGCAGGATCAGGTGGTAGTCGGCATCGCCGTTCTTCCCGAGGATGAGTCCGGAATAGGACTCGCCTTCCTTCAGCATTTCCTGGATTCTCAAGTAATCGCCCATCGCGCACTCCGTTAAGTGATTTCTGGCAGTCTTGTTCGACCGTGATCGCTGCGCTTGGTTGCGATGCAAGAGTCGACATAGCTCATAACGGAATGCGCTAATGCTGGTGCGAAATTCTCCAACTAGGCGTCCTGCGTGGCATACCAGCATCATGGCATTGCCTCGATGCAAGCTTTTTGATGCCGGTAAGAAAGTGTTGAGGCAGGGAGGCCTATTCGTCCAGCGGCTTGGCGATTTCAGGGCCGTCGTGGCCCACGCGGTTGACCGCGGTGCTGACTTTATGCCATTCGAAGGCGTCAGCTGGGACCGCCGCCTGGCGCGCCAATTCCAGCGCCTGTTGCGGCGACAGCTCGAGGTCGAGCCACAGCATGGCGGTTTCGGCATCCATCACGACGGGGCGCCGGTCGTGGATGTCGAGCATGCCGCCGGCGGCGTCATCGGTGACCAGCACGAAGCCGGATTCGGCACGGTTTTCCTCGAATGGGCCGAAGTTGGCGAGGGCCGCCAGGAACAGGGGGCCGTGATCCTGGCGGTGGATGTGCCAGGGCTGCTTCTTGCCTTTTTCGCCGGTCCATTCGTACCAGCCCTCTGCGGGCACGACGCCGCGGCCTCGCTTCATCAGGCGCGACCAGTAGCTGCCGGTGAGTTTTTCGAGGCGCGCATTGATCGCGATCGGTATCTTGCCTTCGGCCCATTTAGGCCGATAGCTCCAGAACACATCGTCGACGCGGCGCTCGCCTTCCTGCATATGAAATACAGGGCGGTAGGTGCCCGGCGCGGCATTCGTCGTCGGCACCGACTCGCTGTCGAAGACGGCGTCGGTCCAGCCGATCAGCTTGGCGTAATGGCGCGCGGTCTGGCTTTGGTCAAATCGTCCACACATGGTTTGATGGTACAGCAGATGGCTGGCGCAGCGCGTCCGTTAGGCAGTGCGCCCGCCTCTTGACGCCCAGTCAATAGCTCAAGTACTAACACTGACCGCGCCGGCCGTAGTACAATCCGGGCCGGTACGCGGCCATGGCGAAATTGGTAGCCGCAGCAGACTTAAAATCTGCCGCCGAGAGGCGTGCCGGTTCGATTCCGGCTGGCCGTACCACTCTTCTTCCGTCAGGCAAGCTCCTTGGTTGCATCCTTGCATTGGTGTAGCATTCGCCTCATCCACGCGCATCATCGTCCCGAATGCGCGCACTGCAAGGAACGACATTGAACATCATCATCAACGAAGAACTCCGCTCTTTCATCGACCCCCTCACGCCCGTGGAATACGCGGCGCTGGAACGCAGCCTGCAAGCCGAAGGCTGCCGCGACGCCCTGGTGCTGTGGCGCGACGTGCTGATCGACGGCCATAACCGCTACGAGATCTGCCAGAAGCACGGCATTCCCTTCCGCACCGTCCACAACAACAACTTTCCCTCGCTCGAAGACGTGATGCTGTGGGTGATCGACAATAACCTGGCGCGCCGCAGCGTGTCCGACTTCCAGCGCGGCATGCTCGCGCTGCGCAAGAAGGAGATCGTGGCCGCGCGCGCCGCCCAGCGGTCGGCCGAGGCGCCGCCCGAGCAGGCCGAGGAGGGCGGCGACGATGCGGCCAGCCCGCCGTGGAGCACGCGCGAAGACGTCGCCAAGGCGGCGCGCGTCTCGGCCAATACCCTGAGCCAGATCGAACGCATCCGCAAGACCGCGGCGCCGGAACTGGTGGATGCGGTGCGCAGCGGGACGATTTCCGTGAGCGCCGCCGCGAATGTCGCCTCGCTGCCGGCCGAAGCCCAGGTGGCGGCCGTGGCCGGCGGCAAGAAGGAATTGCAGCAGGCCGCGCGCCAGGTGCGCGAGCAGAAGACCAGTACCCGCCCGAAGAAGGAAGTCGACTCGCTGGCGCCCGAGGACCAGGTCAAGGCGCTGCGCGCCGAGATCCGCGAACTCAAGGACCGCATGGCGACCCTGCTGACCGAGAACGAGGTCTTGAAATCCAAGCTGGTCCACGCAGGCGCCGCCTGATTACAGAATAAGCTGTTCCCGAGACCGTCCACCAGGAGAACCCTTGAACCCGCTTCCCCGCCTTCTTGCCACCACCGCCCTCGGACTCGCCGCGCTGGGCTTCGCCCCTGCTCATGCCTTGGACGCAGCGCCGGCCCGCACCGGCGCCCAGGCCAGTCCGTTCTCGAGCGCCGAGCTGGCGCGCATGAAGGCGGGCGCGGCCCGCGTCACCATCCTGCGCGACAAATGGGGCATTCCCCATGTGTTCGGCAAGAGCGACGCGGATGCGGTGTTCGGCATGGTGTTCGCCCAGGCCGAGGACGATTTCAACCGCGTCGAGCTGAATTACATCAACGCGGTGGGCCGCCTGGCCGAGGTGGAAGGCGAGAAGGAAATCTGGCGCGACCTGCGCATGAAGCTGTACATCGACCCGGCCGACATGCAGGCGAAGTATGCTGCCAGCCCGGCCTGGCTGAAAAAGCTGATGGATGCCTTTGCCGATGGCATGAACTGGTACCTGGTCAGCCATCCGCAGGTGAAGCCGAAGCTGATCACCCGCTTCGAGCCGTGGATGGCCTTGAGTTTCAGCGAAGGCAGCATCGGCGGCGACATCGAAGACATCGCCCTCAAACCCCTGGAAGACTTCTATGGCCGCCCGCCGCAGGCGACGCCGGTGGCGGCAAAGGTGGCGCTGGCGGATTTAGGCGCCGGCTTCGACGCCGAACCCCGGGGTTCGAACGGTTTCGCCATCGCGCCGCGCCTCAGCGCGGATGGCCACGCGCTGCTGATGATCAATCCCCACACCTCGTTCTATTTCCGTCCTGAAGTCCACGTGGTGAGCGAGGAGGGCCTGGATGCCTATGGCGCCGTGACCTGGGGCCAGTTCTTCATTTACCAGGGCTTCAACGAACGCCTCGGCTGGATGCATACCTCGGGTGGCGGCGACGTCATCGACGAGTACCTGGAAACCGTGAGCGAGAAGAACGGCAAGTTCTTCTACCGTTTCGGCAACGAGGAGCGCCCGCTGCGCACGCGCCGCATCACCCTGCCGTACAAAACCGCGGCCGGCATGGACAGCCGCACCGTCACCGCCTATTTCACCCAGCACGGCCCGGTGATCCGCGCCGCCGACGGTAAATGGGTATCCGTCAAGATGATGGACGACCCGATGCACGCGCTGATGCAATCTTTCGGCCGTACCAAGGCGCGCAACTATGCCGATTTCTACAAGGTGATGGGCTTGCGGACCAACTCGTCCAACAACACCGTGTACGCCGATGCCGACGGCAACATCGCTTACTTCCACGGCAATTTCATCCCGCGCCGCGATCCACGCTTCGACTGGACCAGGCCGGTCGACGGCAGCGATCCGGCCACCGAATGGCAGGGCCTGCACGACATCAAGGAAACGATCACCGTCTTCAACCCGAAGAGCGGCTACATCTCGAATACCAACAACTGGCCGTGCACCGGCTTTGGCGCCAGCAGCCCGAAATGCGCCGACTATCCGGCCTACATGTGGTCGCTGCCGCAGAACGCGCGCGGCATCCACGCCGAGCGCGTGCTGCACGACGCCAGCAAGCTGACGCTGGACGGCCTGATCGCGCGCGCCTACGATCCCTATCTCACCGCCTTCGAGCCGCTGGTGCCGGCCGTGCTGAAGGATTACGAGGCCCTGCCGCAGGGCGATCCACTCAAGGCGAAACTGGCCGCGCAAGTGGCCGCGCTGCGCGGCTGGGACCTGCGCTGGTCGGCGCAGTCGGTGCCGACCTCGCTGGCCGTCTACTGGGGCCAGGATATGGTCAAGGGGGCCGCGCCACGTGCCCGCGCCGCCGGCGTGCCGGTGGTCGACTTCGTCCAGGGCCGCCTGACGGCGCAGGAGCGCCTGGCCGCGCTGGCGCGCGCCAGCGACAAGCTGCAGGCCGACTTCGGCAGCTGGCAGACGCCGTGGGGCGAGATCAACCGCTTCCAGCGCCTCAGCGGCGACGTCGGGCCGCACTACGACGACAGCCAGCCCAGCCTGCCGGTTCCCTTTACCTCGGCCAACTGGGGATCGCTGGCCTCGTTCGGCATGACGGCGGCCCAGACCACCAAACGCATCTACGGCGACCGCGGCAACAGCTTCGTGGCCGCAGTGGAATTCGGGCCGCGCGTGCGCGCGAAGAGCATCCTGGCCGGCGGCGAGAGCGGCGATCCAAAGTCGCCGCACTTCAGCGACCAGGCGGCCATGTATGCGCGCGGCGAGTTCAAGGATGTGCTGTTCTATAAAGAAGATATCGAGAAACAGCTCGAACGAAAGTATCACCCGGGCGAGTGAGGCCGCCGCGCCGCACACCTATCGTTGAGCGGCGCGCACTTTATATGCAGCGCAAGGCGCGGCCAGAACGGTCGCGTGCGCGCTTGCAACGCGACCATTCCTGACTTGTACTGGAATCAGCCAATGGCTGACTTTCAACCACTTCAGGAGTCCAACGTGCTTACATCCTTGAAACCACTCGTGCTGGCGAGCGCGCTCGCTTCCTTGCTCGCTACTGCGGCCGGCGCGCAAGCCGAGATCACCGTCTACACCACCCAGGCCGCCTTCCTCGGTGCCACCGGCACGCCAGGCGTCGACAGCTTCGACGACCTTGCGCTCGACATCTATGACGAAGCGCTGAACCGAACGGCCGGCGGCTACACTTACCAGGTGTCGGCGGCGGGTGGCCTGTTCGGCGCCGGTACCGGCAGCGACCACTGGCTGTCGAGCAACCTGCGCCTGTCGCCGATCGTGTTCCAGGACTTCAGCAGTGGCGTCAATGCCTTCGGCGGCAATTTCTTCGGTTCCGACATCGGCGGCCAGTACTTACCGAACGCCAACCTGATCCTGACCGCGGCGGACGGCAGCTCGCTCACCTACACCCTCACCGGCGCCACCCAGGCCAGCTTCGTCGGCTTCGTCTCCGACGTCGCGCTGACCTCGGTGTCCCTGAGCACCGACGGCGGCCTGTACTGGCCGACCGCGAACGACGTGGTGCTGGCGGTGCCGGAGCCGGCCACCTATGGCATGTTGCTGGCTGGGCTGGGCTGCGTCGGTGCCATCGCGCGCCGGCGCGGACGCCGCACCTGATCGTCAGTTCGCTTGATCGCTCGAGCGCAGGCCACCGAGGAGGAGGGTGGCTGGCGCAGCGCATGGCCTGCTTGCTATAATTTTGCAATTTTCCAGACGCAAGCAACCCAGACCAGGCCGTGGCAAAACTCTATTTCAGGTATTCGGCGATTATCACCCCCACCGTAAAATACAAACTTCGAGGCTAGACTGGCCCGGAACCCCTCTCTAGGACTCGATAAGTTGGAAATCGGCCTCGCCGAAAAGCGCCGGCAGTTCTGATGCTGTACCCTAAACTGCCAAACAATGTATGAAAGAGACGGCGTCGTGGACGACGCTGCCTCCAGGAAAGGTAGTCTGATGTCCAGTCTTCACTATAGATTTTCAGCTATGAACGCAGGTAAGAGCACCTACCTGCTTCAAGTAGCTCACAACTACAACGAGAACGGGATGAAGGTCCTGCTTCTGACATCGGCTCTTGATGGTCGCGATGGATACGGCGTGATTTCGTCGCGTATCGGCCTTAAGGCCGATGCAACGACCTATGACTCAGCTACTGACTTCGACATGCTGTTACGCGATGTCGACGTCGCATGCGTTCTTGTCGATGAGGCACAATTCCTCTCGGTTGCGCAGGTCCATCAGCTGCACCGATGGGTCCACACCAGGAACACCCCAGTGATGTGCTTCGGTATCCGCTCGGACTTCCGGGGCGACCCGTTTCCTGGGTCGGCTGCGCTTCTTGCGTTGGCAGACAGTCTGGAGGAAATCAAGACAATCTGCAAATGCGGGAAGAAGGCGACCATGAATATCCGCACGGATGAAAGCGGTGCGCGAGTTCGCGAGGGCGACCAGGTCCTCATCGGGGGCAACAGCCGGTATCGTCAGGTATGTGCACGGTGTTTTTACAACTAATTTGACAGCCCTGACTGCCTCATGGTCGTCAGGGCGCTCTGCCGGTCGCTCGACCGCTTAAACCGCGCATCGCCCTGCTACCTCGACGTAAAGAGTATTCACGCTCACCGAATACAAGCAACCCTACCAGCACGCAGTACGTCGCGTGAGCCGCGTACGCGCTTCTGTTCAAGGCCGAAGAAGCTCAGCGGGGTCAACCTGAAGAGTATTTGCGAGCTTCAGCAAGACGTCTAAAGACAAGTTTCGTAAACCTCGTTCAATCTGGCTAACGAAGGTACGGTGCACACCAGCAAGTTGAGCCAGTCCTTCTTGGGAAAGGTTCATAGCGCTACGTTGATGACGAATGTTTTTGGCTAGTCGAGCGCGTAGCTCTTCTTGTGAGAGGGAAACGAACATACCCAGGAGATTCGCGCAAGAATGCCTGAGTGTCTACAGACTGGTAGTCTACAGGCTGGTAGTCTACAGACCTATGGTCTACAATGGCTTGACTAGCGTACAGAATGGAAGCGTTCTGAGAGCGCGTACCGCCCGGGTCGGTAATCAGGTGCAAGAAACAGTGCCCCCAGCCTCAGTCTCGTCCGAGCGCAGGGGGCGATGAGTAAAAGTTCGAGGCTTTTGTTGACTTCTCCGTCAAGCCAGTTTGGCTAGCACCGCCCGTGCAGATACTAAAATTTGAAGGAAGCTTATGAGCACGACTCATACGACAACAGAGCTAAAATTCAAGCCGGCGCGGAAGGAAAGCAACCGTCGGCCGAAGACTCTTGGAGCATTCCACGAGGCAAAAGTCGTTGGGATTTACAGGTGTCGAACTTGCGGCTGTGACCACTACGGGATATCTGCGGAGGATGCCGCCGCTTGGGTTGTCGCGACGAACGTATTTTTAACGGCGTTAGACGAGACCGAAGCAATAGAAACTTACGGCGCACGCAACGTGTCCGTAGCCCGCTTCATGCGTTGTTTTTTCTGTAGCGCTCCTGCTGGCTCACTAGTGGCATTGCGTAAAGACGAGCCGTACTCGGAGCCATCACCGTTGCCGATAATAGTTGAGTTGCCGCAGTCATAAGCTTAAGTATGCTTCGTGAACTTAGCGGCACAAAGACTAGGCCCGGACTTAAAGGCCGCTGGTCTTGCGGTTCTGCTTGTCGTTCACGTGAGCCGTACCGACCTTGACTGCGCGAATACGCCTCTCTGGCCGAACTGCGCTTATAGTTGCGGAGTAGAAGTCGTTAACAATCCTCTCTGAAGTTATTTCGGGGCTCGCCCATTTTTCAGAATCTTGTCTACAGGCGTGTCATTTGGTATCTAGAGAGCATCAAAAATTTTTGACCCACTACAGCCGTGAATGGGCGATGGCCGAGTCCAAATGACCTCTAGCATTTCGGCTCAGCAAGAGGCATGATACACCTTATCCAAAAGAATAAATGTTGTCGTGTTTGCAATTAGCGGTGGCCAAACCTGGGGACCTGCGCAGACTCAAAAGGATGTGGGTGAGGTTCCAAACACTCCTCCCACAACCACTTTGTTATAAATACACATAATTCTTTGCTTTCAGGCATTGGTTTGTTTGCACTAGTTGCATTTTGCGACCAATGTCCCTCGTAAATCTGTTTTGTAAGAAATAATTATCATGAGCAACAAACTATCTCTCGAGGCCTTGGAGGGCTGGCTTTGGGAGTCTGCTAACATCCTGCGCGGTTCCATTGACTCCTCCGACTTCAAGAACTACATCTTCGGCCTGCTGTTCCTGAAGCGTTTCAATGACGTTTTCGAAGAGCGCATCGCGCAGTTAGTGCAGGGTGAAGGCTTGAGTGGCAAGGAGGCAGAGGAAGAAGTCCAGGACAAATGGGGGCGCTTCCCCATCAGCGCGCGCTGGCACGAACTAATTGCCCGTACTGAGAACATCGGTGAGGCGTTGGACAAAGCCTTCGCAACCATTGAGGCCAACAACCCCGAACTGCAACACGTGCTGACCGCCACCCAGTACGGCGACAAGCGGGTGCTGTCTGACGCCACCCTGCAGCGGCTGCTGCGCCACTTCAACCAGTACAAACTCGGTAACGCCGACTTGTACAAGTCGGACATGCTGGGTGACGCGTACGAATACCTCATCAAGCAGTTTGCCGACGACGCCGGTAAGAAGGGCGGCGAGTTTTATACACCCAAGGCCGTGGTGCAACTGGTTGTCGAACTCATCGACCCGCAACCGGGTCATTCGGTGTACGACCCGACCTGCGGCAGTGGTGGCATGTTGGTGGAAAGCGCGCATCACATTGCCAGGCTGCCCGCCGGCACTATCATGGGCAAGCCGAATGTGCTGTTGTTTGGCCAGGAGAAGAACCTTGGCACGTGGGCCATCGCCAAGCTAAATCTCTACTTGCACAATATGCGCGCCGAGATTGAGCGCGGCGATACGCTGGTCGAACCCAAGCATCTGAATGGCGACTACCTTCAGACTTTTGACAGGGTAATTGCCAATCCGCCGTTCTCGGCCAAGTCTTGGTGGGCGCCGCTGGAACTGGCCAACGAAGTCGAGCAGGATGGCGACAAAAAGCCCAAGGTACCCAACTATAAACAGGTCAGCGACCCCTACGGCCGCTTTGTCTATGGCGTCCCGCCGCGCGGTTATGCCGACCTCGCCTTCGCTCAGCACATGCTGGCCAGCCTGAAGGCTGACGGTCGCATGGGTATCATCTTGCCGCACGGCGTGCTATTCCGTAGCGGTGAAGAGGGCAAGATTCGTGAGGGGCTGCTGTTCGGTACCGATACCGCGAGCGGCAGTCAGCCGGGCGACCTAATTGAGACCATCGTGGGCTTGCCGTCGGCCCTGTTCTACAACACCGGCATTCCCGCTTGCGTGCTCATTCTGAACAAACAGAAGCCTGTAGCACTCAAGGACAAGGTTATTATCATTGACGCCAGTCACGACTACTTCCAAGGGAAGGCCCAGAACAGTCTGCGGACCGAGGACATCAATCACATCGTCGATACGCACAGGGCTGCCTTCGATAGGCAGGTCGAGATTGAAAACTACTGCCGGGTGGTAGCGCTCGACGAAATACGCAGCAACGATGGCAATCTTAATTTATCCCGGTACATTAATGGCGGCGAGTCCGAAGAGACCGTTGACGTGACAGCGGCATTAGCGAAACTGGCTGAACTGTTCGAGGAAGAGTCTCAGATAGATGCGCGACTGAACGGCTATCTTGCAGAGTTGGGACTGCTGGAGAAGGAAGTATGAGCGCAACGCGCAAGCCAGGCTACAAGCTAAGTACCGTCGGCTGGATTCCGGCCACGTGGACGGTAAAGTCGCTTAGCGACGTTACAACTGAATGCAAGAATCGGAACAACTCAAAAATCGACGACAAGCTGTTGTGCGGCGTTCTGAAGAACCATGGGCTTGTGCCAATGCGTGAGCGCGTGAAGGGTATATCAACCGACCGGTGCAAGGTAGTTGTTCCGAACGCATTTGCTTACAACCCGATGCGACTTAATATTGGTTCAATTGCGAGGAACGAAAATCAGCATGCAGTCATGGTCAGCCCGGATTACGTAGTATTTGCAGTCGACCCTCTACAGCTATTGCCAAATTACCTCGACCAAGTACGCCGTTCGGGTCTTTGGGAGCGATATGTCGGGGCGTCCGGCGACGGGAGTGTTCGAATTCGCATCTACTATGAACACCTTGCGCGTCTCGAATTTCCAATTCCCCCAATTCCTGAGCAACAAAAAATCACAGCAATCCTCACGAATCTTGACGACAAGCTTAACATCATTGGCCGTCAGATTAAAGCCACACATATTCTCAAACGAGGCATGATGCAAACCCTCTTTAGCAGGGGAGTTGGCACACTAGACGTCACCACTGGCCACTGGATGCCACATACTGAGTTCAAGGACAGTGAATTGGGCGAGATTCCGGCAGGGTGGGAGGTGAAGGCCTTAGAGTTGATTGCGGACTCAATTACAGTGGGAATCGCTACCTCTACGACCGAACACTATGTCGAACAGGGTGTTCCTCTTATCCGCAATCAAAATATTAAGGAAGACTTTCTTGATATGTCCGACCTGCTACAAGTCTCTGAGGAGTTTGATAGTAAGAACAAAAGCAAGAGAGTTAAAGAAGGTGATATCCTTACCGTTAGAACAGGCTATCCCGGTGTTTCTTGTGTGGTGCCTGATGGACATGGATACTTGCAGACCTTTACTACGCTTATCACTCGGCCTAATAAAAAGTTAATCAGTCCTCACTTTGTATCACGCTATTTTAATTCGCCAAAAGGTAAAGAATTGATGTTGCACCAGGCTGCCGGAGGGGCGCAAAAAAATATCAATGCTGGAAACTTGAAGAAGCTTTTGGTCCCAGTTCCATCACTTGTTGAGCAACAAAAGATTGCTAAAATTCTTGCGGCTGTTGATGCCAAAATTCGTAGTCTTGAAAGTAAGAATAGGTACTACCAAACTCTTAAACGTGGCCTAATTCAAAAGTTGCTTACCGGCGAGTGGCGAGTGTCACTGAATACACAGCAAGAAGTGGCCATTGCCGCTTGACCGATAGAACCGAAGAAAAGCGCCTAGAAAGGATGCACCCGTGGGAGATGCAGAGAAAATTGGCGTCGAAATCCCGGCCATCAGGACCTTGGCTAAATTGGGCTACATCCATCTCCCTGGCAAGAAGGTCGAGGTCGAGCATCGCCATCTCGCCCCAGTCCTCGAAAGCGTTCTTCGGCCGAGGCTTCTGAGTTTGAACCCCTGGCTGCGCACCGCACCAGGGGGCGTCGATGCGGCGCTGATTGAGCTACGCAAGCGGGTGCACGATGACCTACCGTCCGCGAACAGGGCGTTCTGGGAGCAGGCCGTGCATCGCGCCGACATCCAGCTCAAGGATGTCGAGGGCAAGCCGCGCAGCGTGCGCTTCTTCGACGCGACCACGGCTACCAATAACGACTTTCACGTGGTTGACCAGTACGTCGGCCTGAATGCCGACGGCGACTTGTTCCGACCCGACCTGCTGTTGTTCATCAACGGGCTGCCGCTGGCCATCATCGAGTGCAAGGCCAGCCATCATCGGCTGGATGAAGCGTTGGTACAACTGGACGGCTACCAGGCTAGTTTCCCAGCGCAGTTCGTATTCAATCAGGTTTGCGTGGGCCTGAACCGGCGCGAGGGCCTGTACGGCGCCGTCCTGACCAAGCCAGCGTTCTACGCACAATATAGATTGCAGGACACCGAACTCGCGGCAGTGTCCAGTATGCTAGGGGCAGACACAAACGCACAAGACCAGCTGTTGTGGGCACTGTTTGAGCGGAGCCGTTTTCTGGAGTTGGTGACCTATTTCGTACTGTTCGAAACGCGCGATGGTAAGACGGTAAAGAAGCTGCCGCGTTATCAGCAATGGCGAGCGGTGCGAAAAACTATAGCTCGGCTCACGACGCCCAAGCCCATGGGCGGCGTGGTGTGGCACACGCAAGGCAGCGGCAAGTCGCTGACCATGGCGCTACTTGCCCGCATGCTGCGGGCCGATAGCACTGGACTGAACAACCCGACCGTGCTGGTGCTCACCGACCGCAAAGACCTCGACAGGCAAATCTTCGATACCTTCCACGCGGTCGGCATTAAGGCGATTCAAGCTATGTCGGTCGATGGCTTAGTCAAGTTGCTCGGCAACGACTACGGCAGTGTGTTTACCAGCACCGTGCAGAAGTTCCAGGATAACGAACAGTCCGATGCCCCGGCCGATGCCCCCTCGGATACGGACGCCGCCACGTTGGGAGCAACGCGGCACAGGCGCGTGCGAGAGGGTAACGACTTCTTCATGGTTGAGGAGCGCAATATGCGCTTTGGCCAGTTTGACGACGACGGTGTGATGCTGGACGCTCGGTGGGAAGAAGTCAGACGGGAGCAGGTCAACTTCAGGGTACTTAGCGCCAAGCCAAATTGCTATGTTCTGGTCGACGAAGCACACCGCAGCCAATACGACTTCCTGGCCGCATTCATGCGCGCCAGTTTGCCCAACGCTAAATTCATAGCTTTCACTGGCACGCCGTTGCTGAATGACGATAAGCACACGTTGGCCGAATTTGGCGGGGACGTCTATATCGATGAATATCGCTTGCATGAGGCTGTGGCCGATAGCGCGACGCTACCCATCAAGTACCGGGACGCATGGGTAGACTTGACCCCCGACGCTCAGCTTGACCAGGCGTTCAAGGACCAGTTCGACAAAGAAGCGGAGAGCCGCCAGCAGGCTCTCAAAAAAGCGCTACTGGCCCGCTGGCGGCAGGCTGGCGACCGCATGGAAAAGGTTGCAGCCCATCTGGTCGAACACTTCGTTGCCAACGTCCAGGCCAAAGGGCTAAAGGCCATGCTGGTTTGCAACGGTCGCGACATGGCGGTGCGCTACAAGGATTTGCTCGACGGCTTGATGGAAGAACGGAAAGCCAACGGCCTGCCGACCTTCGAAAGCCGAGTGGTCATCTCGCTGACCAGTGCAACCGCGTCACGCACTGGTCTGTCGGTGCAGGAAGCTGCCGCTCAGCACAAGCTGGGCCGGGACAGGATTCAGGCCATCGAAGAACGCATCAGAAGCGAGCTGCACGCTGGCAAACCGCCGGTCGCTGTGCCGGCGGAACACGTGGCGAACTTCGTCAGCAAGCTATTCCCGCTGCCCTATGGTGACGAGACTAAAGGCCGGGATGGTCGGCCTCACGCCAACAATATAGGCCTCATTATCGTTTCCGATATGCTGTTGACCGGCTGGGACGCGCCGATTGTCGGTACCATGTACCTCGACAAGCCATTGAAGGAACACACGCTGCTACAAGCGATTGCCCGGGTTAACCGCACCATGGCCGGCAAGAGTGCGGGTTATATCGTCGATTACCACGGGGTGGTGGAATACCTCGACCATGCGCTGAAAATCTACGGTGGCACGGTGCAGCCAGCCCAGGTGTGGGAAGGCGTCGAAAGCGAACTGCCCAAGCTGCAGGCGACACTCGACCGCATGCTTAAGCTGTTGCCAAAGAGGCACGACCCCATCCGGCAACGCGAGGATTACAAGGATGACGCCGAGCGCTTCCTTGACCCGACGAGCAGGCTGGACGCGGTGGAAGACTTCCTGGAGTTGGCCAAGCAATTTAACCGCAGTATCGACATCATCTTGCCCGATGTGCATGGGGTGCCCTTCAAACCGTACTTCACGCTGTTCGCAGAAATCCGTCTGATGCTGCGCGACAAGCTGCCCGGCAACACCTACCGCGAGCGCATCACGAAGCTCGAATCGGTGCTGTTGCAGCGGCTTCTGGACGAGTATATCGCCGCCAGCCCGGCGAGGAGCCTGCTGGGCAAAGAGGTGTCGATTCTGGATGCCAGTGACATGGCCCGCCTACGGAAATTGGCAAGCCCGGGTAGTCAGGCGCTAGTGATGAAAAACCAGTTGAAGCACACCATTGTCACCGGCAGGGACAAAGACCCGGCCTTCTTCGACAAGCTAGCTGAGGAACTGGAAAAGCTGCTGGCGGAAGAAGTCGCCGGCCGTATCAGTCAAGCCCAGTTTCTGGAGCAGCTCGACTTGTTTGGCCAACGTATCAAGGACAAGGACAACACCGGCTTCTCTCATCCGGCGCATTCAGCGGTGTATCACTACCTGGCGGCCTTGTTGGCGGAGGAAACCGCAAAGGTGGCGACTACCAAGCTCTTCCACGATGCCAGCCTCAGTAGCGCAATTGCTGCGGCCAACTGGAAACAGATGCATGACCTGCACCCAGAAATCCGCGACCTGATGCGCAAGTTACTGATGCCCTTGGCCGGTTGGGAACGCTCAGTCGCGCGCGACCACGCAGCCCGCATCCTGGATATTCTGCTCAAGAACTGACCTATGCCCGTTTTGCACTACGGCCAAACAATCATCGAATGGCGCTTTCAACCCGATGCCAAGCTGAAGCGCCACTACGTGACCGTAGAACAGGGACAGTCCGTACTGTTGCGTGGGCCGATGGTGGACGAGGCCGAGCAAGAGGTCCTGGTGCGCCATCGTGCCCGTTGGATACGTGAAAAGCTGGCATTGGTGAACTTGCCACAGAGTGCCGAGGACATCACGACGGGTAGCAGGTTGCGCTACTGCGGCCGGACCTACTTCACCGAAGTGCGGCATTGTCCGGAACTGACCAAGCCCCGGCTAACCTTTACCGCAGCTCGTTTCATCGTTGAAAACCCGGATGGCCTAGTCATCCAGTTTGATGCATTGATGCCTTTGTTGGACCGGTTCTACCGCGAACGCGCGAATGAAAAGCTGCTGGCAAGAGTGGGGCACTGGGAGCGACAGACGGGCTTGCGGGCCAATGGCGCCCGCATTCGCCACTTTCAAAGCCGCTGGGCGAGTTGCGACACGCACAATGTGCTGGAATTTCACCCGCGCGTGATGGAGCTTCCTGCAAGGGTACAGGATTACGTCATCGTCCATGAGCTATGCCACACGAGAGAGAAGAATCACACCAAAGGATTTTGGGCGCTGGTGGCACGATATCTCCCAGATTGGCAGCGGCAGCATGATGTACTTGAGCGGGAAATGTTTGGAGATACCTTCTAGCTATTTAACTGAAGCAACTTTTGTTCAGATGGCTCAACCGGTACCGGCATCTCGACCAAGGCTGTATACCGACTGATTCGTCACTAATGGCTGCATCCAATACCTTCCGGACACTTGGCGAGAGCCTGGGCGACTGCCATGGCGTGGTCGTCAACGAAAGGGCTATTGATGCCGACAAAATCTCCGGTGAAGTTGGGGCGACTACAGAGCAGCGTGCCGGGGGGGCGATGCACTCGAACGCTACCTGCAAGGGTGAGAAATTTGGGCGGCTTCCGGATTAAGCCCGGCTGAGTAAAGGTCTCTTCAGTATGTTGTAATGTAGTGCGAGTCCATTTGGAAGCGTCTAACGAGGGAATGCATGACCGACGAGTTTTTTTACGAGATTTACCGCAAGCTGACGTTAGGGCGAAAAGAGCCGCATAAGGTGGGGCCTGTTCTCGATGAGCTCGCGGTGGCATGCCGGAACACCCTCGACTCGGCCTCGTCGACTAAGTGGCGTGGCAATGCCGACAACTGTATCCATGAGATTGCTGAATCGTCACAAATGTTTGCGATGGCAGTCGCCCGATGGATTACGAGGAGCGAGGATATTGACCTTGCTAAAGCCTTGGTCCACCACGCCAGCGTCCGGCACTTAAAGCAGTCGGTAGCTGAACTGTATGACCTGTCATCAGTTGACGAAGCCAACGCCATCTTGGCGGGATGCAGGCTATGCGCACTTTACGTAACGCCGGCGATTTCCCTAGGATGGACGATGAGCCTAGTGCTTTCGTATCCTGCAAGTATTGAGGTAAAAGAAGCTCTCGACTGCCTCTTGGAATACCATGTCAACGAATTCCCTTTAACCACGCTGCGCTTGTTGTCCGCACCTAATTCACCATTTGCGAGTGTTGCTGAGTCTGTTGAAGCCTTGACCTTTCTTCAGAATGAGGAAGCGTATCTGAACAAGTTACCCACACTTCGTGAGTTCGCTATGACGCCTGAGATGCGTCTGTCGCTCTCAAGCCTTCGGCGACGTCAAAGCCGAGATATTGACCAGCATGCTCGAGAGAAGTCCGTCTTCATGCAAATTTGCAAGGTCGACCGCTTCAAGTACGCCAATAAGTCTGCAGTGGAATTTGATGTTGAGGGCAGTGTTCAAGAGACGACTTTGGAGATGTCTCCGTACAGCTTGCAAGTCGAGCTTCCCATCTCGGAGCAGACTGACCCAATTGCGGGTGCCGCGCACCGTCGGCGACTCTGGAATGGAGTGCCGAAATGAGCATTCAACTTGTGCTTTCCCACTACCTTGCGGGACTTCGCGAACGAGATGAACTCGACGCTTTGCTTCCAGAACTTTTAAAAGCAATGGGGCACTCTGTAATAAGCCGACCACAAATCGGCGTACCGCAAGCCGGTGTAGATGTCGTCTCAACTAATACAGACGATGCAGGCAATGTTGAAGTTTTTTTGTTTGTCATTAAATTCGGTGATGTCGGGCGCAACGATTTCTATGGTGGCAAACAGGCGGTCGACCCGTCTGTACGTGAGGCTTGCAACGATTTCATACGGAATCGCCTACCGGAACATTTGCGGGCAGCTCGCAAGCGAATCGTTCTGCTAACGAACGGAGTGCTGAAGCAAGAAGCGCAGGCGGGATATGCGGCCTTATCCCAGGACGTGGCAGAGCGTCCACGCTGTTCGCTCGAGTTCTGGGGAACAGACCAATTAACTCAGCTAATAGAGAACTATCTATTTGACGAGAATTTGCTTTTAGCGAGGGGCAAATCCGACCTTCGCGCGGCGCTCGCAGGGCTTGAGGAATCAGAGACCGCCATTCGTCGATTCATGCGATTTATTGACTCTTGTTTTACCGGCGAGCCCGAGGAAGCTCAAAGTCGCGATGTGCGCAAGAGGAAGTTCTTAAAACGGTGCGCTGCCGCCTCTATGGGCTGGGCAGTACTACTTGTCTGGGGCCAAGGAGAAGGAAACCTCAAGCCGGGCGTGGTTGCCGGAGAATATTTAGCCCTCAGAATGTGGTCCGAGGCAATCCAGGAAGACTTTCATAACGATAAAGAGTTCGCGCACTATTTAACGTCGACACTGGAGTTACAGGTCAAAGCCTTATTAGATTATTTCGAGAAGGTCTTGCCCCAACTGATACATCGGCGCGCGGTGTTGGCACACCGACCTGAAAGAATTGTTTATGCAGATTTAGTGTTCGAGGAACTCGGGCGCTTAGCCTCACTAGCGCTTTTGCTGCAACACATAATGCCAGGTGAAAAAGAACTACGAGCACGCGTTTGCCAACACATCGTCGCCCTCATCAACGAGCACAATGCTCTGCTTCTCCCTGTTTATGACAACCATACTATCGACCTGACGCTAGCCTTTGCGGCTTTGTTACACGAGTCTAACCGTGGAAACGCCGTCAGGCTTCTCGCCGGGGTCGTGGCGCGATTTCATCGGGCACTAAGGTCTGACCAATACCTTCCAGTCGATACCGACCTTTTGGAAGATGCCTTGGTAGCACATGTCACCAAAGAAGCAGAGCCGCGAGAATTCTTTCAGACTTCGTCCCTGTTTCCCGCGTTAGGCACAATTGCAGGGGTATTGGATGATGAGAAAGCGCTGCAGCGGATGAGGGATGAAATGCAGCCACTCTTGCAAGAGGTCACGCTCGAGAGGTGGTTTCCCTACGCATCATTGGAGACCTTAACCGGGTCCCGCCGAGTAGTGCAAGAAGTCGGTGTATCACGCGCAATTGCCGGGCTCAGGGCTACTACTTCAGATGAGGTGGAGGCATCATTGACGTTAGTCGCCGGCGCAGCGGCCCCAGCAGACTTTAAATGGCATGACCGCCCAGTAGTTGTGCTCGCTGCATTGTCTGCACGCTTGCACCGCCATCCGGTCCCAACATGGTTCTTTCACCTGTGTTCCCAGGCTGAAGGCGAGCCCATATAGCGCCCTCCGACCGAAAACTCACTGAGAAAATAAACAGGGCGTTTATAGTATTGGCATGCAAATGGTTTGATAACCCATCATTACTACGTTTAGCGCCCAGAAGCCAAATAGGCAGTCTGAACATCGTACGGGAACTCTCAAGAGCCCCATAGAACGGTCGTCTTCGTACACCAATCCTTTAAAGGTCGCACCTCCAGCGATAAGAGGGGATGACTAGGATTCGGTCCCGGCGGTCGACACTCCTAGTATGGACCCAAAATAGTTCTCTTCAACCCACCATTAGCAAGGTCGCTGGCTCATTTGATGCTGAGTCGAAGCACTTCGCATTGTTGCCAAGCGCTTCGACGGCATTGCGCTGTCGCGTGGACATGATTCTCGCAACAACAGTCGCCCCGATGTTGTAGTACTTATGAAAGGGAAAAACTGAAAGCACCATTGCGCGTTTCACCCGGTATAATAATTGCCACTCTGCAGCAGATGCAACGTAGGCACTTAGCGCCATGAGGAGACTTTTTTGGCCATTTCTATCCGTGATGTCGAAGACGTACTGCAAGCTCGCTCACTAACGAACCCATCGCTTGATGCGCTGAATCCAAACGACCAGTCATATCGCGCCCTGTTGCTCCAACCTGCCGGCCCCATCTTGGCTGACAACACGCGCATCGGCCCGCTCGACTTGGCGTTCGCTGACAAGCAGGCGATGAAGTTTCTTCAGCTTGCAACAGCGAAGGGCCACCAGCTCGTTGTCACCCCGGAGTACTACCTGCCCATCAAGAGTCTACTCGCATGCGTCCAGGGAGCCACCTTCCCGGCAGTTGGAGCCCTCTGGGTGTTGGGTTGCGAAAGCATGACCCCGGAGCAACTCGAGAAATTCAAAGTCGACTGCTCCGGCTACTGCGACGTCATTTTCGAAAACGAAACAGCCGCGGCCGTGCAGGGTATCTACTATGACCCAGTAGCGTATTGCTTTGTCACAAAGGACAATGGAGGCGCCGACCGTCGAGTTGTCCTTCTGCAGTTCAAGACAATTTCGTCACGTGACCAGCATTTCTTCGAGAACAAAAACCTTCGCTGCGGAAACGTCGTCTACCAGTTCAAAGGCGCAGGCGATGAACTCGCTCTTTCTACCATCATCTGCTCCGACGCCTTCAATGTAGCGGCCGACGAGAAGGTCCGCAGTAAATTGACGCGCTTCGCCACACTCATCCACGTACAGCTAAACCCAAAGCCGAGGCACACTGACTACCTACGGTACCGCCTCGACACCTTCAGCAAGAACAAGGACCTGAACAACTGCGATATCGTGTGCTTGAACTGGTCAGAGAACATGATTCAGTACGACGCGCCTGACGGGAACCACGAAGCCTGGAAAAATGAGAGCGGTTCAGCTTGGTACATCTCCGACCATCGCTGCTCATCCAACGACGATGAGGTAGAGAACAACGAACGGCTTGGCCTTTATTACTCAAGGCACGTCAAGCATCGACACGTGCTCCATTTCCATTTCAGTGCAGCGGCATTCGAACTGACGGTCGCTAAGGTCGCCCAAGTTGGCTCATATCTGCACGACAACAATCTAGGGCCGAAGTTGGATGCTCGCTACACCTGGGACGGGGAGCATCAGGAATGGAGGTCCAACGCAGAGTGTCCGGACCCAGGCCTATCTAATCTCTTGACACTCACACCTCACGTTGAAGTGGGTTTAACAAGCCTCAAGGCCTTGGAGAGCCGACTGCGAGTGGAGCGAGCCATCACGCTATCCTGCGGCCTGGCAAAGAGCAAAGTGAACTGGTTCCGGGCCGGTGAGCTCGACGGGTGCAAATTAGGCGAGGACGAAATTGTGCGACGCGCTACCCTTTGCCTTGACCGCGACATTTCGGCGCGACATGCGCGCGAACATCGGGTGAAAAGAGTGGCCGCGCTCGACACCATTCTCCGCACGCAGAAGCTGCCACGCCAGATTCGTGACCTCACCGGCGGCGGTACGCAAGTCATGTGGCACGCCAATTCCCCGCATACCAACGTGGTCAAGGACGGCTCGCAGCCTGCATTAGTTGCCTATCTTGGAATGGACCCGAGCTCTGATACCGTGCGCAACGTATGCGATGCAGCGTTCGAGTTGCTTCGTCTTGAGAATAACGACAACCACAAGCACCGTATTGCGGTTTGCTATCACACGATGGACGAAACCGGAGCTCCCCAGCTTGAGTTCGCGAACATCCGACAACTTACCGACATCACGCACGGCGGTGGCAGCGCTACGTCCATCACAGAGGGACTTTAAATGGAAGAACTTCAGGCAACTCGGCAGAAGGTGGTCAACCTGATGGGCGAGGTAAAGGACATGGACGAGGCCGTGGTACGCGCCGAGCTCGTTTATAAGGGCAAATGCTACGCCATGGCATATGTTGACCTTGCTGACAATGTGGTCGGCAGAGCCAGCGAGCTTGATGACTTCCAGGAACGTATATTGGGCGATGATTTCTTCGGTACGCCTAGTGACCTGCGATGGAACAAGTATCTCTACATCGTTGCCGGCCCAAAGTCGTTGAGCCATGCTGGCTTCGACAAGGCCAAGGCTGCAATCGAGTCGGACAAGGAGTATGCCCGCAAGCGCGTCGTCTCTGAAGAAGAGCTTGAGACTCTCTTGGGTGCCGCGCCGGACTTTACTCCTGGTACGTCCGGGAAGGAATTTAACGTCGTAGCCGAATGGGAGAAGCGGCTTGCTGCTGCGGACCTGGACGAGCTTCTCGACCGTCCTACGCGAAAGGACGTTGTAGAGCGCATCGGTGCCGGCTCAGCCAAGCGCGTGCCGGTTGCCGACAAGAACCTAACGCTCGACACTGCCGACGTCCTGCTCGCTCAAAAGTGGCTCGCCACTATTTCGATTGATAGGTTCCGTCCTGTACACGACGGAAAGTCATACACATTTGGCCAAGTCACCCTCATTGTTGGACCCAACGGTACGGGAAAGACATCGTTACTCGAGGCCGTTGAGTATTTCTATTGTGGTTACAACCGCAGAGCAGGGACAGTTGGTACTCCGAAGATTTCTGGCACGTTAGATGGTGGCACTGCTCCGCTGTCTGCTTCCGTAGAGTCAAGGCGAATCAGAGCGCGCTGCTTCAGTTGGTATAACCGTGATGAACGTCTCGCAAAGTCGATTTTGGGCGGGTTCACGCGATACAACTTCCTTGATACAGACGCCGCGTTTCGACTCTCGACGGAACTTGAACCGTCGGAGATTCCAGATGACTTGAGCAGATTGCTTGTTGGTGCTGACGCCTCAACGATTTGGGACTACCTCACCAAAATCTTGCCCGAAGTCGAAACTGCTCATATCCGGGCAATGGGTAGGGTCGACGAGAACAAGAAGTATCTCGAGATGGCACAGAAGGAGCTGGAAGACATAAAGGCGCGCCCTTCTGACGCCAAGGCTCTGACAGATGCATTCCGCGCCGCCTTAGACGGGCTACAGTGGCAAGCGCGGAGAGATACAACGCATCTCGTGGCCCCAGAGGAAGCAAAGGGCCTGCAGGAAGTGCTCGGCCATATTCAAGCGGTCCTTGCAGCTGGCTCGGCCGCCGTCTCTTTGGACGCGATTTCGACACGTGTCCGAGAACTTGACTTCGCAGTGACTCGGGCTCGCCAGCTGGACAGTGACCGAACCCGGTATGCGCAGGAGGCGAGGCGGCTTCCTGAACAGGCGCTGGCCAACGAGCGCGCATCTCAAACCCTAGACCGTTGGCTCACTTACGTGAATAGTGGATTCTCGGCTGCCCGGGCACGCATCACGAAAGCCAAAACAGCAGCTGATACCGCGCTGGGCCGGCTTGGCCGGTATGCGAACGGTGGTATCCCCGAGGTGCCCGGAGAGTATGCCTCCATATCGCTGGAATCCGCCCTCCAAGAGACGAATCTCAATGTCCGGAACGCTACTACCCAAGTGGCGGATTTGGAGAGGCTGTCCGCCAATTTCGGAAAGGCAGCTTCCGCCCGTGCTCAAGCTGCGCGTCAACTGCGAGCAGCTGCGCAGGCATCCTTCGACGCCGGCCATCCGAAGGATGATTGCCCTATCTGTCGGAAGAAGTATTCGCATCAGGATTTAGCTGCCCTTGTTGACCAAATCACTAGCACGCTCGAACAGCCAAGTGAGCTCACTGAGGTTGCGGCCCAACTTATTGAGGCCCGTAACAGCCTTAAGCACCAGCAGGAGTTGGCGGCTGTTTTCGAGTCCCTGCAGCAAGTCGCAGTGGCTATCAACTTGGCACCAAATCCGGTCTGCGCAGCCATCCCCGCTAAGCTAGTCGAGCTGAGAGCCGAATTGGCCAAGGCCAATTCTGAACTTGCAGTGGCGAACAAGGACTGGGAGCAACTGGCCAACTCCGGTTTGACAACGAACGAACACGACCTCCTCAGGGGCGCGATATCCAAGATTCTTAGTGCTCCGGAAGCAGAACTCGATGCAGCTGCTATCGAGGGGGCACGCGCCAAGCTTCTCGATGCTGCTGCTGTGATTCGAATGGAGGAGGCCGAGAATCTCGAACTGTTCAATCGCGTTTCGGAACAGCTTGCGGAAATTAGTGCTGCAGCTGTCGTCGAAGGTTGGAACACGCGAGCGTCAGCAAATGGTGGCATGCCATCTCTGGTCATCATGCAAGGCGAAATAGCCTCAATTCAGAGTCGAGCTAGTGCGTTGCAACGTCTAATAGCGGTTGACGGCAGCGCATCGCTTGCTGAATTGAGCGTAGGGGTCGTCGGCGCCGCCAGAATCCACTCGGAGGCGACCCAGGCGGCAAACATTGAAAGTGCGATGTCCGAGAGTATTTCGACGCTCACGCAGCGCGTTAAGGAGTTCAGTAGGCAGTTGGAACAAGCGTCCGCACAGGCAAAGAACTACGAAGCGGCGAAAGATACTTTGGAACTCCTTCGTCGCGAGTGTTCTCTTGAACGGGCCACGCAGGAATCATTGGACGCCATCGGCTCCCAGATTAACGATATTTTCGGTCGTATCCATGCACCGAACGAATACGAATATATCGGACGAGGTGAAACATTTTTGCAGACGTCCGATACACAGGAGAAACGCACGCTTGAACAGGTAAGCACTGGCCAGCGTGCGGCTTTCGCGCTGTCCGTCTTCCTGGCCATGAATCGCAGCGCGACATCGGCGCCGCCAGTTATTTTGATTGATGACCCAATTGCCCATATCGATGATTTGAATGCGCTGTCGTTTCTCGACTACCTACGCGACTTAGCTGTAAACTCCAATCGGCAGATTTTTTTTGCTACAGCAGATACACGAATTGCTTCGCTCTTCACGCGCAAGTTTGGTTTCCTCGGAGAATCGTTCCGAACCATTTCACTCATGCGTTAGCTAAGTCCGACTATGGTCGCAAACTAGTCGAGGTCGCCAATTTGATAAGTAATACGGTCGTGAAAGCAGGTTGCCCTAGCAAATCCGACTAGCGGCCCAAGTCTTCCTCTCAGTGAGTCCTCGCTTCAGGCAGTTAGCCCTTAGCCTTGCGGCAAGGCGGCAGCTGCTGCAAGTTCCTGCAGCGTGATTGCGGAGACGAACTGTGGGTAGATGCGGCCCCAATGAAATACTATGTTCGGCTGGGCCACCAGGCGCTCGAGCTCGAGGAGAAGCGCGACGAAGCTCTTGTCGCGTTGCGCAACCGGTAGGTGCGGCGTGCAGGTAAGACGTTACGTTTACTCGTCCACGTCACTAAAGACCGAGCGACCGCCGTGCTGCTCGCGCTGTGTTGCCACGGGGACGCTGCTGAAAAAGCTGTCTTGTTCTTGTTCGGATGACCTCTCAGCCTCAACCTCTTTTTTGGCTAGTTCTAAAGCCGACGTCAACTCCTTGAATTTGTCGTGAAAAACATCATCGGCCTCAACCAAGTAGCAGATGTCATCAAGGAAGTTGGCGACCTCTTCGAACTGACGGTCGATGTCGCCGTTGGGGTCTGCTTGCGCCTGAAGATGCTCAATTTTCTGTTCAATTTCTGAATTTAGCTTGGCCAACAGACCCGCGGTTAGATGCATGAGTTCAGACGGCTGGAACATTGCGAGAATGTCGTCGTCCTGAATAAACGAAGCATCCAGTGAGTAGAGGGCACCATCCTGCAGGGTCATCACAGTAGCCGCGCGTACCTTGTCGGTGAGCAAATCCAGCGAATAAGCTGTCGCGTGAAGTCGGACTTCCTCACTGCGCCGGAGACGAAACCATCGTGGGGGCTCCCCATGGCGTCCCAGGATGTCGGGAGCCCGTTCTAATACTTTCTGAACCAGGTGTCTTGGAAGCCGACGGTTCAGAAACTCGAACAGTCTTTCATTCGCGATGGCATCGTCCGGAGTTTCAAGCAGTCGCTCGATGAGCGCTTCGCCACTGCTCAGAGGCACCACGACAGCATCACGAACATGCGCCACACCTTCACAGACCACTTCGGTCAGAAGGGTGTCAAGCCTTGCTCCGCGAACATAGACGTCAATTAGGTCCGGACGCTTGCTGAGAATTTCACTGATGGCATCGGCAAATGTAGGATGCCAGAAGGTCCAATATTCATTGTCTCCATCGCGCCGGCGTACAACCAGTGAATCGGAAAGCTGGAGCAATGACCGAGTCATGTTGGCCTTCGTCACACCATAGCTTTCGGCGACCAAGGTGGCGTCATCGTCCGGCAGCAGGTGAACTGGTAACCGGGACTGACGGAGAAACACCAACGTCAGGGCGGCTTGCTGCTCCTCCGACAGCTCCTCAAAGGTTTGCACTAAAAACTTTTGTGGGTGAGAGATGAAGCGCAACAAGTCGGCAGGCAGCGTCCTAATGTGCCCTGTGAATGTAGGGTCGCCGAGGCGGCGTGCCAATTCAGGAAGGAGCCTGGCCTCCTTCGATAATAGGGGCAGATGGTCCCTAATTTTCGCCTTCCAGCTACGTGACTGGGTCCCCGCTTTCAAGTGATTGTAGAGAATCTGTTCCCGTTCTGAATGTGTAAGTTCGCCGACATTCACGACGGCAGTGCCATTAGCCAAGAGCAGATGGTTTCTGGAGCCAAGGCGGGGCTTAGCATCGTTCCAGATATGTGTACGCGAGGTGAGAATAAAATGACATCCTTGGTCAAGTGCCGTCTTGAGTTTGGGCATGAACTCAATCCAGGCGTTGACGTAATCGGGCATCAGCAGATTGGAGCCGAACGCATCATCTATCCAGAACAAACGCTTGTTCTCGTTGGGGTTCCAGTGCTGACGCAGTTCTATCGGCCCTTCGCACTTGAAAACCTGCACGGCGTTCTTGTCAGCGGCCATGGTGGCTAGGATTGCTGCGAGGGTGGACTTCCCAGTTGCTGGTGCGCCCAGAAGCAGCACAAGCTTATGCTTCGCCAAGATGTTCACCGCGGCCCTGTGGGGTGCCGTGGGCACGTAGACATTGAGGGCCTTCCGGTGGGCAGCTAGTAGCGCAATTGTCTGCGACACACAGCGCTCGTCGATGATGGTTGAAAGGTCCCCGAGGCCATAAACGCGAGGAACTAGCGCTCGCAGGCGAGGGCTTGCCTTTATCTTTCCTAGTAGCCACTCCTTGCCTTCAACATGCGGCTCGGCTACTCCCATCGCTGCGAGCCGCTCCCGGATTTGTCGCGCGACGTCGGCGTCGACGCCCATACTTGTGATGAAGTAGTAGACCGATGCCATGCCTTTGGCGATGAGCTGTTCGACGTTGTCAAGTTCACCATTAATGTCCGAGGGCCGCAGGCGTTGCTCGCGCTTGCCGGAGAACTTGCACTGCACTGTCCCCACTGAGATGGACCCATCGAAGCTCTTCACTAGGAAAACGGCGTCTTGTCCGTCGTCCTGGGCTTCCCGATACACCGAGACCGTGGAGTTGAGCTCTTCCTCCATCACCTGCGCGCATAGGTCTTGAAATGCTTTCCATCCAAGCGAGTGCAAGGCGAAATCGACGTGATAGCTCTGTGTCTGGGGAGACCGTATTTGGGTAGGCGGGTAGCCTTCTTCTGTTTTCATTCTTGTATCGTATCCGAGAAGTGGTTTCGTGGGGATGAAACGCATCCGACTACTTATCTAAACGGCTCAAGTTGTCTTGGCCGTTAAAAGCGATACAGATTTCGACAGGTATCTTCTTAACGAATGTACTGATGTCCTGGATAAGAATCGGGGACGACGGCTTGAAAACGTCGCTATCCTTACAGGTGCAAGAACTATTGCAGGATTTCAGTCTAGCTAAACGGTAGGATATAGCTTCCAAGGCAATGCAAGGCGCTAAAGCGCCCTAGACAGCGCGTGACCACTAGGGGTGGACTTCCATGGTAACGGCAACTAGCACGGCCATAGCGATGAATATGACGCATCCTAAGACTACCGTGACGACATAATATTTTTTCTCGTCCTTAGTTATTGATTGCATGTATTTCAGCATTAGAACCTCTCAACAAAAATCTTCATCTACCGCTGCGAATTCTAGAAGTTCCGAAATTCCGGCCATCGTAGCTGCCGTCTTTTGTTTGGTATCATCCCTAGAAGCAATTGCTCAGCCGCTCATGCATACTCAACGCTGCGCGAACCCGACTGCGGCGGCGAGCACCTCTGCTTTTCGCCCCTTTCTAAGCGCATCGAGTGGTGTTTCCTGAAGCGATGTGAACCTCGATGTGAAGAAATACAATTTTGAGGGCCCAGGAAGCGAACCAAGCGCTGCCGAGACATGCTCGACCGACTGCCGGTCCAGCGTTGGGTCTGCGTAGAACGCAGGATAATAGTTCTTCCCCGACGGCCCGACGATAGCGAAAATCCTCTGCGCCTTGACGGCAATGTTGACGGCATGGTGCGTCACGCCCAGCGCCTGTTGCAAGTCCATCGCGCTGATGAGTTCTCGGCTGGCGATACGCGCTGCGGTCGTGGCTGCTGCATTCTGCTTCGCTTGAGCTATTAGTTCTTCACCTCGGCGAATTGACTCAGGGGTGCTCATGGGTGTCCCCACGCGCCGCCGAGCCGAGGCTAAGACTTGTTCGAGCACGATATCCTCATGATGTGCACGCTCCAGCTCATCCAGATTGTGCGTAGCCGGTAGCACCTGCCGTTCCTCGGCGAGCAGCAACTCGTCAATTTCATTCGCGAGCGCCCGAGTGACGTCCCGCAATGCTATTAGCTCTGAACGACGCACGTTGTTTCCAAGCTGCCGAAGTGATTCAGCGAGAAACGCGGACACTTCTTGAGTAGAAAGCCCTTGCTCTGACTTTGAGAGCATGTCGTGAAGGTCGACGAAAAGCTGGCTGAGCGATTTAGGCGACGCTTGGTGCTGCCTCTGTTTGGGGGAGGTCGACATGAAAACCTCCTAAGATGGGCCTGCGACGTCGTTCTTGGCGTCGCGCGAAGCGAGGAGTTGCCGTACTTCATCTTTCAGGCCGGCATCAGCAAGGGTGAGCTGCTCGCCTGGACTGGCAGCGTTCGAAGTCCGTACGAGAGCATCTAGCTCGGCCTTTGTCAACGGCCAAAGGGTCCTACGCAAAATATCAAAGTTTGGGCCCATAGTTCGTCCAAATGGATTCACGAATGTTTCGGACAGGTTTGTTTAATATTTTGCGCGCTGTCCTTAGTTTCGCGTAAGTGAAGCCCATCCAGGCGTCGCAGAACACGGTTCTCTCTTCGAGCCAAGACCCGGCTAAGGCCCCGCCCGACATGTGGTCATCAAGAATAACGAAGGCGGGGGCATCTATTGACGCGTAAAGCTCGAGCCAGGCTTCGATTTCGCTCAAGCGGCTCGAGTTTGCGTCGCGAGGAGTACACCAGTGTTCTGAGCGATTGGCGTTGACGAACTCAAGACCTGCCCACATCAGTACTTCACTTATCTGGTTCACGTCCAGATACGATGCCCACGACGAGCTGATTACATAGTTTGGTTGGAACTCATCGTGCAACTTTTGAAGGTTTCCTCGTGCTGCAGCGTCGAACACGTTCGCCCACAGTTCAGGCACGGTTTCGGTAGCCCCTTGAGCAAAAGCATCTAGGACCCGATATCCGTTATGTATGGGATGTATGGCAAGTACGTCATCGAAGTCGAGGAATACCACAGGTCTACTCTGTTCCGCGTCTGTGTAGTCGTCATGGGCCTTCATTCAGACCCCCCGCCGGAATCGTAGCGATGGGCTGTTGTGGCTAGCGCAGCTCGAGGTACTGCGGAGGGCGCAAAAAGTATATACGAACGATTAAACAGGAATGGAAGGCACAACCTTCTAAAACCGCATACCCGTTTCATGGCTGCACCGCCGCCGGGACGGGCCAAGCGAGAATCTGCGCCACACGCCTTATGATGAACCGCGCTTCGGCCTCCGATGTCCATCTAGTGGCGATGAGGCGAGGTAGGTACTGGTCCAGTACCTCTACTTCCGACATGTGTGAGCGTTTCCCTTGCTTCGACTTCATCGCCTTTGTCGCAAGCTGAAGCGCTAGGTCTTCACAGCGGTCCCACCTTGTGTAAAGTTCTGGAGGGGTACATCCAGGGGCGTACAACTTACCTTCGTACATCGTAAGAAGCAACTTTGGCTGAAATCCGCTGACGGCGCTGCCAAGCTCTGGGCGAGGGAAATCGATGGGCACTTTGGAATAGTCGCGGTGGACCTCATTGATGTGAGCGTCCCGTTCATCTGCACTGTGCATAGCACCTCCGTTGCGATAACAATACTGGCGTTTCGGTGTGCAGTCAACATAAAAAATCCCTTAAAATCAAACAGTTACGTAAATTTTGCTACGCTAAAAGATACAGACTGTAGTACATAAAGGTTCCGTAAAGTGCTACAGGCGACACCCGCCCTGTCTCAGCAGAACCTCGCAAGAGTTCGACAATCCCTCACACCATTAGCGATTGACCGGCCATCACCTGCCAGGCGCACTCGCGAAAACGCTATGACCATCGAGGGCACCCGAGCAAAGGCAGAAAACTTCGACTTCGAGCTCCATTGTGGAGCTTAGATAGGCGCGGAGACACTAGCGCTATAGAGTACTAGCGCGCCAGCGTAGTTGAACCGCGTGTACGGGTTATCTGCTATAGAGTTATACAGCATAAGTAATTGATTTTAAAGGAAATTTTAGTTGACTACGGGTTGACTCGTAACTAGCATTGGTGCTCACAATGATGTCAAGGGAAGGCAATGCGAGTGACCCATATACGGTCCGGTAAAACAAAGGTCCAAGTCCATACCGTGAGCGAAAGAACAGTTACCGCGTTCCGCCTGGCACAGCCGCTACCGTCCCATTCGATTAGTCAAGAAGCCGCAGATGTTTGTCTCCTCTAAGGTTCGTGTCCTGACGGATGAAACCGGCGCTTGCACTGAGCTACTTGGTCTGTTAACTCCTGAAGGTGTTTTGACGCCGCTACTGGACTACTGTCTCACACGCGTTCAAGACCGAAGTCCTGCCTGGATGACGAAGGTTGTCCGGTCGGTAGGGATGTTCCTCGAATACCTGGCCGTTAACCCACAGGAACATGACACGCATCTTTTGTTCCAGAACTTTGCCCAGCGGCTCTACTCTGGCACGTTCGACCTCCAGACCGGAATTGACCCCAGCGGCCTCGCCTGGCCGGCGTACTCAGCGCCAGACGCTAAACGTATTATTTCTAACCTAACTTTTTTCTTCGAGTGGCTCAGCGAAGAGTCCCCGGGGGCGGGTCAAGTGAATCCGAGGTATGCAGGAGATTCGTTCGACCGGGCATGCGACAGAGCCGCCTATATTCACCGCCGGGACGCCGCAATACTGGGGCACTGCTGGGGAGCGAACGCTTCTGCATCTTCCCAAGGTCACGCTGTGGGGCGACGGCGTTCTCAACAGGTATATAACTCAGAACCTCCCGCTTTTCCCGAGGAGCGTTTTTTCGAGCTACTTACTCACGGGTTTAAAGTCGGCAACCGTTATGACTACCGCGGAATGCTCATAACCTTGCTTTGTGACGCAGGCTGTCGCGAATCGGAACCTTTTCATCTCTACTGTGAAGATGTCGTCCCGGACCCAATTAATCCTAAGTCTGCCCTAGTGCGCATCCATCATCCATCGGAGGGCTTCGCTCCGAGGGGGTGGCGCGACGTGCAAGGTCGAGAGCGGAAGGCAAATAGGGCCACTTATCTGGCCGAACGGTTTGGATTATCGCCTCGTAATCAGTTGTATGGTAAGCGGGCTGCGGGCTGGAAGGGCGGAATGCACGATGGAGAATACTACAAGGAAGTCTACTGGTTTCCACCTCAAGCCGGGGAGTTGTTTTTAACAATATGGAAGAAGTATCTTCGTCAAGTTGCCCAAATAAACAGGACCCATCCATTTGCTTTCATTAACCTGGGAAAAGAGGCTCGAGGCGACATGTACACCTTGTCGTCATTTAATAAAGCGCATGCCCGAGCATGTGCACGTATCGGGTTGCTAGTGCGAAAAGAACTCGGCACCACTGAGCACGGCCATAGACATGCCTATGGACGCAGGTTGAAGAATGCGGGTGTCGAACCGTCTTTTGTGCGCAGGTTTATGCATCACAGCTCTGAAGAGAGCCAAAAAGTTTACACAAATCCGACTACCCAAGAGACCCGTGATGCTCTTTTGCGCGCCGCAGAAAAGCTGCACGTCGCCTACCCGACCCGTACGACTTTCTCCGAATGACCTGAAAACGGACTTAACCTAATGATATTAAAAACCACAAACCCGTCTGATGTCCTGCAGACGTTACTAAATGCGACAAGCTCAGCTTCTCGTAGAAGCAAACTTGCCGCCATACATGCAGTCTGCGATGCGTGTTTCCAATCTGGGCAAACCGACTTCTCAGTTGCATCTATAGGACGTTTGTGCGAGGCCGAGAATATACTGATGGCGAGAGGATTATTTAACAAAGGTTGTGAGCCATATCGTGACTTAATTGGGGCATGGGCTATTTTCGCTGACCCTATACCTGTGGATGAGCTTAATCAATTGCCAGACGTGCACCCGGAAGTTGTATTCCGAAAACTTCTTTCAAAAGGTGGGCGCGCCGACAAGCAGCGAAACTTGAGGGCACTAAATAGCCTATGTCAGAAACATCATGCTGCAGGGTCAATGGACTTTTCTTTTGGCACCATCGGGCAACTATGTGAAGCCGAAGGAGTTTTGAAGAGGGTGAGCTTAAAAAGCGCGGATTTCGTTGACCATCGTACTCTAATTAATGCGTGGGACGCGTTCGCCCGGCCCTGGTATCACGAAAAGCCGTCTGAGGCAAAAGCTACGAAACGCGTTCAAAAAGCCCACGACCTCGAGTTGACTTGGGTAGCACGGGACCATCCGGAAATGACGCGGTGGCGCACACTAGCGGCAGATTGGCTCAAGGGCGAAACATCTGGGCTCGGTCACCGCATGGCGGCGCTCATTGCCTTCTTCGACGTTTATCTAGCGCACCCGGCGGTCCCAAAGCAACCGGAAGAAATGTTGTCGAGGGGCTTGGAACTTCCCGCTTTCAAAGATATCGCCTGTCCTGCATCGAAAAGCGGTGTCAGCTATAACAACTGCATTCACGAAATGATTGAATGGGTTTTAGACAAGGAATTCAGCCTGATTGCAGATGACGGAACTCGCGTCGTGGCACCTGCGTTTCGAAACCCAGTGCCGTACCTCAAGAATGCAGGTGGGACATATTCCCAGAGCGAAAGCGTCCGTTCGCCATTGCCTTACGGGTACATTGACGAGCTTCGGCATGTTTTGGCGGGAGGTGAGAATTTCTGCGACTGGACCTTTGCACAGCAAGCGCTCGGCGCCGATATCGGCGAGAAGGGCGCCCCCGGCAGGGACTGGTTTGATGTAACTGAAGAAATGGTCGACCGCGAGGACCCGGACTGTGTTCTTCGAGTACGAACAAGGTCCAAAAACAATAAAACCGAACACGTGCTTCAAATGTGGAGCCCTGTCCGGTGGGTGGCCATAATGGTAAAGCTGTTATTGCCGCTGCGGACAACCCAAGTTCGTCTGTTGGATTCGGGAGAATTCGACACATGGGTGTTTGCTAAAGGCCAGTGGTCATTAAACAAACGTGTTGGAACGTCGGAGAACCGCCGCGGACGTCGGCGGCAAGGAGTGTTTCGCCGGCATCAGGACCCACTGGACAGTTCTAAGGCCGACCTCCTTCTCTACATTAACACTAATAAGTCGGCGGACATAGTCAAGGACGGACCGGATAAAGGTTATGTTGTTCCTTGGCAAGCATCGCCGACGCTCATCGAAAACGTTTATTACTGGCTTGAGAAATTGCGCGATTGGCAGGCGAGGTACAACCCTGTTGCCGGTCCAGTTTCTTGGGCCGTCCTTGATGCGCGCCATATCTCACTTAAGAGTCAGCAGCAGTTGTCGAGCTATCCCGATGCCTGCTTCCTTTTCCGACAGGCCGAAGCGGATGAGGGAGAGCGACGTTTGCCGATGAGTGATGGCATCTTAGATAGCGCCTGGTGCAACTTACTTGCGGAATTCGAAGCGCGACTTCTTGCGAGAGGGGAGGTACATGCGGACGGCTCGCCAATACGTTTGGTTTTTGTTGACGGTAGTGGTCGACTGAGCACCCAGTTCCCAATGCACAGTTTGCGGGTATCGCTTGTTACCGCATTGGCTTTGGATGGTGAGGTCCCGTTCCCCATCTTGCAAAAACTAGTTGGTCACAGTCGCCTGCTAATGACGCTTTACTATACTAAGCCAGGTGCCGCAAGAATTAGAACCGTTCTGCAGGAAGCAAATGACAAGTTATCAGCCTCGAAGGAAAAGAGCATCAGCGATTTTCTAAAGAACGCGGAATACGCCCAGCTAATCGAGAATGCAGTCTGCAATAGTCAAGCAACGTTGGCGGCATCGCTTCCGGAACATCCAGCCTCACGTAATGCTGCGGGGTCGATGTTGATGCATCACGGCCTATGCCTGGTGGGCGGAAACACAAGCGAACTTGAAGATAACAACAAAATTGGTGGTTGCCACAATGGAGGAGCGAACCTAGGTTCCGAAAGCACTCCTAAGTACGGCCCCGTCCCTGGGGGCAGTCGGAACTGCGTGCGGTGTCGATGGTTCGTCACCGAACCACATTACTTGGCCGCTTTAGCCGCCCATTTCAATACGCTCGCATATCATTTTGATGAGGCACGAAATAAGTCAATGAATGCCGAGCAGGAGCTACAGGGTATCAAGCGCGAAAAGGCTCGTATCGAATCGGTGCCAGGGGGGGCGCCATTTACGCACCATGAAGCTCTTCGCAACGCCGAACGTATATGGGAAAGTTCCATGAAGCGCTTTAGTGACCTGGCCGAAGACTTGGTGGCATGTTGGCGGCTGGTAGAACGATGCCAAGCTGTGCTAAACGCACCCCAAAGCTCCGCGCAACAGCTATTGGTACAAGGGGACGTGGGCCAAGTACAGACAGTCATTGAAGAAACAGAATCCGAGTTACTTCAGCTGTCAGGCGTTTGCGAGAGCTTGGAGTTGTATCCCGACCTTGAGGCAGATAAGGCTGTGATTCGCCGGAGCCAGTTGCTTGACTCTGCGCTGTATAGCGAGGGCTTGCCTCCAGTGTTCATGAAGCTCTCTGAGCGTGAGCAACTGCTAGCGGGGAACGCGTTTTTGCACCGCCTAGCTATGGAGGCGAATCCCGACAGCCCAGCGCTAGGGAAAAGGCAGGTCATTGCTCTTATCGATGCTGGAAAGTGCCTAGGTGAACATTTGGGAATTGAATTGAACGAAAGCTTTTTGACAGCATTGCCTGTCGTGCAGACACCTGGCGAATACACGAACTTTGATGATTTGTCATGAATCGACGGTCCGACCATCCCGATGCGCTGCTGACCGAACTGCTTGAAAAAGGCGGGCGCCCGCTGAAGTTGCGCAACCTTAGGTCTATACATGAACTATGTCGCGACCAGCATAAGGCAGGGTCCCGTGAAATTTCCGTTGCTACCATCGGTAAGCTCTGTGAACAGGAAGGATTTCTTAAAGCGCGGGGGCTCTACAATGCGGGGCTGGCCGATTACCGCACATTGATTGAATGTTGGGCTGCTTTCGCCGGACCACCTCCTCCGAAGCCCGTGAAACAACTCGCCACTGATGATTACCTTTATCGGATTGATGACCCGGCCATTCGTGCCCTCGTCCAAGTGGTTATCGCGGAGCGTAATAAGCTCAAGGCTCAGCTCAATACACTCAAAGCTAATACCACAATAGTGGTGGACCGGCGTCCGGCGCAGGCCATTAATACAAAGGGGGCAATCCCGTCTTTTACAGACTCAGAGCGCAAAGCATTGGCAAAAGCCCTGTCTGCCGGATTCTTGGAGAGCCAAGGATGGCGCGAGGTCAACTTTGGTGAGATTGTCAATGAGCGGGGAAGAACCGTCTTTGACCCTGGGTTTGCTACTGCCCTTCGCAAGTCACTGGGTATGTGATTTAGGAAAGTCCAGCTGAGGAAGGATAGGAACGTATCAGCGAGAAAGACCGAGGCCAATCTACAAGGGGACGAAAAGTATGGCGAATGGACAGCAGTTAGCTAAGAAGAACGTAATCGCATTCACTGCTTGGCTGGAGAGTAAAACTGACGACGATTTCCGTCAGCTCGTTAGCCGAGGTGTGCTGTCGCGTAAGGAAATTGCCATTGAATGCGGGTTTAGTAAGAGCGCACTCGACCAAAACCCGGAAATTAAGGCGGCGTTGGCCAAAGCCGAACTTGACCTCCGCAGACGTGGAATTCTGCCGCGGGCGACGGACGAGGTAGCGGACCCGGTAAGCAAACCTTTGGTACGCGAAACCAGCGGGCAAAAGGATAGACATGATGCCGAGAGATTGCGCCGACTAGAGAATGAGAACGCAAGCCTGAGAGGCGAGAACGGCGAACTCAAACGGCAACTGGCTCGGCACGCGATAATACGGGAGGCTTTAGCTCTGACGGGACGCGTTCCGCGATGAACAATGATTTGTCGTTACGGGTTAGCTCTGTCCGCAGTCAGAACCCTCGAGGATTCGGTGGGTGCATCTTTACAGGTCGCATGGTTGACGAGAGTGGGAATATTCTCGATGCGAGCAGTTACTACGTCGTGAAGGCAAGCAGCAAAGTACTAGGCTCGGTCTGCGTTCAAACTGGTCAATGGTGGCATGTAAAAGGGGTCAGTTCGTCCTACTGTCGGGACGTGAACGGCTACGTCATCACGGAGTGGCAAATCGTCGCTGAAGAACTATGTCTACTCCGTGTCTCTGGTGAATATATCGTCAGCTTCCTGGCAGACTGTGACGATTTCCGCCAAGTTGGCCGGGTCAAAGCTAGAAAACTCTGGGATACATTCGGAGAGGCCCTTTATGGGCTCCTAGACCGGGGCGAATCAAAGGCCCTTGCCGAAGTCCTAGGGGAAAACCTGGCAACACAGGTCGTCGGCGCTTGGGCCGTCCACGGAGACACACGTACCTTGCAATGGCTGCAAAAAAGTGGGTTCGGAGTCGGCATGGGGCGAAAGGTAGTAGCCTATTTCGGGGTCGATACGCGCAGGGAGGTTGAGGAGGACCCTTATCGACTTCTTTCGTTCTGTGCGAGCTGGTCTCAGGTCGATAGGTTGGCGCGAGAACATTTCAACTTGCGAGCATCAGACCATCGACGATTGCTCGGCGCCGTCGAGGAGGCTCTGTACCGCGTTCTGGGCGACGGGCATACACGGATTCCCATTCCAGCGCTGTTGTCGCGAGTTGCCTGCCTTCTGGACAGTTCCTCTATAGAATTGGCGCGTGAGGCGCTGGCGAACGGACTGTCGAATGGCAGCTTCATTATCGGGGCTAATAGCTACGTGCATCCCCTTGGCGCGTGGATTATGGAGGTAACGGTGGCGAGGGCGATGCTAGGCCGCCTCGCCGCGTGGAGCAACCTGCCGCTGCTGCATTCGTCTCACGTCGAGTCTATCGTCACCGCGTACGAGACGGACGAAGGCATTGCGCTAAATGTCGAGCAGCGCTCGGCGATACAGATGTCAGCAGCAAATGCTTTGGCGCTCATCGTAGGTGGTGCCGGGGTGGGTAAGACGACAGTGTTGAAAGCGCTGTACAAAGTGTACGACGAGGCCCGGATACGCGTCTTCCAGGTTGCGCTGGCGGGACGTGCTGCTAAACGAATGCTAGAGGCCACCGGGCGGCCAGCGTCAACCATCGCAAGTTTCATGAAATCCGTTAAGGAAGAGGACCTTGCTGGGCGCTGTGTGCTGGTCATAGACGAAGCGTCCATGGTCGATATCATCACGATGAGCCGGCTGTTCGACATGCTCCCGGCACACGTCCGAATTGTGTTGGTTGGGGATACGGGACAGCTTATGCCGGTCGGTCCCGGGCTTGTACTGCATGCGCTGGCGCGGATGCCAGGCATCCCGAAGGTTGAGCTTAAGGTGGTGAAGCGATATCGCGGTGACATAGCGCTCGCAGCCCAAGCCGTGCGCGACGGTGTTTGGCCGGAGCTGGCAGGCGACAGCTCCGGGGCCATTTCGTTCATACCCTGCGCCGCTCGCGGCATCGCGGATTTGGTCGTGGCACTTTATGCGAACGACGTGGAAAATACACAAATCCTGTCCCCTCGAAAGAACGGCATGGGTGGCACAAAGGCGATAAACGCGCTATGCCAGAACCAATTTACCCGTCACGGCAGGCCGTTGCTCGTGTTCGTCGAAGAATTCCAGTCGATGGTCCACACTGGCTTATACCTCGGCGACAAGTTGCTATGCACCAGGAACTTGTGGGACTGCGGCTTGCAGAACGGCTCGTTGGGACGCCTTGTTGAAATCGAGGAGACGCCACGCCTGCTAACGAATCTGGAGGGGGTAGAGCTCGGCCATGCTATTGGATGGGTGCTGTGGGACGATGGTGAGCGACGCCCGGTTCTCGAATCCATGCTCGATGACCTCGAGCTCGGCAATGCGGTTACAGTGCACAAAGCGCAGGGCTCACAGTGGCGGAGGGTTATTGTCGCGCTAACTGGCAATAAGATGGTCGATAGAACCATTATTTACACTGCGATGACGCGTGCGCAAAACCAGGTGGTCCTTGTCGGTGACCCGATAGCCGCCCGGCAAGCGGTAGAAGATGTCCCGCGAGTGCATGTTCGTATGGTCGGTCTGGACGCATTACTACAAGAGTACCTTGCGCAGCCTTCAAGCCACCCTGAATTCGGATTGCCTCATATGTTCATATAAACTGCGTTCGGTCTAGGCGAAATGATGTCTGCGGCATCTCGAAGAAATGCTATACAGGAAGCGCATACCTCGTGGCTTCACGGCACTTCAAGATGCTTGCAAAGTTTTGTGTGTCACCTACAACTGAATACCCGCTCCGCCTGACTTCAAAGCAGATGGAGTCATCGCCTAAGGCCTTTAAGAAGACCTCTGTCGCAGAATTGATAGAGGTAAGGGCGCTACTATATTTAATCGTCGCTGAGCTTGAAAAGATTGAGTTGCCAGTCGACGCAGATGCGCGCACGAAGGAGAGCGGCCGGACGTAGCGGGGTATGGGCTGCAAGGCCCATGTAGACCAATACGTTCGCGTTCCTGACCGGTTGAATGCGGCCAAGAGGTGCGCGCTTTGAAAGTGTCACTCGCGCCATAAAGACGAAGGTATGTGTGCGCTGTAGCGACGCGGGCAACAGCCAACATAGCAATGCACGAATGCACTAGTTCGACCACCGCCGTCGTCCAATGTCTGGCTTTTTCTTCTCGCTTCCAATGGATATCGGACGAGAATCTCACTTTCCCTCATAGTCGGTGTTGTCGACTTAAGACTTCAGTGATTTGGCTACTACGTGTGTTTCCGCGTCCTCGCGTATACTGCAGCGCTCGTTCGACTTGATTGACGGGCTTAGGCACGTAGAACCGTTCCTCGTAGCTCGTCGCCGACAACTTGAGCTCGGCGCCTCGAATTGAGCTGGGGTGCGTGGGCAGTGGAAATCCGTGTAAGAGGTTGGCTCTACCTCAAGCGACGTTCCGCCGGCACGCCCGGCTGAATGAAGGTCGCGGGTTGGGCCGCCCGGCGTAAACTTGGGTGACGTACGTCACCAGAACAATGTAGATTGATGTATGTATCGGTTTCTCTGAGAGCGCATGTAAATGTTTGATATTGCTGAACAAATTCACTCACTCACATCATCTTTGTACGAATTGGGCATGATACCAGCTATGAACGCCGGCAAATCCACCTCCTTGCTGCAGGTGGCGCACAACTACGAAGAGCAGGGCCAGAAGGTCAAGCTGTACACGGCGGCGATCGACAACCGCTACGGCGTCGGCCAGATCACGTCTCGCCTCGGCCCGCACCGTGAAGTCGATGTGTTCGACCAGGACACCGATTTCCTGGCGAGCGCCCCGGAGGTTTCCTGCGTGCTGGTCGACGAAGCCCAGTTCCTGAGCAAGGAGCAAGTGGTCCAGCTGCACCAGCTGGCCCAGGTGCGCGGCGTGCCCGTGATCTGCTATGGCTTGCGCAGCGATTTTCGCGGCGACCCCTTTCCCGGTTCCGCCTACCTGCTGGCGCTGGCCGACGACATCGAGGAAATCAAGAATATCTGCACCTGCGGCAAGAAGGCGACCATGAATATCCGCGTCGATGCTGAAGGCCGCCGCATCCGTGAAGGCGAGCAGGTCAGCATCGGCGGCAACGAAAGCTACCGCCAGGCCTGCGGCCGCTGCTTCTACACCGGCAGCCACGCGTAAATTCGAAGCGGTATGTCCTTACTGCATGCGTGCGCCGCCGGCCTGCCGTCCTGGGGCTGCGAGCTGGGGGCCATGCTGCTCTATCTGCTGCCCTCGCTGGCGCTGGCCTTCCTGATCTGGATCGTCACCGCCGCCCACCCCTTGTTCTTCATCTTCAGCGTGGCAGGCACAGTCTGCCACGAACTGGCGCACTTCTCGGTCGGCCTGCTGCTGGGCGCGGAACCGATCGGCTTTTCGGTCATCCCGCGCCGTACCGGACGCACCTGGGAACTCGGCTCCGTCACCTTTGCCAACCTGCGCTGGTATAACGCCGCGCCGGCCGCACTGGCGCCTTTCCTGGTGTTGCTGGTGCCGGTCGCCGTGGCCTGGTGGCGCACCCGCGGCGCCTGGCATTTCGGCCCGGCCGACCTGGCGCTGACCTTGCTGCTGGCACCGCAGTTCCTGTCGTTCTGGCCCTCGCCGGTGGACTGGAAACTGGCTGGACGCAGCTGGCCATATCTGGTGATCATCTTTACGAGCGCGGCGCTTTTGTATTGGTTTCAGCCCGGTTTGTTTCGTTTTGTAAAAACCTGACTGCGCTAGCCTTGCCCAGACTTAAGCTCCGCTGAAAACCGGTCAGCCCGACTCTACGTCATCGCGCGATCCTGTAGAATTGGTTGCACCCGCCGTTCAGTCGGCGCAGCTGCCAGGCGCGTCAAAAAGGCAAGGCAGCCGCCTCAGTAATCCGTCCCGGAGAATCGAAGAATGAAGAAGCAGATGTTGATCGTTGCACTGGCAGCCGCCATGACGGCCCATGTTGTGACGGCGCAGCCCGAGAAAGTTGCCTCGGACAAGGCCGCCGCTGTCCAGATCAAGCCGTCCGCCGCCCAGACCCAGGCCGCCCTGTGGGCTTCGCGCGTGCTCGCGCGCTACCACTACAAGGCCACGCCGCTGGACGATGCGATGTCGGCCAAGATTTTCGACGCCTACTTCAAATCGCTCGACAGCGAAAAACTGTACTTCACCCAGGCCGACGTCGACCAGTTCGCGCCTTACCGCCTGAAGATCGACGACGCCATCAATAACGAAGACCTGACGCTGCCGTTCCAGATCTATAACGTCTACCAGCAGCGCTTCAACGACCGCATGAGCTATGCGCGCGAACTGCTGAAAGGCAAGTTCGACTTCAGCACCGACGAAACCCTGCAGATCGACCGTGAAAAAGCGCCCTGGGCCAAGACCGAGGATGAAGCGCGCGACCTGTGGCGCAAGCGCGTCAAGAACGACTGGCTGCGCCTGAAGCTGGCCGGCAAGGACGACAAGTCCATCCGCGAGACGCTCGACAAGCGCTACGAGGGCTACCAGAGTCGCATGAAGAAGCTGAACAACGAAGACGTGTTCCAGATGTTCATGAACGCCTACGCGATGGCGATCGAACCGCACACCAATTACCTCGGCCCGCGTTCGGCCGAAAGCTTCGACATCGCCATGCGCCTGTCGCTGGACGGCATCGGCGCCGTGCTGCAGGCACGCGAAGACTACACCGTCATCCGCGAAGTGGTGGCTGGCGGTCCGGCCGACAAGTCGGGCAAGCTGAAGGTCGGCGACCGCATCGTCGGCGTCGCCCAGGGCAATGGCCCGTTCACCGACGTGATGGGCTGGCGCATCGACGACGTGGTGCAGCTGGTGCGCGGCGAGCGCAATTCCACCGTGCGCCTGGATGTGCTGCCGGCCGATGCCGGCCAGGACGGCAAGCACGTGATCATCCCGCTGGTGCGCCAGAAGATCAGCATGGAAGAACAGTCGGCCAAGAAGCAGATCATCGAAGTCAAGGATGGCGGCGTGAAGCGCCGTATCGGCGTGATTTCGCTGCCGACCTTCTATCAGGACTTCGACGCGCGCCGCAAGGGCGACAAGGACTTCAAGAGCGCCACCCGCGACGTCCAGCGCATCCTGACCGAGCTCAGGAAGGACAAGGTCGACAATGTGCTGATCGACCTGCGCAACAACGGCGGCGGTTCCCTGATCGAGGCCGTGGAACTGACCGGCCTGTTCATCGACAAGGGTCCGGTGGTGCAGCAGCGTACCGCCGAAGGCCGCGTCGACGTCGAGAACGACACCAACGCCGGCCTGGCCTGGGACGGCCCGATGGGCGTGCTGATCAACCGCGGCTCGGCCTCGGCCTCGGAAATCTTCGCCGCCGCGATCCAGGATTACGGCCGCGGCATCGTGATCGGCGAGCCCAGCTTCGGCAAGGGCACGGTCCAGACCCTGATTCCGCTGGACCGCTTTGCGCAAAGCGACAAGGCGAAGTACGGCGAGCTGAAGATGACGATCGCCCAGTTCTTCCGCATCAACGGCGGCACCACCCAGCTGCGCGGCGTGACGCCGGACATCAAGCTGCCTGTGACTTCGGACACGGAAAACTTCGGCGAAACCTCGTATGAAAACGCCTTGCCCTGGACCCAGATCAAGCCGGCGATGTACCTGCCGTCGGGCGACCTGAAGGAACTGGTCGGTCCGCTGCAGAAGAAGCACGACGCGCGCATTGCCAAGGACAAGGACTTCCAGGACATCCAGGACGATATCGCCGAAGCCATGAAACTGCGCAAGGACAACGTCATCTCGCTGAACGAGAACGTGCGCCGCAAGGAGCGCGAGAACCAGGAAGCCAAGGCCAAGCTGCGCGAGGCCCGCCTGGCCGGCGAGGGCACGCCGAAGGACGAGCCGGTGTCCGGTCCGGGCGGCAAGGAGCAGCGCGGCAAGGTGCCGGATGCCACCAAGCCGGCCAAGATCGGCAAGGCGGCGCTGGCCCTGAAGAATGCTTCGCGCACCGACGATGGCTTGCAGGGCGACGAACGCAGCCTGTCGGCGGAACTGGCTGCCGAGAAAGCGGCCAAGAACGCCAAGGACGTCTACCTGCAGGAAGCCGCCCATATCCTGGCGGACGAATCCGGCATGCTGCGGGCCGATACCCGCATGGCCTCGCGCGCCATGCCATACTTGTCGATGTTGAAACAAAATGTCACGCAAGACTTGCAAATGAAATAATATTTCATAACGCATGAAAGCGATAAACGCGAGCTTCCCACTGGGGGGCTCGCTTTTTTTTGTGCTATTCCCTGGGGTACTTGGATAAAATTCAATTGTGCGTTGTGTTTTTTATATCTCTGCTACGATCGAGTCAGCAGTTGAGTCAACAATAACTTTCCAGACCCATTTAGGAGTAAAAAATGTCAACTCGTTACCTCATCGCAGCGTTGCTGATGACCAGTGCCTGCGTTGCCCAGGCTGACGTCTTGCCTACCACTGGCACTGACGGCGCAAATTCGCTCGTCCAGGCGCTCTACGGTAAGACCAGCGCCGACCAGGCAAGCACGGCTAACCTGAGCCTGTCGCAAGGCGTCGATGCCCCCTACGTGATCGGCACCAGCAACACCATCATGGCTGCGATGCTCGGTTACGGTATGTCGGTGTTCAACACCCGTGCCCTGGTTTCCGAACCTGCCGCCCTGCCGGCTACCGGTGCAGCAGCGCTGCCGGCGGCCAACCCGATCGCCGATACCGGCAGCAACGTCGAAATCGGCCTGGACATCGGTTCGGGCACCGGCCAGGATGTGAGCTCGCCGCTGGCTGAAGCCGGCGACGTCGGCGCCGCCGCCGATGGCGAAGTGCCGGAGCCGTCGTCGATCGCACTGATGATGGCAGGCATGCTGGGCGCAGCCGCGCTGGGCCGCCGCCGCCGCGGCTGATCGAACGATCGCCGGTTCGCCGGCCGCCGATGAGGTAACAGAAGCGGGCCGCGGCCCGCTTTTTTTCATGGGCGCCGCCCGCGACAAGCTTGCCTCCTTCAGAACGGTCGTGCTATTTTGTGACGACAATAGGAGGAGACATGGACCTGAATTACACTGACGAGGACCTGGCATTCCGCGGCCAGGTGCGCGCCTTCCTGGCGGCCGAGCTGCCGCCCGATCTGCGCCGCAAGGTGCTCGATCATTTGCACCTCAGCAAAGACGACTACGTCCGCTGGCACCGTATCCTGGCGCGCCAGGGCTGGGTCGCGCCGGGCTGGCCGGCCGAGTACGGCGGCACCGGCTGGACGCCGTTTCAGCGCCATATTTTCGAGGAAGAGTGCGCGCGCGCCGGCACGCCGCCGGTGCTGCCTTTCGGCGTCAACATGGTGGCGCCGGTGATCGTGGCCTTCGGCAGCGAAGCCCAGAAAGCCCATTACCTGCCGCGCATCCTGTCCTGCGAAGACTGGTGGTGCCAGGGCTATTCCGAACCGGGCGCCGGCTCCGACCTGGCCTCGCTCAAGACGGGCGCCGTCTTCGGCAGCGACGCCGAAGGCGATCACTACGTCGTCAACGGCCAGAAGACCTGGACCACGCTGGCCCAGCACGCCGACATGATCTTTTGCCTGGTACGCACCGACAGCGGCGTGCGCAAGCAGGAGGGGATTTCCTTCCTGCTGATCGACATGCACGCGCCCGGCGTCACCGTGCGCCCGATCGCGATGCTCGACGAAGAGCACGAAGTCAACGAAGTCTTCTTCGACAACGTCCGGGTACCGGCCGCCAACCTGGTCGGCCAGGAAAACAAGGGCTGGACCTATGCCAAATACCTGCTCGGCCATGAGCGCACCGGCATCGCCGCGGTCGGCCGCTCCAAGCGCGAACTGGGGCGCCTGAAGGAACTGGCGCGGCGCGAACAGAAGGGCGGACGTCCGCTGCTGGACGATCCGCTGTTCGCGGCCAGGGTCGCCGACCTCGAGATCGAGCTCATGGCGCTGGAGATGACGGTGCTGCGGGTATTGGCCCAGGCGCACAAGGCGCCGGGCCCGGAAGCCTCGGTGCTGAAGGTGCGCGGCACCGAGATCCAACAGCGCCTGACCGAATTGATGGTGGAGGCGGCCGGCCCGATGGCGCTGCCTTTCGATCCGGCCTACCTGGCGGGCAACGCCGAACACAGCGTGGCCGACGACGACTTCGCGGCGCCGCTGCTGGCGCATTACTTCAATTACCGCAAGACGTCGATCTACGGCGGCTCGAACGAAATCCAGCGCAACATCATTTCCCAGATGATCCTGGGCCTGTAAGGCGGAAACGATATATGGACTTCAACTTCAAGGAAGAACAGCTGCAACTGGCCGACGCCCTCAAGCGCTGGATCGCACGCGACTACGATGTCGAACAAGGCCGCGCCATCGCCGCCTCCGGTGCCGGCACCTCGGACGCGGCCTGGCGTCAGATGGCGGAACTCGGTTTGCTGGCGCTGCCCGTGCCGGAAGCGCAGGGCGGTTTCGATGGCGGCGCAAGCGACATGTTCCTGGTGATGCAGGAACTGGGCCGCGGCCTGGTGGTGGAACCGTACTTTGCCACCGTGCTCGGCGCCGAATTCCTCAAGCGCGGCGGCGGCCATCCCGGCCTGCTCGAGCAGGTGGCCGCTGGCAGCCTGAAACTGGCCTGTGCGCTGGGCGAGCGCCAGTCGCGCCACGAGCTGGCGGACATCGCCACCCGGGCCGAGCCCGATGGCGGGGGCTGGCGCCTCAGCGGCGAGAAAAAGGTCGTCATCCACGGGGCCCAGGCCGGCGTGATCGTCGTCTCGGCGCGCAGCGGCGGCGCCCAGCGCGACCACGAGGGCATCAGCCTGTTCGCGCTGCCGCATGACGCGCCCGGACTGCAGCTCACCGACTACCGCACCCTCGACGGCCTGCGCGCGGCCGACGTCCGGCTGGACGGCGTGCGCGTCGGCCTTGAGGCCGTGATCGGCACGCCGGGCCAGGGCTGGGCCATCCTGGAAGCGGCCGCCGACTACGGCACCGCCCTGCTGTGCGCGGAAGCGGTGGGCGCCATGGATGCCTTGTTCAACGCCACCCTGGACTACCTGAAGACGCGCCAGCAGTTCGGCGTCCCGATCGGCAAGTTCCAGGCGCTGCAGCACCGCATGGCCGACATGTACATCCACCTGGAGCAGGCCCGTTCGCTGGCTCTGCTGGCGGCGGTGCGCATCGATGGCAGCGACGCCGCCGAGCGCCGCCGGGCGGTGTCCGCCGCCAAGTACCGCGTGGGGCTGGCGGCGCGCTTCGTCGGCCAGCAAGCAGTGCAGCTACATGGCGGCATGGGCGTCACCGACGAACTGCCGGCCGCCCATTATTTCAAGCGCCTGAGCACGATCGAACTGAGCCTGGGCGACAGCGACCACCACCTGGCGCGCTTCATCGCCCAGCCGGGTTTCGCGGAAGGAGCGGCGGTATGAAGACTAACTGGTATTTCGAAGATTTCTACGAGGGCCAGGACCTCGACCTCGGCAGCCGCACGCTGAGCGAGGACGAGATCATCGCCTACGCCACCCAGTTCGATCCGCAACCCTTCCACGTCGACAAGGCGGCCGCCGCCGGCTCGATCTACGGCGGCGTGATCGCCAGCGGCTGGCACACCTGCAGCATCATGATGCGCCTGGTGGTGGACAAGCTGCTGAGTACATCCTCGAGCATGGGTTCTCCGGGTCTGGACGGCGTGCGTTGGCTGGCGCCGGTGCGGGCCGGCGATACGCTGAACGTGCATTACCAGACGGTGAAGGTGAAACCGTCGACGTCGAAGCCCGACCGTGGGGTGGTGTGGTCGAAATGGCTTGCCATCAACCAGCACGGTGAGACCGTCTGCACCGTGGAGGGGATGGGGATGTTCGGGCGGCGCCCGGTGGAGCAGTCCTAAGGCAAATCGACACTGTCGCCGCAGCCGGCGTTCGCCCGGAACCGGTTGCGTCCACCGGACTTCGCCTGATACAGCAATGCATCGGCCACCTGAATCAAATCCGCCGGAAAGCTGTGTTCGCCCGGCACCATGCAGGCGATGCCCATGCTTGCGGTCAGGTAGGGTGCAGTCGGCGAGGCCGCGTGCGGGATCGCCATGTGCTCGAGTTCGGCCATCAGGCGGCGCGCCACGCCGGTCGCGCCCCAGGCATCGAGCTGCGGCAGCAGCACCGCGAATTCCTCGCCGCCGTAGCGTGCCACCAGGTCCTGGCTGCGCCCGGCCGCGCGCCGCATCGCCGCCGCCACCTGCACCAGGGTGGCATCGCCGCCCGGGTGGCCGTAGTGGTCGTTGTACAGCTTGAAATGGTCGATGTCGACCAGCATCAGCGCCACCGGCAATCCACTGCGGCCGCAGCGGCGCCATTCGGCGGCGAGGCGCTCGTCGAAGGCGCGGCGGTTGGCCACGCCAGTCAGGGCGTCGACCAGGATTAGCGCGCGCAAGGCATCGCGCTGGCGCTTCACCGTCAACTGGGTGCGCACGCGTGCGCGCACGACGGCGGCGTTCACCGGCTTGCTGATGAAATCGGCAGCGCCGGCTTCCAGCGCCCGCGTCTCGTCTTCCGGCGAGGTCAGCGCGGTGACGAAGATCACCGGGATCCCGGCCGTCTCGGGCGAGGACAGCAGTTCGCGGCACAGCGCGTAGCCATCCATGTCCGGCATCAGGGCGTCGAGCAGGATCAGGTCCGGGTGCTGGCTGCGCGCCAGATCCAGGGCGCGCGCGCCGTCGAGGGCAAACAGGACCTCGTGCTCATCCTGCAGGGCGCCGTGCAGGATCTGGATGTTCTCCATCGCATCGTCGACCACCAGGATCCGGCCATTGATGGCCATGTCGGTCCAGGTCATGCATTCTCCTTGTTATTCAGAAGCGCGCGGACCAGTCCTGCGGCGCTGTCGAAGCGCAGGGTCGCGATGGCATCCGCCAGGGGCTGGCAGTGCGTCGGCGCCGTTTGGTCCAGCGTCGGGCGCAGCGTCTCGAACTGCGTCATGGCTTTCATGTTGTTATTTTGTAGCAGATCGAGCAGTTGCGCCAACGCGACATGCAAGTCGCATGGCGGCGACGGGGTCTCTGGCCTGGATGCTGGCACGAGCAGCGGCAATGCACGTGCCGCCTGCAAGACCGTGTCCAGGGCCGCTTCAAGCTTTGCGAGAGCGGTTTCCCGCAACGCCGGGGCGTTTGCGTCGTCCCTGTTCAGTGCATGCTCGAGGTCGAGCGCGTGGCGCGCCACTTCGGTGGCGCCGAGGTTGGCGGCGACCCCGCGCAGTCGGTGCACGACGCGGGCCGCGGCAATCGGGTCGCCGGCCGCCAGATAGGTGCGCGCCGCCGCCACCGCGCCACCCTGCGAGGCTTCCAGCCCCTTGAGCAGGACGGCAAAGCGCGCGAAGCTGCCGCCGAAGCGGGGCAGGGTGGCTTTCAGGTCGATGCCAGGGATGGACGCCGGCAGCGCCGCGACAGCGTCGTCCGTCGACAGCGACTGCGGCGGATCGTTGCGGCCCGTGACGCGCGCCAGCGTCGCCACCAGTTCGTCGACGTCGATCGGCTTGGCCACGTAGCCATTCATGCCGGCCGCCAGGGCGCGGCGGCGGTCGTCCTCCATCGCGTTGGCGCTCATGGCGACGATCGGCAGCTCGTCCAAGCCCAGGGCGCGGATGGCAACCGTGGCCTCGACGCCGTCCATCACCGGCATCTGCACGTCCATCAGCAGGGCGTCGTAGACCGCGCCGGCTTCGAGCATGGCAAGGGCGGCGCGGCCGTTGAGGGCGAAATCGACGCTGGCGCCGGCGTGCACCAGAATGTGGTTTGCGACTTCCTGGTTCAGCAGATTGTCCTCCACCAACAGCACGCGCATGCCGGCCAGGCGGGCCTGCAGTGGCGCGGCGTGCACGGGCGAGCGGATGGCCGCATCGGCAGTGATGGCGCTGGCAGGATCGGCCAGCAGCAGGCCGATCGTGTCGCGCAAGGCTTGCGGCGTGAAGGGCTTGGCCAGGACGGCTTCGATGCGCAGCTCGGCCGCCAGTGCGCCAAGGCGTTCGCGATCCGGATCGGGGACCAGCAAGGCGCAGCGCGGCATGGCGATGGTGTGGTCGGCGCGGGCGTAGGCGACCACCGAGGCGCCGTCCAGATCGGGCATGGCGCTGTCGATAAAGGCGAGCTGGTAGTTCCCGCTACCCGTGGTGTCGCTGCGCAGCAGCGCCAAGGCTTCGCCGCCGCAGCCGGCGCAGTCGACCTCCCACCCGGCGCCGCGCAGGGCCCGGGCGAGGGCGGCGCGGCTGCTGGCATTATCGTCGGCCACCAGCACTTTCATCGCGCCCGGCGCGGGCCTGAGTGCGGGCGCGCTGGCGTGCGCGCCGAACCAGGCCGTGAAGCCGAATTCGGCGCCCTGGCCGGGCGTGCTCTCGACCTCGAGCTCGCCGCCCATCAGCGCCACCAGGCGGCGGCTGATGGCCAGGCCGAGGCCTGTGCCGCCGTACTTGCGGCTGGTCGAGCTGTCGGCCTGGGAAAAGGCTTCGAACATGCGCTGCTGCTGTTCGGGGGCGATGCCGATGCCGCTGTCGCGCACCGAAAAGCGCAGCGCCACCTGCTGCCCTTCGCCTTCCTGGCGCCGGCCGGCAAGGTCGATGCGCAGCACGACCTCGCCGCGCTCGGTAAACTTGATCGCATTGCTCATGAGGTTCAGCAGCACCTGTTCCAGCCGCATCGGGTCGCCTTTCAGGCTGGCTGGAACCTCAGGATCCACCGCGAACACCGGCTCGATGCCGCGGTTCCAGGCGCTTGTCGCGGTCAGCACGCCCACGCTCGACAGCACGTCGTCGATGCGGAAGGCGGTCTGCTCCAGCACGAGCTGGCCGGCTTCGACCTTGGAATAATCGAGCAGGTCGCCAAGCATCGACAGCAGGGTCTTGGACGCCATCTGGATGCGCGCCACGTAGCCGCGCTCGCGCGTGCCCAGGCCGGCTTCCTCGAGCAGGCGCGCCAGGCCGACGATCGCATTCATCGGCGTGCGGATCTCGTGGCTCATGTTGGCCAGGAATTCGCCCTTGGCACTGCTGGCTGCTTCGGCTGCGCGCAGGGCTTCCTGCAGGCGCGACTCGGTGCGTTTCAGCTGCGTGATGTCGGCATGCAGCATGTAAAAGCCGCGCACCCGGCCGGCATCGTCGAAGTCCGGGATATAGCTGCCCCAGGCCTGGATGGTCTTGTCGGTGCCGCTGCGCTGCAGGTTCCGTTCGAAAAATTGCGGTTCGCCGCGCAGCACGCCGTCGAGCCGGCTGCGCACCAGTGCGATCTGGTCGGTATCCATCAATTCATCGACCGTGCGGCCGATCACCTGGCCGGCATCCTTGCCCAGCCATTCCAGGTAGGGGCGGTTGGCGAAGCGGCAGCGCAGGCCGGCATCCCAGTAGCCGACCAGTGCCGGCAAGTGATCGGTGACCATGCGGATCATGCGCTCGCTCTGTTCCAGGCGGCTGCCGGTGGCGCGCAGTGCAGCCTCGGTCTGAACCCGCGCGCTGATATCGAGCACCACCGCGTTGATGCCGACCAGCTCGCGCTGCGGGTTCGGGTCCAGTCCCTGATCCGGCCCGAACACAGGATAGTAGCTGCAGATCCAGTGGCGCATCACGCCCGGCTCGGCCGGCGATTCGCCGCTGTCCTCGACATCCACCAGCGGTTGCCGGCTGGCGAGCACCTGGCGGTAGGGGCGTTCGATGGCGGTGCCGCGCTCGCCCAGCAGTTCGGGCAGGGTGCGGCCGATGTGGGCGCTGGCCGGCAAGCCGTTCACCCTTGCCAGGTAATCGTTGACCATCACGATGCGCAGTTCGCTGTCGAGGAAGGCCAGGCCGACCGGGGCGCTGGCATACACGGTGGCCAGCATCGCGCTGGAGCGCTGCAATTCGCCGGTGCGCTTGGCCACCAGCGATTCCAGGCCGCGGCGGTAGTGCAGCAGTTCGTCCTCGACCTGGCGCAGCGCGGCGCCCACCAGGGCCGCCTCGCGGATCGCCAGCGGCGGGATCTGCAGCGGCTCGCCGCGTCCCAGCGCGGCCGCCGGTTCGGTCAGGGCGCGCACCGAGCGCGCAATCGAGTCGCCGATGCGCCAGGCCAGGCCAAGGCCGATCGCCAGCAGCGCCAGGATGCCGGCCAGGGCGGCGCCGGGCTGCGGGCCCAGGATCTCGCGCGCGGCGTGGTGCGGAAAGCGGATCGCGACGGTCCAGCCGTGGCCGGGCGTGCGCGCAAAGGCGACGTTCACTTGCCCCGCATCGCCGGTCGCCAGCGGCACCACGCCGACGTCGCGCCGGGCCAGCGCGGCCGCCATTTCGGGGCGCATGGTGGTACCGGTCATGCCTGCCTGCTGGTTGGCGCGCGCCGCCATCCGGCCGTGGCTGTCGTAGACCTCGGCGCTCCAGTGCTCGGGCAGGTGCTGGTTGGCGAGAAGCTCGGCCAGTGCCGGGTCGCCGTTGTTGAGGTCGCGGTCGACTGCTGTAGCCAAAGCGCGCGCGATCATGGCCGCATCCTCGGCCACGTGCATGCGTTCGCGCTGGTCGGCATCGTGGGCGAACACCAGGTAGCCGATCAGGATCGGCAGCGCGCAGGCCAGTACCAGCGTGACCAGCTTGGAACGGATCGAGGGGAGGGAAGGACGACGGGACAACAGCACCAATATACTCCACGACTGCGCATGCTCATGCGCCACGCATGCATGTTAGCCCAGCCGACCCCCGATTCGGGGTCAGAGCACAAATTTTGGCGCACATCCATGGTAAGTGACTGATCCATAACTGTTTTTCCGAAAAGAAACGGGAAAATTGTGCTCTGACCCCGAAGTTTCATGCGCTGTGGGGTGCTTGCGTCGCGTCCGTACGACGGTGCTATACGGAAAATAATGCCGATCGTAAATTTTTGTGTCTTCTGATTTAAAATTGCGTGGAGAGTCTTACAAAGTTGAAGGGGTGATATGGCGAGGCCAGAAAAAGTCAGGCTGGGGGAAATCCTGGTGCAACAGAAGCTGCTGTCGGAAGAGCAGCTGAACCAGGCGCTGGCCGACCAGAAACGGACCGGCCGCAAGCTCGGCCGCGTGTTCGTGGAAAGCGGCTTCGTCACCGAGGAACAGATTTCCGGTGCGCTCGCGCGCCAGCTGGGCATCCCTTACATCAATCTCAAGTTCTACAACATCAACCAGGACCTGGTGCGCCTGCTGCCGGAAACCCAGGCGCGGCGTTTCCGTGCGCTGGTGCTGGAAGACCGTGCCGACGCCGTGCTGGTGGGTGTGTCCGACCCGACCGACTTGTTTGCCTACGACGAGATCGCGCGGCTCCTCAAGAAGGGCGTCGAGCTGGCCGTGGTCAACGAGACCGAAGTGCTGCAGGCGATCGACCGCATCTACCGCCGTACCGGCGAGATCACCGGCCTGGCACGCGAACTGGAGCAGGACCTGGGCGACGCCACCAGCGTCGACTTTGGCGCGCTGGCCTCGAATTCCGGCCTGGAAGAAGCACCGGTGGTGAAGCTGCTGCAATCGGTGTTCGACGATGCGGCCCAGGTGCGCGCCTCGGACATCCACATCGAGCCGCAGGACGGGCGCCTGCAGATCCGCTTCCGCATCGACGGCGTGCTGCATCTGCAGACCGAGGCCGACATCAAGATCGCGACGCCGCTGGCGCTGCGCCTCAAGCTGATGGCGGACCTCGACATCTCGGAAAAGCGCTTGCCGCAGGATGGCCGCTTCGCGGTCAAGGTGCGCAACCAGCGCATCGACGTGCGTATCTCGACCATGCCGACCCAGTTCGGCGAATCGGTCGTCATGCGTCTGCTGAACCAGGTCGGCACCACGCTGCGCCTGGATGCGATCGGGATGCCGCCGACCCTGGTCGAGCGTTTCCGCGCCATCGTCCAGCGCCCCAACGGCCTGGTGCTGGTGACCGGTCCCACCGGTTCCGGCAAGACCACCACTTTATACAGCGCGCTGGCCGAGCTGAACTCGGTGGAAAAGAAGCTCATCACGGTCGAGGACCCGGTGGAGTACCGCCTGCCCGGCATCAACCAGGTGCAGGTGAACGACAAGATCGACCTGAGTTTTGCGCGCGTGCTGCGTTCGGCGCTGCGCCAGGACCCGGACATCGTGCTGGTCGGCGAGATGCGCGACCAGGAAACGGCCCAGATCGGCCTGCGCGCCGCCATGACCGGTCACTTGGTGCTGTCGACCCTGCACACCAACGATGCCGCTTCCACCCCGCTGCGCCTGATGGACATGGGCGTGCCGCGCTACATGGTCGGCGGCTCGCTGCAGGCCGTGCTGGCCCAGCGCCTGGTGCGCGTGATCTGCGAAAGCTGCAGCCAGCCGCACCCGGCGCCGCCTCCGGAACGCGCCTGGCTGCGCGCCGAACTCGGCGAACGCGCCGACAGCGTGCCCTTCTTCCACGGGCGCGGCTGCTCGCACTGCAACGGTACCGGCTACCGCGGCCGCACCGGCGTGTACGAACTGCTGGAGATGACGCGCGCCGTCAACGAGGCCGTCAACCACCCGGACCCCGGCCACTTTTTAAAGGTGGCCCATGCCGAGATGCGCGGCGAAACCCTGCGCCGCGGCGCGGTGCGCCTGGCGATCCAGGGCCGCACCACGGTGGCCGAGGCCATGCGCGTCAGTAACCAGACGGAGGATTGAGGTGCCGTTCTACGCTTACCGGGGCCGCAACGCGCGCGGCGAATTGATGCAGGGCGTGCTCGAAGGCGTCGACAGCGGGGCGATTGCCGACCAGCTGTTCGGCACCGGCGTCACGCCGCTCGAGATCACGCCGACCACGCGCAAGGCGACGAATGTGGAAGGCGGCGGCGAAGGCTGGTGGCTGCGCCTGACCAGCAAGAAAGTCACCTCGCTCGACGTTCAGCTGTTCAGCCGCCAGATCTACACGCTGCTGAAATCCGGCGTGCCGATCATGCGCGGCCTGGCCGGCCTGCAGGAATCCGCGACCAGCCCGGCCTTTGCGCGCGTGATCCACGACTTGCGCGAATCGCTCGATGCCGGCCGCGAACTGTCGGGCGCGATGCGCCGCCATCCGGCCTGCTTTTCGACCTTTTACCTTGCCATGGTAAGGGTGGGCGAGATGACCGGCCGCCTGGAAGAAATCTTCCTGCGCCTGTTCGACCACATGGAATTCGACCGCGACATGCGCGACCGCGTGAAGACGGCGCTGCGCTATCCGATGTTCGTCGTGATTGCCATGGTGGCGGCCATGGCGGTGGTGAACATCTTCGTGATTCCGCAGTTCGAGAAGGTGTTCAACAGCTTCCACGCCGAGTTGCCACTGATGACGCGCATCCTGATCGCCACCTCGCGCTTCACCGTGAGCTGGTGGCCAGCCTTTGCACTCGGCATCGTCGGCGCGGTGTTCGGCTTCCGTGCCTGGACCCGCACCGTGAGCGGGCGGCTGGCCTGGGACCGCATCAAGCTGCGTTTCCCGATCGCCGGCAAGATCATCCACAAGGGCACGATGGCACGTTTTGCGCGCAGCTTCGCGCTGTCGATGCGCAGCGGCGTGCCCATCGTGCAGGCGCTGACGGTGGTGTCCCAGACGTCGGACAACGCCTACCTGGCATCGCGCATCGAGCAGATGCGCGATGGCGTCGAACGCGGCGAAAGCATCCTGCGCACCGCCACCAATGCGCAGGTGTTCACGCCGATCGTGCTCCAGATGATCGCGGTGGGCGAGGAATCCGGCTCGATCGACGAGTTGATGGACGAGATCGCCATGATGTACGAGCGTGAAGTGGACTACGAGCTGAAGACACTGTCGAGCCAGATCGAGCCGATCCTGATCACCTTCCTGGGAGTGATGGTGCTGATCCTGGCGCTGGGCATCTTCCTGCCGATCTGGGACCTGGGCAAGGCGGCGCTGCACCGCCAGTGAGGGCGCAGCCGTGGGAAAACCGGCTTTTGGATGAAGGTGTTTGATGCGCGCGACAGATCCATTGTGTATTTATCATTGAATGCCGAAACATTTTCTTTCGATGGGGCAAGATTGCTCAGATTCAAGGTAAAATTCTTTCGCGTACCCGAACAACGTACTCTTGACCTGGCGCTGCACAGCTGTAGCGACCAGGCAACCTGACTACCCCCCATCCAGCTACACCAGGCGGCGAGACCGCAGCCACTTTTTTCTCGGAGAAGATTTTTATGAAGAAGAACCTCAAAGTCGCAGCACAAGGCGGTTTCACCCTGATCGAACTGATCGTCGTGATCGTGATCCTGGGTATCCTGGCCGCGACTGCATTGCCGAAGTTTGCCGACCTGGGCGCGGATGCGCGTACGGCTTCCTTGAAGGCCGCGAAAGGTTCGCTGGCATCGGCAGCTGCGATCACCCATGGCCAGGCACTGGTGAGCTCGGTGGGCAGCGCGGCTACCGCCACCATCACGCTGGAAGGCCAGGCCATTAACATGGCTTACGGCTATCCTACGCTCGCCAGCATTACTACCGCAGCCGGCATCAGCGCCGATGACTACACTGTGACAAGCGATGCGACGACCCTCACCGTTTCGCCGAAGGGCGTTGGCACGATCGGCAGCTGCAGCGTCGTGTACACGGTGGCGACTAGCCTGAGCAACCCGGCGTCCATTGCGCTGAAAACGGGTACCTCGGGTTCCCCGGCCACCGCGAACGCCAATCCTGACTGCCGCTAAGCAAAACAGGAGGAGGGCGAATGCAGAGCCGCTTGACGCATAGCGTGTTGCCATTTGCCCCTGCTCCACGCAGGTCTGCCGGTTTCACGATGGTCGAACTGATCGTCGTGATCCTCCTGATCGGCATCCTCAGCGCCATCGGCGCGTCCCGTTTCTTCAGCCGCAGCACCTACGACGCCATCGCCTTTGCAGAGCAGGGCCGCGCCATGCTACGCTATGCCCAGAAGCTGGCCATTGCCCAGAACCGCGAGATCTACGTGCAAGGCGCCCTCGATGGCGTGGCCTTGTGTTTCGAAGCGGCGGAGCCATGCCGGCCCGTTGCCCAGGTACCCATACCGTCGGGCGACAACAGCGGCAGTGCCGCAACCCGCAGCCGCTGCCTGGCGAGCGGCAAGTATGCGCCCAACTGGTATTGCGAAGGCTGGCCGGCCGGCGTGTCGATGACGCCCAACGTGGTCGGCTCCACGTCCTTTTTCTTCAATGGCCTGGGCCAGCCCGGCATCGTCGGCGGCGTGTTCACTGGCCTGACCGTTACCATCGCCGGCGACGGCGTGTCGAGCCAGATCTCGGTGGCCCCTGAAACCGGCTATGTCAATTAAGCTTCGCGCGCGTCCGCGGCTGCGCCAGCACGGCCTGACCCTGATTGAACTGATCCTGTTCATCATGATCGTCGGCATCGCCCTGACCGCCATCATCAGCGTCATGAGTCTGACCACCCAGCGCAGCGCCGACCCGGTGCGGCGCAAGCAGGCCCTGATGCTGGCCGAGGCCTATCTGGAAGAGATCGAACAGGCCAAGTTTTCCTTCTGCGACGCCCTGGACGCCAACGCCGGCCAGGAAAACCCGGACAATCCGAATGTGCCCAACTGTGCGAGCATTCCGGAAAACTGGGGCCAGGAAGCGAGCAACGCGCGCCCCTTCGACAACGTCAACGATTACGTCGCCGCGCCGACCGCCGACACCGCGGCGCTCGACACCTGGCCCCAGCCTTTCGCCGTCAACGGCCAGCTGCAGGATGCCAACGGTGTCAATCTGCCGCTGTCCGGCTTCACGGTCAGGGTGGCGATCACGCCGGATACCCTGAACGGCCTGATTCCGCTCGATCCCGGCGCGGCCGCCGATACCTACCGTGCCGCACGCGTACTGCGCATCAGGGTCACGGTCAGCTACGATGGCCAGGCCCTGAGCCTGGAAGGCTACCGCATGCGCTACGCCCCGAATTCGCTATGAAGATCCGGACCCGCTCCCAAGGCTTCACCCTGGTCGAAGCCATCGTCGTCATGGTCATCATCGGCATCGTTGCCGGCATGGTGGCGGTGTTCATCCGTGTGCCCATCCTCGGCTACCGCGACACCGTCGACCGCGCCGAACTGACCGACCAGGCCGACCTTGCGCTGCGCCGCATGGCGCGCGACATCCGCCTGGCGGTGCCCAACAGCGTACGGGTGATGAGCGACGCGGCCGGCCCCAATCAGCGCAGCGCGCTCGAATTCCTGCTGACCAAAAGCGGCGGCCGCTATCTCTCGGTCGACGACGGCGTGGCGCCGGATCCGAGCCTGTCCAGCCTGGACGACGCGGCGCTGCCGCTCAGCTTCACCGTGATCGCACCGCCGCGCAGCTTCGAACGGGTCATCCCGGGCGACCTGCTGGTGGTCTACAACCTGGGCGGTGGCGCGCCGCCGGCGGATGCCTACAGCGGCGGCAATACGGCGCTGATCAGAACCATATCGGGCGTCGTGGACAATACCCCGGTCGGCTCAATCCGAACCCTGACCCTGGACCGCAACCCGTTCGCGAACCAGAACCCGCGCATGACCTCTCCCACCAGCGGCTTCCAGGTTGCCAGCGGCGCCGTCAGCTTCGTGTGTGCGCCCGCGGGCGACGGCACGTTCACGCTGTGGCGCGTCTGGAATTACGGTATCAACGCCACCCAAAGCATTCCCGCCGGCGGCAGCCGCGCCATGGTCGCCACCCGGCTCGACACCTGCGCCAACCTGTTTTCCTACGGCAGCGCCGCGACCCTGCGGACCGGCATGGTGCTGCTGTCGCTCGGCTTGAAAGGGCGCACGCCGGATTCGGCTACGGTGCGCCTTGTCCACCAGGTCCACGTCGACAATATCCCATGAAGCCTACACCCATCCCGCGCGCGCGCAGTGCCGGCGTCGGCCTGGTCACCGCGATCTTCCTGCTGGTCGTGCTGTCCGGACTCGGCGTGGCCATGGTCTCGCTGTACACCACGCAGCAAGCCAGTTCCGACCTCGATCTGCAAGGTGCCCGTGCCTACCAGGCGGCGCGCGCCGGCATCGAGTTCGGCCTGTTCCAGCGGCGCCAGGTGCCGGGCGCCGCCGGCTGCCCCGGCGCCGCCGCGCCGACCATCCTGGGTGCCGCGCAGTTCCAGCGCGCGCCCACGCTGCAGGGCTTTACCGTGGTGGTGATCTGCGTTCCGGGCGCGGGCACCGACAACCCGTCGGCCAACATCACCTCGGTTGCCTGCAACATGACGGATGGCCAGGGCCGCTGCGATAGCGCAATCAACAACCCGCAATACGTGCGCCGCAGCATGGAGGTGCAGACATGAAGCGGCTGTGTCGATATCTGCTGGCCATGGGCGGCTGGCTGCTGCTGGCCGCGCTGTTCGGCGTACAAGTGGCGCGCGCCGACACCACCGTCGCGCAATACCTGAGCTACCGCGGCCAGGTCAATTTCACCGGGACCGTGCAGACGCTGCGCACCAAGAGCAACAGTGGCTACAACAACAGCTCGTGCAGCGTGGCCAGCAGCGTCAGCGCCAGCCTGACCGGCATTCCGACCGGTGCGACCATCCAGACCGCCCAGCTGTACTGGGCCGGTTCCGGCGATACCGTGGACACTTCCGTCACCCTCAACGGCCAGACGGTGAGAGCAGGGCGCAGCTACACCTCGAACACCGGCGACGGCATCAATTACTTCAGCGGCGCCGCGGATGTCAGTTCGATCGTGAAGGCCAACGGCACGTATACCTTCGGCGGCTTGAGCGTGACCGCCACCAACCCGTGGTGCTCGGTGCAGGCTGTGCTGGGCGGCTTTGCGCTGCTGGTGGTCTATACCCATCCCGACGAACCCTTCCGCCTGCTGAACGTTTATGAAGGCTTCAAGTATTTCCAGAACAGCGGCTTCACGATCAACCTGAGTAACTTCAACGTGCCGAATCCCTTGCCGGCCAATGTGACCGGCCGCGTGGGTCACATCACCTGGGAGGGCGACGATACCTTGTCCCAGGGCGGCGAGAACCTGCTGTTCAACAGCAAGGAACTGACCGATGCGATGAACCCCTCGGGCAACCAGTTCAACTCGGCCAGCAACATCACCAACAACAATACCACCTACGGCGTCGACTTCGATGCCTATACGCTGGACAAGAACTTCATCTCGGCCGGCCAGACCAGCGCCACCACCACCTACCGCTCGGGCCAGGATCTGGTCTTGCTCAGCGCCGAGATCGTCGCCATGCCCTTCGTCGGCAACGCCGATCTGTCGCTCGCCATGACGCGCACCGGCGACTTGCGGGTCGGCTCGACCGCCTACTACACGCTGACCGTGACCAACAACGGCAGCGACGTCGAGACCGGCCCGGTGACCATCGTCGACACCCTGCCCGCCGGCCTCAAGCTGGTGTCGACCAGCGGCAGCGGCTGGTCCTGCAGCAGCGCCGCCGGCAGCGGCAGCACCACGGTAGTCACCTGCACCAGGTCGGGCCAGGTGCTCGCGGGCGCCAGGATGGTCCCGCTGAACATCACCGTCACCCCGGGCTCGATCGGCAACTATACGAACACGGCCACCGTCAGCGGCAGGACCGGCGACGGCAATACAGGCAACAACACCGCCACAAACGCCAGCACCTCCTTCGACACCGGCTCGGCGGCGGTCGTGTTCACCACGGAAGTCTGCAAGGATGGCGATCCGATCGTCACCGCCCCCGGCGATGCCGGTTGCCACCGCTTCATCGGCCCTGTGACGGCGGCGTCCGGCACTACCAAAATCTATGTCACCGCGGTGGCCGGCACCCGCGCCAGCGCCTACAGCAATTACGACCAGGCGCTGACCATCGGCCTGGCGGCCACCTGCCTGCCGTATTCGAACGTGGCCCTGACTTATGCCCAGGCCAACCTCGGGCTGGATTGCAAGGGCAGCTGGAAATATGTCTCGGTCACGCTGCCGGGCGGGAAACCGACCGCCACACTGCCCAACGGCTCGGCCTTCTTCTATGCCGACGTCGGCCGCATCAGCCTGTCGCTCAGCTACCTCGGCGTCACGATGGGCACCGTCAACTTCATTTCGCGTCCGACCGACGTCCGCTTCCAGAGCGTGTTCCGCAACGCCGACAACGTGGCCGACCTGATGGGCACCGCCGCCGACAGCTGGAAGAAGCCGACGCCGACGGCTTTTGCCAAGGCTGGCGAGCAGTTCACCATGCGCCTGGGCGCCCTGATGGCCGACGGTAACTTCGCGCCCAGCTTCGGCAAGGAATCCACGGCGCTGAAGGGCATCATGGCGAGCGAGCTGACCGACCTCGATTTCGCGCTCGATTTGTTTGCCGCCAATCCGCTGGCGACGCCGGTGCTGCCGGTGTCCGACAGCAGCGGGACGCTGGATGGGGTGGTCAACAAGGCCTTCGTACTGGACCAGGACTTCGCGCTGAACAGCAGCGTCGCCGGCGCCCTCGATGCCAAGGCGCGCTGGTTCGAAGCCGGCTACCTGGCGGCCACGCCCACTCTCGCGGATTACCTGGGCACCGGTCAGGTCGGCGGTGCGCCGGATGGCGTTGCCAACACCGCGCAAGGCAGGATAGTCGCCGGCACCCGCGTGATCGGCCATTTCTATCCCGACCATTTCGAGACCACGTTGACGGCGAGCTTCCAGTGCGCGGCGGACATGAATTGCCCGCCCCAGCCCAGCACCGACACGCCGGTCAGCTTCCCGCCCAGTGGCGCGGTCTACTCGACCCAGCCATTCGCGTTTACGGCGACGCCGTTCTCGCTGCCGAAGGATGGCGTGGCCCAGCCCCTGTCGCTATTCCGCAACCTGGCTGGCAGCGCCGCCAACGGCAACCAGGTCGGCACCACGGTCTACCGCAACGTGAGCCTGGCGGCGGTGGTGAAGCCGAACGACAGCACCTCGGCCGCGTTGACCGGTTTTGCCGTCGATCCGGCCAATCCGCTGCAGACTTCAAACGGGCCAGCCAGCTTCCCGGCCATGAGCAGCAACGCCACCTATACGCTCGGCAAACTCTACACGCCGGCCGACGACACCAGCGGCAGGCTGGCGCCCACCTTGTTCTATCTGCGCGCCAACATGAAGGAAAGGCTGGTGACGGGGCCGACCACCACCAGGGACATCGTGGTCAGCTCGACCACGCCGGCCAGCAGCCCGGCGACCCAGTACGAGGATGGCTTGATGGTCGTGTCCGGCCGCTTGCTGGTCCCCAATGTCGCCGGCTCCGAATTGCTGCGCCAGCAGGTCACGCTGACCGCCCAGTACTGGAACGGCAAGAACTGGGTGGCCGCCACTACCGACAACGCCAGCACGGTGGCCGACACCATCCAGATGTCGAATTGCACACGCTACTTTGTCGACCCGACCAGGACCGCCCCGAACAACTGCAAGGCCAATGCAATCGCCGTCTACACCGCAGGCGCCATCAGCCTGAGCGGCGGCAGCGGCAAGCTGGAGCTGAAGAGCCCGGGCCGCGGCAATACCGGCAGTGTCGCATTCACGGTAAGTGGCGGTGCCTCCGGTGCCTGGCTGCCCAGCACGAAGGCGCGCGCCACCTTCGGCATCTATCGCAACCCCGTCATCTACCTGCGTGAGGTGTACTGACAACAGAGTTTTAGTCGTTAAGTAAGGGATACCTGCAATATTTTTCCTGAGTGCAAAAATTCCATCGGCTTTTTGACCAAGTTGAATATAATCAAGGGTCTAGCGAATTTTGTTAAATCTCACCGAACCACACGGCCACGCATGCGTTTTTTTAGTCGATCCAAGAGTAATGGCGCCTGGCTGGCACTGGTGCCGCAACGCGAGGGCATCGCCGCGGCGGCGTTCGCGCCGGCGGGCGCGCAGGGCGCCGACGCCAGGCCGCTGGTGAGCGTGGCCAGCTTCTTCCCGGGTAACGGCGCCGATGCGCTCGAACGCGCCGGCAAGGACGTCCACAGCGTCACTCACCGCTGCACCACGGTGCTGGCTGGCGGCGACTATCAGATGATGTCGGCCGAGGCCCCCAACGTGCCGCGCGACGAACTCAAAACCGCGATGCGCTGGCGCCTCAAGGACATCCTTGACTTTCCGGTCGACGATGCTACCTTCGACGTGCTCGACATTCCGCTCGATCCCAACGCGGCGGCACGCCCGCAGCAGAGCGTGTTCGCGGTGGCGGCGCGCAACGGTATCGTCAAGGCGCGCCAGCAGCTGTTCGCCGGCGCCAAGGTCAAGCTGGGCGCGATCGACATCCCCGAGATGGCCCAGCGTAACATCTCAAGGATGCTGGAGCGCGACGGCCGCGGCGTCGCCATGCTGTCCTTCGGCGAAGACGGCGGCTTGCTGACGGTGTCCTGGCGCGGCGAGCTCTACCTGTCGCGCCGCATCGACGTGACCCTGGCCCAGCTGCTCGAGCCGGACCATGAACGCAAGCTCCAGGCCTTCGACAAGATCACCCTCGAGCTGCAGCGCTCGCTCGACCATTTCGAGCGCCAGTTTTCCTTCATCAGCGTGGCCAGACTGGTGCTGGCCCCGACCGGCGCGACCGGCCTCGACGAATACCTGTCGAGCAATCTCTACACCCGCGTCGAGACGCTCGACCTGGCCGCGCTGTTCGACCTGGCCCAGGTGCCCGAACTGTTGGAGGCAAGGGCGCAGCAGCGCTTCTTCGTGGCGCTGGGCGCGGCCCTGCGCGATGCCGACCCGGCCGCCGCCGATGGAGGCGCGCTGCAGCAGATCAACCTGTTCAATGACCTGTTCGAGCAGAAGATCCAGCGCGTCACCGCGCGCACCATGGCGATCGGCAGCGGCGTGCTGGCGCTCGGCCTGGCCGGCGCCGCGGTCCACGCGAAGCTCGGCGTCGACCGCCTGCAGCGCGAGTTCGATACCAATGCGGCGCGCCAGGACCAGGTGCAGAAGCGCCTGGCCAGCGTCAACGCCGACTTCGCGCCGCGCCAGAAAGATGCGAGCCTGGACGCCGCGCTGCTCGATGCCAACGGCCAGCTCGATGCGCTGCACCGCGTGTCCGACACCATCAAGCGCGGCGACCTGGGCAACACCCAGGGCTATGCCGAATACTTCCGCGCACTGGCACGCCAGCGCGTCGAAGGCCTGTGGCTGACCGGGGTCAGCGTCGCCGGCGCCGGCCAGGAGATCGGCGTGCGCGGCCGCGCCATGGATCCGGCGCTGGTGCCGGGTTTCCTGGGCCGCCTGCGTAACGAGCCGGTCATGCAGGGCAAGCCGGTGGGCAGCCTGCAGATCGGCGAAGCTGCCGCCATCAAGGTGGCGGGCAAGGACGGCAGGGAGACGGCGACGCCGGCGCCGTATGTGGAATTCAGCCTGCAATCGACGCCGCAAGGCAAGCCAGGCGACACGAGCGCTTATGCGGCAGGAGGCCAGCCATGATGAAACAACGATGGCAAAGGCTGGCGGCGCGCGTCGACGCCCTGAACCAGCGCGAACGCGTGCTGGTGTTCGCCGCGGTGCTGGCGGGCGTGTTCTGCATCGCCCAATTCGCTGTGCTCGCGCCGCTGCAGGGCAAGCAGGACACGCTGCGCGGCCAGATCGCCCGGCAACACGATGCGATCGCCGCCATGAATGCCGAGATCGTGCACAAGCTGGAGCTGTCCCGGATCGACCCCGATGCGCCGCTGCGCGCGCGCCTGCAAGCCGTGCGCGGCGAGACCGAGCGCCTGGCTTCCGACTTGCGCGCGATGCAGCACGGCCTGGTGGCGCCCGAGCGCATCGCGCCGCTGCTGGAATCCATCCTGCGCGCCAACGGCCGCCTGAAACTGGTATCGGTGCGCACGCTGCCGGTCGATCCGCTCAGTGCCCTGGTCGACAAGGGCAAGGCTACTGCCGGTCTCGCTGCTGCCACGCCGGCCGCCGCCAGGACGCCCGAGCTGCTGTTCCGCCACGGCGTGGAGCTGAGCGCGCGCGGCAGCTACCTCGACATGGTCGACTACATGGCGGCGCTGGAAGCGCTGCCGACCCAGCTGTTCTGGGGCCGCGCCCAGCTCGACGTCGAAGAATACCCGACCGTGCGCCTTACGCTGACCCTGTACACCCTGAGCCTGGACGAGAAATGGATGAAGCTGTGAAGACCGCTGCCGCCCTCATGCTGGCGCTGGCCTGCGCCACCGCCGGCGCCCAGACGCTGCAGGATCCGACCCGCCCGCCCGCCAACATGACCGCCGCCGCCGGCATCGGCCAGAGCGCCGCTGCGTCCGGTCCGCAGCTGCAGACCGTGCTGGTCGGCCGCGCGCCCGGCGGGCGCCACCTCGCCGTGATCGACGGCGAGACCGTGCGCCCGGGCGACAATTTTCATGGTGCGCGCGTGGCGCGCATCGCCGACAACGAGGTTGAACTGGTACGCGGCCGCGAACGCCAGGTGCTGCGCCTGGCCCCCGCGGTGGCCGGCGGCATGTCGCCCGTACGCTCCACCCGAGGACAATAATGCACAAGACGATGATCCAGGCGGCCCTGACGGCCGGCGCCGCGCTGCTGCTGGCCGGCTGCCAGACCGCACCAAGCAACACGACCTACGACCAGATCCGCAAGGAGGTGGCCGACGTCAACGCCAGGCGTCCGCCGGCGGCGCCGGTCGACAGGGCCGTCGCCGACGCGCTGCTGCCGCCGTCCGCCGCGCTGGCGACCCAGCTGCCCAAGGCGCGCCCGGCGCTGGAGGAACGTTTCAACGTCTCCTTCAACAACGTGCCGGCGCAGCAGTTCTTCCGTTCGATCGTGTCCGGCACCCGCTACAACATCCTGGTGCATCCGGATGTCGGCGGCAGCATCACCGCCAACCTGAAAGACGTGACCCTGGCCGAGACCCTGGACGCGGTGCGCGAGATGTACGGCTACGACTACAGGATCGAAGGCACCCGCATCTCGATCAAGCCGCTGACCATGCAGACCAAGATGTTCCATGTGAACTACCTGGTCGGCAAGCGCCGCGGCAGCTCCAACCTGCGCGTGACCTCGACCTCGGTGTCGAACGCGGTCAACAGCCCGAACGGCAACGGCCAGAACGGGAACCAGGGCACGGGCAACCAGACCAACAACAACCAGAACCAGTACGGCAGCAACCCGGGGCAGGTCGAAAGCACCGACGTCAACACCAGCTCGGACAATGATTTCTGGGCCGACTTGAAGTCGGCGGTGGAAGCCATCGTCGGACCGAAAGAGGGCGGCCGCAACGTCGTCATCAGCCCGCAGTCGGGGGTGGTCGTGATCCGCGCCATGCCGGACGAATTGCGCAACGTCGACGCCTACCTCAAGGCGACCCAGCTGGCGGTCGACCGCCAGGTGATCCTGGAAGCCAAGATCATCGAGGTCGAGCTGAACGATAGCTACCAGACCGGCGTGAACTGGGCCTCGTTCGCCTCGATCCGCAGCGGCCACGACAACCGTGTCTCGGGCGGCATCATCGCGCCGGGCGCCTCGCTGTCGCCACTGCCATTCGGCGGCGGCCAGCCGGCCGTGATCTCGGATCCGCTTACCGGCCTGGCGGCCAGCAGCGGCTTCTCGCTGTCGAACGCGGCGGCATCGGCCGGGTCGATGTTCGGCCTCGCGGTCCAGACCAGCAACTTCGCCGCCCTGCTGTCCTTCCTCGAAACCCAGGGTACGGTGCACGTGCTGTCCAGCCCGCGCGTGGCGGCCATCAACAACCAGAAGGCCGTCCTGAAGATCGGCACCGACGAGTTCTACGTGACCGGCGTGACCACCACCACCGCGCTCTCTACCAGCAGCAACACCGTCACCCCGAGCGTTACCCTGCAGCCCTTCTTTTCGGGCGTGGTGCTCGACGTGACGCCGCAGATCGACGAGAAGGGCAACATCCTGCTGCACGTGCACCCGTCGGTGAGCCAGGTCTCGACCGTCAACAAGGACGTCAGCCTCGGTTCGGCCGGCAACCTGACGCTGCCGCTGGCGGCGTCGGCGACCTCGGAACTGGACAGCATCGTGCGCGGCACCAATGGCCAGGTGGTCGCGATCGGCGGCTTGATGCGCCAGTCCTCGACGGATGACAGCTCGAGCGTGCCGGGCGCCACCAACGTACCCGTGCTGAGCACCCTGTTCGGTGCCAAGAAGCGGGTCAACCAGAAGCGCGAGCTGGTGGTGCTGATCAAGCCGACCATTGTCGAAGGCATCAACAACTGGAACGACGACCTGCTCGACGCCAACCGCCGCATCGAGCAGCTCGATCCGCGCGCGCGAGGGATCCGCTGATGTACACGGCCCACTTCGGCCTGCGCGAGGCCCCGTTCGGGATCACGCCGGACACCAGCTTCTTCTTCGGCAGCCCGCATTCGCAGGAAGCCCTGAACACGCTGCTGGTGGCGGCGCGCGGCGGCGAGGGCTTCATCAAGATTACCGGCGAAGTCGGCACCGGCAAGACCCTGTTGTGCCGCAAGTTCATGGCCACGCTGGGTCCCGACTTCGTCACTGCCTACATCCCGAATCCCTACCTGGAGCCGCGCACCCTGATGCTGGCGCTGGCCGACGAGCTGGAAGTGCAGCTCGAACGCGAAGGTGACCAGCGCGCCGACCAGCATCGCATGCTCAAGGCGATCACCGACCGCCTGCTGCAGCTGGCCGGGCAGGGCAAGCACGTGCTGCTCTGCCTCGACGAAGCCCAGGCGATTCCGGTCGAGAGCCTGGAAGCGCTGCGCCTGCTGACCAACCTGGAAACCGAAAAGCGCAAGCTGCTGCAGATCGTGCTGTTCGGCCAGCCGGAACTGAACCGCAAGCTGGAACTGCAATCGATCCGCCAGCTGGCCCAGCGCATCACCTTTCACTATCACCTTGGCCCGCTCAGCCGCGACGACCTGGACTATTATGTGGCGCACCGGCTGCGCATCGCCGGCTGGAGCGGTGCCCGCCTGTTTTCCAGGACCGCCGTCAACCGCCTGTACCGCAGCAGCGGCGGCGTGCCGCGCCTGGTGAACATCCTGGCGCACAAGGCGCTGATGTTGTGCTACGGCGAGGGCAGGCAGCAGGTCGCCCACAGCCACGTGCTGGCGGCCGCGCGCGACACGCTGGCTACCGGCAAGCGCCGCATGTGGCCCTGGGTGGCCGCGGCGGGTGCGGCCACGGCCTGCCTGGCTGCCGGCATGGCGTGGGCACTGATTTGATGAGTCTGCGATGAGCCTGATTAACAAGATGCTGCAAGACCTCGACGCGCGCGGGACCGCGCCTGGCGAGGCGTTTCCTTCGCAAATCAAGCCGGTGGCGCCCGCGCCGCGCGGCCTGCGTCCGCGCGTGATTGCCGCGAGCGTGGCTGGCGCGTGTGTCGTTGTCGCGCTGGCGTGGTACGGGTGGGCGCAACGCCATGCACCGGGTGCGGCCGGCGCTGTCGCGACGCTTGCGCCGAACACCGTCAAGCCGGTACCGGCGGCCAAGGCGCCGCCGGAGATGACCAGTACGATCACCATGGAGCCTTCGGGAGCGCTTGCTGCATCGGCGCCTGTGCCTGTGTCTGTGCCTGTGCCTGTACCTGTGCCTGTGCCTGTGCCGGCGGTGGAGCCCGCGGCGCAGTTCGAGCGGGCCGCCGAGCCGCCACCGGCGTCACCGGCGCGCAAGGAAGCGGCGCCAGGCAAACGCAAATCGAGTGCAGCGGAAGAAGTGGCACGCACGGCGGTGACGGCCAAATCCGTGGCCCCCGTGGAGCCGGACAGCGAAGAAGCGCGCGCCGTGCGCCGTGCCCTGGTCCAGGAACTGGAAGCGCGCCAGGCGCGTCATCCGGCGGCCAAGCCGCGCCCGGCCGCCGCCCCGGTGGCGGGACGCGAACAGAGTGTGTCGCAACGCGCCGAAGGCGAATACCGGCGCGCGCTGTCCAGCATGCAGGACGGCCGTATGAGCGAGACCATCGGGTTCCTGGAGTCGGCACTGCGCATCGACCCCGGCCACGAAGCCGCGCGCCAGACCCTGGTCGGCCTGCTGATCGAAGCCAGGCAGCCGGACGAGGCGATCCGCCAGCTGCAATTCGGCCTGAGCCAGGACCCGCGCCAGCCGGCGCTGGCGATGCTGCTGGCACGCCTGCAGATCGAACGTGGCGGCAGCGGCATCGATACCCTGATGCGCACCTTGCCCTACGCCGGCGCCAACCCGGACTACCACGCCTTCCTGGCCGGCGCTCTGCAGCGCCAGCAGCGCCACCGCGAAGCCGCGGCCGAATACCTGGCCGCGCTGCGTGGCGCGCCTGCCAACGGCGTGTGGTGGATGGGGATGGGGATTTCGCTGCAGGCCGAGAAACGCAATGTCGAGGCGCTGGATGCTTTCAAGAAGGCGCAGGCGAGCGGGGTGCTGTCGGTGGAGCTGCAGGCGTTTGTGGAGCGGCAGATCAGGCAGTTGGGATAAGGCTCAGGGTAGCTATGCTATACCCGCGCCAAACGCTCCAGCGCCAGCTTGAGCGTCGCATCCTGCTTCGCAAAACAAAACCGCACGATCCCCGATTCCCGCGGCGCGCTGTAGAACGCCGACACGGGAATCGCCGCCACCTTGATCTCGCGCGTCAGCCACTGCGCAAATTCCGATTCGCCCACGTCCGAAATGCCGTCATAGCGCACGCACTGGAAATAAGTGCCATCGGCCGGCAACAGCGTGAAGCGCGTATCGGCCAAGCCGGCACGGAACAAATCGCGCTTGCGCTGATAAAAGGCCGGCAGCTCGAGATAAGGCGCCGGATCGCGCATGTAGCTGGCCAGGCCGTGCTGCATCGGCGTGTTCACCGAGAACACGTCGTACTGGTGGACCTTGCGGAATTCTACCATCAAGCCGGCCGGCGCGGCGACGTAGCCGATCTTCCAGCCGGTCACGTGGTAGGTCTTGCCGAAGCTGGAGACGACGAAGGCGCGTTCGGCCAGCACCGGGTGGCGGCTGGCCGAGGCGTGCCGCTCGCCGTCGTAGACCATGTGCTCGTAGACTTCGTCGGACAGCACCAGGATGTCGGTGCCGGCGACGATGTCCGCCAACGCGTCCAGATCGGCCGCGCGCAGGATCGAGCCGGTCGGGTTGTGCGGCGTGTTCAGCATGATCATGCGCGTGCGCGGCGTCACTGCGCCCGCCACCTGGTCCCAGGGCACGCTGTAGCCGGCGTCGCCTAGGCGCATCTGCACAGTCACCGGCACGCCGCCGGCCATCCGGATCGAGGGCAGGTAGCTGTCGTAGGCCGGCTCGATCACGATGACTTCGTCGCCCGGGTGCACCGCGCACAGGATGGCGGTGATGATGCCCTGGGTGGCGCCGGCCGTGACCGTGATTTCGGTGTCGACGTCGTAGCGGTGGCCGTACAGGGTGGCGATCTTGGCGGCGATGGCCTCGCGCAGCGGCGCGGCGCCGGCCATTGGCGGGTACTGGTTCAGTCCCGCGCGCATGGCCTCGTCCACCATGTCGAGCAGCTTCGGGTCGCAGCCGAAATCGGGGAAACCCTGGCCGAGGTTGACGGCGCCGTGTTCCGTCGCGAGGGCGGACATCAGGGTGAACACGGTGGTGCCGACGGCCGGCAGGCGCGATTGCAGGACGGGAGTGGTCATGGTGGCTGAACGCAGTTGATCGATGTGCTTATTCTAACGCGGCGGGCGCTTCGCTTTTGACCCAGGCCTCGGGCGGCATGATGCGGAACAGGCCTTCGCGCGCCGTGCGCCGCGCCAGCTTGAGCAGCGCCTTGTCCTTGGTGACGAGGATGGCGGCGCCAGCGTCGCGCGCCAGTTCCAGGAATTTCTGGTCGTCGCGGTCGCTGCAGACCGGCAGGCGCAGCGCTTTCGAATCGGGCGCCACCACGCGGATCAGGGCGTCGAAGCGCTCTGCCGCTTGCGGGCGCGAGCCGTCATCGAGGGGCAGGTGAGGGTAGTGCAGCACGATCCGGTATTCGTCGCGGCAATCGGCGCGCGTCACGGCCTGGACCGCGCCGCTTTCGAGGGCCGCCAGCAGCGGTGCCCAGCGCGGGTCATGGAATACGAACAGGTCGAGACAAACATTGGTATCTAGAACGATGGGTTTCGCTGGAGCAGGTATCATGTCATCAATTTTACAGGCTGCACCCCTATCACGACCATGCTGATTGTTCTGTCCCCCGCCAAATCGCTCGACCTCGATACGCCTCCCACCACCAGACATGCCACCACGCCGCGCTTCATCGACCACGCGGCCGAACTGATCGGGGTGTTGAAACCCTGGTCGCCGGCCCAGGTTGGCGAGCTGATGAGCATTTCCGACCAGCTGGCCGTGCTGAACGTGACCCGCTACGCCGACTGGCACCCGGATCATGGCAGCGCGCGCCAGGCGATCATGTCCTTCGACGGCGACGTCTACACCGGCCTCGACGCGCGCACCCTGCACGCCGACGGACTGGACTATGCGCAGCAGCGCGTACGCATCCTGTCCGGCCTGTATGGCCTGCTGCGTCCGCTGGACCGCATGCACCCCTACCGCCTGGAAATGGGCACGCGCCTGGCCAACCCGCGCGGCAAGGATTTGTATGCCTTCTGGGGGGAGCGCGTCACCGCCGCGCTGAACGCCGATGCCCTTGATGCGGGCGCCGGCGCCCTGGTCAACCTGGCTTCGGAAGAGTACTTCAAGTCGGTCAAGCCGAAGCTGCTGGAAGTGCCGGTGATCACGCCGGTATTCGAGGACTGGAAGAACGGCAAGTACAAGATCATTTCCTTCTTCGCCAAGCGGGCGCGCGGGAGGATGGCGCGCTATGCGGCGCAGAACGGGATCACCGATCCGGAGCAGCTGAAGGACTTCGACGTCGATGGCTATGCCTACGACGAGGCGGCGTCGAAGGAGAGGCAGTGGGTGTTCCGGCGCCGGCAAGAGGCCTGAACATGAAAAAGCCCCGGGGCCGCTGCCGGCACCCGGGGCTGTTCGCAGAGCGCGATTGAAAGCCGCTTATTGCAGCGCGTCTTTCGGCGACGGCTGCGGGCCCGACTTGGCCCAGAACTTCCACCACGCCGCATCGCCCTTGGCGTTCGGGTTCAGGAAGCGGCTGTCCGGGTAGTTCTTCTGGAAGATGCGCTGGGTGTCGTCGCGCAGGTCGAACATGCCCAGCTTGTCGTAGCTGCGGATCATGATGAACAGCGCTTCCTCGCGTGCGGTGGCTTCGCTGAACTGGGTCACGGCCGACTGGGCGCGGTTCAGCGCGGCCAGGTAGGCGCCGCGGCGGTAGTAATAGTTGGCGACGTGGACTTCGTAGGAAGCCATCGCGTTGATCAGGTAATTCAGGCGCGCGACCGAGTCCGGCGCATATTTACTGTTCGGGAACTTGTCGACCAGTTCCTTGAAGGCGGCGAAGGCTTCGCGCGTGGCTTTCGGGTCGCGTTCGGTCGGGTCCTGGGCATAGATGAAGCTCAGGAAGCCGATCTGGTCGTTGAAGTTGATCAGACCACGCAAGTAATACATGTAGTCGACGTTCGGGTGGTTCGGGTGCAGCTTGATGAAGCGTTCCACCGATGCCATCGCCTCGGCGGCGTCCTGCGCCTTGTAGTGGGCGTAGGCGATTTCCATCTGTGCCTGGGCAGCGTAAGTACCGAAGGGGTAGTTCGATTCCAGCTGTTGATACAGCTTGATCGCAGCCTCGTAGTGGCCGCCGGCCATTTCGTCCTTCGCGTCAGCGTATAATTTCGACGCTGACACGTTCTTGCTCTCGTCGGTGCGGTCTTTGAAGAGACCGCAAGCGGACAAACTGAGCATGGCGCAGGTCATGACCAATACAGACAATTTTTTTTGCATAGCTATTTGCAAGGAAGTTTTACCGAGCGGGACTGTGGACTTTCCACGGTTCCGAGAATCAACGAACAGCTGATTATAGCTGATGGGACTGACGTGATATTAAATGCTGCGCCGAATTCGGCGGAAATGATGATTGACACCGATTTGGACGACGAACTCGATGCCGAATTCCCGGTCGGGGCCGATGGTTTTGCGGGCGGCTTCGACGCGGAACCGATTACCCTGCAACTGAGCGCCGAGCACTGCGGCCAGCGTCTCGACAAGGTGGTCGCCGGCCTGGTGCCGCAGTTCTCGCGCAGCCGCCTGCAGCAATGGTTCGACGAAGGTCACATCACCGTCGACGGCAAGCCTGCCAAGGGCAAGGGCACGGCCTACGGCGACGAAACCGTGCTCGTGCTGCCGCAGCCGGCACCGGAAGACACCGCCTACAATGCGGAAGCGATGGCGCTGAACATCGTCTACGAAGACGAGGCTATCATGGTGATCAACAAGCCGGCAGGCCTGGTCGTGCACCCGGGTTCGGGCAACTGGTCCGGTACCTTGCTCAACGGCCTGCTGCATCACTGCCCGCAACTGGTGTCGGTGCCGCGCGCCGGCATCGTGCACCGCCTCGACAAGGACACCAGCGGCCTGATGGTGGTCGGCAAGACCCTGAAAGCCCAGACCGACCTGGTGCGCCAGCTGGCGGCGCGCACCGTCAAGCGCGAATACCTTGCGCTGGTGTGGGGCACGCCGCGCCTGTCGGGCACCATCGATTCGCCGATCAGCCGTCACCCGAAGGACCGCATCAAGATGGCGGTGTCGAACGCGCCTCTGGCGAAGCCGGCCATCACCCATTACGGATTGCTGGAAACCGGCGAGCTGGACCGCCGTCCGGTCAGCCTGGTGCAGTGCCGCCTGGAGACCGGGCGTACCCACCAGATCCGCGTCCACATGCAGCACCTGGGTTACGCGCTGGTCGGCGACACCGTGTACGGCAAGCCGCACCTGATGCCCTTCTTCCACCGCCAGGCCCTGCAGGCGCGCCGCCTGGGCCTGAGCCATCCGGCCACCGGCGAGCACATGGAGTGGGTGGTGCCCCTCGCGGAGGACTTTGCCGGGTTGCTGGAGCGCGCCGGGATCGAAGAGCCGGAAGCGGCCTGATGGCGGGGCTGGAAGGCTTGGTGATCCATCCCGACTGGCCCGACCTGCCGGCGAACGTCGGCGCGCTGGCCACCACCCGCAAGGGCGGCGTCAGCGCCGCGCCCTATGGCGACGGCGCGGGCGCCGGCGGCCTCAACCTGGGGTTGCACGTGGACGACTTGCCGGCGGCGGTGCGGGAAAACCGCGCCCGCCTGCAGGCGCTGCTACCGGGACATGCGGCATGGATCTCGCAGGTACACGGCGCCGACGTGGTCGATGCCAGCCTGGTCCAGCCGGGTGCGCCGGTACAGACCGGCGACGCCAGTGTCGCCACCACCCCGGCGGCCATCTGCGCCATCCTCACCGCCGATTGCCTGCCCGTGCTGTTTGCCGATTTGGACGGCAAGGTGGTGGGCGCCGCCCACGCGGGCTGGCGCGGGCTGGCCGGCGGCGTGCTCGGGGCCACGCTGGCCGCCATGCGCGCGGCCGGGGCAGGGGAGATCACGGCCTGGCTGGGGCCGGCCATCGGTCCCGACGCCTTCGAGGTCGGGGCCGACGTGCGCGCCGCCTTCGAGGCCGCGCTGCCGGGTGAGGCGGCCGCTGCCTTCAAACCTTATCCCGGGCGCGAAGGCAAATTCCTGGCCAATATTTATATGCTGGCACGCCAGATGCTGGCGCGGGGAGGCGTCACCCGCGTCCACGGCGGCGATCGTTGCACCTTCAGCGAAGCGGACACGTTTTATTCCTACCGGCGCGATCGCGTCACCGGACGCCAGGCAAGTTTGATCTGGCTCAAATGAATCGCGGTGCCTGGCGCCGATACTCGTCAGCCTTCCGGCGGGCGCGTGTCGTCGGCGCCGGGCCGGGCATCCTGCTGCGCTTTATGTTCAGAATCCGGCCGTTGCGGGCGCCGCAAGCGCACTCCGCCGAGATATAAAACGAGCGATAATGGCAGCACGCCGTAACCGAATAAAGTCATAATGCCCCCAACCACGCTGGGCTCGGTCGCCGCCATGAGGGTCACGACATACATCCATCCTATGGCCACGATCCACATGTAAAGCCTCCGTGTTGGTCAATCACCGATTCTAAAACAATGGACACCGCTATGAATACGCCTGATGCCGCTTCCTGGATGTCACAGTTTGCCGATCCCAACGCCTGGCAAGCGTGGATGAAGCTGCCCGAGAACGGCCTGATGGGGATGGGCGACGCGTTCAACAATGCGATGAGTGGCGCGCTAAACGGTGCCTTGGGCGGCACGATGGGTGGTGCGATGGGTTCATTTGGTGGCCTGGGTACCCAGGCCGGCCTGGTCACCCGCCTGCTTGGCGACGTCGGCGCCGGCCTGGCGCCGGCCAGGCTGGACGCGCTGCGCAACGATTACCTGCAGAAGGCGGCGCGCCTGTGGCAGGACGTCATGAGCGGCAAGACGCCCGGCTTCCAGGACAAGCGCTTTTCGGCGCCGGAATGGAGCGCCAATCCGATGACCGCCTTCAGCGTAGCCTCCTATCTGCTGAATTCTGAATTCCTGATGGCGCTGGCCGAAGCGGTCGAGGTCGCGCCGCGCGAAAAGCAGAAGATCCGCTTTGCGGTGCAGCAGATGGTCGATGCTCTCTCTCCGGCCAACTTCCTGGCGACCAACCCGGAAGCCCAGCAGAAGGTCATTGACACCAAGGGCGAAAGCCTGACCAAGGGCTTGCAGAACATGCTGCTCGACATGCAGAAGGGCCGCATCTCGCAGTCGGACGAATCCGCCTTCGAAGTCGGCCGCAACGTCGGCGTGACTCCCGGCAGCGTGGTGTTCGAAAACGAGCTGTTCCAGCTGATCCAGTACACGCCGACCACGCCCACGGTGCACGCCGTGCCGCTGCTGATGGTGCCGCCCTGTATCAACAAGTTCTACATCCTCGACCTGCAGCCGGAAAACTCCCTGGTGCGCTATATGGTGGAGCAGGGCAATACGGTGTTCATGGTGTCCTGGCGTAATCCTGACAAAACCATGGGCAATGTCACCTGGGACGATTACGTGGAAAAAGGCGCGATCGAAGCCCTGGGCGTGGCGCGTGCGATCTCCGGCCAGGACAAGGTCAACGTGTTCGGATTCTGCGTGGGCGGCACCATCGCCGCCGCCGCGCTGGCGGTCGAGGCGGCACGTGGGCGCAAGCCGGCCGCGAGCCTGAGCCTGTTCACGACACTGCTCGACTTTGCCGACACCGGCGTGCTCGACGTCTTCGTCGATGAAACCCAGGTTGCGCTGCGCGAGCAGACGCTGGCACGCGGCGGCCTGATGCCGGGCCGCGACCTGGCCACTACCTTCTCTTCCTTGCGCCCGAACGACCTGGTCTGGAATTACGTCCAGCAGAACTATCTGAAGGGCAAGACACCGCCGGCCTTTGATTTGCTGTACTGGAATGCCGACAGCACCAATCTGCCGGGCCCGATGTACTGCTGGTACCTGCGCAACACTTATCTGGAAAACAAGCTGAAGGTGCCGGGCGCGCTGAGCGTCAGTGGCGTGCCGGTCGACCTCGGCCTGATCGATTGCCCGACCTTCATCTACGGTTCGCGCGAAGACCACATCGTGCCCTGGGACGCCGCGTTTGCCTCGATGGGCCTGCTGAATCCGAAGAAGCCCAGGCTCAACCGTTTCGTGCTGGGCGCGTCCGGCCATATCGCCGGGGTGATCAATCCGGCGTCCAAGAACAAGCGCAGCCACTGGGTGTTCGAAGGGGGCAATGGCAAGGGGGGGCGTCCGAAGGGCGCGGCCGATTGGCTGGCCGGCGCCACGGAAAAGAAGGGCAGCTGGTGGCCGGAGTGGGCCAAATTCCTGGCCGAGAATGGCGGCGACGAGATCGCGGCGCCGGCCGCAGCCGGCGGCGCCGGCCATGCGCCAATCGAAGCGGCACCGGGACGCTATGTGAAAGCGCGCGGCGACTGAATCTACTGCCGAGCTAGAGAGTTGGCGATAAAGTCGGGCAACTTACTTGTGGAAGAATTTAGTTGCTCGATGAATAATTGCTGCACCTGCGTTCGCAACGTGGTATTTTTAACGAGTATCCTCTTGGAATCGGAGACACCACGGGCTCCCCGTGGCCGTATAAGAAAGCGCAAGGCGCAACCCAGTGTCGTAATCAAATGGCGCAAAACATGGAACATGAGATGAGTAGTGCAAAGAAAAGCAGCGAACGCCTGATCAAGAAATACCCGAACCGCCGGCTATACGACACCCAGACCAGCTCCTACATCACCTTGGCCGATGTGAAACAGCTGGTGCTCGACGCCGACGACTTCACGGTGGTCGATGCCAAGAGCAACGAAGACCTGACCCGCAGCATCCTCCTGCAGATCATCCTGGAAGAGGAATCCCACGGCGTGCCGATGTTTTCGAGCAGCGTGCTATCCCAGATCATCCGTTACTATGGCCACGCGATGCAGGGCATGATGGGTTCCTACCTGGAAAAGAACGTGCAAGCCTTTACCGACATCCAGACCAAATTCGTCGGATCGACCACCGGTGCCCTCGAAGGCAAGCCTTTGAGCACGGAAATGTGGACGCAGTTCATGAACATCCAGGGCCCGATGATGCAGGGCATGATGAACAACTACATCGACCAGAGCAAGAATTTGTTCCTCCAGATGCAGGAGCAGATGCAGAGCCAGAGCAAGGCGATGTTCGGCGTGTTTCCGTTTGTGACGCCTCAGCCGCCGGAGAAAAAGTAAGCAGCACGCGTCGTTCCCGCCTCCGCGGGAACGACGTGCTGAAGTGGCGTGACAAGGTCACTGTTACCGATCCACCGCATTTCGACCCTGCCTTTCTCCTTCTGGTCCCACTTGCTGTAAAATCGCGGATTGCCCAGAATTTTCTCCGCACTCCACATGCCCGAACTCCGCCGCAATCCGCTCCCCGTAACCGCCAACGACGCCGATACCGCCGTGCTTGACGCCCCGGCCCCGGTCGCGATCCCGCCGGCCGTCCTGACGCCAGGCGCGCCCGCGCCCAAGGTCGGCTTCGTGTCGCTCGGCTGCCCCAAGGCGCTGGTCGATTCCGAGCAGATCCTGACCCAGCTGCGCGCCGAAGGCTACGAGACCGCCAAGTCCTATGCTGGCGCCGACCTGGTGATCGTCAACACCTGCGGCTTCATCGATGCCGCCGTGCAGGAATCGCTGGATGCGATCGGCGAAGCGCTGGCCGAGAACGGCAAAGTGATCGTCACCGGCTGCCTCGGCGCCAAGAAGGATGCCGCGGGCGAGGACATCATCACCAAGGTGCACCCGAAGGTGCTGGCCGTGACCGGTCCGCACGCCGTGACCGAGGTGATGGCATCGGTACATCTGCACTTGCCGAAGCCCTACGAGCCTTTCGTCGATCTGGTGCCGGACCACGGCGTCAAGCTGACGCCGAAACACTACGCGTACCTGAAGATTTCCGAGGGTTGCAACCACCGCTGCAGCTTCTGCATCATCCCGTCGATGCGCGGGGACCTGGTCTCGCGTCCGGTCCACGAAGTGCTGCAGGAAGCCGAGAATTTGTTCAAGGCGGGCGTCAAGGAATTGCTGGTGATTTCGCAAGATACCAGCGCCTATGGCGTCGACGTCAAGTTCCGCACCGGCTTCTGGCAAGGCCGCCCGGTCAAGACCCACCTGACTCAGCTGACCGAAGAGCTGGGCAAGATGGCAAAGCAGTACGGCGCCTGGGTGCGCATGCACTATGTCTACCCGTATCCGCACGTCGACCAGGTGATTCCGCTGATGGGCGAGAACGTCGTGCCTTACCTCGACATTCCGCTGCAGCACGCCCACCCGGACGTCCTGAAGCGCATGAAGCGTCCGGCCAGCGGCGAAAAGAACCTGGACCGCATCCTGGCATGGCGCAGGATGAACCCGGACCTGGTGATCCGCTCGACCTTCATCGCCGGCTTCCCGGGCGAAACCGAAGAAGAGTTCGAATACCTGCTGGATTTCCTGCGCGAAGCCCAGATCGACCGTCTCGGCTGCTTCGCCTACTCGCCGGTGGAAGGCGCCACCGCCAACGAAATCGCCAACCCGGTGCCGGAAGCCGTGCGCGAAGAACGCCGCGCCCGCGTGATGCTGCTGCAGGAAGAGATTTCGCTGAAGCGCATGCAGGCCAAGGTCGGCAAAACGATCCGCGTGCTGGTGGATGAAGTCGGCGCGCGCGAAGCGATCGGCCGCTCGGCGGCGGATGCGCCGGAAATCGATGGCGTGGTGCATATCAAGCGTGCGCTGGCGCCTGGCAAGGCCAGGCCGACTGTCGGTGAGTTCATCGATGTCGTCGTGACCAGGGCCGATGCGCACGATTTGTGGGCGACCGTGGCTTAAAAGTCAAAGTACGATATCAGGTAGTGCGTCGTTCCCGCCTCTGCGGGAACGACGTTTTACGCCGGCAGTAAGGTTTTACGCTAGCGGTCATTCGCAGAGGGGAGCACGCACCGTGACCAAAAAATCCATCCAGACCCAACTGATCCGCAGCGACTACCGCGCCCCCGCCGGCTTCGACGCCTACCCCACGGCCATCCACCACGCCTCCACCGTCCTGTTCAAGGACGTGGCCGGCATGCGCTCGGGCGACTGGAAGAACAAGAACGCCTACACCTACGGCCTGCACGGCACCCCGACCACCTTCACGCTGGAAGCGCGGCTGGCAAACATCGAGGGTGGCAATCACTGCCTGCTGGCGCCGTCCGGCCTGGCCGCGATCGCGATGATCAACCTGGCGCTGCTCAAGACCGGCGACGACCTGCTGCTGCCGGAAAACGTTTACAACCCGAACCGCGAACTGGGGCGCTGGCTGAGCAGCGACTTCGGCATCAGCGCGCGCTTCTACGACCCGATGGTCGGCGCCGGCATCGCGGAACTGATCCAGCCGAACACGAAACTGGTCTGGACCGAGGCGCCGGGCTCGGTGTCGATGGAAGTGCCGGACCTGCCGGCGATCTGCGCCGCCGCCCATGCGCGCGGGGTGCCGGTGGCGCTCGACAATACCTGGGCCGCCGGCCTGGCCCTGCGCGGCTTCGACGTCGGCGCCGACGTCGTGATGCAGGCGCTGACCAAGTACCAGTCCGGCGGGTCGGACGTGCTGATGGGCGCGGTGATCACGCGCGACCGCGAGCTCAACGACCGCATCGCCGCCAGCCACATGCGGCTGGGCATGGGCGTCGGCGCCGACGACGCCTACCTGGTGCTGCGCGGCCTGGAAACCATGAAGCTGCGCTTCGACGCCCACGACGCGGCCGCGCGCAAAGTCGCCGCCTGGCTGCAGGGGCGTCCGGAAATAACGAAGGTGCTGCATCCGGCCTTCGAGGACTGTCCCGGCCATGCCAACTGGAAGCGCGACTTCAAGGGCGCTGGCGGCCTGTTCTCGGTGCTGTTCGATCCGAAGTACAGCGAAGAACAGACTGATCGCTTCGTCGATAGCCTGACCCTGTTCGGCATCGGCTTCAGCTGGGGCGGCACGCACAGCCTGGCGGTGCCTTACCGCGTCCAGGACATGCGCCGCGACTGGCAGGACCAGGGCATCCTGGTGCGCTTCAACATCGGACTGGAAGCGGCCGACGACCTGATCGCCGACCTCGAGCAGGCCCTGGTCCGGCTCTGAACTTACACCGGCATCGGCTTGTTGTTGTTCAGGTCCATGAAGCCGCGGATGATGCGGTAAGCCATCCACAGCCAGGCCAGGCCCCAGATCGCCCAGGCGATCGGGATGCCGATGAAGGTGAAGAACAGCACGGTCGCGATGACGAACCAGATCGCATACCACCAGAACGAGCGGATCATCCACGTATGGTGGCTGTAGACCAGCGTGCCGGCGGTGTTGGGGCGCTTCACGTAATTGACGATCAGCACCAGGATCGACAGCATGCCGGCCGAAAAGAAGAAGGTGAGCGCGTGGGCAATGTAGAGGATGCGCGCAAACTGCTTGGCATCCTCGACGCCGCGTTCATAGACGAGTTCCTGGGACATCCTGTCCTCCGTAATATCAATTGTCCGAACGATAACCTATTCGCGTTTCAAATGGCGCGCGCACGGGACCGTATTTGTGACATTGTCCATGCCGTGATGCTGCCCGCATCCATGGCGCCGGCCTGGCGCGCCAGTTCGCGGCCGTCCTGGAACAGCGCCAGCGTCGGAATGCTGCGGATGCCGAAGCGGGCCGCCAGGTCCTGCGACGCTTCGGTATCGACTTTCAGCAGGCGCACCTGCGGCTCCAGGCGGCCGGCTGCCTGCTGGTAGGCCGGCGCCATCATCTTGCACGGACCGCACCAGGCGGCCCAGAAATCGACCAGCACCGGAATACCGTTGCGGACGATGTGTTTCTCGAAGCGGGCGCTGCTCACGTCCAGCGGCTGGCCTGTGAACAGTGTCTTGCCGCATTTGCCGCAGACCGGCTGGTCGGCCAGGCGTTCCCCGGCGACACGGTTGACGGCGTCGCAATGCGGACAGACGATATGAAAAGGATCGGCCATGCTTGACTCCTTAATATTGGCGATGCACTTATTTTAAGACTCCGGTGCCCGTCGTGCGACGTCGACAACACCTTTCGTCATAGAATCGGCTTCCGGGCGCTTGCCCCATAGATGACATCAGATGAGCGATTTGCAACCCACGAGCCCCGGCGCCCGCCTGATCGGTTGCGCCGGCTGGAGCATCCACAAAGACGCGGCGGGCGCCTTTCCGGAAGAAGGCAGCCACCTCGTACGCTACGCCCAGGTGTTTCCCGCCGTCGAGATCAATTCCTCCTTTTATCGCCCGCACAAGCCCGAAACTTATGCGCGCTGGGGCGACAGCGTGCCGGACGCTTTCCGGTTTTCGGTCAAGCTGCCGCGCGCCATCACCCACGAAGCGCGCCTGCGCGACGCTGACGCGCTGCTCGACCGTTTTGCCCTGGAGACCGGCTCGCTCGGCGACAAGCTCGGCTGCGTGCTGGTGCAGCTGCCGCCGCGCGGGGTGTTCGACGAAGAGACGGCCGGCGAGTTCCTGCCGCGCCTGCGCGCGCGTTTCGGCTGCATGCTGGCGCTGGAAGCGCGCCACCCGACCTGGTTCGGCGACGCCGCTACGGCCTTGCTGGAACAGCATGCCGTGACGCGGGTGATGGCCGATCCGCCGGCCGGCCAGCCGGGCCCGCACGTGGCGACCACTGGCGCGACTTATATCCGCCTGCATGGCACCCCTAAAATCTATTACTCCAGTTATCCGCACGACTTCCTTGCGCGGGTCGAGCGCCAGATCGAGAAACGCCGGGCCGGCGGCGACGACGCCTGGTGCATCTTCGATAATACGGCGGCCTTTGCCGCGGTGCCGAATGCACTCGAGGTCTTGCGCGGCATTGCTAAAGACGCGGCTGCGGACGATGCTGCCGCGGCATGAACGTCCATGGTCAGCGCCACCTTCCGCTTTTATGACGCGCTGAACGATTTCCTGGCGCGCGAACGGCGCGGGGCCGAATTCCTTGCGCCTTGCGCGCGCGACGCCACGACCAAGCACATGATCGAGGCCCTCGGCGTGCCGCACACGGAGGTCGAACTGATCCTGGTGAATGGCGAATCGAGCGGGCTGGAGCGGATACTGGAAGAGGGCGACCGGGTGGCGGTCTACCCGCGTTTTTCGCGCCTGGATGTGGCACCTGTGCTGCGCCTGCCGCAACAACCGCCGGGGCGCCTGCGTTTTGTCGCCGATGCCCACCTGGGCGGCCTCGCGCGCCTGTTGAGAATGGCAGGGTTCGACACCATCTATCGCAATACCATAGCCGACGCCGAGATCGAAACGCTGGCCATCGAGCAGGACCGCATCGTGCTGACGCGCGACCGCGAACTGCTCAAGCGCCGCGGCGTCGGGTTCGGCTGCTATGTGCGGACCTTGCACGCTCAGGAGCAGTTGAGCGAAGTGTTTGATCGCTATGGCCTGGCCGAGCGCGCCCGGCCATTCACCTTGTGCCTGCACTGCAACGCGTCGCTGCGCAGCGTGGCGAAGGACGAGGTGCTGGAGCGCCTGCCGCCGGCGGTACGAGAATCGCAAGACCAATTTACCGTGTGCGATTGTTGCGGGCGTGTCTTCTGGAAAGGCTCGCACTGGAAACGGATGGCAGGCATGCTCGAGGCGGCCATGGACAATGATCAACTGCTTGCGCCAGGGGGCGACAACTGATGTACACTCGATTTTTCGAAGGCGGCAGGCCGGCCTTGGCGTTCTTGACAGCGTGATTCCATGTTGCAACAAGTTCACATACCGATTCGTACCGAATGCCCGCCCGGCGCCTGCATCTGCGAGCGCGAGATCCTGCTGGCCGATCCCGGCGCCGACTTGCGTCCGCTGCGCCTGACGCGCACGGAAGAAGAGCGCCTGCTGGAGCGCATCGACCGCGTCGGCAGCTACGACGAACTGAGGGCCTTGCAGGCCCGCATCCGCGCCAACCTGGGCGTCGAACTGCGCATCGCGCCCAGCCCGAAAGAGGTGCGCTCCAACCGCGGCATCCTGATCGTGCTGGAAGACCGTCCCGGCTTGTGCAAGAAAGTACGCCAGTCGGTGCCGGCGGCACTGCGCCGCGTGCTCGACCGTCATCCGGAAATCACTTACGCCATTCTCGACGCGCACGGTTTGTTCGGATTCGAAGCCGACTGAGCTCACCGGTGGCGCGCACCGCCATCGGCCCGGCATGCAGGCATGGCCCGCATTTGGGAGGAGATGATGGAAAAGCAAACACATGGCCTGGCGACAGGCCTTCTGATGTCGCTGGCGACTGCGGCCACCTTATCCGGCTGTGCGGTGTACGCACCGCCATATACAGCCTACGATGCGGCGCCGGTGATCGCGCCCTATTATGCAAATCCCTATGCGTACGGCGATGGCTACGGTTACGGTTACGGTCGTCCGGCTTATGTCGGGCCGCCCGCCACGCTGAATTTCGGCTACTACCACCGCAGCTACCGCGGCGGCTGGGATGGCCACCGGGGGCATGGCTGGCGTGGCAGTCCTGGCTGGCGTGCCCCCGGTGGACGCGCGCCGGGCCGGAGCGGCGCGCATGGCGGGCGGGGCGGCTATCGAGGCGGTGGACACGGGCGGCGCTGAGGGCGGCAGAAAAAAACAGCCGGGTTCAAGCGCATCATCGAGAAGTTTTGATAATATTTACATATTATTAATACTTGCGATGGAGCCTGACGATGAAACACGTTTTGCTTGCCGGCCTTGCTGGCATGCTGCTGGCCGGGTGTTCTTCCATGCGCCAGTTGGACGACGATGCCCCGGGTCCGTCCGGGGAGGAATCGGTGGTCATCCTTGGCATGCATGATGCGGAAGATCAGGTATTCATTTTCCCCGGCACGGTCGGGGCAGACGGCAGCTTCGTCACCGACCCCATGCGTATGGCGACCGTCGCGGGCAAGCCCAGGAATGGCTATCTGGTCGGCAAAGCGCGGGCCGGCGATGTCATCGCGATCACGACGGTGCGCTTCGATGCCCACCCGGGCAAGTTTTCCGGCACCGAGGAGTTCAGGTTCTGCAAAGGCGAGAAAACCATGGTGTTCAAGGTCCCGCAGGGCAAGGTCGCTTATCTCGGCTCGGTCGAATATCGTTTCGTGGACCGCAACATGAACATCCTCTACACGGTGGAACTGGATCAGGCGCAACGCTACATCGATTCGACTTTCCCTGCGTTGAAGGGCAAGGTCGAGCACATTGCGCCGGACTTCAGGACACTAGGCGGACCGTGCTTTCCGAAGACTTATATTCCGATCTACATTACCCGCTGAAGCCTTGGGCGCCGCCCGGTGCCCGGCACGGACCCACGCCGGCGTGAAGGCGTGATCGTGGGGCCGATTCAGTCGTGCGCCAGCAGCAGCGACACGTATAGCAGCAGGCGGTCCTCGCTGCGTACCAGGTCGAGCCCGGTCAAGCCTTCGATACGGCGCAGGCGATAATCGAGGGTGTTGCGGTGGATGTGCAGGGCGTTGGCGGTGGCGGCCGAGCTTTCGTCGCAGGCGAACCAGGTCTGCAGGGTGCGCAGCAGCGACGCGGCATTGCGCTCGCCGGTCAGCCGTGCCAGCGGGCGGCGCAGTTCCTGTGCTTGCCAGCCGGCGTCCAGCCCTGACAACAGCACCGGCAGCGCCACGCCATAGTAACTGTACAGCTGCCGGCCAGGATCGCGGTGCCGGCCGATGCGCGCGGCCGTCCGGGCACTCTGGTAAGACACCGCCGCCGCGTCGATCCCGCCAGAGGCCAGGCCCATGGTTAATGTGACGGGGAGCGCCGTCAACTCCTGCAGCAGTGACGCCAGCGCACCCTGGCGCCGCGCCAGCGCCCGGGTGCGCTCTCCTTCGCGGGCGTCGGCTTCGAAGGCGTCCAGCAACACCAGTTCGTGCGGGCCGGCGGTGGCGCTGAGCAGGGCCGGCTGGCGCGCCAGCAGGGCCAGTTGCAGGCGCTGCAGTTCGGCCAGGGCCTCGTCATCAGGCAGGCCGGCATGCGGCAGCTCGAGCAGGAACACCACCTGCATGCGCTTGAAATCCACGCCCAGGCGCCGGCCCCAGGCTTCCAGGTCGGGACGGGTCCCGGCATCCGGCCGGATCAGGTTCAGCACGAAGGCTTCGCGGTAGCGGCTGTCGCGCTGCAGCTCGCCGGCGAGGCTGGCCTGTTCCAGGATCATCTCGGCCGTCAGGCGGACCAGTTCGCCGAACTGGCGCACCGCGTCGGGAGCGCCGCTCAGGCCGACCGCACCGCACAGGCGGCCGCCCACCACCAGCGGCAGGTTGATGCCGGGACGGGCACCGTGCATCAGGCGGCTCGACGCCGCATCCACCTCGACCGTGGCGCGACGTGTCAGGGCCAGCAGGGCGCCGTCGTGCAATTCGCCGACGCGGGCCGTGTCGCCGCTGGCCAGGATCACGCCGCGCGCATCCATCACGTTGACGTTGAACGGAATGATGCGCATGGTGCGCGCGACGATGTCCTGGGCCAGGTGGGTGCTGAGTTCGATCATGCCCGTCATTCTCGGCGATCGCGGCCATTGTGCCAAGCGCCGAACTGCTGCTTCAGCTTGCCGCGCAGTGGAGACAAGACTTATGCATGTGCCCAAAAGCATGGCGAAAAATCATGACGCCGGTCGTGCCGTGCGCCGACGCGTTGCGCCGCCGCTTTGGTCATAATGCAGGCTGCCGTCAGTGACTTATCGCGGACATCACGGAGACAAATATGAGCAAGAGCATGAGCGCCGCCCAGCCGGCAGGCGGATTCGCCGATCCCGGCATCCTGGAGCGCGGCTACCGCAAGGCCACCTGGCGCCTGATCCCCTTCATCTTCATCTGTTACCTGTTCAACTACCTGGACCGCGTCAACGTCGGCTTTGCCAAGCTGGAGATGCTCGACGCATTGAAGCTGAGCGAAACCGTGTACGGCCTCGGCGCCGGCATCTTCTTCGTCGGGTACGTCACCAGCGGCATCCCGAGCAACCTGATCCTGCACAAGCTGGGCGCGCGGCGCTGGATCGCCATCATGATGATCCTGTGGGGCGGCCTGTCGGCGGCCATGATGTTCGTCCACAGCGCCACCTCCTTCTACGCGCTGCGCTTCCTCACCGGCGTGGCCGAGGCCGGCTTCTTCCCCGGCATGGTCTTCTATTTCACGAACTGGTTCCCGGCCCAGAAGCGCGGCCAGGTGATGGCGCTGTTCATGTCGGCGATTCCCGTGTCCGGCCTGATCGGGGGCCCGCTGTCGGGCTGGATGCTGAGCCACTTCCAGACCGGGCAGGGCGGCCTGGCCGGCTGGCAGTGGCTGTTCCTGCTGCAGGGCTTGCCGACCGTGGTGCTGGGCGTGGCCGTCTTCTTTTACCTGTCCGATGGCCTGCGCCAGGCCAGGTGGCTGAGCGCCGACGAAAAGGCGGCGATGCAGGCCGCCCTCGACGCCGACGAACAGGGCCGCCGCGCCAGCACCCATGCCGTCCACTCTTTCGCGCAAGTGCTGCGCAACGGGCACGTGTGGATGCTGGGCCTGGTCTATTTCAGCATCCAGATGGGCGTGTACGCGATCAACTTCTGGCTGCCCTCGATCATCAAGGCGCTCGGCTTCAACAGTGCCACCACGGTCGGCTGGCTGAGCGCCTTGCCCTATCTGTTCGCCGGCATCTTCATGGTGATCGTGGGCCGCTCGGCCGACGCCCGGCGCGAACGCCGCTGGCACTTGTCGGTGCCGATGCTGATGGCGCTCGTCGGCCTGATGCTGGCCGCCCACTTTTCCAACAACGTGCTGCTCGTGATGATCGGCCTGACCCTGGCCACCATGGGGGCGCTGACCGGCTTGCCGATGTTCTGGCCGCTGCCGGCGGCCTTCCTCGGTAGTGCGGCCGCGGCCGGCGGCCTGGCCCTGATCAATTCGCTGGGCCAGGTGGCCGGCTTCGTCAGCCCCTTCCTGGTCGGCTGGATCAAGGACCAGACCGGCAGCACCGACGTCGCCCTCTACATCCTGTCCAGCGTGCTGCTGGTCGGTGCGCTGCTGGTGATGCTGGTGCCGGCGCGCCTGGTGAATCGATAAGCGTCAGGGAGACTCTTCATGAAAATCGTGATCGCGCCCGATTCGTTCAAGGAAAGCCTGTCGGCCCTGCAGGTGGCCGCCGCCATCGAGGCCGGCATGCGCGAAGTGTTCCCGGATGCCGTGTACGTGAAAGTGCCGGTCGCCGACGGCGGTGAGGGCACGGTGCAGGCGATGATCGATGCCACCGGCGGCGCGCGCATCGAGGCCCGCGTCACCGGGCCGATGGGCGAGCAGGTCGACGCATTCTACGGCCGCACCGGCGACGCCGGGGATGCGCCCACGGCGGTCATCGAAATGGCCGCCGCCAGCGGCCTGGAACTGGTGCCGCCGGGCTGGCGCGACCCGCGCGTGGCCACCAGCCGCGGCACCGGCGAATTGATCCTGCACGCCCTCGACGCCGGCAGCCGCCGCTTCGTGCTCGGCGTGGGCGGCAGCGCCACCAACGACGGCGGCGCCGGCATGCTGCAGGCGCTGGGCGTGCGCCTGCTGGATGCAGACGGTGTCGACATCGGCTGCGGCGGCGGCGCACTGGCGCGACTGGCGCGCATCGACGCGTCCGGCCTCGATGCCCGCATCCTCGACAGCGAATTCCACATCGCCTGCGACGTCAGCAATCCACTGACGGGTCCGCGCGGCGCCTCCGCCATCTTCGGCCCGCAAAAGGGCGCGACGCCGGCGATGGTCGAGCAGCTGGATGCGAACCTGGCCCACTACGCCGATGTGGTGGCACGCGACGTCGGCCGCGACGAGCGGGACATGGCGGGCGCGGGCGCCGGCGGCGGCATCGCACTGGCGATGGTGGTGTTCCTGCGCGGCCGCCTGCGGCCCGGCATCGAGATCGTCACCGAAGCGGTGAAACTGGACGGCGCCGTGCGCGGCGCCGACCTGGTGATCACGGGCGAGGGCCGCATCGACAGCCAGACCGTGAACGGCAAGACGCCGATGGGCGTGGCGCGCGTGGCCCATGCCGCCGGCGTGCCGGTGATCGCCATCGGCGGCGGACTGGCGCCGGATGCCGCGGCCGTGCATGCGCATGGCATCGATGCGGTGTTCGCGGCGGTGAGCCGGCCGTGTACGGTGGCGGAGGCGCTGGCGGCGGCTGAACAGAATGTGCGTTCGGCGGCGCGGAATATCGCGGCGGCCTTGCGGCTTGGTGCGGGGATCGGATTGGGTTGAGGGCGCGCGGCTGGCAGGCCGCGATGCCGCACCGAGGAATCCAGCGCGACCGGTCACTTGTCCCGATCCCGATCCATCCGCGCCAGCACCGCCGTCATCAACCTGGCGATATCCTTGCGCACCAGGCTTGTGCCGATCAGCGCCGGTACATAGAAGCCGGGCTGGGTGTCGGCGTGGTACGGCACCCTGGTGCCGCCGCTGTCCAGCTGCCGTCGCGCAGCTTGATCATGCCGGAGATAGCGCGCATGGTGGTGGTCTTGCCGGCGCCGTTGGAGCCGATCAGCGTGACCAGTTTGCCGGTCGGGACTTCCAGCGAGATGCCGTGCGGGACGTCAACCTTGCCGTAGGCGGCGTGCAGGTTCTGGATGCTCAACATGGGCCGCTCCTCAGGCGGCGGCGGAGGTGGACGATACGCCCGCGCCGCCCAGATAGGTTCGATGACTTTCGGGTCGGCCTGCACGCGCGCGGGCGTGCCTTCCGCGATCTTCTGGCAAAAATCGAGCACGGTGACGGTGTCCGAACCCGCCATCACCACGTCCATGTGGTGTTCGATCAGGACGGGACAGAACGAAAAAAAAGGCCGCGCCAGTGGCGCAGCCTTTTCATCAAAAGCAAACCGGACTGGCCGGCGCTTAACGGTGGCGTCCGCCGCGGAAGCCGCCGCGGTATCCACCGTGATAGCCGCCACGGTAACCATGGCCCCAGTTGCTCCAGCCGAAGTTCAGCCCGATCGAGACCGGCGGATACCAGAACGGATCGTAGTAGGGCGCGGGCGCGTACACTGGCGTCGGCACGTAGACAGGCTGGGTGACGACGGTGGTCGGGGCAGCGCTGTACGGTGCGGCGCTGTAGGACGTGACCGGATCCGAGCTCACGCGGCCGGCGTCGGATGCGGTGGCGCCGGTACCGACGGGCACGGGGGTAACGGAGACGACCTGCCAACCGTTGGGGTCGGCGGGTGCACGGGTACCGTAGTTGGCCGGACCCGGATAAGTGGTGGCACAGCCGCTCAGCGCGGCAACAGCAAGAATGATGGCTAGCGTTTTCATGGCGGTTCTCCTCGTCTGGTAACTATACGAGTTCCGCTTCGGTCGTGCTCGTGAAATTACAGCCTGTTACAGCTGTTCGATTTCTCGAAATGTGCAGCCAACGGCGTGACGTGAAGTTATCAGGTTCCTGTCATGCCGCCAGACGCAACATATCATTACCCGCACGCCCACCCGAGGTCCGGAAGCGACCCACCTGCGCCGTCAGGCGCTGCGCCTGCTCGTGCATCGATTGCGCAGCCGCCGCCGCTTCCTCGACCAGCGCCGCATTCTGCTGGGTCAGGCCGTCCACGTGGCCGACCGCCTGGTTGATTTCGCGCACGTGGACTGCCTGGTGGTCGCTGGCGGCCACCATGGCTTGCATGGTGTCGGCCAGGGTAGTCACTTTGCCGACCACTTCCTTGATGGTGCTGCCGGCGCTGCTCACCAGTTCCGAGCCGTCCGAGATGGCGTTCACCGATTCCTGGATCAGGCCCTTGATTTCCTTGGCCGCGCCAGCCGAACGCTGGGCCAGGGTACGGACTTCGCCGGCCACCACCGCGAAGCCGCGGCCCTGCTCACCGGCGCGTGCCGCTTCGACCGCCGCGTTCAGTGCGAGAATGTTGGTCTGGAAGGCGATGCCATCGATGACTTCGATGATGTCGACGATGCGCGCGGCGGCATCGTCGATGGTCTTCATTTTTTGCACCACGGCGTCCATCACGGCGCCACCCTGGGCCGCAGCCGAGGAGGCGTCGCTGGCCGCCTTGCCGGCGGTCTGCGCGGTGGTGGCGTTGTTGCGCATGGTCGTGGTCAGGGTTTCCATCGAGGCCGCGGTCTGCTGCAGCGACGAGGCCTGGGCCTCGGTGCGGTGCGACAGGTCGAGGTTGCCGGTGGCAATTTCCTCGGTGACGTGGGTGATGGCGCTGGCGCCCTGGCGCACTTCGACTACGATCTTTTCGAGGCCGCAGCGCATCTGCTGCAGGGTGCGCATCATCACGCCGAGTTCATCGTTCGAGGCCGAGTCCAGCTGCACGGTGAGGTCGCCGCGTTCGACGGCCTGGGCGAATTCGCAGGCACGGGTGATCGGTCGGACGATGCTGACCGACACCGCCCAGGCCAGGAAGGCGGCGCAGGCGATGGCGAAGGCCGAGATGGCGATAATGATGACGCGCGACTGGGCGGCAACGGTGTTGACCTGCTCGCTGGCGACGTTCATGTCGGCTTCGATGACCTTGATAACCTTGTCCAGGTCGATCACGATCTGGCGGCGCAGCGGGGTGCACTCCTTGATCAGGAAAGCGGAAAAGGCTTGCGTGTCATGCGCCTCGCGCATCTTGCGCGGGCGGGCGATTTCCGTTGACAGGCGCAGCAGTCCGTCGCGTGCCTTCTGGAATTCCGGACGCGTGCCCATCACCGGCTCGAGGGCCTTCAGGCGGTCCATGTAGATGTCGCGGAATTTGTCGACGAGTGCCAGTTCCGAAGCGGCTTCGGTGTCATCCTGCATGATGAAGGCGTTGCGTGCCGAGATACCGGTCTGCGCGAGGGCTTCGCGGATGTCGTACAGCGGTGCCAGTTCGGCCTGGCGAATGCGGGTCGCTTCCGAGATGGTGCCGGCGGTGGTGGCGAAACGCGTCAGTGAAATGGCGGAAATCGCAAGCATCAGCACGACGACGATGGCGAAGCATGTGGCGAGGCGGGTTCCAATTTTCAGACGGTTCAGCACGGCAAGTCCTCTGTTTAAAAAGTTTCCTTATCATAACTCAGTTAATACAGAAAAATCCGCAAAGTCGAAACTGTAGCTGATATTGTAGTTAGGAAACAACGGCGATGTAGCGCGGGAGTTGGGCTAAGCCGCCGGCCACGCCTGGATCCGACCGACGGCGAAATGCAGATGCAAGACAGCTTCAATAACTCAGCACGCTCAAGGGCACCGCCGCCGCCATCGCCTGGTAACCCAGATCGTTCGGATGCAGGTGATCGCCGCCATCGCGTGCCGGCAGGATGCGCGTGGGCCGGTTCGGGTCGCGCACCGCAGCATCGAAGTCGACCACCGCATCGAAGGCGCCGGCACTGCGGATCCAGTTGTTGACGCGCTGGCGCACGTTGTCGCGCGCTGCCGAGTACCAGGTGTAGCCTTCGAAGGGCAGCAGGGTCGCGCCCAGCACCCGCATGCCGCGTGTACGGGCTCGTGCTATCAGCTGCTGGTAGCCGTAGGTGATCTGGCTGGCGAGCGTGGCGTCCGGCGAGGAACTGTAAAAGATATCGTTGATGCCGATGAGGATGACCAGAAAGCGCGCGCCGGAGCTTGCCAGTACGTCGCGGTCGAAGCGTTCGATCGCGTCCTTGCCGGCCAGCGGCGTGTTGTCGGCGTCGCCCAGCAGGCGGTTGCCGGCGATGCCGCGGTTGACCACGCCGACCGGCAGCGCGCCGGACCCGAGCTCGCTCTGCAGGCGCCGCGCCAGGTAGTCCGGCCAGCGCCGGTTGGCGTTGTTCGTGCTCAGCACGCCATCGGTCTGGGAGTCGCCCAGTGCGATCAGGGTGGCGGCTGCGCGCGTGCTGCCGATGTCGATCTCGGTCAGGAAGGGCCAGGAATACAGGGTGCGCTGGACGTTCATCGCCGCGCTGGCCGCGTAATTGCCGGGCGCCGACACATAGCTGGTCTGGTAGGCGGAATCATGGACCGTGGCTGCTTGCACGCTGCCGGGCAGGTAGAGGCTGACGGCCAGGTTGGCCTGCGCCGGAATCGCGAGGTCGACCGGGTCGGACAGCAGCGCCGCCCCTGCTGCGATGCTGGCGCCGGAGCTGCCACCGAAGCGCAGCTGCCGATTGCTGCCGGCGACCAGGCTGGCGCCGGACGCGCTCAGGCCCAGCCAGGCGGCGCCGATTTGCACCGGGCCGCGTCCGAGTTCGTTGGACAGGCGCACGCGCGCGCGGCTGCCGCCGATGCTGGCGTGGGCGATCAGGCGCAGGGTCTGGTTGCTGAATGCGAGATAGCTGCCCGCCGGTGCCGGACCGGCCGGCGCCGCGCCCCAGGTGGCGTACCAGGATTCGGCGGCGGCGGCTACAGATGGATACAGTGCGCCCGGCGCCAGCGCCAGGCCGGCGGCCAGCGTGGACGCTGTCTGCATGAAGCTGCGGCGGGTTGGATGGGCGGGCTCTTCGGGTGGCGTCATCAGCATGGCATCCTCCAGTGGGTGGGTGGACAAGCCATGAAAATGTACGACCGCGACAGGACTGCGCCGATGGTCCCGCGCCGCACCATGTTTGCGAAATGTCGACCGTCGATGCTGCCGTTGTGCTCAGCTCGCCGTGAAGACCCCCAGCGGGACCGAGCGCGCGATCGCATCGAAACCGGCGTCGTTCGGATGCAGGTGGTCGCCGCCGTCGTAGGCGGCCAGCAGGCGCCCCGGCCGGGACGGATCGCGCACCGCGGCGTCGAAGTCGAGCACGGCGTCAAAGGCGCCCGAGTTGCGGATCCAGTCATTCACCTGCTGGCGCGCCGTCTCGCGCGCCGGCGCGTACCAGACGAAACCCTCGAAGGGCAGCAGGGTCGCCCCCAGCACCCCGATGCCGCGCGCATGGGCGCGTGCGATCAGCTGGGTGTAGCCGAGCGAGAGCTCGTCGGGCATCGCTGCCAGGCCATCCGACGACACGTTCACGATATCGTTGATGCCCAGCAGGACTGCCAGCCAGCGCACCCCGGCCGTGGCCAGCACGTCGCGGTCGAAGCGCTCCAGCGCATCCTTGCCGGCCAGCGGCGTGTTGCTGGCGTCGCCCAGCAGGCGGTTGCCGCTGAGGCCGCGGTTGACCACGCCGACCTTGAGGCCAGGCGCTTCAAGCTGCAGGCGGCGCGCCAGGTAATCGGTCCAGCGATGGTTGGCGCTGCCGCCGCTGAGGGCGCCGTCGGTGATGGAGTCGCCCAGCGCCACCAGCGCGCTGCCGGGCAGGCTGCTGCCCGAACTGACGTCGATCTCGGTGAGATAGGGCCAGGAATACAAGGCCGTCGCGACCGGCATGGTGGCCGTCGCCGTGTGGTTGCCGCTCGAGGATGCATAACTGGTCTGGAAGGCGGCGTCGTGCACGGTGGTCGCGATCACGTTGGCCGGCAGGTAGATGCTGACCGCCAGGTCGGACTGGGCCGGCACCACCAGGTCGACCGGGTCGGACAGCAGCGGCGCGCCGGCGGCGATGGTGACGCCGGTGCGTCCGGCGAAGGTCAGCGGGCGGCTGCTGCCGGCCACGAGGCTGGCGTAGCTGGAAGTGATGCCGATCGAGGCGGCGCCGATCTGCAGCGGCGCACTGCCCATCTCGTTGGAGAAGCGCACGCGCAGGCGAGTGCCGGCTATGCTGGTGCGGACGATCAGGCGCAGGGTCTGGTTGCTGAAGGCGAGGAAGTTGGCCGTCGTCGGCGGGCCGGCCGGTGCCGTGCCCCAGGTCGCGGTCCAGCTTTCCATGGCCAGCCCCTGCAGACACGCGCCCGGGGCGAGTGCCATGCCGGTGGCGAGCGCCGATGCGCCGCGCAGGAAGCCGCGGCGCGCTTGACCGGGATGGCCGGAAGGGACGAGGATGGGGGCGGGCTGGCGGGGCATGGCATTCTCCTGTCGCACTGTTCGGTTCCCGCGGCCGGCACCCGGTGCGGGTATGCGACAGGAATGGTAGACCTCGCCTTACTGTCGGGCTCGGTTTTTGCGCAGGTGGGGCTTTGCGCGGGATCGAGCTTCGGGGGAATTCCGGGCAGGAAACCTGCGCCGCCGCAGGACAGCTGCTTCGGATGGACTCAAGCCAGAACGGCGAGCACCCCATCCAATCCAGAGAAGTTCAAAGCCACGTCGGCCTGCGCCCGCACCACCGGCTTCGCCCGGAACGCCACCGACAAGCCGGCAACCGCCATCATCCGCAAATCGTTGGCCCCATCGCCCATCACGATCGCCTGGCTTGGCTTGACACCCATCCCGGCGCACACGCGCTCGACGGTGCGGCGCTTTTCGTCGGCGTCCACGATGCCGCCGACTACGCGGCCGGTCAGCTTGCCGTCCTCGGTTTCCAGGACGTTGGCATGGGTGGTGTCCAGTCCCAGGCGCGGTTTCAGGCGGTCGGTGAAGAAGGTGAAACCGCCGGAGACCAGCAGGGTATGGAGTCCCGCCCCGCGCACGGCGGCCAGCATCGCTTCGCCGCCCATCGAGATCGCCAGGCGTTCGTCATAGACGCGCGCCAGTGCTTCCACCGGCAAGCCCGCCAGCAGCGCGACGCGCCGCTGAAGGCTTTCCGCAAAATCGAGTTCGCCGCGCATCGCCGCTTCGGTGATGCTGGATACCTGCGCCTTCAGGCCCTGCATGTCGGCGATCTCGTCGATGCACTCGATGGTGATCAGGGTCGAGTCCATGTCCATGGCCACCAGCCTGAAGTCCGCCAGGCGCAGGCCGGCGTCGACGAAGCTGGCGTCCACGCGGGCATCGAAAGCCGCCGCTTCCACCGCCGCCTTCAGCTCGGCCGATGGATCGATGCCGTCGCAGCGCAGCGCGCGGGCGCCGAGCGCGGTGGTGCCGGCCGGCCGGGCCAGGGCGGCGATGCGGGCGAGGGTGGCCTGGTCGGCGTCGGGACCTTGCAGAATCAGCTTCTTGGACATGGCTTAAGCGAGTAGTTGGCGGATGGTCTGCTTCACCTGGTTCACGCGCGCCGGCAGGTCCGGCATCGCCGCAGTGATGCGCAGCTTGTCCTGGCCGGCCAGCTTGATGTGGCGGTTCTTCTGGATCAGCGTGATGATCTTGATCGGGTCGATCGGCGGCTTTTCCATGAACTGCAGGCTGGCCGCTTCGCCATGAGCATCGATCTTGACGATGCCGACCTGCCTGGCCGCGATGCGCAGGCGGTGGGTCTCGATCAGCGCCTTGACGGCGTCCGGCAGCTTGCCGAAACGATCGATCAATTCTTCCTGCATGGCGTCGATGCGGTCCTGGGTTTCGCAATTGGCCAGGCGTTTGTAGATCGACAGGCGCTCATGCACGTCGCCGCAGAAGTCGGCCGGCAGCAGGGCCGGCACGTGCAGGTTGATCTCGGTGGTGGACGACAGCGGCGCCGCCAGGTCCGGCTCCTTGCCGGCCTTCAGTGCCTTGACCGCTTCGTTCAGCATGTCGGAGTACAGCTGGAACCCGACCTCGAGCATCTCGCCCGACTGGTTCTCGCCCAGCACTTCGCCGGCGCCGCGGATTTCCAGGTCGTGCATGGCGAGATAGAAGCCGCTGCCCAGTTCTTCCATCTGCTGGATCGCGTCCAGGCGGCGCTGCGCCTGCTTGGACAGGCCCAGCACGTCGTTCACCAGCAAATAGGCATAAGCCTGGTGGTGCGAACGGCCGACACGGCCGCGCAGCTGGTGCAGCTGGGCGAGGCCGAATTTATCGGCCCTGTGCATGATGATGGTGTTCGCGCTCGGCACGTCGATGCCGGTCTCGATGATGGTCGTGCACAGCAGGATGTTGAAGCGTTGCGCCACGAAGTCGCGCATCACCTTTTCCAGGTCGCGCTCGTGCATCTGGCCGTGGGCGATGCCGATGCGCGCTTCCGGCAGCAGTTCGCGCAGCATGGCGTGGCGGTTTTCGATGGTGTCGACTTCATTGTGCAGGAAGTAGATCTGGCCGCCGCGTTTCAGCTCGCGCAGGCAGGCTTCGCGGATCACGGAACCGTCTTCGCCACGCACGAAAGTCTTGATCGCCAGGCGTTTCTGCGGCGCGGTGGCAATGACGGAAAAGTCGCGCAAGCCTTCCAGCGCCATGCCCAGCGTGCGCGGGATAGGCGTCGCGGTCAGCGTCAGCACGTCGACTTCGGCGCGCAGGGCTTTCAGGGCTTCTTTCTGGCGCACGCCGAACCGGTGTTCCTCGTCGATGATGACCAGGCCCAGGCGCGTGAACTGCACGTCCGGAGACAGCAGTTTATGGGTGCCGATCACGATGTCGACGGTGCCGTCGGCCATGCCCTTGATCGCGTTGTTGATTTCCTTGCCGCTGCGGAAGCGCGACAGCTCGGCGATCTTCACCGGCCAGTCGGCGAAGCGGTCCGAGAAGGTCTGGGCATGCTGCTCGGCCAGCAGCGTGGTCGGCGCAAGGATCGCCACCTGCTTGCCGCCCATGACGGCGATGAAGGCGGCGCGCAGCGCGACCTCGGTCTTGCCGAAGCCGACGTCGCCGCACACCAGGCGGTCCATCGGCAGGCCCGAGGTCATGTCCTTGATCACGTTGAGGATGGCCTCGCGCTGGTCCGGCGTCTCCTCGAAGCCGAAGCTCTGGGCGAAGTTCTCGTAATCGATGTTCGAATATTCGAAGGAGTGGCCCTTGCGCGCCGCACGGCGGGCGTACAGGTTGAGGAGCTCGGCGGCGGTATCGCGCACCTGTTCGGCGGCCTTGCGCTTGGCCTTGTCCCACTGGCCGGAACCGAGGGCATGCAGCGGCGCGTCTTCCGGCGCGGCGCCCGAATAGCGCGAAATCACGTGCAGCTGCGACACCGGCACATACAGCTTGGTCTCCTTGGCGTATTCCAGGTGCAGGAATTCGGTCTCGCCTTCGCCCAGGTCCATGCTCATCAGGCCCATGTAGCGGCCAATGCCGTGGTTGATGTGTACCACCGGATCGCCGATCTTCAGCTCGGACAGGTCGCGCACCATCGATTCGACCTGCGTCGTCGCTTCCTGCTTCTTCTTGCCGGCGCGCCGGCCCGACCCTGCATACAGCTCGGTCTCGGTGATGAAGATCAGGTGGCCCGCACCCGGGTGGCCGCAGGTGGCGTCCATCAGTTCGAAGCCGGCCTGCAGCGGCGCCACGCCCAGCATCACCCTGGCGTCCGAGCCGCACAGATTGCGGTAGCCGTCGACGGGGGCCATGTCGAGCTTGTACTCGTTGAAGTACTGCTGCAAGGTCTCGCGGCGGCCGGCCGAGTCGGCGCAGATCAGGACCTTGGCCGCCGGGTCGCTGGCGGTGCGCGCGAGGAAGCTGCGCAGGCCGGCCAGCGGATCGTCCAGGCGGCGGTTGACGGCGATGTCGGGCAACGGCGCCGACAGCTCCGACGGCTGGCCGTCGAGGTCGCGGCTAATGCTCCAACGGCCGTGGCGCTTGGCGCACACGAAAAAGTCCTCGGCGCCGAGGAAGATCTCCTTCGGTTCCAGCAGCGGGCGTTCGCGGTCGGCCTTCAGGAATTTGTAGCGCGACTCGGTATCCGACCAGAAACGCTGGATGCCGCTTTCGATGTCGCCGACCAGGGCCAGGCTGGCGTCATCCGGCAGGTAATCGAACAGGGTCGCGGTCTCGTCGAAGAACAGCGGCAGATAGTATTCGATGCCGGCCGAAGCGATACCGTTGCCGATGTCCTTGTAGACCGGCGAGCGCGAAGGATCGCCCTCGAAGCGCTCGCGCCAGCGGCCGCGGAAACCGGTGCGGGCTTGTTCGTCCATCGGGAATTCGCGGCCCGGCAGCAGGCGCACTTCCTTCACCGGGTACAGCGAACGCTGGGTGTCGGCATCGAAAGTCCGGATGGTTTCGATCTCGTCCCCGAACAAGTCCAGGCGGTAGGGCAGTGCGGAACCCATCGGGAACAAATCGATCAGGCCGCCGCGCACCGAGTATTCGCCGGGCGACATCACCTGCGACACGTGGGTGTAGCCGGCCAGGGTCAACTGCGCCTTCAGCTTGGCTTCGTCGAGGTTTTCGCCCTGGCGGAAGAAGAAGGTGTAGGCCGCCAGGAAGGAGGGCGGCGCCAGGCGCACCAGTGCGGTGGTCGCTGGCACCACCAGCACGTCGCACTCGCCGTTGCGGATCTCATGCAGCGTTGCCAGGCGCTCGGACACCAGGTCCTGGTGCGGCGAAAACGCGTCGTAGGGCAGGGTTTCCCAGTCCGGCAACAGGTGGCAGGCCAGCTTGCCGTCCGCGAACCACGGGATTTCCTCGAGCAGGCGCTGGCCGTCGCTGGCATTCGCCACGATCACGGTGAGCATCTGCTTTTTTGCCTTCAGCTCGAGCGCCGCGAGCGCCAGGGCATAGGCGTCCGAGGAGCCGTACAGCGCCGGCAGGGCGAAGCGGTTTCCGGGTTTCGGGAGGTGTTTTTTGAGATCGAAAGGCATTGACGCGTGCTATCAATAATCGGCGGAAGCTGGGTGCCTCATTATAGACGAAGGCGCAAACCGGGGCCGCCCGCCCGTCATGGCGGACAGCGCGTCTCACTGGCCGTGCTGGCCGAGCCTTTCGAAATGGCGCCGGACAGGTCCGGCAAGCAGCGTGGGCAGCGGTTCGTCATGCGCCGCGAATACGCCTTGGTCGAGCAGCAGGCGCAGCTTGGCCAGGAGGTCGGCGCGGCCCAGCGCTTCCGCCAGCGGCTGCGTCCCGGGACGGCCGGCGCGCACGATGGCGGCAGCGACGAAGGCCGGCAATCCCCAGTGACTGGCGATGCCGGCGGCAAGTTCGCGGCTGTTCGCCAGCAGCGCCGCGCAGAAGGCGTCGGACTGCGGCGCCACCGGCAGGCCGAGGTGGTCGATGACGCGGAAGGCGACCACCAGGCCGACGTTCAGCACCAGCCCGGCCAGGTAGGCTTCGAAGGGGTCGGCACCCAGCTCCGGGGCCAGCAGGCTGGCAGCCAGTGCGCAGGCGTCCGACTGCAGCCACAGGCGCGGCGCGACGGCGCGCACGATGCGGTCGGTCCCGCGCCCGCCCTGCATGTTGATGACGGGCCGGAAGGCGACCCGCGCCAGGACGATGCGCAGTCCGTTCTCGCCCAGCACCATGACGGCGCCGTCGATCGTCGTCACCGGCTTGGCACCGCGAAAATACGGGCTGTTGGCTTCGCGGATGACTTCCGCCACCAGTACCGTGTCGCGCGCGATCTGGCGCGCCAGTTCGCCGCCCGACACCGTTTCATCGCGCAGGCTGCGCAGCAATTCCGGCAGCACGGCCGGCACCCGCGGCACCAGGTCGCCGGCGGCCGCGGGATCGACCACCAGGCGCGCCAGCTCGGCCAGGATGCGCGCTTCGGCGCTGGCGTCGGCGTCGCCGCGCACCGCTTCGGTGAGCCAGCGGTAGAACGCGAGGTCGACGTGGGCCGGGGCGATCGCGTCGACTGCGGGCGTGCCGGTGGCGCGGGCCCGGGAGGGCGCGGGGGAAGCTGGAGAGGAAGTGTGCGCCGGCGGCGGTGCGGACGTGGCTGCGCCGCCGAACAGGCGCGTGAGCCATTGTTTCATGGTGGGCCGCCGTGTTGGAATGGGCGCATTCTACCGCGCGGCGGCGCAGAGGTGAACCATTTACGGCGTGTAGATTGGAGCGCCACCGCAGGCTGATGCTGCCGGCGGTGGCGTATGCTGGCTGCTAAGTTCGAGCGGAGTTATTGGTTACCGCTGTTCGTCGTCGAGCTGCCCGACATGCCGCTCGAACCGCCGCCGGATGCGCCGGCGCCCGAGGTGCCGTTGGTGCTGTTCCAGGTGCCGGTAGCGTTGCCGGTGCCGCTAGTGCCGCTAGTGCCGCTGCTGCCCGCGCTGCCGCCGGAACCGGAGCTGCCGCCCGTGTTCGAGCTGCCTGCGCCCTGCGAGCCGGTCGACGAGCCGCTGCCGGTGGCGCCTTCCATGCCGCTCGAGGTCGTGCCCGAGGTGGCCGAGCTGCCGCTGGCGTTGCCGGCGTCGCTGCCGCCGGTGGAGCTGCAAGCCACCATGCTCGTTGCCATCAGTGCGCCGATCATTACGCTTTGATAAGTTCTCATGATCTTCTCCTTGGTTTGTTGATGGTGCAATCATGAGCTTGCGCGCCGGTGTTCAAAATAGGAGCAGCGCGTCCGTACGCGTAGGACCGCGCGGACAAGCTTTTACATGTATTGCATGACGAAAAGTACATTCCTGGGCAGGTATTCCTGCCACGTAAGGCAAAACGGGCCGCGTGTGCGGCCCGTCCAGGATCATGAACTTACCCTGCTCAGAACAAGCTGTTCTGTAGCTGGGTCTGCTGCGGCTGGGGCGCCTGCTGCGTCGGTGGCGCATTCGGGTCCGCCGGCGGCGCGTCCGGGTCGGCGGCCTGCTGCTGGTCGAGGTCGATGCCGCCCAGGACCGGCGTGTCCGCATACTCGGCGTAGACCCAATCCTCGTTCTGACGCACCAGGCCTTCCGGCTCGGCACGTTCGGCTTGCGGACGCTTGGCCAGGGCCACTTTCATATAGTCGATCCAGATCGGCAGTGCCAGGGTGGCGCCGAATTCGCGGCCACCGAGCGAGCGTGGGTCGTCGTAGCCCATCCAGGCCACCGCCACCACGTTGCCGCCGTAGCCCGAGAACCAGCCGTCGACGGTGTCGCTGGTGGTACCGGTCTTGCCCGCGATGTCGCTGCGGTTCAGGGCCTTGGTGGCCGCGGCCCCGGTGCCGTAGCGGGTCACGTCGCGCAGCATGCTGTCGGTGACGTAGGCGTTGCGGGCGTCGAGCACGCGCTGCTCCTCGGTATGGGCGCCGGGCGGCGCCGCCTGCTGGATTACCTTGCCGTCGGCATCCTCGATCTTCGCGATCAGGTAGGGCTGGACCTGGTAGCCGCCGTTGGCGAAGACCGCATAGGCGCCGGCCATCTGGAGCGGGGTGACGGCGCCGGTGCCCAGCGCCAGCGTGAAGTTCTTCGGCTGGCGCGCCAGGTCGAAGCCGAACTTGCCGAGGAATTCATGCGCGAACGGTACCGATACCGAGCGCAGCAAACGCACCGAAGGCACGTTCTTGGACTTGACCAGCGCCTCGCGCATGGTGATCGGACCATCCCACTTGAAGTCGTCGTTCTGCGGCGACCAGGTCTTGCCGGCGTCCTCGCCCGGCAGGTCGAGCGGCGCGTCCAGGATGCGGGTGCCCGGCGAATAGCCTTTTTCCAGCGCCGCCGAGTAGACGAAGGGCTTCATGCCGGAACCCGGCTGGCGCCAGGCCTGGGTCACGTGGTTGAACTTCTGGAAGTTGTAGTCGAAGCCGCCGACCAGCGCGTGGTAGGCGCCGCTGTCGGCATCGATGGCGACAAAAGCGGCCGCCACTTGCGGCACCTGGGTGATGGCCCAGCCTTTGCCCTGTTTGCTGACGCGGACGATGGCGCCGGGGCTCAGGCGCAGCGCGTCCTTGGCGTTCGGGCTCAGGCCGGCCTGGGCGAACTTGACGGCGGCGCCGCTCAGGTCCACCGTGTCGCCGTTCTCGGTTTCGATGCGCACCGTCTTCGGGGTGACAGCCAGCACCACGGCCGGGATCAGACCGTCGCTGCTGGGGCGCTTGCCGAGGGCGTCGGAGATCGCGTCTTCGCGTTCTTCCGGATCCGCCGGCAATTCGATGCGGCCTTCCGGACCGCGCCATCCGTGGCGCTGGTCGTAGGCGATCACGTTGCGGCGCACCGAGGCGTAGGCGGCTTCCTGCTCCGCCTTCAGGATCGTGGTCGTGACCTTGATGCCGCGCGTATAGGCCTCTTCCTTGAACTGGGCGTAGGCGGCCTGGCGCGCCAGTTCGGCCACGTATTCGGCATGGGTGTCGAATTCCTGGCCGCGGGTATTCACGCGCAGCGGTTCCTCGAGCGCCGCCTGGTACTGCGCTTCGCTGATGTAATCCAGTGCTCTCATGCGGCCCAGCACCGCGTGCTGGCGTTCGCGCGCACGCTTCGGATTGGCCACCGGATTGTGGCGCGACGGGTTCTGCGGCAGGCCGGCCAGCATCGCCATCTCGGCCACCGACAACTGGTCGAGGTTCTTGTTGAAGTAGGCACGTGCGGCGCTGGCAAAGCCGTAGGCGCGCTGGCCCAGGTAGATCTGGTTCATGTACAGCTCGAGGATCTCGTCCTTGGACAGGGCGGCCTCGATCTTGTAGGCGAGGGCGATCTCGTTGACCTTGCGCCCGATATGCTTTTCGCGCGACAGGAAGAAGTTGCGCGCCACCTGCATGGTGATGGTGGAACCGCCGCCGGCGCCGAAGCCATGCCGCAGGTTGGACACCACGGCGCCGATGCCGCGCTGGAAGTCGATCGCGCCATGTTCGTAGAAGCGCGCATCCTCGATCGCCAGCAGCGATTTCTTCATCAGGTCAGGGATTTTCTTGATCGGGACGAAATCGCGGTGCTCTTCACCGAACTCACCGATGAGTACGTTGTCTGCCGTATAGACGCGCAGCGGGATCTTGGGCCGGTAATCGGTCACCGCGTCCAGCGCCGGGACATTCGGCAGTACGCGCAGTGCGACGTAGCCGACGATGCCGGCGATGAACAGGATGATGGCGGCCAGGGCCAGTAGAATGAAGCCGCGCAGGCGGCCAGGGCGCTTCGGTGCAGTTTTCGTAGTTGCCAAAACTCTTTCCTTATGTGGTCGAAATGACCAGAACGGCCCTCCGCAAGGACGGCCGGTGGGAAATTATAATCCGCTTTTCTTCCATTACGGCATGTGCGATAGTCACGGTCTGGTGCTCTGCCGAGCGAGCCCGGCAGTACCGCTGCGCTGTACTTTTCGCCTGTCCCAAGTTTGTCCCAAGGATTTTCATGCCCTATGATCCCGCCCCGCCGCCCGTCAAACCCTATATCCCGGCGACGGCGCAGCTGCCCGAACTGACCTGGCGCGCGCTGATCATGGGCACCGTGCTCGGCATGGTGTTCGGCGCTTCCTCGCTCTACCTGGTGCTGAAGGTGGGCCTGACGGTGAGCGCATCGATTCCGGTGGCCGTCATCGCCATCACCCTGTTCGGCCTGGTAAAGAAGGCGGGCGGGCGCGAATCGACCATCCTGGAAAACTCGATCACCCAGACTGCCGGGTCGGCCGGCGAATCGCTCGCCTTCGGCCTCGGCGTGACCATGCCGGCGATCATGATCCTCGGCTACGACCTGGAAATCTCGCGGGTCATGCTGGTCGGGATCCTGGGCGGCCTGCTCGGCATCCTGATGATGATCCCGATGCGCCGCACCATGATCGTCGACCAGCACCGCGAACTCAAATACCCGGAAGGCACGGCATGCGCCGAGGTGCTGAAGGCGGCCGCCACGCCGTCCTCGCGCGAAGCGGCCGGCGAAGTGCGCCTGGAAGGTTCCGACGAGGCGCGGGATGCACGCCAGCGCGCCTTCATCATCTTTGGCGGCTTCGGCCTGGGCCTGCTGTACAAGGTGCTGAGCATTTCGCTCAAGCTGTGGAAGGACACCGTCAACTTCGTCTTTGGCGCGCCCCTGCGGGCCGGTTCGGCCGGCGCCGAGATCTCGCCCGAGCTGCTCGGCGTCGGTTACATCATCGGCCCGCGCATCGCGATGACGATGGCGGCCGGCGGCGTGCTGTCCTATCTGCTCCTGATCCCGATGATCAAGTTTTTCGGCGAGCTCTTGAGCGTCCCGCTGTCGCCCGGCACGATGCTCATCAAGGACATGGGCCCGGACGATATCCGCAGCGCTTACGTGCTCTACATCGGCGCCGGCGCGGTGGCGGCGGGCGGCTTGATCAGCCTGGCGCGTTCGATCCCCACCATCTGGAACGGCCTGAAAGGCGGCCTGGCCGGCATCGGCAGTAAAACGGGTGGCGATTCCTCATTGCGCACCGACCAGGACATCCCCTTGAAATGGGTGCTGATCGGCTGCCTCGGCATCATCGCCGTGATTACCTTTGCCACGCCGCTGCACATGAATTTGCTGGGCGCGCTGCTGATACTGGTGTTCGGCTTCCTGTTCTCGACGGTGTCCTCGCGCCTGACCGGCGAAGTCGGCTCCTCGTCGAATCCGATTTCCGGCATGGCCGTGGCCACGCTGCTGTTCACCTGCCTGATCTTCCTGCTGATGGGCTGGACCGGCGGCCGCTACTACGTGACCGCATTGTCGGTGGGCGCCATCGTCTGCATCGCCGCCAGCAACGCCGGCACCACCTCGCAAGACTTGAAGACCGGCTTCCTGGTCGGCGCCACCCCGCGCCTGCAGCAGTACGCGATCCTGGCCGGCGCCTTTGCCTCGGCCCTGATCCTCGGACCGATCCTGCTGAAACTGAACGATGCCGGCACCGTGTACGTGCCGGCCGCGCAGGTGGCGCCGCATGTGAGCACCGACGCCTCGACGCTGACGCAAACCGCCCAGCTGCAGGGTCCGCAGGCCTCGTCGGATCACGCCACCTATAAAGTCTGGCAAAAGACGGACACCACGGGCGGCCCGGCCGGCAAATACCTGGTGCGCGACGACGGCTCGCTGGCCTATCTGGTCGACCCGGGCATCAACGGCCAGTTCCACACCCGGCCGGACGGCTCGGAGGTCAAGAAATACGACGCGCCCAAGGCCGTGCTGATGTCCTACATCATCAAGGGCATCCTCGACCAGCAACTGCCCTGGACCCTGGTGGTATTCGGCGTGATGATCGCCGTGGTGCTGGAAATGGCCGGCGTGAATGCGCTGTCGTTCGCGGTGGGCGTCTACCTGCCGCTGGTCTCGACCCTGCCGATCGCCATCGGCGGCGTGATCCGCTGGCTGGTCGACCGCCGCAACACCAGGCTGCCGCAATACGCGGGCCTGGACGAAGAAGAAAAGCAGGCCGCCGGCGACCGCAGCTCGGGCACCTTGCTGGCATCGGGCTACATCGCCGGCGGCGCGCTGGCGGGCATCATCATCGCCATCACGGCCGGGGTGCTGACCGGATTCGACAATGCGATGAGCAAGTGGGCGGAGGCCGCGAATCCCTTCTTTGCGGGTGTGGATTCGGATGTGCTGTCCTTGATTCCGTATGCGGCGATTTGTGTCTTGCTGTATTGGGTGGGGCGGGAGACGGCGAAGCGCTAAACGCTTTTGCGGGTCACGCCCGCGTCAGAGAACCTTGTCTCCTCCCTTGGTTTGCGGCGTGATCAGCCCGGCGTGCGTGCCCACCATGCTTCCAGCTGCGGACCTGCCAGCGGACGGCTGAACCAGTATCCCTGGCCCAGCTGGCAGCCACGGTCGCGCAGGTAATCCCTCGCCGCCTCGGTTTCGATGCCTTCGGCCACCAGCTCCAGGCGCAGGCTGTGGCCCAGTGCGATCACGGCATCGATCACCGCCCGGCTGGCGTCGTCGCTGTCGATGCGGCGCACGAAGGACTGGTCGATCTTGAGTTTGTCCAGCGGCAGGGTGGACAAGCTGCTCAGGCTCGAATAACCCGTCCCGAAGTCGTCGAGTGCGACACGCACACCCAGCGCCTTGACCTCATGCAGGATGGCGACCGCCTCGGCCACGTTCTCGATGATGGCGCTCTCGGTCAGTTCGATCACCAGCTGCCCGGGCGCGATACCGGTCGAGGCGATCAGATCGTGGATGCGCTGGGGGAAACCGGGGCGGCGGAATTGCAGGGCCGAGACGTTCACCGAGACGGTCAGCGGCATGCCGTCCGCCTGCCAGGCGACCTGCTGGCGGCAGGCCGCGCGCTTGACCCATTCGCCCAGGCCGGCGATCAGGCCGGTGCTTTCGGCGATCGGAATGAAAGCCGCAGGGCCGACCGCCGGCATGATGCCGTCTTCCAGGCGCACCAGTGCTTCCACGCCGGTCACGGTGCCTGTGGCCAGGTCGATGATCGGCTGGTAATGCAGGGCCAGGCCGTCGTGCTCGAGCGCGTGCTGCAGGCGTCGCTCCACGTTCAACGTGAACTGGGCGCAGGCGTCCATGTGCGGTGAATACCAGGCAAAACCAGGGCGGCGGCTTTGCTTGACCTGCAGCATAGCCATGTCGGCGGTGTGAATCACCAGGCTGGCGGTGTCGCCGTGTTCCGGGAAGCGGCTGATGCCGATCGACGCGGACAGGGCGACTTCGATGATGCCGTCCGTGATCGGCTCGGTGACGACCGCGATGAGTTTGCGTGCGAGTGCTTCCGCCGGATCGGTGCCGGCACCGGCCAGCGGCATCAACACCAGGAACTCGTCGCCGCCGGCGCGCGCCAGCAGGTTCCCGGTGTCCAGGCAAGCCTGCATCCGGCGCGCCACCTCCTGCAGGACGCGGTCGCCCACCTCGTGTCCGTAATAGTCGTTCACAGGCTTGAAGCGGTTCAGGTCGATGAACAGGAGTGCGCCGGCGGCGCCGCCTTCGCGGCTGCAGGCCAACGCCTGCTCGAGCGCCGCCAGCGCCGCGCTGCGATTGGCTAGCCCGGTCAGGCCGTCGTGCGAAGCCGCCCAGCGCATGGCCTGCTCGGCCTGGTGGCGCTCGCCGATGTCGCGCGCCGCGACGTGCATCAGCCATTCGCCCTGGATGTCGAGGATGGTCGCGGTAATTTCGACCGGGATGCAGGTTCCATCCTTGCAGGTATAGACGCGCTCGAACGCCGGGACCGGCGCCTCACGGCATTGCTCGAACACGTAGCGCAGGCGTTCGGGACGCGTCGGAAGGTCAATCTCGAACAGCGACATGGCCAGCAGTTCGGCATTGCCGTAGCCCAGGCGCGTGGCGGTCATGCGGTTGGCATAGCGGATATTGCCGGCTTCGTCGAGCAGCAGGAGCATTTCGTTCGCGTTCTCGCTCACGAATTTAAATCGCTGCAATTCCTCTTGCTGTGCGCGCAGCGCGGCATCGCGATCGCGCAGCAAGAACGCGGCCCGTTGCAGCGCGGCGCCGACCTCGGCTGTTTCCGCGACCTGTACCGCCGGTGGCGCCGGTATGGTGCCGCGGCCAAGTGCCGTCGCCGGCTCGATCAATGCCTGGATCGAGCCGGAGATGCGCCGGCTCATGCGGTGCGCGAGGAACAGCCCGAGCACGAACAGGCCACCGATGGCAGCAGCCAGGCCGGCCAGTCTGGCGGCCAGCGGGCCGACGACCTTGTCCCGGGGCACGCCGACAATCGTGGTGTACCCGGTACGCGGGGAGCGCGCGAATACCGTGAAATTCTCGACACCGTCGCGGGTGACCGTGTCCAGGCTGCCGCTCGCCTGCGCGGCCACGGCCAGGCGCAGCCCGTCCATCGCCGGTAGCCCGGTGTACCGGCTGGCCCAGCGGTTGCGCGCCGCGATCAAGCCGTCGCGGTCGAGGATACTGGCCAGCCAGCCTTCGGGCAGGTGCCGCTGTACCAGCACCTCGGTCAGCTGGGCCGCGGGCACCGCGACGGCCACCGAATACGCCACCTTGCCGCCGACCGGGATCGGCACATGGATAGTCACGATGGCCACGTTCGATTCCTCGTCCGCGGCAAGATCCGACACCCGCGCCGCGCCGCTTCCGAAGACCGCAAGCAGGTCCTGCATCTCGCGCGGCCCCGGTACATGGCGATCGTCGCGGCTGGACGCCACCAGAACACGCTCGCCGTCAAAACGGTACACCTTGGCCGGCATGCCGAGGGCGTCGGCAATGACGCGCGCCGCCTGCGCCGAAAACAGGCCGGCGCCGTCGCCGGCATGCAGTTGTGTGTTGGCAAGTGTGCGCACCAGCGCCTGGACGTGCTGCAAGTGGGCGTCGACCGCCAGTCCGGTGTTGCGGGCCAGTTGCCGCATGTCTTCGCCCTGGCGTTCACGTTCTTCCCTGTATTCATTGAGGAGAAAGCCGCAACTGCCGAGGAAGCCCGGCAGCAGGCAAACCAGCACGAGACCGCTAAGCAGGTGGGCGACAGGGCGTTGGCGTGTGGTCAATAATTTGCGGAAGGGCTTGAGCACGTTTGGATCAGGCATTGACCAAAATCAGTAAAGACAGAAATAATAGCCTGTGTCCACTCGGAAATACTACTTCCGTCATGTCAAACGTGTGTTTGGCGCTACGCCGTATCGTGTTCGGCATTAAAAAACCCCAAAAACCGGTGTCCGGCTCTTGGGGTTCGATTCATTCGGGCCGCCTTTTACGGCCGGCCAGGGGGAAAGTTTTACTTTACGCCATGCATCAGCTTCTGGATCAGCGGCGCAATCAGGAACAGCAGCACGCCCGAACCGATGAGGGCCCAGAAACCGAAGGTGTAGCCCGACAGCGCCGATTCCACGGTCATCCCTTTTTCGCCGGAGACGAAGCTGGCGAAGATGCCCGAGAGGTTGTTGCCGATGCCGGTCGACAGGAACCAGCCGCCCATGCCCAGGCCGACCAGGCGGGTCGGCGCCAGCTTGGTGACCATCGACAGGCCGATCGGCGACAAACACAGTTCACCGATCGACTGGATCACGTAGACCATGAACAGGGTCCAGAACGGGATCTTGCTGTCCGGGCCGACCAGGAAGCTCAGCGCGTACCACAGCAGCACGAAGGCCAGGCCGTTGAAGATCAGGCCGAGGCCGAACTTGCGCGGGATCGACGGATTGGCGCTGCCCATCCAGACCCACACGGCCGCGACCAGCGGCGCGCACACGATGATGGCCAGCGTGTTCACCGACTGGAACCAGCCGGTCGGGAAGATCCAGCCGTCGAAGTCGCGGCGCACGATGTTCTCGGCCAGGAAGGTGAAGGAGCTGCCGGCCTGTTCGAAGAAGCACCAGAACATCACGTTGAAGAAGAAGATGATCATCATGGCGATGACCTTGTCGCGCGCGACCTTGCCGTTGCGGATGCCTTCGACCACCAGCATCGCGGCCAGCGCCAGGAACAGAACGGTGAGGATGCCTTGCAGCTTTTCGGCGCCCATCTGCAGCAGGAAGTAGACGCCAGGGATCACGACGAAGGCGCCGATGATCACGCCGATCACGCGCGCCGGGCTGGCCAGCGGGCCTGTGGCGGCGCCGATGCCTTTCAGGCCGCGGCGGCCGATCTGGAACCAGACCAGCGACAGCAGCATGCCGATGCCGGCGGCAAAGAACACGACCTTATAGGCCGGGGTGCCGGTCTGGGCGGAGAACATCTCGGCCAGCCAGCCGGTGAGGATCGGTGCCAGGAAGCCGCCGCCGTTGATGCCCATGTAGAAGATGGTGAAGCCCGAATCGCGGCGCGTGTCGGCGATGCCGTAGAGCTGGCCGACCATGGTCGAGATGTTGGGCTTGAACATGCCGTTGCCGACCACGATGGTGGCCAGGCCGAGCTTGAAGATGTTCGGGTCGGGCACGGTGATCGCGAACAGGCCGAGCACCATGAAGGCGGCGCCGACCAGGATCGAACGCTGGTAGCCGATGACGCGGTCGGCGATGTAGCCGCCGAAGACGGCGCCGGCGTACACCAGCGCGAGGTAGGAACCGTAGGTCAGGTTGGCATCGGCCTGGCCGACGCCGCTGCCGCCGTAGAACTGGGCGACGATGTAGAGCACCAGGGCCCAACGGATGCCGTAGAACGCAAAGCGCTCCCAGAACTCCGTCATGAACAGCATCCACAGTGGTGCGGGATGCCCCATGATCTGACGGAATTCCGGGACCACCTTGGCGTCCACGCTTGAAGTAGCTGCACCGCTCATGCGGTTCCTCCTGAAATCGTTTTATAAGAATAGTTTTTTGACGTACCGGCCCTGTCTCGACGGGTCGGCAGTAGCGACGCATTTTAGTGTAAATCTCACGCTTTCTGGCAAGTTTTTCCTACGTGACCATTGATGGTGAGAAGGCGCTCCCGATTGGTGCCGCAGACTCGGGAGAGATGTCGTATATTGGTGCAAAGCCATAGATAGATTGGCCATTGATTTATAGAAGATAAAGGAAGCGAACCATGACTTATGAGCTTGTCGATACCCTGATTTCGCCGGAAGGCCGGCTGGAAGTGCTGTCCAAGGCCGAGGTGGCCAAGCTGCTGGATACCAGCCAGGGCGGCCTGTACCAGGTGTTCCGCAAGTGTGCGCTGGCCGTGCTGAATTCCGGCAGCTCCATCGATGATGGCAAGGAACTGCTGGAGCGCTACAAGGACTTCGACATCAAGATCATCCAGCGCGAGCGCGGCATCAAGCTCGACATCCGCGGCGCACCGGCCCATGCCTTCGTCGACGGCAAGATGATCAAGGGTATCCACGAACACTTGTTCGCGGTGCTGCGCGACATCGTCTACGTGAATTTCGAAGTCACCGACAATCCGCGCTTCGATCTGCACCGCCCGGAAGGCATCACGGACGCCGTGTTCCACATCCTGCGCAACGCCAACGTGATCCAGCCGCAGCGCAATCCGAACCTGGTGGTGTGCTGGGGCGGCCACTCGATCAACCGTGTCGAGTACAACTACTCGAAGCACGTCGGCTATCAGCTCGGCTTGCGCGAGCTCGACATCTGCACCGGCTGCGGTCCGGGCGCGATGAAGGGACCGATGAAGGGCGCGACCATCGGCCACGCCAAGCAGCGCCTGCAGGGCGGCCGCTATCTCGGCATTTCCGAGCCGGGCATCATCGCGGCCGAGTCGCCGAACCCGATCGTCAACGACCTGGTGATCATGCCGGACATCGAGAAGCGCCTGGAAGCCTTTGTCCGCACCGGCCACGGCATCGTCGTGTTCCCGGGCGGCGCCGGCACCGCCGAAGAGATCCTGTACATCCTCGGCATCCTGCTGCATCCGGAAAACGCCGACGTGCCTTTCCCACTGGTATTCACCGGCCCGGCCAGCGCCAGGGAATACTTCGGGCAGATCGACCAGTTCATCGGCCTGACCCTGGGCGCGGAAGCGCAGAAGCGCTACAAGATCATCGTCGACGACCCGGAAGAGGTGGCGCGCGAGATGCACACCGGGATCCGCCAGGTACGCGAGTTCCGCAAGTCGCGCAGCGACGCCTATTACTTCAACTGGGGCCTCAGGATCGATCCCGAGTTCCAGCGCCCGTTCCGCCCGACCCACGAGAACATGCGCAACCTGTCGCTGCACAAGAACCAGGAGACCCACCTGCTGGCTGCGAATTTGCGCCGCGCCTTTTCGGGCGTGGTGGCGGGGAACGTGAAGGACGAGGGCATCCGCGCGATCGAACAGCATGGCAAGTTCGAGATCCATGGCGAGGACGCGATCATGGCGCCGATGGATGCCTTGTTGCAGTCCTTCGTGGAGCAGAGCCGGATGAAGTTGCCGGGCAAGGAGTACATTCCTTGCTATCGTGTGGTCAGGTAACAGCCGCTTCGCGGGTAGGGTGGACGGGTTTCCCGTCCACGCGTTCAACCGGTGCGCGCATGGCCGGCGCGTCAATTCATACCTTGCTTGAACGCGTGGACGGCGAAGCCGTCCACCCTACCCGTAACGCAACGTTGACCTGATAAAAAAAGGGCGCCGCAGCGCCCCTTCCTTTATCGAGTCATGTCAGCGCGATCAGTCTTCCTTGCGCAAGTGCGGGAACAGCAGCACATCGCGAATGTTCGGCGAATCGGTAATGATCATCATCAGGCGATCGATACCGATGCCGCAGCCACCCGCCGGCGGCATGCCGTATTCCAGCGCGCGGATGTAGTCGGCGTCGTAGAACATCGCTTCCTCGTCGCCCGCATCCTTGGCATCCACCTGGGCCAGGAAACGTGCCGACTGGTCTTCCGGGTCGTTCAGCTCGGAGAAGCCGTTGGCGATTTCGCGGCCGACCATGAACAGCTCGAAGCGCTCGGTGATGCCTGCGCGGGTGTCGGATGCGCGGGCCAGCGGCGAGACCTCGATCGGGTAGTCGATGATGAAGGTCGGTTCCCACAACTGGGCTTCCGCAGTTTCCTCGAACAGGGCCAGTTGCAGCGCGCCCAGGCCGGCATGCGCCAGCGGCTTGACGCCGAACTTCAACAGTTCGGCGCGCACGAAGTCGGTGCTGTCCAGCTGCTCGGCGGTGTAACCCGGCGCGAACTTGTTGATCGCCTCGACGATGGTCAGGCGGTGGAAGGGCTTGCTCAGGTCCAGCGCGCGGCCGCCATAGGTCAGCTCCGCGGTGCCGTGGGCGTCCACGGCGGCCTGGCGGATCACGGCTTCGGTGAAGTCCATGATCCACTTGTAGTCGGTGTAGGCCGCGTAGAACTCCATCATCGTGAATTCCGGATTGTGGCGGATCGACACGCCTTCGTTGCGGAAGTTACGGTTGATTTCGAACACGCGGTCGAAGCCGCCCACCACCAGGCGCTTCAGGTAGAGCTCGGGCGCGATACGCAGGAACATCTGCATGTCGAGCGCGTTGTGGTGGGTGATGAAGGGTTTCGCAGCGGCGCCGCCCGGGATCGGGTGCAGCATCGGCGTTTCCACTTCCATGAACTGGTGTTCCTGCATGAAGCGGCGGATCGACGCGATCGCGGCGGTGCGCGCCTTGAAGGTGCGGCGGGTTTCCTCGCTCACGATCAGGTCGACGTAACGCTGGCGGTACTTGGTTTCCTGGTCGGCCAGGCCGTGGAACTTGTCCGGCAGCGGACGCAGCGACTTGGTCACCAGGCGCAGCTTCGTGACCTTGATCGTCAGCTCGTCGACCTTGGTCTTGAACAGCGTGCCTTCGACGCCCAGGATGTCGCCGAGGTCGTAGGTGCGGAAGGCTTCCATCGCTTCCTCGCCGGTGTTGTCGAGGGTGACGTAGATCTGGATGCGGCCGTCGGCGCGCGGGCCCGACGCGTCTTGCAGGGTCGCGAACGCGGCCTTCTTGCCGGCTTCGCGCTTGAGCATCATGCGGCCGGCCAGCACCACCTGCTGCGGCTCGGCTTCCAGCGCTTCGCGGGTCCAGCCGCCATATTGCTCGACCAGGTCGGCCGCCTTGTGCTGCGGCACGAAGTCGTTCGGGAAGGCCTGGCCTTTCTGGCGGATGGCGCCCAGCTTGGCGCGGCGTTCGGCGATGATCTTGTTGTCGTCGGTCGTCAGGGTGCTCGTCTGTTCTTGGCCGCTCACTTCAGGCCCGTTTTTTTCTTGGTTTTCGTTGCTCATATCAGGTTCACTCTAGTATTGATTACAGGCTCGCGCAGAGGCTGTCGATGTCCAGGTCCGCATAGTCGCCGACCACGCGGATCACGTTGTCGAATTCCCCGAACGCTTCGGCAGGCAGGGTGGTCGTGATGACCACCGCACGCATGCCGGCGCGGCGCGCCGCTTCCACGCCCATCGGCGCGTCTTCGAAGACGATGCATTCGGCGGGGGCCATGCCCAGCTGCTCGGCCGCCTTCAGGAACACGTCCGGATGCGGCTTGCCCTGCTTGACGTCGGCGGCGCCGACCACGGTGTCGAAATGGCGGCGCAGGTCGAGTTCATCCAGCGTGAACACGATGTTCTTCGGCGGCGCCGAGGTGGCCACCGCCAGCTTGACGCCGGTCGCGCGCGCGCCGGTCACAAAGGCTTCGAAACCCTCGATGGCGCGGCGGTGCGGGCCGTACATCTCGCGGTACAGCGCATCCTTTTCCTGGGCCAGCACGGCGATTTCCTCGTCCGGGATGTCCGCGCCGAGGCGCGCGCGCAGGATCTCGCGGCCCTGGGCGCCGGCCGTCTCGCGGAAAAAGGCGTCCGCTTCATACGACTTGCCGCGGCGGGCGAAGAACTCCAGCCAGGAGTCGGTATGGAAGGCCATGTTGTCGACGATGGTACCGTCCATGTCGAAGATGAATGCGCGCGCTGCTTGAGCCATTTATTGGACGCCTTGTTTCAAAGATGCGGAAATGAAGTCGTCGAGGTCGCCGTCCAGGACGTTCTTGGTGTTGCCGGTCTCGAAGCCGGTTCGCAAATCCTTGATGCGCGACTGGTCCAGCACGTAAGAACGAATCTGGTGGCCCCAGCCGACGTCGGTCTTGGAGTCTTCCAGTTTCTGCTGCTCGCTCATGCGCTTGCGCATCTCGAGCTCGAACAGTTTCGCGCGCAGCATGTCGAAGGCTTCGGCCTTGTTGCGATGCTGCGAGCGGTCGTTCTGGCACTGCACCACGATACCCGAAGGGGCGTGCGTCAGGCGCACGGCGGAGTCGGTCTTGTTGATGTGCTGACCGCCGGCGCCGGAGGCGCGATAGGTATCGATGCGGACGTCGGCCGGGTTGATCTCGACCTCGAAGGACTCGTCGACTTCCGGGTACACGAACAGCGAGGTGAACGAGGTGTGGCGGCCATTGGCCGAGTCGAAGGGCGACTTGCGCACCAGGCGGTGCACGCCGGTCTCGGTGCGCAGGTGGCCGTAGGCATACTCACCCTCGACCTTGATGGTGGCGGTCTTGATGCCCGCGACCTCGCCCTCGGACAGTTCCATGACTTCGGCCTTGAAGCCCTTGCGCTCGCAATAGCGCAGGTACTGGCGCATCAGCATCGAGGCCCAGTCCTGGGCTTCGGTACCGCCGGCGCCGGCCTGGATGTCGATGAAGCAGTTGGCATGGTCCATCGGGTTGCTGAACATGCGGCGGAATTCCATCGACTCGATGATCTGCCTGATCGCTTCGGCATCGCCTTCGACGGATTCGATCGTGTCGTCATCGCCTTCTTCGCGGGCCATCGCGAACAGGTCCGACGAGTCGGTGAGGTCGGCGCGCGCCTTTTCCAGCGTCAGCACGACGCCTTCCAATGCCTTCTTTTCCTTGCCCATTTCGAGGGCGCGTTTCTGGTCGTTCCAGATAGCCGGATCTTCCAGCTCTTCGTTGACCTGTTCTAGTTTCTCCGACTTCTTATCGAAGTCAAAGATACCTCCGAAGTTCGGCTTCACGACTGGTCAGGTCGTTCAGCAGGGCGGAGAGGGCGTTGATGCGTTCAGCTTCCATGGTCGGTGGTATGTCTTGTAGTTGAATCGAACCGGAGATTATACCCGACTGGGCCGGGGCTAAGCGCGAAGTTGCCTGTTCTTGCCCCTGTTCTTGCCCTGTCCTTGGCCTGTCCTTGCCGGGGAACATCTCGCTTCTGTATGATGGGCCGCTGTTGCCAATGTTTCTTGTTATTCCCGCCATGCCGATCCGTCTCTCATCCAGTCTTCCCGTCCTCCTGCTTTCTTCCCTCGTCGCCCAGGCGTACGCCGCGCCCGCTGCGAAGCCGCCAGCCGGCACCAGCGCCACCCTGGCGATCCTGGAAACCACCGATATCCACGCCAACGTGGTCGGCTACGATTACTTCAAGCTGGCCGACGAGCCCTCGCTGGGCCTGGACCGCGCCGCCACCCTGATCGCCCGCGCACGCGCCGAATTCCCGAACACGCTGCTGTTCGATAACGGCGACACCATCCAGGGCACCGCGCTGGCCGACTACCAGGCGCTGGTCAAGCCGGTCGGCTGCGATGAGCAGCTCGGCATCTACAAGGTGATGCAGCGCCTCGGCTACGACGGCGGCGGCATCGGCAACCACGATTTCAACTACGGCCTCGGCTTCCTGGGCCAGGTCAGCGGCAAGGGTTTCGACGTGGACGGTGTCCCGGCCAAGGGCGGCAAGGGCTGCGCCGGTCCGGGCTTCCCGCTGGTGCTGGCGAACGTCTACAGCGTCAAGACCAGAAAGCCCTTGTTCGCGCCGTACGAGATCATCGAAAAGCGCGTGAAGGCGGTCGATGCCGAAGGGCGTGCGGTGGAGGCGACCGTCAAGGTCGGCGTCATCGGCTTCACGCCGCCGACCATCCTGGCCTGGGACAAGCGCTGGCTGGAGGGCAAGGTGTACACCGAAGGGCTGGTCGAAACGGCCAGGCGCTACCTGCCCGAGATGCGCAAGAAGGGCGCCGACCTGGTGCTGGCGATCTCGCACGGCGGCCTGGATGCGGGACCGTATTCGCCCACGATGGAAAACGGGAATTACTATCTTGCGCAAGTTGCCGGCATCGATGCGCTGCTGCTCGGCCATTCGCATGTGCTGTTCCCGAACCCGGTCAGCACCGTCCCGCAATTCAACCTGCCGAACGTCGACAAGGTCAAGGGCACCGTGTTCGGCGTGCCGACCGTGATGGCCAATTTGTGGGGCAAGAACCTGGGCGTAGTCAGGCTGACGCTGCGCCATGACGGCAAGCGCTGGAAGGTCGACCGCGACCAGACCGTGGTGGAAAGCCGCAGCACCGAGCAGGGTAATAAACAATTCGTCGCCGCCGACCGGCAAGTGATGCAACTGGTGCGGGCCGAGCACGAGGCCACCATCCAGTACGTCAAGACGCCGGTGGGCAGCACCGACTTCCGCATGTCGACTTATTTCGCCGACGTCGGCGACAGCTCGGCGATCCAGATCGTCAACCAGGCCCAGAGCGAGTACGTGCGCAAGTACGTCGCCGCCAACCTGCCGCAATATGCCGGCCTGCCGGTGCTGTCGATGGCAGCCGCCTTCAAGAGCGGCTTCGGCGGCGCGGGTGACTATACCGACGTCGCGCCGGGCAGCCTGGCGCTGAACAACGCGGCCGATCTGTACCTGTACCCGAACGCGCTGTACGCGGTGAAGGTGGATGGCGCCGGCTTGAGGGCCTGGCTGGAAAAGGCGGCGGGCCGCTTCAACACCATCGACCCGGCCCGGACCGACACACAGGAGCTCCTCAACTCCGCCTTCCCCAGCTTTAATTTCGACACCGTCACTTCGCCGGAACTCAGCTATGAAATCGACGTCACCCAGGCGCCGGGCAAGCGTATCCGCAATCTGACCCTGCGCGGCAAGCCGGTGGCCGACGACCAGGCCTTCCTGGTTGCCACCAACAATTATCGCGCCAGCGGCGGCGGCAACTTCCCGGGCCTGGACGGCAGCAAGACCGTGATCGCGTCGCCGGACGCCAGCCGCGACGTCCTCATCGAGTACATCCGCAATGCGAAGCAGCTGACCCGCGCCGCCAATGGTGCCCAGCGCAGCTGGCGCTTCGCGCGGGTGCGGACTGCCGGCCCGGTGGTGTTCCACGCGGCGCCGGGCAAGATTGCGCTGGCGCGCGAGGCCGGCCTGAACAACGTGTCGGCGCTGCGCGAGGACGACGGGCAGGGCAAGGGGTTTGCACTGTACGCGGTGGACCTGTCGAAATGAGATGGCGGCGTGCCGGGGCGCTGATGATGCTGGCGCTGCTGGCGGGCGGCGCGTCGGGGCAGCCCGCGCAGGCGGATGAGGATTACCTGCGCGGGCTGGCCTACCGCAACGGCGACGGCGTGCCGCGCGATGCGGCGCTGGCCGTGCGCAGCCTGAGGGCCGCGGCCGAACGCGGTGTACCCGCGGCGATGTTCATTCTGTCGCACATGCTGCTGGAAGGCGAGGGCGCGCCACGCGATGCGCTGGCCGCGCGGCGCTGGCTGGAAGCAGCGGCGCAGGCCGAGTATCCGGAAGCCTTGCAGGAGATGGCCATGACGGAGCGTGACCCTGCGCGCGCGGCCGAGCTGCTGAGGGAGGCTGCGCACGCGATGCAGCACCGCGCCCACGGTGGATGAATGCTGTGGTGGACGGATTTCCCGTCTACCCTGTGGTCAATGCCGCGGAGGCCGCGATGGCGACTGGATTTCGTTCGCCGCGATCTCGGCCAGGTCGAGCAGGCTCTGGACCTCGGCCGCGCGCAGGCGCCGCGGTTCGCGGTCGATGATGCACAGCGTGCCGAGCGGCTGGCCCGACTTGTCGCGCAGCGGCACGCCGGCGTAGAAGCGGATGTTCGGATCCTGCTGCACCAGCGGGTTGGCACGGAAGCGCTCGTCCTCGAGCGCATCTTCCACCACGAAAAGTTCGTTCTGCATGATCGCGTGCGAGCAGAAGGCCCAGTCGCGCGGCGTTTCGCGCGCCGGCAGGCCGACGCGCGCCTTGAACCACTGGCGCGTCGACGTCAGCAGCGAGATCAGGGCGATCGGCGAGCCGGTCACCATCGATGCGAGGCGCACCACGCGGTCGAAGCGCGCTTCGTCGCCGCTGTCGACCAGGCCGGAGGCGGCCACCGCCGCCAGGCGCGAACGTTCATTGGCGGGAACCGGGTAAGCCGGATCGGCGGCCGGCTGGTATTCCGGATCGGTGTTGGGATCGGGTGTATTGCGGCTGGCGTCGTCACCATGCATCAAGCCCTGCACCATGCTCAGACGGGTACGGCGGTGTCCTCCCGGTGTTTTCCAGGATTCGATCGCGCCGCTTTCCATCCAGATCTGGACAGTGCTGGTGGCCACGCCTAACAAACGCGCAACCTCGCTGGTGGTGAGAATAGGATCGTCTTCTTTGATGTTGCTCTGCATAAACTACCTCGTATCGCGTCAGTATAACGGATTCGAGCCAATGTTTTGGGCTTTTTGTTACTCGATTTTGGCAAAGTTTCCAAGTCTGCAAATGGAAAATTTCAGATTTTTTTGATTAATTTCCGCAATACGTCCACAAATGTTGACCATAAGTAATTAATTCAATGATATGCTCATCAATTGCATCAATTTCCGCTAGTAAATTTCTCCTAAACCACTGAGAAAATAATGACAAAAAATCTCCAAAGTGTGGGCATCGCTGCGCAGCTTTACGGTGCCTTCGCGCTGCTCGTGGTCGTGACCGTGGCCCTCGCACTGTTTGCTGTGTCGCGCGTCAACGATATTGAACAGGCGCTCGGCAATGCCGATGCGCTGCGCAGCACCCGGCTGGAACCGCTGTATGAAGCGCGCGAGGCGCTCGACCAGTCCGGCATCGCCGCGCGCAACGCCTATATCTTCAAGAGCGATGCCGATGCCGTACGCGAGCTCGACCTGGTGGACCAGCACGCCGCCGCCTTCCGCGCCTCGATCGCCCAGCTCGACGGCCCGCTGCAGGGCGATCCGCAGTATGCCAAGGTGCGTGGAGAGCTGCTGGCAATGGGGCTCGAACTGCAGCGTCCGCGCCGCTACCGCAGCGCCGGCGACATGGAAGGCTTCGGCACCTTCCTGACCCAGGAATGCACGCCGCTGCGCCGCCGCATCGTCGCCGACATCGAGGTGCTGCTCAAGCGCCTCCAGAGCGGCAGCGCCGAGGCCAGCGCGGCCGCGCGTGCGACCGCATCCTCGGCCCGCACCACGATTGCGGGCCTGACCGTGCTATGCGTGGTTCTGGCAGCAGCGGTCGGACTCCTGATCGTGCGCAGCCTGGTGCGCCAGCTGGGCGGCGAACCGGCTTACGCATCGAGCGTGGCACACGCGATCGCGCGCGGCGAACTGCAGCATCAGGTCGACGTGCGCCGCGCCGCCCCGAGCAGCCTGCTGGCGGCGATGAGCGCCATGCGCGACAGCCTCAGCGGCATCGTCGGCAAGGTGCGCGGCGGTACCGATGCCATTGCCTCGGCCTCGGCCGAAATCGCCTCCGGCAACATCGACCTGTCGCGCCGCACCGAGTCGCAGGCGGCCGAGCTGGCCCAGGTGGCCGGTTCGATGAAGCAGCTGATCGATTCGGTGCGCCGCAATGCCGACTACGCCACCGAAGCCAGCAAGCTGGCGCTGGACGCCTCGACGGTGTCGCGCCAGGGCGGCGAAGCCGTCGATGGCGTGGTCGACACCATGAACCTGATCAACGACGCGTCTAAAAAGATCGTCGACATCATCTCGGTCATTGACGGCATCGCTTTCCAAACCAATATCCTGGCATTGAATGCGGCGGTGGAAGCGGCGCGCGCCGGCGAGCAGGGCCGCGGGTTCGCGGTCGTCGCCTCCGAAGTGCGCAACCTTGCGCACCGCTCGGCTGCGGCAGCCAAGGAAATCAAGGCCCTGATCGAGGATTCGGTGGGCAAGGTGAATGCCGGCACCGAACTGGTGGGCCGCGCCGGGCAGACGATGCGCAAGGTGGTCGACGGCGTGCACCGCGTGACCGACATCATGGGCCGCATCTCGGAAGCGACGAGCAGCCAGAGCCAGGACATCGAGCGCGTCGACGCCGCCATCGTGCAGCTCGACGAAATGACGCTGCAGAACGCGTCGCTGGTGGAAGAGGCCGCGGCGGCGGCGCAGTCGTTGCAGCACCAGGCGGACCAACTGGCGGACCTGGTCAATACCTTCCAGCTGGAAGCCGGCCGTACAGGCCATGCCGAACGCAATGTGCTGCGCCTGACTACGGCCTGAGCGCTGGCCTTGGTCCCCGGCGTGGGCACCCCGTGCCCACGCCGGCCGCTCCCACCCTGCTCAATGCAAGCTTTTCTTTTCGGGCTGCACCAGCACGAAAGGACTCACCACCGAAGCCCACAGCGGGCTGTCCGCGGCCTGCCAGGTCGCTGCCTGGACCGCCGTCGCCTTGGCCAGTTTGCCTTCACTCATCCATCCCGCGATGCTGGCCTTGTCGTCGTGGGCGATGCGCAGTGCGACCTCGATCAGGTCGAGCGTTTCGCTGACCCAGACCACCGCTCCTTGCGCGAAATGGCGTTCCAGTTCCGACCAGTGGACCCGCGCGGTTTCGCGGTTGATCTTGTCATGCAGGTCGCTGTCCTTCAGCGGGTCGGTCTTGATGGCATCGGTGCTCATGTCGGTACTCATATCAGAGGGGGTCGATCCGGGGAATCGGCGAACCCGCCCATGTTAACCGATAGGCCGGCCCCTTGCGGACATTCCCGACCAACGCGGGCCGGAAGCAGGCCAGGTTGATGCCCTCCGGGTGGCGCACGCTCGGGTAGATCACACCCATCGAACCCATCTCGAGCAATTCGGCGGCCAGCTTTTGCGAGGCGAGGTAGCTGGCCGGATCGAGGCAGCCATGCATGGCGTCCAGGCCGCGCAGGTCGTGGAAGCCGGCCGTGAAATCGGCCAGCAGGGATTGGTAGCTGACGCTGTCGTCGAAGCGCCCGATCTCCTGGTATTCGACTGCCTTGTGGAAGCCGATCTCGGCCAGCGCCGTCTCCGCCTCGAAGGCGCAGTACCATGCGCCGCGCTCGCCGTCGTTGAAGCGGCTGCCTTCCGGGCGTGCATAGGTATACGCGGCATTGATCATGCGAAAGTTGGGCACGCCGAATACCAGTTCGTCCATGCCGATGCCGGGCAGCAGGCCGCGCTCGCCGCGCAGGCGGTCGTTGGTCGCATTGTCGAGGTCGAACAAATCGCGCAGGATGCCGTCGTCGTCGCCCGCCAGCGGGGCCAGGACCGAGTCTTCGGCGTCGGCGAAGCGCGAGGGAATCAGGCGGCAGGTGTCGAACTGGCGCAGCTGGGTCACCTTGATGCCGAGCCGGCTGGAGCGCGCCATGCTAGAGCCCTCCGCGGCGCGCGTCGAGCAGGCGGCGTACCGTCTGCATGGCCAGCAGTCCACCGCCCAGCATGTAGGCCAGCGGTGTGCGGCCCCTGAAGATGGCGTTGGTATTGGGGAGCTGGATCCATTCGTCGGCCAACCGGTCGCCGTACAGGATGTGCAGCGCCTTATATATGCCGAGCAGGTAGGAGATACGCGTGATGCGGTCGACTTCCAGCAGGCGCTCGTGGTTCTTTTTCCATTCGTAGAACGAGGACGAGGACAGGCCGCCGAGCAGCTCGCGCGCATCGTCGTCGCGCAGTTGCCAGGCGCCCGCCAGCTGGAAGAAGCCCTTGAGCGCGGAACGCGACAGTCGCTCGCGTTCGGCCTTGGCGTTCAGGTCGATCAGCGGCGTCGTTTCAAAACGGCTAGTGGGGTAGGCATAGGCTGGATTCATGGTCATTCTCCCGTTCTGGAGTTGTTTTACTCTGTTTCTGGACCAATTACAAGCGGCTTGTGCAAAGCTGGGCACAATGGCAGAATTGCTGAGCTGATAACAGGTCACTCATGAGAGACCACCAACTGGCGTCGGCGAAACGAGGTGCGTGATGCGTCTGCTGTCGATTGGAGTGCTGTGCCTAAGCGTGCTGATGCTGGCCATGGCTGGCGCGGCGCGGCCGTCGAATGCCGACCTGAAACGCCAGGTCGCTGATGCCGAGCGCGCCTTTGCCGCCACCATGAAGGCGCGCGACCATGCCGCATTTACCCGTTTCCTCGCCGAAGAAGCCGTCTTCCTGTCCGGCGCGAGCACGCTGCGTGGGCGCGATGCCATCGCCGGCGCGTGGCGCGCCTATTACGACGGTCGGCAGGCGCCGTTTTCCTGGAAAGCCGACCGGGTCGAGGTGCTCGATTCCGGCACCCTGGCCTATAGCGGCGGCCCGGTCTATGACGCCGCCGGCAGGCAGGTCGGCCATTTCAACGCGATCTGGCGCCTGGAAGCGCCGGGACGCTGGAAGATCGTGTTCGACCGCGGAAGCGCGCCCTCTACTATAGGAAGCAGCCATCGATGAACGAAGGTCCCCTGCAGCTTGCCACCGCCATCCTCGCGCTGAGCGCATGCCGTTCGGGTCTTTTGTCGGATTTGCGGTGCTCGAAGTGCTGGGTGCACCCTTGTTTGTCTGGTGGCAGACGCGGGTGGCGCAAGCAGCCGGCGCCTTGCCACTGCCTTTGCGCCGCGCGGCCTGAAGTCGGGCGTCCGCAGGAAAGGAAGCCATCATGACCAAGCCCGAACCCAAGCCCGTCGCCCTTGCCGCTGCCCAAGCGCCGCCGCGCACAAAACCGTCGAACTACCCGGAACCATTTGCGTCGATGGTGCATGGGCGCATCAAGCGGCCGCTGGGCGACCTGTTCGGCCTGCAGGGCTTCGGCGTGAATCATGTGACCCTGCCGCCGGGCGCGATGTCGGCGCTGCCGCACCGGCATACGGTGCAGGACGAATGGATATTCGTCCTCAGCGGCGAGATCATGCTGGTCCACGACGCGGGGGAGACGCTCCTTGCCGCCGGCATGTGCGCGGGCTTTCCGGCCGGCGGGACCGCCCACCAGCTGCTCAATCGATCCGACGCGGACGCGACTTACCTGGAAGTCGGCGACCGTCGCCCCGGCGACAGCGTCGATTACCCGCGCGACGACCTGGTTGCGGTGCGGGTGGAGGACCATTGGCGTTTCACGCACAAGGATGGTGTGGCCTACCCAATACCGGACGGCTCGTGACAAAGCACGCATTTTTCTGCGATGCAATTTGATAAGCTCCCGGCCAGTTCACACTCATCGCAGGTCGAAAATGATCGGGAAACTACTTCGCCATGACACACTCCAGCCCGCGCCGGCCGCTGGCTTAGCCTCCGCCGCACCGGCGCCGGCGCATAAAGACCCGCTGGCGCGTGCCAGGATCGGCGGCAAGGAAGTATTCCACCGCCTGTACGCCGGCATGAAGAACGACAAGGGCGTGCAGGTCGAATCGATGCTGTGCGTGCTGGGGGCGCTGGCCGGTTATGCCTGTCAGGCCGAGGTGCGCGCCATCGGCGTCGCAAAAAACCTGCCCGATGATGCGGTGTTCCAGATCGTGACGGGGGCGGACGGCGCCCGTTACTACGCCGGCGAGCTCCTGAACCAGCCCTTGCTCAACGCCGAGCCGTCGTTGTGGGGCATGGTCGGTGCCGCGGCCAGGGCTGCCGGCGCGACTACGCTGCCGGATCCGCACGAACTGTTCCGCCACGTCGCCACTTCGCTCGGCAGCGATGCCTTCGGGATGCCGCGCGTGCCGCCCCAGCACAAGGCCGGCGACACGCCGTTTGGCTACCTCAGGCAGCTCTGGCCGCTGCTGTTCCCGCTCGTGAGGACGGTGTGCCCGGCGCCGGCGCTGTGGCCGGTCGTCTTCGGCGTGGCGATCGAGGAGACCATCCAGTCGGCGCAAGGCTCGATCGACCCGGTCCTGGCCTTCACCATCGTGATGGAAGCGGCGGTGCCGATGTCGCGGGTGGACCTGGGTCTGCTTGACTGAGGCTACTCAGTTTTTCTTTGCCAGGCCGGCCACCAGCGGCGCCACCAGCACGGCCAGCAGTGCGATCGCCGCGGCGATGTAGCCGATCTTGTCCAGACCCAGCGTCGGGATGACCGCGCCGCCCAGCATGGCGCCGATGCCGATGCCGGCGTTCGCCGCCGACACATTGGTGGTGCCGGCCAGTGCCTGCGAATGCGTCGCCGATTTCATCACGCGCACCTGGCAGATCGGGAAAAGGGCCGTGTAGGCGATGCCCCATAAAGCCAGCACTGCACAGAACATGAGGGTCGAGTGGATGGCCGGTACGCTCAGCGCCATGCCGATCGCAAGCAGGCCGGCGAAGATGGCGGTGGCCATGACCGGCGCCCGGTCGACCGCCTTGCCGCCCAGCCAGTTGCCGACCAGGCCGATGGCGCCGAAGCCCATCAGCCACCAGCCGACCTGCGCGGGGGCGATGCCGGCCAGGCGTTCGAGGATGTCGGCCAGGTAGGTGTAGGCGCTGAACATCGCCGTGAACACGATCACCGACAGCACCACGTTGCCGAGGAAGTAGGGCTCGCGGAACAGGCGCGCCTGCGCCCTGAAGTCCATGCGTGGCGAACGCGCCACTGCCGGCATCAGGGCCCACAGAGCGGCGGCCATCAGCAGCGACAGCACGGCCAGCATCCAGAACGAGTTGCGCCAGCCGATGCTGTTGGCGGCCACCGTCCCCAGCGGAATCCCGAACAGCAGCGCCGCCGAAATCCCGAGGTAGACCCGCGACACCGCCTGGCCGGCCTTGGCCGGACCGGCCAGCTGGCCCGCGGTTTCGCTGGCGGTGCCCCAGAACACCGGCAAGGCCAGCGCCGGGATGAAACGTGCCAGCGCCAGCACCCAGATGTTCGGCGCCAGCGCGGCCAGCGCGTTCGATGCGGCAAACACGACCAGGATGCCGACGAAGAGTTTTTTGCGGTCCAGGTGCGACAGCCAGGCCGTCAGCGGCGGCCCGAACAGCATCACAGTGAACGCGAACAGGGTCACCAGCTGGCCGGCGGCGGAGATCGAGATGCCGAGATCGCGCGACAGCGCCGGCAGCAGGCCGACGATCAGGTATTCGGTGGTGACGATGACGAAGGCGGCGATCGCCAGGATCAGGATCGACATGGCGGCGCCGGGCTGGGTGGTCGCCTGCGCAGGGCGCGCTGCAGTTGCTTGGTTGGACATATATGATTCCCTATGATCAAGGGTGAGCATGCTATTCGAAATCCAGTTTCCTATCTCGGGTATTTTTTCTATACTTAGCGGAATCTGATTCCGGAATCGAGCATGCAAAGCACCGAGCGCCTCAAGGGAGTGGAAGTCTTCGTCGCCGTGGCCAGGGCGGGCAGTTTCATCCGCGCCGCCGAACGCCTGAATCTCACCAGCTCAGCGGTCGGCAAGGCGGTCGCGCGGCTCGAGGCGCGACTGCGGGTGCGCCTGTTCGAGCGCAGCACGCGCCGCCTGGCGCTGACCGAAGCCGGAACCCGCTTCCTGGCCGCCTGTACCCGCGTGCTGAGCGAACTGGAGGAAGCGGAACATGCGCTCGGGAGCGAAGGCGAGGTGCTGGCCGGGCGCCTGCGCATGGACTTGCCGGTGACTTTCGGGCGCCACGTGGTGCTGCCGGTGCTGGCGCCGTTCTTCGCGCGCTATCCACGCGTGCAGCCGGTGCTGTCCTTCACCGACCGCTTCGTCGACATTCTCGACGAAGGCATCGACGTGGCGGTGCGCATTGGCAGTCCGGAAGCCTGGCCTCCCTCATTGGGGCACGCCTTCCTGGGGCAGGAGCAGAAGGTTTTCTGCGCGGCCCCGGCCTACCTGGCGGCGCAAGGCACGCCGGCGGCTGTGGAGGATCTGGCCGCGCACGCCGCCATCATGTACCGCAAGGCCGATGGGACGACCAGCCCCTGGCTGATCCGCGGCGCCCAGGCGCACGTCGAAAAGACGGCTCTCGACGCCCGCATCGTGGCCGGCAATGCCGAGGTCCAGCTCGACCTGACGCTGGCCGGCCTCGGCATCGCCCAGCTGCCGACGTGGCTGGTGGGACGCCGGCTGGCCGACGGCAGCCTGGTGCAGGTGCTGCCCGCTCTGGCGACGCCGGGCTTGCCGATCCACGTGGTGTGGCCGAAGGCGAAGGAGACGCTGCCGCGCGTGAAGCAAGCGGTGGCGGCCTTGTGCGACGCCATGGGAGACGCTTTCACGCAGGCGGGCCCGCCGAATTGACGGGATGTCTTTATTTAAAGTCTCTCCTCTGCTAGAGTCCGGCAAGACTTCAGGGGAGACAATGAAAAAAATCATGGGTGCGTGGATGCTGGCCGGCCTGCTTGCAAGTTGCGGCGGCTCGGGCGAAGGGCCGCCGCTGGGCGCGTTTCCGGCCTTGAGCAAGAAGGATATCGATGCCAGCTTCACGCTGACGGCGCCTTCCTCGAAGAGTCCCGCGGCCTTCGGCTACACCAGTTCGAACCCGGCCGTGGCCACTGTCGAGGGTGGGGTCGTCACCATCGTCGGGCCGGGCGAAACGACGATCACTGCATCCCAGCCTTCGGATGGCAGCTTCGGACCGACGCACACCTCGGCGGTGCTGACCGTGACCGCCACCTGCATCGCGCCGGCCACGGTGGCGAACCACGCCTGCATGGCCCCGGCGTCGACCGCCACCGCCACCACCGAGAGCGGCCGCATCTGGGCGCGCGCGGTCCACACCGACAGTTGGGCCCACGCGCGCGACTTTTGCGCGAATACCGTGATCGACAGCGTTGCCGGCTGGCGCTTGCCGACGCGGGTGGAACTGGCCGAGCTGGTCGCGTCCGGTGCGGTTGCGGGGCATGGCTGGGCGGCGGGCAGTGCCTGGTCGTCGACCGCTGCGGCAAGCGTGAATGGTGGGCATGCCGTGGTGGACCTGGCCAGTGCAGCCGTGGTCGAGCGGGCGGATGGGGAGATGGCGCTCGTCAGCTGCGTGCGGTGATCCACCTGCGCGGGGATGACGGTTATCTACTGTCCCTCAAGCCGGCTCGGCATGCTCCACCAGCAGTTGCACCTTGGTCACACCGTTGTACTCGTTCGCATCCAGCCGGAACGCCACCCGCGCCACGTCGCCCAGCGCGTCGGTGTGGCCGAACCAGATCGCATCGTAGCGCCGGCCGTTCCGTTCCAGCAGCAGCTTGAGGTGTTTTTCCTTCAGGATGCGCTGGCTCACCACGCGGAATTCGTCGCAGAACACCGGCGGAGCGAAGCCCTGGCCCCAGACCTGGCCGTCGAGCAGCTCGATGAACTGGGTCGAATAGAAATCGTCTTCCAGCGGACCGTCGGTCTCGACCACGCGCTCCAGCTGGGCTTCGCTCAGCCAGGCCTGGCCGACCGCTTCGAAGGCCTGGCTGAAGGTATCGAAGTGCTCGCCGCGCAGGGTCAGGCCGGCTGCCATCGCGTGGCCGCCGAACTTGTCGATCAGGCCGGGCACGCGCTTGGACACCAGGTCCAGCGCGTCGCGCAAGTGGAAGCCGGGGATCGAGCGGCCGGAGCCCTTGATCCAGCCGTCGCCCGCTGGCGCGAAGGTGATCGTCGGGCGATAAAACTTTTCCTTCAGGCGCGAAGCCACGATGCCGATCACGCCCTGGTGCCAGCCGTCGTCGAATACCGCGATGGTGCTGGCGGTCGCCGGCTGGAAGTCGTCCAGGTGCAGCAGGGCGGTACCCTGCATGTCGGCCTCGATTTCGCGCCGCTTCAGGTTGATCTCGTTGAGCTGCTGGGCGATTGCCCAGGCGCGGCCTTCGTCGTCGGTGGTCAGGCATTCGATCCCGAGCGACATGTCCTGGAGTCGCCCGGCGGCATTCAGGCGCGGGCCCAGCGCGAAGCCGAGGTCGAAGGGCGAGGCGCTGCGCGCTTCGCGGCCGGCGACGCGGAACAGCGCCGCCACGCCGGCGTGCATCCGGCCCGCGCGCATGCGTTTCAAGCCTTGCGCCACCAGGATGCGGTTGTTGGTGTCCAGCTTGACGACGTCGGCCACCGTGCCCAGCGCCACCAGGTCGAGCAGGGCGTCCAGCTTCGGCTGGGTCTGGGCATCGAACACGCCGCGCTTGCGCAGTTCGGCGCGCAGCGCCAGCAGCACGTAGAACACCACGCCGACGCCGGCCAGGTTTTTGCTCGGGAAGCCGCATTCGGGCTGGTTCGGGTTGACGATGACGCGCGCGTCGGGCAGGCGGTCGCCGGGCAAGTGGTGGTCGGTGACGACCACGTCGATGCCGAGGTCCTTGGCCGCCTGCACGCCGTCGATGCTGGCGATGCCGTTATCGACGGTGATGATGATGTCCGGCGCCGTTTCACGCGCGGTCAGTTCGACGATCTCGGGCGTCAGGCCATAGCCGTACTCGAAGCGGTTGGGCACGATGTAGTCGACCTGGGCGCCCATCGCACGCAGGCCGCGCAGGGCCACCGCGCAGGCGGTGGCGCCGTCGCAGTCGTAGTCGGCCACGATGGTCATCTTCTTCCCGGCCGCAATCGCGTCGGCCAGGTAGACCGCGGCAGCGTCGATCTGCAGCAGGGCCGCGGGCGGCAGCAAGGCTTGCAGCTCGCTGGCGAGTTCGCGCGTATCGGTCAGGCCGCGCGCGGCGAACACGCGCGCGAGCACGGGATGGATGCCGCCCTGGCGCAGCATGTCGGAATGGCGTACCGGGCAGGGGCGGATGGCGATGCGGGTTTTCACGATGCGGTCTTTAAATGAGTGCTTCCAGCGTCGGACGGCGCCAGAATTTGCGTTGGGCCATCGGTGTCGTCACGAGTTCCAGATGGCCGTCGCGATGGCTCAGCACCAGGCGCAGGCTGTTCACGCGGCCTTTGGCCAGCAGCGCCAGCAGCGGCGCGAAAAGCTCGGCTTCGAAGGCCTGCATGGTGCGCAGCCAGCCGTCCCAGTCGGCGGCGATGGCCGGCGTCGCGGCGTTGCCGGCCACCAGCAGCAATTGCCCGGCCTGTGCCGATTCGATCCCGGCCAGCAGGGCGCCCGGCGTGGCGGCAAGGTCGGCGGCGAGTGCCTCGAGCCAGCCCGGCACCGCGTGGGTCCGCAGCACAGGCTTCATCACGGATTTGCCCTGGGCGCCGGCGATCAGCCGGCTGGCCTCCTCGGTCGCCATGCTGGCGCCGCCCCAGGGCCAGATCGAATTGATCGGCACCTGGCCGCGCGCCTCGCGCGCCGCGTTCACGGGATCGGTGTACCAGCTCACCTGCACCTCGTTCTGCAGCTTGCGGAAGGCGCGCGCCTGGGCGCCGGTCGGCATCCAGTCGGTCAGGTTCATGCCCACCGCCGCGTCCGTGCTGGCGGTCTGCAGCTCGTTCCAGCCGTCGGCGCGCAGGAACCACGTATCTGCACTGCCGTACAGCAGGCGGTAGCCGGCCTCGGTAAAGTCGACCAGGGCGCTGTCGAACAGGGCACGGGCTTCCTCCTCGCGCAGGTCGAGCTGGCGCGGGTCGCTCATCATCAGATGGGTACGCGCGATCTGGATATGCGTAGGATTGAGCACGAACCAGGTGCCGTCTTCGGGATCCAGCCCGTAACCGCGCATGGCACTGGCGGCCACCGCCGGCTCCTGGCCGCGTGCCAGGCCAAGAGCCTGTGCGATCCACAGTTCATGCGGGAGGGCACGCGCCTTCGGGTCGAGCGGATGGAATTGACGCTGCGAGGTGCGCGCACACAGCGCCGCCAGCGCCGGCGCTTGCAGGGCGCGGATCAGGTCGGGCGCGAATTCGGGAACGGGGAGTGCGAACGGCAGGACAAGCGAAATGTGGGCCATGCCGTATTGTAGGTCAAATCGGCGGTTTCCATAAGTTGTTGAGTATTCGATTACCTAGGTGGCATGCACAGTTGCTTGACCCGCACGCTATGCGGGCACTGGCTCGAAGTGAACTTGCAAGCCAATGGCTTTGGTCACTTTCAGGATGGTGTCGAAGCTGGGATTGCCTTCGCCGGAAAGCGCTTTATATAAACTTTCCCTACCAAGTCCTGTCTCGTTTGACAACTGGGTCATTCCATATGCCCGGGCAAGCACACCAATGGACTTGGCGATGAAGGCTGCGTCATCGCCGGCTTCTTCCAGGCAGGCCTCCAGGTAGAGCGCCATGTCCTCTTTCGTTTCCAGGTGCTCAGCGGTATCCCAATTTTTCAGTTTCATTGTTCACTCCTTTAGTTGCCGCGCGAGTTCGAGCGCGGTTTTTATGTCCTGCTTTTGGCTCGATTTGTCGCCTCCCGCCAAGAGGATAACGATTTGTCTGCCGACAAACTTGTAGTAGACGCGGTAGCCAGGGCCGTAGTGAATGCGCATTTCTGAGACCCCTTCACCTACTGGCTCGCTGTCACCGAAGTTGCCATCTTCCGCTCGATCGATGCGCATGGCGATCCGGGCAGACGCTCTCCGATCTCTTAACTGTTCATACCAGTTGTCGAAAGTCTCAGTGGTTTGAATGATATTCATCACTCATCCTGATGGCGTTAGACGCAAGCAAAACATCACCATCGGTGACGATCATTGTAGACTTTGGGATACACCAGCACAAGCGAAATGCGTCAATAAAGCAAACGCTGAGGTGAGCGGTGACCGCACTTGGCAGCACGAGCGGCCTCGTGCCAGTCGTTGTGACCATGTTCCTAACGTTAGGAACGAGCGAGGCACCGGCCATGTCCACAAACAGGCTGCGTGTGTGTGGCCACGGCCGGGCTGACTGTTTTCCTCGTCGTCTTGTTTACGGCTTGGGCTTGCCGGGTTCCCTTCCCAGCGCATCGCCGCCCACCGTGTTGCCAATGCCATCGGTCACGCCGGCATCAGGCGTACCCGCCATCGCCCCGGCACCGGCCCCGGAAGCGCCGCCCATGGCCGCCGCCGCGCTGCCGGTAGCGCCCAGCATGCTGCCGGTGCGCGCCGCGGCTGCGACCTCGGCGCCGGATACGCTGGCGGCCCCTGCGCCGCCGCCCGCCATCCCGCTCGTGATGCCGAGGTTCGGCCCGCTGCCCGAGGTGCCGGGCACGACGCCGGGGCGGGCGCGCACGATGCCGCCGGCATCGCTGCTGGCGGACGCAGCGCTGGACATGCCCGCCGCGCTCAGGCCGACGGCTTCCTCGTACCAGGTCTGCACCAGCGACAGGTGCTTGCGCTCCTGGGCCAGCGCATCGCTGAAGCCGTCCACCAGTTTCTCGTGCCCGGACTCGTCGGCCAGGGCGATCAGGGTTTCCCAGCCGGCGTTGTCGCTCAGTTCGATGGCCAGGATCGCATGCAGCGACTGGGCCAGGCTGGTGCGCGGGTCGCCGAGCACCTGGATGAAGCCGATTGCCTCGACCCCGACCACGTCCGCGCTGGGCGTCTGCGCGGTCGGGTCGCCGCCCATCGATTCGATCGCCTCCTTCATTAATAGCACGTGGCGCGCCTCGTCGCCGCGGATGCTGGCGGCCTGCTCGCGCGTGATCGAGCCCATCGGCTTGCTGCCATCTCCCTGCAGGACGTCGAGCTTGGTCAGCAGTGCGTCGTACAGGCGGGTGCCGGTGCGTTCGAAGGCCAGTCGCTCGGCCATCTTGTCGAGCAGGATCTGCGGCTTGTCGCCGGTCAGCATGTTGACGCCCATGCTGACCATGCCGGTCATCGTGCCCGGGGCCGGGATCGAGCCGACGCCGCCCGAGTCGGCGATATAGCCTTCGCGCAGCTGCAAGGCCGCGCTGTCGTCGCCCGGCGTGCCGCGCGTGATGATGGTGTCGTCGTCGAGCATGCGCCCGGTTTCGAGCGGGGACATCTGGATGCCGGTCTTGTTCATCCCGACATGTTCATGTTGCTGAGCCATGATTCCTCCGGTTGACTTTCAATGCAGGCTGGCGGGCAAGCTGGCCGCATTCGCCATGCCCATGGCCTGCGCGGCCCCGCTGACGGCGCCGCGGGTGACGATTTCGGTGCCGGGCGCCCACACGTAGCCGGCGGAGATCGCCATGCTGGGCGAACCATCGCTGTTCATCTGGGTGCGGTAGGCGATGCTGGCCTGGCTTTCCTGGTCCTTGGGCACGTACTGGGTGCCGAGGGCGCGCAGGTCGACTTCGTTCACCAGCACCTGGCGGTAGAAGTCGCGCTGCGCTTTCAGGGGGATCGGGGCGTCGAAGGCGCCGGTAATGATCTCGGCCGGATCGCGCCGTTCATACTTCTGGAAGGCCTCGGCCGCGGTGTGGAAGTGGCCCAGCTCGTAGTCGAGGAAGCGTTCCCAGATTGCCTTGATCTCGTGGTTGGTCTCGCTCTCGACGCAGCTGTAGTAGTTGTAGCACTCGTTGGCCTCGTGCAGCATCCACTTCTCGAGCCAGGTTTCGGTCGGGTCCAGCATTGACTCGTACTGGGTCACGTGCTGTTCCTCGACCGAGGCGATTTCGGCGTACAGCTGGCGCGCCACCGGATCGGCGAACAGCGGGCCCACGTTCATGTAATAGTTCTGGGTCTGCTGCTCGGTCGAGGTGATGGTGAGCGCGTGCAGCTTGCTCAGCATGTTGGCCGTGCTGCGGTCGTAGGGCACGCGCACGTCGTCGGACGGGTGCCGGTGGTGCTCCCAGGTGGGGCGCGCCGGCAGGATGTCGGTATAGCTTTGCAGGATGTTGTTCGGGTCCTTGCCCTCGAGGCGGTCGAGCAGCGCGGAGTAGCGGTACAGGTGGTCGAAGTCTTCGAGCAGGCCGAAGCGGTAGCACTGGGCCAGGTAGGCATCCGGCTCGCGCTGGGCAACGGCCGCGGTCAGCTCGATCGCCACCTGTTCGTAGGCGATCGTGGTCTCGAGCGGGGAATGGTCGGGCGACAGCAGCCAGTTGATCATCGTCGCCTGGTGCTGTTCCGAGCGCCGGATCAGTGCCAGCGGCAGGCGCAGCGCGCCGTTGCAGCGCGCGCAGTTGTGCGAGAAAGCGAGTGCCTCGAGCTCGATGCCGTTCATGATGATGACGCGGATCCGGGTAAAGGCGTCGTCGTCGAGCTTGCTGAGGGGTTTGCGCACCAGGTCGCGCCAGGTGTAGCGCTGGTTCTCGACCGGGGTGCCTCTTGAATCGAACACACTGAAAGCCATAGCGAAACCTCCTGCATCAGATGAGCCGTCGGATGTCGGCCTTTCCTTACGATAGGCAGGCGGGCATGAAGTTCCATCGAAATCCGCGACTGCGCTGTTAGGAAATTGTTATTCCAATTGTGACAAGACCCCACATGGATGAGGTTTGTGTGGCACACTGCGACACCAGTAGGTTTTCGCCCGGAGCTCATGAGTATCATCCACAACTTGCCCTATGAATGGCTGGTCGGCCTGCGCTACACGCGCGCCGGCAAGCGCAGCAACCGCAACAGCTTCATCTCCTTCATTTCCCTGATTTCCGTGTCCGGTATCGCGCTCGGGGTGGCGGCGCTGATCGTGGTGCTGTCGGTCATGAACGGCTTCCAGAAAGAGGTCACCGACCGCATGCTGTCGGTGCTGGCCCATATCGAGGTGTTCGACGCCGGCGGCAGCATGCCCGGCTGGCAGAAGGCCGAACAGGAAGCCTTGCGCAACCCGGCCGTGCGCGGCGCGGCGCCCTTCGTCGAAACCCAGGGCCTGCTGGTCAAGGACGACGCCATGAAGCCGACCGTCATCCGCGGCATCCTGCCGGGCGAGGAGCCCAAGGTGTCCGACGTCGCGAAACAGGTACGCAGCGGCAGCCTGCAAGACCTGCGCCCTGGGCAGTTCAACATCGTGCTCGGCTACGTATTGGCGCGCTCGCTCGGCGTCGGCGTGGGCGACAAGGTCAACATGATGCTGGCCCAGGGCCAGACCACGCCGGCCGGCATCGTGCCGCGTTCGCGCCTGTTCACCGTGGCCGGCATCTTCGAGGCCGGGCACTACGAATTCGATTCGAGCATGGCCTTCATCCACTTGCAGGATGCAGAGCGCATGGAACGCCTGGATGCGCCCAACGGCCTGCGCCTGCGCATCGCCGACATGCACCAGGCGCCGCAGGTGGCGGCCGAGCTCAAAAGGCAGATGACGGGCGACCTGGTCATGCGCGACTGGTCCAAGCTCAACGCCAACTGGTTCGCCGCGGTGCAGACCGAAAAGCGCATGATGTTCATCATCCTGACGCTGATCATCGCGGTGGCCGCCTTCAACCTGGTCTCGACCCTGGTCATGACCGTGACCGACAAGCAGCCCGACATCGCCATCCTGCGCACCCTCGGCGCCTCGCCGCAGTCGATCATGAAGATCTTCATGATCCAGGGCGCGCTGGTCGGCATCATGGGTACGCTGGCCGGGGTCGGACTGGGCGTGGTGGTGGCGCTCAACATCCACGTCATCGTGCCCTTCATCGAGCACCTGTTCGGCATCCAGTTCCTGTCCAAGGATATCTACCTGATCACCGAGATCCCCTCGGACATGCGCTGGCCTGACGTTTTCAAGATCGGCGGCGTTTCGGTGCTGCTGGCATTCGTGGCGACGATCTACCCGAGCTTCTCCGCGTCGCGCGTCAAACCGGCTGAGGCCCTGCGATATGAATAATATGAACCACGTATCCAACAACAATAATCATAGTGCTGCCGACGGCTTGGCGGTGCTGGCCTGCCGCGGCGTCGGCAAGACCTTTACCCAGGGCGACTATTCGGTCCGGGTGCTGGGCAATATCGACTTTTCCATCGGCCGCGGCGAGCGCGTGGCCATCGTCGGCGCCTCCGGCTCCGGCAAGTCGACGCTGCTGCACATCCTGGGCGGGCTCGATACGCCCAGCACCGGCGCCGTCACACTGCAGGGCGAGGATTTCGCGACCCTGTCCGAAGCCCGGCGCGGCGAGCTGCGCAACGCGGCGCTCGGCTTCGTCTACCAGTTCCACCACCTGCTGCCGGAATTCTCGGCGCTCGACAACGTCGCCATGCCGCTGCTGATCCGGCGCATGAAGCGCGCCGACGCCGTGGCCCAGGCCGAGGCGATGCTGGCGCGCGTGGGGCTCACCCGGCGCGCCATCCACCGCCCGGGCGAACTGTCCGGCGGCGAACGCCAGCGCGTGGCCCTGGCGCGCGCGCTGGTCACCCAGCCGGCATGCGTGCTGGCCGACGAACCGACCGGGAACCTGGACAGCCACACCGCGCAAGGCATCTTCGACCTGATGCTGGAATTGTCCAAGACCCTTGGCACGTCTTTCGTGATCGTCACCCACGACCCGGAACTGGCACGCCGCTGCGACCGCGTGCTGCGCCTGGCCGAGCACGGGCTGCATCCGGAACAGTAAACGATGACGCCGATCTGGATCGATACCCACTGCCATCTCGACGCCCACGAGTTCGGGACCGGGTCGCTGGCCGTGGCCGGCCGCGCCGGCGGGGAGGGCGTTGGCATGATCGTGATCCCGGCGGTCGAACGCGGCAACTTCGACGTCGTCAAGCAGCTGGCCGACGGCGCGCCGAACGCCAGTTATGCGCTCGGCATCCATCCGATCTTCGTACCCCAGGCAAGCGACGACGACCTGGTCGAGCTGCGGCGGCGGGTCGAAGCGTCGATCGGCGACCCGCGCTTTGTTGCCATCGGCGAGATCGGGCTGGATTACTTCATCCCGATGCTGTGCGAGCCAGCGATGCGCGACAAGCAGGAACGCTTCCTTCGCGAACAGCTGCGCATCGCGCGCGATGTCGGCTTGCCGGTGCTGACCCACGTGCGCCGCTCACAGGACCAGGTATTGAAACACCTGCGCCAGATCCGTCCGAACGGCGGCATCGCCCACGCCTTCAACGGCAGCTTCCAGCAGGCGCAGAACTTCATCGACCTCGGCTTCCATCTCGGCTTCGGCGGCGCCATGACGTTTACGCGCGCGCTGCAGATCCGGCGCCTGGCGACCGAGCTGCCCCTGCATGCCATCGTGCTGGAAACCGATGCGCCGGACATCGCGCCCAGCTGGGTGCATCCGGGACGCAACAGCCCCGAGCAGCTGCCGGCGATCGGGCAGGTGCTGGCAGAACTGCGCGGTATTCCGGTCGATGAGGTGCGTGCCTCCACGTACCGCAGCGCGCTCGCCGCAATTCCGAGGCTCGCCACCCTACATCCATCCGCGTAGCTGGTACGCATACCTGGGCCGCATAAACCACCGTCAGACCAGCCGGCCTGCACCGAGTTCCGCCAGCTTCCCATCGACCGCAACACACACCCTCACGGTGCACCGCACGCCACCCTGCAGATGCGCTGGAATCGCTTCCGCCCATCTGCGCCATCTTAATCTTCGTGTCCGCGAAGCATGGAAAAATGTCCACTCCTACCGCATTGCGGCATCTATATCGGAGAGAGTGTGGAAAGCGCCAGCGAGTTCCTGCGGATCCTGCAGCACGAAAAGTCCCTGAGCACCGCGCACCGGGCGCTGCGCCTGCGCCTGGCGCACGGCGGGCAGCCGGCCGCGGGCGACCAGCTCGACGACGTCTTGCTGCCGCAGCGGGTCGTGGGCAGCGAAGCGGTGTGCGGCGGCTTCGAGTACCGCATCGCCTGCCTGGCCGGCAGCCCGGCGCTGCCGCTCAAGGAATTCATCGCGCTGCCGGCCGAACTCCAGTTCGTGACCGACCGCGGCCAGCTGCGAGCCGTGTGCGGCATCGTCACCGAGGCGCGCGCCGGTGATGCCGACGGCGGCCTGGCCGCCTACGAACTGGTGCTGCGCGACGTCTTCGCCGTCATGGAAAAGCGCAGCGGCAGCCGCATCTTCCGCTACCACAACGAGCTCGAGATCGTGCAGCTGCTGTGCGACGAATGGCGCCATGCGAACACGGTACTGGCCAGCGCCTTCGAGGTGGAGCTGGACCCGCTGTTCGACATGCGCCAGTTCCCGCCGCGCGAGCAGACCATGCAGTACAACGAATCCGACGCCGCCTTCGTCCGGCGCCTGCTGAAGCGGCGCGGCATCGGGTGGCTGTTCCGTCCCGGGCGCAGCCGCACGACCGCCGTCGATGCGCTGCACGACCGCACGCCGGCGCACACGCTGGTATTGTTCAAGGACCCGAACAGCCTGGCGCGCAACGCCGCCGGCAGCGTCCGCTATCACCGCGACGCTGCCGCCGACGGGCGCGATACCGTCAGCTCCTGGACCGCGGCGCGGCGCCTGCAGCCGGGCGTCACCACGCGTCACAGCTGGGACTACAAGCATCCGGACGGCCCCCAGTTCATGACGGCCAGCAGCCGGGGCAACGCCGACCAGGGGCCGAGCGGCAACCGCCTCGCCGCCACGCTCGACGACTACCTGGTCGACATCCCGCACGCCGGCAACGACGTCGAAGACCATTGGCGCCTGGGCCAGGTGCGCATGCACCGCCATGAATTCGCAGCCAAGTGCTTCGAAGGCGAGGGCAGCGTGCGCGACTTCTGCGCCGGCCAGTATTTTTCGCTGGAAGGGCACCCGGAAATCGACACCCACCCTGCGTCCGAGCGCGACTTCGTCATCACCGAGTTGCACGTCAGCGCCGACAACAACCTGCCGCGCGAACTCGACGCGCGCGCCAGCCGCCTGCTGCAGGACCCGGCCTGGCCGTCGATGCCATTGCCGCGTGCCGGCGATGGCGGCAGCCGCGTGCGCGTGCGGTTCAGCGCCGTGCGGCGCGGCATCCCGATCGTGCCGGCATTCGATCCGCGCACCGACCTGCCGCATCCGCAGCTGCAAAGCGCGATCGTGGTCGGCCCGAAGAGCGAGGAAGTGCACTGCGATGCGCTGGGCCGCGTGAAGATCCGCTTTCCCGGCATGCGCGCGCCTGACCACAAGCATGCGCATGCGGCCGGCGCCTCGGATTCGCCGGCCGATTCGGCCTGGGTACGGGTGGCCTCCAACTGGGCCGGCAATGGCGGCGCGGGTGGCGGTGCGGGCGGCCGGCATGCGTCGGGCGCCCTCGGCCTGCCGCGCGTCGGCACCGAAGTGCTGGTCGCCTTTCTCGGTGGCGACCCGGATCGTCCCATCGTCCTGGCCCAGCTGTACAACCAGCGCGCCGCGCCCCCGGCCTTCAGCGGCGAGGGCGAACTGCCTGGCAACCGCTACCTGTCCGGCACCCGCACCCGCGAGATCCGCAGCCAGCGCGGCAACCAGCTGCGCTTCGACGACAGCCAGGGCGAGATCAGCGCCCAGCTGGCGAGCGACCACGGCGCCTCCGAACTGAACCTCGGCTGGCTGACCCGTCCCAAGGCGGGGGGCGTCGGCGCGGCGCGCGGCGAGGGCGCGGAACTGCGCAGCGACAAGGCGGTCGCCGTGCGCGGCGCCCAGGGCGTGCTGCTCAGCGCCGAAGCAAGTCCAGACGCCGAGGGCGCCCAGCTGGCACGCGCCGGTCTCGTCGGACTGGCCGAGGTCATGCAGGGCATCCTCGACGAAGTCGGCAAGCTGGCAGCGGTGCACACCGGCGAAGAGCCGGCCGGCGAGCGCCTGGCGGCGCTGGTCGGCAAGCTGAAACGCTGGCACGAGGGCAGCAATGTGGCCGAATCGGGCAGTGGCGGCGGCGAGGCGATCGTCGCGGCCAGTGCGCCGGCCGGCATCATCATCGCCAGCCAGGACAACCTGGCGCTGGGGGCGGCCAGCAAGGTCGACGTGGTCAGCGCCGGCGATACCGAAGTGTCGGCCGGCCGCAGCCTGTTCCTGCGCGCCGCCCGCAGCATCGGCATGTTCGCCCACGAACTCGGGCTGAAGCTGGTGGCGGGGCGCGGCAACATCGTGGTGCAGACCGACCAGGGCCACATCGAAATCAAATCCTCGGGCCGCATCAGCCTGATCGCCGCCGAAGGCATCGAACTGGACGCGCCTTGGGTGAAAGTGGTGGCGCCCGGCGCCCAGACCGACTGGGCCGAAGGCTCGATCACCCACCAGACCAGCGGCGCGCAAGTCATGAAAGGCGCCGACTTCGTGCACCTGGGGCCCGGCGGCGCCACGCCCCAGGGCCTGAAGCTGCCAAGTGCACGCCTGCAGACCGACGAGTACGTCGTGCTGACGCACAAGCAGACCGGCAAGCCGATCCCGAACCAGCGCTACAAGGCGACCCTCGAGGACGGCCGGGTCGTCACCGGACGCACCGACGAGATGGGCAGGACCTCGCTGCTCATTGCCGAGCTGATCGGCGACATCGCTTTCGCCTTCCTCCCCAACGAGCCGACGCACTGAGCGGCGTCCGCACCAGAACGATGACAATAACGGAGTGCGCATGGCAGACCCGACCCGCCCCTTGCCCAACCTCATCCCGCAATCCGATGGCAGCTGGGTTGGGCATTCCACGCTGACGCCAACCTCCCTGAAGACGCGCGGCCAGTTCACGCTGCCTTCGTCGAAGGTGGTGCCTGTCATCGTCGTCCCCGGCATCATGGGCAGCAACCTGCGGGCGGCAACCAGTCCGGCGAAGCGGGCCAACAAGGTGCTCAACCCCGGCGAAGCCGCATGGCGGGCACCGAACGGCGTCATGGAGGGCATCGCCACGGCCCGTCTGTGGAGGAACCGCGACGCCGGCACGCGCCAGCAGATCCTCGACAGGGAAACGCTCGAAGTCGACAGCCGCGGCGTGATCGAGTTGCCGGATGAAGCCAGCCAATACGGCGCCACCGAAGGCGAGGTGCGCAAGTACGGATGGGGCGAAGTGCATTGGGATTCCTACGGCAAGCTCTTGTACGGCCTGTACATCGGCTTGAACCACACCTTCGAGATGGATGTGCCGGGCAAGGGCCGGGTGCTGCGGCGTCATTGGCGTGAAGTGATGGACTGCGACCCGGCCGCCTGGGGCGTGCGCTCGATCGAGAACATCACCGACCAGGAACTGGAAAAGCACGCCGACTATTATTATCCGGTGTACGCCTGCGGCTACAACTGGCTGAATTCCTGCGAGGACTCGGCGCGGACGCTGCAGAAGCGCATCGAGCAGATCATCGCCACCTGGCGCGAGTACAAATGCGAATGCCGGCAAGTGATCCTGGTGACCCACTCGATGGGCGGCCTGGTGGCCCGCGCCTGCGCCAGACAGATCCCGGACCGGATCCTCGGCATCGTCCACGGCGTCATGCCGGCCCTCGGGGCACCCGTCTGCTATCGCCGCATCGCCTGCGGCACCGAAAAGTGGAGCCCCAGTAACGGTAAGCTCGACAACAAGAAATCCGAAGCGGTGTCCGATATCCTGGGCAACCGGCCGGAAACGACCATGCCGGTGATGGCGACTTCGCCTGGGGCTTTGCAGTTGTTGCCTACGCACCTCTATCCTGGCAGATGGCTGCATGTGTACCTGCTTGGGCGGGTCAATAACAAGGACCTTGGGCGCGATGTTGTGCATCTGCCGGCAGGGAATCCTTACGACCTGTATCGGGATATGGATTCATGGTATCGCTTGATCGACCCGCAGCTGGTGGATCCGGCCGGGAAGTACAAAGGCGAACTTGGCGTTAAAGATGAAATTCGTAAAGCGATCAACAGTGCCGAACGCTTTCACCGTGAGACGCTGGGATCGTTTTACCACCCGAACACCTACGCTTTCTACGGAGACGATCCGGCCCAGATGTCCTTCGGCGCGCTGCGCTGGGTCGCCCGCGACCCGGGCAAGGGTGCGGTGTTCACCGAGGCGAACCTGCGTGGCGCAGCGCGAACCGGTTACGGTCCGTCCGGCGGGCGCCGCGTGCGGGTGGAAGGTCGTACGGATCTGCATTTTGTCCCGGCGCGCCAGGATGTGGCCGGCGACGGAACCGTACCCCGGCAGTCCGGTGCCGGGCCGCTCGGGCAGATCCGCCAAGTGTTCGACATCCGCGGTTTCGACCATCAGGGCGCGTTCAACGACGATGCGGTCCTGCAGTTAACCCAGCATCTCATCGTCAAAATGGTCCAGGCGCTAGCATGAAGCCACTGATCCGCGGCGCTGTCGCCAAGCCGATGTAGAAGTTTGCCATGATGCGAATGAAGAAACACGGATGGCTTAAAGTCATCGTTTTGTTGGCGGCCCTCGCCTGTGCAGGAAGCTGGGCGGCTGGCCAGGTCCGCAGTATGCGGGACAGATCCGAGGTGGCAAAAATGACCGAAAAGATGAAGACGGTATGCGTCGGACGCTTCCTCGTCGACGTGCCAGTGGAGGCTGAGGTGAGTCTTTCCCGTGAAATGATGGACGGGTTCGCGATCGATACGGTCGACGAAAGCGAAGCCGCATTTCATGACCGGATCGCGGCGCGCGAAGCCGATATCGTGGCACGTGGCGCCGACCCTGATGGAAGCGGCGACGGTGGCATGGTCGAGGCGCGCGATCTTCGCGTGCCCGGCATGACAGGGCGTGCACTGATTTATGGGTATAGCCGCGGTTACCTGATGGAGGGCGAGCGCCGCGTCGACATGGAATCGGTGTCGGTCGAAGTCCACGGCCATATGGGTGGCCTGAGCTTTTCCCTCTCCGCGAAATCGACGGAAGAGGCGAGCGCGGCCGCGGCCGAAGCCTTGCTGGCACGCTTGCGGCTGCGTGGACAGGATGAAATCCCTGCAGTGGGGGGCTTCTGTATCGACAGAGCGGTGTTCATTGAACCGCTGCCGCCGCACACGGCCGAGCACATCGCGATGCACATCGGCCTGCCGGACCATTCCGATCTGGGCATGGCCCTTGCCAGCCTGCCCGGCGGCGGACGCAGCCGCGGCCTGCTGACGCGTGTAACGGAGAACGATGCCGAAGCCGGCGCCGACGAAATGCTGCGCGTCACCAAACTGCGCGCGGAAAAGCGCGACATCAACGGCCTGCCCGGAGAGGAAGTGCTGGAACGTGTCCGCGAACTGAATTTCGCCACGACCTTCGGCTTCATGTGGGAGACCCAAGGCGTCAAGAACGACCCCTTGCAGCCCTTCCTGTCGCTCGAACTGCACGCCGGCATCAGCCGCGAACCGGGCGGCAAGCCGGCCGACGCCAGCCTGCACGAGGATGCCGTGCTGGCGCTCTGGGATGCGGTCGCCTCCAGCATCCGCCTGCGCCCGGGCGCGCCGCCAGACGCCGCCGCCCCGCAGGAGCCGCCCGGACCCGGACTGGGTACCACGGCGACCGCTGGCGACGTCTGCCCGCAATCCGGCTGGTGGCAATGCCGCGAGGGTGGCCCCGGCATCGATGTGCATGGCGGCCAGTTGCAGTACATCCGCAAGGGCGAGCGCATGCCGCAGGCGCTGCTGCTGCCCAAGCAGACGCTGTGGCAAAAGGTGAGGCGCATCCAGCCGAGCATGGAAAGTCCGCGCCTGACATCGTGGACGCTGGTCGACAAGCGCATGCGCCCGCGCGCGACCGCGGTCGTGTCGCTGGCGCAGGCCGGCGTGCCCCCCGCAGTCGCCGGGATGACATGGAGCGATACGCATGCCGGCGTCGGCGCCCATATGCGCACCGGCGAGATTTGTCCATCCAGCGGCTGGTGGCGCTGCGAGGAGACGCACGCGCTGGACGGCACACGCTGGTTCGCGCGCGGCAGCGTGCTGCCGCCGGCGACCTTCCAGGTGCCGGCCGGCGTGTTCGGCAAGGCCGACGGACCGGAAGTCATCCAGCGTCGCAGCGTGTGGCAACTGGTGCGCCAGGTCGAGGCGCCGGCGCTGGCCCAGGCGATCCAGCCGCAGCCCGCTGGCTTGTCTGCGGACGAGCCTCCCGTGCGCGCATGAACCGGCGCCGCAAGCGCGGGCTGCGTCCCTGAATGCGATGCCTGATCCTAGGCTTCGCCGCCGGCGTGCTATTGCTCCAGAACGCCGCGACGCTGCCGGGGCTGGCACCGCTGGCGTGCTGCGTCGCCGCTGCGCTGGCGCTGCTGGTGCTGGCCCGGTACGCGCTCCGCCACGTTGCCAGCGCCACAGCGGGGATCCTGCTCGGCTACGCCTGGGCCGCCTTCGTGGCCCAGCTGGCGCTCGCCCCCGGCCTGGCGCCGGCCGAGGAAGGCCGCGACCTGCAGCTGATCGGCATCATCGACAGCCTGCCGGCGCGCTTCGAGCAGGGCATCCGCTTCAACCTGAAGGTCGAGCATACGTTGACGCCGGGCGCGGCCACCGTGCCGCCCCGCGTTGCGCTGTCCTGGTACACAGCCAACGGCGGCGGGGCCAGTCCGGTCGCCGCCGTCCAGCCCGGCCAGCGCTGGCAGCTGACCGTCCGCCTGCAGCGCCCGCACGGCAACGCCAACCCTGGCGGTTTCGACTACGAAGCCTGGTTGCTGGAACAGGGTGTGCGTGCCACCGGCTACGTGCGCACGACGGGCGAGATGCGGGGCAGCGCCAACCGCCGCCTCGATGATTTCGTGCCCGGCGTCGGCAGCGCCGTCGAGCGCAGCCGTGCCTTTCTGCGCGAGCGCATCCTGCGCGCCCTCGACGGCAAGCCCTATGCCGGTGTGATCGTGGCGCTGGTCATCGGCGACCAGCGCGGCATCGATCAGTCGGACTGGCAGGTGTTCACCCGCACCGGCATCGGCCACTTGATCTCTATATCGGGTCTATGAATACACGGCCCTTGGGTGTATAATTGTTGCTCTGCAACAATACTGGACTGCTGCCTTGCCCGTCGCTTACAGCTACATTCGTTTTTCCACTTCCGAGCAGAAGAAGGGCGACTCCCTTCGACGGCAGACCGAGCTATCAGAACGGTACGCTTCGGCGCACGGCCTGACGCTTGATAATTCTGTTCACCTTCACGACTTAGGTCTCTCCGCATTCGATCGGTCGAACATCGAGCGAGGCGCGCTTGGCGGATTTCTCGAAACAGTCAGGCGTGGACGCATCGTACCTGGCTCGTTCTTGCTAGTTGAATCGCTCGACCGTTTGTCACGTGACAAGGTCCTAGCTGCGCTTGAGATTTTCATTTCTATCCTGCGGCAGGGTATCACTATCGTTACGCTGGCGGACAACATGGTCTACAGCGCCGAATCCGTTGGCGAAAACTTCTCCAGCTTGATCATTTCGATCACGATCATGGCACGCGCCCACGAAGAGTCAGCGATGAAGAGTCGTCGCATCTCTGCTGCGTGGGAAGCGAAGCGTGCGAGAATCGATGAGAAAAAATTGACGGCTCGGTGTCCAGCTTGGATGCAACTCAGCCCAGACAAGACCGAATTTATGCTCATCCCTGACCGCGTCAACCTGGTCATGGAAATCATCGACATGGTTAAGTCGGGGATGGGGCAAGCACTTATTGCCAAGCGGTTGAACGAACGTTCGGTGCCGCCGGTTTCGTTGCATGGGAAGGGCTGGTATCCGTCGTACATCAACAAAATCATCACCAACACGGCACTGTACGGCGAATTCCAGCCTCAGCTTTGGAACGGGGGCAAACTCGCACCTCATGGTGCGTCCGTACCTGACTACTACCCTGCATTGATCACGAAAGAGGAATTCTTCTACTTACAGAATCTTCGGTCGGAGCGACTTTTCACCGGTGCAAGGGCAAGGAAAGGGACAGAGGTGCCGAACTTGCTCAGTGGGCTAGTCAAGTGCGGCTACTGCGGGAGTACGATGATCTTGGTTGGCAGCTCGGCGCAGCGCATTCGGTCCGAAAATGGCAATAGTGTCACGAGACCAAGTAGGAAGGTTCTCGTGTGTGATGGCGCTCGCCGCGGCCTCGGATGTTTCGCAGTCCAATGGCCCTACAAAGATTTCGAGAGCAGCTTCCTTACGTTCTGCCGGACCATACAGTTGAAGGAAATATTATCTGATGTGGAGGCTGTAGAGGGAGAGAAAGATCGGCAACTTTCGCTTGCCGGACGACTTCAATCTGTTGAGTCGGCCATCAATGAAGCAAGTACCCGGCTCGCACGCCTGATGGATGCGCTTGAACTCGGCGATGCGCCAGCGGCGGTGCTTAAGCGCATTCGTGAACTTGAGCACGAAGTCGAAATAATGAACAGCTCGAAGACAGAGCTTGAGGGTGAACTTCTTACGGTCCAGCTATTAGCGAAGCGTCGTACGGATGAAGTTGAAACAGTTCGTGCCACACTTGAGAAGTTGGACGGACTCAGTGGCGATACACTGTTTATGGTCCGGGCAAGGATCGCCGAGCACATCCGGCACCTGATCGAGATAGTTCGCCTTTTCCCAGCAGGAACACTGACGTCACCGGAGGAGATCGAGGCTCTGCGTGCCGAGCTTGCAGAAAGTGGATACTCTGCGGCGCGAGTCGAGGCATATATCAGCGAACACATGCGTACAGAACCTAAACGTACGGGCCGAGGTGTTCGCGGTCGCTACGTCACCCGGAAGGATACTGGACGCTACTTTACGATCAAGGCAAAGAATGGGGGCTTCCGTGTCGTCCATCCAAACTTTGATGATCCGACGCAGGTCATAGTCGAGATTGGAATGCGAGGCGGATGACAGCTTTTAGGTCTCAGATCGCGCGCTGACGAACCGTTCGGTTTGCTCTTTCACGAGATACCGGCACTGCGCAGCCGGTTGCCTGAATCCTGCATCATCTCTCAACTATGACGACACTGCTTGAATCCGTAGACGGCCAGAGCACACTGCTCAATGGGTTCGCGCTTCTCAGTTGTTCGACCATGTGCAGCCCAAAAGTATTTCGGATCAAGAAGTCAAACGCGTCGTGCATCGACTCATCGAAGATCGACGCGTCCACAACGATCAGTGTCGGGTCGAAGGACGACATCGAGGCAACAAACTCTTGCTCAAGGACGGCATCCCCGCAGTCCTCGACGTTGCAGAAGTCGATCCACATGTTCATCATCTCGGCGCGTGCGTCTATCAGGTTCAAATGCTCGATCACGTTGAGCTGAACCTCAGTTCCTTCGGTAGGAACGTCGAGCCCGGCAATTTTAAACATGAGCTGCTCCGACATCCTGTATAGGTCGCTTGTGGTTCCGATCCAGATGACATGACCGCCAGCACGCGCAAATTGTTCTACCAGCGAAACTGCCAACATTTCTGCTTCGGCGCTCGTTTCGCTAGGGTTGATGTAGTCTCCGCCAGATTTCCAATACGCTGATCGCGCGTTGAGCGAACCCTGCTGCATAGGTATTTTCGCTGGTCCCCAGTCTGACAGCCAATCTCGAGCGTGTTCGCTAACGTTCAATTTTCGTGCGTGTTCCGTGACCTGTTCACGTGTTCTGCCAAGTCCGATAGCTACCGGACACATGTATTCTCTTTCCATGCTACGTGCTCTCCTTCGCGGCCAGTGAGCGAAAGTTGTTCTGGCCTGAGCTATTTATGCACGTCAGATCCCTATGGTACAGCGAGCCTCGGGCTTCTCATTTGACCGTTCGGATCGACGAGGCGGGACAATGCATCGGCGTAATCATCATTAGTGGTGTGATTTGGCGCGTTGTCCCCCAGGTGGCAGGGGGACCGGGTAGGCTGGACGGGCTGTTCTCTCCCTCTGCCGAGGTGCTAGACTGCCAGCGCTTGTGCCGGCTCGGGAGTCAACCCGTTCGGGGACAAGCCTCTTCACATATCATTAATACGTACATTCGCACTCCGTTGTCCCGTTTCGGATACCTCATTCCTGTGCGGGCCACAACAGGCAAGGACTAACAATGACGATTGCAGCAGAAGTAGCAGTAGCAGTAAGCCCCGACGATGACTGGGACGACGATGAGTACCTGGTTCAGCGAATGGAGTGGATACATGCCGCGAAAAAACGGCAAATATTTAAGGATTACTCGAACGGTCGCGACGCTAATGATGAAGTCCAGTGCAAATCCTTAGAGCAAAAAAACATCTATCTTGCGTCGCTATACGATGATGAAGGCCCATGCCAGTATACCGAGTATCAACAATATCAGCGCCTGATCGTGTTCTGGCTGCGCTGTGTTCAGCAAGACGAAGTATACGGAGATTTTTGCGATGCCCTCAAGCTCGACCCAGCTATAGGCAACACTCCGGAGGCAACGCCGGAAACAGCATTTATGCGTGAGTTCTACGAGGACTGGGGCGATGTCCGGCGGGTTGACAACGAGATGGAGTGGATCAGGAGCAAATTTTATCTATTCATGCCAGCATGGATTCAGGCTGTCGAGCCAGGCTCTGTGGTCCCTGCCGGGGTGATGGCAACCTCTGTGCCACAAGGAGTTTTTAAGGCAGAGCACCTAGACCGCATGTTCGCGGCGGTTGTTGAGCAGGCCAAGAGCACACGTTCAACGGCAAAGTATGAAATTAGCAAGCTTCGCGGCGAGAGCTTTGCTGACACTGCCCAACGTCTACACATTGCCAGTTACGTTCATCAGCAGTTCACCTTTTGGAATGACTCGGTTCGCGATGTGACAAGAAAATTTCGAAGCGAGTGGGAGCTGTTCGAAGGTATGCAGGGAACAGATTTCGAGTCCGTAGCAACAGCCCAAGATCTCGAAGCCTACGTCGAGAGCTGTAGAAGGACTGTTCGTAGGTGGAAGGAGACGTATGAATTGTGCAAGATGAACGCGATAGCTCGGAATTTTCCACCTAGACATACAAATACAAAATAGCAGTACGGCTGTCTCTACTTAGAGCCCGTTGGCAGAACGCCAACGGGCTTTTTTCTTTTCATGCTACATCGAGCAAACGGTCTGCTTACATACCCCGCCAAAGGGGGGGCGAGCAAAGATTTTGCGTGCACCTACCTTATCAAACGCTCAGAAAGCACAATGCACTTGTGGTTGCGGCACCGATCAGAAAAAAGATTTGCCCCACAAACGCTTCGCTCTACTCTAAAACAACCTAATTGAAGGAACAAACATGCATAACGAAATCAACAATAATCCAGCAGCGCTGTTAGACAGCCTTGACGACGAGGCATTTATGAAATTTCAGGCTCTGGCAGAACGTCGCGCAGCAGAAATCCGTCAACGGCAAAAGACATCCGCTATCGAAGAGGTAAGTGCAAAGATCAAATTCTTCGGACTTACGCTCGATGATCTTCCGATGCTGAAAGTAGCTGCCGATCCAAAAAAAGCAAAAAGCATCACCACAACGGTGAAGTACTACGAGCCAAATAGCGCGTCACACTGGAGCGGAAACGGGACCCCTAAAAAAGCATTTAGGGAAGCAGACGCCTTCGATAAAGCAAATCCGACCGCTACATCAAAACGTATGCACCAGTATCTAATCCCTGACGATAAGGCTAAAGACCTTTCGCTCAGGCTCAAGAAGAACATTCGCACGGTATCCGGAGATGTTGTTAAGTATGCGCACCTGGTCGCCGAATCTTCAACCTACGCTCAGGCGAGTACTTCCGCATAACCAAACGTCCCCAATCCTAGCCTCGGCGTAGAAGCAGGGGCGCGTGCGGTAAATTCCGAAGTAATTATGTACGCAGGCCTTGGGGCCTGCGCGGGAACTCTCGTTCCAAAATTCAGACAGGAGAGAATTTTGATTGAAGAAATACAAGTGCGTGAATCAGCGAGTCGAGATGATGACGCATTAGGCGCAAACGAAAAACTCGCAAATATCGTAATAGAAGTGGCCTCGGCTATGCGCGAGTACGCTGGTTCATCTTTTAAGACGTACGAAAATGTACTTGAGATCGACCATTCGAACGTCCTGCTTAGGATTAATTTGTCGAGTTTTCGACACAACTCCGAACGAGAGGGCTCAAGCGATATTTTAGACAACGCGAAGCGATGGCTGCTTAATGCGCATGACGCCAATGTCGCGCCAATTCACGACTTTGATCAAGTGCAGGGCAAGCTAATCCCAATTATCAGAAGCCGAATGTCTATTTCTACATGTCTACGAACTTTCGTAGACGAATCGCACCTTCGTCCCCTATCGAGGATGTTGCCTAACGGCGGCGATGCTGTAGTAATGCTCAGTATTGATCTCGGCCCGACCGTTATGCAAGTTAACGGTGAGATGCTTAGGAAGTGGAGTAAAACTTTTGATGAGTGTATGCCAATAGCAATCGGTAACCTCGAGAAAATAAGTCCTCGTAGATTCGTGCGAGTAATGCCTGGAGTATATGCCGGTAGCTGGGGGGATGGCCTCGAACCTAGTCGTATTCTGCTGCCAAATCTGGTGCGAAAAATGGAAAATTTCTCGAATTCAGTGATCATGATCCCAGCTGAGAACGAGATGCTCATCGCACGCGCTAATGACGAAAGAGGTCTGCTCAACATGCTCGGGGCTGCCAAAAATATGATGTCGGGCGCATGCCGTCCAGTTTCGTCAAAAATGTACCGCTATCTGAACGGAATTGCGACTGAATTTGTCCCTGTATATTGCTCGGTGGCTAAGGCAAGCGCTTCGCTGGAAAGAACTTGGGAGCGGCAAACGTATTCGTCCTCGTCTATGTAGCCGCGCTGTGAATCATATAAGGCTGGATCGATTAACGATGCAGCTACCGCAAAACTATAAACTCCGAATGCATGACTGAAAAGATCTATGTGGCTACTAGTAGAGCCGTTATCAATAAACCTTCGTTCGACGATAAGGTTGCTAAGAGTAAGCTCGGTGCAGGGTTCGAGAACCAGGCATTAAGTGTATTGGAACTCGCTGAACATATAAACCAAGGTTACCCATTCTCCGCGCAACACTCGGGCGCTCGACGGAAAGCGAATTTTGCGCGATCGAATTTCGTCGCCGTCGACATTGACAGTGGTATGAAATTAGATGAGGCACTAGCTCATCCCTATGTGAGAGAAAACGCGTTACTGATTTATACCACCGCAAGCCACACAGCTGAGAACAATCGCTACCGTATTCTCTTTCATACGAATCGCTTTATCGAAACACCGGAGGAAATGGAGGCTGCTTATACTGGATCCATCCGAATGTTCGGCGGCGATAAATCTTGTAAAGATGCATGTCGCCTCTGGTTCGGGTCAAAGGATTGTCAGCCTGTCTTATTAGGTAACTCGCTTCCTGAACATGAACTAAATAACATTATCGCGCTTGGGCGGGAAGAACGCACGCGTTCGATCTATTTTGCGCAGGACGGTACGCAAAAAAACGGCCCTGTAATTGCCAATCGAGCCAGCATTTTTCTCGCGCCCAATCAATTGGTACGCATGGCATCGAACTCGATTTTAGTGCCGCTTAGTTCCCTAACGCCTAAGACCGTGATTTATTGCCCAGTCCATGTTGATGAGCGGCCAAGCGCAGTCGTTACGCGTAATCAGCACGGGGTACGAGGTGTGTATTGCAGCTCTTGCGCATTGACATTTTGGCCAGAAGGTACTCAGTGGAAGCGAAAGCAAACTCGATTCGACTTTGATGTTGTTCGACGTGCGGTTCAGCGGTTAGCAGATCAGGAATACCCCAATGATGACCTAACTAACCTTGATGAGGCCGATAATTTGGTTGAGCCGACTATAGATGAAATCTCGGCTTGGCGAGAGTTAATGGATGCGCGTAGTTACATTACAGCGCACAACCGCTTTGTCCCGAACTTGTCTTTGACCGATGGCACTACATTCGTATCTAGTGTCAAAGGGTCGGGCAAAACAGAGTGGATCAAGAACATTGTACAGCAGTCCAAAGAGCAGGGGCGATCAGTGCTGTTGATCGGACATCGACAATCTCTTCTAAAAAGTATGTCTGCCAGAGCTGGTTTAACCTGCTACTTCTACTATGACAACGGGAAGATAAAGAATAATCCGCCTTCACGCTACTACGCCATCTGCCTCGATAGTATGGTTAAGCTTCTTGATCCAACAATTGACAAGTATGATGTGGTAATTATCGACGAATCGGAGCAAGTTATTGCGCATACCACGCAAAATACGTTAGCCGATAAACGCAGGCCAACGATAATGATGTCTGCGCACTACTTGAGAACGGCCCAGTCGGTAATATTCTGCGACGCTGATCTCGGCGCAGTCACAGTCGAAGTTGCCCATCAGACCGCTAGAGGCGATAAACCTGTCCGTTTTTTGCTCAACGAATACAAACCAGAGGGGAAATCGATCGATCTATACGGGAATGAGAGTCATTTGATTGCAGAGATGGTGCAAGCAGTTGGTGCGAGCGGGACACACTATGTCGCTACAAATTCGAGGAAGAAAGCGAAGGAGCTAGAAACAATACTTGCGCAAGCTCACCCTGGCCTAAAGATTCGGCTTGTCACTTCAGAGCAGGCAGGCGACGCCGATACCCAAGCGTTTATCAGTGATATCAAAAACGCTATTTTAGGCTATGATGTAGTGATAGCTTCGCCCTCGCTAGGCACTGGTGTCGATATTACATTTGACCACGGCGCTAAAATGGTAGAAACAGTATTCGGATTTTTCGTTCCGAACGTGAACACCCATTTCGATATTGACCAACAGCTATGTCGTGTTCGTTCGCCCAAGGCAATTAAGGTATGGATTTCGCCGCAACGATTTAACTTCGAAACCGACCGAGAATCAATTGCCGCCGAACTTGTGGCATCGAAGTCGGCAAATGATGCAATTGTTGGCTATACGAACGATGGTAAGGAAATCTTGGACGAATATTTCCTTACCATTGTGTCGCAGGTGTCGGCCATCCGTCGCGCGTCTATGAACGACCTGCGCGGTAATTTTATCGAGTACCAAATGAACCTCGGTTGCCAAATCAACGTCGTTGATAGCATTTCTGCTGAGGCGAAGATGGGCCGACAGATGATCACTGATGCGAAAGAAGCAGTTAAGGAAGATGCGTACGCTGCTGTGATCTTGGCGACGCAAATCACTAGGGCTGGCTATAATTCTTTGTGTGAGCGAGAGAAGAATCATGCGCTAAATAATGAGGAGCGATATTCGATGCGGCGTTTTGAAATCGAGTCATTTTATCGACAAAATATTAGCGAAGAGTTAATGACGCTTGATAATGGCGGGAAATTTCGCAGCGTCCTACGTATGGCAGAGATATTCTTCGCTAAGCATGAAGAGGTTATCAGTGGTGCTTTGAGAGATTCTGTTAGCGAGGAGAAAAGCGGTTTGTTCGCAGCTGACGCACGCAATACCGCGATTAAACGTAAAGTATTGTGCGATCTATTGAAGGCGGCAGGATTGGCTGATAGTTGGCGGTTAGTAAATCTCGACGCCGTTATCACGCAAGAGAACCTGAAGCCATTTGTCATCGCGATGTTAGAAAACAAAATGAAGCTGGAGAGCTTGTTTAATCTGTCTTTGCCGAGCGACTTAGAGTGGAAGTCTGTATCTGGGGTAAGACGGATATTGGCGTTGATTGGAATTAAGTTGACAGATCCTATGGTGAAAAAAGTTCGTGACAAAAAGATTCGGAGCTATAAGATTTGCCCGGACTCATTGGAAAAAATACTTGAGCTGATTGAGTTGCGGAACCAGCAGAAACATCGCGCTGAAGCATAGCCATCTGGAGGATATACAACAGACGAACTGTTTCTTTTTGGAAACTTCGCCGACGTGGGGACAACGGTGTGTCCGTGTATCTCTATAGTGATATAAGGCACAGCTTGTCCCCACGGGGTTATCGTTTGTAGAAAGAAGCTCTGATGCCGTTTCTAGAATACGTCTGTGCAGATTTGCTTGAGTCGCGCCGGATTGTTCTCTACGTACTTCGCGGTCATTGCTATTGAAGAGTGGCCCATCAGCGTTGACACAGCCTTGATGTCAACACCCTTTTCGATGAGAGTGGTAGCGAACGTACGGCGGCCACTGTGACTTGAGGCGCCCTGCAACTTGGCGTCTTGGTACATACGGTGAAAAAGCTGTTGCAAGCTGTTCGGAGAAAATGAACTGCCCTTTTGCGATTTGAACAGTGGCGCTTCGAGGTTGAACAGAATGCCTTCGTGCTTCCTTCTATAGTTGATGAAGTCCAGAAGTGCACCGACTACCTTCGGATTCGTTAAATATGCGTGACGCTGCTTACTGCCCTTCGTCATCGAGCCGGTGAGGTTGATTTCTTCGAGCATGTGGCCGTCAACGCCCATCACATGCTTGATGCGAAGCGCAGCCATCTCCTTCGCACGTAGGCCGAGGCCGAACGAACAGTAGAGTAGGGCAACATTACGCTTGGCGTGCGCCTTTTTCTTCACAACATTGACAACGCGTGACAATTCGCGCTCGCTCAGTACCTTAGCTTGACCTTCCCGCATCAAATCACCTTAGAATGGTTAGTTATTGCTTAACTACAATACATTTAAACCATTCTATCCAGCCCTTTGGCGTTCGTACATCGGAAGAGTGGCATCAGGAGCCATAATGTTTACTAATTGCATTTAGTAAACATCCTTACTGTTGAGGTTATGGCCGCGGATGGATTGACTAACGGACATCCTAGAAGCCCGCCAGGGGCAATTTTATAGCAGAGCCAATATATTGCTACTAATGGCGAGCTGGTCGGCCTGATGGGGTTGTGTATTTTTTGTTAACATCCGTGAATACCAAAATGCAGAGGTCAAGCCAATCAATTGACATTGGTGGTAGAACGATGTGAACAAGGAGATATGCACCACAATCTCCTAGAGATTTTCGGACTGCTTGGGCTGTTATCTGCCGTACGGGATATCTTCTCTACAAAAGAACCGATGCCATCACTAATCCTTGGCGCACTGTACAGCATCGGCTTATATAGGCTCTGCGGCGCTAAATATTTCGCGCCTCGCACTGTATTCCTTTCGGACTGGTTCGATGCAGCGGTTCCAGCTAGTGTCCGGTGTATCCCCTATTGTGCATAGCGAATTGCTCCAGATTTAACATTCAGCAGTGAGCGTTGCGGTTTAGGTAGGGGTGATACATGTTCTGCGTTCAGTTGGGGGCCGAAAATGGAACAACCATACTTGATGCAACGAAATTCTTTCGGTAAGCTAGAACACCTACACACCCTGGAGCAGCTGAAGAATGCGATGGAACCTGTCATATGAAAATTTCAAGATCTACGGCCCGGATCACCCATCTCAACAGGTGTTTGAAGAACATTTTCAAACTAGTCGCGCATGGATTGCGTGGTTGCCTCTCGAACGTCTTGGCGACGTTATCGACCATCGACGAATGTCCACCGATCTCGCTGAGATAGAAAATGATGTAGGTGGCGACGCGAAATGGGAGATGTTAAAGGAGTTTCTTGCTACAAACTCTGCCGTGGCACCTCCCTGGGCGGTTATGATGCCGGATACAAAAAAGTTAGGTCCTGCTCATGGGATGCACCGACTTCAATATGCAATCTATATACAAATGAAAACTATTCCTATAGTTTTAAATTCTGCGGATGCAGCTCTTGTGAACTCTATGTACGGTTTTCCTATTGAAGAGATGGAACCATGAGGTCAAGTGAGGAAGTTGTAGAAGTTATTTAAGGGGGTAAGGATGGATCGTAAGCGGCTTAACGGAACAATGAAGAAATATGAGCAAAAATCAATCAAAAAAAGATTGGAAGCCTTCTTTCTAGAAAATATCGGTATAGTGGTAAACGACGAACAACTCAAACAAGTTGCGAGAAATCCAAAGACCGGAAAGGACCATGCCAGGTGGCATCAACGCATATCTGAGCTTCGAGTTGATGATGGGTATACGATTTCAACCAGCCGCGACGACTCAACGTTAAAAAACACGGAGTATTGCCTAGTTTCCGAAGAGAAACGAGTGACTGCAAAGGCAAGAAGGAAAGTCGACGCGAAAATTAAGGCGGTGCTTTTGAAAACAGCGCCTATATGCGTTTACGATGGCTGTACCTTAAAAGAAGGAGATATCGATCCGATCGGAGGCGGGACGGTGAGGTTACAGGTGGATCACAAAACTGCACATGATCATGATGACTATGACGGGGACAACATAGAAAATTATCAGTTGTTGTGCGGCCGTCATAACGTCACAAAAAAGAATCTATGGGATGATCAAACAGGCAAGATCAATATCCGTGCAGTTTTGCAATTCATTTCAAGAGAAGAGAAGCAGGTGGCTTTTGACTGGCTAAAATCATATTTCGAGCCGGATGTTAATTCTCCGCTTGAGCATCAGAATTAACGTGTGATACCGAAAATCTGTAGTCCTTGTCTCGTTCGCAAATTGATTTCAAGCGGAACTCTGCTATCTCTGCGGTGTGTCTGAAACCATTTTTATGAGCTATGTGGGTATGCTTGATCGGCTGATTTTGTTCGATGAGGATTACTTTTCTCTTTGTTCCGTCGCGTTTATTCAGTTCCCAAGCCGCTTCTGCAGTAGTGCCAGTTCCGGCGAAGAAATCTAGAATGGTTGCATGAGATGGCGCACAGCAATCGATTAAATCACGGATTAGCGAAACCGGTTTGGGCGTCTCGAATATTTTATCCCCAAATATTGCTTTTAGCTCAGTCGTCGCCCTGTCTGTTAAATAGTCCGAGCTATCAAGTATACTGCGGAGCTTTGTTTTTTTGCCCGCCGTCTTGTAATTTTTTACATAAATGACGCCTTTCTTAGAGGCGTATAGTTTCCAGGATTCTGCAGTGGCTTTTTCGATTCCCCAAAGCCAACGTCTCGCGATACCTTTAGAGTCTACAGGTAGTACCATTGCGAGGCCTTCTTTGGTATTTTCGGTGTACACCCTTCCATCTTCAGAGTAGTACAGAGGGTAATACATGTTGGGGCGGTCTTCCCTCAGACTTGCGTCTCCCTTTTTTCTAAACAGGCCGTCAACGGTGTATTCGCCGAATTCGTCTGCTTTTTCATAAGTTTTATCTTCACCTTCGGCTAATCCACTAATTAACGACTCGTTGGTTTTGCCATAGAGAAGAACGTACTCATGATTTACAGCGACATTTTGTTTGCTTCCTTTGCCGTTTTTGCTCCGACAGATCACTAAGGTCGCGATATATTGATCGGAACCAAAAATCACATCCATTAATATCTTTAAATTCGCGTACTCATAGTCGTCGATGCTAATTGCGATGACGCCTGTATTCTTCAATAGAAAATGCGCTGAGACGAGTCTGGGAAGCATAAATGCCATCCAATCATGGTGGCGGCCCCACATGCCGGATGACCAGCGCGTCTTATTGTCCGAATACACGAACTCCTGCCCTGTGTTGTAAGGGGGATCAATGTAACAAAAATCTACTGTTTGGTTCTTCGCTATCAAGGCAGCCATCGCACTAAGATTGTCGCTTCTGATTAAGAAACAATCAGAGACCTCATCCCAATGGTTATTCAACTCACGTGGAGTGTGACACTTTTCTATGTCGTTCAGTCCGAGCAATGACGCGACTTGCTCGACCCTCAAGCTAAACTGTTTCTCATCAACCATACTATGCTTTTTCGTTATTAACTTTTTCGAGTGACTTCATCAAGAGTCTATCGTGGTCGGCCGTCTGAAGCCTTCGATGAGTGATCGCTGTATATTCGCTGCTCAAATCTGATAAGACAGCACGACGTCCTAATACTCGACAAACGATACCGGTTGTTCCGCTGCCACACATCGGATCAAATACAAGATCGTCTTCCTTAGTAGCCATTCGAATTAGTCTCTCATACACAGCCATCGGCTTTTGTGAAGGATGACCTGTCTGCTCGGCTTTGCCAATGAAGCCGATATTCAGCGGAGCTTCGATGACCGATGGAGGCCCAGGCATGTACCGTAGTTTGCCCTCAGCCTGTTTTGCCAGTTGAGCTGCATTTAGGAAATGTTCAGGAAATAGCTTCGCTCCAGGCTTGCTCATGTGGATACAAGCGTTCTGCGCGGAGCGCCATCCTCGGATTACTGACGGGTTGTTTTTATAGTACCAGGTAAGCCACGCAGTGAACTCATGACTGCGCGGAATTCGCCCGATAAACCTAGCAACAATTTCCGGAAAACCCCAGAAATAGATATGGTCGGCGACGTCAGCTAACGCTGTTAAGATTTCTTGAATATATTCGTCGTAGTCTTCCCGTATTCCGCCGAACCCCTTGTTGTACCATGGATCCAGCATGGCACACTTACAATATCCGTGTTCGTCTTTGAACTTTTTAATGGAGTCGAGGACGTCCATCGGCTCAAAGACTTCAATGTTACCTAATTTCATACCCGAAATAATTCAAGAGGAAGTTTAAAGCCTCTTGCTTTTGCTTTTCCCCGACGGATTGTAAGATTCCCTGCACATTAATTTTCCCAGTGCCAGAGTCCCAATAATTCTTTTTCATGACCTGGTGTCTACCACACAAAGCCAGCCACTGCCTCGGGTCAGTCGTGTCCGTGTTTGGATTGATCGAATGAGGGGTGACATGATCGGGCGTCAACTTAACTGTGCCTCCTCCAATCGGATCAATGTCATCGTGAGCAAGCCCGCAGCGTTGCCCGTCTTCAGTCCACTCGCAGCGATTGCCAGCACGTTGTATTACCGCTGCCCAACAATCGTTAGTAGGAAGCACCCGTTTGCCGGCACTATCCCTGCGTTCTATATGAGGCATGAGGTACTCTTGCGGAGCTAAATCCTTCGAGTCTCGCCAAGACAAAATTGTATAGCCTTTATCTGTTCTAAGTTCTGAAAGGCGTTGGTGCCAGTTCTCTGGCTCAGTCCCAGTTTTTGGGTCGCGAGCAGCCCTAAGTATTTGCTCTCTGGTAACAACTAGACCAATGTTGTTTAAAAACAATGCTTCTACACGTTTACTTACGCTCGGCTGATCGTATACGTTGTTGTCTTGGCTGTATTTTTTTGACATATCGGCACACTGACGCATAAAAGCGTAAGTGTGCCACTTGTAGAGCAAACGCGATAGCTGGAAGGCAGTATCTCAAGCAAGTTTGTTCGCGTAGCCAGGGGCCGAAGCCCATGCATGGAAGCGTGAGGGCCGCCTTGTCAACGTCCTCTGCCTCTGCCAGATGCTCTACCAAAGCTCCTTGTTCCGTTCTGCAGAGTGATCGCGACCTAGAAGCTTGGCTTTGGTGCCGTAGCAACTGGTCAGCGATTAGAGCTCAATGATCTGATGAACGATGGCGTGTACGCTGTCAGGATGGTTCTTCAACAGCCACGCGAGGTGAGCAACGATCAGCCTGTTCCTCTTAGTCTCAAGTTTGTTGACGCTACGGACCACGTTTGAATTGAACGTTCGACCCGGCTTGAGGTTCTCGATAGCGCTCTTCAGTGATTCAGCTCGTTCCGCGTCGATGCTCTTGATCGCTTGACGAAATTTTTCAGTCGCCACATCGATAGCATTATCTTTAGTTGGAGCTGAAGTCGTAGCGGATACGTTGTCTGCTGGTGATAAGGTGGTGTCGGTCTTCCCGTCCAGTGCGGGAGCAGTCTTTTTATCGGTTGCGGTGTTCATTTAAATCCTCTACGTTGTTGTTAAATAGACAATATAATTTTAACCTGCCTATTCGAAAACGTACATAAATTTAATGCACTTAAGCAACATTTGTATTGTTTGTACTGGTGCTGGCAGCGCTAGCAGATATGCTTTAGTGACAGTGCGTTCGTATATTTGAGTCGGAGACGCGGCTTATGCACTGACCGGCTAGCGTCGCTTCTAACAACCGCATGGCATGGAAAATAAAGCGTCCTACGTTCAGGCGCTACGTGTAAGGACTTGGGAATCATATAGACCGATACGGAATTGCAGACTTTTTACTTGCAACCAGTATTCAATGTTGGCACTTTCATTTTGCCATTGATTTTCTATTTTGCTGCAAAAATCTCTTAGAGAAATCTCAGCAAGTTCACGCTCATTGATCGGGCCAATATGCACCGCCTTCACGCAGTCGAGAGATATTGGGAGCTCAACATAAGGCACCAATATGTTATTGCGAACTCTGAATTTCGTATCTCGTCCATCGTCGCTGAACACCAATCTAACCTCACGTTCCTCAGCAAATCCTTCGTCTTTGAAGGTTGCAGCTAACGTTAAAAGACGTGTCAATGCATCGTATCCGCCTTCTCCGATGCAGCCATGATCATCTAAGGCATGACTGACAGACTGTATTGCATCCGTTATTGCTCCAAGTGCGAGGTTCGTTTGGATTTTCGAATCATAAACACATTCGAGCATTGACGGAGCCTGTTGCCGTAATAGTACTTCGTCGAACTCGATAGCGTATTGACCGTAGCCTCTCCACTGGCTCAAGAGATTTTCTGCTCGGCTTAAAGAGCAAATATATATAGGGTCGAAACTAACACCATGTTGTCCAGCCTCTTCCATTTTTGTTCTCACGACGTGAGCAGCCTGAGGTGCAAACATGGGGTTGCAGAATAGGCCGTGAGGTGCGTTCGTCGTGGCTGCAAGTAAACGACTAACACCATGCGAAAACTCCGTTTTATCGTTCAGATATCGCAGGTCAGTCAACCACAATTTTCTATGCTGAAGTATCGATACTACGGCATTCAGGTCGGTGTAATGAAATAACGGCATATTTTTGGCAAGTATGTCGGAAGATGTTAAAGCAAATGACTCAAGTGCTGCCGCTCCCAAGTGTTGAGATGCTCAAGGTATTTAGTGAGATCCGGTTTTTCGGTCGTGTTCTTTCCGTGCAACTGGCCGACCTTGATGGCTGTTTCTCTCGGAACGCCACGATCCGAGAGGTATTTGCATACTGGCGAAAATAACCCCAATTCTATAGCAGCTAGCAGCGTCGAAGATTCCTTCTGCATATCCGCAAGTGGTTTTAAGAGCATAGGTAATCCAAAGCTCACATATCTCGTCAATTTTTCAATCTCGTGGTCGATCTGCTCGTCGATGTCGGTTCCGTCAATACCAAATCTTCCAACCAAGATATCCCTGAGTGGAACTTCACGGGCCCAATTCTCAGCACTTTTGCAAATCGCGTAAAGATGTCTTTCTGACATTCCATCTTTTAGATATCGGTTGAAATAGTAGGGAAATGCCTGTTGCATTACTTGCACCCAGTGCAGTAACGTGTTACATAGGTTGCGGGCGAATATTTGAGAGGGAAGTTTGTTCCGTGATCGCGAATAGAAGTTATACAGCTTATCGAGATCAATAGGGTCCCAATAGCGGTTCGATAATACAACCTCCCTGCTTACCTTAAGGTTTGAAAGACTCGCGAGTGTTTTATTCAGTAACTCGGAATCGATAGAAATTCCCACCGCCTGCAATCGTAGTTGTCCTGCTGTGCCGTACCTGAATAGAACCTGCCGAACGTAGGTAATTAGTGCTTTCGAATGTGGGTCGCTCGAAATTCCACCATCGGATAATACAGGTTTTATGAGGTCGGAATGTTTTTCATAGCTGTGTTCATACCCGGTCTCAATCTCCTTGTATTCTTCTGGAAACATATTGTCCGAGGCATCTGAGTCGCTATCAACAGAAAATGCGCCTTCATCGAGTACAATGGTTCGGCCAATAAGATCAGTTAGCAAACGACCGGCGCGGCCTCGCAAGTTCGCAAATTCGTAAGCGGACAGCGAAGTGTCAGTCCCATCTTTTCGGTTAATGAAGAGGTTGGGATTGCGTATTATTACGTTTTTTGCTGGCAGGTTGATCCCCTGCATCAAGGTTGTTGTACAGAATAATGCATCAACCCAAGTTTGAGAAGTCGCAAACTCAATGCTCTTGCGCACATGCATTGGTGTTTTTCCAGTGTGGTACGCGACTCCATATTCAACAAAATTCGCTAGCTCGTACTTTGGGTGGACAGTTTCCCTTAAGTACGTAGCTAACCGCCGACCGGCATCATTTCGCGAATCCATTCTGTTTTTACGGAACTCTGCGTATTCCCTGGCAGAGCTACGCGCCTGATTCGTAGTTGGAGAAAAAATTATGTTAACTTCTTTATCCAAACTGCTGAGAACGCTATGCAGGTAAGTATTGAACTTTGCGCCATACTGAACCTGTGATAAGCCGTGAATCATGCCATCGTTCTTGATGGCGATCTGAACCGGGACGTCGAGGAGCGCACAGTAGAGATTCAGAAAATGTTTCTTCTTCTCTTTGGAGACTGAATACGTCAAACTTAAAACGGGAGGGGAGCTAGTGGATCTCTCTGCCGACGTCTCACCGAAAATACGAAATCCGAGATTGCCAATATTTCTAAGCCGAGGCCCACTGAGAACAATTTTCTTAACCGCTATGTTATTGCGGACATCGGTGAGCACATCATAAAGTATTTTAGAACGATCTTCGCCCTCATTGGCGACCTTCTCAAGATTTTGTACTTCATCTACAACGAGTAAGTCAAGGTGTTTGATACCTTCTTCGGAAAATAGAACGATAGCCCGCTCTTGGGTAACCACATAGATATATCCGTCAAGTTCTTTTTCGTACGAGTTAAGAACCTCTATACCGCCGATATGATGTCGGCGCAGTAGGTGCATCAGGTCAGAAGTAACTTGACTGATAAGGCTCAAAGTTGGCACTACGTAGACAATGCGTGTGCCGCCTTGCGCTATCAAATCTACGATCTTTAAGTAGAGCAGGAAGGATTTTCCTGCTGAGGTTGGTGCGGAAACACCAATCAAGCTATGTGTATCAATAGCTGCCCATAATTCGGACTGGAAGCTTGTTAGGACATATGTCTGGCCAGCTACATTAACTTGGTTTTTCAAGTCGTGTGTAATTATTCTAAGCTTATCAATATAACTGCCTATAGGGGAATATATTCCCTGAGACTTCAGCTCATGGTCCAGCATTAAGTTCGTAGGTGCGAAGCCGATCGACGATAAGATTGGCGTGAGAATCTGTCGTAATGAGTCTTTTATCGATTCTTCGCAATGGGTCCAGAGAAGTGAAACGATCATGATCGAAAGCTGCCTGTTAAAATCGCTTTCTTCACGGTTGGAGATCGACTTTAAATGATTAAGTGCCTGGAGCGTCAGTTTGTATGGAATAGAATTTGATTGCTCATCAATGAATCCTAACTTTATCCCAAAATGGATGAGTTCAATCTGCAGTAGGCTAATTAAAACGTCGCGCTCAGTCATTTTATTAGAACTCACCTAGTAACTTATCTAATCCCCACGCGGGAAATACCACGTAATTTATTCTATCAACCACATGAGGGCGTCTTGCTGAATATATGTCGGTTGGTGCATTTTTCCATCTATCTGTAATGCAAGCTTCAATATTAGCTCTTATTTCCGCCTCGGAGGCTGCGTCAATGTTGGAGGTTTCTTCGTAAGCAACCATGCATACCAATTCAAACCGCGCATTGTTTAGTTTTCCGTCTTTTAAATCAGTTGCTATTTTTCGTAGTTCTGGATCTATGAAGTCGTCATGGTAGTAGAGCATCATTTCTTCCTCAATGTTTTCGAAGGACGTAAAAATGCTGTCTACGGACTTTTTAAGTGCTGCATTAAATTTATACTTTGATTCGTAGCATTTCGATTCGCCCAGAATAAACACATGATTCTGGTTGACTTCTTTATAATGGATCGCATCAGCCCCATGGCGCTCAATTGCAGGATTGGTGGTTATAGACATCTTGCGAAGCAGTGGTGGCGCCCCAAAAAAATGCTGAATAAAGTTGAATAGAAGAAGTTCTCCAAACTGGCCCTGCGGGCATCCCTTGCGAAACTTATGGTCTGCGAGTTGTTGTAGATAGCTTAGGGCGTTCATGAAGTCACCGCCTCTTTTTGGTAACTCATCTTGCAAAAGCTCGTTATATTTCTTTGTGGCGTATACCCAGTTCATTGCCGTACTCTTAAGTTCAAGGATGAAAGAACTTCTCATTTCTTTCAAATCCATGTACTTAATCGCGACTCCACGATGAGAGGCGGCACGTGGTTCAGCAATTGTTTGTTGAAACCAGAACATTTGCTTCATTAGCGAATCGGTGTTGGACAGTAGATGGTCGTACGCCATGCTGAGGTCTCATGAATGGTTAGTTCTGGAACAGTTCTCACTCTCTCTGACACTAGAGGACGCATAGGGGGCGTGTCGGTCGAGTGAAGTCGTAGAGCCAATAATGCAGCAAATATTTCCAGTTCGCAAACAAGCAGGGCGTTTTTTGCTCAAGTTTCCCCTTGCGATCTTCTTTGTAAACTCGTCAACACCGGCATGAGTTCGTCCGGTGCTCGTGTATTCATGAACACTTTATTTCGATCTCCGGCCTGCACATCACGATGATCGCCGGCCTGGCCGCGCTGGGCGCCTCGGCTTTGTGGCGGCTTTCCTTCTTCACCGCTGCCCAGCTACCGCTGCTGCTGCCGGCGCAGAAGGTGGCGGCGCTGGCGGGTGCGTCGACCGCTTTGCTGTACGTGCTGCTGGCCGGTTTCGGCGTGCCGGCCCAGCGCACTTTATATATGCTGGCGGTGGTCGCGCTGGCTTTATGGAGTGGGCGCCTGACCGCGATCACGCACGTGCTGTGCGCGGCGCTGGGGGTGGTGCTGGTGCTCGACCCATGGGCGGTGCTGTGGCCCGGTTTCTGGTTGTCCTTCGGCGCGGTGGCGATGATCTTGTTCGCGGGGCATGGCCGCCTCGGTCTGCCGCCCGGTGGGTTGCGCGGCGCGCTGCTGCTGGCCGGACGCACGCAATGGGCCGTCACGCTCGGGCTGGTGCCGCTGACGATGCTGCTGTTCGGCCAGGTGTCCCTCGTCAGTCCGCTGGCCAATGCGCTGGCGATTCCTCTGGTGAGCTTCGTGGTCACGCCGCTTGCGCTGGCCGGCAGCCTGCTGCCCGCTCCGCTGTCCGCCTGGCTGCTGCTGCCTGCGCATGCGGCGGTAGAAGCACTGGCCTGGCTGCTCGGGCACATGGCGGCGTGGCCGGCCGCGGTGTGGCGCGCGCCGGCGCCGCAGCCTTGGGTATTTCTGCTGGCGTTCGGGGGCACGCTATGGCTGCTGATGCCGCGCGGCTGGCCGCGGCGCTGGGCCGGGGCCGTCGCCTGGCTGCCGCTCTTGCTGCAGGCGCCCGATCATCCCGCCGCCGGCGACTTTCGCGTCACGGCCTTCGACGTGGGGCAGGGCATGGCGTTGCTGGTCGAGACGGCGGGCCACCGCCTGCTGTACGACACCGGTCCCGCCTTCGCGCCGGGCGCCGACGCCGGCAGCCGCGTGATCCTGCCCTACCTGCGCATGCGCGGTATCGGCGCGCTGGATGGCATGGTCATCAGCCACAGCGATACCGACCACACGGGCGGGGCACTGGCGCTGCTGGCGGAGCTCGAGGTGGGCTGGCTTGCGTCCTCGCTCAATGCAGCGCATCCGGCCGCACGCGCGGCGCCGCGCCACCTGCAGTGCGCCGCCGGCCAGCGCTGGGAATGGGACGGCGTCCGCTTCGAGATGCTGCATCCGGCATCCGCGAGCTATGCCGATCCCGGCCTGAAGGCGAACGCGCGCAGCTGCGTACTGCGCATCGGCGGCGGCAAGCACGCCGTCCTGCTGGCAGGCGACATCGAGGCGGCCCAGGAAGCGGCGCTGGTGCTGGACGCGCCCGAGCGGCTACGCGCCGACGTGCTGCTGGCGCCGCATCACGGCAGCGCTACCTCGTCGACGCTCGCCTTCCTGCGCGCGGTGCGGCCCGGCGTCGGCGTCTTCCAGGTAGGCTGGCGCAACCGCTATCACCACCCCAAACAAGAGGTCTATGACCGTTACGCCGCGCTCGGGATCGAACGGCTGCGTACGGACACAGATGGTGCCGTCACACTCGATGCCGGTACTTCGGTTGCGGTCGAGCGTTATCGCAGCACCCATCCGCGTTATTGGTACGGACGCTGAATGCCTTGCTGCCAAGCGATACTCTTTGTAGTAAACGCAAGTAGCCTGACTGTCGGGATATTTAACACTTGCTGTTCCCCGGGAAAGCGAAACTTTCCTAAGTGCTTGATATTGTTCGGAAGAAATCAAATGGCATGAGTTGTGCTTGTGAAAGATATTCACCGAAAATAGGCATGTCCCATGAAAAAGCTCTTCACCTGCGCTCTTGTCACCCTGTTCATCCACGCCAGCAGCCAGGCCAATGTTGTCTACGAATGGCAAGGCAACGAGGATGCGATGCCCTACAACATCAGCCTGCGCATGGAATTCACCGATGCGGCGGTCGCAGCCGGCAGCCTGCAAATGCGCGCTGGCGAGTACCAGTTGCTCCCCGATTCGGGCTTGGTCTCTTTCTATTACAAATTCCCGGGCCCGGCCATGCCGGTGTCGTATGCGCCGCGCGACCACGCACTGCGCGCGGGCGACTGGTTCGATATGAACCTCGTGTTCGAAGATGACATGACGCTGTCCGGCAGCTTCAAGGCCATCGGTATCGAAAGCCATATCTTCATGGATAGCGCGGGCAGCCTGTTCACCGTCACCAACGCCAACAGCGACGCAGGCATGATCGGCGCGGGTTGCGCGCCATGGACGGCCTGTGGCGGTGCCACCGGCGTATTCCGGCAAGTGCCGGAACCGGGCAGCATGGCCCTGATGGGACTCGGCCTGCTGGGTCTGGCGCGCCGGGTCCGTGCCAAGCGCAGCAAGGCCACCACCCTCTGAGCGCTCAGGCGGGCAGCGCCGGCGCGCGCGGCAGGCTGATCGTCACGCGCAAGCCGCCGCCGATGCGGTTCGCCGCCGTGATGCGCCCGCCGTGGCTATCGACCACGCGTTTGGCGATCGCCAGGCCCAGGCCGTGGCCGTCGACGTTGTTCATGGCCGGATTCGAGCGGAAGAAGGGCTCGAAGATGTCGCCCAGGTGTTCCGTCGCGATGCCGGGACCGCGGTCCAGCACGTCGATGTGGACTTGTCCGTCTTCCGCATGCAGCTCGACCTCGACCTCGCCACCGGCGGCGCCATGCTTGACCGCATTGCGCACGATGTTCTCGACCGCGCTCCACAGCAAGTCGGGGGCGCCGCGCACCATCGCGGGGGACTGCGCCGGCACCGGGGCATGGACGGCGATCCTGGCGCCCGCTTCGAAGCGGGCATCGTCGGCGATCTGGTCGATCATCTCGACCAGGTCGACCGGTTCGCAGGCCGGCAGCGTGCTCGAGGCTTCGAGCCGCGACAGCGTCAGCAATTCTCCGACCAGGCGGTCCATGCGCACGCTTTCCCTTTCGATGCGTTCCAGCGAAGGCTGGATCTTGTCGGGCTGCTGGTGCGCCAGGCCGATGGCTGCCTGCAGGCGCGCCAGCGGAGAGCGCAGTTCGTGCGAGACGTCATGCAGCAGGCGGCGCTGGCCATCCATCAGGGCGCGCAGCTGGGCGCTCATGCGGTCGAAGTCCTGGCCCAGCTCGGCCAGTTCGTCGCCGCCCACCGAGAAACCGGCCTTGGCGAACTTGGGCGCGAGGTTGCCGGCGGCCGCCGATTCGAAGGCGCGCCGCAGCGCCCGGATCGGGCGCGAGAAATACCAGGCAAGGAGGGCGGCGAACAGCAGGCTGGCCAGGGTCGCGGCGACGATGCCGAACCAGCGGCCGACATGAGGCGGAAAGCCGAAACCGCCGCCTGGGGGACCGAAGCCCGGCCCGGGGCCCATGCGCCCGCCCTGGCCGGTACGCCCGTCGTTACCCATGCCCCCCATCGGACCCATGGCGCCGACCGTGCCGATCGCGCCGCCGCCGGCTTCGATGCGCGCGGCATCTTGCAGGATCACGTCCGGGGCGCTGCGCGGAATGCGCGAGGCAAAGGCGATGTACTTGCGGCCGTCCGGGCCGGTCAGGCGCGCCACCGCGCGCGCGGGGTTGTCGTCGGTCAGGTTGCGCGTCACTTCATCGCGCAGCCTGGCGGTCACCGGGCGCCCCAGCAGGTCGCGGCCCTGCTCGTCGAGCACGAACAAGCGCATGCGGCGGCTGTTCAGGGCCAGCTCGCGCAGGCCGTCGGCACCGGCGGTCTTGAGCGTGGCCTTGGCCGCATCCAGCATGATCATCCCGGGAGGACCGACGTCGAGGGTGGCCTCGCCGCTGCGGTTGCGGCTCTGGTCGCGCAGCCAGACGGTGGCGAGGGTGCCGATCGTGGCCGCGACCTGGGCCAGCAGGATGCAGAGGAAGAACTTCCAGAACAGCCGGCCCATCTTATTCGCGGATCAGCTGATAGCCGAGACGATACACGGTCTGCAGGCAGGAACGGCCGTCGGCCAGGGTGCCCAGCTTGTGGCGCAGGCTGCTCAGGTGGACGTCGATGTTGCGGTCGAAGCGGGCCAGCGGCCGGCCCAGGCCCTGTTCGGACAAATCGTTCTTGCTGACCGGGCGGCCGGCGTTGCGTGCCAGGACTTCGAGCAGGTTGAATTCGGTGCTGGTCAGTTCCAGCGCGTCGCCATCCCAGGTGGCGCGGCGCTGCTCCGGCAGCATGGTCAGCTTGCCGACCGTGAGCGTGATGCCCGGGCCATCATTCGGCGAGCTTTGCGTGCGGCGCAGGATCGCGCGCACCCGCGCCGTGAGTTCGCGCGGGGTGCAGGGTTTGGCCACGTAGTCGTCGGCGCCCAGTTCGAGGCCGAGGATGCGGTCGGCGTCGTCGCCGCGGCCGGTCAGCATCAGCACCGGCATGCGGCTGGCGGCGCGGATGCGGCGCAGGGTCTCGATGCCGTTCATGCGCGGCATCATCACGTCGAGGATGGCGATGGCGTACTGGCCGGAGAGGGCTTCGCGGGCGCCGGTTTCGCCATCATGGGCGTAGCCAACGCGGAAGCCTTCCTGTTCCAGATATTCCGTGAACATCCCGACAAGTTCGGTATCGTCGTCGATTAACAGCACTTGGTTCATGTTCGCATCTTAGCAAAAGCGGATGGGGCGGCGCCCGCCGCCGGCTCGTCTTTACCCCAATTTACACCCGATTAACACCACTTAACAGAAGGCACGAAGAGAATGGCGTTTTCGATTCGACAAGGATGCAGGACATGACATTTTCCCGCCAACTGCGTATTGCCGGCTTCGTTGCTGCTTGCGCGATCGCCAGTGCCGAAAGCGCCTTCGCATCCGGCCAGGCAGCGGACAGCGCTGCGCCGGGTGCCGGGGCCTCGGCACCCGGCCAGCTTGCGCGCGGCGATCACGCTCCGGAAGACGGCGCGCGCCACGGTTTCGGCGAATCCAGGCCCGGTGCACCGGGCCTGGATGGGCCGTCCCCGGATGAATTCCACCCGCGTGGTCCCGGCGGCTTCGGCCTGTTCGGCCGGCTGCACCACCTGCACCTGAGCGAAGCCCAGCAGGACAAGCTGTTCGCCCTTACCCACGCCGCCGCGCCCCAGCAGCGCAACCAGGAAAAGGCCGAGCGCAAGGCGCGCGATACCCTGCGCGCCCTGGGCGCATCGCCCCGGTTCGACGAAGGCAAGGCGAATGCCGCGGCGCGCGAACTCGGCCAGGCAATCGCCAATGGCGCGCTGCTGCGGGCACGCCTGGAATCGCAGCTGCTGGCGGTGCTTACGCCCGAGCAGCGCGAGCAGATGCGCCGGCGGCGTCTGCCGGGTCCGCCGGACCGAGCGCCGGCAGGCTGACCGCAAGGGGGCGCCCCTTGTAGGCGTTTCCCTCTAATACGGCCAGCGGCATCCCGACAGCGTGTCGTAAGGACATTACAATGAGCGTCGTTTTGCATTCAGCGTGCTCCCATGACCCGACCTCTGCTCCATTTCACCCACGGCAACAGCTATCCGGCGGGCGCGTACACCAAGCTGCTCGAGGACCTCGGGCGCGATTTCGAGGTGCGCGTCACGCCCATGCTCGGCCACGATCCGCGCTTCCCGGTCGGCGACAACTGGCACACCCTGGTCGACGAAGTGACCGCCCAGCTGGAGCGCTATGACGAGCCGGCGATCCTGCTCGGCCACTCGCTTGGCGGCGCGGTCAACATGCTGGCGGCCTGGCACCGTCCGGAACTGGGGCGCTGCGTGGTGATGCTGGATTCGCCGGTGGTAGCCGGCTGGCGCGCCGTGGTGTGGCGCCTGGCCAAGGCGCTTGGGCTGGGGCGCCGCCTGTCGCCTGGGGGGATCGCCCAGCGCCGCCGCCATACCTGGCCGTCGCGCGAGGCGGCCTTCCTGCACTTCCACGCCAAACCGATGTTCCGCGCCTGGGCGCCCGGTGCCCTCGACGATTACCTGCTGCACGGCCTGGTACCGCATCCGGACGGCGTGCAGCTGCGCTTCACGCGCGATGTCGAGGCCGACATCTACGCCACCCTGCCGCATGACATGGGACGGGTGCTGCGCCAACCCTTCCCGCTGCCGATCGGCTTCATCGCCGGCACCGATTCCGAAGAACTGCGCCAGGCCGGCCTGCACGCGACACGGCGCCTGGTCGGCGCCAACCTGGCGATGATCGAGGGCACGCACCTGTATCCGATGGAGTCGCCGCAGATGACGGCGCAGCTGACCCGGGAAATGATCCGGCGCCTGCTGGCGCAGGGCGACGGTAACAAGAGCGGGGACCGGACGACGCTTTTCGCGTAAAATCGCGGGATTCAGAGTGCCTGACAAAACCTTCAGGGCAAGGCGCAGCGTCGAAGACAGTACGTTAGTACGGCGAGACGATGCAAGGCCGCCATGGAGGTTTTGTCAGGCACTCTTAGCATCTTTCCAACTTTAACTCCCTAGAGCAGCCACCGATGACAATCAAGAGCGACAAATGGATACGCCGCATGGCGGAACAAACCGGCATGATCGAGCCGTTCTCGCCCAAGCAGGTGCGCGAGGCCGACGGCCGCAAGATCATTTCGTGGGGTACCTCGTCCTACGGCTACGACATTCGCTGCGCCGACGAATTCAAGGTCTTCACGAATATCAACAGCACCATCGTCGATCCGAAGAACTTCGATTCGAATTCCTTCGTGGACATCAAGAGCGACGTCTGCATCATCCCGCCGAACTCCTTCGCACTGGCGCGCACGATCGAGTACTTCCGCATCCCGCGCAACGTGCTGACCGTCTGCCTGGGCAAGTCGACCTACGCCCGCTGCGGCATCATCGTCAACGTCACCCCCTTCGAGCCGGAATGGGAAGGCTACGTCACCCTGGAATTCTCGAACACCACGCCGCTGCCGGCCAAGATCTACGCCGGCGAAGGCTGCGCCCAGGTGCTGTTCTTCGAGAGCGATGAAGTCTGCGAAACCTCGTACAAGGACCGCGGCGGCAAGTACCAGGGCCAGCATGGCGTGACGCTGCCGAAAACCTGATACGGTTTTCGGCACCTGGTGCGCCGGGGCGTATCATGTGAAGAAAAAGGGAGGCCGAGGCCTCCCTTTCTGCTTTTCCGATCGTGTTTGCGCGCGGTGGGCTCCCCGAGCCCACCATGCCGGCATCAATCCTGGCGCACGCAATCCACGAAGTAGCCCAGCTTGCCATCCACCTCACGCTTGACCAGCCCGTGCACATCGGTCTCGAAGCCCGGGAAGCGCTCGTTGAAGTCGCGTGCGAAGCGCAGGTAATCGACGATGGTCTTGTTGAAGCGTTCGCCCGGGATCAGGAGCGGGATGCCCGGCGGGTACGGGGTCAGCAGGATGGCGGTGATGCGGCCTTCCAGCTCCTCGATCGCCACGCGCTCGATCTCCCGGTGCGCCATCTTGGCGAATGCGTCCGACGGTTTCATGGCCGGGATCATGTCCGACAGGTACATCTCGGTGGTCAGGCGTGCCACGTCGCGCGACTTGTAGAAGTCGTGGATCTGCTGGCACAAATCGCGCAGGCCCCAGGATTCGTAGCGCGGGTTCACGGCCGCGAATTCCGGCATGATGCGCCACATCGGCTGGTTGCGGTCGTAGTCGTCCTTGAACTGCTGCAGCGCGGTGACCAGGGTGTTCCAGCGGCCCTTGGTGATACCGATCGTGAACAGAATGAAGAAGGAGTACAGGCCGCACTTCTCGATGATGACGCCGTGCTCGGCCAGGTACTTGGTCACGATCGAGGCCGGGATGCCGGAGGCGCCGAAGCTGCCGTCCAGGGCCAGGCCCGGGGTCACGACGGTCGCCTTGATCGGATCCAGCATGTTGAAGCCCGGTGCCAGCTTGCCGAAGCCGTGCCAGTCGTCCTCGGCGTGGATCATCCAGTCTTCCTGGGTGCCGATGCCTTCGTCGCTGGTGACCTTCGGGCCCCAGACCTGGAACCACCAGTCGTCGCCGATTTCCTCGTCGACCTTCTGCATCGCGCGGCGGAAGTCCAGCGCTTCGTAGATCGATTC